>MDTD01155522.1_pt1 | contig 589763 bp, 488 predicted proteins | sample 811221 | NCBI WGS metagenome assembly MDTD01 (sample SAMN05326646, study PRJNA326480) | marine metagenome | isolation source: seawater | place: Pacific Ocean: South West | collected 2011 | reverse complement strand
TCAAGGCTGGGATGGTGTGAACAATTCCGGACAACAATTAGCCTCTGGAGTGTACTTCTATATCATCCAAATGGAGAACCCTGCTTCTAACGAATCACAAACCCTGCAAGGGAATATTACCATCAACACCGGTGGTTTATAAATAAGTTTCGAAGACTCGATTAGAAAAAGCCGATTTCAGTGAAATCGGCTTTTTTACTAGTCGGAAACACCTTTTACTCATTTATATAAGTCAATAAGTATTTTGCTGTCTCAGTACTACGTACATTGTTATACATTAGCGTTCCAAAATTTTCGAGGTATGAAATTTTTAAAATTACTAGGCTTAGTTCTCTTATTCTCTTTGAGCCTTAGCCCCTTAGAGGCTTCCCACTACTCCAGTGGTGATATCTATTATAAATGGTCACCGATTGCCAGTGACTCCAGTCGCTACGAGGTTTTCGTGAACTTTTATCGGAATAACGGTGGTGCAACCATTCCCGGTGGTACTTTCCAAATCTGCATTACCAGTAGTTGTTATCCGAATGTCAACGCTACTCTAAACAAACTTTTACCTCCTGCAGGACAAGCTTCCCCTAATGATAACAATGGGGGCTGGATTGTACCCGGTTTGGATGAGTGCGCCAATGCTACCGACCCTTCTTATAAAGATCTTTCCGTGCACAAATGGAGTGGCTTTGTAAGCTTACCCGGTACTTGTGGTGACTTTAAATTTACCGCTGCACCTCCTTGCTGTCGTGACGTATCTACCAATTTGGCGACTTCTCCTAACATGTACCTCGAAGCCAAATTGAACAACACCTTAGGTGAAAGTTCTTCTCCCGAAATCCAAGCTCCTGCCGGTAAAGCTTTTTGCTTAACTCAGCCTGGTGCCAAGCCCTTCCAGTTTATTCAAGCTGCGATTGATGCTGATAATGATAGTATTCGTTACCGCTTTGGACATCCTCAGTCTGGTAACAACTGTGGTCCTGGAACCAATATCGCTTTCTCTGCCGGTTATACCGTTAACGCTCCCTTCCCAAGTTCTACCGGGATTGTGATTGATCAAAGCACAGGGATTTTCACCTTCAGCCCAAATCAACAGGGTTCTTACGTTATTAAGATCATTGTGGAAGACTGGCGTTTTGACCCCATTACGCTACAATGGCTCAACATTGGTGAGACGGTACGTGAAATTCAGGTTCCGGTAACGGCTAACTGTAACCCTGCTTCTGCCGATGGTCCGCGTTTATCCTTAACCGCCGCTTCTAATAATGCTACCCTTCAAAACTTCACTCAGGCAGAGGTAGACAGCTTAAAGAATTTGTACAATATCCGTGAGTTCCGTGGTGAAGACAGTATCAGCAATGGCACTGCAACCGTACATCAAATTCCAATTTTCCAGGGTTACCAATGTTTCGATTCGATCGTTTCGATTGAGTTTAGCAACAATATTCGTTGTTCTTCCGTAGATCCAACAGACTTCCGTCTGACTGGTCCTGATGGAGTAGCCCGTCCGGTGGTAGATGTGGAAACCAACTGTCAATTCCTGGTTTCACGTAACCTCGATTTGAAATTAAATCAGCCTCTGGATGTGGATGGTACCTATGTACTGCAGATTCGTCGGGGTAATGATGGTAACACCCTTACCAATGAGTGTGGTATTGAGCTTTCGGAGTTCTATACCTTCCTAATTCCGGTAAGCGGCTGTCCTGCTCCTACCTATGAACTCGATGGTCTTACCGTTGAAGGGGATGTGAACGTTCGCTTAGACTGGTCCGGTAACGCCGCCCTGCAAGATCCTTCCATTGTGGCCACCTTTAATTCCTGGAACATCTACCGTGCCGATGCCGGAAGACGTCCTTTCTCACTGCTCAAAGTAGTAGACGACGCCAATGCTCGCTTCTTCGTTGATAGCTTTGCACCCAATGGATATTATGTAGATAACTTCATCTACGATTATCAAGTGCAATTGGTGTACAATGGCAAAGGACGTATCCCCAGCCGTTTCTGCTCTAACATTAACCTGCGCATTGATAGTGCTCAGCGTTCCGATAATAACCTTCCACTCTACTGGAATCACTTTAAGTGTATTGATCCATCCGTAAGAAATTACGATGTGTTTAATGGTAAGCGCGACACTACTGTTCCTGCGCCTGGTATTAGCTGGACCTTGCAATCGCAAACTACCGATACCATTGCCAATATTGCGATTCCTGCCGGAGACAGTATCACTCAAGGTACTTATGCCGCTCGTGTGGTGGCTCGAAATGTAAATGGCAGCAGTCGTACCGATTCCTCTGAATCCAACTGGGTGTACTACTACGTTGTATACTACCCACCGGTAATTCCAGAGCCCCCATTAACCGTGGGTGAGGTGATCATCCCTAATATTATCACTCCTAATGGTGATGGGTTTAATGATCGCTTCTACATTAAAGCACCCCTCGATGGAGGAGCTCAATACGAGAATATCTCTGTGAGCATTTTCAACCGTCATGGAGAGCGCGTGTACAAGAATGAAGATTTTGCCAGCATCAATGATGAAAATCAAGGCTGGGATGGTGTGAACAATTCCGGACAACAATTAGCCTCTGGAGTGTACTTCTATATCATCCAAATGGAGAACCCCGCTTCTAACGAATCACAAACCCTGCAAGGGAATATTACCATCAACACCGGTGGAATCTAGTGAATCATAAAACTGATCGATAACTCAAGGCCGTCCTGTTTAGGGCGGCCTTTTTTTATACGAAAAACGCTAATCCTCAGTCATAAAACCCCTCAAATTAGTCTGTCTTTACATGGTTGGCCTGAGCAGCTAGCTTGCTTAAAAATTAGCAACCATGAAAAAATCAACTTCGGTCTTTCTTCGGGCTCTTTCGGTCCTAATTCTGCTAAGCATGAGTTTTAGCCTTAAGGCCTCTCACTATTCCAGTGGAGAAATTTTTTACCGTTGGTCACCAACTCCTACTGATTCATTGCGCTATGAAATCTGTGTGTATTTCTATCGCTATACCGGTTCTTTCGCCACCATTCCCAATCAACCAATCAATGTCTGTATATCCAGCAGTTGTTATCCAGATCTTAGTGTAGCTCTAAATAAAACCCTGCCGCCTCCCGGCCAAGCCTCACCCAATGATAATACCGGCGGTTGGATTGTTAATGGTCTGGACGAATGTGCCGATGTAAATGATCCAGATTATAAGGACCTAGCTGCTCATATTTGGTGTGGCTACGCCACTCTTCCAGGTATCTGTGGTGATTTTGAGTTTACCGCCGGACCACCATGTTGCCGCGATCAAGCCGATAATCTGGTAGCCTCTAATGGTCGCAGTATGGTCATCACTGCCAAATTAAACAATACTCTAGGGCATAATTCATCCGCCGAAATTCAGGCCCCAGCCGGAAAAGCCTTTTGTTTATCACAACCCGGATCTAAACCATTTGAATTTTTACAAGCTGCCTTTGATGCAGACGGCGATAGTTTGGTTTATCGCTTAGGGCATCCAGAAGAGGCCACCGGTTTTCCTGATGCCTTTAACAATGCATATTGCGGTGGCAAAGCGAACATCCCCTTTGCAACTGGTTACACTGTTAGCAATCCCTTCCCTAGCTCCACCGGCTTTGTGATTGACCAAAAAACCGGAATCTTCCGATTTAGCCCCAGTCAACAAGGTTCTTATGTGATTAAAATCGTGGTGGAAGATTGGCGTTTTGACCCCATTCACTTGCTTTGGGTAAAAATTGGTGAGATGGTCCGTGAAATTCAAATCCCGGTAACCGCGAATTGCAATCCCACCTCACAAGCTGGCCCAAGGCTTTCCCTGACCTCTTCTAGCAATAATGCTATCATTCAAAACTTCAGTCAAGCCCAAATAGATAGCATGAAGCAGGCATACGATATTCAGGTCTTCTTTGGTGATGATAGTATTAGTAATGGTACGGCTACTGTTCATCAGATTCCGATATTCCAGGGCTATCAGTGCTTTGACTCTATTGTTTCAATTGAATTCAATAATAATGTACGATGCTCATCTGTTGACCCAACTGACTTTCGCCTGATTGGTCCCGATGGTATTGCTCGCCCCGTAGTAGAGGTTGAAACCAATTGCCAATTCCTGGTTACTCGAAACTTGGACTTAAAGTTAAATCAGCCCTTAGATGTTGATGGTACTTATGTATTGCAAATCCGTAGAGGTAATGATGGAAATACCCTCACGAATGAATGCGGTATCGAGCTATCAGAATTCTACACCTTCTTGATTCCGGTAAGTGGCTGCCCCAGTCCCTCTTATGAATTAGAAGGCTTAACGGTGGAAGGCGATGTAAATGTCCGATTAGATTGGTCAGGCAATGCCGACCTTCAAGATCCGGCCGTTCTTGCCTCCTTCGATGCTTGGAATATTTATCGCGCTGATGCAGGTGTACGACCCTTCTCTCTCCTTAAGGTTATTAAGGACCCCAGTGCGCGCTTTATGGTCGATAGCTTTGCGCCCAATGGCTATTATGTAGACAATTTCATTTACGACTATCAAGTCCAATTAGTTTATAATGGCAAAGGCCGTATCCCCAGTCGTTTCTGCTCCAATATAAACCTGCGCATCGATAGTGCTCAGCGAGCAGATAATAACCTTCCACTCTACTGGAATCACTTTAAGTGTATTGACCCATCGGTAAGAAACTACGATGTGTTTAATGGTAAGCGGGACAGCTCCGCACCTGCCCCGGGAATTCTCTGGGAACTGCATTCTCAAACTACCGATACTATTGCCAATATTGCCATCCCTGCTGCCGACAGCCTTAGCCAGGGAACCTATGCCGCAAGAGTAGTCGCTCGCAATGTTAATGGTGGTAGCCGTACTGATTCTTCAGAATCCAACTGGGTGTATTACTATATAGTACATTATCCTAAGGAACCCGAACCTGGGGTAGGAGAAGTTCTAATTCCCAATATCATTACCCCTAATGGGGATGGATTAAATGATCGCTTTTATATTCAAAGCCCGGCAAATGGTGTTCAGTACGAGCATATTTCCTTAAGTATCTTTAATCGCCATGGGGAGCGGGTTTATCAAAACCCCAATTTCGATGCGGTAAATGATGCCGCCCAAGGTTGGAATGGACTTAACCAAGCCGGACAAAGACTGAGCTCGGGAGTTTACTTCTATATCATTGAAATGAGCAATCCTTCCAGTGGTGAAGCTCAAAGTTTAGAGGGCACCCTTACCATTAATGCCAACGGATTCTAATCTAAGATCGCTTTAACTCAATGCCGCCTCTAAACCGGGCGGCATTTTTCTTTAGGTACATGCCCAGGCTCAATTGAAAACTTGCTTTACAAAGTGAGGATTGCCAAAGCCTGAACAGCATACTACTTTTAATCAAAATCCAACCATGAAATGTTTTTATTCGCAAAAAGGCCTTGCAGCAGTTCTGCTTCCACTATCATTCTGCTCGCTTGGCCTTCTTTTTTATTTCACAATTTCATATCCCATTTAGGGATCCACTTATGCTATTCAAAAGCGTTTTGCATAGAAAATAAACTACTAGCAAACAGGGCTGTCTAAACATTTGCTCTTAAGGAACAATTTTCCTTTCTCTGTTTCGATCAAAAGAGGTGAGCCTTAACTAAGTCTCGCCTTTTTTATTTGCCCTCGGGCTCAAGGAGTTCTATTTTTACCAAAATTTTAATCTATGCCTTTTACTTCGCGCTACTGGCTTGGACTCTGCACAGGCTTTCTACTACTATCTTTTTTAGGGAAATTAAATGCCTCTCATTATTCCAGTGGGGAAGTGTATTACCAATACTCACCAACACCAACAGACACCGCCCGTTATGAAATTTTTGTGACTTGGTATCGGAATACTAGCGGTGCCGATTTAAGTTTCAATACTCAGAATGTATGCTTAACCAGCAGTTGTTATCCTAATATCACTGTAACGATAAACAAGGTTTTCCCACCCCCTGGAATGGGCTCTCCAAATGATAGCTATGGAGGTTGGATAGTACGCGGTACCTCTGACTGTGCTGACGATCAAGACTCGGCCTACAAAGACTTAGCCGCACATAAATTTTCAGGATTTGTTAGCCTACCTGGTCAATGCCATGACTTCAAATTTAAAGTTAGCGCGCCTTGCTGTAGAGATGTCTCCGACAACATGGCTACTTCACCCAATATGTTTATGGAGGTTTATTTAAATAACACTCTAGGACCCTCCTCCTCCCCACAATTCACTGGCGATCCAGGAATTGGATTTTGTGTACAACCTATAGGAGTTCCTCCTGTAAACTTTTCACAAAAGGCCATTGATCCGGATGGTGACAGTATTATTTACCGTTTTGCTCAACCATTAACTGGAAATCATTGTGATTCTGCTGGGGGCATAATTCCTTTTGCAGCAGGTTTTACCACGAATAATCCTATCCCTAGTCAAACAGGGATTCAGATTAATCAACAAAATGGTATCTTCAGTTTTAGTCCAAATCAGCAAGGCTCCTACATAGTGAAATTTGAAGTAGAAAGCTTTCGATTTGATACTGTCTCTCTTTTCTGGGTTCCGGTAGGTTCAGCAGTTAGGGAATTACAGATTCCGGTTACAGCTTCATGTAATTCTCCTTCAAGTCAAAGTTTTGGCTTACAGTTAAAAAACGGGACTTACACCAGTCGGCTCTATTTAAATAACGCCATTGATAGTATTCAATCGGCTTATCAACTTCCTAACTTAGCCAGAAACAGTACTGGTCCAACAGGAATTCATGCGCTATTACCAGTCGGTTGTTTTTCAACAAACCTTACATTAGAATTTGAATTACCAATTCAAAAATCCTCGATTTCACCGACTGATTTCAGACTCTTTGCGCCAGATGGCTCCTTGATCCCCATAATTGCTGTTCATGACTCCGGTACAGGGTTATTTGTTGATTCTATTAGTTTGGAACTACTGAATCCAATGGTTCAAAGTGGCAATTATCTACTCCAGTTCAGAGTGGGAAATGATGGTAACACTTTGCTTAGCAAATGTGGAGATCCCATTGATGAGTTTGTTGGCCTTTTTGTTTCTATAGGTAGTTGTCCCTCGCCAGTCTTCGAACTCGAGCAAGTAAGTGTTTTAGAGGATGAAAAAATTACTCTCCAATGGTCCGCAAACTCCGCTTTACAAAACAGTAATGTTCAAAAATTCTTTGGCGGTTGGGATATTTTTGCCAGTGAAAACCAAGGCCCCTGGAACCTTATCCATAGTTTGCAAAGCCCGGCGGCCAGAAGTCACACCATCAGCTTTGGTGGCAGCAGTTTTCCTGTAGATCACAATAACTATGAGTTCTTTGTTGATTTACGATATGCGGGCGAAAACTGGGGCTCAAGCCGTACCTGTGAAAGCATTCTTTTGGAAGCCAATTCCAGTAAAGACACGGGGAGTAATTATGATCTTGATCTGGTTTGGAACGATTATGACTGTCTGGATCCAAGTCAAAGAGGTTACCTTGTAGAATACGGGCATTTCTTTAGAGTGGACTCTGTAGTGTGGTTAAACAGTATTAGTACCAACTTAAATCAACATTTGCTGAGCATTCCCAAATCTCATGGTACTGGGCTTTACGCGATAAGGGTTATTGCAAAGGATCCACAAAATCAAGCCTTACCTTCCCAATCCAACTGGATAATATTTGATACCCAAACTCCTATTGGATTGTCGGAAAACACTTTTAATTGGCAAGTTCCCAATATCCTCAATCCGAATGGGAATGGACAAAACGAAAGTTTTTATATCCAAAGCCTAAGTACCGCAAAGCACGAATATCACTTCAGCTTGAAAATTTTCAATCAAACCGGAGAACTGGTATTTAGCGATGCTCAATACCATCATCGAAATACCCCAGCTACGGCATGGAAAGGCGGTAAGCTAGGTACGGGCATCTATTTCTACGAAATTGAGTTTACAGAGCCTGCAAAAAGCGTTCAAGCACCTATACAAGGAAAACTCTTGCTGATAAAATAAGCCTTGCGTAAAAGCATAAAAAAAGGCGGGCCTTACGGACCCGCCTTTTTTGTGTATTCTAAAACCTAAGCATCTTTATACTTAAAGGTCTCCATAAATTTAGTGGTGTAGTTCCCTGCGATATAATCAGGGTCATCCATTAAAGCACGATGGAAAGGAATAGTGGTTTTGATACCCTCAATCACAAATTCATCTAATGCTCTACGCATTTTATCGATAGCCTCCTCACGGGTTTGAGCCGTAGTAATCAATTTGGCAATCATTGAATCGTAGAAAGGCGGAATGCTATAGCCAGCATATACGTGAGTATCCAAACGTACCCCATGACCTCCCGGCGCATGAAAGGTGGTAATTCTTCCTGGTGAAGGACGGAAATCATTCGCGGGATCCTCGGCATTAATACGACATTCTATAGAATGCAATTTAGGCTCGTAGTTCTTTCCTGAAATGGTAATTCCGGCGGCTACCTTAATTTGCTCACGGATCAGGTCATAATCAATTACCTGCTCGGTAATCGGATGCTCTACCTGAATACGTGTATTCATCTCCATGAAGTAGAAGTTGCGATGCTTATCCACCAAAAACTCGATGGTTCCTGCGCCTTCATACTTAATATATTCACTAGCTTTTACTGCTGCCTCACCCATAGACTTACGCAACTTGGCGGTCATAAATGGGGATGGTGTTTCTTCTGTAAGTTTCTGGTGACGACGCTGAATAGAACAATCGCGCTCCGAAAGGTGACAGGCCTTACCGGTTTGATCACCTACCACTTGAATCTCAATATGGCGAGGTTCCTCAATCAGTTTTTCCATGTACATACCGTCGTTCCCAAAGGCAGCACCGGCTTCTTGACGAGCAGACTCCCATGCCTTAAGCAGGTCTTCTTCTTTCCAAACGGCACGCATTCCTTTACCTCCACCACCTGCGGTGGCTTTTAGCATAACCGGAAAACCGATTTCCTTGGCAATTTTGAGTGCTTCCTCATAAGATTCGAGCAAGCCTTCTGAGCCAGGAATAGTAGGTACACCGGCCGCTTTCATGGTTTCCTTGGCTGTAGCCTTATCACCCATGCGCTCGATCATCTCGGGGCTGGGGCCGATGAATTTAATCCCGTTTTCTGAACAAATACGAGAGAAACGAGCATTCTCAGATAAGAAACCATATCCCGGGTGAATTGCATCCGCATTAGTAATCTCTGCGGCGGCAATTATGTTGGGAATATTCAAATAAGATTCGCTACTGGCGGATGGGCCAATACATACAGCTTCGTCGGCAAAACGCACATGTAAGCTATCCTTATCGGCTTTGGAGTAAACCGCAACGGTAGAAATGCCCATTTCCCTACAGGTACGCAGGACACGCAAGGCAATCTCTCCGCGATTCGCGATGAGTACTTTTTTAAACATAGACCGAATTTTAAGATGGATCTACCAGGAAGAGCGGCTGATCGTACTCTACCGGAGACTGATCATCAACCAAGATCTTAACGATCTTTCCGCTTACTTCACTTTCAATTTCATTGAAAAGCTTCATCGCTTCAATGATACATACTACAGTACCTTCAGATACTTCATCACCAACGCTTACAAAAAGATCCTTGTCTGGACTAGGACGACGGTAGAAAGTACCGATCATTGGGGATTTAATAGTAATGTATTTAGAATCGTCTTCTGTACTGGTAGCAGCAGGCGCAGCAGGAGCTTCAGCAGCTGGTGCGGCAGGTGCAGCTGGGGCATGATGTGCCGGAGCTGGTGCTGCCATAGCTTGTGGCATGCTGATTACCTGAGTCTTATTCTCATTCAGTACCGCAGATTCGGTTTTGATGTTAATCTTGAAATCTTCAGTTTCGAGGTTTACCTCAGCGGCACCGGAACGGGCCACAAACTTTATAAGATTCTGAATTTCTTTTAAGTCCATGGAAGGGTGGTGTTTAAATTTTCAGGGTGCAAAACAAAGCTAAAAAAATTTACTTGGCGTCGATGGCCCACTTGAGGTAGATTGCACCCCAGGTGAATCCTCCGCCGAAAGCAGCAAAAACCAGGTTGTCACCTTTCTTCAACTGCTTCTCATAGTCCCATAAACAAAGGGGAAGAGTTCCATTGGTTGTGTTGCCGTATCGATCGATATTCAGCATCACTTTATCTGAGCCCAAGCCCATTCTCTTGGCTGTGGCATCAATAATTCTTTTATTGGCCTGATGCGGAACTAACCAAGCTACATCATCAGAAGTAAGATTGTTGCGCTCCATAATACGAGCACTAACATCTGCCATATTGGTCACGGCAAACTTGAATACCTGCTGACCTTCTTGATGTACGAAATGATGTCCCAGTTCTACTGTTTCCTTACTGGGAGGATACATGGAGCCCCCTGCCTTAATATGCAGATACTGGCGCCCAATACCATCACTACGTAAAATACAGTCTTGTACACCTAAGCCTTCTTCATTAGGTTCGAGGAGCACAGCGCCACAGCCGTCGCCAAAAATTACGCAAGTGGTGCGATCGCTATAGTCGATGATGGAAGACATTTTATCGCCTGAAACGACTAAGACCTTTTCATATCGACCGGATTCGATGTACTGAGATGCGGCATTCAAGCCGAATAAAAAACCGGAACAGGCAGCTTGCAAATCGTAACCAAAAGCCTTGTTCATGCCCATTTCCGAAATTACAAAGGAGGCAGAATTGGCTACCGGCATATCCGGAGTTACAGTACAAAAGATTACGAGGTCAATTTCGTCGGGCTTTACATTCGCCTTGGCCAAACATTCTTCGGCGGCTTTGATGCCCATATAGGATACGCCTTTACCCTTCTCACGAAGAATACGACGTTCTTTAATTCCTGTTCGAGTAGTGATCCATTCGTCAGAGGTATCTACCATGGTTTCCAGAACAGAGTTGCTTAGCCGATACTCTGGAAGGTAGCCTCCAACGGCAGTGATTGCTGCGGTTTTTGCCATATTAAATGGTGCTAGATGCGGAAAATTGCTCAGCAAAATTAGCAAGAGCAAACGATTCGGCGCCTAATATCATGCTTTTTATCGCCTCAGGGCCCGAAGCCCCGTGTGCTAAAAGGACTTTTCCTTTAATCCCTAAAATGGGGGAAGCCCCGTATTTTTCATAATTGATGAGCTCCAGAAAGCTGTGTTCCAAATCCAAATGTCGACTTAATGAATAAAAGGATTCGGTTTGTTTAAGGAGCATATTTCCCGTAAAACCATCACATACCAATACTTCGGCTTCGAGATTAAATAATTCTCGCGCTTCAGCATTACCAATAAAAGAGGGCTCTTGCTCCTTTAATATTTGATGGGCTTTCTGATAGAGTAAATTTCCCTTGCTTTCTTCAGAACCGGTATTAAGGAGAGCTACCCGAGGTTCCTTACAAGCTAGAACGGATTGAGCATAGGCTTTTCCCAAACGAGCAAATTCTAAAAACTGCTCAGGCTTGGCATCTACGTTGATCCCCACATCGAGGACTACGGTTTGGCCACCTTTTAACTTAGGAAATAATGAAACCACTGCCGGGCGACTAATACCCTCATGCAAACCCAAAGCTTGCATAGAGGCTACCATTAAAGCTCCGGAATGCCCGGCGCTGGCAAAACTATCAATCTTGCCCCGGGCCAAATCGCTAATGCCTTGCACTAAGGTAGAGTCGGATTTCTGTTGTAAAGCACGAACCGGATGTTCATCCATGGCAATGGCGCTGCCACAAATCCGGGCTTCACATTGAGCGGGAACTTCATTAAGATCTTCTTCTAGACCATAGAGAACCACCTGGGTATCTCCTTGAATTTCGCCCAATGCCAGCTTTAAACCGTCCAGCACTACCTGAGGTGCACGGTCTCCGCCCCTTATGTCAATTCCTATCCTGTTCATAACGAAAAAAGGCAGACTCATGGACTGCCTTCTTATATTCTCTTCTTAGAGAAGCGCCATTAAGCGGCCGCTTCTTCTTTTTCCATTACCACTTTACCTTTGTAGTAAAGTTTTCCTTCATGCCAGTAAGCACGGTGGTAAAGGTGAGCTTCGCCGGTTACGGAACAAACCGCAATAGTAGGCGCTTCAGCCTTGTAATGAGTTCTTCTCTTATCGCGGCGAGTAGTACTTTGTCTGCGTTTAGGATGCGCCATCTTCTCTAATTTAGTTCAATAAGTCCTTTAATTTATCCCAACGAGGATCAGTATCCTCGCTTTGCTCTTCATTGCTGTGTTCTTCGGGGCTCAGAGCTTCCAGTCTTTCCAGAATTTCCTGACCCATTTTGCCGGCTTCAACATCGGGGTGCACAACTTTTAAGGGCTTCGCCAATACTGCCATTTCGTAGAAGTATTGAGCCACATTAAAGCGATGCTCTCCATGTGGAAGGATTAGCAAATCTTCTTCACTATCATCGAAATCATCCCCGAATTTTACCATCACTTCCGCTTCGGCCGATAAAGGAAGCCAAAACATTTCATTGGTTAAATCACAGGGCACCCAAACCTTTCCTTCGAGCTCTAAGTGCAATGCCATCTGCGTTTCACGCTTTAGCAAGTTCATCTTCGCCTGAAGGTCGGCTTTTTCGAAATCCTGATAATCGAAGGCTTCAAAGAACGTCGCATCAATCTGAAAATCAAACTGATGCTCTCCTAGTTTCAAACCAGAGAACGCAATTTCGAAGTCTTTCAAACGTTTCTCCATGCCTGATTTTTTAGGGAGCGCAAATGTATAAATTATTCAACAATCACAAAGGCTATTTACTTTTTTTTGCCTTTGATTTTTAAGGGGTTGGCCGTCATTTCTGCGGTACCTGATCGGGAACGGTATAAATCAATGGCCGCAAAGACCGCCGATCTAAATGATCCGGGATCCGCTTTTCCTTCGCCGGCAATGTCGAATGCCGTACCATGATCCGGGCTGGTTCTTACAATAGGTAAGCCGGCCGAATAGTTCACCCCTTCTCCAAAGGTAATACTCTTAAAGCCTACTAAGCCCTGATCGTGATACATGGCCAAGACCATATCAAAATCCTGATAGGCCGAAGAACCAAAGAAGCTATCCGCTGGATAAGGTCCCATGGCTAAAGCCCCTTTTTCTTTGGCTCTTTCAATCGCCGGCAATACGATCTCCTGATCTTCCTTGCCAATAACTCCCTTATCGCCTGCATGAGGGTTTAAAGCTAATACGGCAATGCGGCCTTTGGGCAGATGAAAATCATCTTTCAAGCTTTGATGCAAGGCCATAATCTTTTGCTCAACTAATTCCGGAGTAATCAATTCGGTTACCCGCGCCAGTGGCACATGAACAGTAGCCAGGGCTAAACGTAGTTCAGGAGCGAGGAACATCATGGTTGCCTTGCTTTTAAAGCGACTTTCCAAATAATCGGTATGTCCCGAAAAACGAAAATCCTTACTCTGGATACTCTCTTTATTTATAGGAGCAGTAACCAAAGCATCAATAGTACCAGCTTCCAAAGCGTCGCAGGCCGCCTCCAAACTTTTTACAGCATAGGCCCCTACCTCAGGATCTGCCTTGCCAAAATCCATTTTCACTTCCTCCTTCCAGCAGTTCACCAAATTGGCCTTGCCTTCCAAGGCGTCATCTGCCTGGTTAATGATATGGAAGTTAAAATCGCGTCGATCGATAGCATTGCGATGGTAGGAAACCACTTTCGTTGAACCGAAAACCACCGGAGTGCAAAGCTCCAGCATTTCGGCATCGCCAAAAGTTTTGATGATGAGCTCCATGCCCACCCCATTTAAATCGCCAATACTAATTCCTATTCGTGGTAATGCTTCTTCACTCATACCTTCGATTTTAAGAAATTGTACATCAAGCGAACGCCCACTCCGGTTCCACCCTGACTGCGGTAATGATGCGCCGCATTTAAAAAGGCGGGACCGGCAATATCGATATGAATCCAGGGATAATCGGTGAATTTTTGCAAGAACTTACCCGCAGTAATGGCTCCACCTTCGCGACCACCAATATTCTTTTGATCGGCAATAGTGGATTTCAACAATTCATCATACTCTTCCCAGAATGGAAAACGAGCGGTACGCTCATAAGCCATATCTCCGGCCGTACTTAAGGCATTGAACTCCTCATCCGAAGCGGTACCCATTACCACCACACCGTATTTACCTACTGCCACCGCGGCGGCACCGGTTAAAGTGGCTAAATCAACTACCAAGGCAGGTTTATAGTTTTTTGCATAGGCCAGAGCATCCGCTAAAAGCATGCGCCCTTCGGCATCGGTATTTAAAACCTCAACGGTTGATCCGTCATACATCTTTATTACATCGCCGGGAACATAGGCATTTAAACCCGGGCGATTGTCGGTGGCCGGAACCAAACCAATAACATGGATAGGCAATTTATTAGCGGCAGCAGCAGAGATCGCTCCAATTACAGCGGCAGCACCCCCCATATCACTCTTCATAGAATCCATGGAGCCCGGAGTAGGCTTTAAACTTAAACCGCCGGTATCGTAAACCACGCCCTTACCCACTAAAACAATCGGTTGGCCGCTGGCACCCTCCCCTTTGTACTCTAATATGCTAAAGCTGGGAGGATCCTGACTACCGCGATTTACTGCTAAAAGTCCTCCCATTTTTAGAGATTCAATTTTCTTTTTATTGAAAACCTCCACTTTAAAACCAGATTTCTCTCCGGCCTTTTGGGCTTCTTTCGCCAATTGCTTCGCTGTGAGATAAGACAAGGGTTCATTTACCAGGTCACGGGCCAGGTAAGTAGCAGATACCACGGCATTCAATTCCTGCAACTGCCCATCGTTAAAAGAGGAATCCAGCTGAATAGACTCTAAAAGGTCCTCCTTCTTACTGAAGTACTTCTGAAATTTATAAGCCGCTAAGGCTAATCCTTCGGCGAAAGCCATAGCCCTATCTGAGGCCTCGCCATAGATAGCAATATGTTTGACCTTGCAAGATTTTTGAACCTTGGTGGCCAGAATTCGCGCCTTTTCAAATGCTTGGGGACCGTCACCTTCCGGCAAGCAGGCAACGCTAAGCTCCGGTAAGCGACTAAAATGAACAAAGCTATCCGCCTTGAGTTGATCTGCCAGATAAGCTTTCTCAGCCTCTGTTAAATCGAGCTTGGAATAATCCTCAGGTCGATTGAGTAAATATATTTGGTGATCCAGGTCATGCTTGACCTTGCTTTCACTGAAAAACAACATAAGAATATTTAAATTTGAGCAAAGTTACCAATTCAAAAGCCTCGAAGATAAGAGCTATTGCCCAACACAAAACCTGCTTTTGAACGTTTAGGTATAGATCGCGGATTTTCCCCAATTATGAGAAAAAGCCTACTGCTTATTTTCCTTTTCGCCGGAATGGCCTTACATGCCACCCATAACCGGGCCGGTGAAATTACCTATCGCTGGATAACCGGCCTTACTTACGAGGTTACGATTACCACCTATACCCGAGCTTGTCAGCTCTGTGCCGACCGCTGTGAGTTAACCGTTGACTGGGGTGATAATACGGGTGATACCCTCGCTCGATCCAATGGCCCCCGGATCGTTTGCCTGCAGGCGCGTGATGGAGAAATCATTGACCCCATCAATCAAATTCGAAAAAACATTTACATAGGTACCCATACCTATGACGCCCCAGGGATCTACACTATCAAAATGGAAGATCGAAACCGTAATGCGGGAATTAGCAATATTCTCAATTCGGATCAGGTGCCTTTCTATATTGAAACCGAATTATACATCAGCCCCAGCTTAGGAGCCAATAGCTCTCCCATTTTAACCAATCCTCCGGTAGAGCGTGGTTGTGTGGGTAAGCGTTTTGAGCATAATCCAGGCGCCTATGACCCGGATGGTGACAGTTTAGCTTATCGATTGGTGTACTCTAAAGCTCAAAATGGCGACCCTATTCAAACAATTTACGATCCTCAATATGTGCAGGATTCGATTGAAATTGACCCCAACACCGGATTACTCTTTTGGGATTTACCCCGAAATGTAGGTCAGTATAACTTCGCTTTTGAAATTGTAGAATTCCGTAAAAATGCCCAAGGTCGCTATGTGCGGATTGGTTACGTGACCCGCGATTTACAGGTGGATATCGAAGATTGTGGGAATAACCCTCCGGAAATTATCCCGGTAGGACCATTCTGTGTGGAAGCTGGTACTAGCCTCAACTTCAGTGTAACGGCTACCGACCCTGATACTGACGATTTAATTCTTTCGGCTTTTGGTGGCCCTTTCGAAGTACCTACTCCTCCGGCCACTTTTCCGGAAGTAAATGGCCCCAGCCCCTTGAGTGGGTTCTTCAACTGGAATACCCGCTGCCATCATGTTCGTAAACAGCCTTATCAGGTTAGCTTTAAGGCCACTGATATTCCCCAAGACCCCAATGATATTGCCCTTTCGGATATCTATACCACCGAAATTACGGTTATCGCTCCAGCACCTAAAAATCCGGATGCGCAAGCAGAAGGTCTGGCCCTACGGCTTAATTGGGATGTTTCTTTCTGTACGGAAGCCGATGGTTATTTACTCTACCGTCGCGAATCGCCTTATGGCTTTGTCCCTGGTATTTGTGAAACCGGCGTGCCGGCTTATACCGGCTATGAATTTCACGATAGCTTATTGAATGTAAATAACACTACCTACCTCGACAGCTTCGATGTGGAGCTGGGAAAGGAGTATTGCTATATGGTGGTCGCTTATTTTGAGGATGAGGCACAAAGCTATGCCAGCGAAGAGTTTTGTGCGGCCCTACCCCTAACCTTGCCGATGTTTACCAAGGTAGATGTAGAAAGTACCGACCCGGCCAGCGGAACCATCGGCATTGAATGGATTGAAGCCCCCGAATTCGATAGTACCATTTATCTACCTCCATATCGTTTGGAATTATGGGGACGCGAAAAAGACAATGGCGCCTTTAACCTCTTGAGCACCGCCAACAATATTGATGCTGGCAATTTCACCCATAACAATCTAAATACCCAGGACCTTTCTTATGAATACCGCTTGGATGTTTATGCTGGACCCAATCAAGATTTTGTGGGCTCCAGTCCCTTAGCCTCCTCAGTATATGCAGAGCCTACCGGATCAGATCAAAGTGTAATCCTCGATTTCAATTTTGATACGCCCTGGCAGAACGAACGTTTTGTAATTTATCGGGAAAACCCTCCTGGATCAGGACAGTTTGATAGCATCGGCGAAAGCTTTGTACCTGAATATACCGACACTGGCTTGGTGAATGGCGAAAACTACTGTTACTATGCCGAGAGCTATGGTCGTTATACCGCCAGTGATTCGCTGCCCAAGCCAATAGTTAATCGCAGTCAAATTACTTGCGCTACCGCCAGAGATACCACCGCTCCTTGCCCACCGCAATTTGCCTTGTACAATGCCTGCCCCGATACCATTTATTTCTCCTGGAAATTAGCGCAGGGCAATGGCTGTAAAAACGATGTTAGCAAAATCAATATTTACTTCCGCACTGGCGAAGATGCATTTGGCAACCAGCCTTTCCTCTCCATTCCGGTAAATGGCGACTCCACCATCCGTTTTGTAAGCGACCAAGCCATATTTGGCTGCTATGCCATTACCGCGGTAGATGATGCCGATCAAGACCCGGGTGGACAAGCGAATGAAAGTGCCTTTAGCGAGGAGCTTTGCATTGAAAGCTGCTTCACTATTAAATTCCCGAATATTTTCAGCCCTAATGGCGATGGCTATAATGAGCGATTCCTGCCCGTTGAAATTGAGCAGGTGGCCAATCTGGAAATTGAAATCTACAGTCGTTGGGGTAATCTAATTTACCGCACTACCGACTTAGAGGATTTCATAACAAATGGCTGGGATGGCAATGTTCAGGATAATGGCAGTCCTGCACCCGATGGTGTTTATTACTATGTTTGCCGTTATACGGCCGAAAGTATTGGACCTACCATGGAACAAACCGCTTCGGGATTTGTACATCTTGTGAGATAAATAAAGATATGTTTACCGGTATTATAGAAAGCCTCGGCACCCTTCAGGCCAGTCGTCGTGAAGGAAGCAATATGCATTTCGACTTCAGCTGTGATTTCACCTCTGAATTAAAGATTGATCAAAGCCTGGCCCATAATGGGGTTTGCTTAACGGTGGTGGCTATTAATGGTGATGAGTATACCGTAACCGCCATTGATGAAACTCTGCAAAGAACCAATTTAGGTCAACTGCAAAAGGGTGATCAGGTAAATCTGGAGCGCTGCATGCAAGCCAATGGCCGCTATGATGGTCACATTGTACAAGGCCATGTGGATACCATTGCCGAATGCGAGCAAGTCCTGGAGAAAGATGGCAGTTGGGAATTTCATTTCAAGCATGCTCCTGGCAAACAACATTTAACCGTTGAAAAAGGCTCTGTAACCATCAATGGAGTAAGCCTCACCGTGGTGCGCTCCGAGCCCGAACATTTTTCGGTGGCTATTATTCCCTATACCTATGAGCATACCAATTTCAAGGATTTAGGATTAGGCTCTCATGTAAATATCGAGTTCGATATTTTAGGGAAGTATGTAGCAAGGATGTTGGGGGATAGGGCTTAGATCTCTTAAGATCAAATACGACATTAAACCATCCGCTCCAATAACTTTTCCAAACTAAATCCCGAAGCCGCCAACTGCTCCACTCTGGGTGCATGTTCGCTAAATGGCTTGTCGATTAATACTGCTTGATACTCAGCCTTAAGTTTTCCGGATTGCAGCAATGCCAATAGATCACGATGCAAACTACCTCCAGCCGGATTTTCATCCACCAAAATCAAGCGCTGATAAAAGGCTAAAAGTTCTACCAAATGCGGCTGATCCAAAGGCCGGAATTGGGGTATATGCAAATGACTCCAATCCTTTGTTTCCGCAGCCTTTTGCGCTAAAGAAGCTAGTGAACCGTAAGATAGTATAGCAGAGGCCTTAGCGGATTGGCGCCACCAATGAGCCTGCATTCCGTGCCATAAGTCATCGGTTTGCAAATCGAAGCTAGCTTTAGGATAACGAATTACGATAGGGCCCTCCGCCTGCAAGGCCTCGCTTAACATGGCTTTCAAAGCCCTAGCTCCAGCTGGAGCCATTAAACGCATATTTGGAATATCTGCCAATAAGGCCTGATCGAATACCCCGTGATGGGTAGGCCCGTCCTCCCCCACAAAACCGGCTCGGTCTAAAACAAAAACCACCGGCAATTGCTGTAAGGCTACATCGTGTATAATCTGATCCAAGGCCCTTTGGGCAAAAGTGCTGTATAAATGCACCAATGGCTTAAAGCCTGATGCGGCCAAACCAGCGGCCATGGTCACCACATTTTGCTCGGCAATACCCACATCTATCACACGCTCTGGAAAGGCCTTTTGAGCCTCCAGTAATTGGGCGCCGCTTAACATGGCCGGACTTAATACCACCAGCTTAGGCTCAGTTTCTAAAAGCTCAAAAATTGTTTCCCCAAATACCGATTGAAAGCTCGGAGCAGCTGGACTGCCTTTCCGTTCAATGACTTCATTATAGCCCAGGCCCTTTTCGGTTTGGACATGCAAGAATAGTGGACCCGAAAGGTTATTCAGTTCCTTCAGCTTCGCCAATAAATCGGCCATGGAATTACCGGCCTCGCAAGTATGATATTGAAAGCCCAGGGATTCTGCCCAGGCCTGATAGCTATTCAACTTTTGCAAGGCTCCCACATTGGGGTCGATGCTCCCCTTATTATCATTGAGGATCACCAGACAGTCTGCCCCCAAATCACCCAAATAATTAAGGGCTTCAAAAGCCTGACCACCAGTTAAGGCCCCATCGCCAATCACCGCCACATGTTTGCGCGGATTGCCCTCCAACTGGGCAGCCTTCACAAAGCCGGCCAGCGCCGAAATGGAAGTTGAAGAATGCCCGGCCCCAAAAGGATCGTAAGCACTTTCACTGCGTTTGGTAAAGCCTGAAATTCCGCCTTTTTGACGGTTGCTCTGAAATATTGACCGTCTCTCGCAGAGCACTTTATGCGCATAAGCCTGATGCCCCACATCCCAAATCAAAATATCCTCGGGGGTATTAAAGTGATAATGCAGAGCGATGCTTAGTTCGACCACCCCAAGACTTGAGCGTATATGCCCGGCTTTGGTGCGAGTTTGCTCCTGGATAAAGCGACGTAATTCAGCCGCCAATTCTTCCAATTGATGGCTATCTAAAAGCCGTAGATCGGCCGGACTGTTGAGCTTTTCCAGAATGGGATAGGTCATGGCGCAAAAGTAGGATATACACCCCACAAAAAAGGCCCCGGAGAACCGGGGCCTTGTCAACCAATTAACCAAACCTTAACCTAATTGCTACTGCGGCCGAACCAAGATCGCACAATGCGATTCAAGCGTTCTAAAACCAGGTACATTACTGGGACCACAATCAGCGTTAGGAAGGTTGCAAATACCAGACCAAAGATTACCGTCCAGGCCATAGGTGACCAGAACACGGCATTATCTCCACCGAAGTAAATATTAGCACCACGACCATCTAATAATCCGATAAAATCGATGTTCAATCCTACGGCTAATGGCAAGAGACCTAATACGGTGGTAATTGCGGTAAGTAATACCGGACGTAAACGAGTTTTACCTCCCAATTCGATGGCATATACCAAGCTGCCATCATCCAATACTTCACCTTCTTGCAATTGCTTTTCTTCCCGCATACGCGCTCTACTCAACTCAATAAAGTCGATCAGTACAATACCATTGTTCACTACAATCCCCGCCAGGGAAACGATACCAATACCAGTCATAATCACTACAAACTCCATTTGGAAAATTCCCAATCCCAGGAATACACCAATGGTACTGAAGAGTACGGTAAGGATGATAATGAAAGGCTTGAGAGCAGAGTTAAACTGGGATACCAAAATGATAAAGATCAAGGAAACCGCAATCAACATCGCGCGAGTCAAGAACTCAGCACTTTCCTGCTGTTCTTGCTGAGATCCGGTAAACTTCAGATCATAGCCTTCCGGCAATTTATAATCCTTTAAAACCTCTTTGATCTCATTGTTGATTTCAGTTTCATTGAAACCTTCCACCACATTCGAGTAAACCGTAATTAAACGCTCCGAATCCTTACGCTTAATGGAGTTATAGGAGCTTACAAACTCATAGCTGGTAACCGCAGAGATGGGCACCTGTACAATTTTTCCACTGGCCTGTGAACGGAAGGTCACAAACTGGTTCATCAAGCTGGCTACATCGTAACGATAGTCCTTCTTAAGACGAATCTCAATCGGGTAATCGTCTTCCCCTTCTTTGTACTTGCTCGCTTCTGAACCGTATAGGGCGGTGCGAAGTACCATGGCAATCTGCTGGGTACTTACCCCTAAACGTCCGGCACGATCACGATCAATACGCACTAACATTTCGGGCTTATTGGTCTCCAAATCAATTTGCAAACCTTCAATACCGGGAATCTCAGCAGCATCTACCACCTTCTTCACATCGTCAGCAGCCGCAATCAACATATCAAATTCACTACCGGTGATTTCAATATTAATCGGCCGGCCGGTGGGTGGACCATTTTGCTCTTTCTCCACGCTAATGGTTAAGCCAGGCAGCCAGTTATTCAATTTCTGAGTGACCTCTCTCTGAATAGCACTAGTACTAATTTCATTTCGGTACTCATACTCTACAAAGGAAACTGTAATACGGGCTTTGTTCGGGGTATTTTGACCCCCCCCGCCAAACTCATTCTGAGAGGCCGTTTCAGCACCCACATTGGTTACCACACTTTTTACCAGATCCTGGTAGGGAACCAAAATGGTGTTCAACTCCGACTCCACACGTTGGGCAATGCTATCGGTTGCCAACACATCAGTACCTAATGGCAGCTCTACAAATACATTGATATAGTTCGGATCATTCTCTGGGAAATCAACCAATTTAGGGTTGGATCCAAAATAGAAGCTGATAGAGAAAAACATCAAAAAGATAGTTCCTATAATAATAGCTGCGGGCCTCCATTTTCTAAGCGAGTAAGCCAAGGTACGTGCGTAGAAGTTTTCGACCCTCGGCAGCAATACCAATTGGAACCAGGCTGATAATGGATTTAAGGCATAAGTGAAGGCTAGAACTCCAAAGGAAATGGCTAATAGCAAGTTTCCTAAAATAGTGCTGGAAGCCATATGCGCCAGTACACCCAGTACCAGGAATATAGCAAACCAAATCAAAGCCTTGCGGTGATTTTTATCCGCCTCAAAATCCTGATTCTTAATAAAGGATGCGGCAATTACAGGGTTAATAACCAAGGCTACGAAGAGGGATGATCCCAATACGATTATCAAGGTACGGGGCAAATAACCCATAAACTCACCAATAATACTATCCCAGAATAAGAGAGGGAAGAAGGCGGCCAATGTAGTAGCAGTTGAGCTAATAATAGGTACCGCAATTTCACCCACCCCCTGGCGGGATGCCTCCCAGGCCGAGAGCCCTTCTTCGGCATAAAGCCTGTAAATATTCTCAATGGTTACAATGGCATTATCTACCAACATCCCCAGGGCTAAGATCAGCGAGAAAAGAACGATAAAGTTCAGGGTTACACCCGCCGCACTTAATACCAGGAAGGAAATAAACATAGAGAAAGGAATACTCAATCCCACGAAAGTGGCATTCCGTAAACCCAAGAAGAATAAGAGGGTAAGCGTTACCAGAATAACCCCTGAAATAATACTGTTCTCCAGGTTCGCAATTTGATTTCGAGTTTGGGTACTCTGATCATTGGTAATAGTAATTCGCAGATCTTTAGGCAAGAGGCTCTTTTTAGCCGTCTTGATTATCTCGCGAATCTTATCCGTAGCGTCGAGAAGGTTCTCACCACCTTTCTTAATCACGTTTAAGGATACTACCGACTCACCATCCAAACGCGCCATGCTCTCCACCTCTTTATAGGTAAAGGCCACATCGGCGATATCTTTCAGGTAAACGATATTATCATTCTCATGCTTAACGATCACATTACGGATCTCATCCATGGAGGTAAACTCCGCATCGGTACGAATACTGCGTCGGGTTTTACCCAGAAGGATATCTCCTGCTCCAATATTGATGTTTTCCGCCGCCAGGGCATTTTGCACATCATTAAAGCTGAGTTTATTCTCCTGCATTTTGGGCATATCCACATTGATCTGCACCTCTTTTTCCTTATCACCGGTAATGGTGGCTTCAGAAATTTCACTCAGCTCTTCGATCTCATCCTGTAAAAGCTCCGCATAATCTACCAGATCATCAATTGAATAATCACCGGATAGGTTGATGTTGAGGATCGGAATACGACTGAGGTCGATATCCAATACCACCGGATCCTGATCGAGGTCAGAAGGCAAATCACTCATCGCACGATCTACCGCATCCTTTACATCTTGGAGGGCTTTTTCGGTATCAACATCGATGTTAAACTCTACATTAATGATAGATGCATCCTGCACCGACTCAGAATTAAGGTTTTTGATACCATCCACCGATTTAATTTCTTTTTCGAGTGGACGGGAAATCAGGTTCTCAATATCCTGAGGGGTGTTTCCCGGATACGGCGTTTGCACGTAAATCAATGGGAATACAATCTCCGGGAAGGACTCCTTAGGCATCGTAATGTAGGAGAACACTCCGAAGAGGATCAACAGCGCCGAAAGTATAAAGACGCTGATGCTATTTTTAAGGGCTAGCGTACTAAGCCCGAAGTTTCGACTGGTATTTGTTGCCATAGTAGTTTTCGAATTACTGGATCTCTACCTCCTGTCCTTCGTTCACAGAATTAGCCCCAACCACAATCACTTGCTCTCCGGCCTTCAGACCTTCGACTATCTCGGCATCCTCGCCAAAGGAGCGACCGATTTTCACATAGCGTTTGCGAGCGATGGGCTTAGCTTCTGATTTATCAATTAGATATACATAATCCCCTTTTAAGTCCTTACGAATGGCCATAGAAGGCAATACCAGGGCATTGGGGTTTTCGTAATCCTTCAGCTTAATTTCAGCTAAAAGGTTAGGCTTAATCAAAGCATTGTTGTTTTTCAAACCTACTTTGATGGTAAAGCTGCGGTTCTCTGGATTGATGTATTGGCTGGCGAAAATCACTTTTTCGTCTTGCTTCAATCCTAAAGCTGGGATACTCACTTCTACGGAGTCGCCCACCTTAACCGCTTTCAAATAGCTTTCAGAGATATCGGTTTCCAACTCCAAATTGCTAAGGTCTACCACGCGTGCTACCGGCGTACCGGCACCCACAAATTCTCCTTTGTTTACACGGATTACGTCTAAGCTTCCGTTTACCGGAGCTTTCACAAAAGTGTGCTCATACTGGGCACGGGCTTGCTTAACGCGATTTTCAGCTGCCTGGAAATTGGTCTTAGCATTAAGGTATTCGATTTCGGAACCAATGCTGTCTTTCCATAAATTCTCACGACGCTCGAAGGTGGTTTTTGCCAATTGATAAGCCGCTTCAGCTTCTTTCAACTGACCTTCGATGAAATCACTTTCTAAACGTAAGATGGTCTGACCTTTAGAAACACGATCGCCTTCTTCGGCATTTACCGAAACTACACGACCATTACCTTCAGCACTTAAAAGCACATTCTCCTTAGAGCTAACCGTAGCGCTTAAGCGTACGAAGTGACGGAAAGTTTGATTCTCCATGGTGCGCACTTCAACCGGAGTTAAAGAGGCTTCTACCACATGAGTGGTATCCAGACGTTCAATTTGGGCCTGAATGCTATCGATCTCAGTTTGTAAACCTTTTAATGCGGTTTCCTTTTCCTTCAAGCTCGCTTGAAGACCGGCAAGATCGTTAGGCGATTGACCGCAAGAGGCCAGAATCGCGAAAATGAATAAGATGCTTAATTTTTTCATGGTTTAATTGAAGAGCTTAAAATTATTGGCCCAATGCGTATTCCAGGGCTTCTTTGGCGTTTAGGACGTTTAAAATTGCGTTGATGTAATTGCGTTCGGCTTCAAGATATTGATTCTCGGCCTGCGTTAATTCGAGGCTGCTGGCCAAACCTTCTTTGTATTTGCGTTGCATACGGTCGCGCACTCTTTCACTTAAGGTGCGATTGCGCATTTGGTTACTCAAATTATCGAGGGCAAAATCATAATCGCTTTGCGCTTGATGGAACTGTAATTCCAATTGACTTTCGGTAGCCGTTTTGGCCAGGCGAATGCGTTCTAAATCGATCTTCGCTTTTTGCACTCTGGCCGTACGCGCCAAACCGGTAAAAATATTCCAGCTTAAGCTTGCGCCGATGGTGGTTCCTGGAATCCAATAGGTATCGAAACTAAAAGCCTGGCTAGCTTCATTCGAGAAATTACTTTGGCTATGCGTTACAAAACCACTTAAAGTAGGAAAGTACTTCGCTCTTTCATTGGCCAATTGAAGGCTGGCGCCTTTCTCCTGACTTAAAAGATTACGGAAGCTGATATGCTTATCTACCTGAAAAGGGTTTTGAGCTAAAGTCGCATCCGAACGAACCGGATTGATAACCTCCTCCAGGCTGGAGCTCAAAACGATTTCTTCCTCCAAAGAAATACCCATATTAAACTTGAGTAATTGATAAGCCAGTTTTACCTGACGCTCTGCATTATTCACATTGTTCTGCAAATTATTGTAGAGCAGTTCCATCTGACTTACATCCTGATCTTCTAAAAATCCGTTTTCAAATAATTTTTGGGTTTCATCAAAATTGGATTTTACCGTTTTCAGGTTTTCCTTCAAGATTTCCAGGGTTTCTTCAGCTACCAGGGCACCATAATAACTCTGAGCCGTATTGCGGCGAGCATTAATCTCTGCCTCCTCACGCTCTAAAGCTTTGGTTTCCTTTACCACTCGGGTAGCTTGCAAAGCCACGAAGTAAGATCCGTCGATCAACAGCTGGTTTAATTGAAACTGCGCCTGATTGGAATGAGCTACTCCAAAAGCTACATAGGCGATATCATCTTCACCAGCATTGGGATCGAAGAACTGCGCTGGAATGGGCTGCTTAGGAACCTGAGCATTATAGCTATAACCAAAGGAACCTGAGATTTGAGGCAAACCCATGGCTGCCGTTTCCTTAATGGTTTTCCGGGCTTTTTCGTAGTCCAGTACTTTATCCTGTACCGTATAGGAATTCCGGGCTGCATAGTCCTGGGCTTCCTGAAGTGAAAATTGCTTGGCCTCCTGCTGTGCCCATAATGGTGCACTTAAAAGGGCTAATCCAAGCACCAGGTGTTTTTTCATGATTGTGTTTTAGTAGTTGTCATTAATTTTTCCTGCAAATAGGCGATCCCCTTGGCATTGGCCACTCCGCGCACATGATAAATCAAGATTTCGCGCATGAGCTCGGGCATGCTCATTTGTTCAAATTCTGCAATGTCGGATTCGGTCATTAGGCGAGCCCGACTGTAATATAAAAAGGCTACCACATCGTTATTCAGTTCTGCGCGAAACAAACCTTCGCGCTTCCCTTGTTCGATATTTGCGTGCATCATTTTTAAAACCATTTCACGCTTGCGGCCTTCCAATTTGGCGTACAATTCGGGGTAATAGCGTTCTAGCTGAAATTGCATGCTGTGATCATGCGCCTCAATATTGGCACACACCACTTCGTCCATGGCAAAAAGCATATCAATCGCATTGCCTTCTGCTTTTAAGAGCTCGACCATGCGAGCACTTACTTTGTCCATTACCCGCTCCACTGCGCGCTCCACTAATTCTTCCTTGTTAGCAAAGTATTTATACAAGGTTTTCTTAGACACGCTCAGCTCCTTGGCAATGTCATCCATCGTTACGGGCCTTAAGCCGTAACGCTGAAACATTTCATGGGCCTTCCCAATTATTTCATTCTCCATTGTCTCCATAACGGCGGCAAAACTGGGAAACAAAATGCACGCGGAAACTATTTTATGCAAAAAGTTTCTTGGTGTTAAGGTTTCTTAAGCATAGGCCTGTTTACAGTGGAAAATTTGTGAAATTTGCGGCCCAAACCGGAAGAGAATGAGTTTATCCATTAAAGATATTTTACAGCAAAAGCCCATTGGCACCACACTAGAAGTAAAAGGCTGGGTTAGAACCTTTCGCAGCAATCGTTTTATTGCCTTAAGTGATGGTTCAACCATTAAGACTTTGCAGTTAGTTGTTGACTTTGAAAACCTAGAAGAAGGTCTGCTGAAGAAAATCGCAACCGGTGCTGCTATCCGCGCCAAAGGTGATTTATTAAGCTCCCAGGGTAAAGGTCAGGATGTTGAAATCCATGTAACTGACTTAGAGGTTCTAGGTGAGAGCAATCCGGAGGAATATCCTTTGCAGCCTAAGAAACACTCCATGGAGTTCTTACGAGATATTGCTCATTTACGCATGCGTACCAACACTTTTGGTGCCGTAATGCGTATTCGTCATCATCTGGCTTATGCCGTGCATGACTACTTCCATAAAAAGCAATTCTTCTACCTGCACACTCCTATTATTACCGGTAGTGATGCCGAAGGAGCAGGGGAAATGTTTAATGTATCCGTACTCGACAAAAAGAATCCGCCTTTAACCGAAGACGGCAACATCGATTATAGCAAAGACTTCTTTGCCAAAGAAACCAACCTTACCGTATCCGGTCAACTAGAAGCCGAATTAGGAGCCATGGCCTTATCTAAGGTCTATACTTTCGGACCTACTTTCCGCGCCGAAAACTCCAATACCTCACGCCACCTGGCTGAGTTTTGGATGATTGAACCCGAAGTAGCCTTCAATGATCTGAATGCCAACATGGATTTAGCGGAAGATTTCTTGAAGCATGTCATTCGCTATACCCTCGAAAACTGTGGTGATGATCTGGAATTTTTGGAAAGCCGTTTAAAGGATGAAGAAAAATCCAAACCCGAAAAAGACCGCAGCGAGCCCCTGCGCGAAAAGCTGCAATTTGTGGTTGATAACAACTTCCGCAGAGTAAGTTATACCGAGGCCATCGACATTCTGCGCAATTCGAAGCCGAACAAGAAAAAGCGTTTCAACTACCTCATCGACGAGTGGGGCGCTGATTTACAATCGGAGCATGAGAAATACCTGGTTCAGCATTTCAATGCGCCGGTAATCTTATTCGACTATCCCGCCAAGATTAAGGCCTTCTATATGCGCCTTAATGAAGATGAGAAAACTGTGCGTGCCATGGATATCCTTTTCCCTGGCATTGGCGAAATTGTAGGGGGATCGCAAAGAGAAGAACGCTACGACGTACTGCGGGGCAAGATGAATGATTTCGGTATTGACGAGAAAGAATTAGACTGGTATCTCGATACCCGAAAATTTGGCAGCTGCGTACACAGTGGATTCGGATTAGGCTTTGAGCGATTGGTATTATTCGTTACCGGAATGACCAATATTCGCGACGTAATTCCTTTCCCACGTACTCCAGGCAACGCCGAGTTTTAAGGCACTGATCCTTTAAAATCGGGAGCTGGCACGCAGTTTGTTAAGCTTGAGCAAAAACGGCAGAATCTTTGATAGGTCGAGCCGCTTTTTCTTAACTTCACCCAGCCAAATTGCACCATGCTTAAACAACAGCTCAACCAAAAATTACTGCAAAAACTCAGTCCGCAGCAGATTCAGCTCATGAAGCTGATTCAGTTGCCGACCCTGGCTTTTGAGCAAAAAATTAAGGAAGAACTGGAAAGCAATCCCGCCTTGGAAGAAGGCAAGGAGGAAAGCGAAAACGATAGCGAGGATCTCGAATTTGACAATCAGGAAAACGAAAGAGAAGAGGAACGCATTGAGGCGGAAGACATCAATGTGGATGAGTATCTGAGTGATGATGAAATTCCTGACTATCGTTTACAAGCCAATAATTATTCGCCCGACGATGAAGAAAGCAAGGTCCCCATTACCGGTGGAAAAAGCTTTCACGAATTTCTGCTGGAACAATTAGGCACCTATCCCCTCGATGAGCAAGGTCGCCAGATCGCAGAATATCTGGTCGGAAACATTGATGATGATGGCTATATCCGTCGAGAGCTTAGCGCCATAGTTGATGACCTGGCTTTTACCCAAAACATATTTGTAGAGGAAGAGCAATTGGAGCGCTACCTAAAACTTATTCAGGCCCTGGAGCCTGCCGGAGTTGGTGCACGCAATTTGCGGGAATGCCTGATGATTCAATTACGTCAGGAAGAAAGCAGTTACCATCAAAGATTAGCACTGGAAATTCTGGAAGACTTCTTCGATGAGTTTACCAAAAAGCACTATGAAAAATTGATCCAGCGCTTGGAGTTGGATGAGGAAGATTTACGCTTGGCGATACTGGAAATCACCCGCCTTAACCCCAAGCCCGGCAACAGCACCAGCAATAGCAATCGCGAAGTACAGGTAGTGGTTCCTGATTATACCTTACGCATTGTAGAGGGCGAATTGGAATTGACCCTAAATAGTCGCAATGCCCCCGAGCTTAATGTAAGTAGGGAGTACCGCGAAATGCTGGAAACCTATCGCCAAGGCCAAAAAGAAAACAAAGCGCAGAAAGAAGCCGCCCTTTTTGTTAAGCAAAAACTGGATGGTGCCAAATGGTTTATCGAAGCAATTAAGCAAAGACAGCAAACCTTAATGCTTACCATGGGGGCTATCATGGAATATCAAAAAGATTATTTCCTAACTGGCGATGAATTAAAGCTTCGCCCCATGATTTTGAAGGACATTGCCGATGAAATTGGGATGGACATATCTACCGTGTCCAGGGTCGCCAGCAACAAATATGTGAGTACTCCTTATGGAACTTTCCTGATTAAAGAATTTTTCAGCGAAAGCATGAAGAATGATGCCGGGGAAGATGTAAGTACCCGCGAAATCAAGAAAATCTTAGAGGTTTCCGTTTCTGAAGAAGATAAACGCAAGCCTCTTACCGATGATAAACTGGCCCAGCTCTTAAAAGACAAAGGCTATCCCATTGCCCGTCGCACTGTAGCTAAATACCGGGAACAACTGGATATTCCGGTAGCCCGTTTACGCAAGCAACTCTAAATGAATATCCGCTTAGCCAAGTTTATCTCCATCCTCTTTCATCCGGCGATATACCCTTTAATAGGCCTATATTTCATATTCGAATACCTGCCCTATCACTATCCACGCCAGGTAGTGCTGCTCTCTTTATTGATGGTGTTTTGCGGCACCTACCTCATCCCAGTTTTGATTAGTATTTTACTCTACCGCTTTCGCGTGATTAGTAGCCTGATGATGAACAAGGCTGAGGATCGACGTTGGCCCTATACCATTGGAGCTCTGAGTTTTTACCTCACCTCTCTACTAATAAAAAATGCTGGCCTGGCAGCCGAAGCGCATCAATATCTGGCCGGAGCAGCTTATGTTATTCTGTTGCATTTAGTCTTGCTCAGCTTCTTAAAATCCAGTGCTCATTTAGGAGGACTGGGAGGCTTTTTAGGCATGTTAATGGCCGTTTCTGCCAAATACAGTTTAAACCTGCTTCCTTTTATTGGAGCCCTGATTTTGGTGGCAGGCATTGTGGCTTCCGCCCGCTTAAGTCTCAAGGCTCATAATGGCAAAGAATTGGTGCTAGGCTTTTGCAGCGGACTACTCATCGTATTTAGCACCGTCTACTTCCTTCATTAGAGCGAGGCCTTTTAAAAGCGCAAGCCTATAACTAAAACCAATGGCCTATTAAAGCTTGAGGTCGGGCATTAGAAATTCGGTACTTTTGCGCGAAATTTCAGGTCATGAGCCAACATCTTTCCGAACAGGAAATCCAAAGACGCGAATCGCTGGCCGCCTTAAGGCAGATGGGCATTGAGCCTTATCCTGCTGCACGTTATGAGGCCAGTCATTTTTCAAGCTCCATTCTCGAAGGTTTCGAGAAATCGGAAGAAGCTGAGGAATGGAAACAAGTTAAGATTAGCGGGAGGATCATGACCAAACGCATCATGGGTAAGGCCTCCTTCCTGGATGTGATGGATAGCAAAGGTCGCATCCAGGTTTACCTGAACCGCGATGTTCTTTGCCCGGATGAAGATAAAGACCTCTACAATATTGTTTTTAAACGCCACCTGGATATTGGTGACTTTATTGGCATCACCGGTAAGGTGTTCCGCACCCAGATGGGCGAGGTTACCATTGAGGCTGATAGTCTTAGGGTATTAAGCAAAAGCCTTAAACCCCTTCCGATCGTTAAAAAGGACGATGAAGGAAATGTATACGATGCCTTTACGGATCCCGAGCAACGCTACCGTATGCGCTATGTGGATTTGGTAGTAAATGACAAGGTGAAAGAAACCTTTGTGACCCGAACACGCATTATTAATGCCATGCGGGAATTCTTCAATCGCTTTGATTATTTGGAGGTAGAGACCCCCATTTTACAGCCTATTCCTGGTGGAGCGGCGGCTCGACCTTTTATCACGCATCACAATGCGCTGAATATGCCATTGTACCTGCGGATTGCCAATGAGCTTTATTTGAAGCGCCTGATTGTAGGGGGCTTCGAAGGGGTTTATGAATTCGCCAAGGACTTCCGTAACGAAGGTATGGACCGCACCCATAATCCAGAGTTTACCGTAATGGAAATCTATGTAGCCTATAAAGACTACTTCTGGATGATGGACTTTACCGAGCAAATGCTGGAGCATGTGGTGAAAACCGTGCATAAAGGGAATACTACGGTTAGCCTGAGTGGCAAAGAAATTAGCTTTAAAACACCTTTCCCCAGAGTTAGTATGCGCGAAGCTATTTTAGAGCATACCGGCTTTGATATTGATGGTAAGAGCGAAGACGAATTGCGTGCAGCTTGCGCCGATTTGGGTATTGAAACCGACCCCAGCATGGGCAAGGGCAAATTGATTGATGAGCTCTTTGGTGAGAAGTGTGAACCCAATTATATCCAGCCAACCTTTATTACTGACTATCCGGTAGAGATGTCGCCTCTTTGTAAAAAGCACCGCGATAAGCCTGAATATACCGAGCGCTTTGAGCTGATGATTAATGGTAAAGAAGTGGCCAATGCCTATTCGGAGCTTAATGATCCTATCGATCAACGCGAGCGTTTTGAAGAGCAATTACGCTTAAGCGAGAAAGGGGATGATGAGGCCATGTTTATTGACCAGGACTTCTTACGCGCCCTGGAATATGGTATGCCTCCAACCTCTGGAATGGGAATTGGAATCGATCGTTTAACCATGATGTTAACCGATAATGCTTCTATCCAGGAAGTCCTCTTCTTCCCTCAGATGAAACCGGAGAAGAAAGCCGAAAAGAAAGTAGAGCTAGCTGATAATGAAAAGGCCATTTTCGAAATCTTGAAAGAGAAAGAAGAAATGGACCTAAACGAATTAAAATCGGCAGTAGGCTTATCCAATAAACAATGGGACAAAGGCCTAAAAGGATTAGCCAAGCATGGACTAACGGAAGTAACTAAGACCGATGCCGGACTGCGCATCGCCATTAAAGCTTCTTAATTTACCGCTCTATTCTTTACTTGATTATAATATTCCTATAATGACTTTTCTGTAGTTAAAGTTTAGGCTAATCCCCAACAAAGAGCTACAACCCAAAAGGCTTGAAGTCCCTTACTTTGATTCCATCAAACACCTCTCCTGATGGAATCTGCGGATGAAAGTTATTTAGGGGGTAAAGAACAAAACATCTCAGGTGAACTGTAATGGTTCGAGGTGTTTGATATATGAGTAAGTACAAACAGGGGTCTTTTAAGATCCCTGTTTTTTTTATCCTAACATTACCGATAATCGATATTAATAGGACTTTTAGCTTAGGATTTTTATTCCTGTGCTTTTCTTTAATACTTTCGCGCCGTAATTCTCATGCTTTGAAAAGAGCTTTTGGACGGATACTCTTCTTATTAACTGGACTCTCTCTATTGGGCGAGCTCAGTCTGTCCCTTGCCCTGGCTCATTTTAGCGGAACCGGAAGTACAGCAGAATCCAACTTAATTCTGCTTGAAAAAACCGAATCCAGCTATATTCAAAAACAGGATAAGGAGAATAGTATTCACGCCTTATTCCAAAGTCTCACCTCGGAAAACGAGTCGGAAGAGGATTTACTGGACTGGAGCCTTTTTGCCTGGCCCTCACAAATCGAAGAATTTGTCTTTGGTGTTTCAGAAGAGCATATTAGCCTTCTCGAAAGCCCTATTTCATTCAGTAGAGATATTCCTCTCTATTTGCGATTCTGCAGTTTAAAAATTCCATCTGCCAGGATTTAATCATTTTGAAACCGGAGCTCCGGACTCCCTTTTGCCTTCTGCAGAATAAGTACCGGAAGGGTTAAGATTTTACTAATTCTTACCTCAACCCCATCCATTATTCAATTCAAAAATTCTCAAAATGAGACGAATCATTGGCTTCGGAATTCTGGCCTTAAGCATCTTAAGCGCCTGTGAATCTGAGCATTCTGAAAACCACCATTCTGAAACTGTCTTTACTGCCACCACGGCATTGCGAGTAGACACCGCACTTTCCAAAGAATACGTAAGTCAAATTCACTCCATCCGCCACATCGAATTGCGAGCCCTCGAAAGAGGTTATTTGCAACACATTTATGTGGATGAGGGTGATCAGGTAAAAGAAGGGCAATTGCTGTTCCGCATTATGCCCAATATCTACAAAGCCGAATTGGAGAAATCCAAAGCGGAGGCCGAACTCGCGCGCATCGAATACGAGAACACCAAGTCTCTGGCCGATCGCGATGTGGTCTCTTCGGCCGAATTAGCCATGGCCAAAGCCCGCTATACTAAAGCTAAAGCAGAGCTTTCCCTGGCCGAAACCCATATGTCCTTCACCGAAATTAAAGCGCCCTTTGGCGGGATTATCGACCGCTTCCACGTACGAGAAGGTAGCTTAATTGACGAAGGTGAATTGCTAAGCACCCTTTCCGATAACAGCGAAATGTGGGTGTACTTTAATGTTCCTGAAGCCGAATACCTCGATTACCAGGAGCGATTAAAAAAAGAGCACATATTGCCCGTTCAATTGCGAATGGCCAACGATCGCATCTTCCAGCATGAAGGTAAAGTGAGTGCTATTGAGGCTGACTTCGATAATGAAACGGGTAATATTCCCTTCCGGGCCACCTTCGCCAATCCTAGTGGATTGCTGCGCCACGGTGAAACCGGGAACATCATTATGCAAGACAAGCTCGAAAGCGCTTTGATCATTCCTCAAAAAGCCACCTTCGAAATTCTCGACAAACACTATGTTTTTGTGATCGACGAAGAGCATGTGGTACATCTGCGTGAGCTCAAAGTAGCACATGAAATGGAAGACCTTTACCTCATCTCAGGTGGCTTATTGGAAGGTGAGCACATCTTGTTGGAAGGACTTCGAAAAGTGCGTAATGGCGATCATATCAACTTCGAATTGAAGGATCCCAAAGCCGTTTGGAAAGAATTGAAACTGTACGCCGAATAATTTTCAGCCATCATGTTTAAGCAATTCATTCGCCGACCTGTACTGTCGATCAGTATTTCGTTGGTAATCATATTCATGGGAGTGCTGGCCATCCAGTCTCTACCCATCTCTCAGTTCCCCTCCATTGCCCCTCCACGGGTAAATATCTTTATCGCTTATCCCGGTGCCAGTGCAGATGTATTGGTGAAGTCGGTACTTATTCCTCTGGAAAAGTCCATCAACGGCACTCCGGGAATGAACTATATGACCTCCGATGCAACTTCGGCTGGTGAGGCCACTATTCAGGTAGTTTTTGATTTGGGTACCGATCCTAACCAGGCAGTAGTAAGTGTTAAAAACCGCATTGAGCAGGTTACTAACCGACTGCCGCCATTGGTACAAAGGGAAGGTATTATCGTGAGTCGATCCCAGCCCAACATGCTAATGTATGTGAACCTCTACAGTGAGGATGAAAGGGCCGATCAAAAATTCCTCTACAACTACGCCAGTGTAAATATCCTCCCCGAGCTGAAACGCTTGAAGGGTGTAGGACGGGCCAAAATCTTAGGTAGTCGTCAGTATGCCATGCGTATCTGGTTAAAACCGGATCGGATGCGGGCCTATAATGTTTCTACCGAGGAAGTTATGGAGGCCCTTTCAGAACAAAGCGTAATCGGCTCTCCTGGCCGGATCGGTCGGAGCTCAGGCAAAACCTCCCAATCTTTGGAATATGTGCTTACCTATCCCGGTCGATATAATGAGCCAGAACAATACGAGGATGTAATTATCCGTGCGAATGCCGAGGGTGAAATCCTGCATTTAAAGGACATCGCCGAAGTTGAATTTGGTAGTGAATTTTACGATATCTATTCCAACCTCGATAATCGTCCTTCTGCGGCTATTACCCTTAAACAAACCTATGGTAGTAATGCCTCCAAGGTTATTGAGGAGGTGAAAGAAAAACTGGAGGAACTCAAGATTGAAAATTTCCCTCCGGGAATGGATTATGAGATTAGCTACGACGTATCAGGATTCCTCGACGCCTCCATCGAAAAGGTTATTCATACGCTGGGTGAAGCCTTTGTACTAGTGGCTCTGGTTGTATTCCTCTTCCTGGGAGATTGGCGTTCTACCTTAATTCCAACTCTGGCGGTACCCGTATCGTTAATTGGTACCTTCATCTTTATGCAGGCCTTTGGCCTCACCATTAACCTCATCACCCTCTTTGCCTTGGTATTGGCCATTGGTATTGTGGTGGATGATGCGATCGTAGTGGTAGAAGCGGTGCACGCCAAGATGCACGACTTCCCGGAACTAAATCCTTTCCGAGCGGTAAAGCTGGTGCTGAATGAAATTAGTGGTGCCGTAATCGCCATTACCCTCCTGATGGCCGCGGTATTCGTACCGGTAGCCTTTATGTCGGGTCCGGTAGGTATTTTCTATCGCCAGTTCTCCATTACCATGGCCACGGCCATTATCCTTTCCGGGGTAGTAGCACTTACCCTTACTCCGGTATTAAGCGCCATGATCTTGAAGAATAATCACGGCAAGGAGCGCAAGATGAATATTCTGGAACGCGGTCTGGATGCCTTTAACAATGCCTTCGATCGCCTTACCGGCAAATACGCTGCCTTACTGAAGAAGATCGTAAACCGTCGTTTGGTGACCTTCGGCATGTTGTTGGCTTTTGGTATTGGTATTATTGGCGTGAGTAATATCCTTCCGGCCGGTTTTATCCCTAGTGAAGACCAGGGGATGATCTATGCAATTATCCAAACGCCTCCCGGATCGACCCTGGAACGTACCAATGACGTTTCACGCCAATTACAAGAAATTGCTGAGGAAATTGACGGTATTCAATCGGTTTCGGCATTGGCCGGATATGAGGTACTTACCGAAGGTCGGGGATCTAATGCTGGTACCTGTTTGATTAACCTCAAACCCTGGTCGGCACGGAAAGAAAACGTGTGGGAAATCATTGAAGAACTGGAGGTAGAAGCGCATAAAATACCAGGTGCTACTATCGAATTCTTCCAACCTCCTGCTGTACCTGGCTATGGTGCCGCCGGTGGTTTTGCCCTGCGACTTTTGGATAAAACCAATAGTGGTGATTATAAAGCCTTTGAGAAGGTAAACGATGAGTTTATGGCCAAACTCCATGAGCGTCCCGAGCTCAGCGGTCTCTTCACCTTCTTTGCGGCCAATTACCCTCAATACGAATTGGAAATCGACAACCAGGCTGCCATGCAAAAAGGGGTATCCATTGGAAAAGCCATGGATAACCTGGGAATTTTGATTGGTAGTACCTACGAGCAAGGTTTCATTCGCTTTGGTAGTTTCTACAAGGTTTACGTTCAAGCTGCACCCGAATACCGTCGCTTGCCCGAAGACTTGATGAAGCTTTATGTGAAAAACGATCGGGATGAAATGGTGCCCTACTCTTCCTTCATGAAAGTGAAGAAAACGCAGGGACTGAATGAGATCACCCGTTTCAATATGTATACCTCTTCCGCCATTAACGGTGCCCCCGCTGATGGTTACAGTAGTGGTGAGGCCATTGCTGCTATCCAAGAAGTGGCCAGTGAATTACCTCGTGGTTTTGATATCGACTGGATCGGTTTATCCCGCGATGAAGTAAAACGTGGGAATGAAGCACTCTACATCTTCCTGGTAGTACTCGGTTTCGTGTACCTGGTACTGGCTGCTCAGTACGAGAGCTTTATCCTGCCATTAGCTGTAATCTTCTCTTTACCGGCCGGGGTATTTGGTTCCTTCCTCTTGCTTAAAACCTTAGGATTAGCCAATGATATCTACGCGCAGGTAGGTCTGGTAATGCTGGTGGGTCTCTTGGGTAAAAACGCGGTTCTAATCGTAGAATTTGCCGTACAGAAAAACCAGCAAGGCTTTAGCGTATTGGAAGCTGCTATTGAAGGTGCGAGAGTACGCTTCCGTCCCATTTTGATGACCTCCTTTGCCTTTATCGCGGGTTTGATTCCACTGGTAATGGCCCATGGCCCAGGTGCCGTAGGTAACCGTACTATTGGTGCTTCCGCTCTAGGTGGCATGTTGTTCGGTACCCTCTTCGGGGTGATTATCGTACCCGGTCTCTACTACATATTTGGTAGCCTGGCCGAAGGTAAGAGTCTGATTAAGGATGAGGATAACCGCCCTTATACCGAGAGTTATGCGATCGAAACGGATGAATCAGAATCTTAAGCCTTAAGAATTAAGATCATGAAAAATACAGCAAAACGAATTCTAGTTCTCAGCTTACCGGCTCTACTGCTTTTTAGCTGTGCCCCCGTGCATGAGCTAAAAGAAGAGAACCGGACAGTACCTGAAAGTTTTCAGGCTGAGACCGATACCCTGAATAGCGCCCAAATTGCCTGGCGCGAATTTTTCCAGGATAGCAATTTGGTAGCCCTGATTGATACCGCCTTAAAGTACAATCAGGAATTCAATATCAATCTCCAGGAAATGGCGCGCCGCAATAACGAAATCCTGGCCCGTAAGGGGGAATACCTTCCCTTTGCTGGCGTACAGGCCGGAGCCGGAGTAGACAAAACCGCTCGTTATACCCCGCTTGGGGCTAATGAGGCAACTACTGATATTGCTCCCGGACGTGCTATGCCGGATCCGGTGCCCGATTTACTTTTCGGGGCCACTGCCTCCTGGGAAATTGATATCTGGCACAAATTGCATGATGCAAAAGATGCCGCCGTAGCTGAATACATGGCCAGCATCGAAGGGCGTCACTTTATGCAAACCGAACTTATCGCTGAAATCGCCTCCAGCTATTATGAGCTATTGGCTTTAGATAACCAGCTTAAAATTCTGGATCGCAACATCGCCCTGCAGAATAATGCGCTGGAAATTGTGAAGCTTCAAAAAATCGCCTCCAAGGTGAATGAGTTGGCGGTACGTCGATTTGAAGCTCAGGTACTCCGTACTAAGAGTCTGCGCTTTGGTGTGCTTCAGCAAATTCGGGAAACCGAAAATAAATTGCATTTCCTATTAGGCTCCTATCCTGGACCTATCCGCCGTAGCTCCGAGGAACTCCTCAATATTAAGCCCGCGGAAATTCATTATGGTAAGCCGGTAGATCTATTGGCGAATCGTCCAGATATCCGCGAAGCAGAGAGAGAATTAGAAGCGGCCGAACTACAAGTGAAAGTAGCCAGAGCCCAATTCTATCCTTCCTTAGATCTGAGTGCTGGCTTAGGCATGCAGGCTTTTAATGCCAGTTACCTGGTAACTGGTCCCGAGTCTATGCTCTACAATTTGGCTGGTGATTTGAGTGCCCCCCTTATAAACCGAAGAGCACTTAAGGCCTCCTATGCCAATGCATCGGCCACTCAAATTGAAATGGCTTATCGCTACGAAATGCAGTTGCTGCAGGCCTATCTCGAGGTTTCCAATCAGGTTTCGAAGATTACGAATCTCAATGAGAGCCTGAAATTCCAATCACTGGAAGTGGATGCTTTGAACGAATCGATTACCATTTCTAATGATCTGTTTAAATCGGCTCGCGCTGATTATATGGAGGTATTAATGACCCAACGTGATGCGCTGGAGTCCAAATTTGAATTAATAGAAACGAAGAAAGAACAATTAATCGCTCAGGTGGTGCTATACCAAACCCTGGGTGGAGGATGGCAATAAGTCATAATTGTTTGGATGGGGGACCCCGGGAGCTGAGCCATTGGTATCTTCCGGGGTTTTTCACTTTCTTGGCGAAGATTTGCAGAGGACCGAAATCATACCCAAAATTGCAGGCCTATTCCTGGTCTTTTTACTGCTGTTTCACATCGGTGGGAATGGTCTTTTTTTTCAAATTCAGCGCCAGCAAATCCGCAGAGCGGTTAAGACTCGGATAAAATCCGGCGTTCCGAAAAAGGAACTGCATGCCCTTAAAATCACCGGTGAAAATGCCCTAGAGTTTCACTGGGTAAACGACCATGAAGTGCGTTATAAGGGCAGCATGTACGATATAGTACGCGCAGAAAATTACCCCTCAGAGCGTATTCTTTGGTGTATCGAAGACCGTGAAGAAGAAGCGCTCTTTGTACAGCTAGACCAAATCTGTCGCTTACAATACCATTCCGGGCCCGCTAAGGAGGAACGTCAAATAACTCAATTGATGCTCAGCGACCTCTTTCTCATCTTCTACGCCGAAAGCCCCAAGTGTCAAATTGAATCTAAGCTCCACCCATCTTTGCCTGGAGCTTCTCCCTTATTGGAGAAATACTTAGGAGTCGAAACTCCACCCCCCGAATTTCCGGCCTAAATATCCGCCTTAACGCGAATCTGTTTCCGTTTTTCCAATTATCGCCCTTGGAAAAGGGCTGGGCTTGCTATGGCTATAGGTCTGCAGGTCTTAAAAAATGAATCAATGAAACGATTACTATTAATAGTGTTGTTGCTCAGTCCTATTTTGAGCTTCGCACAGAATGTCCGTGGCCGCATCAGCGACGCGGAAAATCGCCAGCCCCTGGCCGGAGTGCTGATAAGTAATGCCGATGGTCAAGAGGTACGCAGTGATAAAGAAGGTCTCTTTAGCCTAAACTGCAGTGCTGAAATTCGCATTAGCCACCCTGACTTTATCACCCAAACCGTAGAAATTGATGATTGTAATCAGTTCTACGAAATAGCCCTTTTAGCCTCAAGCGAGGAATTACCTATGGTAGAGGTAAGTGCGCCTCGCAAGGCCAGCTATCAGGAAAGTCAGGCGGTGCAAAACCTCGATCCTCGCGAATTACAAATGGGCAAAGGCCTCTTTATGGACGAAGCCATTAATACCCATGTTCCGGGTGTTAATATGTGGCGTCGTACTGTATCCGGTGGCCAACAGTTCAATATCCGGGGGTATGGTAATGGCGTAGGTTTCCGTGGTGCCAGCAATAACTTCAATACCCAGGGAACCAAGGTGTATTTAAATGGTATTCCCCTTACAAACGCTGAAGGCTTAACCGTTTTGGATGATATTGACTTCGCCAGCATTAGTGCGGTGAATATCCAAAAAGGACCGGCCGGCTCTAAATATGGTTTCGCCATTGCCGGAGCGATTAATCTCAGCATTCTTCCCGCCAAGGAAGGCGAAAGCTATGTACAGCAAAGTGCTATCATTGGTGAGTTTGGTTTGCAGCGCTATACCACCACCATTGCCCGAGGTACCGAAAATGGCTCCTGGCTTTTAAACTATGGTCATCAAAAAGCGGATGGCTATATGGAGCATACCGCCTCTCGCAAAGACTTTGTGAATTGGGTTGGCTCCTTCCGTATTTCGGCCAAACAACGAGTAGAAACTTATTTCGGATATAGCGATAGTTACGATGAAAGAGGTGGAGAGCTCACCATCGCCCAGTTTGAAGCAGGAGACAATACCGGAAACGCCCGTTATATCAAGAATAACGCGCACACCAAAGTTGAGCGCCTTCGTTTCGGGCTTAGCAATCACTATCAATTCAATAGCCACTGGAATAATCAAACCACCGTTTTTGGATCTGGAGCTAGCAGCACCTCGAGTTCTGCCGGCGGTTGGAATGATGAGCAGCCCATTAATTTTGGACTGCGCAGTGATTTTGGAAGCTCTTTTAAACTGGCCGAAGACTACCTGCTTTCTGGACATACCGGTATTGAAATTCAGTTTCAGCGCAACCATGCCTTAAGCCATAGTATGGTTGAGGATAGCCTTTATCCCTCTCGCTATAATATCGTGGGAACTTTAAAGAGCAATCAATTTGTTCGCAATCAAAATCAGGTGTACTTCAGTCAATGGGAATTGCAAATGCCTCACAATTGGTCTTTCGAAGCCGGGATCAGCTTAAGCTCCTTAAGCATCGACCTCGAAAATCGCATGTACCAAAATGGTAATGATTTGGATCCACGCTATCAGGTAGATTACAAAAATTACTGGTCGCCCCATATTGCTCTGCGTAAGAGCTTTGCTAAAAAATGGAGCCTCTTTGCTTCTTATAATCGTTCCTATAAAACACCCTTAAGTGGGAATATTATTATCGGCGCAACCGGTGAACTGAATACTGATCTGGTACCCGAAAGTGGCAGTCAATTTGAAATTGGGGCGCAAGGGAATTTGCTCAATGGCCGACTCAATTTCCAGATAGCAGCCTTTAGCACCCTATTCCGTAATAAGATGACCTCCCTTGCAGTGCCATTAGATAGTGTTACCACCGCCTATACTTATTTGATTAATGCCGGCGGGCAGGATAATCAAGGACTGGAAGCCAGCGTGCGCTATGAGATTATAGGCTCCAAAAACCGCATCTTTAAGCATGTACAGCCTTGGGCCAATGTAACTGCCAATGATTTCGTTTACCGCGATTTCTACTATGAAGGGGTACCCCGTGGTGCCAGTCAGGCCGTGACCGAAGTGTACGATGGTCAGACAGTAGCCGGCGTAAGTCCCCTAAGCTATAATGTGGGGATTGACATTCAAGGTACCGCCGGTTGGTATACCAAACTAAGTCTACGTCATCAAGGTGCCATGAATATTACTTCGGATGGCGCCAATGAAACCGAGGCTTTTGATGTGCTCAATTTAAAGGCGGGCTATAAGGTTGCCTTACCGGCAGGCTTTAACCTGCATGTCTTTGTGGGCTTAAATAATAAGCTTAGCAGCCGCTATTACTATATGGTTTTTGTAAACCAATTAGCGGATGCCTACTTACCCGCTCCGGATCGCTTAAACAGCTATGGAGGGATTGAGTTACGCTACAATTTCTAAAATGGAAAGGGCCCCGAAATGGGGCCCTTTTTATTATCCTTCAAAACCGATTCGCTTATGCGTGCCATCGCAGAAGGGCTTGTTGGCCGATCCGCCACAGCGACACAAAACCGGGTTCTTTTCTATAGAACTACTACCATCAGCATGGCTAAACTTAATACTACCCTGTACCATAATGGGTCCATTGGGAATAACCTTGGCTTTTAAATCTCCATCTTCCATAGATAGACCCTTTTCCTGACCCACATAAGTGAGGGCCCCGGAGGGACATTGCTCTATTTGATGGCGAATTTTATTTCCTTCCGCCCCATCGGGGTCTACCCAAGGTCTTTGTCCATAACGAAATACTTCGGGTAAATTGCGCCAGCAGCGCTCGGAATGTATGCATTTATGGGCCTGCCAGATGATAGTCACCTCCTGACCGGCATATTCTTTCTTAGTGGGTTTCACGCGCATTTTTACCTGTTTTGTTGCCTCACAACAGCAGGCCTGTCTATTTGTTCGTTTAACATTTTTTAAGATCCTCCGCAAATTCGGTATAGACCAAACATTGTTTTAGAGCCTCCCAGTTTTCCACATAGTCCCCAATATGATCCGCGCTAATTCGCTTTAAGCGGCTTTGGGGTTTAAAGAGGCGTACACCCAAATAATGGTACAAGCGATCTACTAATTTAATTCGGTCTGAGGCCTTCATTAAATCCTTTTCATAGGAAACCTTGAAGTAGTGCAATCCTTCCAAACATTTCTCTTCATATTGCTCCAGCTCCTTACCCGCGCGGAGTTCAGCCATAAAAGCGGGAATATCCACTCTCATTTTAGGGCGACTTTTTAAACTTTGGGTTTCATGCCAAGACATCCGAAAACGGGCGTAATGCTTAGATAAGGTTTGGCGCACCAAATTATCCCGAGTTAGATAAATCAATTTATAGCCCTGCTTCTCCACCAAATATTTTAAGAAATCCCGACCATCTTCCTGGCCTAGCTTTTCCCGCAATTGGTAGGAAAGTAATTTAAAGCCATAGACCTTACTTCTAAAAACGCGATTGCGGTGCTTCAAGAATAATTTTGGAAAAAGCACCTTGCGATTATAAATCTCCTTATCGCAATCAATATCACTACTCTGATTTAGCAAATCACTTAATAAGGTACTTCCGGTGCGTCCTCTGCCAAATAGAACAAAGCGCTCGGTATGCGTGGTTTTGGGATAGGCTTTCGCCCGATAAGCCGCCAGTACTTCACGGAGATAACCACCTAGGGACTGGTTTAAAAGTGGGATTAAGCTTGCCATAATCTTGGAATTTTCCCGAAAAGTAGAATCTGAGCTTAGGCTGCACATAAATCTTCGTTAGATCGTCATTCTCTCACTGTGAATTAACCCTTCGGCCCGATAAAGCAAATTGCTATTTACTGGCTTTCAAAGGCCATAATCCGGCTAAACTGTCTTTATTTTGCCAAAAATTTCCCTTTTGCAGCTCTATCCTCCTGATCTGGCCCAAGCTTTAGACTTTCCTTTTATACAGCGAGAGCTAGCTCGTTATTGCTCCAGTCGCAAAGCCAAAGACCTGGCCCTGGACTTAAAGCCCGAGCCACAGGCCGATTTACTAGCGCAAAAGATTGCGGAAAGTGATCAAATACTGTCCTTATTATTGAGCGACGAGAGCTTTCCCAGTGCGGAGCATCCTGAGTTAAGTGAATTTCTAAGCAAATTAAAGGTTAGAGGTCACGCTTTACGCGAAGAGCAATTTGCAGATATCCGCAGCATGGCGATTAATTACCGCCATATACACCAGTTTGTTGCCAATAAACAAGAACGTTTGCCTGCAATTTGGGCACCACTGGAATATTTGCTTCCTGAAAAATTTGTGATAGAGGCGATTGATAAGGTTTTGGATGAAAGGGCTCAGGTTCGCTCCTCGGCCTCAGCCGAATTAAGCCATATCCGCCGGGAGCTTACCCGAAAAAGAGCTTCTGCTGATCGCATCTTTAACCGCATTTTAAAGAAATACCGCGACAAGGGTTATATCGCCGATTTTGATGAAAGTGTATCCGAATCGCGCCGGGTATTGGCCATTGTCGCTTCTTATAAAGGACAAATTCAAGGGATTTTACACGGCAGCTCCAGCAAACACAGTATCGCCTATATTGAACCGGGAGAAACAGTAGAAATCAATAATGAGATTTCAGAACTTCTGGAAGCGGAAAAGGAGGAGATCAAACGCATCTTAAGGCAATTAAGCACCGACCTTAGCCCCTATCATGATTATCTGGATGCCGTATGTAAAACCCTGGTATGGTTAGATCTCAGTCGGGCCAAAGCTATATTCGCCTACCAACAAGAAGCCTGCTACCCGGAAATTTTATCTGAAAAGAAAATCCTCCTTAAGGATGCCTATAATCCGGTATTAAGACATTTCAATAAGGAGAAAAATAAGAGCACGGTTCCTCTCGACTTAATGCTCGATGCGGAGCAACGGATTCTGGTAATCAGTGGACCTAATGCCGGAGGAAAGTCTCTTTCCCTTAAAACGGTGGGACTCTTGCAGATTATGCTCCAAAGTGGCCTGGCAATTCCGGTGCACCCCGACAGCCAATTTTGCCTCTTTGATCAATTGCTGGGCGACATTGGCGATGCCCAGAGTATCGAGAATGAGCTGAGCACCTATAGCTCCAAGCTGCAAAAGATGGATCACTTCCTCACCTACACGGATTCGTCGACCTTATTGCTGATTGATGAGTTTGGTAGTGGTTCGGATCCCGAATTGGGTTCGGCTCTTGCTCAGGTATTCCTCGATCGACTCAATGCTTATGGGGCCTATGGCATCATCACGACTCACTTTAATGCAATTAAAGCCCTGGCCGCTGAAATGCCCGGAGTGGTAAACGGCGCCATGCTGTTCGATCAAAAATCTTTCGATCCTCGCTACGAATTGCAAATCGGGCAACCGGGTAGCTCCTACACCTTCGAAGTAGCCCAGCGCAGCGGTATTCCCAGTCATTTAATTGATGATGCCCGCGGTCGGGTGCAGCAAAACACCCTGGAAGTGGATAAGCTCTTGGTGCAAATTCAGCAGGATAAGGTGGCAATTGAAAAAGTGCGTACCGCTCAGGAAAAAGAATTGCAAAAGCTCCGCAAGCTAGAAAGGGTGCAGCAGGATCGCATCTTGAAATTAGAAGAGAAAGTACAGAAGCATAGCCGCATTAATGAGGAGCAAGATCGCTTGATGTACTGGGGACAGAGATTCCAAAAGCTTATTGATAGCTGGATGGATCAAAAATCCCAAAAAGATAAAAAGGCCATTGTAGCTCGCTTTATTGCAATGCTTAACCAGCGCTCTGGCGAAGTGGAAGTGGAAGAGCAAAAAAGTCACCGCAAGGAAGTAAAACAACACCACAAAGACTTAGACCGCTACCTTCAGGAAGAGGTTAAGATGGGTATGGAGGTGCGCATCCTCGAATCGGGTATTAAGGGCAGCATTTTGGAACAAAAAGGCGACAAATTTCTATTGGCTCTGGGTGGAAATATGACCGCCTTGATGGAGCGCAGCAAATTTGTGCGTGCCGATGCACCATTGGGTCAGAAGCCTCGAAAAAAACAAAGGCAGAAGAATTTCCGCAAGCCTAATACTGGCAAGGCCGAAAACGCCCAAGCCAAGGATAAGCAAGCCGCTCAAACCGAGGGAAAGAAGCAAAAAGCACCTCAAGCTAAAAGGAGGAAAGCGCAAAATCCAGCAAAGCCCGGTTCGAAAAGCGGCGAGCAGTAGACCCTTCAACGGCAATCCTTACATTTGGGCTCCAAAGAAAACACGCCCATGGAAGAAGTCGTTTCGGATATTCCCTTAATCACCAATGATGCCGTGGTATTTGGCATCCTGATGGCCCTATTACTCTTTATTTTTCGCAGTAGCGAAATGCCGGCCTTCAAGAAGTTTTATGCGGTAATACCCACCCTTTTACTTTGTTATTTCCTTCCATCGGTATTCAGTACCCTGGGAATTATTTCCCCGCAGTGGATCGATGTTACAGCCGCCAAGGCCTTTCTTTTAGAGCAAGGCTATGCCGTTGATGGCTTAAATAGTTTTAAGGCCTTTAAAAACTTTGTGATCAATCAGGAAGTTGATGTGGCCCTACTAAAACCCTTTATGGGCAAGTCGCAGCTTTACTTTATGGCCTCTCGTTATTTGTTACCGGCCAGTTTAATCCTGCTTACCTTAAGTATCGACCTTAAAGAAGTATTCCGCTTAGGGCCTAAAGCTCTCATCATGTTTGGAACCGGAACCTTAGGGGTTATTATCGGTGGCCCCTTAGCACTCTTGTTTTTTGGTGCGGTGGCCCCGGATGTAGTTGGAGCTGGCAGCGATGAAATTTGGCGCGGTATGACCACCATTGCCGGTAGTTGGATTGGAGGTGGCGCAAACCAGGCTGCCATGTTCGAAGTTTTTGGTGAAAATGGAGCTATTTCTGGCAAGATTTATTCGGTGATGATTACCGTAGATGTGATCGTTGCCGAGATCTGGATGTTCTTCCTCCTCTTAGGAGTGGGTAAGTCCGATAAGATTGACAAATTTTTCAAGGCCGACGCCTCAGCCGTTACTGCGCTTAAGAATCACATGCAGGAATTTTCGTCCCGCATTTCGCGTATCGCTACAACTATCGACCTTTTTGTGATTCTAGGGATCGCTTTTGGCCTAACGGGACTGGCCCATTTACTCTCTGATATTATCGCTCCGGCCATCGCCGAAGCTTCTCCCTTCTTAGCCGAAACTTTTAGCTTGGGAAGTGGCTTTTTCTGGTTAATCGTTTTGGCTACCACGGCCGGTATTATCATGTCCTTTACCTCCCTTCGTAATTATGAAGGTGCAGGGGCCTCCAAAGTGGGTTCGGTTTTCATTTACATTCTGGTGGTAACCATCGGTATGAAAATGAACATCATGGGCATATTTGAAAACCCCGGGCTCTTCCTGGTTGGATTAGTTTGGATGGCTATTCACGTTGGCTTACTCTTTATCGTTGGAAAAATTATTCGAGCCCCCTTCTTCTTCCTGGCAGTGGGCTCCAAAGCCAATATTGGTGGTGCGGCCTCGGCTCCGGTGGTTGCAGCAGCTTTCCACCCCTCACTCGCTCCGGTAGGAGTTTTACTTGCAGTTTTAGGCTATGCGGTAGGAACCTATGGCGCCTATCTCTGTGGATTATTAATGCAAACGGTTGCTCCTTAATGAAAAAGTTCTGGCTCCCTGGCCTCTTGGCCCTGATTGGCTTCCAGCTTAGTGCGCAGAAGGAAGCCGAAACCTTTCGGGAAATTTATTCCCAGGCTCTCACTGAACAACAGGGCTATGAATGGCTGCGAGAGCTTTGCAGCATGGGACCACGCTTTGCGGGCAGTGATCAGGCCACAGCCTCTGTATTACACTTCAAGGCCAAATTAGACTCCATGGGTTTCGAAACCCGCTTGCAAGCGGTGAAGGTACCACACTGGGTTCGCGGTCCGCAGGAACAAGCCTGGCTAATTCAAGGTATTGATCAAATAGCAATGGCCGTTACCGCATTGGGAGGCTCTATCGCCACTCCTGCGGGAGGCTTACGCGGCAATGTGGTCGAAATCCCTTCCTTCGAAGCCTTAGACAGTCTGGATCTAAAAGGGAAAATTGCCTTTTTCAATATCCCAATGGATCCCAGCTTTATTAGCACGGGCTATGCCTACGGATCAGCTGTAAAGCAACGCTGGGCCGGCGCTATTGAAGCTTCTAAAAAAGGTGCTATTGGGGTAGTGATCCGCTCCCTGAGCAGCAGCATTAATAAGTATCCGCATACAGGTAGTATGGCTTATGCCGATGAGGTTAAGCGCATTCCTGCTGCAGCCTTAAGTACCTTTGACGCTGAGCTTTTAAGCAAGTCTTTGAAAAAGGATCCCGGCTTACAAATCAAATTGCAAATGGCCTGCGAATGGCAAGATTCCGTTTATTCTTACAACCTTATTGCCGACCTTAAAGGCAGCAGCAAGCCCAATGATGTAATTGTGGTATCCGGCCATATCGACTCCTGGGAATTAGGAACCGGTGCGCATGATGATGGCGCCGGAGCTATGCATGCCTTGGAAAGTCTCTACCTTTTAAAAGAGATGGGCTTTAAAACCAAGCGCACTTTGCGTATGGTCTGGTATATGAATGAGGAATTCGGTTTAAACGGAGCCCGGGTTTATGCAAGGGCCGCTAAAAGCGCCAAAGAAAAACATGTAATCGCCATTGAAAGCGATGGCGGTGGCTTCACCCCCAAAGGCTTTAGTATTGATGCCTCAGATGAGATGGTGGAAAAGCTGAAAGCCTATCGCAAATTATTTGAGCCCTATGGTATTTATCAATTCTCCAAAGGCGGCTCGGGGGCCGATATAGGTCAGCTTAAGAACGACGATATTATTCTAATTGGACTGCGGCCCGACAATCATCGTTATTTCGAAGTGCATCACTCAGCCCTGGATAATATCAACTCCGTAAATGCACGCGAGTTTACCATGGGCTCTGCCAGCCTCGCCGCATTAATTTGGTTGATGGATCGCGATGATCTTTGTGTGGGTTGTAAATCCTAAAAGAAAATATTTCTCAAAACCGTGAACCTATTGCCCTGGGCACCGTTATTAGCTGTGGTTAAGGTTTGGTTAATTGTTTTGATTTAGTTTGAAACAAGGGGAGGCAATAAGCCTCCCTTTCTCTTTTTAACCTTAGGGTAAAGGCCCTTCGCTCACATTTTCCTAAATTCTCCCAAATATTTGAAAATGAGGGCCATCCCAAATCCGGTATTCCGCAGCTACGACGATAAAGTAATTGAAGATCCGCGCGCCTATGTAGCCTCCTGGCTTAATAAGCATCCGCGGGGCAAGGTTTTCGTGGGTTGCGATTCCAAGGTCAGAGGCCATCAAACCAAATACAGTACTGCCATTTGTATGTGGGATATTGGTAGGGGAGTTAGTGAGATCTACAAGAATGAGGTAGTACAAACTCCGCCGGATCAATACACCCGATTATGGACGGAAGTAGAGAAAGCAGTAGCTGTTGCTTCAGAGCTCAAAGGCCTTACTTCGATAACGGTACATGTTGATATAAATTCAAACCCTCGCTTTCGCTCTCATCAATTATATGATGCCTCAATAGGCCTGATTAGTGCAATGGGCTTTGAAGGAGCAGGAAAACCCCATTCCTGGGCAGCAAGTTGTGGTGCGCATCGCCACTGCCAATAATCTACTAACAGAAAATCGAACCTGTTGATAAACCGTTAGTAAAATAGGCGCTTTTTAACCATATAAATTTTTTTACCAAAATAATTTACTGATAAATAACGGTTTAAGCTTGTGATTCTAAATCGTACTTTTTACATTAGGCCTCCAATATACGGGGAGACATGGGAATATTTACAAATCACAAATCAGGATCGAAGGCCAGTGAGAAGGGCGGCCAGATATCTTTGATTAACAATCGTTGCAGCGGACCGAGCATTACTACCAATCGGCGGGTCTTGTTTAAGAAATTCAACTATCAATTCCGCTTAAAGAAATTTGAACCAATTGCGAGTTAAATAAAGAAAAGGGCCGCTGAATATCAGCGGCCCTTTTTATTTTGATCGAAGCTCCAACTTAATAGGCTGCGAGCTCTTCTAATTTCGCTTGTACCTTTTCTGCATTAGGAATCATTGCGGCCTCTAAAGTGCTGTTCAACGGAATGGCCGGCATATTCTCAGAACCCAGCACCATTACAGGCGCATCCAGGTCACGGAAGGCTTCCTGTTGAATCCATCCTGCCAGTCCTTGAGAGAATCCATTACGAGAGGGCTCCTCAGTTACAATCAAAACCTTACCATGCACTTTCACACGCTCCAGGATTAGCTCTTCATCCAAAGGAAATAAGGTCCGTAGATCTAGCACCTCTACCTTATTGCTTAAAGCCTGTCGGGCAGCTTTAGCCCAATACACACCCATTCCATAGGTGATAACTAATAAACTGCTATGGTCTGCCATGCTCTCTGCGCTGGCTTCATAAGCGATGCGTCCTTTACCAAAGGGTAAAACATAATCTGCCGAAGGCTCAACGGTTTTAGCATCTTCAGTTCCCTTTACCTTAGACCAGTACAATCCTTTATGCTCCAACATCACAACTGGATTCGGATCATAATAAGCGGCCTTCATCAAACCTTTTAAATCAGCTCCCGTACTTGGATAGGCAATCTTAATTCCACGGATATTGGTCAATACACTTTCTACTGAGCTAGAATGGTAAGGGCCACCACTTCCATAGGCACCAATAGGAACGCGAATTACCGAGCTTACCGGCCATTTGCCATTGGATAAATAACTACTGCGGCTTACTTCGGTAAAAAGCTGGTTTAAGCCCGGCCAGATATAATCTGCAAATTGAACCTCAACAAAAGGCTTAAGGCCAGTGGCACTCATCCCCACGGTAGAACCAATAATAAAGGCTTCTTGTATAGGAGTATTGAATACCCGATCGTCGCCGAATTTTTGGGCCAGGGTTGCGGCTTCACGGAATACACCCCCTAAGCGACCACCAACATCCTGACCATATAATAAGGCCTCTTTATGCTCGGCCATAATTTCTTGAATCGCAAAAAGCGCTGCGTCTACCATCACGGTTTTTTCCTTGCCCTGCGGACTGCGCTCCCCTTTTTCTTCGGTGATGGGACTGGGGGCAAAATCGTGGGTAAATAAGTCTTCGGGACGAGGATCTTCTTGAGCCAGTGCCTCATTATAATCGGCTAAAACACGCTCGCCTTCCTCTTTGTAAATAGTATCTAATTCCACCTCTTCAACTCCTTCCTCCGCAAGCCAGGTATGTAACTTAGGCCAGGGATCACGCAAGGCATGCTCTTCCAAATCATCGCGGTAAAACTCCTTACGCACTCCGGAGGTATGGTGTCCTAATAATGGCACCTTAGCGTGTACGAGGAATGGTCGACGCTCCTTACGCATCAATTCAATAACCTCATTCAGGGTGGCATAGGACTCTTCGAAATTGCTGCCATCTATACTGCGAACTTCAATGCCCTTAAAGCCCTGAGCGAATTCAGCGGCATTTTGCGCACGGGTTTCCTTGGCATTCGCCGAAATATCCCATTCATTATCCTGCACCAAAAAGAGCAAAGGGAATTGCTTCAAAGCTGCCATCTGCAAAGCTTCTGAAACCTCCCCTTCGGTCATGGCTGCATCTCCAATAGAACATACTGCAATGGCCTTTTCATCTCCTTCAGTAAGTCCCATCTTTTCGCGGTACTGAATTCCCATCGCCACACCAGAAGTGGGAATAGCTTGCATACCGGTAGCCGAAGACTGGTGTGGAATCTTAGGCTTATCTGCATCATTTAAACTGGGATGCGAATAATAAGTACGTCCACCACTAAAAGGATCATCGCGCTTCGCTAATAATTGCAACATGCAATCGTAGGGACGCATACCAATCGACATCAGAATAGAATCGTCGCGGTAATAAGGGGCAACATAATCGTAAGACTGAAGCTGTAAACCTAATGCTATTTGAATCGCCTCATGACCGCGAGAGGCCGCGTGTACATATTTGGCGGTGATCGCTTTATTCTCTTCGTAGAGCTCAGCCATTTGTTTGGCAGCACTCATCAGGCGGAAAGCCTTTTTTGCAATATCGATAGAAACCAGAGGTGCTTTTTTGCTAGGTGCAGACATGCGTATTTTTTTGCTGCTGCAAATATCGGAAATGCACAGGGAAGGAAGGCCCCTCAGCCGAAAGGCTTTAAAGGACAGGCTTAAAAAAGAAAAAATCGGCTAAAAATGCCTTACTCATCTTTGGCTGCTGCGCCAAAATCGTAGCTAAAGCCAATGCTCAATACCTGCTTAAACTGAGAGCGAGGAACACCTAAATCTGGATTATTCTCATCCAAATAGAACTTCACATCATGGTCGTAGATATAGGCCAAAGAAATATTCGCTTTGATAAACTTATTGACCTTAAAGAACATGATCAGCTCGGAGTTGATATCGATTAAGCTTGGGTCTTCCACATAATTGGAAAAGAGATCAATACGACCTTGCAAATCCACATTCTTCCAAAGCTTGCGCTTATAGGTGATGTTAGCATAGGCCCCAGCTTCTAAGCGATAGTTACTTCCTGGATCAACACCATAGGCTCCTTCATCTGCAAGTCTTTGAACCGTAACGATCGTTGCCTTTGCCGTAATTGGCGACAAGAACATAGTGAAACGTTTATTCGGCTTATTGGTAGCTCCTAAACCAAAAAGAAAATAGCCCGGGGCCATAAAATCCGAAACCTTTACATCATCACCTATATCTCCGGGGTTTTCGTAACCGGGACGAAACTGAGTACGAAAATTAAGTAATGCCGAATAGCTCCATTTTTTACTGTGGAGGTAATCTAGGCGCGATTCGATCTCAATTCGATCGTCGGTTTTATTGAAAATGGTATCCTGAAAGTTGACACCATAGGCCAAGGTCATGGCATTACTCCAAACCCATTTGCCTTTGCCTATGTAATTAGCAAAGCCATTAAAAATGGAGTTCCCGGCAATCGAGTTCACACCACCCGCCTGCCAATTGCTGTAGCTGGCTTGGGTAAACTGAATCCCGAAATTTCCTCCTAAATCCCATTTGGTGGTGTCCAGAGCATCTTGCCCCAAACGTTGGATGGATAGTTTCCGAAATTCCAGAACATCTTTTTCTTTTACTAAAGCATTATTCTGAGCGTGGAGAGACAAGCTCAAGAGGCTGATAATAAGGAGGGCGGCCTTTGGCATTCGTGCAATTTTTTGCAAAATTATTATTTCTTCTTAAAGGCATTGATGGCATTGCGGGTAAATTCGGATAAAACCAATTCACCGCTAATCGCTGCACGATCTGCTAATAGTTGATCCCAGTTTTCGCATCCTTGCCAGAAAACCTCTTTAAGCTGACGCATCGCTTCGGGGTTAAAGCCCTTTAAACGCTCTACTAATTCGGCGATTGCCTGATCCATTTCGGCCACTGTATCATGTAAATGATAATAGAGTCCTTTTTGGTGCGCCCATTGCGCATCGCGCCATTCAGTAGCATTAATCGCTAGTTCGCTCATCGCACTTAAGCCCACCTTGCGTTCTACCGCCGGTCCTACCACAAATGGGCCAATACCTACTGCCAACTCTGATAATTTTACCGAAGCAAATTTTGTGGCAAAACAATAATCTACTGCCGAGGCCAAGCCTACCGCTCCACCCACAGCCTTACCATGCACACGACCTACAATTAACTTGGGGCATTTACGCATGGCATTGATCACATTGGCAAAGCCACTGAAGAACTTCTTACCTTGATCTAAATCCTGGATGGAAATCAATTCATCGAAAGAGGCACCCGCGCAAAAAGCACGCTCACCTGCAGATCGCAATACAATCACTTTCACGGCCTCATTCGAACCGGCCTCAGTAATGGCCGCTGCCAACTCTGATAAAAGTTTGCTGGGCAGCGAATTGCTCATTGGGTGAAAAAACTCAATGCTCGCTACACCATCTTCAATGCTGGTTTGAATGTATCCTTGTTGTAATGCCTCCGACATAGTTCAAATTTTGCCGCAAAGGTAAAGCGCTTAACGCGAATGCCGAAGGTCATTTCCATTTTCGGTCTTAATAGATATTTGCCCTTAACCTCTGGCTAACCTTAGTTTGCTTCCTTTGATTTATGAAAAAAGTGCTTTTTTACCTTACGGTGATCTGCTTTGGATCGGCCCAGGCCCAGGAGAACTGTTCTACTGATTTTAACTTTTCGGTAGATACCAGTACAGCGGCTCAGCCCTTTAACCACCTGGCTTTTCAGAATGACCCTTGTCGTTTTCAATTTGCGATTGTAACCGATCGTACTGGCGGTCATCGTCCCGGGGTTTTTATGGATGGGGTAAATAAGCTCAACCTAATGCAGCCCGAATTTGTGATGAGCGTAGGCGACCTCATCGAAGGCTATACTCTGGATACCATCGAGCTGGCCCGCCAATGGAATGAGTTCAATTCTTTTGTGGGTCATTTGCAAATGCCTTTCTTCTATGTGCCTGGTAACCATGATATTACCAATGCAGTAATGGAAAAAGAATGGCTTTCGCGCTTTGGATCTACTTATTACCACTTCACTTATAAAGATGTCTTATTCCTCTGCCTCAATTCCGAGGACCAGCAAAGGGGAGCTGGACATGGCACTATTTCCGATGCCCAATTTGAATATGCCGCCAAAGTTTTAAAGGATAATCCTGATGTGCGCTGGACGCTAATCTTCATGCATCAACCCCTTTGGCATCAGAGAAACACGGTACGTTGGCAAGAGCTGGAAGCCCTTTTAGGCGACCGCAATCACACTGTTTATGCTGGGCACGAGCATCGCTATGTGAAGGAAAAGCGTAATAATGGCAAGTACTTTACCTTGGCCACGACTGGTGGCGGATCAGGCTTACGCGGACCTAAATTGGGGGAGTTCGATCATATGATGTGGGTGACCATGACCGATCAAGGCCCCATTATGGCCAATTTGGCTTTGGATGGTATTTGGACCGAAGATGTAGTTACCCAAGATACCAAGACTTTGATTGAGAAATTTAGCGCCCATTCACCCATCGAAATTGAACCTCTCTTTTATGAAGGTGAGCATTTTGAATCAGGCAGCCTACGCTTGAAGATCACCAATGATGAAAATGTTCCCATGCGCTTGAATTTCCGTACCCAAAACAGCCCTAACCTAGCGCTATTCGCGGATAGCAGCCAAATTTCGGTCGCTCCGAACAGCGTGGCTTTCATGAATTTAAACCTCCTTTCTCGAGAAGGTGATTCCTTAATTCCCGCCCAACTGTTTGCCGATTTAGAGCTGGGCGCTGAAGGTGAGCCTGCCCATATCTCCTATCCCTATGTTTACAGGATTAAGCCCCTACGAAAAAGAGCCTTGAAACAATGTTCCCAAAAGCCAAAAGTGGATGGCTCGACCCAAGAATGGGGCGCCATGAGCTATGCTTTCAAACGCAATGCCGGTAGGGTAAAGGTGGAGTTCGACCTGGCCTATGATGAGCAATACGTTTACGTTGCGGCGCGAGTTACAGACGACACCATCCAATCCTATGGCGGTGGTGCTACCTGGCAGCAAGACAATTTGAGCTTTGTAGCCAATGCTGAAAAGATGGGACGCGGGGCTGTAAGTGTAGGTCATGATTGGTATGCCCAGGACTTCGTTCAGCAGCTTAGCCCGGCAAATGATACCACAGCTTCCGTGGCTTATCGTAACAATCTTCCGAAAGGCACCAAGATGATTTGCCGCCAAACCGACTATGGTTATGAAGGTGAACTGGCCCTGCCGATTTCCTATATCCAAAGCTTCCAGGGTGAAAACTGGCAATACCTGCGTTTGAATGTGGGGATCGATGATAAAGATGGGGGAGCCGTAGCTCGTTATAGCTGGTTGCCTATCTGGCGAAACGCCGATAACTATGTGGGATCGGGGTATTTCTTTAGGGTGGAGGAGAAAAGGTAATAAAGCTACGGGGTTGCTTCACCGCTCGCTTCGCTTAAGACACAGAGGGCGCAGAGGTTCACAGAGGGGTATTGCTGTTGATTGTTTCACCGCTCGCTGCGCTAAAGGAGCAAAGAAGCTAAGGGGCACAGAGGTTTAGACCTTTCAGGCATGGAGATTCACACCGAGCTTTGGGCAGGCCTTGAGCTCTTTGCGAAGCTTCCCGCCTACCGGCATGCAGGTGCTTCTTCCTATCTATTGCAGGCAGGTGCGTCTTTGCGGTAAAGCCACTAAAATTATAGCCGAAAGATCAATAGACATTAGTATCTAAAGTCTACCGTCTAAACTCTATTGTCTCGACTCCAACTACCAGCTACTGAATTCCCTCCAACCACTCTCCGTGGATCACACTGCGCTCTACCTTGGCGATGATGCTATGGTAATAGTTATACCAGGATTGCTTACCGTTCTGCTTGGCCTGAATATGTCCGCTATGCGCACGCCATTTTTGAATAGACTCCTGATCTTGCCAATAGGAAATGAAGATTCCTTGCTTTGGCTCCCCGGAAGAAGAATAACCTAAATAGCCCTCCTGCTTTTGAGCTTCCGACATCATCTCAGCGTCCGCCTCGGCATAGCCATCCAATTGCTCCGATTTTTGAGAAATAAAAATCACCGCATAATAGGGTGCTGTGGGTGGGTCGCCTTTCCAGTGGGTTATCATGATTGCTATTTTTTTAGGTAAAAACGGAAGGGAGCTAAGATACGCTTTGGCTCGTGGTCTGAATCGTTGTGAGATTGCTTCACCGCCCGCTTCGCTAGAGGCACAAAGAGCGCAGAGATACACAGAGGTTTACATCCAGCTTGGAGCAAACATAAAACTCTTTGCAAACCTTAGCTTCTTAGCGTTTCTGCGGTAAAATAATCCACCAAAGCTCCACTCGAAGAAACAATAGTAATTTACATTTCGAGCAACCGACTGGTAACTAACCCTTTATATTTTCCTCAAGCTTTTCGTCTTCAATCTGCTTTAAAGCTTTTTCTATTTGCTGACTTTTTCGATAAGCCAATACCCCAACAATTAAAGTACCTATCGAAAGGGATAAAAGCCCGGCAATATCAACAGTGGTTGACAAAAGGGTCCCTCCTAATCCAATTGCAGCAATTAATAAGCCTTGGGTCTTTAAGGTATCCGGCTTAATAGATAATCCCCAGAGAGTTTCGGAAGCAGTCCTTTCGAAGGGCTTCATAATTTGCTGTTTGCGTTCCTCATTATCTTGGAGATACTCCGGGCATGTCTCAGTAAAACTGGGCTTAGCATCTGTTAAGCCGCAAAGCAAGCCTGACTTCAGAGTGAGCTTTCGGTTTTTACAAGTACCGCAGATACTTAAATAATTTTCATTAGTCATCAGTTAAGGTTTGTATTGACATTGCGCCAATATATTGAAACTACACCTTTCCATTAAGTAGCTACAGTTGTCAATTTGCTTCACCGCCCGCTTCGCTACCCGCCTACCGTCAGGCAGGTGCTTCTCAGCGTCTCTATGGTAAAACAATCCACCAAAGCTCTACTCGAAGCAACAATCATCACTCCAATCTAAATACATCTAATGTCTATAGTCTAAAATCTATAGTCTCTCCTATACACTCTGATCAATCTTCTTCACCATCGTTAAAATAGTTGCCAGAGCCACAGTCTCGCCTTCCTCATCGTATACATCCACATTGAATTTCACGATGCCCTTAGCGATATCATCTTCACTGCGTTTTTCCTGATCGATCTTTTCCTTCACGGTAAACTTCACGCCGATGGTCATGCCAGGATATACCGGTTTGGTAAAACGACATTCATCAATACCATAGTTCAATAATACCGGTCCTTTGCATGGATCAACGAACATACCGGCTGCTTTGGAAAGTACATAGTAGCCATGCGCCACCTTACCCTCGAAAATGGTGCCCTCCAGAGAGGTGGCATCCACATGAGCATAGAAATTATCGCCGCTCACCTGGGCAAAGCTGGCGATATCGGCATCCGTAACGGTATGACGATGGGTATATACAGTTTCCCCCACTTTGAGTTCTTCAAAATGCTGGCGGAATAAATGTTTTTCCGCTTCCGGGCGACTGGCGCCGGGTTGATACACTTGTGTGATTTCAGTAATGGTATCCGGGTGTCCTTGAATAGCGGTACGCTGCAGATAGTGCAATACACCGCGCTTTCCACCCATCTCTTCACCGCCACCGGCTCGTCCGGGTCCACCGTGCGTAAGCAATGGCATTGGCGAACCATGACCGGTACTTTCCTTGGCGCTCTTAGCATTCAGCACCATAATTCGACCGTGCATGTGTGCGGCTTCCACTACGTATTCGCGACCAATTTTATCATCGGCTGTTATAATGGAGCTCACTAAGGAACCTTTACCCATATTGGCAATCTCGGCCGCTTCGGCTAAGCCTTTATAAGGGATTAAGGTTGATACCGGACCAAAGCATTCCACTTCATGTACATCGGTATTGGTAAAAGGATTGTCGTTGCGGAACAGTGTTGGGCTCACAAAGGCACCCTTATCTTTTTGAGCACCCATCACTTCAAAATCGCGGAGGTCGCCATAAACCACTTCTTGCGAATTTTTAAGTCGGGCAATATTCTCTGCCAAGCGCTCCACCTGAATGCTGGAGGCTAAAGACCCCATGCGTACTCCTTCCATCCGAGGATCGCCAATGCTGGTTTTCTGCAAGCGAGAGATCAATGCTTCCTGCACCGCATCTATCTTGTCTTCGGGAACTATAATTCTACGTACGGCTGTACACTTCTGACCAGCCTTAGTAGTAATCTCTCGCTGAACCTCCTTCACGAAGATGTCGAACTCGGGCATTCCAGGTTCCACGTCCGGACCTAATACCGAAGCGTTTAAGGAGTCAGCCTCCAGGTTGAAAGTAACAGAGCGATCTACGATATGAGGCAGGGCTTGTAATTTCTTCCCGGTAGCGGCACTACCGGTAAAGGTTACCATATCACCGGTGGTCACATGATCCAAAATTCCACGACCTAAGCCCGTAACTAATTGCAGGGCTCCTTCCGGTAAAATCTTGGAGGCGATAATTTCGCGTACCACATGCTCGGTTAAGAATGAGGTATATTCAGAGGGCTTCACCACCGCAGGAACACCGGCCATCAGGTTCACTGCAATTTTTTCGAGCATTCCCCAAACCGGGAAGTTAAAGGCATTAATGTGAATCGCCACTCCGCGTTTAGGCACCATAATATGATGACCTATAAAAGTGCCATTCTTCGAAAGTGGCGCATGGCTGCCATCAACATAATATGGCAAATCCGGAAACTGGCGACGTAAAGAAGCATTGGCAAAGAGATTTCCAAAACCGCCTTCAATATCTACCCAGGAGTCAATTTTAGTGGCTCCGGTTTTAAAGCTGGTTTCGTAAAACTGATCTTTAATTTTCACGAGATGCAGGGCCAGGGCCTTCAACATTCGCCCTCTTTCCTGGAAGGTCATTTTACGAAGGGCAGGTCCACCCACCTTGCGACCATAATCTAAAATGGCCTCGTAATCTAATCCGGCACTGGAAACAATTCCAATTTCGGTTCCGTGTATCGCGTCGCGGGCAATTAGTTCCTCGCCTTGGCCAGAAACCCATTCACCCTGTACATAATTCTGAATTTGCTGCATCTTGTGCTTTTTTGAGAAGGCTAATTTACGTTTAGCATTAAGGCTTTACAAGGGCCTTTTTGGATTGCTCGGCTGGACTCTGATACTCAATAAAGTTCTACTTCCCCTCAAAAATTGACAGGCCTCTCTCAGCCTGCGATTCGATCTTGACTATCTTCCCTACTTTTGCGCCAGATTGAAGACCATGGAGAAATTTTTCCTACGCTTAGCCATCATCATTCTCAGCCTTTTCGGCTTATCCGTTTTTGGCTGGTTAGTTAAGCACAATAGTACCGGTGATAAGATTTTGGGCGACAAAGTGGGCAAGGGCCTCGATGCCTATGTGAGCTTTCTCGACCTCTTTGAAAAATCGGTAGAAGAAGTAAAAAAGCTTCCCGAAACCTTTGTGCCTACCCCCGCCGGTTTTGAGGCCGTAAACAAATTGGAGAATGACCTTTATGCCCTCATCAGCTACAGCAATTCCGAAGAAGGGCGTAGCGTAGAAATCCGTAATCTTAAAAACGACGAAAGCCTCCATAAATGGGATATCGCCAACCCATATCAGGCGCATGATCGAATTATGGATCCTTTGCTTTTACCAGGCAAGCGCTTGGTTTATTCTTATAATGGCGTAACCGGTTTAATTTGTTTGGACTCCCTCGGAAATCAAATTTGGAATCAGGACACGATTGCCCATCACCACTCGATTAACCTCGATAGCGCTGGAAATATCTGGGCCTGCACCTATACTAAGGAAAATGGCGGTTTCATTATCTACAAAGGTTTTTACGATGTGGATGGACGTGAATTGGTGTATATCGATAATACCATCAGCCAACTAGACCCCAATACGGGTAAGCTTCTCTTTCATAAATCCATTACTGAGATTTTGAATGAAAACGGGCTTTCGAATTTGATCCTAAAATCGCCCAATATTGAGGACCCTATTCACCTGAACGATGTACAGCCCGCTTTAAAAACTACCGCTTGGTACAAAGAGGGTGATCTGTTTTTAAGTTTTAGAAACTGCTCAGCGCTGATGCATTATCGTCCTTCTACCAATAAGGTGATTCGCTTGATTGAAGGTAATTTCTACTCCCAACACGATATTGATTTCCTGAACGACAGTACCATTATCTTCTTCAATAATAATTCGCACACCTTCTGGAGCAGTCGTCCAGGCAACTGGCGAGTGGCTGATCAGCGTATTGATGCCGGGGACTACTATTCCAATACCATGGCCTACGACCTTAAAAACGAAAGGCTTTACCCCTACGAGAAGAAGGTTTATGATGAGCATCAAATTCAAACCTTTACCGAAGGCATGCAAGAGGTTTTAGCTGATGGCAGCCTTTGGATTGAAGAGCAGAACAGCGGAAAACTTTGGGTATTTAAAAATGGGGAGCTCTTGTATAAAAATGTGCTTCCTTCGCAGCATGAAGGGCATCATCACCTTTCTAACTGGACCCGAATTTTAACTGAAAAACCATGACAAGTCCTTTTCTCTATATCGGTCCGGGCATGAGCGCCGGCGCCATCGTACTGATCTTATTGATTGGTGCCCTGGTACTTTTCTCCTTGGGCTATATCGTTTACCTCCGCATTAAGCGCATGGGGAAAAAGAAGAAAAAATAAATGGCCTTTTACTTCATTCTGGCCCTCTCGGCTGCCCTAGCTTTTGGCCTGATTCGCTGGGGGCGGAAGAGTTTTTACCGACTTGCCATTAGCAGCACTCGGGTGCTCGACATTATGCTGGGCGATCAGGATGAAGACGAAAAGCTGGAAGAATTACAATCGCATACTGGCAGGCTGATTCTTAACCTATTAGCTTTTATCGGACTGTTGATTGGAGCAGGCGCAATTATTCTGATTAGTCTAAACCTCCATGATATTTTTATCGCTTTGGAAGAAGGGGAAGCGCCTCCAGAGCTCAGCTCCTGGCAAAGTATTCTGGCTCTTTCTGTAGGTGCTACTCTACCTTTTTTAATACCCTTCAAGAAGTCGCCATCCGGCTACTCAGAGCTAGCAATGCTCTTGCACCGCATGGTGCTGAATAATTACCATTTGGGCCTTAAGCTTTTTCGTCGCGAAGTAAAAAGCAAAGGAATTGAGAAGCGTAAAGACTTCCTAATTATCAGCGGTTTAGCAAGAGCAGGCACTACCAGCTTTATGAATCACCTGGCTACTTTACCCCAATTTCAAAGTTTGAATTACGGCAATATGCCCTTTTTACTGAGCCCGCATTTATGGTCGCGTTTTTACAAGCCTAAAGCAGGTCAAAGTCGGGAACGCAGTCATAAAGACGGCATTCAACTGGGCATGAATTCTAATGAAGCCCTGGAAGAGTATTTCTTTAAGGCCATCAGCAAGGACAGCTATATTAAAGAGCATTGCCTGGAGGAATATCGCCTTTCGGCGGATGCGCATGAATCTTATTTAGACTATCAAAGTATTATCCGCCAAAGCCCCGATCAAATTTACCTGGCTAAGAACAATAATTTCTTGTTACGCTATCGCGGATTGGGGGAAGAGAACAGTCAATTTCAATTGGTGCTACTTTTTCGTCAGCCTTTATTCCATGCGGCCTCCTTGCGATCTATGCACCAGCGTTATTGTCAGATGCAAAGTGAAGATGCCTTTGTTTTGGAGTATATGAATTGGTTGGGGCATCATGAGTTTGGCTTAGATCAAAAGCCCTTTTTATTTGAAGGTGGTCAATTGCCAGAAGGAGATAAAAGCGAGCTCAATTACTGGCTGCAAATCTGGATCGAATACTATCGTTTTGCCCTAGAGCTCGAAGGCCCTAATATCCACTTCACCCCTTATGAAGCTTTCTGTGCCGAGCCGGTGGATTATCTCAATCGAGCCCTCGCAGCGTTCCAATTAAAATGGGAGCAGGAAGCTCCGCAGGCTTTTGTAAATCAGCGGAAAGTGGATTTAGACTATGATGAGAGCCTTTATGCAAAGGCTCTCGAAATTTATCAAGCCCTAGAGCTTAAGGCGCAATCTTAACGTCGTGTTTAAAAGTGCTAAAATTGCCTTTATTGTCTAAGGCCGTTATGATCAATTGATAATTTACTGAAATGGCATTCTGAGGAATCATAACCGTATAGCCACCATCAAAGTCCCAGCTTGTATCATTACTTCCATTAAAATCAATTTCCTCATTCACCGCCTGGCTGGGGCCACCAATATTATTCTTCACATTGATCTGAATAAGCACCTTGCTCAGGTCTTCATTATCGGTGATTAAGCCCATAAATGTTACAGGTGATCCCGCGCTTAAATGAATGAGATTATCTGATGAAGAAATGCTTGGTGCACTTAAACTAATTTGAGGGCGGTTATCCTCAATCATAGCATGAAAAGCTGTGCTGGTCTTATTTCCAGAAGCATCTATGGCAGTCAACCTAATAAGACAGGCGCCAGGACTAGCATCCGAAGAAAGCTCAATCTGCTGATTTACCGAAGCCGATGTACCAGAAAGATTGAAGCTTTTAGAATAAGACCAATTGCCATTATTCGCTTCAATACTTAAGTTAAGCTTGGATAGCTGGACATTATCCTTGACTTGTGCTTGAAATTCAAAGCTCTCACCGGCAGTTAGGACTACCTCTTGTGATTCTTGATTAAATGAATACTCGGTAATTTCAGGGATGATGAATTCTTCATCCTTATTACAGGATACGATAATTGCCGCAATGGCCAGACTAGCCATCGCTAAATACGATTTGCGCATGATTTCAGGTTAAAAATTTGCGCGAATATACAGTTCTTGCTTAAACCCGATAGGTAATGGCATTAATGCTCATCCCTGCCCCTACTGAAGCTAAGAGAATCACATCGCCCTCATTTAACTCATGACCTTCCAGCTCACCGCGACGTAATAAATCGAGTAGAGTGGGTACCGTGGCCACCGAACTGTTTCCTAAAAGATGAATGCTCATAGGCATAATTCCCTCCGGTTCGGGCGTGCGATACAAACGGAAGAAACGCTTAATAATGGCTTCATCCATTTTTTCGTTTGCTTGATGGATCAAGACCTTCTTCACCTGATCAATGCTTAATCCCGAACGATCGAGGCAAAGCTTCATCGCAGCCGGTACATGGGTAAGAGCAAATTGATAGATCTTCTGCCCCTGCATTTTAATATAGCGGGTTTCATGCCCTACATCTTGCTTATTGCTCTCTCCGTAATTTAAATAATAGGCCTCGTCTTCGGTAAAGGTTTGCGAAGCCGTACTGAGAATACCCTTCTTCAGGTCTTTATCGATAGCCTCTACTACCGCAGCTCCTGCTCCATCAGAAAAAATCATGGAATCACGATCATGGGGATCTAATTTGCGCGATAAGGTTTCAGCACCGATTACTAAATAATGCTTACCCTGGCCTGCAAGGATATAATTATAGGCAAGAATTACCGCTTGCACCCAGCCTGGACAACCATATAGGATGTCAAAAGCAATGCAATTGGGGTTTTTAATTTTAAGGTTGTGCTTTACCCGGGTAGCCAGCGATGGTAGAATATCACTCTGAATTTTCCCGTGGGGGATATTCCCAAAATTATGGGCGAAGATGATTCCGTCCAGGGTTTCAGGGTCAATACCGGCATCGTCGATGGCCCTTTGGGCGGCAATTGTGGCCAGATCTGAGGTTTGCTGATCGGGTCGAGCATAGCGTCGTTCGCGGATCCCCGTTATCTCTTGAAACTTTCGGATGACTTCTTCACCCTCCTGATTAATACGCTCACCTTCGCGAGTGTAAAATTCATTACCACTAAAATTCTGGTTGGGGACCTGAAGTTCTGGAATACATCTTCCGGTGCCGGTAATTTCTAGGTTCATGCCGTACTTGTGTATACCAAAGGAATAAAATATCCTTTAATATCAAGCCTCTAAAGAGATCGATATTGTAAATAGTAGGCTATGCTCTGATAGCCATCACTAATAAATAGACCTAGAATATGGAACACTCACATCTAAAATGATCCCTCTAACAGCGCAGCGCGCGATCTAATATCTATCGTCTATTGTCTAACCAAAAAGCCCAATCTCCCTAATAACTATTCTCATCCAAATGCACCTTCCCCCTGAAGGTATAGAACACAAAGGCCGTATAACCTAAAATTAATGGGGTACCAATCGCGGCAATAAGGAGCATAATACCCATGGATTTTTGTGAAGAGGCGGCGGAATAAATATCGATATGATAAGCCGGATCAATAGTAGAATAGAGTAATACCGGATAAAGCTCAAAGGCTAAAACCCCAAGCATAAAGGCAATGGCCAAAGCTGAAGATACAAAGGCAATGCGGAATTTCCGTCGTTTAATCCACTGAGGAATACTCAAAATGCTCAGGATTCCCAGACTGGGTAAAATCCAGAAGCTTACCGAGTTTTGCAGATCATCCGAAAGTTTGGGGTAGGCGTATAAGCCATAAGCACTGGCCGCTGTGAAGGCGATAATGAAGAGGATAACCGCACGATTTAAGAGGATGCGCAATTTGGCATAGAGACGGCCTTCGGTTTTAAGTAAGAGGTATATAATTCCGTGCATCACAAAAAGAGCGAGGATGGTAAAGCCCATCAGCAGGGCATAAGGATTAAGCAATTGCAACCAGGAGCCCACCAGGTTTCCACGTTCATCTATGGGTAGGCCGATCATTAAATTTCCAACCACTACCCCCAGTAAAAGTGAAAGCGAATTACTGGCCACAAAATAGGCGCGATCCCAAAAATTTCGCCACCACTTCATATCCTCTTTAGAGCGAAATTCAATGGCAATGGCCCGAAAAATCAGGAGCACCAAAAAGAGCATAAAGGGAATATAGAAGGCCGAAAACAAAGAAGCATAGGCTACCGGAAAACCGGCAAAAAGGGCTCCTCCGGCTATCACCAACCAAACTTCATTGCCATCCCAAACCGGTCCAATCGCATTCAAGGCTATTCGCCGACTTTGCTCCTTCTTTAAAAAGAGATGAATGCTTCCGGCTCCTAAATCAAAACCATCTAAAATGGCATAGCCTGCAAATACTCCACCCACAATTAAAAACCACCAGGTAGGATAGTCGATGCCCAGGAAATAAGAAAGTTCTGCCTCCATATTATTTAATTATTCCGCTAATTGTACGCTTGGGTGCATCGCTGTATTCTACTTTTTCGGCTTCATCCGGGCCATGTTGAATTTTACGATTCAACAAATAGAGGAAGAGCAAAAAGAGGAATGCATAAACCACAAAAAACAAGATAATGGAAAAGAGTACCTGCTCTGCGGTCACGGCTTCCGATAGGGCATTGCTGGTTCGCAAGAGTCCATAAACCACCCAGGGTTGTCGACCCATTTCTGCCGAAAACCATCCAAACTGATTGGCGATTTGTGGAAGAAGCACCGAAAACACAAAGATTCTTAGCAACCATTTTTGTTCGAATAATTTTCCGCGCCACCAGAAGAAGAGAGCCAATAAAGTGAGGCCAATTAAGCTAAAGCCAATACCCACCATAATATGGTAAAACTGGAAAATGGCATTGATACGCTCCGGACGTTGATCAGCCGGAAAGTGATTTAAGCCATGAATGGTGTCTTGCCCAATTTCCTTATTGGTCATTAAATGCAGTAGCGACGGAATTTCAATCCCGGTTGTTTTTTGGGCCTCTTCATCTACCCAACCCAAAATCATAATTCCGGCATCGTCACTGTCTTCATACTGCCCCTCTAATGCGGCCAACTTTGCAGGCTGATATTCGGCCACTACATTGGCAGAGGAATGACCACTAAAAGCCTGTAAAAAGGAGAAGAAAGTCGCGACTACCAGAGCAATTTTAAAGGCCTTTCGGCTCAAAGCCACATGCTTGTTTTTGATAAGATAAAAAGCCGAAATACTGAGCACCAAAAAAGCACCGGCTAAAAAGGAGCCATTCCATACATGCCAAAGACGATCTACCGATGAAGGATTAAAAACCATAGCCCAGAAATCGGTGATCTCGGCCCGCGCATTAATGCCTTCACCTACTACATGGAAACCTGCGGGCGTTTGCTGCCAACTATTGGCCACCACAATCCAAACAGCCGAAAACATGGAACCAATTAATACCATTACCGTGGCTAAAAAATGTACCCAGGGTTTAACGCGATTCCATCCGAATAAAAGCAGGCCTAAAAAACCGGACTCCATTGCAAAGGCGAAAATACCTTCCGCCGCTAAGGCAGAGCCAAACACATCGCCCACATAGCGGGAATAGACTGCCCAATTGGTGCCAAATTCGAATTCCATCACAATGCCCGTGGCCACTCCAATCCCAAAGGTTAATCCAAAAATGCGAGTATAAAATCTTGCTAACTGCTCATATTGAGGATTGCGAGTGCGAAGAAATAATGCTTCGAAAATGACCATTAAAAGGCCCAAGCCAATACTTAGAGGAGGGTAGATATAATGGAAAGCTACCGTAAAGGCGAATTGAAGGCGCGCGAGGATTTCGACTTCCATAAAGCGATTTTTGCTCTATCAAATATACCTTCCAAAGCTCCTCACTCGTTTAGAAGAGGGCAAAGATTCTATACCTTTTTCCTATCCTTGCTGAGGCAGAATTGATATTAGCCCGAATTCACAAAAAAGATTCTGGATTAGTATTTGAGAATAGCCAATCAAATCACCAAATTCGCTGTAGTGATTTACCCAAAATCCAAGATTATGAAATTTCCCGTTTTTCGCATTTTATTAATCAGCCTAAGCTTAGTCTTAGCCTCTTGTTCGGATGATGATGACTCTGGTTCGAACAACAACAATCAAAGTAAAAACTTAAACGCTACCCTCTCTGCGGATAGTCGTTTTAGCATTTTGGTGGATGGATTAAAACGAACCGGCCTGGAGTCGATGCTGGAAAGCAATGGCAATTTCACCGTTTTCGCACCTACCGATGCCGCTTTTACCGCCTGGATTACGGATCAAGGTTATTCAGATCTTGATGGTCTTATTCAAGGTATTGGCATGGAAGACTTTAAAGAAGCTTTGGCCTACCACCTTTTAAGAGGCGATTACACTTCCGTAAAACTGCAAAGCGGCTATTATTCTACCCTGGCCATTAATGCGGAGAAAGACAGCTTGCACCTCTATCTCGATAAAGGAGCTCAACTCAAATTAAATGGTACCGTACAGGTTCAAGAAGCCAATATCGACGCCAATAACGGAACCATTCACGCCATTAGCTCCGTGAACTTTCCCATGACTGTTTACGGCTTAATTGAGGTGAATCCGTCCTATAGCAGTTTTGAAGCCGCCATTGGTTTGGCAGATGGAAACCTCAAAACCGTACTGGCCAATGAGAGTCAGACTTACAGCATCTTTGCTCCCAGCAATGCGGCCTTCGATTCACTGGTTAACCAAACTCCCAATGTGACCAATCTCTTTGAATTAGTAGCTTCTCTAGGTACCGATAAATTGGCTGATGTTATTCTCTACCACGGCACAAACACCGGTATTTTGAGCTCAGAATTACAAACCGGAAATATCACCACTTTGGCAGATAATGGCCTGGGGGGTAAATTCCAGTTCTTTGTGAATATTGGTGCCAAAATCAAGCTAATTGACAATAATAACGCTACTGAAGATGCGGTATTAGTTCAAGGCGATTTGATTGGCACCAATGGAGTGGTTCACTTTATTGATGCAGTGCTTTTACCGGAATAATTTTACCTAATTCCACTATAATTTGTGAAGCCTGATCGATATGATCAGGCTTTTTTCGATGATTATGTGAGCGTTGTTCTTTTCAATAAGGCTTATTCAGAAAGGTGGTGGGTCAGGCCTTAGAAGATCTACCTGCACAATTAAAACGCAAAAATTGGGCTTGCTCATCATTCTATCAATGAAATAGGTCAATCGCTTATAAATGAGGCGGCCGTGGCGGATTTCTTTCCTTTCATTCGGCTTTTAGAAAATCCTTTTGAGGAAGAGGAAATCCTCAGCATTGAATTAACTATATCCTAAGTAAAATACAACTGGAAGGCTTGAGCTTTAAAGAAGCATTGGTTTAAAAGCAAAGCGCCCGGCTGCATAGCAACCGGGCGCTTTCAAATAACAAGACACAAATTAATGCGCTGCAGTTTCTGTTGTGTAAGGCTGAGGTAAACTCATATATCCCATATTGTAAAGGCTAAATGCCCATTTATCCACTTGTTCCTGGATAATCTTGTCGGTGGGTTTTCCGGCACCATGACCCGCATTGGTTTCAATACGAATTAACATCGGCCTGGAACCGGAGTACTTGGCTTGCAATTCGGCGGCAAACTTAAAGCTGTGTGCAGGCACCACACGGTCATCATGATCGCCGGTGGTTACCATAGTTGCAGGATACTCCACTCCTTCCTTTACATTGTGTAATGGAGAGTAACCATATAAGTACTGGAACATTTCCTGGCTGTCATCAGCAGTACCGTAATCGGTATGCCATCCCGCCCCAGCGGTAAACTTGTGGTAACGGAGCATATCCAATACACCAACCGCCGGTAAGGCAACTGCCATTAAATCGGGGCGCTGCGTCATGGTCGCTGCAACCAGCAATCCACCGTTCGAGCCACCGGAAATTGCCAGCTTTTCAGAAGTAGTGTATTTCTGAGCAATCAGGTATTCGCCAGCCGCAATGAAGTCGTCAAATACATTTTGCTTCTTCATTAAGGTACCGGCCTCGTGCCATTTTTCGCCATACTCGCCACCCCCGCGAAGGTTAGCTACGGCATAAACACCACCTTGTTGTAACCAAACAATATTGCTGGTGCTGAAGTATGGGGTTAGGCTTACATTAAAGCCACCGTATCCATAAAGCATGGTTGGATTGCTACCATCTAATTGGATACCTTTCTTATAGGTAATAATCATAGGCACCTTGGTACCATCTTTCGAGGTATAGAATACTTGCTTGGATTCGTATAGTTCGGGATCGAAATTAACCGCTGATTTACGGTACAATTCAGACGCACCGCTTTCGATATTGTATTTAAAGGTTGTTCCAGGATAGATATAAGAAGTAAAGCTGTAATACAGTTCTTTATCCTCCCATTTGCCACCAAAGCCGCCCACAGAACCAGGTCCTGGAAGCTCTATTTCGCGCTCCATCTGTCCATCAACACTGTATTGATATACTTTGTGAACGGCATCTATCATATAAGTAGCAAAGAACTTACCACCTGCTGAACCGATATTCAATACGTTCTCTGTTTCGGGAATTACATCAACCCAGTTCTCTGGATCCATGGCCTCAAATGTCGTTTTCACCACTCGACCATTAGGGGCATTGAGATTGGTTTTGATCCAGATCATATCCCCATCGGTATGGATGATTCCTTGCTCGCTATCGAATCCGGTAATAATGGATTTAAAAGCAGCATTGGGTATATCTAATCTTTGGATGTACAACTCGTTTCCGGTTGTGGATTCTGCCGCTGAAATCACTAAGTACGCTCCATCTTCGGTTACATATCCGCTGATATAACGACGCTTCATACGCTCACCACCAAATACCAACTCATCTTCAGATTGAGGAGTTTCTAAGCGGTGGAAGTATAGTTTGTGCATGTCGGTCATGGCGGTTAACTGACTACCATTTACCGGCTTGTCGTATGAGCTGTAGTAAAAACCTTCATTGCCTCTCCAGCTTAAGCCTGAAAATTTAACGTCTACCAGGGTATCACCAATTTGTTCTTTCGTTGCGGCGTCGATGATAATCACCTTACGCCAATCGGAACCACCCTCAGAAATTTGATACGCACAAAGGCTACCATCTTTGGTAAAGCTCATACCCCCTAAGGAAGTACTACCATCTTCAGCAAAGGTGTTAGGGTCGAGGAATACCTCCGCATTATCCATATTGCCTTCACCGGTTTTAAAGCGGTAAACCACATATTGATTTTGGAGGCCATTATTTTTATAGAAATAGGTGTAATCTCCTTCTTCGAAGGGTGCCCCTACTTTCTCGTAGTTCCATAATTCGGTAAGCTTTTCTTTAAGCTCATCGCGGTAAGGAATAGTCTCCAGATAACCGAAGCTCACTTCGTTTTCGGCTTTCACCCAGGCTTCTGTTTCGGGAGAGCGATCGTCTTCCAACCAACGATAGGGGTCCATCACCTGAGTCCCGAAATAATCATCTACAGTAGAGTCTTTACGGGTTTCCGGATAATTCAGTGCGGCACTCATGCTTTCTTCCTTTTCCTTAGGTTTTTCGGTACAGGCCACTGAGAGGGCAATTGCCAGGCCCGTGATCCATGGTCCTTTCTTCATAATAGTTTGATTTTTTGATAGGTGGGTCAGAATCGGTACGCACAAATATAAGCTTAGGAGCCCTAGTTTTAGAATTCTCGATGCTGACAATCATCTTTTAGCAAGAATAAAACTTTTAGAACTCGAGTTTAGGGCAAAAAAAAGCCCCGACACATAGGTCGGGGCTCTTGGTTTATTTAAGCTTCAGCTTAGTGCTTCATGATGCGTTTCACATCAATACCGGCTGCTGAATTCACTTTTACGGTGTAAATACCAGTTGCGAAATTGGAGATATCCAAACGGATTTCTTCATTCTCGGCGTATTCTTCGAAAATCATCAACTGACCATTTCCAGCGTATACTTCAACCTTAATTGTTCCGCGTACATTCTGATCATCGATCTTAATCAAACCGGTAGTTGGGTTTGGATAGATGTTGATCAGACCAGTATGCATTTCAAGAACACTTACATCGCAATCATCAACGAACAGGGTTACCGCAGCAGAATCATCGCCACAAGCAGAATTCACTTTGTACTGGAAGTTATAGCTAGACATATTAGCTACCGCTGTCGCATCAAAGATATTTCCGCTTAGAGCACCACTACCACTTAAGTCGGTCCAGGTACCACCAGCAGTGGCCGCAGGATCAAGATAAGTGCTTAGGTCTACCATGGTCTCGTCATCGCAAGCAGTATCGCTGATATCCATACCAGCACTTACAACTGCATCTACGGATACGGTTAACATAGTAGTATCTGCAGGACAGGCAACGCCAGCCAGTACATAAAGAATACGGTAGGTTCCAACAGCAGCATTATTGCTGTTAAACACACCGGTTCCGGTATTCAGTGCACCAGATCCATCGAGGTCTACCCAAGTTCCACCGAAGGCGGTTCCGCTTAAGTAGTTACGTAAGATGGTAATTCCACTTCCGCTACATAGGGCTAAACTGGTATCTACGCCTCCAAATGGAGCGGCTTCAACCTCAGCCCATACATCAGCAGTATCTCCGGCGCAGCCGTTAACACCTGTAAGAATGTAGCTAAAGTGATAAGTGTTACCCGTAGTTAACTGAGTAGCATCGAGGATACTATCGGTTAATGCACCAGTGGCATCATTATCTACCCAGGTACCGCCATTATCATGCACCCCTAAGAAGGCTGCAAGGTTGGCTGCATTGTCGCTAGAGCAAACCAGACTGGTATCAGAAATACCGGCATTTGCACCTGGTACAATTGCCATAGCTTGAGTAGGAGCACCGATACAGGCCTTACTTACCGTAAGATCGAAGGTGTAGTAAATCCGGATTTGAGCCGAGAAGTTAGTTGAGTCAATACTCATCAATCCTGGTAAATCATAAGGATAGGCAGCACCATCAGTAGCACGGAATAAAGAACCTGCACCTGAAAGGAAGTCTACATTCATAAAGTACACCCCTGGGGTAAGCACCATATTCACTGGTACACGCATATCACCAGTTACACCAGCTGGAGTGCTGAAGGTATCACCACGTTGAATAACGTTGGTAATGCTTGCATCCCAGATTTGTGCGAAGGCCACTACATCATTTTGATGCAATACCGTCATACTGTCGATATGAATAGTGTCGTCTACAGTAATCCACTGACCATTAGAGAAGTTTCCGAATCCGGAAGCTGCAATATTGGTTAAAGGACCTATATGCAGAACAGGGTTGGTAGTAACATACTCGGCTACATCAAAGGCAGTGGTAAAGGCTACTGAATCGGTTACATAAGTATCGCCGGTTTCACGCACCATACCATTAGTTAACCACACCAGATCATTATTAGAACTGGAAGTTGCCATTAAGGTAGTAGGACCACCATCACAATCTGTAGTGTCGTTAGTAGTACCACTTGGCATACTGCTTACAGAGCAAGTAGCAATAGTACATGCACTAACTGGACCCACCCAATTGGTTCCGGCAGAACAGCTATCCTTCACATAGAAGTCATAGCAAGTAGTTCCTGCCAATCCGGTAACGGTAAACCCGCCAGGAGTAGCAATTGCATTTGTGCCATTGCCTAACATAAATCCGGAAGGACCATACTGTACCGTAGAAGCTACGATATTGGTATCGCTATCCCATGAAAGAGTCACACTATTGCTGGAAGCGGTAAGCACCATCAAATTAGCTGGATCCACACAAGGTGGAGTTTCGCGAATGATGAGATCATCTACCGCAGCATCTCCTTCGTAGCTAGCTCCACGAACGCTTAAGAAGCGTAATTGTAAAGCTGTATCGGTGGTGTAAGCTGCAAGATTAATGCGAGCTTCTTTCCAGGCATCCACATCACTGAATTGCTGTGCCCCAACAATATTGTTCAGGCTAACCCATGTCATGGAGCTACGATCATAAGCCTGGAAGTCCAGATTTACGATATCATTTCCATACATGTGGTAATAGTAAACCACCTCAGGGTTAGTAAGAGAGGTCATATCAAACTCGGGAGTATACAGGAAGGCACTATCACCAGCAGCAGCTGGTGAAGAAGCTTCTACATACATATAGTAACCTACTCCGGTTCCTGTTGTATGATCCACTGCTGGACCTGTACCTGAGGAGCCTGTACCACCGGCGTCTGGTCCCCAAACGTAGGTTCCTGAACTGGTAGTAGTTTCACTATAACATGCAGGGAATATTCCACTGTCGAAGTCTTCGATATATGGATAGCTGCTAATTGGAGCACAGAGAGTGGTAAAGTTTACCGGTCCGGCCCAAGCAGAAAGATCTGTTGCACCGCAACTATCTCTTACATAAAAGTCATAGGTGGTTGCTACTTGAAGACCCGTTAACATGATCGTATCATTAGTAGCTGAAACCAGGGTTCCTGAACCAGGGCTAAATCCTACTGGACCATATTCTACTTGCCAGTTGCTAGCGCCACCGGTAGTCCAGAACACCTCTGCACTATTGGTAGTCACATTGAAAGCACCTAATGCACTTGGAGGTAAACAACCTACATCAGTTACGGAGAAATTATCTACACTCCAGTACCAAGCCCATGAGTTTCCATCGTCATAATCAAAACGTACTTGTAAGTTGGCGTTGGCATAAGCTGAGATATCAATGGACTCATGAGTAGGCGAAGACCAACCACCAGTAGTGGCAGTATACATGGCCACATTTACCCAGCTTGTTCCATCCCAAACATCAACCCAACCGGTATCACCAACGATGGTACGGTAGTAGTGATCATATTCCAGAAGTAGAGTTCCAGCGAAACCGGATGCATCAATTACCGGAGACACTAATTGCTCACGCATATAGGTTCCATTACCATTGGCATCACTATCCACACGCATATAACCTGTTCCATCTAAGTTCTGAGAAGTACTGGTAGTATGTGCCCAGGTGTCACCGGAGGCATCACCGCCATCAACAGTGCTAAAGCAACCTTGATCGGTATCAAAGTTCTCTGCATAAGGAAGGCTTTGAGTTAAACACTTGTCTTCTACAGAGAAGTTGTCTACACTCCAATACCAAGTCCAGCTGTTACCATCGTCATAGAAGAAACGTACCTGGAAGTTCGCATTGGCATAAGCAGTAACATCAATAACCTCGTGGCTAGGGCTAGACCATCCACCGGTTGAAGATTTATAAACGGCCACATTCACCCAATTGGTTCCATCGTAAACCTGAACGGTTGCAGAATCACCTAAAGCACGGTAATAATGATCGAACTCCAGTATTAAAGACTGATTAACAGTGGAAGCATCAATTACAGGAGACTCCAGGGTTTCTATCAAATGGGTACCATTGCCATTGGCATCGCTATCCACACGCATATAGCCTGTTCCATCTAAATTCTGAGAAGAACTTACCGTATGTGCCCAAGTATCACCAGAGGCACCTCCAGCATCAATAGCGGTAAAGCAGCCAATTCCTGCATCAAAATTCTCACCATAAGGCAAAGATTCAACTGCAGGGCAATTTGCTGTGGTGTTAAAGGCCATTGGTCCTGCGAAAGCACTAACATCGGCTAATCCACAGCTATCGGCAACATAAAACTCATAAGCTGTTGAGGCTGAAAGTCCGGTAATAGTAAGGGTGTCATTGCTAGCAATGATCTGAGTTCCGGTTCCTAAAGTAAAGCCAGCAGGTCCGTATTCCACGATCCAATCATTGGCACCACCAGTAGTCCAGTATACCACTGCCATGGAGTGATCCACGGTATCAACCCCTAAAGCACTTGGAGTTAAACAGCCTACATCGGTTACAGAGAAGTTGTCTACGCTCCAGTACCAAGCCCAGGTATCACCATCGTCATAATCAAAACGAACTTGTAAGTCAGCATTAGCATAGGCTGAGATGTCAATAGACTCATGACTAGGAGAAGACCAGCCACCAGTAGTCGCTGTGTACATAGCCACATTTACCCAAGCCGTACCATCCCAAACATCTACAAAACCGGTATCGCTACCGATTGAACGATAATAGTGATCGTACTCCAGGAGTAAGGTTCCGGTGAAACCAGACGCATCAATCTTAGGAGAAACTAATTCTTCGCGCATGTAAGTACCGTTGCCATTAGCATCGCTATCTACACGCATATAATCTGTACCGTCTAAATCTTGAGATCCGCTTGATGCAGGAGCCCAGGTATCACCGGAAGCATCCCCGCCATCAACAGTGCTGAAACAACCTGCTCCGGAATCGAAGTTCTCTACATAAGGAAGGCTTTGTGTTAAGCACTTATCCTCCACAGAGAAATTATCCACGTTCCAATACCAAGCCCAGTTGTTACCATCGTCATAGAAGAAACGTACCTGGAAATTAGCATTGGCATAGGCGGTAACGTCAATTACTTCATGGCTTGGATTGGACCAACCGCCAGCGGAGTTTTTATAAATAGCAACATTTACCCAATTGGCTCCATCGTAAACCTGAACGGTCGCAGAATCACCAAGGGCACGATAGTAATGATCAAACTCGAGGATGAGTGAATTGGATACACTGGAAGCGTCAATTACTGGAGACTCCAAGGTCTCAATCATGTGCGTTCCATTTCCATTGGCATCGCTATCAACGCGCATATAGCCCGTACCATCCAGGTTTTGAGAACCACTGGTTGAGTGAGCCCAGGTATCACCTGATGAACCTCCACCATCAATGGCAGTAAAGCAGCCAATTCCTGCATCAAAGTTCTCTGCATAAGGCAGGGTTTCTGTTGCGGGGCAGTTAGCAGTTGTACTAAAGGCAAAAGGCCCGGTATAGGTACTGATATTACCTAGTCCACAACTATCGGCAACATAAAACTCATAGGCGGTAGAAGCCATCAATCCACTAATGGTAATGGTATCATTGGTCGCTATCATTTGAGTTCCAGAACCTAAGCTAAAGCCTGCTGGTCCGTATTCTACGATCCAATCACTAGCACCTCCGGTAGTCCAGTACACCACCGCCATTGCGTGGTCTACAGTGTCTAAACCTAAAGAACTAGGAGCAATACAACTGGGTGCATTGGCTACGCTGATATCATCAATCATAATATCATTGTAGAAGGCACTACCCGTCATGGTGGTTTGATCTACGATAAAGCGAATCTTAATAGTGCCTGAATAAGAGCTCAGGTCTACGGTTTGCTCTACCCATGAAGAATTATCACCGGCATAGCTCAATTCATTAGTCCAAACTGAACCATCCCAAACCTCAACGTTTAAAGTAGCATTGTCGCCAGGAGCATTTGTATTATCACTAAACACATAAAAGCTTAATTGAGCTGAGGTTAAACCGGTCAAATCAATTAATGGAGACTCCAGAGTACCATCACTGGTAGCGCTACCACCTGAACCGTCAATACCGGCAAATGATCCGCTATTACCAGTATGATCAGAAGCAGAACCGGCACCATAAGCAGGCCAGGTTGTGGTAAATAACCAGGGATCTGATCCATAAGCAGACCAGCAGCTAGGCATGCTAGTCGCATCAAATGACTCGCTAAATGGAGCGCTGAAAGCTGAACAAGCAGTGGTGAAAGTAGCTCCGAAAACATAGATACTGGTTCCGGTACCACAGTCAGACTGAATGTAGAAATCGTAAGTAGTGTTTGGACTTAAACCTGTTAGGGTATAAGGATTTGCGGTTACGGCTGAAACTGTAGTTCCTGCACCTTGAGTATAACCGGTAGGTCCATACTCAATATTCCAGGTAGTTTCTGTTCCGCCAGGAGTCCAGCTTAAATCGGCTGTAAGATCCGTCATGTTTGCCGCCGCCATTGCTGTTGGAGGTAAACAAGATGCAGGGCTAAACTCATCCGCACCAATATCTGGGGTAGAGCCTGAACGTGCATCGCCATCGAAGTCATCAGTAATTCCGGCGATTACTACACCCACATCATTTGCGGTGCTGGCTAATACGTGTAAGTCAGGAGAACCCACAAATGAAGGATCACCTTCTACAGAATTGGTATTGAAGTTTGTTCCTAAGGCAGCTGCCTGTAAAGTGGCCAAATCTGCATAAGAAGAAGTGCTCACATCCATGATATCGCTACCATTCTCACTATACATTACGTTGTAATCCATAATGTCGGTAGCATCTGGGGTGGCATCTAAGTCTACTGGAGTTTCATTAGCTGAAACCAGAATATTGTTTCGCACATCGTAATCATCACTGGTAGAGTTAATCCACAAAGCCTGATCCGCATCTGCATACAAGGTGTTGTAGTAGATGTTCATAGAATCAGATCCTGACAAATACAAGGCATCACCACTACCGGTGGCGCTCACCATATTATTGGTCACATTTGATCTGCGAGCATGAGGTTGAGAAGTAGAGTTGGCATTGGAAATATAAATACCATAAGTACCCAAGTTTTGCAACCAGTTTTTATGGATTTCAATACCAGGGGTATAAACGGCGTAGATACCGTAGCTTGATGAGTTCCGGGTGTTGGAAACAGTACATCCGCGTACTTCTGGTAAACCTTGATAATACATGTAGATACCATAGTAGTATACACTATCTACAACTGTATTTTCAATGCGGTTATAAAGGTTATCGCTGGCTGTTGTTGAAGAACCATATAAACGGATACCATAGTATCCACCAGTTACATTACAGTCTTTTACCAATAAGCCATTGGCATTATCTCCGGTAGTACCAGTACTGGTTTGGCTGCCAGAACTCAGGATTCCTACTACTAAAGAGGAAGTAGTATTCGTTGGAACTTTAATATCACAATTTTCAATTGAAATAGTATCTGCAGCATTCCACAGGTGGATACCAAAAGCAGGTGTGCTGGAACTGGTATTTTCAATTCCCACATTTTTCAGGCTAACATGCTTGGCGCCGTTAAATTCTACTGCAGTACCGCTGCTGCCGGTGCCATCATAAGAAATGATAGTAGAAGTAGCACCCGCACCTTGAATGGTTACGGTATTGGTAGCGCTGGCTCCGGAAATTGCCGGAATAACCAATTGTTCATTATAGGTACCGGCTGCAATGTTAATAGTAACCGGAGCAGAAATACCACAATTGCTTAAGCTGGTAATAGCTTCCGAGATGGTAGCATAATCAGGACTGCTTCCGCCAACGGTATAGCTACCAGTTAAGGCACCTGTACATCCTGAGAAAATGGTAAAAGGTCCTGCCCAGGCAGAAGAAGACCCACTACAATTGCTACGAACGTATACATCGTAATTAGTAGTAGCCGAAAGTCCGCTGGCAGTAGCCATATTAGTTGCAACGTTTCCAGAAGCTACGGCAGTGGCAGTTTGGGGAGAACCCATAGGTACCACAACGTAGTCATAAGAAACCGCACAAACATCTGTCCAGTTTAAATCTGCACTGGTTCCAACCTCATTGGCAGTAGACAAAGAACTTGGAGCAAAGCAAGTGGTGGCTTCATAAACCTTAATATCGTCAATAGCCATATCCGAATAGAAGGCAGTACCAGTAGTACCGGTAATTCGGATGGTTACGCTAGACTGACCTGCATAAGCACACAAAGGCACTTCAGCTTGAAGATAAGGGTCTGAATTTGAGGTTTGCTGTTCTCCATTTAGACTAAACAATGCATTAGTCCAGGTGGTACCACCATCGGTAGACACGAAAACCTCGAGGCTTCCCATGCTTTGACCATACATGTGGTAGTAAAACTCCAGACTAGGATTGGTTAGTGAAGTAAAATCAAATACCGGAGAAATTAAGTCCGCCACTTTACTGTAGCAGCTAGACGCTTCCGTGTAAATGTAATTACCGGTTCCGGTGGTATGGTCACCACTTGGTCCGGTTGATGAGGATGAGGTCCCTGATGCATCTACAGCCCAGTCCTTATCGTCTGTAGTGCTATTCGTCCAACCACCCGCAGTAAGGGTGCAAATGGACGTACAAGAGGTACCGCATGTGCTTTGAGAATCAAAGTTCTCCAGGTAGGGGTAGCTGGTAACTTGCCCGAAAACGGACTGCGAGAGCCCGAAAACGGCAAGGACCACCAGCCCTAACAAATGGTAGTACTTGTTTTTCATAAATAGATGGTTAATTATCAACTGTTAGTAGCGAGCCTGATTATCAAATTGAAATAGGTTAGTTCGGGTTAGTGCTCAATGATGTTTTTTTTATAGGGTTAAACATTCAGTTAAATGCCGCATTCCAAGCGGAGTTGCACCCGTCTAAGGTGCTTAGTGGTTTAAAAATGGTGGGGATTAGAACAGGAAAGCGAAGGTTGAAACTGCTTGCTTAAACAGTTTGCGGATTGGGGAAATACATACAAATCCCCTACTCTAAGCTTATTTAAAGCTTGAGCTATTTTTTCCTGATCAATAAGATGTTCGAAGTACGCATTTAAGGCTCGATTATGCCGCCGAGCATGCGCCTGAAAGAAATAGTTCCTCATTTCAGTTCAGTAACCTGTTAATCCTAGTTCCCTTAAAATCAAGTATTAAAGCTCTCCCTAAAGCTTATGAAATACTTGTACAGTTAATTTATCCTTAAAAACTTGTTTCCGAATGTACTAAAAACGAGGTGAATGTGTTAAGCTCAGATTAATTTTTTTTAGCCGCCTTGCTGCTCATTCCAGGTTTGGAAGAGTTTTTCTTGCTTGGGCCGATTGGCCTCCACTTCAGCCAAAGGTTCACATTCTTGAAGACTGGAATAAAGCTCTCCGGGCAGCTCTTGATACAATTCGGTTCCCTTGGTTTTCCAGTCGAGCATAGTGTCGCTCACCTCCTTAATAATTCGGGCTGGATTGCCTACTACTAAACTTCGTTCGGGAATTTGGGTATCGGCTTTAATAAAGCTCAAGGCGCCAACAATAGAGCCTGCTCCAACCGTGGATCGATCCATTACCACCGCATTCATTCCGATCAAAACATTGCGGCCCAAATTTGCGCCATGAATTATGGCACCATGGCCAACATGCGCGCCCTCTTCCAAGCGAATACTAACTCCCGGAAACATATGTACCACGCAATTCTCCTGCACATTGCAGCCATCCTCAATAATAATCTGACCCCAGTCGCCACGAATTACCGCTCCCGGACCGATATAGACTTTCTCTCCGATTATAACATTACCAATGATAACTGCTGTTTGGTGCACAAAAGCACTTTCCTTAACCACTGGCTTAAAGCCCTGAAACTCGTAAAACATCGATGCCTTTATTAGAAAAGGCAAGTTAAGGGCTTTCCTTTAAAAGAGGCGTAAAGCCAGCTCTATTCCAGAAATACCGCTTTCGCGGAGATGCATGAAATTGTATTCATCAATATAATATAGCTGCCCATTGTAAACCTTGGTTTCCCGAGCAAACAGAGCCACCTTTTGGCCCCCTCCTAATTTCTTCCCTTCAAAGGGATAGAGGTAAACCATGCCTCTCTCCTTCTTGAGAGCATATAGCTTCTTTTGCTGATAATCCTGAATCACCAGAGGGGCGATATACTCTTCTTCAATACTAAAAGGAAGGGCTTCCTGCTGATGTCCTTGTGCATCGAATACCACCAATTGATCATTATAGCGATCAAACAACCAATATTCTTCCTCCACTTTAAACATGGGCGTAGGATAATATTTGGCATGGGCTCTTTGATACATTTTCTGAGCAACATCTAAATCAAATAGTTTTTCATGTTGCCATACCCCATACATATCGTACACCTTTTCAATTCCAGCCGCAATGGAAAAAGCATTCATAAAGGCTTGGTGAGCAGCGATTACAGATGGGGTATCTACACTAAAGAAAAACTCCTCTGGCTCTTGCCCTTCACGATAGATAAATAATTGTACTCCTTGATTGTGAAAAGGAGGAAAGCTCATACTCTTGCCCTGAGTTCCGGCCCGCATTTCACTAATCGGTAATGGCATAGACTCCATTTGATTATTGCGAACAATCAAAGCTTTACCAATTTGCGCTACCAGAGGCTCTATATACTGGCCATATTGGGTACGGCTTACCGCCGGATAAAAATAGAGTTGATCGGAACGCAGAATTACCTGACTGGCACTATCCTTACTCAATAGAAAGAGGTTTCCGCGAGGATCCCGTTCTATACTGGTATAATCTGCTCGATTTACCAGACTCCATAATGCCTTCAGATCGGGTTGCGCCAAAACCAGATAATCATAGCCCAACACCAATAACATTTCATTTTGAAAGTCGAAATCCTGCACACGCAAAGTATCGGTAAAGGAAATCGCCCGGGCCTGCACCTCAATTTCAGCCAGCTCCATGGCATTAGACTGCATTTCTACTTGTACCTTTCGGGAGGCCAATTCAGTCCAATCCAGCTCCAATAATTTAATATAGTAGCCTTCCTTAAATAGCTGTACTGCCGAGCCTGCCGTTTCCGGGATTCGCAAAGCACCATTCGCATTACTGGGGCCGTATTCCTTTCCCAAATAATCAATGGCGACTACACCAGCCAAGGCTTGGCCCTTAGCGTTTACCAATTCTAAATCGAGATACTGCCCCCGGAGGCCAAAGGCCAGGAGGTAAAATAAAAGTAGGCTAATCTGCTTCATCATCAATACAGACGCAAAGCCCAGAGGAGGTTGCTTAAGCGCGCTCTATAACCACGGCATAACCTTGTCCAACGCCAATGCACATGGTACACAGAGCATAGCGTTTACCCGTTTTTTGGAGTTGAATAGCGGCGGTTTGCAATAAGCGAGCTCCCGACATTCCCAGAGGGTGACCTAAGGCTATCGCTCCACCATTTGGATTAATGCGCTCATCTTGATCATCCAAACCCATTTGGCGAGTGCAAGCTAAAACCTGTGCCGCGAAGGCTTCGTTTAATTCGATGATATCCATATCTGCCAGGCTTAATCCTGCTTTCTTAAGCGCAATCTCTGAGGCGTAAACCGGACCGATTCCCATAATGCGAGGCTCCACCCCAGCTACACCCATAGACACCATTCGGGCCAGGGGTTTTAGGTTCTGATCTTTTAAGCCTTGTTCAGAAGCTACTAACAGCGCAGCGGCTCCGTCATTTAAACCTGAGGCATTTCCGGCAGTTACGGTTCCTCCTTCTTTCCGGAAGGCGGGACGTAATTTCCCTAAAATCTCCAAGCTTGATTTTGGCTTGATAAACTCATCGGCTGCAAAAACCAAATCTTCTTGCTTACGACGCGGAATCGAAACTTTTACAATCTCTTCAGCCAATCTTCCGCTTTCCGTTGCTGCAGTGGCTTTTTGCTGCGACCATAAAGCGAATTTATCCTGATCTTCGCGGCTAATACCAAATTGATCAACCAGATTTTCAGCTGTTTCTCCCATGGCATCGGTGCCATAGCGTTTAAACATTTCTGGGTTTACGAAACGCCAGCCGAAAGAGCTATCGTACATCTTAGAGTCCGTGCCAAAAGCCTTGCTGGGCTTGCTCATTACATAAGGCGCACGGGTCATATGCTCCAAACCACCCGCCACAAAAACTTCACCATCACCATTGCGAATGGCGCGCATAGCCTGGGCTCCGGCACTCATTCCACTGGCACAAAGTCGGTTTACGGTTTCTCCGGGCACTGAATGGGGTAGGCCCGCTAATAAGGCCGACATCCTTGCTACATTTCGATTGTCTTCACCAGCCTGGTTGGCACAGCCCATAATTACATCGGCGATAGTTGCTGGATCTAAATTAGAATTGCGTTCAATAAGGGTTTTTATAACCAGGGCTCCCATATCATCAGCTCGGAGGCCTGATAGGCTACCACCAAAACTGCCAATAGGAGTGCGGATTCCGTCTACGATATATGCTTCTTTCATGAGAGGTGTTTTTCAGATCGGCTTTACGCCGCTGCGAATATCGCAATTGCCCGGGAACCGAGACTTACTGATACACGAAATCGTAACCTTCCAAAGAGAGGGTGCGGTACTTCTTCTCGTCGAATCGAAACAAACCGGAAGGACGTTTGGCCCGTGGAGAGCTTCGTATAGTTTTACCGGTATCGATCAACAATTCTGACTTTAAAAGCTTGCGCCGAAAATTTCGTTTATCCAATTCCCGACCCAGAGCACATTCATAAAGCCGCTGAATTTGATTAAGAGTGAACTCACGCGGCAATAAACTAAAACCAATAGGACGACGCTTTACCCGCCGCTTCAACCGCTCTTTGGAATAGTCGACAATGTCATTGTGATCGTAAGCCAAAGGCGGAATATGGTCGGCCTTCACCCAACGGTATTCCGAATGGCGTAGGTCGTTTTCCAAATCTTCGCTCAAGCGCAAAGTACCGTAATAGGCAATATTTACGACCCGCCCCACCGGATTGCGATAGGGATCGGCAAACACATTAAGCCTTTCTATTAACCAATCATCGAAACCGGTAATGGAGCGCATCAGCTCCCTAGCTACCAAAATAGGATCCTCCTTGGGCCTAACCACCACCGAGGGCAATACATCAGCCCCTTTATAGGGCTCATTGGTTTTGGTGCCAATCAGGAGTTTGAGGTCCTCCCCATCGAAACCATAAAGCACAACTGAAGTACTTAAGGCCACTTGAAAATCGTCTGGAGAGAATTCTATATACATGACAATTGGTCTTAGTGTCAAATATACACTAAGAATTTATTCTACCACTCGGTATCCTTACGAAAAACGGTGCCTTTGAAATGGGCGATTAAATCCCCTGCCTCATTTTCCACTCGCACTTCATAAATGCCAATGCTACGGCTCTTGCGAATCTCACTGGCCGTGGCACTAATCTTTTCACCGGCTTTTACCGGCTTGGTATGAGAAATGGCTGTTTCAATGGAAAGCGCGTGTTGGCCATGGCCATTGCTGGCAAAAGCCAGGGCACTATCTGCTAGGGAATAGGAAATTCCACCATGGGCGATCTTGAAGCCATTGGTCATTTCCTCTCGCACGCGCATGCTGAGTTTGCATGCACCCGCTTCGCAAGATTCCACCTCTATGCCCAGCCATTGGCTAAAGGCATCCCCATTGTACATAGTATCTACTACTTCCCTGGCCGTTTTCATGATTCGGGACCGTCTTTTTGCTTTTGCTCATAATCAGCCATGCGCTCCACAGAAGTAATTAGGATATCCAGCATCAAATTGAAGTTCGCCAAGTCCTGCTCACTATCCACGTTTAAATCGGCTTTAACGATGGCCAAATTGCGAAGGTCCTGAAACACCTTGGGGCTTTCTGATACTTCCGGGAGTAATACATCAGCTTCGGTATAAGCCTCCGTGCGTTCCTTTATAACTTCTTCCAATGCCGGACCCGGAATCAAACCTACCGGCATTCCAGCCGCTATAAAGGCATTAAGTAAGATCATCACCGAGTCTACCAGGGACTCATGCTGAGCATCACTAAACTCATCTGCCACATCGGTTAAAAAACCCATTAGAAAGGGTTGATCTTCCATCACTCGGGCAATCATAGCCCCTTGTTCCTCACTACTCATTGCCATATAGTCTGCGATAGACTCGGCAATATGATCGCGTTTCTTTTGCATGTCGCAAAGGTAATTGTTCTATTCGCTGTGGCGTGAATTGCCCGTAACAAGGTCTCCGTTTTCAGGAGAATTTCAGATAGATGTATGTCTTCTCAAAACGACTATCCAAAGAGAATAAAAGACTATTCCTGATCCAATGCTGAAAACTAGCAGGTTATTGAATTATAACATTAACCATTGTTTTTTAGATGATTAACCATATTTCACCGCTTTTTTCCACAAAAAAAATAGGGGAAAACCCTCTATTTGCTACCTACTATTTTTCCCACCTTAGCTTTCCAATAAGCCCCTTAATCATGACTGTTTATTCTTCCATTATTGAGCAAGTAAAAATTGCCAGGAAAAAAAGACATAAGAGCCAGGAAGACATGGCTCTGCTTTTAAACTTAGGACGGGATGCTTATCGCAAAATGGAAAACGGACAGAGTCCACTCAATTTAGAGCGTTTTCTGATTATTTGTGACCATTTGCAAATCGATCCCCGGGACCTAATGGATCAGGTTATTCCCGATAAACAGAAATGGGAATACGAAGCGGAAATCGATCGCCTTAAAGCAGGTATTGAAGATTTGCGTTTAGAAAGAGAGCGACTCTGGGCCGCCCTCAACAAACTTCTAAAGATTATCGACCCACAGGCCAGTGATGAGGCCTTCCGCGTGGTCTTTCAAAGTGCCTAAAATTATTCCTTTGATTCGCTAAAAGCCTCTCCTTCCTCAACAGGGGAGGCTTTTCCTTTTATTTTCTGAATAAAGAAATCTTCCAATTCACTTAAGGTTTCGGTATTGGTATGGATATCCTTCACCACCTTCCCATGATCCAATATCACGATACGCTCGCAGAACTCGGTAACATGACCCAGGTCATGACTGGAGATGAGCATTGTAATATCAGTTTGTTGATCCAACTTCTTAAGCTCATCGCGTAAGCGATACTGGGTAGAGGGATCCAAATTAGCGAAAGGTTCATCCAGAATTAAAATATCCGGATCTCCCAATAAGGCTCCTACTACACCTACTTTCTTCTGGTTACCCTTGGAAAGGTCGCGAATGTATTTCTTACCTCCGCGGATTTCACCGGCAAAAAAGTCTTCGTACTGTGATAAACGGGCTTCTAAATCTCCACGGGTTAAACCGTGCAAGCGCCCAATAAACTGGAAGTATTCATCCGGGCTTAAATAATCGATCAAAAAGCCCTCATCGATAAAGCTGCCGGTATATTTCTTCCAAACTTCGCTTTTAGATACATCCTCGCCCTTACTCCAAACCGAACCGCGATTGGCTTTAATTAAATCCAGAATGAGGCGGAACAAGGTGGTTTTCCCAGCACCATTATTTCCTACTAAACCCATGGATTGGCCCGCTTTGAACTTCAATTCGGGGATATCCAATACAGTCTGGGAATTATAAACTTTAGTGAGGTCTTTTACTTCTAAGATTTCCATGCTAGTATATTTTTAGTCATGCTGACGGTAGCCCGCTGCATTGATGTATTTCTTCTCTTTAAAATTGATGATGGTTTGGCGAATAAACAGGCGGTGGCTCAAGATTCCGCCAATGCCTAAAGCGCTAAGGAAAATCAAACCCCAATAGGGTTCGTCGAAAACATTAAAGGCCTGAAAGACCAATAAAGGAACAATCATCAGGGGAATTACAATCACAAACTGCGCGGCCCCGGTACCTTGATAGTTAAAGGCCGATCCCTTACTTAAGTCAATTGCCTTCTTATTGTAGGTGCTGGCATATAGAAGCACCGCCGTGTTGATGCCAATATTGTATAAGAGGGTCGCCGTATTGATGTACAGCGCTTTCATCCCGAAATACATATAGGGTAAAGTGAGCAAATACATGATCACACAACTTAATACCATTAAATAGTATTTAGCCCGATAAAACTCCTCCATGGAATAGGCGCGGGTAAGAATCCCATCAAAATAGGCACTTTCCCAACTAACCAAAAACTGACCGTAATTAATCATGAAGATGCCGGTCATAAAGATGCCCACAAACATCAACCAGGTATAGTTGTCACTATACGCTTCTTGGGTATAGAATATCAAACCATAAAAAGCAAAAAACACACTTAGGTAAAGGGCGGTTTTGGTTCTGCGATTTCGGGTGATCAACTTCAATTCATTGGCCATCATTAAGCCTAATACTCCGCGATTTTCCAAATAGGAGAAACGCAAGCTACTGGCCTCTTTAGCTTTGGTACGCCAGCGATCCAAGTGGGTCATGCCCAATAAGAAGCGGTAGTTTACAAAATAGATAAGCAGCATCAGTACCAGGGGCCATAGAACGGCAACAGGCTGAGTAGCTAAGGGTAGATAAATGGCTTCTGAAATCTCATCCAGGGCGATATACCCTAAATAATGGGCGGCATAGCTAGCTATAAAGACCAGGGCAATGCCCCAGAAAACGGCCGCTTTAACTGCTAAAATCCGCTTGAGGTAAATAGCCAGGAAATGATTACTCAGCATTACTCCCAGCATACCTGCAATCCACACCAAAGCCACATCCAAACCATATTCTCCCGGAATAACTCGAAAGGCCCAGGGTAGAATAAAGAGTAAAGGCAGCAGGTTAAAGAAATTGAATACCGATCCCTGCAATAAGAAGTGAATGATCTTCTTCTTTGAAATGGGCAAAGTGAGGTAATGCTGCACGGAAATCACACTTAAATCCTGCAAGAAAAAGCGCATCACCAAATCGGCCAGCAGATAAAACAAAATCCCCCCGGAAAATATGGGGGTTAATTTAGTGGCATCCTCAAAGCTATCGGAGAGAATTTCCTTCATGAAAAATCCCAGTGCCCCAAAAGAAGCCAAGAAATAAAGGGCCAAAAGGGCCATTAGAATTTTTACTCCCCAGCCTTGGCGAAAATAGGTGCTGCGAAAAACCTGTAGCCAACGCTGTTTAATGAGTTGTGAATACATACTCGTTGATTTATAAGGTTAGTATAAACCTGCCGCTCTAAATTACGGCAGCTTTAAAAATAATTCGCAAGTACCTGAGTGCCTGCTAAAAAAATTGTTCTCCCTTGGCCACTTTACGACGTAGAAGCACCGATGCCCGATAGCGATCTTCACGGTATTCATCATATAGGCCATCGAGGGTGGCAAGTACCGTATCCAACCCAATTTCATCGGCCCAAGCCAAGAGCCCTTTCGGATAGTTAACCCCTTTGGTCATGGCCAGGTCAATATCCTTCGCCGAGGCAATTCCCAAATGCAAAGCATCTGCGGCCTCATTAATAAGCATCGCTAATACCCGGTTTAGAATCGATTGCCCAAGCTCCTCATTCTTCTTAGGCTCAGGTTGTATTGCTCCTTCGCGGTAATCATAAAATCCTCTGCCGGTTTTACGTCCAAGCAAGCCGGCTTCTACCAAGCGCTTCTGACTAAAATTGGGCTTATAGCGAGGGTCATAGAAAAAGGCCGTAAACACACTTTCGGTTACAGCATAATTCACATCATGACCAATAAAATCCATCAGGGTGAAGGGGCCCATCCTAAAGCCTCCTAAGGAACTTAATGCCCAATCGATGGTCGCAATATCCGCCACGCCCTCTTCATAAATACGTACCGCTTCACCATAAAAAGGTCGCGCTACACGGTTTACAATAAAGCCTGGGGTATCCTTGGCCAGCACCGTCACCTTGCCCCAATCATCAATCAGAGATTTGGCTTTATTTACCACCGCTTCATCCGAAATAATAGCAGGAATAATCTCCACCAAAGGCATTAAAGGCGCAGGGTTAAAGAAGTGAATCCCCAACACGCGCTCGGGCTTTTCACAGGCCGCCGCAATACTGGCAATGGAAAGGGAACTGGTATTGGAAGCTAAAATCGCATCGGCACCACATACCTCTTCCAGATGTTTAAAAAGGGCCTGCTTAATGTCCAGCTTTTCAATAATCGCTTCGATCACCAAACCACAGCCCTCTAATTCGGTGAGGCTGCTTTCATAGGATATCCGACTGGCAATTTTATGGTCTTCGCCTTCGGCCAAACGGCCTTTCTCTACCAAACGAGCGAGAATTTTCTGATGTCCGGCTTTCGACTTTTCCAGAGCTGCACGATGATTATCTACAATCACCACGCGATGTCCATTCTGGGCTGCAACCTGCGCAATTCCTGAGCCCATCGCTCCGGCACCCACAATTCCTATTTGCATTGTATTTCTTTTTTGGCCGCTTTCGCGGAATATGTCCTAATAAATTATTCTCCTTTAAACTCGGGTTTACGCTTCTCCAGAAAAGCAGCAGTGCCTTCGCGGTAGTCATAACTTTGACCGCATTCGGTTTGATACTGATCTTCCAATGCTAACTGGGATTTCAGATCATTCTGATAACTGGCATTAAGAAGCGCTTTGGTTCGTGCCAAAGCTAAGGTGGGCATTTGACTCAATTGTCCCGCTACTTTTTGGGCAACCGGCATTAACTCTTCGGCGGCTACCAATTTGTAAATCATGCCCATGTCTAAGGCATCTGAAGCCGAAACTTTATCACCCAGCATCATTAATGCAGATGCTCTTTGCAAACCTACCAAGCGTGGTAAGGTATAAGTCCCACCACTATCGGGGATGAGTCCAATTTTGGAAAAAGCCTGAATAAAGGAAGCCGCTTCACTGGCAATTACAATATCGCAAGCCAGGGCAATATTGGCCCCTGCTCCGGCAGCCACACCATTTACTGCGGCAACCACGGGTTTTTCCAGAATTCGAATAGCCTCAATTATCGGATTGTAATGTTCGGTTACAATCTTGGTAAGCTCTGGACCATTGGGATCAGTGGCTTCCGCCAAATCCTGACCCGCACAAAATGCCTTGCCAATGCCGGTTAATACTACCCCGCGAATTTTAGAATCTTTCTGGGCTCGGGCCAGCTCAGCTTGCAGGGCCAAGGCCATTTCGCGAACAAAAGCATTGTATTTATCCGGGCGATTTAAACTTAGTGTTAGCACAGCGCCCTCCTGTGAACTAAGGATATATTCGGACATGAATTTTCTTTTGGGCTAAGTTAGGAGATAATGCAGGAAGGATACATCCTTCAGGCTTATTCATGTTTTGAAACTTTTGGGCTTCTATACTTTAAAAATATATCTCACTATTACCTAACAGCTAAGTATTGCAATTATTCGACTATCCTAAAGGAAACCCAAATAGAAGTGGAAGACATGAACCCCTGGCAAGGAGGTTTTGGCGTACCGGTTCGACTGATTCGTAAATTGAAATAAGCTGGAAACTTTAGCTCTAACGCTTAATCCATTTTTTACTCGTCCCCGAAAGGCTTATCCAGTATAGGCCTTTCGGCAGATGAGAAAAATCAAGTTGACCTTCATTTTCAAGCCAGCCTGACCACAGCTTTTGTCCGTCAATAGTAAATAGCTCTAATTTACCGGGCTCCAGTGTTTTGAAATACAGCATTCCCTCAGAAGGATTAGGGTAAATCTCAAATTCTTCCTTCACCTCTTCCGCTAAATCAAAATAGGCTTCGCAGTTACCGGCCGTGGCTGAATAGGAAATATACCGATTGTCGTAATAAGTGGAATCACCGATGCTAAAGCAAGTTAAGTTATAGGACCAACCTGAAAGACACGGGCAGGGGCCTTCCAAAAAACCGGTTTCACAGCCAATCCCTTCAATAAAGCTCTCCATACTTGTTACAAGCCTGCGTCGACTTCCTAAAAAGGTGTCAATGGTGTCAATGGCGTCCACTGTAAATGTTCCTTGTTGGCTCCAACTCTCCATCCCTCTCGAAGCAAGGAAGTACCAATCTTCAAGGGTATCCCCTACCTGAGCATTAAAATCATAAACCAGGTATTCTGTTTCATCGTCTGCCGGAACTAGATAGAGTCGAGCAGAATCTTGCCTGTAAGCTCCCTTGTAGATTACCTGATTATGGTGTAGCTCAAAAAGCTTAGTATGATATTGCCCCCCTATTAAAGTATCCTCATGATTGACAAAGTATTCTGGCGCAGATCGTAGCCAGGAACCTCCAGTGTATTGCCCGAATTCAGTCTTTTCATTAACCCATCGGGCATTCGAATCAGGAAAAGCCAAAAAGTTTTGGGAATGTAATACCCCACAAAAACTTAGAAATACAAATGCAAACAGGAACTTGTAATTGGTTTGACCCATAGCCAACTATTCCTTTATCCAGATATTTTTTTGTTCACCCGCCTGAACAATATACTGACCCGGGCTTAATCGACTTAAATCCAAGATCGCCCTGGACAGAATTCTTTGTTCGAAAACAATTTGACCAAGACTATTAAAGACTTTTATATCCATTGGTTCCTGGTTATGAAACTGGATTTTACCTTTTGATGGATTAGGATAAGGGCTCATTTGCTCTTCGGCCATTGCTTCATCTACCGAAAGGCTTAAATCGCAAGCGCCATTTAAAGCCTGGGCTAAAGGTTGACGAGAATAGCCATCATAATAAGTGGAATCGCCAATGCTCATGCACTCTAATTTAATCTCGAAATTGGAAATATTCGGATAGGGATCCCACAAGAATCCCTGACTATTACCGATGCCTTCTATCCATATCCCACTCAGTCCAAAATCAAGGATGCGGTGTGCTCCGAGACTACTGTAAACGGTATCTACACTATTTACAATTACCGGATCCATAGGATCGCCTAGAGCTAAATAAATAATGGGTTGTTGCGGCCAATAATTTCCAAATCCAACCGAATAGATATTCTTTACGGTGTCCCCGGGCAGAAGGTTGTAATCGTAAACCGTGATTTCAGATGCGCTGTCTTTAGGTAAGAGGTATACTCTTCCTGCATCTTCGCGAATAGCTGCAAAATAAACCTGGCTGGAGCCACACAAGAAAAGCTGATGGTAATTCTGACTTTGGATAGTCGTATCCTGATTGCTTAAACACAATTTTACGGTATGCACCAGTTCCATATGGAAAAAGGGCTGCGTTACCAACTCAGAATAACTATTGGTCCAAATAGCATTGGAATCGGGTAAGCCCACAAAATGCTGAGCTTTTAATCCGGAAGTCAAAATAAGGGCTAGGAGTACTAATCTTTTCATACGCAGAGATTTGCTACTAAAGGTAAAATAAAAAAGGCCGCCCCGGTATTTCCGAGACGGCCTTTCGATCAATAAGCCAAAATATTAGCGGATGCTAATTCTTTCTTGTGCGGTGCGATCACCGGATTCGATTTCGAGGATATAAACCCCGCTGGCCAGCTGACTTACGTCGAGTTGGTAACGGAACTGATCTCCCTGAGCACGCTCATTGCTTTCGCTTAAGGCGCGACCCTGGGCATCCAATAATCGGATTTGCGCATTTGCACTGTTCACTACATCAAACTCTACATTGATATAGTCACTGGCAGGATTTGGATATACCGCTAATGAACTTTGTAAGGGGTTTTCTTCCAATCCAATATTCACTTCAACAGTAGTAGAATCCATTGCCATACTGTAGCAATCTGTAGTATCGTTCACAGTAAGAACCACATTATACACACCATTGCTGGCATAAGTATGACTAGTGCTTACACCAGTACCGGTATTACCATCACCAAAGTCCCAGGTGTAGGTATCTGCATTTACAGAAGTACTGGCATCGAAGGTGAAGTTAGGCTGAGAACCACCTACACTGAAGGCGGCCGTAGCGGTATCTACGCCAGCAGTAAGCTGAACAGGCACACGTACTTCCGAACAGGCAGCCGCATTGTAATAGATCCGTCCATTCCAGAATCGAGGAGTAAACACATCGTTTAATGGCCAGCTAATACCTGCCCCTTCATAAATGGTTAAGTAGTCATTCTGAGCTAATACCGCACCAACGCTTGTGCCATTGGTATAATCAACATCAGCTACTATGCTCACCAACATCAAACCATAAGTGGTTCCTGCAGAAACTGCATGTGGGTTTGATAATGGAACATAGGTTGGATTACCCGCACCATTAGCGGTTACAGTAACACTATCCAAGCGAGTCCAGCCGGTAAGGCTTGCTTCATTACCCACATGAGACCCTGTACGGATATAAATTACCACATCCTGGGCACCTGATCCATCAATGTTCATATCAAAACCGGTAAGTTCGATATTGGCAGATGGTAATATGTCAAAGCAGTTACCACTTTGGCCATTTCCACCATTAAAGGAAGTACCCAATGAGTCTAAAGCGGATCCATACTGTAAGTAATAAGTAGACTGTGCTCCTGCAACGGGCACTGCCAGGGTATCTCCTTTTACAATTGGAACTGTATCATTCGCATTATTGCTGGCAAACCAGGAGTAATTAACCCCAGTAAGTGAATTTGCGCGCAAATATGCTGTGTCTTCCTGTACACAATAAGTACTATCAAAACCTACAGGTTCAAAGGAAACATAATTATATGGGCCTGCGCTCAAGGTGTCGTTAGACAAGTCTTGATCACCACTGAGATTAAGGTCACCACCAACCATCAAACCATTAACTCCGGCGTAAGTATTAAATACACCTACTTGTAGGGTGTCGATCTGGTACGAAGGCAGAGAGCCGTTAAAGGTGGCAGAGTACGTTCCTGTTAAACCACCACTTAGGTTTACAGTCATTGGTAAACTTGTAATGGTATTTTGTCCAATATTCTGGAACACCAAGCTAACAGCAGTGGTACTATCACCGCAACCCACTTGAGTAATAATTTCAAGCAAAGCAGCGTCATCGCCGAGAGGAGTGAATTCATCCGCACCCATGTCTACAATAGTAGATGGCGCCTGAGGACGAGTATCTCCATCGATATCTACAGTAATACCCAAACTATTGTCTCCTACATCATTAGCCAGAACACCAATTACATGAAGATCTTCCGGTGCATTGAGGAAGAAGGGATCGCCATAAACACTATTCGCATTATGAACCGCATCTGCAGTTTGCCAGTCTGCCAAAGTTGTATGGGTAGAAGTACCAATATCAAAGGCATCACTGTTTCCTGAGAAGTACAAGTTGTAATCTACCTGCTCTGATCCATTGAAATTATCAAAAGATTCAAAAGCAAAGTCTCCGGTAGAAACGAAGATGTTATTTACTACCCAAACAGTATCCTGATCATTGATCGCCATAGCTGGCTCTCCCATCACGGAATTGTGATATACTTCAATATTCTCGAAGTCGTTCAGGTAAATACCATAGTCGGTAGTACTACTGATCATGTTATTCACAAGGCGCGAAGGGGTAGAAACCGCATAACCATCATTAATGTCGCTCAGATAAACGGCATAGTCTGTAACGGCAATCTGATTTTCTTCAAGCACCACATTTTTCATGTCAAAGCAATAGATACCGTCGGTAGTCCCACGAGGCTTATCAATGGTATTTCCAATGAAGGAAATATTCTCCGCCTCATCCACATAGATACCATAAGTCATCTGAGAATAAACATGGTTATTGCGAATCATGATATGCATGGCAGGATCGTCGGTAGCTGTTCCTTCCAAGTTGATACCGGTAGAACCACCAATCACAGTACTGGACTCAATGGTGAGATAATCCACATCCGCACCTTCAGTGAAGTCATTAACATAACTACCGGAAGTCAAGATTCCCACTACATCTGAGCCAGAACCAGTAGTATCCACTACTACGGTGGTATTACTAATAGTTATGGTATCAGAATTACCCATCAACAGAACACCAAAGGCTTCGGAAGTTCCATTATTTACGATGGTCATGGCATTTAAGGTCACCTGAGAGGTGTTCTCAATCAAGACCGCTGTTTGATGCGATTGACCATTGTAAATCAATGAATCTGATCCACCCGTACCATTAAAGGTGATGGTATTGGTTCCGGAAACGCCAGGTACACTTTGGAGGTGTAATTTATCTACATAGGTTCCCGCTTGTACATTAAATACAACCGGTCCGCTGATACCACAACCATTCAAAATGGTAGCTACAGAATCGAAGCTTGGGAAGTCATCACTAGGGCTGCTTCCAATGGTATAAGTTCCACCAGCTAATGCTGATAAACATGGAGTTTTGAAATTAACCGGACCTACCCAAACATTGGTATCACAAGTGTCTTGTACATATACATCGTAATAGGTATTCGGGTTTAAGCTATTCAAGCTTACAGGAGAATTAACCCCACTATTGATGGTACCGCCATTGAGGTTGGTTCCTTGTAAGAACCCTTCCGGACCCCAGGCTAAATTAAACTGACCACCGTAAGAAGACCAGGTGATATCTGCCCCAGTGGCAGTTACATTATTGGCACTTAGGTTTACAGGTACACTACAGTTGCTTGCTTCAGCGATTTCAATGTCGTCAATCGACATATCAGAGTAGTAATTACTACCTCTCTCACCACGGAAACGAATGTGAATTGTATCATTCACAAAAGCTGCCAGATTAAGTTCAAGCAGGTTCCAATCGTCAGCGCCGGAAGTATCCTGTTGACCGCTTATCAAAAAGTAATCATTAAACCAGGTTCCATTGTGCTCTACATCAATATGAAGATTACCCATGGTAGATCCATACATATGATACCAGAAGTACAAGCTAGGCTCGGTCATGGCAGTTAAATCCAAAGCGGGAGTCATCAAATTAGCCTCATTACCTAATGAACCACCAGAGGTTTCAAGGAAGAAATAGTTTCCACCTGAAGTTCCTAAGGTATGGTCATAATCAGGGCCAGTGCTCGTAGAGTTCAAATCACTTCCATCGGCTTCTTCAATTTCCCAGGCGGGAGCAGAAGTGCGATCCGTTGTCCAGCAATTTTTAAAGGCTGTACGTCCGCCAATATCTAATCCTTCCAAGTCAAAAAGAATAGGTGCTGCGTAAAGCTCAGGACAATCTGTACGTACTAAAAGTGGACCTACCCATGGGCTACTACCGTCGCCAGCAGCGCAAACATCTTTGAGGTAAATCTCATACTCAGTATTAGGGTTTAATCCGCTGATACCGGCATTAGTTACAGTTACGGTATCACCATAGCGCCCATTACCTGCGGTAAAGCCAACCGTATCGGCGTTCACGATAAAGCTAATACCAGAGCCCGCCTTCCAACTAGTGTATACCTCCGTCCGAGCGGTGCTGTCCAATACAAGCATAGTACTTGGTAAGCAGCTCGGTGTTTCGATAATACTGAAATCATCAATGGCCCAGTCACCTTCATAATCGGAACCGCGAACGGCACGGAAACGAATTTTAGTTGTGCTACCACTTAAACCATTAAGAGTATCTGCGAACAGTAAATAAGGATCGCTTTGAGCGGTTTGCTGCTCACCTTCAATGATCATTAAATCATTCCAGCTATTGTTATCCCAGTATTGAATTTGAAGCGTATCCAAATCATCACCAGTAGCATGTAAATAGAACTGAACATAAGGGAGGCTTAAGCCGGATACATCAATAAAGGGAGTACTTAAGATTGCTTCGCTTCCGGTAGAACCTGAACTGGCCTCGGTATATAAATACAATCCACTACCTGAGTTATCACCTGTAGGACCGGTATTGGAAGAGGTGGTTCCACCATCTTCAACCAACCACATATAGGTTCCGCTTCCTGAACCAGGGCTGCGGCTCCAACACTCACTAATACTATCATTTTGTGCGGTAGTGCTTCCGGTTCCCGGATCCCAATTATCAAAGCCTTCCATATAAGGAGCGGCTACAGGAGCACAAGCTGTAGTAAAGGAGTAAGGACCACTCCAGGTAGAATAGCCGTTTCCTGCAGTAGTACAGTTGTTACGGATGTAAACATCATAGGTAGTTTGAGGGGCCAAACTGATAGAACATGATGGATCTAAAGCATCTGAAATTGTTACCGGTCCATTAACCTCATTACCCACACATCCGGTTCCTTGTGTAAAGCCGGCAGGACCCCATTCTACTTGTACGGAGTCAGAAGTACTGGTGAAGTTTAGCACCGCGCTGTTATAGCTTATGCTGCTAAAGTTTGCTCCGTAAATTTTAGAGCAAGGTGGAATTACTTCATAATTAAAGTCATCAATGTAGATGTCATCATAAGTACCACCACCGCGATTGTGAATTAAAGCAAGGTACTTATCTGTGCCATTATAACCATTTGCCGTGGTAAGAGGAACTGCAACTTCCTGCCAGGTATTATTAGTTAAAATGTCAATGGTATCTATAAAAGTAATGGTTGCCCCAAGCACATTTGAGCTTAAAGTGGCAACAATAAGATCTGTGTTAGCGTCGCTCGCAGCCAGCCTAAAGCGAATTTGCTTGTCTCCGGCTGTCATATCTGAGAACTCTGGGCTAATCGCTAAAAGCGTATCAGTGGCAGAACTTCCAGAATTATAAATCTCTAAAACATTGGCGCCACTAAAGGGCTGAGTAGCATTACCTGATGTTAAGGCCTCAACACGAGCATAGGCAGCACTGTAAGAGTGATATTGCTCCCAACAATTTTCTAAATCACCGTCGCTAGCGGCATCAAAATTGGTGAAATAAGGAGCGCTATAAGGAACACAAGCAGTTGTAAACCTGAATGGTCCTTGCCAAACGCTTACATCACCTGCTGCTGTGCTATCACGGATAAAGAACTCATATTCCGTAATAGGGCTTAGACCATTTAAGGTTACGCTGCTAAGACCCGCAATATTCTGTGGGCTTACGGATGGCCAGTAAAAACCAGGACTACCCAATGCAATTTGAGTATTAGGTCCAGCTCCGGTCCATGAAACATCAGCGGTTGTAGCAGTTACATTAGAAATAGAAATTGCGACAGGAGCATCAGTATTTGATGAGATGATGCTCACTTGATCTAATCCAAGTCCATCACCACCAGTTAGGCCATAATTGTCTTTTTGTGACCAACGAATTTGAGTGGTGGCACTAAAGTTTTGGCTATTGGCCGTTAGGATGGAATCTATTTTGAAATAGGCATATTCCCAGTCAGATGGGCTGCCTACATTCCAGTCAAAAAATGCGATCCAGCTATCGCTGTCACTTCCCCTTAAATAAACTTGATCAACAGCATCATTCTCATCGCCAAAGTCAGCATAATAAAAACTCAGATAAATATCCTCAGGATCCGCTGCATTTAAAGTCGAAAGATCAATTGTTAAAACAATATTCGCTGTATCGGAAGTGGTTACTGAGGCAATTCCAATGGAAGCTCCTTGGAAATCCCCACTTATTCCAGTGGTTCCGGAGGGAATTCCCATCTCCATTTCTGCATCGGTCCCCGGTCCTTCAAAAGACCACTTCGCCGAAGGTTCGCAAATAAAAACTGAATCCGTGCCAATAGGCCCCGAAAGGGAGTTGAAATTCTGGACATAGGGTAGCGTTGCTGGCCCACTCAAATTACATTGAGCATAGGCACCCACAGAGCTAACCAAGCCCAGAAGGCTTAGTATTACTTTCTTCATTTTATAGGTATTTTTTACAGTAAAAAGCTGTGACCGAAAAGCATAGGGTTGCTTTCGACACAGAGCGGGCTTCTTAAGCTTTAGGTTGCAGAGTAAAGCTTAATTAGCAAAATCTTAATCTTAGGAATTGCTACATAGGCAGAGAACTTTATAGTTAAATAGGGCAGTACTAATATACTGATAATCGAATGACTTGATTCAAGGCAAACTAGTAAACGCGTTTGCTTTAATTCATTTGCACCTTTTCGAACGAATGATTTAGGGGTGTCAGCGAATTAATTTACAAACACTTAAAGTAGTCGAAGGGTTCTTTACAGTCTTCGCACTTGTAAAGGGCTTTACAAGCGGTTGAGCCAAATTGAGAAACCATAGTGGTATTGCGCGATTTGCAACGAGGGCACATTACTTTTTTGGCCTCTCCAAATAATACCGACTTGTCGGCAGAGCTGCCTTCCGGCGGCGCAATGCCATATTCCTGAAGCTTGGCTTTACCCTCATCCGTCATCCAGTCGGTGGTCCAAGGTGGCGAGATTAAGGTTTTGATTTCCACCTTATTATACCCCTCTTCTTCCAAAGCCCAACGGATATTGCTTTCGATTTCATTCATGGCCGGACAGCCAGAATAGGTCGGAGTGATGCTAACAATGATCTTTTGATCCTCGACTTCCACTTCTCGAACCACCCCCATATCCACCACGGTTAGCACCGGAATCTCCGGGTCCGCAACGTTCTTGAGAATATTCCAAATAGTTTCTGTCATGGCTCGTCACTCTATATCTATCAATTAAATGAATGCGCAAGAATGCACAAATTGTTTATCCTGCCGCCTGACATTCAGTAGAGTGAATTGGTAATTCCTACCAGGTCGCTTCAGGGTACATGCGTGGCAAATGCTGCATAACGGCTAAAACGTAGCCTAAATATTCGCTATGCTCTCCTTGTTTACCACCACTTTGCATCCAAGCATCTTCTGGTCTTTTCAATGTAGCAAGGCTGAGAATTTCATTTACCTTTTGATCCCACTGCACTTTGATTTCGGCAAGGTTCACAGCAATACCTTCGGCAAGCAATGCCTCATCAACCGCATCCATGCTAAATAATTCGCCGGTCCATTCCCAAAGATCATTCAGGGATCTTTGTACGCGTTGATGGCTTTCTTCTGTGCCATCACCCAAGCGAATTAACCATTCTGCACTCCACTGGGCATGATAGGTGATTTCCTTAATCGCCTTTTGAGCAATTTCTTGCAAGCGATTATCGGCACTACTCAACAGTGCTGAATAGAAAAAGTAATTGTAGGTATCAAATAAAAACTGACGCACAATAGTTCGGCCCCAATCTCCATTCTCGAGTTCTACCAATAAGCAATTATGGTATTCGGTTTCAGGACGAAGAAAAGCCACCTTATCTTCCGTAAAATCGCCTCCTTTTTGTTCTGCTGCATATTGCATCAACATGCGGGCCTGCCCCAATTGATCCAAGGCAATATTGGAAAGAGCAATATCTTGCTCAAGGATGGGACCATGTCCGCACCACTCCCCTAATCGCTGTCCGAGGATGAGGGCATTATCGCCCAAACGGAGGGTATATTCTAATAATTGTGCTTTCAAGATGCTTGATTTTGCAAGATCAGGGGTCTACATATGACCTACCTCATCCGGAATTTCATAAAAAGTTGGATGACGATATACTTTGTCGTCCGAAGGTGTGAATAATGGTTCCGCTTCATCAGGAGAAGAGGCGGTAATCGCTTCGGAGGGTACTACCCAAATGCTTACTCCTTCGCTACGACGTGTATACACATCGCGAGCATTTTTGATGGCCATTTCGGCATCAGGAGCGTGTAAACTACCCACATGCTTGTGGCTCAATCCGTTTCGGGAGCGAATAAAAATCTCCCAAATTTTCCAATTGTCTTTGCTACTCATGGCTATGTGCTTGGGCCGTGATGGCCGGTTTGGTCTTTTTTAAAATAGCTTAGGCTGCGCTACCTTCTTTGGCTTTGCGCACCGCTTGCTTTTCGGCATAGGCATTAGCGGCTTCGCGAACCCATTCGCCCTTGGCATGAGCTTCCTGGCGAGCACGCAAACGCTGCTTGTTGCATTTACCATTTCCTTTAATTACCTGGTAGAATTCTTCCCAGTCGATAGTTCCGAAGTCATAATGACCTCGCTCTTCATTCCATTTCAAATCTGGATCGGGAACGCTGAGTCCTAAATACTCTGCCTGTGGAATGGTTTTATCAATAAACTCTTGGCGAAGCTCATCGTTGCTCTTCCGCTTGATCTTCCATTTCATGGATTGTGCAGAGTTGGGCGAATTATCATCAGTTGGCCCAAACATCATTAAAGATGGCCACCACCAGCGGTTTAAAGCATCCTGAGCCATTTGTTTTTGCTCTGGAGTACCTTGAGCCAAGGTCATCAGAATTTCATATCCCTGACGTTGGTGAAAGCTTTCCTCTTTACAAATCCGCACCATAGCACGGCTGTAAGGACCATAGGATGTACGGCATAACATTACCTGATTGGCAATGGCCGCTCCATCTACCAGCCAACCAATAGCACCTATATCGGCCCAGGTTGGGGTGGGATAATTAAATATACTCGAGTATTTTGCCTTTCCGGTAAGGAGATCGTCAACCATATCCATACGATCGGCTCCTAAGGTTTCGGCAGCACTGTAGAGGTATAATCCGTGACCTGCTTCATCTTGCACTTTGGCCAATAAAGCCACTTTACGGCGCAAAGATGGTGCGCGGGTAATCCAGTTGGCCTCAGGCAACATTCCGACTACTTCCGAATGGGCATGCTGTGAAATCTGTCGAATTAGGGTCTTCCGGTACTTTTCCGGCATCCAGTCTTTCGGCTCCACCTTGTTCTCTCCGTCAACATAGGCCTGAAAGCGCTCCTCCAAATTCATTTCTTTGGTCATAATCGTCTTTTTTGAGAGGGTTACAAAGATAGCATCTATACTTAAAACTAAGCTGATTTGGAATTGTTCCAAAGGGCTTTAGAACGTACTTTTGCCAAAATAGATAGATTCTATGCTTAACTTTTTCAAAAAGGTCAAAAAGGCTCCCTCCTCTTTGTTTAGCGCAGAGAAAAAACACAGCCGACCTACTTTACACGATTTAACCGTATTAGATATATGTCGGGAAACTCCCGACTGTGTTTCCGTTGCATTTGAAGTTCCCGCTGAATTAAGCGAGATCTATCACTTTAAACCGGGACAATACCTTAGCCTCGAAGCTCAGATTGATGGCGAAGCCGTTCGTCGCTCTTACTCTTTGTGTTCCAGTCCTTTTGATGGTGAACTAAGGGTAGCCATTAAGGAAGTAGAAGGTGGTAAATTCAGTACCTGGGCCAACCAAAAGCTTTCTGTAGGCACTCAAATGCGCGTGATGACTCCAGAAGGAAATTTCACCGCCAATATTGATCCTCGAGAAAAACACAATTATGTGGGTTTCGCTGCCGGATCCGGAATTACCCCGGTTTACAGCATTCTGAAATCGGTATTGGAAAATGAGCCCGAGTCTACCTTCACCTTGTTTTACGGGAATAAGTCGGCCCAATCCGTAATCTTTAAAGAGCAAATCGAAGCGCTTAAAAATCAATACATGAACCGCTTAGAGGTGCATCATGTATTGAGCCGTGAAGATCAGGGTACCGATTATTTGAAAGGACGTATCGACGCTTTAAAATGTAAAGTCTTTGCTGAGCGCTTCTTTGATATTTCTGAAGTGGATGGCTATTTCCTTTGTGGCCCTGAAGCCATGATTAATGGGGTTAGTGAAGAGCTGCAAAGCTTGGGAGCTGATAAGAGCCGCATCCACTACGAACTCTTTACTACTCCGGCCCAAAGCCTGGCTGGTAAAACCAAGGTTAGCAGTCAGCAAAATGGCGCTAAGCTGGATTCTAAAATCACGGTGATTCTGGATGGTGATGAAACTCATTTCGACCTTAACAGTGATGGCGATTGCATCCTGGATGCTGCATTAGACGCTGGTGCAGATGTTCCTTATGCTTGTAAAGGAGCGGTTTGCTGTACCTGCCGAGCCAAAGTGATTGAAGGCGAAGTGGAAATGGAAATGAACTACGCCCTGGAAGATGACGAGGTGGAAGACGGCTATGTACTTACTTGCCAAAGTCACCCTCGCACCGAAAAGGTGGTAGTTAGCTTCGACGATTAAATTCCTTTAGTCCTCTTTTAATTTCATATCCACGTGCATTACCATCACGTCTGGATAAGATTCTCCTATGGTTTCAAAACCAAAGGAAGCATAAAAGCCTTCCAGGTATTGTTGGGCCTGTATTTTTACGGGTGCCTCGGGCCATTGTTTTTTTAAATCGGCCAAAGCCCTGCTTACCAATTCACGGCCAATCCCTTTATTGCGGTTTTCCTTCGCCAATACGATTCGGCCTAAACTAGCTTCTGGATAAACCGTATTGGGTGGGCAAATACGGGCATAGGCAATAAGCTCTGCCCCTTCCCAGGCAAATAGATGTCGGGATTTTAGATCGTGCTCATCTACCTCTGGATAGGGGCAACCCTGTTCCACCACAAACACATCCGTACGTAATTTATAGGCTTCAAATAGCTCTCGGGTCGTCAGCTCCTCCCAATTCTTAGTAGACCAAATCATGCTTTAAAAATACGCCTGAAAACAAAAAAAGCGATCCCCTCCATGGATCGCTTTGGTTTTTGCCCAGCACACGAATTGGGCAAATGTATTTTTAGAGTGTATAACCTAAGGTTACGTTCAGCATATTATAGCTGGCCGGGCCTTTATTGGCTTGGAAGAACTCGTTTAAGTCATACGATGCGGTTACTTTAAAGGATTTGTATCCTACCTGGGCCATCAATCCATAACGGAATTGATTAGTAAAGAAATCGTCATAAGCTTTCTCCTCTACGCGGCGATATACCGTAGTGCTGTATTCCAACTCACGTTTTGCTAGGAGACGCACACCCCCGTAACCACCCAGGCCAATAGTCCAAGACTCATCACGATCGCCCGCTTCACTTAAATCCAACTGAAACATTACTGGTATATTGAAGTACGCAATGTGGTACTTGTTCTTTTCGTACACATTGTTGGTGCCGATATTGGCAAAGGAAGATCCGCTGGTATCTACGGTTAATACTTCAGAACCTTTTAAGCGGAAGTTATGCCAGGAGAAGTCGATACCATACTTGAAATAAAACTTGCTGTAAGGGCTTCCCAAGCGCGTTTTGTAACCGATTCCCATGTTAAAGGAAGTAGACTTCCAGAACTCCAATTCACCGGCCACATTTTCTACTAAGTATTGACCATCCTCTAATTGCTGGTTAAAGCCGAAGGCAATGTCAAAGTAGTCTTCGGTACGCTCAATGGTTTTTGACTTTTTACGTTCGCTGAGGTCAAAGAATTCACTGGCGTCAAAGTCTTCGTCATCCTCATCTGTATCGATTTCAAATTCTTGATCACCGATAATTACACCTTCTTTAGAGATGATAATCTTCTTCTTACCAGAATCTTGTTCCATCCCATTCATTGGAGGCATAGGGGGCATTGGAGGCATCAAAGGTGCTCTTGCCATTCCTAAAGAATCGCTTTCCATATCGCGCTCCAATTCTGTACTCCATGCTTCCATGCTTTCTTCATAGCGATCGGCCCAAGCTTCCATACGCTCTGCATAAGACTCACTCCAATTTTCCATAATGGCTTCGAAGTTTTCCATGCTTTGCTCAAAGCTTTCTTCGGCTTTATCACGTAACATTTCAGCTTCCTCTTCACTGAGTTTACCGGCTTTTTCCTGGGTATCAATTTTTTTCAAAATGCGCTCATGGTTCGCCTGAAGCTTGGCTACTTGCTGAGTGGCAAAGCCAATCATACTGGCCAGATCACTTTGATTCATATCCTTATTGGCATCCCAACTAAGGGTGTTCTCTTCAATTTGAAGCTCGATTTTACGCTTGGCGGTTGTATCGCTTTGCGCAGCCAAACCAAAGCCAAAGGCAATCAGTAAGGCGGTTAATACAGACTTTTTCATTTTTATGTTTGTTTTAAAATTGGAAGTATTCATTTCGATGGTTGGTTCTCAGATTCATTCATTTTTTCCTCGATCATCTTACTGAGGTCACGAGCTATTAAAGACATGGCCTCACCAAAATCTCGCATACTCTGACCAAAGGCTTTTGCACTTTTATTCAAGAGTTCTTTTTGCTCATCCGACAATTCGTAGTCTTCACTTAGCTCCTCACTGTAGCGTTTAATTTTGGCGGCACTTTCGCGAAGTGCTTTTTTGGAGCGCTCAATATGCACCTGAACACTGTCATCTTCCAAAGATTCATCCAGGTCTTTTGCCATGAGCCGGCTTAATTCGGCAACAGTTTCACTAAGCGTTTTTAATTCTTTCTGCAGTTTCTCGGTCAATTCCTGCTTACGTTCTTCCGATTGGGCTGAAGCCTGAAAGCTTAGGCCGCAAATCAGCAGCAGAGATACTAGGTACTTCATCACAGCTTATTTATTAAATCGACGATTGATAAAATCAGGAAGGGGAATCTCAATTTTGGTATTCTCCGCTTTTGGCAATTCAATGGACTCTCCGGATTTTACTCTTTCGTATTGATCGGAGGCATAGGCCCACATGCGCTCGCCCAAATCCTTAGATTTCTTTTCTGTGCTGTAAGTAGCGCCATTCAGCTTAGGTAATTGAACCCGCACTTTATATACTTCAGGATTATCTATATCCTCTGCTGCTTCCAGCGGTAAATCTGAATCTACCTCGCCCAAATCATTAAAAGCTAAAATAGGCTCCGAAATGGTTTGCTGTAATACCGGAATCACCCGTGCGCCGGTTTTCTTAGGTTTTTTGGCGGGAGTTTTTTGATTGGTTTTAGCCTTAGGCTCTTCTTTTTTCGGGTCTTCGGTTTTCACCGATGACTTAGGTTCATCATTCTTGGTATTGGGAGTAGTTTCAGGACCAGCTACCCAGCTTTGATCGGTATCTCCAATATTGTTAAGGTCCAGCTCACTGGCATTGCGATTGTAATAGATCAAAGAAGAAATTCCGATCAACAAGGCTACCGCTGCAGCGCGCAACATCAGCCAACCTTCACGCTTGGGTTTGGCCCCTTGTTGAGAGGCAGCTACCTTTTCCCAAACCTTATCTGAAGGTTTTATTTGATGCTCCTTGAGCTCCTTCTCAAAAAGCGAGTCGATGGGATGCTTGGAACTCATATCAGTTATTTTTTGCTAGTAATTCGTATTCACTCAGTTTCTGTTGCAATTGTCGGCGAGCTTTACTCAATTGACTCTTGCTGGTATTTTCGGAGATATCCAGCATTTCGCCTATCTCCTTATGGTTATAACCCTCTATGGCGAAGAGGTTAAAAACCGTTCTGTATCCGGTTGGCAGTTCATTAATCATCAACATAAGGTGCTCAGCATCGTAGTGATCTTTAACACTGCTGTGCCCAAATTCCGGGCGGCGCTCCTCTTCCACCTCTACAAAAAGATTCTTTTGATAGCGGATGAAGTTTAAGGCCTCGCGCACCATAATGCGACGAATCCAGGCTCCTAAAGCTCCTTCGCCACGGTATTGATCCAGGCGACTGAAGATTTTGATAAAACCATTGGAAAGAACTTCTTCGGCATCTTCCAAATTTTGGGTGTAGCGTCGGCAAACAGCCAGCATTTCTGAACCGTAACGTTCATATAATTCGCGCTGCGCCTCATGATTCCCGCGAAGGCACTGCTTCACGAGTCTCTTTTCGTTGCTTGGTAGGTTGCGAACTATTCCCATTTCTTTGGAGGCTTCAGTAAACTGACACTGATTGTGCTCCCTCAAGTTGCTTTGAGGGCTGATATTTTTTCAAATTTACGCTTATTGTCTGAAAATCAGGTTGTTTATTTTCCAAACTCAAAGCCCCTTATGTCCTAATTTCCTCTATATCAAAACAAAAACCGGGACCCTGCTCCCTTGAGCAAAGTCCCGGCTTGACGTAAACAACACTATTGTTTAGACTAGTTCAGCTTTAATACTCTAAAGCGTGAACTGCCGATTTCCAAAATGTACAAACCATTGGTAAACTCCGATAAGTCAATAGTCATGTTTTCCTGACCAGTATTTGGGGTCCAGGATCTTAAGCTCTGCCCACTACTATTAAACAATCGAATTTTTTGCACGTTGCCTTCCCATTCTAATTGAAGCTCATTTTGGACTGGGTTGGGATAGAGCTTCATACTAGGCTCTAGATTTTCCGCCAGACCGATAAACTGCGTAATTAATGTCTGGGCATGATTGGTATGAACCGGTGCCTGATAATCGAAATAAATTTCAGCGTCATTATCGATAATCGACCCTAAGGGTAAAGTAGCGTCTACACCAATGCTGAACATAAAGTAACCTTGGCTACCCAATAGATTGGTGGTGGAGTCGGGTAAGAGGATGTTGTCGAAGGTCCACACCAGAATGCTGTCGTCAACAATCTTAAAGTTATAGTTATGACTGGCACCCAATAATTTAATGGTAGCCGGATCAAAATAAGATTCCAAAGTATCTACTACCACTACTTTGTAGGCCGTATCTGTACCGGTGTTTTGGAAACGAACATGATAATCTATTCGATCTAATCCTGGTAAAGCGCGCTCTACACTAGCTGTTTTATCATTAGGATCGTAAGCCGCAACTACCTTTGGACATATAGTATCTGCATTATCAGACATATAATCATCACTGGCCGGATTTACGATACGCGCCTCAAAACACACATTGCTACCTATGCCAATTACTGGTTTAAAGTCGATGTAAACCGAACTGCTGGCAAAAGTGGCCATACTCGGGAAAGTGTAGGTATATACATTGCCAGAAACGGAGCTGGGTGCAGGACTTGAGCTTACAAATTGAACTCCCTGAGGCACAACATACTCTACATCAATGGGACCGGGTTGATTAATCCCAGGGTTTTCGATAGTAAGGGCCATTCTTTCCGTAAATCCTTGACGAACCCTCCATCCTCTGAAATTCCAAAGCTTAACACTCATGTCATTCGCCGAATTATGCTCGAAAGGAAGATCCAATTGATGACTTTGTCCCAGCCCTACGGTAAAGTTCAAGTTTGCATTACAACTGGTGCTGGCTTGTATATATTTGGTGTTTTGGCCAAGAGCCCTAACATTGCTTACCGTATAAGATCCGGGAGGTAAAATCAGGTGAAAATTATTGCTTGAAGAAACGGTAATGGTGTAAGAGCCCAGGCTCAATTCAAATGCACCAATTAGATTCATGTTTTCACTAGCATCAAGGGTACAATTCGAATTGGCATCATAAAAGAAAGACCCTTGTACAACTGAAGCTAACTGAATCGGCAACATATAGATATAATTATAGGTCCAGTTATTCCAGGATGTGTTCGAGAAAGACACGTATAAATTTGATTTGAAGTATTGGATTGTGCGATTCTGACTGGGAACATTAGATAAGTTTAGTACAGAGGTTCCATCAAAAACCTTTAAGCCTCCATCACTTAAATAAACCTCATTTCCAGTCTCAGCATAATCAAAAACATAAGAGTTTGAAGAAGCTATTAAAACCACAGAATCATTGCGAACTTCACATATTCCATAAGGGTTCTTGATATATACTTTATTATTTATAGAGAATATGGCTTGGGTCCAATAACTAAACTGCTGAGTCGCTTCCCTTTTAGTAGCCGGGTAATCAAAAATATTTTGTTGGCTGTTTAATCGTATCACCTTAGAGGTATCACTCGTCCACTGCAGGTTAAAGTCTCCAACGGCCCACAGCTCATTATTTATAACATTCATATCATAAATAGAGTCCGCATAAGTTAGGTCTCCCAACTGGCTAAAACTAGTTCCATCCCAAGTCACCATACCTTGGAAAGGGCTATTATAATTAAAACCACCTGCCAGTACCAGGTTACCATTAAACACTTCCATATCACTGATAACCCCATCCAGGGTAGGTCCAACTTGTTGCCAGCTATTATTGCTAAATGTCATCAAACTGGTACCATTCATCATAGACTCATAAACCGCGACATATAATTGCCCTTGATGACTTTTCATGGCAAGTACCTGCTTGTTAATAGGAGGTAGACTAGACCATGCTAGACCGTCCCAACGATGGACTTTGGTTTCCTGAGTTTGCCATTCATAGGATTCGAAATAGGCGTAATTTTGATCGGAAGTACTTTGATACGATTGACCGGGTAATCCCTGGCCAACCGGAATAACTACCTGGCCAAAAGATGTTAATAGCGTGAGGCTAAAGATTAGTGTTAATAGATTTTTCATGGTTCTTTATTTCTGGTGAAAGTATCTATTATCGCGCTAGAAGCCGCATGCCTACTGGCTTGTACTTAGTAAAGCCTCTTAATCATTTAGCATTCGCAAAGGAAATATTGGCCGCCCGTTAACTCAGCGAAAGCCCAATATGCTCGAATTTGACTCAGAGATAATCCTAAGCTTAATTCCCTAACGTACCTTCGCATTACATGAAACCAAAAAGAACGAATAAACGCCTGAAGCGTTTAGCCAAGATCGAAAAGGCGATCTTGGGGGTCTTAAGAGAAGACCGACTTAAGCAATTCAATTACAAACAGATATCTGCCAAGCTTGGCATTAATGACCATACGGAGCGCGACATGGTTCTCCAAGCCCTTGCCTCCCTTCGCAAACAGGATCTTGTTGAAGAACCCGAACGTGGCAAGTACCGCTACAAACACAGCGATCACTTTATCACTGGTAAGGTCGATTTAACCTCCAAAGGTTCCGCTTATGTTATTAGCGAAGAGCTGGATCAAGATGTTTATATAACTCCCAAAGCGACCCTTAATGCCTTGCAAGGCGATTTAGTTAAGGTCTTAATGTACGCTCAAAGGAAAAACAAGAAGCCTGAGGGTGAGATAGTTGAAATCATAGAAAGAGCTCGTACCGAATTTGTAGGCACCATTGAGCTTTCTAAGAACTATGGCTTCCTGGTACCTGATAGTCGTAAAATGCTGGTGGATATCTATATCCCCAAAGAGCATTTAAATGGGGCTAAACACGGCCAAAAAGCGGTGGCTCGCATAACGGACTGGCCTCCTAAGGCTTCCTCTCCATTTGGCGAGATTATCGAAGTACTGGGTAATCCTGGTGATCACGAGGTGGAAATCCATTCCATTTTAGCCGAATTTGGATTACCAAGAGAGTTCTCCAAAGAGGTAGAGCTTGAAGCTGAAAGTATCCCCGATCAAATCTCTGCTGAAGAGATTAAAAAACGTCGCGACTTTAGAGAAGTTCTCACCTTTACTATTGATCCGGCCGATGCCAAAGATTTTGATGATGCCATCTCCTTTCAAAAACTGGAGAATGGTAATTATGAGGTAGGCGTGCACATCGCAGACGTGAGTCATTATATCCTCGAAAACTCTACCCTCGATAAGGAAGCCGTAGAACGCGCTACCTCAGTTTATTTGGTAGACCGAGTGGTTCCGATGCTTCCAGAAAAGCTTTCGAATGGAGTTTGCTCCTTGCGCCCCCATGAAGAAAAACTTTGCTTCTCCGCTGTTTTTGAAATGAACAGCAATGCAGAAGTACTCAATTCCTGGTTTGGTAGAACAGTAATCTACAGCGATCATCGCTTTGCTTACGAAGATGCCCAAGCGGTAATTGAAAGTAAAGAAGGTCCGCTGGCCGAAGAGATCAATATCTTAAATGATATGGCCCTTAAAATGCGAGCTGATCGCATGCAACATGGTGCTTTGGCCTTTGATCGAGCGGAAGTGAAATTCCATTTGGATGAAAACAACAAGCCTACCGGGGTGTACTTCAAAGAATCCAAAGAGGCCAATCATCTGATTGAGGAATTTATGCTCTTAGCCAATCGCGCCGTAGCTGAGTTTATTGGTAAGAAAGGCAATAAACCCAGTGGCAAAACCTTCGTGTACCGGATTCACGATGATCCGGATCCGGATAAATTGCGGGACCTGGGAACCTTTGTAAAGCAATTTGGCTACGAAGTGAGTTATACCAATTCGCGGGCCATCAGCAGCAGCTTAAACAGAATGCTGAGCCAGGTTAAGGGTAAACCCGAAGACAATATGATTTCTAAGCTGGCCATACGTTCTATGGCCAAAGCCATTTACAGTACCGATAATATTGGGCATTATGGCTTAAGCTTCGAATATTATACGCATTTCACCTCACCCATACGGCGCTATCCTGATGTGATGGTGCATCGCCTATTACAGCACTATTTGGATGGAGGGCAATCACCTTCAAAGGACCATTATGAAATGCTCTGCGAGCATAGCTCTGATAGAGAAAGAGTGGCCACCGAAGCAGAACGCGAATCGGTGAAATACATGCAGGTGAAGTTCATGGAAGATAAGGTAGGTGAAACCTTTATGGGTACCATTTCCGGAGTAACCGAATGGGGCATATTTGTCGAGTTGCGCGATAATCACTGCGAAGGAATGATCCGAATTCGTGACTTTAAGGATGATTACTATGTCTTTGATGAGGCTAATTTTTGCATCGTTGGCGATCGCTATGGAAAGGTCTTTCAATTAGGAGATAATATTGCCATTCAAGTGAAAAATGCCGACCTCGAGAAGAAACAACTGGACTTTGTGCCCGTATAAAAAACTGTACATTTAAAACCTCAACCGAGCAACAATTGGGAATGGATAGAAAAAAAATGGAAACCCTGGTTCTGGTCGTTGGAACCCTGGTCGTAGCCGCCGCTTTAACCGTCTACTTTGTAATGGGAGACAATCCCAGCAAAGCCTTGTATGCCAACGTAATTATTGCTGTTGGCTTCCTCTTCTTTATTGCCTACAATACCATTACTACCTCTGGTTTACAGAAGGAAATTAAAGAGCTCCGTGAGCAGTTGGAGGCCACTAAAAAAGAATTGGAAGACAAGCGTTCTGAAATTGCTCAGTTGCAACAAAACCTAAGCGATAAGGACGAAGAGCTCAATCAGAAAAACGGAGAAATTTCGAAGTTAGAATCTGATCTTCAAAACCTGCAAAAGGAATTCGACGCCCTGAAATCAGAGCAAGAGGCTAGCGAATAAACCAAAAAACCAGCGGTGGAGATTCTCTACGCCTTTCCCCTCGGACTTAGCCTCAGTTTCGCGGCAGGTCCTATTTTCTTCGTAATTATTGAAACCAGTATAAGCAAGGGTAAGGCGGCTGCTTTAAGCTTGGATATTGGCGCCGTGCTGGCGGATATTTGTTTTATCCTGCTGGCTTATTTTGGCAGCAGACCACTACTGGAAAACTTAAAATCCAATCTTTGGATTGGCATGGGTTCCGGACTCGCCGTGATGGCCTTTGGTGCTTATTATCTCCGTAAATCTTCCAATCAAAGTCAATTTAGCTCTAACCTTAAACTCGATACCAAAGGCTTACTCCTTGTCAAAGGCTTCTTGCTCAATTTCCTCAATATTGGAGTGCTGCTTTTTTGGCTCGCTACTACCGTAACCATTGGAAACTTAGTCGACAATGAACCCCGAAGAATGGTGCTGTTTTATGCTACCACCATTGGGGTTTACCTTTCAATAGACTTCCTTAAAATCTACTTTGCCAGCCGCTTTAAAGAAAAACTGGCTGGCAAAGGAATGCGCATGATCGAAAAGGGAATTTCCCTAATCCTGATTGGCTTTGGGCTGTTTATCGCCCTGCGCGCCATCTGGACTTAGTTCTGTCCTTCTTCGCGAGGATAGGAATTATTAGTACGATTAATATCGGCCATAAAGCCCTCTTCATCGATCACCACTTTTTCAATTTGATCCGCTTCAAAAGGAATCAACCACTCATATTCAGGGTGGGTCCAAGGCCAGGCTTTTTGGGTATTGTAGCCTTCCTCCTTCAATTCGCCAAACTGCATTAAGGTGGGGATATAATAATTGAAAACACTTTCATCCTTGAGGTAAACCCGAATTCGCAAGGGCATAGACATCGTTCCCAGGCGCTCCAAATAAATCTTGGTAGCCCCTTTACCTTCTTCAATACGGGCAATACCATAATCAATAGTCTTGGTGGTTTCCACCCATTGATGATAATACCAATCCAATTGCATTCCGCTTTCGCGCTCCATAATGCGAATCAAATCCCAGGGCTCCGGGTGCTTAAAGCGCCAGGTATTAAAGAAGCGTTTCATTCCGCGATCAAAAGCTTCTTTTCCAATGACATAACGCAACTGAGCTAAGAAAACCTCTCCTCTGGAATAGGCATTAATGCTATAAGTACGGTTGCGTTCAAAGCGGTCTGCCATGGTGATCAAAGCTTCATTCTGCTCCGTCTTAGAAATCAAAAAGGCATGTGCCGCATAGGCATTGGCATGCGGATTAGCTACCGGGCGAGGACTAATGGCATTCAGCACTTCGGATTCCGCAAATGAAGTAAAACCCTCATCCATCCAGGGAAAGCGCAATTCATTACTTCCCAAAATACCGTAATACCAGTTATGTGCTCCTTCATGTACCGTTACACCCACCAGGCCGCTAATCTTGCCGGTTCCTTTTAACATGGTACACATGGGGTATTCCATGCCGCCATCTCCACCTTGAATAGCGGAAAACTGCGGATAAGGATAGCGTCCATAACGCTTATTCATTTCACGGAAAAACTGCTGGGTGTATTTAGGTAAGCGTTCCCAGGTTTTATCATAATCCTCCAGATAGAAAAAGTGAAGGTCCAGGCTGCTATCCATCGGAACAGTACTGTGGATATACTCCGGATCTGCCGCCCAGGCAAAATCATGTACATTTTCTGCTTTAAAAGTCCAGGTCCGTACATCAGGCTTCCAGGGTTTTAAATTTAAAAACTGAACCCCATCCTCAAGTTCACCCTCTGCCCAATAAGAATCGAAATCTTGCAAGCTTCCGGTGGCCGCTACTTTGTAATCTGAAGGTAATTCAATTTGAACTTCGAATTTTCCGAAAGGAGCATAAAACTCCCGTGCCACATAGGGATCGGCATGCCAGCCCATATTATCGTAAGCGGCTATTTTAGGATACCACTGAGTCATAGTATAATCGATACCCTCCTCATTATTTCGACCACTACGGCGGATTTGCACCGGTACCTGGCCTTCAAACTCCAGATCGAAAATTGCAGTGTCGCCCGGTAATAAGGCTTCCGGTAAAAGTACCTTTAAAAGGGTTTCCTCACTTTGGGTAAAGGCTTCTTTACCATTCATTTTAAAGGTTTTCACCTTTTGAATACCAATCTCATCGCCCTTTAATTTGGAGATACGATCCTTTACCCTGCCATCGGGATCCGGCAAATTACGTGAGCGCACATCCATCATACTGTTCGGCTGAAATGCATTGAAGTATAAATGGAAGAATACTTCATTTATAGTATCTGGAGAATGATTGAAATATTTAAGCTGCTCCGTTCCGGTGAACTGATGGTTCTTAGTATTGAGCTTAATCTGAATGGAATAATCCACCTCCTGCTGCCAGTAACCTTGTGGTACTTGAGCCATTGCAGAAAGGGGAAGCAGAGCCAGAAGAGTCTTGAGGGTGTTTTTTCTCATAATAAAATTGAAAGGCAAAGTGGCCGGGGTTTTATAAACTTAAATCGCTTAAGCGTAGGGTATGGTCTAAACGCGCTCCTTTTTCGGTCATTTTTAAGAGGGCCATTTCATTGGCTGCATCATGCTCAAAGAAGAGCTTAATCCCTTCATCCACACATTTCTGAAGTACCGGAGCCTTTTCGGCCATGGTCTCCAGAGGTCGAACATCATAGCCCATTACATAAGGCAAGGGAATATGCCCAACCGAGGGTAAAAGATCGGCGGTATAAAGAATTTTTTCGGAGCCGGTTTCGATATAAGGAAGCATTTGTGCTTCGGTATGGCCATTTACCACACAAACTTTAAAGGGAAGCTCGGTATCGTACCAGCCATTTTCGCGAGGGACATCTAAAAACTGCACCTGACCATTAGCTTGCAAGGGTTCAAAGTTTTCCTTGAGGAATGAAGCTTTCTCACGAGGATTAGGGTTTACCGCCCAATCCCAATGATATTTATTCGACCAATAAGTAGCATTTTTAAAAGTCGGAACCAGCTTATCGCCTTCGTACATCACTGCACCGCCCACATGATCGAAATGCATATGGGTTAAGAAAACATCGGTAATATCATCGCGGTGAAAACCGTGTTCTGCCAATCCTTTATCAATATTGTGCTCACCTCCCCGGAAGTAGAAGCCAAAAAACTTCTCGCTTTGCTTATGCCCCATTCCCGTGTCAACCAGAATTAAGCGCTTACCATCTTCGATAAGCATTAAGCGCAGGGCCCAATTGCATAAATTATTTTCGTCGGCCGGATTGGTTCGTTGCCAAATGGATTTAGGCACCACACCAAACATAGCGCCGCCGTCTAACTTAAATGTTCCCAGATTTACCGAATATAATTTCATAGCTTAGTTTACGGATTCGCCCAAAAATAAGTCATAAAATAGAGCGGTTAAATTTTGCCATGCGATACCTGCCTTTCTTAATTAGTATTATCCTCCTTTCTGCTTGTAATGAGCCTCTACCTCCGGTGAAAACCGTTCAGCATTTAGAGTTGCAAATCGATACGCTTTCCCTGCAAGCTAAAAATGATAGCGCTGAGGTATTCTTCAAATTTTACATCGAAGATCTTCAGGTTAAAGGAGAGGATAGTTTGCATCTGGCTATCAATCAAAAAATACAAAGGCATTTATTGGAGGGCAATCTCAGCTTTGCCGAAAACATTAATTCCTATCAAGGCTTATACGACAGTATTCGTACCGAATATTTGCGCCTAAGTGAAAGCGACTTTGCTCCGGTATCTGCCTGGGATTTAATTCAGTCTGTGACCATCGCGTTTAATGAAGAAGGATTGTTCTCCTATCATAGCAGTCATTCTGCCTATACCGGTGGAGCACATCCCAATACTTTTGGTGGCTCGCAATTAATCCGTTTAAGGGATGGGGCCGAGTTAAATCTCGACAGCCTCATTAATCCGGTTTATGCCAATGATTTATTGCGTTTAGCAGAATCCTTCTTTAGGAAAGAATATCAATTAGCCGAAACCGGAAGCCTTAATGAACATGGTTTTTGGTTTGAAGAGGACCAATTTCAATTGCCGGAGGTTTTTACCTACGATCGTGAAGGTTTACATTTTCATTACAATCCCTATGAAATTGGCCCTTATGCCATGGGACATCTGTTTGTAGATATTCCCTATGTATATTTGTTAGACTTCCTTAAACCTGAATATCAATTAACTAATATTTCGGAAAAGAATCCGGAATCCTAAAAATGATTTACATGCGCTATTTAGTTCTCTGCCTCTTTATGGCTTATGGCTTGCACGCCGATAAAATCGTCTTCCGAGACCTCTCTTTAAAAGAAGGGTTGGAAGTAGCCAAAGAAGAAGGTAAACCGGTTTTTATTGATTGCTTTACCACTTGGTGTGGTCCTTGTAAATGGATGAGCGCCAATATTTTCACTGATCCGGCGGTGGCCGAATATTACAATGAAAATTATGTGTGTTTGAAAATAGACATGGAGAAAGGAGAAGGGATTGATATCGCCAAGAAATATTCCATTCGCGCCTATCCTACCCTGCTCTATTTAGATGATCAAGGAGAACGCTTATTAGTAACAGTAGGTGCCAATCGCGACCCAAAAAGCTATATCGAAGCGGGAGAGCAGGCTAAAGACCCTAAACGTAATTTGCCTTATTTGCTCGAAAATGTAGAGGCGAATTTTAAGGATGCTGATTTTATGTTCAACTATTTTAAAACAGCCTCTGCAGCCAATATGGTAGCAGAAGGAATGGTTGACAAATACTTTGAGCAGTTTGAGGTGGAAGAGTGGTTAAAATCTAAAAACTGGGAAATCATTCAGTATACGGCTGATGATGTAAACTCTAAAACCTTTAAAACCTTATTGCGGAATGCTGATTTAGTAGTTAAGAAAAAGGGGAAAGTGGCTCAGGAATTTATGGAGCAAACCGTTTTCTATGCCTTGGCTAATGGCCTTTACCGTGCTCGCAGCGAAGAGGCTAAAGCTACTTACAAAGCTCAAAAAGAAGAGCTTCTAAAAATTGACTTCCCGGGTTCAAAAAAGGTGGCCTTCCAAATCAACCTTATGGAGCAAAAGCAAAATGAAGACTATAAGGCTTATGGCATGGTTGCCCTAAAAGGAACTAAGGAGCATTGCTGGGATGATGCTCGTCAATTAAACGATATCGCCTGGACCGTTTACGAAAAGGTGGAAGATCCAGCAGTTTTAAAAGCTGCGGTGATGTGGGCTAAGCGCGCAATTGAATTAGCTCCCAGCCATTATATCTATGATACTTACGCGCACCTTTTAGCAGTGAACGGTCAAAAGGAACAAGCCATCAAGATTGAAGAGGAGGCCATTGACCTAGCTAAGAAAGAAGGTGCTAAAACTGAAGATTACGAAGGCTATATCAAAGAATTGAGAGCCTCTTAAGCAGCGAATAAAAGAATAGAATAAAGCCGGAGTTAATGACTCCGGCTTTTTTGTTTCAGCTCTTTACCGTTTACCGATAATCTTTTCGATAAACGGTCGATAATCCTCGATAAACGGCAGAAGAAATTATTACACCCTTATTTTCAGTTAGTTAAAATCATTTGCTGATCGCCGATTATCGGTAAATTAGGGATCAGAAAAGTAGATTATGCCCTTTCGTCTGTTTATTCTCGCACTTAGCGGCTTGTTTATCGCTTCAAATCCTGGCGATACTAAAACTATAATCCCTGTCTCCGAACTAAGAGAAATCTGCACTCAAGACTTTTCGGAGCTTCTAATTCCTGAAACTGAATTCTTGGGTTTTATTGGTGAGGACAAACAGAGGATTTATATGGTTTTTGATTCCCTGCAAAAGGTGAAAGGTTTCGATAACCAGTATCAGGTTTTTGGCCATAGTACTGTATTCGATAATCGTTGCGACTTCAGCGGAATTTTGCTTATTGAAAACTATCAAGTCCTAAGCTCCGACGAAAAAAGTACTGAATACCCCAAGCGGTTTCAATTAAGTGGAACTTACAAGCTTGCTGAAAATCCTCATCAAAAGCATGTAGGTTTATTTGAGGGTCAGTTCCGAAGTCATTTTATCCGGCATAAGGATAGCCAGGTAAAAAGAGGTCTAATTGATCCCTTTCGATTGGATCGCAACCATCAATATCAAGGTATCTGGCGTGAATACGGTTCTGAGAAGTCCAAAGTCTGTAATTGGAGGGAATTGCGCATTCCGGGAAGCGGCGATTTAGATTTAGGATTGCATGGCTTTTCGCCTAATCCCAAGTATCAGAATAAAGGTTGGTGAATACAAAATAGCCAATAGCTCCTACTTAGCCTTTAAGACCTGACAGCCAATATTTTGAAGCTTTCTAATTTGGGCTTTTCCTTGCCCTACACGGTGCTTTTTCGTACCTTAATGGTCCATCAAATCAGCTAGCTCCATGAAAACTAAAAGCCTTCAAATAATTGCTCTGAGCTTGATTATTCTTAGCCTCAGCAGCTGTGCCCCCTCTGGTTTTGAAGAAGAACCCGCTGGCTTTTTCTATGGTCTTTGGCATGGCTTCATCATCTTTTTCTCCACCTTGGGTAAAATCTTTGGTCGAGATATTGGCATTCATGCTCTTAATAATACCGGTTGGCCGTATTGGCTAGGTTTTCTCATTGGCTTGAGCTCGGCTATCGGCGGTGGCTCCAGAGCCGCTTCTCATAAAAAACGCAAAGCAAGACGTGCCGAAAACTAAAAATCTGCAATCATGAAACCGAAAGCCCAATTCCCCTTATTCCGTTTAAATCTTCACCCGCGTAATTGCCTGGAATTAAACCTTTCGGCCGAAAACCCGGATTTGAAGTATATCGACTCCCAGGAAAAACTGGGTAAATACATTCAGCAACGCATTCGCCAGGAACATAGACTTTATGCCATTGGAGGATATGGCGAAAACCGTAAAATCTACAGTCAATTTGAGCATTTCGATTCGGAAGGAGGTAAACGCAGCATCCATCTGGGAGTGGATCTTTGGGCCCCAGCCAAAACCCCGGTTTACTGTCCACGTGATGCCAAAGTGCATTCCTTCCAATTCAATGATCACCCCGGGGATTATGGCGCTACCTTAATTTTAGAACATGAACAAAAGGGCAAAACCTTTTACAGCCTCTACGGACATATTTGTTTAGCCGATTTGGACCGGCATGAAATAGGTCAGGACATAAAGGCCGGTGAAGTAATTTGCCATCTTGGTGCCGAAAATGAAAATGGCGGTTGGCCTCCTCATCTGCATTTTCAATTAATCCTCGATTTACAAGGGGCTAAGGGCGATTATCCAGGAGTAGTAGAAGCCGAAAAGGCGCAAGCCTACCTGGAGAACTGCCCTGATGGGCGATCCTTCTTTAAGCTGGAAGGCTCTTAATCCCCAGCCCTGCTGAAAGCCACGCTTTTCTCGTAACTTTCGCAGCCAATTGCCTTATATGGAAGTTAGTATCGGTATTGACATTGGTGGCACCAATAGTCCCTATGGAATTGTAACCGAAAAAGGTGAGGTTCTCGCCAAGGGTTCTGTGAAAACCCGTGATTATCTCAATCCAGAAGAGTTTGCCAGAGCCCTATCCCTAAGCATTAAACAAAGTCTTTCCGAATTAGCGGAAGACCTACAAATACTGGGCATAGGTATTGGTGCTCCCAATGGGAATCATTACCAAGGCACCATTGAGTTTGCACCTAACCTCCCCTGGAAGGGAGTGGTAAACCTCATCGCGCTTTTTCAACAGCATTTTACCTTGCCTATCTATGTAACTAATGATGCCAATGCGGCCACCATTGGAGAATATGTTTTTGGTAAAGCCAAGGGTTTGAAAGACTTTATGGTAGTTACCCTGGGTACCGGAGTAGGCAGTGGCTTCGTGAGTAATGGCGAGCTCATTTATGGTCATGATAGCTTTGCTGGAGAATTAGGCCATACCATTATTGTGCATGATGGCCGAGATTGCGCCTGTGGCCGAAAAGGCTGCCTGGAGACCTATGCTTCAGTAACTGGATTATTGCGCACCGCTCAAATCATGTTGGCTAAATCTTCACAACACTCCATCCTTCGCAATACTTCCATGGACCAACTTAGTGGTAAGGATATTGGTGATGCCGCGGCCCAAGGCGATAAACTGGCTTTGGATATCCTGGATTATACCGCCAAGCGTCTTGCCTTTAGTCTTTCCAATGCCGTAGCGATTACCAGCCCGGAAGCAATTTTCCTCTTTGGAGGTATGGCTCGTGCCGGCGACCTCCTACTTGGACCCACCAAAAAGTACTTTGAAGAATACCTTCTGCACTTATATAAAAACAAAGTGCGAATTGAAATATCTGCTTTAACCGAACATAATGCCGCAGTGCTGGGTGCCTCTGCCCTAGTATGGAATGAAAAAAAGGCCCAACATGCGCAGTAAATCTATCCTTTTCACTCCCTTAGTTCTTGCCCTTGCTTGTTCCGGGCCTAAGCCTGAGTCTATCGACTCTAAAAACTGGGCCGAATTAGTAAATCCCTTTATTGGGACCGGCGGACACGGCCATACCTATCCCGGCGTATCGGCGCCCTTTGGTTTTATGCAATTAAGTCCGGATACGCGTTTAAGCGGTTGGGATGGATGTGGTGGATACCATTACAGCGATTCGGTGATCTATGGTTTTTCGCATACCCACCTTAGCGGCACCGGAATTTCCGATTACGGGGATGTACTGATTATGCCCTTTAGCGGGGAAGGTCATTTTCAGAATGGTTCTGAAAGCAGTATTAATTCTGGATACGCTTCCCGCTTTAGTCATAGTAAGGAATCAGCCCATGCGGGATATTATCAGGTAGAGCTTTTGGATTACAATATTCAAGTGGAGCTCAGTGCCAGTCAAAGAGCGGGAATGCATCATTATCAATACCCCGAAAGCGCAAGCCAAGGATTGGTAATCGATCTACAACATCGGGATCAGCTGCTTGATGCTCATCTGGAAGTTATAGATCCTAGCCATATTCGCGGATACCGTATTTCCAAGGCCTGGGCCCAGGAACAGCATCTCTATTTTTATCTGGAACTCTCCCAAACCATAAAGGAGAGTCGCTATGATGAGGACAGTACTAAGCTCCTGCTTTACTTTGATAATCCAGAGGAACTCTATTTGAAAATTGGCAGCTCTGCCGTTTCCATGGAAGGCGCAGAAAAAAACCTGAAGCAGGAAATCCCTGACTGGGATTTTAAGGCGCTACGTCAAAACTGTGAAGCGGCCTGGAATAAAGAGTTGTCTAAAATCCAAGCCCTGTTCGAAAGCCCAGAAGACGAAAAGATCTTTTATACTGCCCTTTATCATTCTTACTTGAACCCCAATATCTTTCAAGATGTAGATGGGCAGTATCGAGGCACCGACCTTGAGGTACATCAAGACAGTAATTTTACCAATTATACAGTGTTCTCCCTCTGGGATACTTATCGGGCCACCCACCCCCTCTTTACTTTAACCCAGCAAGAACGCAGCCTCGACTTTATTGAAACCTTCTTACATCAATACCAAAACGGTGGTGAGCTACCCATGTGGGAATTGGCCGGGAATTATACCGGTTGTATGATTGGCTACCATGCCATTCCGGTAATCGTTGATGCCTATGCTAAGGGTATTCGCGACTTTGATACAGAGCTGGCCCTTAAAGCCATGATTGAAGAAGCCGAAAAGGATGAATTAGGCAAAGCTTATTACATCGCTCAAGGCTATATGGCATCTAATGATGAACATGAATCCGTTTCCAAAAACCTGGAATATGCCTACAATGATTGGTGTATTGCACAATTTGCTAAGGAACTGGGTAAGGATAGTATTTACCGCGTTTTTATTGAAAGAGCACAGAATTATAAAAACATATTTGATCCCGAAACGGGTTTTATGCGAGCCAAGCGCAAGCAGATGTTTATGGAGCCTTTCGATCCGGCAGAGGTGAACTTCAACTTTACGGAAGCTAACTCCTGGCAGTACAGCTTTTATGTACCGCAAGACCTAAGTGGTTTAATCGCTTTACAAGGTGGTGCCGATGGTTTTAATGCCAAGCTAGATGCTTTGTTTAATGCCCCTCAAGAAACCTCGGGCCGAGAGCAAGCAGATATAACCGGCCTTATTGGTCAGTATGCCCATGGCAATGAGCCCAGCCATCACATGGCCTATCTTTATAATTATACCGGGGCTTCTGCTAAAACGCAGGCCATGGTGCGCAGAATCATGAAGGAGATGTACCACAATAGCCCGGATGGCTTGATTGGTAATGAAGACTGTGGACAAATGTCGTCTTGGTACGTTCTTTCCGCCTTGGGCTTTTATCCGGTAACGCCGGGTAGTCCTGATTATATCATAGGATCACCACTGGTGAAAAATGCGAGCCTAGAGCTAGAAAACGGCCGGAACTTCAAAATCAAAGTTGAGAACCAAGGGCCGGAGAATGTCTATATCCAGGAAATTCGCTTGAATGGAAATCCGTATACCCAGGCTTGGATCAGTCAAAAATCGATTCTTGATAGTGGTGAATTGACATTTGTAATGGGCCCAAAACCTGGTCCAAAACTAGAGGCACCGGTTTCTGAAATCAAGGATGAATTAATTAGCCCCGTACCCTTTATCAAGCAAGAAAATGCGGAGTTTAGAGATAGCCTGGTACTAAGCCTACATTGTACAGATCCGGATGCTAAAATCTATTATTCCTTGCGCGGAAATCAGGTAGACACTAATTCTACCCTCTACGAAAAACCCATCGTTTTAAAGGATAATTCCCTGCTGTATGCCATGGCAAAGGCCCCTGGAAAAAAGGCTAGCAAGCTTGCGGGAACGGTCTTCGTGAAATTGAAAACTAATCGAAAAATAGAATTCAGCACTCCTACTGATCCTCAATATCCCGGCAGTGGCTCTAATACTTTGCTGGATGGTATGGATGGCGGCGATGACTTCCGCACCGGAGGATGGCAAGGATGGCAAGGGCAGGATGTGGAATTAATTATCGACCTCGGACCGGAAGGCGAGCATATTTCACGCCTGAGCACCAATCTTCTGCAGGATACCAAATCCTGGATTTTCTTACCCAAGCAAGTGCGTTTTTACGCCGCTCAATTTGATGATCAATTCGAGTTTTTAGGAGCCGTTCAGCCCGAAACTACCGACACAGCCAGCGGTACTCATATTGAAGATATCGAACTAAGCTTTAGTGGACGTCGAGCCCGAAAAGTGAAAATTGTAATCGAAAATTACGGCCCATTACCTACCGGACATATTAGTGCAGGCAAAGAAAGCTGGTTGTTTATGGATGAGGTGAAAATCAGGAAATTTTAGATTTCACTCGGAAATATCTCAATGTATTTCAGCTCCGCGTTTTTCATTAAATCTCGGGATTCTGGAATTTCCTTTAAGCGCAATTGATAGGTACCCGGACCTTTAAAATCCCTTTGCACAAGTGGACTCATCATAGGACCATCTTCGGGTTTAAAGCGTAAACGAATATCAAAATGCTGATCTTCTTCAATGGAGAAATAAATGACTCCGTCTTCCACATACCAGAAAGTCTGCCTAAAAGCCATGCGTAAAGCATACAAGCCTGGTTTTTCCCGGCCATAGTAATCGATCACACTCCAGGATGGTCCGGGCCAACAATCATTGAGTTGCCACATTAAAGAACCCATGCAAAAACCCCTTTGCATCCGATGAGCACGAACGGCCGTTTGCAGGGCCTTTCGCTGCACCGCCTGACTCTTCTCTATAAAGTCTTTAAAATCCTTTGGCTCCTCGTAATACTGCAATACTTGCTTTCGAATCTCTCCATTGCCGATATAGCTCTTTTGGCGATTTTGCATGGCCTTCGACTCTAAATACATATTGCTATCCGCAATTACCCTTCGCAGGCTTCTATAATCCGGAAAAGACTGGAAGCCATACTCCACCATAAAACGACCCACATTAGAATTGAACTGATCAAAGCCCTCTCGGCCATGCCATACTCCCCAGTAGTGCATACTGGCGTGATTAAAGTTTTCTGCGCTTCCCCAATTACTCAATGGACTGGTATGCACATAGGGCCGATCGTCCAATGCGGCCAAACTTTCTGGGATAAGCTGTTTAAACAGGCTTTCGTAGCCCCTGATCAATTGCAAAGAATCTTCCTTGGAATAGCCGAATTGCTTTTGCCAGCCCCAATTTTTCCAGGCCACATCTATTTCATTATTTCCGCACCAAAGCACCAGAGAAGGGTGCCGGCGTAAGCGCTTCACATTGTCTTCTACCTCAGCCTTTACATTGTTTAAAAAGCCCGGTTGATCCGCGGGATACATGGTTCCGGCGAACATAAAATCCTGCCATACCATAATTCCTAAGCTATCACATAAATCATAGAACAGGTCCTTTTCATAAACACCACCGCCCCAAACCCGCAGCATATTCATATTAGCCGAAGCCGCTTGATTTAAAAGTCGCCGATAGCTTGCATTAGATACTCTTGGCAAGAGCATATCCTGAGGCACATAATTGGCTCCCCGAGCAAAAACGGGCTTCCCGTTAATCTTGAAATAAAAGGAGGTTCCCAAGCTATCCGGGGCATTTACCAATTCCACTTTTCGAAGGCCATAGTGAAAGGGAAATACATCGATGAGGCTATCGTCTCTAAACAGCTTTAGCGTGTCATAATACAGATGGGCTTCACCATAGCCACGTGGCCACCATAATTCTGCCTGATCAATCCTCTTGCGAAAGGCTAAAAAGCTTTGAGAGTTCATTGGGTCTCGCTCAACTTCCATTCTTTGACCCTGAAACTCCAGCCATAGATTTCCATTGCCGTTTTCAATGGCATAATCAAATTGGACAAAAGCTGCAGAATCCCTCTGTGCTAATAAAGTCGCCCGAACCTCTTGTATTCGGGTTTCCTGTGATTGCAAATAGACCTTTCGATAGATTCCGCAAGTAACAATACGCGGGGCCCAGTCCCAACCAAAATGATAGGCTGCCTTTCGGCTGAAGGGACTCACTTTTAAATCGCCTATTTCAGAGCCTGCAGGCAATGCCCGTGGATAGCTTTCCACCCTCTTTTTATGGTATTGATAAGGCGAAATAAAGTCGACCCTCAAGCTATGTTCTCCGGGCCTAAACTCACTTAAATCAAAGACCCAGCGCCGGAACATATTATCACATTCCCCCAGCAGAGAATCATCAAGGTAAACCCTGGCATAAGTGTCTAGGCCTTCGAAAACCAAATTCTGTGGAGCCCCCTCTTTTAGCTTAAAGCGACATTGGTACTGCCAATTTTCCTTTTCGATCCACTGATAACGATGCTCGTTGTTCTCGTAGTAAATGTTTTCAATTCGCTGTTCCCGCATCAAATCCTGATGCACAGTTCCTGGCACCTGAGCGGGAAGCCATTCACTTTCACCCATTCGACGGAATTGCCAATTTTCGCTTAAAGCCTTCTCCTGCGCAAAAGCGACCATGCTAATTAGGTAAAAGATAAAAAGGGTGGGATACCTCATTGGGTAAAAATAATGGATCAAAGGATTTATCAACTGAACTATTTTCTACTTCAACCATTAGTTTCGTAAACTAAAAGGTTTACTTTTTAAACCATTTGTAATCTTATTAGTTTACATTTTCTTACCTTAGTAAACTAATTAGTATACGAACCCTCAAGAATAAGGTCGTGAGAAGCGCTAAAAAACTTCAACTTGAACAACTAGAAAAAAAGCTCAAGCCCTTTGTTAAGGTCCAAGAAGGACAAAATCCAAAAACGGGTTGGATTAAAGCAATCCGAAGTAGTTTAAACATGACTATGGCTCAACTGGGTGTTAAACTCAATATTACTCGACAAGGAGTAAAGAAATTAGAAGATAACGAGGTCAATGGTAGTATTAGTCTAAATTCTCTTCGGCAAACAGCTGAGGCTTTAGAATTTAGGCTTGTATATGCTTTAGTGCCTAAAGATGGCTCTATCCAAAACTTAATAGATCAAAAAGCAGAAGATTTAGCTCGTAAAATTGTTTTGCGAGCCCATCAAAGTATGACGCTCGAAAACCAGGCTATTACAGAGAAAAAAATCAAACTTGCCATCAGTGAACTTTCCGAAGAACTAAAACGTGATTTAAACAAATCTTTATGGGATTAAACCTCAGTTATTCACCTGGACAAACCCCCATAAATGAAGAAGAAAAAGACGGATTAAAGATTAAAACCATTGTGAATCAAACCGAATTGGATGAGTTCGAGCAATTGAATATTGAAAAAGCAATAGCCTGGACTATTCAACAGAAACTCACAATCAAAAAAATTCTAAGTGCAGTTTTCATCAAAAACCTCCATAAAAGAATGTTCGGAGATGTTTGGAGGTGGGCTGGTAATTTTCGCAATTCAGAGAAAAATCTAGGCGTTCCCTGGACACAAATAAACATCGAACTGCATAAACTGCTTGACGATACAAAATTCTGGATTACAGAAAAATCCTACCCTCCTGAAGAAGTTGCTATACGATTTAAACATAGGTTGGTTTGCATTCATTGCTTCCCCAACGGAAATGGCAGACATTCTCGACTAATGGCGGATCTTATCTTGGAGGCACTAACTAATCAAAATGCTTTTAACTGGAGTCAGAACCAAATGAGCCAAGCAAATAATACTCGTAAAAAATACATTGCCGCCTTGAAAATTGCTGATCAGGGTAACATGGATGACCTTCTTCAATTTGCTAAAGAATAGCTTTGAGCATTACTTAAAAGCCAATATCCCCTTTACCTTCTCCTCATCCGAAATTAAGCGAGCACCCATTCCTAAGGGCACATCGGCCTCAAAAGCTCCAACGGTAAAATGCACGGCATCCAAATTGGATGCTTTAAACGCTGGCATCGCAGAAGCCATTAGCCCACTGCCCGCCATAATCTCAATACGATCTTGAGCGGCTTCTTTCAAGCGAACCAAAAGATCTAAACCATCAATTGCCTTGGCTTGCTGGCCGGAACTCAGTAGGCGCCCAAAGCCCCATTCAATAATGGATTCCAGTGCCGCAAAGGGATCCGGTGTAAAATCAAAAGCGCGGTGGCAAACACTTTCTAATCCTTGCTCTTTAGCCACGGCTATTAAGCCTTGATTGGCTTCGGCATTTAAGCTACCATCTGGGTTGGAAACTCCAAATACCACTCCCTGTATTCCGGTTTGAGCTAATTCCACGATCTCCATTTTCATCAGCTCCAGCTCCCTGGCACTGTAAACAAAACCTCCTGCTACCGGGCGAATCATGGCAAAGACCTTTTGTTGTGATTGTTGCACCACCTGCCGGCAAAGCGCGGTGCTCGGACTTAGCCCTCCTTCATGTAAGGCAGAACAGAGCTCTACCCTATCGGCACCGTATTTATCCGCTAATAGCGCGCCTTCCAAAGATTCAATACAAGCTTCAAATTCCATTATTGCACGATAATTTCATCCATAAATAACCAGGCCTCTGCTCCTGCCGCTTCATGCCAGTCCGGCACTCGACCTTGTGACTCAACCACCAGCTTTATAAAGCGAGTCTGGGTTTTGCTTTTTACTTCCAATTGCTCAATATGCTGCCCCCTTTGCTTGGCTTGAATTTGAGCTTGGCTTTCGCCGATAAGTCTCCAGCTCTTTCCATCTTTAGAGGCATATACTTTATAACTCTGCGGCACAAATATCCAGGCATTGTTGTAGTGGTAAAAATTAGAGCTTACCGAATTAATCTCTTTCAATTCACCTAAATCCAGCCACAGCTCAATATCCTGCCCCGAAAAGCCCTGCCATTGGCCATCTCTAAAATTCAGGGAGCCCAGGCGACCATTAACCAAAGCAGCCTTTCCGCCCCCGGTATACCATTGCGAATATTCGGATTGATACTGCGGTTTTCGCGCTAAGGCCTGATGAAAAGCGAAATTTTGTTGAATGGTATCTCCATAAGCCTGATCATTCTTCAGAGCCTGTACTTTTAAGATTCCGGATTCTTTTAAAACAAAGCCCCAAGGTCCTTTTTGATCATTCCAATAAACCTCCTGATCTATAGCCTCAAAGCTGGTTTTAGAGCCAATAAATACCTCAGCGCTATCGAAATTCACATCGGCATAGATTTCGGCGGGAATCATCTCCGGGCCATAGGCTACCCCAAAGGATTCCAGCATAGGGTAATGCTTTTGCATCCTTTGAAAGAAGTCCCTAAAGTCTCTTTCCTGCGGATAGGTCCATAATACCTCTGCCAGGGCCTGCATGCGAGGGTTTATCTTAGAATCTAAATTAGTCTCATTGGGTACATGCTCCGTCCACATATTGCATTCTCCCCCAATAATAAATTTTTGCTCCTCTTTATTTAGTTCTACCGGAATGGGATCAAAACTGTAGACCTTCTTCAAATCAATTTGATGCAAGCCATAGTCGAGATAACAATGACTGGTAGGCGACATTATAGCCTGATGCTGAGAACGCGCGGCGGCTATTCCCCCTTCCATTCCGCGCCAACTTTGGACCGTAGCATTAGGAGAAAGCCCTCCCTCCAGTATCTCATCCCAACCTATCAGTTTGCGCCCCTTGCTGTTTAAAAAGCTTTCGATACGCTTTATAAAATAGCTCTGCAATTCATGTTCATCAGCCAGGTCTTCATCAGCCATACGTTTTTGACATTTGGCACAATGCTCCCAGCGAAATTTTGGGGCTTCATCTCCCCCAATGTGAATGTATTCAGAAGGGAAAATCTCCATCAATTCTTCTAAAATCGTTTCTAGAAAAAGAAAAGTTGAATCGTTTCCAGCGCAGTAAATCTCTTTAAAAACGCCCCAATCATTAACCACTTCAATATTCGCATCTGCTCCCAGGCAAGAGAATTGAGGGTAGGCTGATAAAGCAGCCTGCGAGTGCCCAGGTAATTCCAATTCAGGGATAATGGTGATATGACGTGCTTCGGCATAAGCCACCAATTCTCTTAAATCTTCCTGGCTAAAATAGCCCCCATATCTAGAGCCATCTTCTTCCCTACGATAAGCAGCCTCTTGATGTAATTTGGGAAAGGCCTCACTTTCAAAGCGCCAGCCTTGATCTTCGGTAAGATGCAAATGCAAGACATTCATCTTGTACAGGGCTAGCAAGTCGATGTATTTCTTTACTACATCCTTATCAAAATAATGCCGACATACATCCAACAAAAGACCTCGGTGTTCAAAGCGAGGAGCATCGGCAATATATAGAGCCGGCAAAGCCCAGGCCTCTCCTTGAGTGGCATCATGAAAAGCATCGATCATCAACTGCCGCAGGCTTTGGATAGCTCGCATTAGTCCAGCCCTTGTTTTGCCTTTCAATACAATTTTAGCGGCTTCAATTTCGAGAGTATAGGCCTCTTCCGAACCTTCTATTTCTTCCGAAATCACTAATTGTACCTCGCCCTTAGAAGCCTTTAATTCTGGTTCAAAAGTGCTGTGCTGCTTGATTAAGGTCTGTAAATACTGCGCCTCTGCCAGGCAATTGGAATCAGCTTGAATGCGCGTTTTAGCATTCCAAATAAAGGCTGAACCCGGTCGGTTTCCGAAATGTTGAACCTTTGGAATTAAATATTGATCTGCATCCGCACGATATTCTGGAACAGCAGCATTATCCACGCATGCAGTAAATGCTATTGCCAGAATAAATAAAAAGGCCTTTTTCATAGGGCCTGAAATTACATGATTTCTGATGCTCAGGAATCAGTCAATCACCCGCTTTTCGATATAATAAGAATTGAAAAGGGTGAGGGCTCCCATATACTTTAAGTGAAAAGGAATAAAATCACCCACCTTATAGCCGCGTTCATTATCGTGAATATCAATCACCAGCATATCACTACTAGCCCCTACAAACTCGATATTCAGATCCTTAAAAGGAATTAGGTACTCACTGGAGATATCCAGAGTCCCCACGTCTAAGATTGCGCGGTGGGTCGTCTTTCCATAAAGACTCTCGTCGATCTCAAAGGTTTCGCCCTGTGGGTTCGCTTCCAGCTCTCCGATGGGAAGCATGGGTTTTTCATTAATCTCAATGATCTGAGTATAAAGGGTAATCACATCTTGCTCCATCCCCTCCATGGGGCCATGGTTTACGATGTCCGTTCCGAAATATAAAGTCTCTCCAACCCTGAAGTGATTAATTCCGGCCGGTAATTGATGGGTTTGCAAGAGGGGAATTACTACAGAGGTTCCTCCAGTTACCCAAGGAATATTGCGACCAAACTTAGCCTCAATCAGCTGTTTGTACAGGGATAATTGAATGAGCTTATCCGTACTGGGCATTACTCCATGCAGGCAGTTAAGGTTTGAACCTATTCCGGTTACTTGAATATTGGGCAATTCGAAAACAGATCCATAAAAATCCATTAGCTCCTCTCCCATAATTCCTTCGCGCAAGTCGCCCAACTCAATCATAATAATGATCTTGTGCATCTTCCCTTGCTTCCCGGCTTCCTCACTAATGGCTTTAATGGTTTCAAACTCTGAGTTGAAACTAGCATCGGCATATTCCACTAATTCGGGAATACTCTCAATAGCCGGGGGTTTAATGTAAACGGTTTGCACATCGTCTGGAGCCAAATCTTTAACCACCTTTAAATTGGAAATTCGGGCATCACAGATTTCTTTAATCCCCAAATCCACCACTTCTTTCACCAATACTTCTTCGCCACAAAGAAGCTTGGTTACAATGGCCCATTCTATATTGTGTTGATCAAATAAGGCTTTCAACACCTTATAATTGTGCTTAAGCTTAGTTCTATTAAAAGTGAGATAGGCCATTTTATACTATTTTAACTCTGCGCTGAATATCTAAAGGTAAGCGCGTTAGAAGTTCATAATTCATTTGATCGCTGTACTCACTAAAAGAGCTTACGCTAATTTCCTGGTCACCCTGCTTACCGATGAGCACCACTTCATCTCCGATTTCAACATGGTCGAGATGACTCACATCCACCATCATCACATTCATGTTTACTACTCCCACAACGCCCACGCGCATGCCACGCACCAGAGCCCGACCCGAATTGCTTAAACTACGACTAAAACCATGAGAATAGCCCACAGGAACGGAAGCAACGGTCATTTCCTGGGTAGCTAAATACGAGGTGCCATAACCAATGTATTCGCCCTTATGGACCTTTTTCACATTCATCACTCGGCTTTTCCAACTGATCACACGCTGCAGCGGATCGACTGGATTTTCTTCTAAACCAGCTATGCTGATATAGGTTTCCATATTGGGCCAAAAACCATATTGCAATATCCCAATTCGTACCAAATCGAAATGCGTTTTAGGGAAGCGAAGAAAGGCTGCGCTGCAAGCCGCGTGGGACCATTTTGGCTTTAGGTTGGCATTCTTAAAAAGAGCTCGACCCTTCCTGAAATTCTTGATCTGCTGCCTTACGCGCAAATGATTAGCGATGCTTTCAGCGCCGGCAAAATGAGTGCAGAGTCCTTGGAAATCAAGGTAGGCGGCATTCTCAATAAGGTAGCGACTAATCTGGGGCCAGTTCTCCATTTCGAAACCAGAACGGTTCATGCCTGTTTCCAGTTCAATGTGCACTTTAGCCTTCTTCTCAATTTTTTTAGCCAGGAGCACCGACTGTTCTAATCGCTTGCTATCAAATACAAAATAGCCAATCTCCTTTTGAATTACCCACTCCAATTGCTCCTGAGCAACCATGCCCATGATTATGATATCGACAGGCTCTGATAATGCTTTTAATACCTGCTCTGCTTCATGCACATCGAATACTGAAAAGTGATCCGCTCCCAACTTATGTGCTAAAGGCACAAAGGGATCAATTCCGTGGCCATAGGCATTTCCTTTTACCACATGCGATAAGCGCGCTCCTGGCGCCAGTCTTTCACGTATATATTGGAAATTATTGGCCAGAGCCGATTCGTTTAATTCGATATAACTGGTATTATCCATCAAGGTGTAAGGCTATTAATTGCAGAAATAGTTTGGCTCCTTCTTCGATCAGTGAATCGGGAAAATCGTATTCGGGATGATGTAAAACCTTGCAGTCCTCACCTGCTCCTAAACCAAACATTAGTCCGGTTTTATTCTTTAGGAAAAGACCAAAGTCTTCACCCCAGGAAAAGGGCTGTTCTAATTCTTGGTTCGGATGTTGGAGATTGTGGAGGGCTGCTTTTAATTGTTGCAAGGCCTCGGGATGATTTTGAATGGGCCAAAACTCTTCAAAGCTTGAAACCTCCAATTCTACTGCTTGTTTTGCAGCTTCAGTCTGAGCTAAATCTTTAAGCGCTTCAATTTGCTGATCCAAATATTCGCCTTGCCAAGCTCTGGCCGTAAAATGCAATTCGCCCTCAGCAGGACTAATGCCATAGTTCTTGGCTCCTAATTGACTGTATACCGGGGTGCATAAAAAGAAGTCGCGATCTTTTGGGTTCTGAACTTCCAATTGAGCCGCCGCCTCTATTAATCCTGCAATGGCCAAAGCTGGGTTTTTCCCCTCCCAGGGATGGGCAGCATGGGTTTCCATGCCCTTCCACTTAAAGGCTAAACTGCGCACTCCGGCGCTAAAATTTCCGCTGCGCCAGAGGACTTCGGCCAATGGATATCCGGGAATATTATGCAGAGCATAAGCATAATGGTAGTCGTATTTGGCGAAAGCCGGATCAGCCAAAACCTTAGCTGCACCCTGTCCATTTTCTTCTGAAGCCTGAAACAAAAGGCTGAGCTTCCCTTTTTGGGGTGCTGTCTTCGCAATTTGCTTAGCCACAGAATAGAGGATCGCGGTATGGCCATCATGTCCGCACTTATGTGATACGCCCGGGTTTTGAGAACGATAATCTAAATCATTGGGTTCGTCAATCGGTAATGCATCAAAATCAGCCCGAATTAATAGATGTGTTCCTTCTTTCCCGCTATTGTAATGGGCTATCAAGCTGGTCCCTCCTACCGATTCTACCTGAAAGATTTGCAATTCGAAAAGCAGCTCTTTAAGCAGTTTCTGACTTCGGGTTTCCTGGCCCGAAAGCTCGGGGTTTTGGTGTAAATAATGACGAAGGGCCCGGGCCTCCATTATTTTTGGTATCGCATTTCCAGATACTTATTGGTGAAGCCCAGCTTTTCATAAAGTTTACGTGCCGGATTATCGGGCTCTACATGCAGGGCTACATTTCCTTCAGCATTTTCCAGGGCCATCTGCATTAGCGTTTTACCTACACCTTGCCCGCGTGTTTTTGCATCAACAGCGATATACACCAGGATATTCTCGGGAATATATCCGCTCATGCCGGTATTGTTCACAATAGTGGCACCCATAATTTCCTGATCATCGTCATAAGCAACCGCGACAAAACCTCCTTTATCAGGATTAAAAACATAGTCTAAACAAGCCTGAATTTGATCTATTGGATCTCCATATTGCTCTAAGTGCTTGTATAAAAATTCGGAAATTTTCTGATTGTTAAAGTCGGCGTGAGCACCGGCTTTACCCTCTATAAGTAGATAATTCATTGCTTTTGTATTTAGCGATACTGAAATAGGTGATTAAGGATGCGGTGATCCCAAACAGATTCGGGTTTAAACCTAAGGGGATTTGAAGGGAATTGTTCACTATCAAAATTTCTAAACTTAGGGTTGTGCCTCCCCCCACAAGTATGGACCACCAGGCAGCTAGCGATGATTTTTGCTTAAAAAATAAAGCCGCCAAAAGGGGAACAAATAAACCACTTACCATAAAGCTGTAAGACATCAACATCAAGTCGAGTACATTATTCATTTGAGTGGCCAGGAGTAAGGATAAAGCTCCAATACCAAAAGTTACATACTGTGAATAGCGCAGTAGTTTGTGCTCTGATAAATTGGTATAACGGCCGATAATATCAGTTAATACATTGCCGGAGGCGGCCATTAAACAAGAATCGGCCGTAGACATGATAGCGGAGAAATAAGCCGACATCATTAAACCCATCAGGCCTACCGGAAGAATGCTACGCAATAATAAGGGCAGTCCCATCTCGGCATCAATGCTGGCTAAATCGGTATAACCCATTTCATCAAACATCCCCTGTTGCAAGGCCACGCGAGCAAAGAGACCTAATAATACCCCCATAAAAGCCATAATGGGCCACTCAAAAATACCAGCCAGAAACCAGGCTTTGCGCGCCGTTTTTTCATCGCGACTGGCATAAATTCTTTGATAAAGAGTCATACCAATAAACCAAATCGGAATTATGGTTAGGGCCCAATTAAAGAGATCGACCCAGCTCAAATTGAATACATTAAAGAAAGATGGATCGAGAGTAGCCTTAATCGCTTCATATCCGCCCACCGCAAAATAGGACATGGGAATACCTATAAAAATTAGGCCAGCCATAAGGATAATCCATTGCACGGTATCGGTATAAATCACCGCTTTTAAACCACCAAATACGGTGTACACCACCGCGGTTAATCCCATAATCCAAACCGCAGGTTGTAATCCTAAATCAGGAAAAGTGGCAGTAGCTAGTTTCGCACCGGCCAAAATTTGCGCACCGGTAAATCCAATATAACCAATGGCACTAACTAAAGCCGCTAAAAACGCAACCCGCGCATTAAACAGGTGATAAAAAACTTCTGGAAAAGTGAATAATTTGTGTCTGCGTAGCAGACCGAAAATTTTTGGAATCAAGAAATAAGCTGATAACCAAGCGCCAACTAATCCGGTAAAAAGCATCCAACTGCCGGCTAATCCAATAGCGAAACCCAATCCGCCCAGGCCTATACTAAAACCGCCGCCTACATCCGTAGCAACTACGCTCAATCCGATGTGGCCGCTACTCATTCCGCGACCGCCTACATAATAATCATCAATATCTTTGTTGCGACGCATGAAGTAAAAACCTACAGCGAGCATCGCAACTAAATAAAAAACGAATATGGAGAGATCTACGGGATTCGGCAAAACCTTTGCAAAGGTGCAAAATTTAAGAGGAATGGTTTTTTTAACCGGAATCATTCTGCTCTCATTAGCCGCCTGTAAAAGTGCCCCTCCGGTTCAAACTACGGCATATGTAGAACCTTATTTACGGGATAGCATACCTTATAGCTTGGCTAATCATGAAGAAGTTTCAGAGCATTTACTCATCTTCTTACCCCCGGCTTTGGACACCGTTCAATTTGAAAAAACAGATCTCTACCAAGATATTTTCGATGCGGGATATGATATCTTGTGCATCTATCAACCACCAGCAAGTGGCGCTTTCTTCTACAGTCGCAAAGCCATGGAATTTAAAGGCCAGCAAATTCAAAATGCTCAAAATTTAATTAGCCATCTCCGAAAGGAAAAGAAGATTGCAGGAGCAGAACACAGCATCCTAATGGGCATCGAACAAGGAGGCTATATGATCCCTTCCTTAATGGCCAATAACCATATTGATACAGCTATTTACATTACCACGAGTCCCTTTAGTATGTATCTGTCTTTGCAAAGAATTGCAGAGGGCCGCATGGAATGGAATGAAGCGCGTCAAAACTTTGTGAAAGCTAAATTCGGAATCGACTCCCTACGGGTATTTAAGCAAAAGGTTGAGGATGTTGAAAACCTGAGCTCTGAACTCTACAGTTTGGGATCCTATACCAATATGTATTGGTTAAGCTATCACGCCAATTATATGATGGAGGAATACCGCTTAAGCCCAGGCCATCATTATTGGATTTTCTATGATGATTACCCTTTGTACAAGTCCAGTGACTTCGACTATCTGAAACTTTTGGATAAAACCAAAACCAATGCGAACGGAGCCTATAAAGTATTAACAGGCTACCAATCTTTTAGTGAAGAAAACTGGGAACAATTAGAAGAGGTGATTTTGCCCTATTTTAAGGAGCAATCTTAGCCACACGACGCTCATGACGACCGCCTTCAAAGCTGGCATTTAAGAAAGCATCGGTAATAGCCAAACCTTCTTCCATAGAAACGAAACGGGCAGGTAAGGCCAGGATATTAGCATTGTTATGTTGACGAGCCAAAGATGCCAATTCTTCGTTCCAAGCCAGGGCAGAACGGATACCGGCGTACTTATTAACAGTCATATTAATACCATTACCACTTCCACAAATCACAATACCCAGATCAGCATCCCCATTAAGGACCTCCTTTGCTACCGGATGACCAAAGTCTGGATAGTCCACAGAATCAGCAGAATCGGTTCCAAAATTGTGCAGCTCGTGTCCGGCAGACTCCAATTTGTTAATAATAGCGGCTTTCAATTCTACTGCGGCGTGGTCGCCTCCAATGGCAATTTTCATGAGTGGGTAATTTTTAATAAGTCTGTAAAGCTTTGCAAACGAAAACTTTACTATTAACAACTAAGAAATAATAATCAGGGTGGATTGTTTATTTCTTCTTAAAAATAGTGCTTGACTTTTTCAAGTCAAGCTTTGTATAGGCAAATATCCGATTTTAAGGTCGCAGCTTATTCTTTTTTACCACAACAATTTTCACCAGCCAGGTCGAGTTTATTAACCGCGAAGCGGCCAATTTTTTTTTAAATCTGCTCCGTGAATTAGGCTTATGAACAATTGTGAATAGCGATAGCTTTAAGCTGGTAAATGAAGCATTTATGCTGTAAGTTAGCCTTGATTTGTTGTGAATAAGATTTGATAGCTCAAGAAAGCAAGGCTTCCTTCTGATATTTATACCGTCTATTCACAGCACATTATCATCATCATAAGATTTAGATTTTAAAAAAGACTATATATATGTTATTAAGAACCTTGGCTTTAATCCTGATAGCGGTGTTTCCTCTATCTTCGTTTTCGCAAACAGCCGGGGATAGTCTCAAGCCCACCCGCTACTACTACGAGAATGGGCAAGTAAGCAGTGAAGGGAGCTTACGCAATGGCAAGCCGGATGCTTATTGGAAGAGCTATTATCGCAATGGGGTTCTTAAAGCCGAAGGCAATCGCCAAAATTTTGAACTGGATGGACCTTGGATCTTCTACGATCGGGAAGGTATTCGCACTTCAGAAATCAATTACAAATCCGGTAAAAAGAACGGTCCCAGTAAGCTTTACAAGGAAGGCAAACTTCTAAAAATTGATCAGTTTAAAGAGGATGTTCAGGAAGGTATTACGCGCTTTTTCTACCCTGATAGTTCGCTACAAAAGGAAGTGCCTTATATGGCTGGCAAAATGGAAGGTTTGGGCTATGAATATGCCCGGGATGGTAGAGTAATTACTTTACTAACCTTCAAGAACGGAGCGCTTATCCGTAAGCAAAATATCAATCGTTTCGATCAGCAAGAGCAGAAGCAAGGCATGTGGATGGAGTTTCATGCGAATAAAGGCATAGCTGTAGAAGGTCCATACCTCAATGATTTGAAAAATGGCTATTGGAAATACTATAAATCCAATGGCAATTTAATTCGGGTTGAAAAGTGGATTAATGGAGAGCTGCAGGAAGGAGCGACTGAGGTAGCTAAACTGGAGATTAAGCGAGAAATTGATCCCAAAACCGGAGCTGTAATTTTTAAAGGAGCTTATCAAAATGGAAAAGCGACTGGCGTACATCGCGAATACAATTCGGAAGGAGAAATAATTGCAGCCCGTGTTTATGATCAAGGCATTAAATTATTTGAAGGATTAATTGATGAACAAGGTCGTAAGCAAGGTCCCTGGAAAAGCTTCTACAAGGATGGTAGCCTGAAGGCGGAAGGGTCTTATAAAGATGATTTGAAGGTGGGGGCCTGGCGTTATTATTTTAGAGACGGTAAACTGGAGCAGCAAGGAAATTATGTAGCGGGTAAGGCTAATGGATTATGGGAGTGGTATTTCCATAATGGTCAGCTTTTACGTGAAGAGGAATATGCTTTTGGTTTTGAAGATGGCATGTCTACTGAATACAATGATACCGGAGCGGTAATAGCGCAAGGATCTTATGTGGATGGTATGAAAGAAGGACAATGGGTACTTACCATTAATGATCATAAAGAAGAGGGTCCTTATTTTGAAGGTCTTCGCAATGGACTGTGGAAGCACTATTACTTGAACAGAGATCAATTAAGTTTTGAAGGAAGCTTCGAAAATGGATTGGAAACAGGTACCCATACCTATTATTATCCCAACGGGCAGATTCAGCGCAGAGGAGATTATGCGGCTGGTAGGCGTCAAGGTATTTGGGAGTTCTTTACAGAGAGTGGAGACCGAATTGTAACCATCGAGTACCAGGATGGAGAAGAAGTGCGCTACAATGGCGAGAAAATAGATTATGGCCGACGCTATGAGCGTGCCGTGGCGGAAGAAAAAGCGCGTAAAAGTCTTTCGGAAGAAGCAGAATAAGTTTCTTTGAAGTTCAAATTGTAGCATGACAGAATTTCCACGCAAGGCGGGTGAATGGACTGAACTCAGTCGCGAGACCGTTTATGAAAATCCTTGGATTGAAGTACAGCACAGTGCCATCTTAAATCCCAATGGCGGAGAAGGAATTTACGGGAAAGTTCATTTCAAAAATCTGGCAATCGGCATTTTAGCCATCACCAATAAGGATGAAATTTTTCTGGTAGGACAAGAGCGTTTTCCTTTTAATGGCACGTATTCTTGGGAAATTATAGAAGGAGGAGGTCCCTTGGAAATAGATCCCCTCGAAAGTGCAAAAAGAGAATTGAAAGAGGAAACAGGATTAGAAGCTGGCCATTGGGAATTTATGCAGGAAATGCATTTAAGTAATTCTGTTTCGGATGAACGTTCCCTTTGTTTTATTGCTAAAGATTTAGTTCAAAAGGAAGCGGAACCTGAGGATAGCGAAAAGCTGAAAGTAAAAAAGCTTCCCTTTCAGGAAGCTCTTCAAATGGTTTTAGATGGCAAGATCAAGGATAGTATATCGGTAGCCGCTATCCTACATTATGCTCTTCTTAGAAAAATGAATTAAGCTTTCTCAACTTCAAAATAAACTTGAGTAGTATCCCAACTAAGGCTGATAATACCCTTCTCTGAAATTTCAATACTAAACTTCTCGATGGAGCCTTTGGTTTGCTTGGCAGGGACCTTAAAGCTAATTACATCTTTTTCTGAATCATAATTATAGGCACCCCATTGATTCCAAACTGAATTGATAATGATGGTCCAATCTTTTTCTCCTGGAATTGTAAATAGGGCATATTTACCTGCTTTAACTACTTGCCCGTTAATTTTTACATCTTGATTAAATTCGATCACGGTAGCCTCATTAGCTCCGGTGCGCCAAACTTTACCATAGGGGACCAAATCGCCAAAAATGGTTCTTCCCTTCATGGATGGTTGGCCATATTGAATTTTAATTTCCAGATTTCCAATCTCCTGACTGGTATTAATTAAGGGACTTGCTCGTTTTTCTTGAGCTTGTAAACCACTGAATATAAAAAGAGTGAGTATGCTTAAAAGGAATTTTTTCATAACTTATACTTTTATACAGGCTAAGCTAGCAGAAAAATACTGTGGTTCTGTTAATTTTCATAATATTGAAAAATTAGGGCAGGGGAATAATTAAGGAATGATCTCAAAACTTGCGAAAGTATTTGGACTAGGGGATAAGGAGCAATTTCGTGCCTTTAAGGTAAGGAACGATGCCTGCACCTATAATTTCACCGCAGTCAATATGCGCTTCAATAAAGTGAAAGGCTTTTTCAAAGAAGCCAAGGTTGAAGCGGATTTTAATATTCATGCATTAGATCAGAGTTTTTTAAATCTTCGCTGGCCTGTAGATGGTATTCGCACCGGTATTCCGGAACGCGATAAGCAGTTGATTGAAGCGGTCCATTTTTTTAATGGATTGGAATATCCTGAAATTGTATTTAAGAGTAGGGAAATTAGTAAAGAGGCTAAAAATCAACTGATTGTAACGGGGGACTTGTTTATTAAGGAGCATCGCAAAACTGTAGCGCTCTATATGGGTTATAGTCAAGATAAGTTTGGCTATCAACTTTTTGTTGATTACAGTTTAGATCGCTTTGAATTTGGAATTGGCGAAAGTGGAAGCTTTGCCATAGGCCGACAAATTGAACTAGAGTTTGATATTTGCCTCCAATTCGAAAGTGCCTAGCATCCAATATTTTATACTAAGTTATTTTTTTTAATCCGTAGCTTTGCGGAATATTTTTTTGGGAGTGAAGTCGTGTTGGGGAAATACAATTAAGGTCATTTTGCTTTGCATTCTGCCTTTTACCATGATATCCATGGATGCACATCAGGTGCGGAAATGGGACTTGGACAGTTTGTATTATATCGCTTTTGATCAAATTGGGAATAATCTACAGGAAGGTAAAATTGAAGTTGATAAATATTATCGAGCTTCCGTATTACTTAATGACAGTAGCAATTTAGCTTATGCTCTGGATCTGAAGGGTCTGGATGCTTATATGCGCGACAAGATTGATTCGGCCAAGATGTTTGCAGATCAATCTATTAGACTTTTCCGAATTCTTAATGATTCTGTTGGCCTAAGTACCGCCATTTATAATTTGAGTAATTACCACGAGTACTTGGGTGAATATACTACGGCTTTGCGCTATCTGCATTTAGCTCGAGAAATAGATATTAAACTAGGTTATAAGAAGGATAATGATCCCTTTTATTATAACCGTCTCAGTGATATTGTATACAATCAGGGACAGCTGGAGCTTTCACTACGTTATTTACACAAGGCCTGGCGAGCACAACATGAGAGTGGGTATTCTGCCTATTACTTAAGTCCGGCATTACATCTAAATTATGCCTGGCTGTATAATGATTTAGGGATAACTGAATTGGCGGAGTATTATGCTAAAAAAGCCTATAGTTATACGACAGATGATTCTTTATTAACCACTCGTTCTGGTGCTTTAGAAGTATTGAGTCTTTCAGCCGAACGCAGAGGAGATATGGATTTAGCTTTGGCCTATGCGGAAAAGGCTTTGGAGCTAAATAAAGCTTATGGTGATCCTTATTTTATCACTTATAGTCATCTGTTCTTAATGTCACATTATACCCTGGTAAATCAGCTTGATAAAGCGGAGTATTATGCCAATTTGGTATTGAAGAGTATGGGGCCTTTCGAACGCAGTCCAACTTTTGTGGTGGATATGAATGATGAGCTCTATAAGTTCTTTAAAAAGAAGGGTGATAATGCACAAGCTCTAAAGCACTTGGAACGCAGCTCCGAAGCAAGACGAATTATCAATGAAGTGGATGGTATTGCTGCCATGAAGCAATTTGATGAGGAAATGGAAAACCGCTATCGCGAGTTGATGAAAACAAAGTCTCGATTGCAGGAGGAGGAAATCAATTTTCAAAATACCCTCTTGGTTTTTGCCCTTATTTTATTAATTGGAGTTTTAGGCTTTTTGGTTCTGCTTTATCGAAGCAATAAACAGATGAATGCGGCCAATGAGCAATTGGTTCTTCAGAATAATCAAATTGAAAGTCAGAAGCAGGAAATTCAAAATCAGGCGGAAGATTTAGAGGATCGCAATGAAAAACTGGAAAAGCTAAATAGCAGTAAGGATCGTTTATTTTCCGTTTTAGCGCATGATTTAAGGCAGCCTTTTAATCAGATTATTGGGGTTATTGATTTACTGGAAGGCGAGCAATTAGAAGCTGAAGATCGTAAGAGCATTTTAAGCAGTTTAAAGTCTTCGGTTCAATCTACTTCTGATTTGGTTACGAATGTACTTACCTGGAGTAAGGCGCAATTTGCCGGTGTTACTTTGAAACCTGAACATTTAGCCCTGGCTAATACTGTAAAAAGAGCACTTCTTCATTTTAGTATTGCCTTGGATAAGAAGAAGATTAAAGTGGTTTTTGACATTCCGGATCAATTATCCATCGTCTTTGATAAGGATCATTTTGATAGTGTATTGCGAAACTTATTTAGCAATGCCTATAAATTTTCACCAGCAAATTCGACCATTCATATTTCGGCTAAGGCCAATATCCAGAAGAGGAGAGTATACTTGTATATCCGCGATGAAGGTATTGGTATGGATCAATATCAAAAGGAACGTTTGGTTTCCGGTAACCAGGCGGTAGATTCTATTAATGGAACTTTTAATGAATCGGGAACTGGCATTGGTATGGTGATCGTACGCGATTTCCTCCGCGAAAATGAATCCTATTTTGATATCGAATCCAAGATCAATGAGGGTACTACTTTCATTATTAATATGCCTATGGGTCCGGATGTAAATCAGCGCTCAGCTAGTAATATCAAAGCGGTTCAGGATTTTCTCTAGGCTAACTAAAAAGCCCTTCCAATACATCTCCTACTAAATAAGCCAATCCCGCAGCGGCAGCTCCCAGGAAAAAGGTTTCCAGCATACTGCGTATAACTTTGGTTTGAGTAACTATGGCTTTTAAATAACCGATCAGCATAAAAACCAGTCCGGTTAAAATGGAAGAATAGAGGAATAAGGGACTATCGGTCGACATGAGTTTGAGATAGTCTAAAACATAAACCAGCAAGGGAATAAAACCAAAAAGCAAGAAACTTAAAAAGGTTACCCCGCCCATGGCCCAGGGGGATTTGGTTTCTTCAGACATTTCCAATTCTTCCTTCATCATCACATCCACCCAGCGATCTTTATCCGCGGTAATGGTATCTACTATTTGCTCTAAGATTTCGCCCTCAAAACCTTTGGCGCGGTAGATATCTCGGATTTCTTCTTTCTCTTTTTCAGGAAGATGTTCTACTTCCCAGTATTCAATATTCTCGTGCTTCTTGTAATTATCCTTTTCACTTTTGGTAGAGAGATAACTTCCTACCGACATAGCAAATCCATCGGCTATCAAGTTGGCAAAGCCTAAAATGATCACAACAGCGCTATCGAGGGTAGCACCTGCAGCACCCGCTACCACTGCAAAGGTGGTAACACTGCCATCAATTCCGCCATAAACGAATTCGCCTAGATATTCCTGAAACCGATTAATCAATGGATATTTGCTACCGTGAATACGATCTTCGTGACCTTTAGGGCTCATGTTGTAGAATTATAAACTCAAAGATATTCAGGATTTTGCGGATTCGCCGGGAACTAGGCTTTCTCTTAATAAGTCTGATCTTAATTAGTATTATTCCAGTTAAACTGAAAGGGCAGAGTCATTATGTAGATGGCTTGTATTGGCTTAGAGTACAAACACAGTTTATCTTTAGCCCTAAATGGTCGGGATCTCTGGAATTGGAAGAGCGTAGATTTTTAGCTCCGGATCGAGCGCATCAAAGGGTATTTCCGGATTTGCGATTGTTCTACCATTTTACACCTTCCTGGAAAACCGGAATCGGATATACTAATTTCAGTATAAGTGGTCCTGGTACTGCGGATATCCCTGTTAATCAAGTTTTGCATGAGCAACGTTATGCGCTCTTTTTGGCCCGGAAATTTAAATGGGAGCAGAAATCTCTAGCGACCCAATGGAAGAGCGAACTGCGCAATTTTGATCGTGATCCCTTGGATGGGGAGCTCAATTTTTTAGACTATGTGATCCGTTTGCGCTTTCTGGCGAAATACAGCTATGCTATAAATCAGCGTTGGAAGCTTTCTGCCGTCGATGAATTGCATATCAATGTGGCTGGAAATACCGATTATCAATTCTTTGATCAGAATCGAGTTTTTGGCGGTTTAAGCTATAATCATCAAGACTTTAGCTATGGCTTGGACTATATATTCTGGTATCAAAAAAACCGCAGGGGCAGCGCATTTTTTCATCGCCACATCCTGCGGTTCACTTTTCAATATCAGTTCGATTTTAGCGGATTATAAATCGAATTTGATGCCTTGTGCTAAAGGCACTTCTTTAGAATAGTTGATGGTATTGGTTTGACGACGCATATAAGCTTTCCAGGCATCGGATCCACTTTCGCGACCACCGCCGGTTTCTTTTTCACCACCAAAGGCTCCACCAATTTCAGCACCACTGGTACCAATATTCACATTGGCGATTCCACAGTCGCTACCGGCCGCTGAGAGGAATAATTCGCTCTCACGCATATCTGTAGTCATAATAGCTGAAGAAAGTCCCTGAGGCACGCCATTTTGAAGGGCAATAGCTTCGTCCAGATCCTTATACTTCATCACGTATAAAATGGGAGCGAAGGTTTCGTGTTGAACGATGGCAAAGTGATTTTCCACTTCGGCAATACAAGGCTTCACATAGCAACCGCTACTGTACTCATCGCCTTGCAATACTTCGCCTTCCACAATCATGGTTCCTCCTTGTTCTTTAATGGCCGCCAAAGCTATTTCGTATTGCTCTACGGCCAGGGTATCGATTAGCGGACCTACGTGATTGTTCATGTCTAATGGATTGCCAATACGCAACTGATCATAAGCCTTTTTAAGGGCGGCAATCACATTATCATACTGACTTTCGTGGATGATTAATCGACGGGTACTGGTACAACGCTGACCGGCAGTACCTACGGCACCAAATACCGCTCCTACCAAAGTAGATTCGATATCAGCTTTTTCTGAAATGATAATGGCATTATTACCACCCAATTCTAAGATAGTTTTGCCTAAACGAGCGGCTACGGTCTGACCAACAATCTTACCCATGCGGATAGATCCAGTGGCAGAGATTAAAGGCATACGCTTGTCTTGAGTCATCCATTCGCCTACTTCTACACCACCATTTACCAGGCAGGAAATACCTTCGGGAAGATTGTTTTCTTCTAAAACTTCATTGAAAATATTCTGGCAAGCGATACCACATAAAGGTACTTTTTCAGAAGGCTTCCAAACACATACATCACCACATACCCAGGCGATGGCAGCATTCCAGCACCAAACCGCTACCGGGAAGTTAAAGGCGGAAATGATACCCACGGTACCCATAGGATGCCATTGCTCGTACATACGGTGAGAAGGACGCTCGGAGTGCATGGTAAGACCGTACAATTGACGGGATAGGCCTACCGCAAAATCACAGATGTCGATCATCTCTTGTACTTCACCCCAACCCTCTTGGAGGGATTTTCCCATTTCCAGAGATACCAGGCGGCCTAATAGATCTTTGTTTTCACGGAGTTTGTTTCCATACTGACGTACAATTTCACCACGCTTGGGAGCGGGCATAGTACGCCAAACTTTAAAGGCTTCGTCGCTCTTAGCCATAATAGCTTCGTACTCTTCGCGCGTAGTTTGAGTAACGCTGGCTAATTCTTGACCATTGATGGGCGTATGCGAAACAATTTGAGGACCGGCTCCAAAAAACTCTTTTCCGGTAGAACTGCCGGGGTTTTCTTTGGATATCCCTAATCCTTCTAAAATGTTGTTAATTTCTGAGAGGTTCATGTCTTAGGATTTTAAGCAACGAAATTAGTTTTTCAGTTGGGAAATGAGCCGGATATACTTGATTTTTGAAGAATGAATCAAGTTGAAGTTCTGGATCTAAACCTGCTTTCTGAAAAGGAAGGAAATCGTACTTATGGTTTTGAAAGTATCCACAGTCAAAAGGGCAGAATATTAGCATTTCGAAAGAAGGGAAGTTTTAGCGGTAATCATTGGCATGAAGGAAAATCTACTACTAAGAATCCTGAGGAAATGCTTATTATTTCTGGTCGTTTAAAGCTGGAGTGGACGGATGAGCCAGAAGGTATTTATCAGCATTCTAAATTGATTGATGCCCCTGCTTTAGTTCGCATTTATCCCGGAATTAAACACCGGGTAGAGGCTCTGGAAGTTTTATGCTTTTTGGAGTTTAATTCTTTAGCTGAACATGTGGCGGATACCTATTATCCCAATCACCAGGAAAAATAGAGGCGAAAGAGCCAAACAAAGCCAGCTAAACCGAGGATCATTAAAACAACAGAAAGCAAGAGAAGTCGCAGCTTATGGCGACTCTCTGCTTTGGATTTTTGTTTCAGTTTTACTTGTAAAGCCCTGCGATCCTCATCACTAAACTCTTGTGAATGGAGTTCAGTTTGTTTTTGGTGATGATCAAATTTATCGAGCTTATCACCATAAATGTTTTTTAAGTGTTTGAAGATCTTACGAGGTTTTCTGGCATAAGTTTCTTTCTTCATGCCAAATCCCATATAACCCATTACCAGCTTATAGTTTGATCTTTAGGAGCACGGACTTCGAAGCTAAATTTCAATTGAGATTCGGATTTGGGTTTTAAGTCCATTTCCCAAGTGATGATTCCGGTTTTAAGGTTGAGTTTACCTTGATTTTCAATCTCAGATTTTACCTTGATATCTTCATTCTGGCTTACCGGAATTTGATCAAATACCCGGATTTTCACATTCTGGGGCTTGGTATTACGCAGGCTGATTTGGTATTCGTATTTCTGGATGCGATCGCTACCCAAGAAAGATTTACTCTCTTCATTAAAGAGGCGATCACGGGTGATAACAATACCCGGATCCTTGCCTAATGAGAGCTGTAAACTATCGCTGGTAGCTTCAAACTGACTAAAGCTTTTACCAATAAACAAACCCTGATTGTAAATACTCAATTCACCATCCAATAACTGATGCTGTTCCCAGTCTTTTACAATGGCCATAAGGTAAGCAGCCGGATCGAGGCTGGGGCTGCTTTGATATTCGTATTCGGTTTTTAGAGCCATCTCGCGAATGACGATGTTTTCCGTTTTTTGATTGGGAATGCTGTAACGACGTTCCGGGATAAACTCCAATCGGGTTTGCTGAGAATTGATGGCGAAAACGGTGTTGCCGAGCATATCATCACTTTGAAATCTATTTGTTGTAACTCCTGCTGCTTGTCCGGCAGTTGATGTAATATCTCTTTCAGCCATTTGCTGAACGGATTTATTATACATTCTATTTATGAAGTTGATATACTTAGGATAGATCTGCGGCATAGTCACATTTTGATTTGGGCTACCAGTAACTAGCTTTAAGGCTACATTTTCCCAATCTTCGCCGCTGCCCTGATACACATTGGCCTTATGTACCATGCGTAGATCTTTATCCAAGCCTTCAAAATAGAGATTGTAATTACTGCTCCAGGAAGCATTCGTACGTACGGTATAGTGCACGGAGAAACGTACATTTTGCGCCCGGCTACTGTTCAATTTCACAATGATTTCACCGCTCAGCAAAGACATCTCCTGACGGATTTTCTGCAATTCGGTTTGCAGTTCTTTTCGTTTGTCGTTCAGGTCTTGCAGTACGCGTTGCTTTTTAAGCTGACTGCGTTTGTTCTGTAGTTTTTGATCGCGAGCATAAGTGCTGATCTGCTGCAAATCAGCCAAACTAAAGCCTTCATTACCGCCTAGTTTGGTGTTATTAGTTAGAAACTCTAATTCTAATTGCAAAGCTTCAAGCTCGGCCTGGATATCCTCTCTTTGCAGATCAATTTCCTTAATCTGTCTTTCGAGTTGTTGAAAGTGAGCGGGCTTTTCTCGCTGGTCGAAAGGTGTATTACCCGTACTAATACTGATAAACTCCAGGCTTTTATCGCTACCGATCTGCACGCTGGAAGGCTCCAGATTTAGGGGTAGACCTTCAAAAATCAAGGTCTGGTCTCCCGCTTGGAGATTGGTACTTATTTCACGGCTATAAGCTGCTCCTTGAGCATAGAGGGTTACGGCATCAAGCTTAGAGCTGAGGCGTTTTCCTTCATCGGCGAAAGCCTGAAATCCAAAAAGTAGAATGGGGAAGAGAAGTAATTTTTTCATCAGAGATGTTTTATCTCCAACGAAATTACGCACTTCTTATTTCTAGTGAGCCGAAACTGTTTTGGAAGATTTAGGACTACTACTACGATTCGCAAAATTCCACAAAACAATCACCAAGATTAGAATCGCTAATTGTCCAATGGCGGTTTCCCAGGTAGGATAGAAGCCAAGGGCATCAATACGTAAGTCGATAGGTAATACGCTAATGGATATACTGCCTGCTTCTTGAATAGCATTTAATCCCTTGCCGGTTAGTATTACCGCCAAGCCAGAAATGATTAAAGCAGAGTATTTAAAGAGTTTCGAGATGGGGAGCTTTTTAGAGAAGCGCATGATCAGCACACTAATAATAGCCAAAAGAGCAAAAGCAAAAATGATTCCGCCACCAAAGGCCGCTTGTTGACTATCGCCTACTTCTAAACTCAAAGCAGAAAGAAAGAGAACCGATTCGAAGGCTTCACGGAAGACTACCAAGAAGGAAAGGAAGGCTAAACCAATGAGGTTTTCGGTGCGAGCTAAGTTTTGAATTTTCTCCTTCACATAGGCCTGCCACTTGCCCGCTTCGGATTTACTATGCATCCAAAAGCCGACGTAGAGTAGCACTCCCACCGCAAATAAGGCGATTAAACCTTCCATTAATTCGCGCTGAGCTCCACTGAAATTAAAAAGAGATCCGGCAGCTAACCACATGGCAAAACCTACCACAATAGCCGACATCCAACCGGCATGAACATAGGTTTTTGCCTTGGGAAGTTTAATTGCCCTAACAATACTTAAGATAGTGATTACCACTAAAAAGGCCTCTAATCCTTCACGAAGAATAATAGAGGAAGAAAGTAAAAAGGCCAGCCAGGCGGTAAAGGTTTTATTGCGCAGCTTTTCTTTAGCCTGATAAATCATCTGCACACTCGCTTCTACTTCCGCGCCCACAATTTCCGGACTTTGTCCACCTTCAATACTACTACGAACTTTAGCCAATTGACCTTCTAATTTAGCGGAGAAGCTGGCATCATTGGCACGTAATTGTACTTCTACCGGTTCCACCCCTTCGAGGTAGGCGGTTAATGCCAGGGTACGCGCTTTCGAAATATCGCCATTCTGATAGGCTGTTTTGGCCGCTTTTAAATAGCGTACGGCTTGATCCAAATAATCACCCTGACTTTTCTCGGCAATTTCTTTGGGATATAGGCGCAAGGCAGATATTAGATTTTCCGCTGCCGCTCCTGGTTGAAGACTTTCTTTTAATTCTTGATTACTGCGGGAGGCCAGTTTTTCCAAATTAACCTGAAAACCAATTTCGGTTTGATCATCCAAATCTACTTGAGAGGCGGTATGAGGCAAACTCAGCACATAAAAGGCTAAATCCCATACTTCATCATCGTTCAGTTCGTCAAAGGCGCGCATAGCAGTATTATCAACTCCTAAACGAATGGTATTATAAGCTTGAAAAGGTGATAGGCCATTCGCTTTTTCCGGACTGTGGAAATTGGTTGGAGAAGGCTCTAAACCGGCACCCAAAATACCATCGCCAAATCCATTTTCGCCATGACAGCTTTTACAGTTAAGAGCGTATAGTTCGCGACCATTATCCAAATTGGGCCAACGCTTGGGCGCGATTTCCAAATTGTAGCTGGATATGATTTTTTGTTTGATGGAATTAGATACCGAAGCAATTTTCTCTTGAGAGGCTTTTTGTTCAATCAGCTGATAAAGTACTTTGATGTCGGATTTTACAGCCGCTGGAGCAGATTCACCTAAAGTGCTGATGGTGGCAATAAATTCCTGCATTTCCGAATACTCGGCCGCATTAATTACGGAACCTTGATTTACTGCGGCAGAATAGTCAACCGCGATATAATCCAGTAAATGAACCATCATGCGGGCATTCTCATCATTAGCTTTTAAGCTTGAAAATGAGCTAAAAAGCAATCCTACAATCATTAAAAATCTAGCAACCCGAACCATCTATCTTATTTAGACCAATTAAAAATAGGCGACAAATTTAGAGACTGCGAATTAAATAGGAACTAACATTTATCACTTTTTGCTTACGCTGGATCGATCTCTTAGATAGAATCGATAAGGAAGGAGGGCATCCTGGCCAGCATAATCAACTCCTATCCTTGGACAGGCTTGGATTTCAGCAGCTTTTACATCTGGCATGTTTAAGATTCTGAACTCTGGGTTATGGATGCTTTTTCCATAATCTTTTCGACTTAAAGCCAAGCCTTTGCTGAAATTTCCGGGCCCACTGAGTAATTCTCCACCTTTCTTTTTGGGTCGGAGTTTTTGGATGATTTCCTGACCTTCAATAATAGTTGCGGCTCGAATTAAAATTGCTTCGGGAACATCGAGGGAATTGCAAGTGATATTACAGAGTTCGTGTATACCATAACAGAGGTACATATAGAGCTTTCCACCGGGCTGAAACATGATTTCTGTGCGAGGTGTGCGGCGATTATTATAGGCATGGCAAGCACGATCGTTCTGGGCCAGGTAGGCTTCCACCTCAGTGATTTCGGCTTTAAGCCATTGACCTTTAAGCTTGCGCTCAATAATTTTCCCTAATAGTTTGGGAGCAAGTTGAAGTGCGCTATGTTGCGAAAAGTAGTTTTCCTCGAGATAAGTCATAGGCAAAAAAAATCCCGGCTTTAACCGGGATTTCTTGGAGGTTCCGAGCGGATTCGAACCGCTGTACAAGGTTTTGCAGACCTCTGCCTAGCCACTCGGCCACGGAACCCTGAAAGGACGGCAAATATAAAATTATTGCGGGAGATAATGCTTGCGCTTGCGCTTTAATTCAATGCTTACGCGCTTTACATCTCCATTAATAGGTGGATGTAATTTAGAGAGCTTAATTTTTGCCTTCTGAACCAAAGGCATTTCCTTAAAAATATCCCCTAAAATCTGATCTGCCACCGTCTCAATTAATTTATGACGAATAGCCATTCGGTCGGCTACCACACGGTTAATCGTAACGTAGTCCATGGTATGAGAAAGTTCGTCGCTATCAATGGCGGCTTGTACTTCGCCCCATACTTCAACATCTACCGAATATTCGGTACCAATCTTTCCCTCTTCATCTAAACAACCATGGTAGGCATATAGACGAATACCTTCTACGCTAATCTTATCCATTAAGGCAATTGCTCCAGTGCTTGGTTTAAACGCGACAAGGTTTCTTCTTTGCCAAGGATAGCGCAAATTTCAAACATGGATGGGCCCATACCCATACCAGTTACCGCTAAACGGAAACCTGGACCTACTTTACCAAAGCCTAATTCGTTTTCGCTTAAATAGGCTTTAAAGGCTTCTTCAATATTTTCGGTATTGAAATCACTTATTGCCTCAAAACGCTTTTGCAATTCTGCTACATGAGAACGGGCTTCTTCATTCCATTTTTTGCGCAGGGTTTTCTCATCATATTCTTGAGGAGCGGCAAAAAAGAATTGCGAATCTTCCCAAAGGTCTTTGATGAAATAAGCTCTTTCCTTCATCAGGGCAGCAATACCTTCCGCTTTTTCTAAGCTTACTTCAACGTCTTGTTCGGAGGCTTCCGCTTGAAGAAGCTTTCCTAATTCAGCATCAGATTTATGACGTAAATATTGCTGATTGAACCAACGGGTTTTATCGTGATCATATCGGGCCCCAGCCTTATTTACTTTTTTAAGGCTAAAAGCAGCTACCAATTCATCTAAGCTGAAGAGCTCTTGAGCTGTACCTGGGTTCCATCCTAAAAAGGCGAGCATATTGATAAAAGCATCGGGGAAATAGCCGTTTTCACGGTATCCGGAAAATACCTCTCCACTTTCTTGATTATGCCATTCCAATGGAAATACCGGGAAGCCTAAACGATCGCCGTCTCGCTTACTGAGTTTACCATTTCCATCAGGTTTTAACAGAAGGGGTAAATGTGCGAATTGAGGCATGGTATCTTCCCATCCTAAATAGCGATAAAGTAATACATGTAATGGAGCGGAAGGTAACCACTCTTCACCGCGAATCACATGGCTGATTTCCATTAAATGATCATCCACAATATTAGCCAGGTGATAAGTGGGCATACCATCGGACTTAAAGAGCACTTTATCATCCATATTGTTGGTATTTACACTCACCCATCCGCGTACAATGTCTTCGAATTTTACTTCTTCATTGCGATTGAGTTTAATGCGCACCACATAAGGTTCACCAGCTTCTAATTTCTTCTCCACCTCATTTTGAGATAAGGTGAGAGAGTTCTTCATGCTATTGCGGGTAATGTGGTTGTACTGCCAATTAGGAGAACCGGCATCCTTGGCCATTTGACGAACACGATCTAAATCTTCGGCGCTGTCGAAAGCATAATAGGCATGTCCATCGGCAACTAATTGCTCGGCATATTGACGGTACATGGCTTTGCGTTCACTTTGACGATAGGGACCGTAGTTTCCACCGAAACCCTGACCTTCATCTGGAGTGATGCCACACCATTTTAAGGACTCGATAATATATTCTTCGGCGCCGGGAACAAAACGAGTTTGGTCGGTATCCTCGATGCGTAAAATAAAATCGCCACCTTGCTGTTTGGCAAAGAGGTAGTTATATAGTGCGGTACGTACCCCTCCCATATGTAGTGGACCTGTGGGGCTTGGTGCAAACCTTACGCGTACTTTAGCATTACTCATAACGAATCTTTAAAGGGCGGCAAAGATAGTGTTTCTGCCAGCTCTTTACCTTTGAAGTTCTGTTGGATTTATGGCGGGAATAGATACACTCAAGAAGAAGCTCGACGCTTACATTCGGAAGTATTATGCACTTAAGCTGGTGCGTGGTTTGGTCTTTTGGACTGGCTTTAGCCTGATCACTTATTTACTGTGGTCAGGGGTGGAGTATTTTGGGCGCTTTCCATCCGGAACCCGGGCGATTTTGTTTTGGTCCTATTCCGCCTTATTTACCCTTTGGTTAATGATCTATGTCTTGGTACCGCTCTTGCGGATGCTGCGGATTGCGAAGGGGCTGAATTATGAGTCAGCCGCTACAGAGATCGGGAAAGCTTTGCCTGGTTTGGATAATCGAATTTTGAATACTCTCACTTTAGAGAAAGCGGGTAGCTCAGATTCTGGTTTATTGGTTGCGGCCATCGAACAAAAACTACAAGATCTGGATCAATACGATTTTGGTCAATTTATAGCCTGGCGAAAGGTATTGAAGGTGTTGCCCTTATTGTGGGTTCCCTTGCTTTTAGTTGCGATTCTTTTTTATTCGGAGGAGGGTCAGAAGTTTCTGGATAGTGGACGAAGATTGGTGTATTATAATCAAGATTTCATTCCACCGGCACCTTTCCGTTTTCTCTTACCCGAAGATCAATTGGAAGTAGCCTATGGCGAATCGGTATCTCTGGAAGTGAGTTTAGAGGGAAGTCAAATTCCATCCGAATTAAGTGCTGAGGTAAATGGCCTGGCGTATTTACCGGTTAAAACAGGACCCAAATCCTGGACTTTAAAGGTTGAAAATGTTCAGGAAAATCTCAGCATTCGTTTTAAAGCTTTAGACTATTACAGTGAAGGTAGAAGAATTGAGGTGTATCAAAAACCTTCGATTGGAGCTTTACAATTGGAAGTAAAACCACCGGCCTATACTGGTGTGCCAAGTTCTGCAATTGCTCTGTCTAGTTTGCATAGAGTGCCTCTTGGATCCAAATTGAATTTTCAAATTAGGGATGCAGAGTATTTGGATCAAGCTTCCTTGTTTATGAAGGATAGTGTGATGGTTTTTCAGAATCAGGAATTGAACCTTAGGGTATTAAATGACCTTGATTTCAGCTTGGAATTGCGTAATCAGAAGGTACAGAGTCAGGTTTTCCAAGGAAGTCGAATTCAAGTAATTCCTGATGCTTACCCAGATTTGAAAGTACTAAAAGTGGATAGCCTGGAATTGAATCATTGGCGCTTGGACTTGGTGTTTAAAGACGATTATGGTATAAGTCGTTTGGAGCGAGTTTTAAGTCAAGGTGATAAAACTTGGACTGAGATCTTTTATCCTAAGGGAACTTCTTTTAGTGATGAGATTGAGTTGGATAGTTTATCGGATGCTGAAAAGGCGGTAACGGTCTATTATCGCGTATGGGATAATGACGGTGTAAATGGTTCGAAGTCTAGTAGTTCGGAAAGAATTCAACTTCTTGCACTGAGCAAGGAGCAAGAGGATCAAGCCAATATTCAGAAGCTCAAGAATTTTAGTTCCTCTTCTCAGGAGCGCAGGAAGGAGTTGCGGAGTATGGAAAAGAGTTTAGATCGTTTGCAACTGAATATGCTAGACAGGAGTTCCTTGGATTGGAAGGATAAAGAGAACCTTAAGGAAGAGCTTCAAAAGCTAGCCAAGCAACAAGAAGATCGAATCAAGGAAAGAGAGGCTCTACAAAAGGCTTTGGAAAAGCTGGATAAGGAAAAGTTACCGACAGAAGAACTACAAAAGCGATTAGAAGAAGCCAATAAGGAAGAGGATAAACTGAAAGCTTTGGAGGAGGAAATTCGAGCTTTAATGGAGAAGCTGAACATGAAAGATCTCAAACAAAAGTTGGATCAGCTTCAAGCGGAGAATAAAGAGCAATTGCGTAAGGAAGAGCGCATGGAAGATCTGCTTGAGGATTTAGCCTTTCAAAGAGATTTATTACAGCAAGCTGATAAATTGAATCAGTTATCGGAGAAGCTTAAGGAGGAAGCCCAAAAGGATGATTTGGATCAGAAAGCAAACGAAGCGGCTCAAAGAGATCTGCAAAAGGCTAAGGAAGAATTAGAACGGCTGGCTGAGTCGAATAAGCAATTGGATGAATTGCTGAATAGTGAGGAGTTTAAAGAATCTGAGCAAAAAACAGAGGAAGGTTTACAGGAGTCATCGGAGCAGAAACAGTCGGGTGATTCGAAAAAAGCCAATGAATCTGAACAGAAGTCTTCAGAGGGTGCAAAGGAAATGAGTGAGTCTCTAATGGCCATGATGAGCCAGATGCAGAGTCAGGCTTTATCCATGAATATGCGAAGTTTACGTCGTATCCTGGAGAACTTAAAGCAGTTCAGCAAGGATGTAGAGCAGAATGGTTTGGAAGTAACAGATCTGGGTAGGGATGATCCTCGTTATCGCTTCCTATTAACGGAGCAGAGTAGATTATTATCAGGTTCACAGGTGATTCAAGATAGCTTGGAGGTATTGGCCGCCAAAGCGCCTCAGATAAAGGATGAGGTTTTTAAAGAGTTGTTTAAGATGATGCGTTCCTTGGAATTAGCAAAAACGCATTTGCAGAATCAAGAGAAACCGCAATCAGCGGTACAGCATCAGTACTCTATGATGGCCGCAAATGAATTGGCTCTGATGCTAGATGCTAGTTTGCAGAATATGATGAGTATGATGGCTTCCCAAAAGCAGGGAAATCAAAATTGTGAGAAGCCAGGTGGAGGGAAACCAAAACCTGGGCAGATGTCGGAAAAGCTTTCCCAAATGGGTCAAAAGGTGGATAAGTTGCAGAAAGGATCTAAGGATGGGAAAGGAAAGCCTGGTCCCAGTTCGCAAGAGATTGGTGAAATTTTAAGCGAACAGGAAGCTCTTCGGAGGATGATTGAAAATGCCGAGTCTGAAGAGAAAGGAGGTGGCGGCAATGGAGATCAAAAGTCGGAACTCCTGGAAGACTTAGATAAAATGGAGGATCTGCTTTTGGATAAGAATATTGATGCCTACAAAGAAAGAATGAAGCGGGTAGAAACTCGTTTACTGGAGAATGAAAAGGCCTTGGAGGAACGCAAACAGAAAGAGGAACGGGAGGCGGAATCTGGAGGCTCTCAGTCTATGTTGGATGGTTCCGCAAATGATTCAATAAACAAAGAAGGTTCTAAGGATGCTTATCAGCGTTCAGTGCTTAATTTGGTTCCTTTTTATCAGAGCCTGATATATGGCAAAAATTGATTTTACGGGATTAGTTCCTGATTTCATCGAGGGAAATGAAGCTAGCTGGCAGAATTGGCTTACGCTATGCGTCGAAGAAAGATCTTTTCGAGTGGGCCGGTTGGTTTATCATTTTGTTGATGATTTACAAATTCAGGAGATCAATCAATCTATTCTTGATCATGATTATCCAACAGACATAATCACTTTGGATGATAGTCGCACTGACCGTTTACGTGTGGAGCTTTGGATAGGTGTGGATTTTATTGAACGGAGTTCAATGGAGTATGCGGTACCATTGGAGGCTGAGTTTGCAAGGGTATTGGTGCACGGTCTCTTGCATTGTATGGGTTGGAATGATAAGAGTATTGAGGATCGTGATCGAATGAGGGCTGAAGAGGATAAATGTTTAATTTCGCGGCCCAAATAATTGGAATTCAGATTCTTTAAAACGTTTCACGTGAAACTGTTATGATCAATAAGAAGTACGATGTTATTGTAGTTGGAGGAGGTCATGCTGGTGCGGAAGCAGCAGCGGCTAGTGCTAATATGGGTGCTGAAACCTTGTTGGTTACGATGAACCTACAGACGATTGGCCAAATGTCGTGTAATCCCGCGATGGGAGGCATTGCAAAAGGTCAGATTGTTAGGGAAATAGACGCTTTAGGTGGTCTTTCTGGGATTATTAGTGATAAAACCGCTATTCAGTTCCGGATGTTAAACCGGTCTAAAGGTCCAGCGATGTGGTCACCACGGGTTCAAAGCGATCGTTGGCGTTTTGCCGAAGAGTGGCGTTTGTCTTTGGAGGCTATTCCTTCATTGCATTTCTTTCAGGATATGGTTGTTGATTTGATCGTGGAAGGCGAGCAAATTAAAGGGGTGAAAACCGGAATGGGAGTAGAAATATTGGGTTCTAAGGTTATCCTCACTAATGGCACTTTCTTAAATGGATTAATTCATATTGGCGATAAGAACTATGGAGGCGGGAGAGCCGGTGAGCGCGCTTCTACTGGAATTACGGAAAGGCTAATTGAATTAGGCTTTGAATCTGGACGTATGAAGACAGGCACTCCGCCCAGGGTGGATGGACGTTCTTTGGATTATTTCAAAATGGAAGAACAAAAGGGTGATGAAATACCCGAAAAATTCTCATTTAGTTCTGAGACAAAGGCTTTAAAAGAGCAAAGAAGTTGTCATATCACTTATACGAGTCCTGAGGTGCATGAGACTTTAAAGGAAGGTTTTGATCGTTCACCAATGTTTAATGGGGCGATACAAAGTACAGGACCTCGTTATTGCCCTTCTATTGAAGATAAGATTAACCGTTTTGCTGATAAGGATCGTCATCAGATTTTCGTGGAGCCAGAAGGTTGGAACACGGTGGAGATTTATGTGAATGGATTCAGCACAAGTTTACCACAAGAGGTTCAGGAAAAGGCCTTGCGTAAAGTGGTGGGTTTTGAAAATGTGCGCATATTTCGTCCGGGTTACGCAATAGAGTATGATTATTTTCCGCCAACCCAGTTGAAGCATACTTTAGAGACGAAACTGGTTAAGGGGCTATATTTTGCTGGTCAGATAAATGGTACTACGGGCTATGAAGAAGCTGCTAGTCAGGGTTTAATGGCAGGGGTAAATGCGGTTTTAGCCTTAAAGGAGAAAGAACCATTAATATTAAGTCGTGACCAAGCTTATATTGGCGTTTTAATTGATGATTTAATTACCAAGGGTACGGAGGAACCGTATAGGATGTTTACCAGTCGTGCCGAGTATCGAATTCTTTTACGACAGGATAATGCAGATGAGCGTTTAAGCCCCTTGGGAAATTCTATTGGTTTATTGCCAGATACTCGAATTAAGGAGTTTCACGTGAAACAATCCAAGACAAAGGCGCTGCAAAATTGGGTTTCTTCTTATAGCATTAGTCAAGCGGAAGCCAATCCAATATTGGAATCAAAAGGCTTAAGTACTTTAAAGCAGACCATGAAGTTTGAGAAGGTGATCGCTCGTCCACAATTGCAGTTTTCAGATTTTGAATCCCTAGATGCTTTTAAGGCTGTTGTGGAAAAGGAGTCCTTGCAAAAGGAAAATATTGAAAGGGTGGAGATCGAGACTAAGTATGCCGGTTATTTAGAAAAGGAAAAGGAGGCAGCTGCTAAGATTGATCGACTGGAGGATTTGAAAATTCCGGAGACTTTTGACTATTATAAACTCAAATCCTTGTCCTACGAGGCTCGAGAGAAGTTAACAGAAATAAAGCCTACTAGCATTAAGGAGGCTAAGAAGATAAGTGGGGTTAGTCCTGCAGATATTAGTGTATTATTGGTCTATATGGGCCGCTAGTTTCACGTGAAACATGAAAGAACATTCCAGTTGCCCGGTGTGTGGCGCTAAAGACTTAGAGTCAGTACGAAAGCCCTATTATTACAGGGGAACCAAAGAAACCTTCAATATTGATGCTTGCCAGTCTTGTGGCTTTTGGCTAACCAATCCAGCACCAGAAGGAGCGGAATTGGCTGCCTATTATGAGAGTGATGATTATGTGAGTCATACAGATGGTACCGGTTCATTAATGGACAAGGTTTATGGGGCGGTACGTAAACGGGCAATAATATCAAAGTTCGACTTGGTTGCTTCCTTGGCAGCACCTTCTAAAGTGCTTATTGATTATGGTGCGGGTACGGGAGAGTTCTTAGCCTATGCCAAGTCCAAGAACTGGACGGTTAAAGGCTTTGAACCTTCTGAGGTAGCGCGGGAAAATGCAGCGAAAAAGGGATTGGAATTAATTTCTCCGGAGGAGCGTTGGACTTTAGAGGAAGATTCGGTGGGAGTGTTTACGCTTTGGCATGTCTTAGAACATATTCCCGATTTAAATGAAACATTGGCTTATTTCCATTCTCGCTTGGTGAAGGGGGGGTGCTTGGTAATAGCGGTTCCCAACCATGAATCTTTGGATGCAGAGAATTATGGGAATGATTGGGCCGCTTATGATGTGCCCTTACACCTATGGCATTTTGCAAAATCCGATTTACAGAGATTGGCACAGAAGCATCATTTCCAATTGGAGAAGATAGAGAATATGCCTTTTGATAGTTTTTATGTTTCTCTTTTAAGTGAGAAAAACAGGCACGGTGCTATGCGTCCGCTACAGGCTTTTTACCAGGGTTTACGCTCGAATTTATCCGGCTCTAAGGCTAAGAATATGAGTAGCTTAATTTATGTGCTACGTAAGGATTAAGGTTTAAGCTCCTTTAATTCTAAGCAGATTACTAAACTTAAAGCTGGCATCGCTGAGGATTACTTTCGCATTGCCATTTCTACTTAGATCGTGAATTGCCGTTTCTAGGACCTCCATAGCCATACGGGTATTTTTGGGGTGTAGAACGGAAGCAAAGCCATCTAATTTGAAGGATAGTTCCTGATAGATAGGATGAGCGAGAGCTAGACTTCTGCGAGGAAGTGCAAAGGCTAATTCTAGGGTTTGAATGAAGAAGCGGAGCGCTTCTTTTTGACTTTCCTTATCCAAGGAGGAAAACTCATCTACAAAAGCGAAGATATCCTTCACTTTAGCACTGTAACAGCCACGCATCCAATTTTGAAATAGCTGGCCAAAAAGCTTATATCGTGTACTATCCAGAGCTATTTTATAAGCTTGAACCAGGTCACCCTCGGCTACACTGGCCGCAGTGCGAGCTTCATTGGCACTAACTCCCTGGCCCTGCAAATAACTTTCAATTTGTTCAGGATTTAACCTTGGTATATAAAGCTTCTGGCAGCGGCTAGTAATGGTTTGTAAGAGCTTTTCCGGGTTTTCACTAATCAGAATGATAATACTCTTATCACTGGGTTCCTCCAGGGTTTTAAGTAGTTTATTGGCGGCTGATCCATGCAAATATTCCGGGAGATACAAGATCACAAACTTGGGGCCACCACTATAGGATTTAAGGCTTAACTTCTGAATGATCCGTGCCGCTTCATCCACATTGATTTGGGCTTGTTTGTTGGCGACATCTAATTGAGTCAGCCAATCATTTAAATGAAAGATGCTGCGCTTTGCGATGAACTCTAACCATTCTTTTTGGAAATACTCACAGTTTAATTCTCTGGGAGCGCCGGCCACTCGCGCAAAAGGGAAGGAAAAGTGTAAGTCGGGATAGCTTAGTTTATCAAACTGCTTGCAATGATTGCATTCGCCACAGCTATCATTTTCGCCGGGATTCTTACAAGCAAGGTATTGTGCATAGGCCAAGGCTAAAGGGAAGGCGGCGGTGCCTGATAAACCGTAAAAAAGCTGGGCATGGCTATTATGAGCACGCTTTACGGAATCCAGTAATTTGGTCTTTTCGGCTTCAAGCCCAGGTACTTCTTTTAATAACATGCCTTTTGCGATTATTTAAGCCAAAGCGGCGTATTTTCGCTTCAAAATTACAAGAAATGCCAAGCTTAAATGACTTAAACTTTGATGGTGCCCGGGTTTTAGTGCGGGTAGATTTCAATGTTCCTTTAGACGACAATCAAAATATTACGGATGATAGTCGCATGCAGGCGCATATTCCCACCTTTAAAGCGATTGTAGAAAAGGGTGGCCGCCCGGTGGTTATGTCACATTTGGGTCGTCCTAAGAATGGACCGGAAGCTAAGTTTTCTTTGAAGCATTTGGTGGCTCATTTGCGAGAACTCAGTGGTATGGATGTTCAGTTTATTAACGACTGTGTTGGAGCCGGCGTAGAGGAAGCAAGTAATCAATTACCAGCTAATACTATTTTACTTCTTGAAAACCTGCGCTTCCATAAGGGCGAAACTCAAGGAGATGAAGATTTTGCTTTTGCTCTTTCTAAGAATGGTGATTTTTATGTAAATGATGCTTTTGGTACTGCGCATCGTGCACATGCCTCAACAGCCATTATTGCTAAACATTTTACCAATCGTAAAGCATTTGGATTAGTATTACAGCAAGAGATCGATAATGTAAACAAGGTTTTGCATGGAGGAGAGAAACCGGTAACTGCAATTGTGGGTGGCGCGAAGGTTTCTTCTAAAATTTCTGTACTCGAAAATTTACTTCCTAAGATTGATCACTTGATCATCGGTGGAGGAATGGCTTTTACCTTTTTAAAAGCGCAAGGCGGAAGCACTGGAAATAGCCTGGTGGAGGATGATTTTCTGGAAACCGCACAAAAAATCATGGAAGCCGCTGAAAAACAAGGGGTTAAAATCCATTTACCCATTGATTCAGTAATTGCCGACGATTTTAGCAATGAAGCGAAACGCGAAATCGTGGCCTCTAAGAGCATTCCAGATGGTTGGATGGGATTAGATGCCGGTCCTGAGACGATCTCTTCGCTCGCGCCAATTATAGAGGCCAGTAAAACGCTACTTTGGAATGGGCCTCTCGGAGTTTTCGAATTTGAGAACTTTTCGGAGGGTACTAAGAAGGCTGGTGAGCTAATTGTGGCTGCAACCGAAAAGGGTGCTTTTAGTTTGGTAGGGGGAGGAGACTCCGTAGCCGCGATCAAAAAATTCAATATGGCCGAACAGGTAAGTTATGTAAGTACCGGTGGTGGAGCAATGCTCGAATTCTTAGAAGGAAAAACTTTACCAGGGATCGCAGCGATTCTTGACTAATTAGTCGGCGTCCTTAATCAGATATTGTTTGTCAACGAGATCGTCGAAGCCAACTGCTTTGGCGATCTCCTCACTATAACCCAAAAAGCGCTGGTAAACCTGACTTTGTTTCAAGGTGCTTTTTTGGAAGATAGTATTGTTCTGCTGAATTTTATTGAGGGAGAATACCGCCAGGGTTACAATCATGGCCCATTTAACGGCTCCAAAAACAGCACCCATCAAACGGTTAATTCCATTTAAAGCAATAAGCTTCATGGTTCGGGTCATAAGGCTGGCCAGTGAATTAACCAATAAAATAGTACCGAAAAAAACCACCACGTAGCTGATAATCTTCAATTCGAAATCCACGGATTCGAAATAAATGGTGAAGTATTTAAAAACATTATCCGCTAATAGATAGGCCGCCACAATTCCGATAAAAATACCGAGTATTGCCGCGAGTTCGCGAATAAATCCTTTCATGAAACCCTTAATTATCCCGAATACTATGGGGGCTAAAAGGACAATGTCTAGAGCAGAATATTCCAAATTTTGAGTGGGCTTGAAGGCGCCAAGATAAATACAAATGCTTAGAAAATGCTAGAGCAAGAAAACAGAAATAAGTGGAATAGGATAATAAGCTTTGTAAAAGAGCGCTTTGGTGATGGAGAAGAACCTGATATTGATGTAGTTCTGTTTTTAATTGGTGTACGCGAATTAGGCCTCCCGCCAAAGCGTAAGAACTTTAAAAAGGATCAGAAATTAGAACTGATGCATATTGCCATCTGTCGCTTATTAAGTCCCTATGGTTATTATAAACTTATCGGACAGGATCAGGAAGGCTGGCCTCATTATGAGTTGCAGAAAAAACTACCACATTTAAAGGCAGGAGAACAAAGCATCCTGATGAAAGAAGCGGTGATTCGCTATTTTGATGAAGAAATCTGGGAAGATTAACGATCGAAAGAACAACCGATCAAAAGCGTATCGTAAGGCTCGATGTATACTGTTTTAGTCACACGTTCATTTGGAAGTAAGCGGATTTCAGTACAACCAATCCAGGTGTATTCCGGACGGGCTCCGCGTGAAGCACGAATGCTCAGGGTTGCTGCTTTGTCGTATTCAAAATCTACTTCACCCTCAGTATTACTATAGCCTTCAATAAATACAGCATTGCCAGAAATAGGCGCTGCAACTTCTACAAATACGTTTTGGACCCGAGTAGAATCATCATGGGTTTTAACCACGATGGTGAAAGGATATTCGGGATTTAACTCCTTATTTTCACAAGAAAAAAGTAGGAATGTGCCTAAAATGCTCAGGCCAAGAATTGCTTTTTTCATAATCATTGATCGTCTCTGCATCCGCTATCTGGATCTCCTGAAATAGTCATATCAAGATAAACTGTTTTCACACCGCGCTCCAATTCTGCAAAAGTACAGCTTTTATAGGGGCGCTTAGTGGCAACGATTTCAACCACAGCTTTATTTTTCAGACTAATAGATACCTTCCCTTCCTCGTCGCTGTACAAGTAATAGTCGACCGTGGTATTGTCTACCGGGGCATAAATATGAACCAAAGCATTCTGAGCGGCAATGGTGCCATCTTCAACCGTCACGTAGAGGTCGAGGGCAAAATCACGATCGTCCTTAGAGCATCCTCCGAGAACGAAAAAAGCAAGGCTCAGAACAAGTAAGGAACGGTAAAACTTGGACATGACTGTGCTAAATAATTATCATCTTTGTGCTCCCAAATATAATAATTAACGCAGGCGATTGGCTTATTAGCATCAGAGAATGAAAGAACGCATTGATTTGTTGCTCCGTGAGGTGGAAGATTTCGGCAGTAAAACGGCCGCTGAAATAGAGGCATTTCGAATTGAAATGCTAGGAAAGAAAGGGAAAATCACCGCATTGTTTAATGATTTTCGGGAGATGTCCGGAGATCTTAAACGAGAGTTCGGAAAACCCCTCAATGAGTTAAAGAATAAGGCCGCAGCTAAGGTTAACGAGTTAAAATCAGCTGCAGAAGAGCAGATTGACCTCGGATCTGGTGAAGATTTAAGTCGTCCTGCGAACTTCCAATCTCTGGGATCTCGTCACCCGGTGAACCTGGTGAAAAATGAAATCGTATCTATTTTCCGACGGATCGGATTTAATGTTTCGGCCGGACCGGAAATCGAAGACGATTGGCATAATTTTACCGCCTTAAATTTTCCGGAAGAGCATCCTGCCCGCGATATGCAAGACACTTTTTTCGTGGCGCGTGATCCGGATTGGGCTTTAAGAACCCACACCTCTAGCGTTCAAGTTCGGGTGATGGAAAACTCCAAGCCTCCCATTCGTACTTTATCACCCGGAAGGGTATTTCGTAATGAGGCGATATCTGCACGTTCCCACTGTTTTTTCCACCAGGTAGAAGGCCTGTATATTGATGAAGGCGTGAGTTTTGCGGATTTAAAGCAAACCTTACTCTTCTTTGCGCAGGAGTTTTTCGGGCCGGAAACTAAAATTCGCCTGCGCCCCTCTTATTTTCCGTTTACCGAGCCTAGTGCCGAAATGGATGTGTATTGGGGATTGGAAAATGAGCGCGATTACCGCATGACCAAAGGCACCGGCTGGCTCGAAGTTCTAGGTTGTGGAATGGTAGACCCTAATGTTTTGAAAAACAACGGGATTGATCCTGAGAAATATTCAGGATTCGCCTTTGGAATTGGCGTGGAGCGCATTGCTTTGCATCGTTTCCAAATTCCAGATATCCGCATGTTATTTGAAAATGATTTAAAATTCCTGGAACAGTTTAAAGCTGCGTACTAGTAGCCGTTCTCAGAACTAGAAAGCATAAAAAAGCCGTCTTGGAATCTCCGAGACGGCTTTTATTATTTTTTAAAGACCGGCGTCTAGCTTTCACTGATGCTGGAAATCTTCAACATATTGGTCATGCCTTCTTCGTGAATAGGCATGCTGGCAATTTTAACGATCAAATCGCCATCGCTTACTAAATTCGATTTGATAACTATTTGTTTGATATCGGCAAAAGTCTCATCCGTACTTACCATTTTATCATAATAGAAACCGCGAACCCCCCATAACAAACTCATAGTATTGAGAATATTACGGTTAGAGGTGAACATTAAAATACTGGTCTTAGGACGGTGGGCCGAAATTTTGAAGGCCGTATATCCACTAAAAGTCATGGTAAGAATAGCCGCCGCTCCAATTTGATCGGCCACCTTACTGGCATTATAGCAAATGGAATCGGTTATAAAACGCTTGTTGCGATAGCGTGGCGGATTTTCTTCACGCACACTTACCTGGCCACTTTCTTCTACATGGGCAATAATTTTACTCATCGCTTTAATAACCTCTACCGGGTTTTTACCTACCGAGGTTTCCCCGCTGAGCATTACCGCATCAGCACCATCTAAAACAGAGTTGGCCACGTCGTTCACCTCTGCACGGGTAGGCGTAAGGTTCTCGATCATGGTTTCCATCATTTGGGTGGCAATTACTACGGGCTTGGCCATCAAATGACACTTGTTTACGATCATTTTCTGGATCAAAGGAACGCCTTGCATAGGAACTTCTACACCGAGGTCACCACGAGCCACCATAATGCCGTCAGAGGCCTCAATAATCTCATCAATCTCTACTACGGCTTCAGGCTTCTCAATCTTGGAGATTATGTGGCAGGGCGCATTATTTTTTTGCAGGATATCGCGCAGCTGATAAACATCATTAGGGTTTCGTACAAAAGAAAGCGCTACCCATTCCACGCGGCATTCCATGGCCACTTCCAGATCAGCTAAATCCTTTTCGGTTAAGCAGGGTAGGGAAATGCGGGTATTGGGCAGGTTAACGCCTTTGCGTGATTTTAATGGACCGCCTTGAATAACCTTGGCTTCCACCTCGTCCTTGGAATTGGTTTTAGTGGCCTCCAGTAAAATTTTGCCATCGTCAATCAGAATGCGATCCCCAATTTTAACATCGGTAGCAAACTGCTGATAGGTCATAAATACTTGTTCTGCGGAGCCTTCTACTTCTTTATTGGTGAAGATTAGGGTATCACCGGCTTTTAAAACCGCTCCTTCTTTTACGGTTCCAATGCGCAGTTTTGGACCTTGGAGATCTGCTAATACCGCAATATTGGTATTGAGCTCATCATTGAGCTTTCGTACTTTATCTACAATTTCACGGGCGGCATCATGAGAGCTGTGCGAGAAATTAATGCGAAAAACATTAACGCCGGCTTTCACCATTTCTACCATTACCTCATAGTCGCTGGAAGCTGGTCCCAGAGTAGCTACGATTTTTGCTTTGTTATAGGCCATGTGTGTATTTTATTGTTTTGTTGATTCGCGCCATTTCCTTTTCACTTAAGGCTTTCGCTTGATGGATTTTAGAGCAGGAGCGAAGACGTTTTTCCCAACTAAGTGTAAAATTTACATTTTCCTTATTTCCATCAAACCAAAGAAAAAAATTGAAACCTTCCTTATTTGGCAACCAGTTTTTTTCGGCTTCGGGGCTTTCTTCAAAAAGGCCAATTGACGCAATGCTTTCGCCATCACTACGATAGGAGCGATTTTCGACCATTTTTAAGTCCCACTCTTGATTTTCATCGTAAAAACCAAAGAGTCGAAAATAGAAACGCAAACCCTTATGATCGCTATAAAGGTCTTCATTTAATCGTTTCAGCCGTAGTTCAGGAAGCTCAAGATTAAGATGGTAACAAAGATTTAATGCGCCTTCCCGACTTAAAATGCCAAAGCCGGTATGACTACCTGAATGAAATTCTTCGAGATCAAGTTTGAACTTCGCCATTCGGCAAATTTAAATGCAGAAAGGCTGTTTTTGCTGCTTCCTCTTCTGCTTTCTTTTTGGTGGGGCCATGTCCTTTTGCTACTTCTCTTTGCCCTAAAAGGCAAGCAACATGATAGATAGGGTTATGACTTTTACCCTCGGTAAGCACTAATTTAAACTGTACCGATTTCTTTTCCTTTTGACCCCATTCCAGTAATGAGCTTTTATAGGAAGTCAATCGAAGGGCTAATTTCTCCAGGTCTAATGGTTGCAGCACTTTTTTCTCTAAAAAGCGTTGACAGGCGGCATAGCCGTGATCAATATATAGCGCACCGATTAATGCTTCGAAAGCATCACCATTAAGTGATTTTGCACGTGTGCCTCGGGTTGGTGTATAATGTAAAAGGGCCTCCAGGTTCATATTGGCCCCCAGTTCATTAAGGTGCTTACGACTCACAATTTTACTGCGCAGGCTGGTTAATTCTCCCTCCTCCTTAAACGGATAAGAACGGTAGAGATAATCTGTAATTACAGCACCCAAAATGGCATCACCTAAAAACTCCAAACGCTCATTATTCATCTTGAGGCCTTTAGAGTTTTCCTTGGCTGCGGAACTGTGGGTAAAAGCCAGTTCGTACAGATCTTTGTTTTGCGGTTTATAGCCGGTCAAAATTTCGATCTGAAACAAAAAATTCCCGCCTTGTTTGGGGCGGGAATTCCATTTTTTTAAAAAAGATAACATCAAGCAGCAGCGAGATTAGCTTAGTTTACGGAACATAACAGAGGCGTTATGACCGCCAAAACCAAAGGTGTTGCTAATTGCGGTGCGCACTTCACGTTTTTGAGCTTTGTCGAAAGTCAAGTTCAATTTGGGATCAATCTCCGGATCATCGGTAAAGTGGTTGATGGTAGGAGGAATGATATCGTTTTGAATCGCTAAAATCGCGGCGATCGCTTCTACTGCACCAGCGGCACCTAAGAGGTGACCCGTCATGGATTTAGTAGAACTGATGTTTAAACGATAGGCATCTTCACCAAAAACCTCTTTAATAGCCTTTAATTCAGCAACATCTCCCAAAGGGGTAGAAGTTCCGTGTACATTGATGTAATCAACGTCCGCAGGCTTCATACCAGACTCAGTAAGCACTTGTTGCATTACACCTTTAGCGCCCAATCCTTCAGGATGTGGAGCAGTAATGTGATGCGCGTCGGCGCTAATACCAGAACCAATCAGTTCGGCATAAATTTTAGCACCACGAGCTTTTGCGTGCTCATAGTCTTCCAGAATGATACATCCGGCACCCTCTCCCAATACAAATCCATCGCGATCCTTATCAAAAGGACGGCTGGCTGTTTCTGGAGAATCATTACGGGTACTCAGGGCGTGCATGGCGTTAAAGCCACCCATTCCAGCTTCGTTAACGGCGGCTTCACTACCACCTGCCAGACATACATCAACCTTACCCAAACGGATAAAGTTAAAGGCGTCGATCAGGGAGTTGGTAGAAGAGGCACAAGCCGAAACTGTCGAATAATTTGGTCCGCGGAATCCGTACTTAATGCTGATATGACCGGGGGCCAGGTCCGCGATCATTTTTGGGATAAAAAACGGACTAAAGCGTGGCGTTCCGTCACCTTTGGCAAAATTTAAACACTCTTCCAGGAAGGTGTCTAAGCCGCCAATGCCAGAACCCCAAATCACCCCAACGCGGTCCGGATTAAGGTCTAAACCTTCCAAACCGCCATCTTTTACGGCTTGATCAGCAGTAACCAGTGCGTACTGGGTAAAGCGATCCATCCGTCGAGCTTCCTTGCGATCAATGAAGTCATTCACACTGAAATCCTTCAGCTCGCAAGCAAATTGGGTTTTGAACTTTTCAGGGTCAAAACGGGTGATTCGGGCCGCACCGCTTTTACCCGCCAGCAAGTTTTGCCAGTAGGTTTCCACGTCGTTACCGATAGGAGTTAATGCTCCTAATCCTGTTACTACAACCCTTCTCAGTTCCATAAGAGGGAATTATTTTTTAGCCTCTTCGATATAGGCAACCGCCTGACCAACGGTGGTAATGTTTTCTGCTTGGTCGTCTGGAATTTGAATATCAAATTCTTTTTCGAATTCCATAATCAGCTCTACAGTGTCCAGGGAGTCTGCACCCAGATCATTGGTAAAGCTAGCTTCGTTGGTTACTTCGTTTTCGTCTACTCCTAGCTTATCTACAATGATAGCTTTTACTTTAGAAGCGATTTCTGACATGATAATTTGTTTAAAATTATAAGCTGCAAAGAAAGGAAATAAATCAAAATGCCACGGCTTATTTGTCTTTGGTTTGTTTGCTTTTGTATTTTCGTCGGGTAGACATTTGCCATGAAGAAAATTGTTGTCCTTGCCTCTGGCTCAGGGACTAACGCAGAAAACATAGTGCGTTATTTCGAAGAAAGCGATCTGGCTAAGGTTGTTGCGATCATAACCAACAATCCAAAAGCTGGGGTTTTAGACAAGGCCCGAAAACTTGGAGTACAGGCTACTGTGCTCACTAACAGTCAGATAGAAGACGGTACCCTGCAAAGGAAATTAGAGAACCTGCGTTGCGATTTGGTCGTTCTTGCTGGATTTCTCCGAAAAATTCCAGCCGAATTAATTCAAGCTTTCGAAAAAAGAATCATCAATATTCACCCTGCTTTATTGCCAGATTATGGCGGTCCGGGTATGTACGGAAAGTACGTTCATCAGGCCGTAGTGGAAAATGAAGAGGAGATTTCCGGGATCACTATCCATTATGTGGATGAAAATTATGACGAAGGAGAGATCATTTTTCAGGAAGAAGTGGAGATTGATTTTGAAGACAGTTGGGAAGACGTAGAGTACAAAGTGCGGGAACTCGAATACCGCCATTACCCTTCTGTAATCGAATACTTGCTGCCTAATATTTAATGCTGATTCACCTTTACACAGACGGCGCGGCCAAGGGAAACCCTGGACCGGGCGGATACGGTATTGTCCTTGAAGCAGGGCCCCATCGCAAAGAATTGTCGGGCGGATTTCGCCGTACCACTAATAACCGCATGGAGCTTTTGGCGGTAATAGTAGGCTTGGAAGCCTTAAAAAATCCAGGACAGCAAGTGCGTGTTGTTTCCGATTCTAAATATGTGGTAGACGCGATAAATAAAGGATGGCTGCGATCCTGGATTCAAAAAGGCTTTAAGGGTAAGAAAAATGTAGATCTCTGGAAACGCTTAATCCCCATGTTGCAAAAACATCAGGTGCAATTTCAATGGGTAAAAGGCCATAATGATCATCCTCAAAATGAGCGTTGCGATCGCTTAGCGGTGGCAGCAAGCGAAAGTCAGGGCTTGCCGATTGACCATGGCTTTGAAAATTCATAAAGGCTTTAGAAGGAAATATATTCCTGCGGATCTACGGCATATCCATTATACCATAGCTCGAAATGCAGGTGTGGGCCGGAGCTTAATTCGCCCGAGTTACCAATAATGGCTATCGGCTCACCGGAAGAAACATCCTGTCCTTGAGCTTTTAATAAGGCTGAATTATGCTTGTACACCGAGATAAACTTCTCGGCATGCTGGATAATCATTACATAACCGGTTTCGGCGGTCCATTCGGCAAAAATTACTCGTCCATCCTGGGTTGCTTTAATAACCTCATTCTCTTTGGCGACGATATCAATTCCTAAATGTTCCTCTTCAGGGTTAAAATCCTGGGTTACCAGCCCTTTAATAGGGATAAAGAAATTGAGGCTTTCTAAATTAAGGCGTCGTCGACCTTCGACTGGTATATTAAATTGCTCTTCTTCTTCAACCATTTTGCGGAGCAGCGAATCATCTTTACTGATTCCGAGGTTAATACGGCTTTGGTTAAGACTGTCTACCACCTGATCATCACTGAGGTCCAAAGGTTCCTGGCCGTTTATTACTCCTTGTATGTTTTGCAGAAAAAGCGAATTATAATTCAATTGATTTTCGAGGCTATCCGTAACCTGAGCCAATCGGATGGCATCGCGCTTAAGCGCAGTACTGGAATAACCAGGTATATACTCCCGCAAAGGAGTAAAGGCAATTAATAAGGTAGTACCGGCAATTAAGAGGATTACCGATAAGCCTGAAACCACAAAAACGTTGAGTCGGCTGAGTTTAAAACTGAGCTTTTCCTCAAAAGTATCATCGTTCAGGATCACCAGGCGATACTTATTTCGCAGTTTGGTGATGAGCTTTTTGGATTCTTTTTTCTCTGAAGCCATGTTTTGCAAATATCAGAAAATCCAAAGGCAAAGCGCTTTTTAGGCCCTGCGATTCTTAGGAATAGAAAGATTAAAAGACTTAAAAGCGCAGGAATAGGGAACTTAGTATTGAGATTACAATATTTTTGCGCATTAATTGTTATTTCACACCGAACCGACATCACGCGCGTCACTTGAAATTATTACGCTATTCGACATTCATAATAGCCGCTCTGCTTATCCTGGGCGCCTGCTCTCGCACTAAAGATATTTTTACCGCGCGGACCTACCACCGTATGGTCAGCAAGTACAATATTCTTTTTAACGGCGAACAAGCTTTATTAAAAGCTCGTACTCAGCTGAAAAAACAGCATGTTGACGATTACGATGACTTTTTATCCATTTACCGAGAAGGCACGGAAGAAACCATTGGTGGGGTTAAACCCGATCTGGAAAAATCCCTGGAGAAGGGTAGTAAAACCATCCAGAACCATTCAATGCTTATCGACGGCAAGCAAAAGAACACCTATATAGATGATGCCTACCTTTTAATGGGTAAGGCGCATTATTTTAAGCAAGACTATGCCGCGGCTCTGGAAACCTTCAATTATGTGATCCAAAAATTTCGGGATGCTGAGATCAGAGCGGAAGCGGAACTGTGGGCCGCCAAAACTGAAACGGGGATGGAAAATTACATTCCCGCTAAAGCGCGTTTCGAAAAACTATACAGCAATACCAGCCTGGCCAGACATCTAAATGCCGATGTTTTTGCCTCCTTCGCCCATCTCGAATTTGTTCAAGGGAATTATGAGGAAGCCTATCAGCTCCTGATTCAAGCGGCGGAAAAAACCGAGGATAAGGAATTGGAAGTTCGATGGCTGTATATCTGTGGTCAGCTTTTAGCAAAACAAGGTCAAGATTATGAGGCTAGCCAAATGTTTGATCGCGTAATCCGCAAGGGCCCGCCTTATGATTTACTTTTTAATGCCCAATTAAATCAAGCCCGCAACTACGATATCGAATTGATGGATCCCAGCAAGGCCTATGACGACCTGGAGAAAATGCTGCGGGATGAAAAGAATTATGATAATCGCGATCAGATCTATTATGTAATGGCAGAAGTAGCCCAAAAGCTGGGTGAGGAGCTGGATCGCGATGATTTTTTAAATAAATCTATTCGGGTAAGTACCCAAAACGATAAGCAGAAAGGCTTGAGCTACCTCTGGTTGGCTGAGATTCGATTTGATGATAAGGAATACGAAAAAAGTCAGGCGTATTACGATAGCTGCTATCAGTTTTTACCAAAGAACCATCCTAAGTATGCTCAGGTGGCAATGTTTAAAAAGAGCTTGGGTCGATTGGTAGCGAATCTGCAAACTATTGCCCTGCAAGATAGTTTGCAGGCATTGGCAGCCTTGAGTGATGCTGATCAATTGGAGGCGATTAATGAGATTATTGATAAAGTAAAAGAAGCCGATGAAGAAGCCTTGCGCGCTAAGGAGCGCGAAATGGATCAATTGGCTTTTAATTCGGGTACCAATAATGGGGGAGGCATCGGCGGTTTAGCCGGGGTTGGAAATGCCAACCAAAGCTTTTACTTCTATAATCCCTCCATTCGCTCTTCCGGAGTATCCAGCTTTGTAGCCAAATGGGGCAATCGAAAATTGGAAGATAATTGGCGTCGGAAAGATAAGTCGGTGATATTAGAAGATCCCACCAATCCTGAGGCAGGTGCTAATGGCGAAGGGGGAACGGATGAAAAGGAACTCGATCCGCGTTACGACCCTCAGACCTATTTGGTACAAATCCCAAATGATTCTGCGGCTATGGATACCAGCCATAGTTTAATTCAACTGGCCCTCTTGGATAATGCTATACTTTATAAGGAGGATATTAAAGATTTAATAGCAGCCTCCGAAAGTGTGCTTGAGCTATTACAACGCTATCCTGATTATCAAGATCGTGCCCGGGCTTGGTATTTACTCTATCGTATTTATCTCTTAATGGAGGATGAAGCCAAGAGCACTCAATACAAGAACCTCATTTTAAGTACTTATCCTAAATCTGAATACGCCTATCTAATCCTTAATGAAGGAAAAGATGTGAAGGATGTAGATGAGTCCGAAGCCAAACGCGCTTATGCCGCGGCTTATCAGGATTATGAATCCAAGCGATATCGCCAGGCTTTAAGTGCTGCCAAGACTGGCTTCGAGGCCTATGAAGACAGTCGTTATGGTGCCCGTTTCCTTTTATTAACTGCCTATTGCGAGGCTGGCCTGCGTAAAATGGAGGAGCTTCGTACCAGCTTGGAAGAGGTATTAAAACGTTTCCCACGGACCCCCGAATCTACCGAAGCACAAAAAATATTGAGCGCCATGGGTCAGGATGCAAAGACCGAGGGCGATGATAAATCAGCTAAAAAGACTGCTTCCTATCGCAGTGACTTTAGCTCACAACATCGATACGTCTTATTAGTGCCGAATGGAAAGGTGAGTGCCAATCAGGTGCAGATCAGCCTTTCCGACTTTAACAGCAAGTATTTCCCCAATAACCGCCTCTTGGTAAAGAGTATTTTAATGGGTACTGAATGGCAAGTTGTTATGGTAAGTGGCTTGGCCAATCAAAAACAAGCGCAGGAATACTATCGCACATTGAACAGTGAAAAAGCGCTGGAGAAATTGTTGATCTCTGTGGATTTTAAACAATTTGTAATTTCGAACGCTAACTTTACAGATTTCTATAAAAATCAGGACATTAAAGGTTATCAGGCCTTTTTTGACGAGAACTATAAATAGGAGAAGGGGATATGATTAAAAAAACGAAGGAAGTAAACGTCGCACCAAGTAGTAGCAACCGAATCCTACAAGGTACTTCCATTGAAGGAAATGTGCACTCTGAAGGTGATTTTCGTGTGGATGGCGAAATTGAAGGAAACATTAGTATTTCCGGCAAACTGGTTATCGGCGAGAAAGGCCGGGTGAAGGGAGAGGTGAAGTGCGGATCTGCACGTATTTCCGGTCGCCTGGAAGGAACTATGGTGGTAGAAGACTTGCTTAATTTGGAAGCATCTGCCCGTGTAGAAGGCGATATCTTTACTATTAAATTGGCGATTGAACCCGGCGCTGAATTCAGTGGATCCTGTAAAATGGGAGCTGTAGTGCGCGATATCCATAAAAATGACTCCGCCCGAAAAGAAGAAAGACGATCTGAAAAGATCTCTTAAGTCCTATTCCAAGTATTCGGGACTGGGCTTGCAAATGGGTGCCTTGATATTTTTGGGTGCCTATGGTGGCAAGTGGCTGGATGCCCGATACGAATTCAACAAAGCCTGGTTTACCATGCTAGGCACGCTTATAGGTATGGGCTTGGGCCTTTATCTATTTTTAAAAGGAATTCAGTCCGATGATGATAAATGATCGCCTTTCGCAGTATCCACAGGCCGTTTTGCTTTTCATTTTAGCGCTGGCATTTGGCATCCACTACGCCATTTTAAACTATCTCCAGATACCCATCGGGGCCAGCCTTACCTGGCAAGCCTACCTTTTTAACCTCCTTGCCGCTCAAATAATTCTAACGGTAATGCTGCGAATCGCCCAAAAGAAACAAGATTATTTGGGCTTTATATTCATGGCTGGCAGCCTTTTAAAGTTCTTGGTTTTCTTTTTGGCCTTTTACCCGGTGTATAAGGAAGACGGTGAAATCACTAGCCTCGAGTTCAGTTCATTTTTTGTTCCCTATCTTATCTGTTTGGCCTTCAAATCATTTGTTTTATTACGCAGCTTAAATAAAGCCTGAAAATCCGCGAAAAAAAGAAGCTTTAAAAATTGGCAACTTGGAAAGCATTTATGTTTACTTTTGCGCTGATTTTTAAACGACCTCTGAACGCCGAGTTATGCAGATCAAAAGATTCGGATTCTTAGCCTTCCTCTTAGCCTTCTCATTTTCTTGGGCGGCTAATGCGAGCAATCAACATGGTGATGAACATGGACACCATGAGGAACAGGGTGAGAAATCTATCAAAGAGCAGATTGCTGAAGTTAAAGAGCACCACCTTAAAGACAGTCACAGCTTTCACCTTTGGGGCGATCATGCCAGCGGAACCTCTGTAGAGTTCCCATTACCCGTAATCCTTTGGGATGAGGGCGAACTGCATTTCTTCATGTCTTCGGCCTTCCATCACAGTGAAAATCAAACCGTAGAAAGCAAAGGTTCTTACTTCCGTTTATACCATAGTAAGATTTACAAAACCGATGCTGAAGGTACTATCCACTACGATGAAGAGCATCATGCGACCAACGCAAAACCCATTGATTTTTCCATTACCAAAACCGTATTCAGTACCATTCTTGTAGGTTTGTTATTACTATGGTTATTTGGATCTGTAGCTAAAAAATACCGCAAAGACCTCGTGCCTCGTGGTATTGCGAAATTTATGGAGCCTTTGGTGATTCTCGTTCGCGATGATATTGCCAAGCCCAATATTGGGGAGAAGGACTACAAGCGATTTATGCCTTACCTCCTTACCGTATTCTTCTTTATTTGGATGGCCAATATGATCGGTCAAACTCCACTAGGAATTAACATTACCGGTAACATCGCAGTTACTTTAGGCCTGGCCTTAATCACTTTCTTTATTACGCAGTTCTCAGGTCGTAAAGACTACTGGGCGCATATCTTCTGGATGCCAGGAGTACCTTATGTGATGCGTCTGGTTTTAATGCCGATTGAGATCTTGGGTATGTTTGTAAAACCCTTCTCACTGATGATTCGTTTGTATGCGAACATCCTGGCTGGTCACGTGGTGATCATGAGTATCATTGGCTTGATCTTTATCTTTGGTGCCTGGGGTGCTAAAGGAGCCTTCTTCGGATTGACCTTCTTCTTATCGATTATCGAATTATTGGTGGCCTTCTTACAGGCTTATATTTTCACCATGCTTTCGGCCCTTTACTTTGGTTCTGCGGTTGAGGTTCATGATGAACACCATTAAGATTTTTATTAATGCTTAAATCACACAAACCATGGAAATTCCAGCTATTGTAGGTGCAGGTTTGATCGTAATCGGTGCCGGATTAGGTATCGGTCGTATTGGTGGCTCCGCTATGGAAGCTATCGCTCGTCAACCTGAAGCTTCAGGTAAGATCCAAACTGCAATGATTATTGCTGCGGCTCTTATCGAGGGTATTGGTTTCGCTGCTCTGTTTGCAGTGTAAGAAACTTAAAGACCAAAGGTGAGCAGCGGTTGGCTGTCGCCTTTGGTTCCCTGATTTTTGAACGAACCGAATAAAAGATTATAAAGTGGCATTATTAGAAGATTTTTCAGTTGGCCTGTTTTTTTGGCAACTTATTTTGTTCATTCTCCTGCTGTTTGTTTTACGCAAATTTGCCTGGAAACCCATCTTAGGCGCAGTAGAAGAGCGTGAGAAAAGCATTGAAGATTCTTTGGCTTCCGCCGAAAAGGCTCGTGCCGAAATGGAACGTCTCCAGTCTAACAACGAGCGTATCCTGGCCGAAGCCCGTGCAGAGCGTGATACTATTTTGAAAGAAGCGCGTGAGATCAAAGACAAGATGATCAACGATGCTAAGTCTGAAGCTGGCGCCCAAGCCGAAAAGATTATCGCGAACGCCAAGGAGCAAATCCAAAACGAAAAGATGGCGGCCGTTACCGATCTTAAAAACCAGGTGGCTGAAATGTCTATCGAAATCGCTGAGATGGTTTTACGTCGCGAACTCGATGACAAGGCTAAGCAAGGCGTTTTGGTAAAAGACCAGTTAGACAATTTTAAATTAAACTAACATGGTAGTAACCAAGTTAGGTCGCGTATACGCCAAAGCCCTCATCGATCTGGCTAAAGAACAGGACCAGGTAGAAGCCATCCGCGAAGACATGCGTTTGGTTTCTGCTACTTTGAATGAGTCCCGAGAATTGACTAGCGTGATGAGTAGCCCCATTGTAAAAGGCGACAAAAAACAAGCAATTCTCCAAGAAATCTTCAAGGAGAAAATTAGCGATTTAAGCGTGCGCTTCCTTAACATCGTGGTAGATCACGGTCGTGAAGGCTCCCTGCGCGTAATCGCTCAAGCTTTCGAAAATATGTACCTTCAGCACAAAGGCATTGAAAGGGTAAGTGTAACTACTGCCTATGCCCTTAGTGATGATGAGGTTAAAGCCGTTACCGAAAAAGCTTCGGCTTATACCGGTAAGCAAGTAGAATTAGCCCAGAACGTAGATGAGACTATCATCGGCGGTATGGTATTACGCGTTGGCGATAAACGCTATAACGGTAGTTTGGCGCATCAGTTGGAAACTCTGCGTCGCCAGTTTAAAGACAATCACTACATCAAAGATTTTTAAGGATCAATAAGCTCAAGCAACATGGCTGAAGTAAAATCCGCTGAAGTATCAGCAATTCTGAGAAACCAACTTTCTGGTTTCAAAAGTGAAGCAGACCTCGAAGAAGTAGGAACCATCCTCCAGGTAGGTGACGGTATTGCCCGTGCCTATGGACTGAGCAATGCTCAGGCTGGTGAATTGGTGGAGTTCGATTCCGGATTACGCGGTATCGTACTGAACCTCGAGGAAGACAATGTGGGTATCGTATTGCTTGGTGCCGACGAGAATATTAAAGAAGGTTCTACCGTAAAACGTACCGGACAAATTGCCTCTATTAATGTTGGTGAAGGAATGTTGGGTCGTGTAGTAGATACCTTAGGTAACCCAATCGACGGTAAAGGACCTATCGAAGGTGAAACTTTCGAAATGCCTTTAGAGCGTAAAGCTCCGGGTGTAATCTACCGTCAACCAGTAAACGAGCCATTACAAACTGGTATCAAAGCGATCGACGCAATGATTCCTGTAGGTCGTGGTCAGCGTGAGTTGATTATTGGTGACCGTCAAACGGGTAAATCTACCGTTGCTCTGGATACCATCATTAACCAGCGCGAATTTTACGATGCTGGCGAGCCTGTATTCTGTATCTATGTAGCGATTGGTCAAAAAGGTTCTACCGTAGCCGGTATTGCTAAAACCTTAGAAGAAAAAGGCGCTTTGGATTACACTGTAATCGTTGCGGCTAACGCTTCTGACCCTGCTCCTATGCAGTTCTATGCTCCATTTGCTGGTGCTGCTATTGGTGAGTACTTCCGCGATACAGGTCGTCCTGCCTTGATCGTATATGATGACCTTTCTAAACAAGCGGTAGCTTACCGTGAGGTATCTCTGCTTTTACGTCGTCCTCCCGGTCGTGAGGCCTATCCTGGTGACGTATTCTACCTTCACTCTCGTTTATTAGAGCGTGCGGCTAAGGTGATCGCCGATGATAATGTAGCGAAGAACATGAACGACCTTCCTGTGTCTTTAAAAGACAAAGTAAAAGGTGGTGGTTCTTTAACTGCATTGCCAATTATTGAAACTCAAGCGGGTGACGTATCTGCCTATATTCCTACCAACGTAATTTCGATTACCGACGGACAGATCTTCTTGGAATCTGATCTCTTTAACTCGGGTGTACGTCCTGCGATTAACGTAGGTATCTCCGTATCTCGTGTAGGAGGTAACGCTCAGATCAAATCCATGAAAAAGATCTCCGGTACCCTTAAGCTCGACCAGGCTCAGTACCGCGAGTTAGAGGCCTTCGCCAAATTCGGATCTGACCTTGACGCTGCTACCATGGCGGTAATTAATAAAGGTAAGCGTAACGTGGAAATCTTGAAGCAAGGTGTAAACAGCCCACTTCCTGTAGAGAAACAAGCTGCGATTATCTACGTTGGAACCAAAGCTTTATTGAACAACGTACCGGTGGACAAAATCCGCGAGTTCGAAGTAGAGTTCTTGGACTATATGGACAACAAGCATCGCGATGTTCTGGATCAATTAAAAGCCGGTAAACTTACCGACGAGATCACTGGAACAATCGAGAAAGTTGCTAAAGAACTGGCAGCTAAATATTAATAGCATTCTCTTTTCCGAGGCCTTCCATCAGGAGGGCTTCGGTAAAAGCTTTAAGCCTTAAAATATGGCCAACTTAAAAGAACTACGTAGTCGGATCACCTCGGTAGGTAGCACCATGCAGATTACTTCTGCCATGAAGATGGTATCTGCCGCTAAGCTCAAGCGAGCTCAGGATGCGATTACCCAACTCCGTCCTTACGCGCAGAAGCTAGAAGAAATTCTGGTGAACGTAAGTGCGACTTTGGACTCTTCAGAAGGGCAGTACAGCCGCCAAACTGACGACGTTAAAAAGGTTTTATTGGTTGCCATTTCTTCGAACCGTGGTCTTTGTGGTGCTTTTAATGCCAACGTGGTAAAACGCGTAATGGCCTATCAAGCCGAAAGCAATGCCCAGGTGGATACCTTCTTTATGGGTAAGAAGGCCGGAGAAATTCTGGTAAAACGTGGTTCCTCTGCTCCCATTGGTGAGCGTAACTCTATCTATGAAGATTTGAGCTATGACAATGCCAGTGAAGTAGCAGAAATGCTGATGCAGAAATTCGTTGAAGGCGAATACGACCGCATCGAATTAGTGTATAACCGCTTTATCAATGCTGCTACTCAACGTGTGCAATGCGAGCAGTTCTTACCCATTCGCGAGGTAAAAAGCGAAGGTACATCTGCTGGTGAATACATCTATGAGCCCGGCAAAGAAGAGATTTTGGAAGATTTGATTCCTAAGTCTTTAAAAACACAGCTTTTCAAAGCTTTATTGGATAGCAATGCCTCCGAACACGGAGCGCGTATGACCGCTATGCATAAGGCTACGGATAACGCTCAGGAACTGAAACGTAACCTGAGTCTGGAATACAACAAAGCCCGTCAGGCGGCCATTACCAACGAAATTCTCGAGATCGTGGGTGGTGCCAATGCCCTGGCCGAAGGCTAGAAATTCTTGTTATTGTTTAAAAGACCCCGGCTATTTCAGTCGGGGTTTTTTTATGCCTTAACTTTTGTCTTGGGAGCTTTTAATGGGAAAATGTACATTTAAGAATCCCTTCCTTATTAAACTAAAATGCTGATGCGAAGCTTCCTTTGGGTCACTCTTTTAAGCATAGCAAGCCTGCAAGCGCAAAGTTCTAAAACCTGGCCATCCATTGCTGCAATTGATATGGGCCTAAGTCCTTTGGAAGTTTTTTTTACGGATTATCGAAGTCAGTATAAGAATGGATACTCCAGCTACCTGGAAATCGAAATACGAAACCGAGGTAAGCTTCAAACAATTGTGGGCTTTCAGTATCATCGATACTTAATGGAGGATCAATTTAAACCAATCAATCATGCCCATAATTATGATTTTTACTTAGCTCTGGCCAAAGAATTTCAGTTTCATAAGCATCGGTTTCAATTGCTTTTTCCGCTGGGAATAAGTGTTTTAGTCTCCGATAATAATTTTGAAGCCTATCGTGGACATGATCATGTACCTACGAAGGGCAGTCCATTTTTAGGTTTAAGGGCAAAGTATGCTTACCCTATCAACCAGCATAGCTCTTCAGGGATTTATGTGGGAGCTTTTACGACCGGCACAATAACAATAGGAATTAGCACCACATATAGCCTATGAAGTATTTGATTTTAAAAATCCTCGTACTCTTTATTAGCCTAAATGTTTCGGCCCAAAGTTCCCTTTCCCTCAGTATGGGGGCTGGCATTTTAAGTGAATCTTATAGTCCGCATTATAAGTCCTTTGCAGATTACCTAAATGATAAGGCCTTGCCCCGGCAACAATTGCAGGCAGGACTCCAGTATAATTGGCAAATAGATGATCACTCCAGTTTAGGGTTTGGAGGAGCCTACCTATTCCGAGATATTCAATACCAGGATTTGGTGATCAAGGATCATAATAATCAATCAACGGAATATCAATCAGATGTGCTCCGATATTTGGATTTTTCATTTGCTTATGGCTATAAACTACGTTGGAGTCGCAGTTTTAGCCTGTACCCTAAAATGGGGTTTTTTAGCTTTATACCGGTGGAAAGTCGACCTATAATGTATTCGATAGCTTCGACTGTATTACGTCCTCAAATCGACTACGATCAGCATGGGGGATTAGGTGCTTTGGCGGAGCTTTACCTCGAATGGAATCCCTGGTCTAAAAGCAAGTGGGGATTACACTTGGCTATTCCTTATCAATGGTATTGGTTTCTAAATACTGCAGAAAGACGCGATCCATTTTACTCGCTTTCCTTGCAAATGGGTTTACATTATAATTTACTTCGCGGGCGGCGCTATTGATTTTTTGGAATTAAGTTTTCCGGCCCGCATTTTGCTAACTTCCCCACGTGATCAACAGGAGCTGGATACCCTTTACCCTTAGAGGACGCATCTTTTTTTCGATGCTGCTTATCCTCGCTATTTCATTCCTTTTAACCGGAACCATTTCCTTCTATCACTTTAAGCAAGAAAACGAGCAATACCACGAAGAACGCCTTAAACGCAAGGAGTTCGCGGTTTTGGAATCCATTAATTTTTTCTTGCGCGATCAGGAGCTCATCAACAATACCGACAGCATTGTAAGCCTCTTTGATACCAAGGTTTGTGATCTCGCGCAAATCAATGGTTTGGATATCAATATCTACGGCCTTAACGGGAATTTGCTTATCGCCTCTACACCTCATCTCCACGAAAGTGGCCTTATTCCCACCAAGATTGATCCCGATCTGATGGAGCGCCTTTATCAGACCGCCGACCAGGTTTTACGACGTTATAAAACCGATTCGGTTGATTTCCTTTCCACCTTCGATTTTATTCGGAATTACCAAGGCAAGCCGGTAGCGATCATTAACCTGCCCTATTTCGACGTTGAAGACCTCAGCAGAGAGGATTTGAGAAACTTTCTCTGGCGATTAACGGAAATATACTTCCTCCTCTTTTTGGGTGCCAGTTTGATGGCCTATTTCCTTTCCAATTACATCACCGGATCCTTGCAACTAATCGGGGAACACATAAAAAACACCCGACTCAAAGGAGGAAATTATCAACTGGAATGGAAATACCAGGATGAGATTGGGACTCTGGTGGCGGAATACAATCGTATGCTTCAAGAGCTGGAAGCCTCCGCCGCTAAATTGGCCCAAACCGAAAGGGAAAGTGCCTGGCGTGAAATGGCCAAACAAGTGGCGCATGAAATTAAAAATCCGCTTACGCCCATGCGACTCAATGTGCAGTACCTCGAAAAGAGCCTGCGTACAGATGATCCTGAGAAACTACGTGAGTTTTCGGAAAGCATGATTGATCAGATAGATACCCTGAGCAATATTGCAGCCGCTTTCTCACGCTTTGCCTCTATGCCGGAACTACGCTTAAAACTATTCCCCGTAAGGGAATTGGTACGCAGAGTGGCTATGTTATATCCAGAGCATAATGTTCAATTTAAGGCAGAAGATGAGGATCTGCAGATTTATGCTGATCCGGATCAACTTATTCGAGTGATGAATAACCTCATCAATAATGCCCTGCAATCCGTACCCCAGGGTCGAAAAGAGCAGATAGTAGTTTCGCTTTCGCGGAAGGGAGAACAGGCTCTTATTGAAGTTTGCGACAATGGCAGTGGTATTCCCGAATCGCAGCATACCAAGATTTTTGAGCCTCGTTTTACCACCAAATCTAGTGGCATGGGATTAGGCCTGGCTTTGGTAAAGCGAATTGTAGATGGCTTTTCCGGGCGCATCGAATTCGAAACCAAACTGGGCGAAGGAACTTGTTTTCGAGTATACCTACCTCTATCCGCGCAAAGCGAGGACTAGGAAGTTTTTAAATCCGAGGGAATTCATTTCTTTTGCAGGGCACCCAATGAAACAATCATGGAATTCAACAATCTGCTACTGGAAATAAGCGATTCAATTGCGGTAATTACCCTTAATCGCCCTAAGCAACTCAATGCCTTAAATAAAGAAACAATCGCCGAGCTGCATCAGGCCCTTGAAGGTCTAAAGAATGATGCCGCTGTTCGGGTGATCATCCTAACCGGAAGTGGCGAAAAGTCATTTGTGGCTGGCGCCGATATTAAAGAATTTGCCAATTTCTCGGTAACTGAAGGAACCGAATTAGCGGCCTTAGGTCAAACGAGTCTCTTCGATTATATCGAGAACTATAGTAAGCCCGTAATCGCCGCCGTAAATGGTTTTGCATTGGGTGGTGGTTTGGAACTAGCGATGAGTGCACATATTCGCATTGCATCTAACAATGCCAAATTAGGCTTACCTGAAGTTACCCTGGGTTTAATTCCCGGATATGGTGGTACCCAACGTTTAGCCCAATTGGTAGGCAAAGGCCGAGCCCTGGAAATGATTCTCAGCGCTCAAATGATCAAGGCCGATCGTGCCTATGAAATGGGTTTGGTAAATCACCTTACGGAATTGGAAGAACTGCTTCCAACGGCTAAAGGCCTAGCTTCTAAAATTGCCCAAAATTCGCCCAATGCTATTCACAGTGCGATTAAATGTGTAAATGCGGGCTATACCGATGGGATGAATGGCTTTAAGGTGGAAATTGAAGAATTCGGAAAATGCTTCGGCACTGAAGATTTTACGGAAGGAACCACCGCCTTTTTAGAAAAACGCCAACCTCAGTTTTGAGCATTCGCAAAGACTTTAAAATAGAACGTACGGCTCGCTACTACCTCAGTAGCGAGCCGTCGTCTTTACAGCCCTATCTCTGTTTTGTACTGCATGGTTATGGGCAGCATCCGGAGTTCTTTTTGCGTAAGTTCGAAAAGGCACAGCGTTCCGATATTTTGTTTGTGGCACCCGAAGGCTTGCATCGTTTTTATTTACAAGGCTCTTCGGGACGAGTGGGCTCCAGTTGGATGACCAAGGAGGACCGCCTTAATGATATTGATGACTATTGCCAAATGTTGGATCAAGTGGCGGCTATGGTCATGGATCACCAGCGCTTTGAAAAGGTGGCCATTTTTGGTTTCTCGCAGGGCGTGGCCACCGCATGCCGATGGGCCAATAGCACCCATTTGAAGTTTGAAACCTTAATCAATTGGGCCGGAGCTTTCCCTCCGGATCTCAACTTTGAAACGGCGCTTGAAAATTTTCGCCCGAAGGAATTACATATGCTATGCGGCGACGATGATGAATTTATTAGCGAGCAGCGATTAGAGGAACATTTAAATTTTCTGAAGGAAAAGGGTCTCCATCCCAAGCTGCATCGTTTTGAAGGGAAGCATGATATTTATGAAGCGCCTCTAAAGGCTTTACTGGAGGAGGTTTTTCCTACTCATCCAAATCCATAAAGTCGTTAAGATCCCGACGTTCTTTTTTGGTCGGTCTACCGGTGCCGCGAGGTCGGCTCAGCTTATGCATCATATTGATGAATTGCTGTTTTTCGAGCTCTTCGGCGGTAGTAATGTCTCGGATTAAGTCGGGAACCAATTTGGCGCCTACCCGTGATTTGGGGATGTCCAATACCTCAACCTGGTAAAGCACACCATCCTTACGAAAACCAATTCTGTCGCCCACCTTTACTTCTCGTGAGGCTTTGGCCGGCTCATCGTTAATTAATACCCGCGACTTTTTTAAGGCATCTGTAGCCAGGCTGCGGGTTTTGTATTTGCGAACACACCAGAGGTACTTATCAATACGCATGGGTCAAAAATAAAGAATCCCGGCAGCGTACTGCGCGGGATCCTTTGGATATAGAGGGGGTATTTACACGTTTTAAATTCCTCTGTCGGAAAAGGAAGCCCGACAGTGGGTGCCGGGATCCTTTGGATATAGAGGGGGTAATTACACTATTTACGGTACACCACTTTTTGGGTGTAGCTACGGTTATCAGTGATCACCTTCATCAGGTAAACACCTTCCAGTAATTCGGCTTGAGGTTGGTAAACCATGGTGTTGGTTCCTTTAAATTGGAAGCCTAAAGCTGCTTGATCTACCATCTTACCGCTTAAGTCATAAAGCTCTACGCGCACATCGCTGCTATTGTCTAAGTGCAAGTCGATTTGAGCGGCACCGCTAAATGGATTAGGATAAACGTTTAATCCATTCTGTACTTGTCCGTATTCCGCAGTGCTTACAGGGTTGCCATTGCTATTGAATTCTACATTAGCGATGTCGAAGCTTACCGGAACGAAGGTGTTATAGTCACCCACGATAGAGAAAGTCACGTTTAAGATATTGCTAAGGTCAAGAGGAGTGTTTCCAGCTGAAACCAAATCGGCAAAATCAATGCTGTAAGTTCCCATAGCGGCGTTTTGTACAGGCACAGTGATACGGTATTGCTCGCTCCAGTTCGTGATGTCGCCACTTACCAGGGTTACAATAATCTCGTTCAATCCGCTTAAGCTAGCTTCAAAGGTCATTTGGTTGTAGGCACTTAAGTCTACAGATTTGTGACCAGGACGCAACATGCGGTAAATACTCACATAGTTCTTTAAGTTACCGGTAAACTGTACATCGCGCTCTAGGTGTTTTTTAGAGCTATCGAAGGTATAGCCACTCTCGGTAAGGGTATTGAAATTAGTGCTGTTGGCACCTACTACGCGCTCGAAGTCAACTCCCCAAGCACCGTCGGCTAAGTACAAAACATCGCGACCACCACCGATATCGTTCAAGATTTCGAATCCAGAGTCGAATAGGTATCCGGTGTTCCAAACTACAGTTTCTTCGTTTTTAGCAGGATCAAGGCTGATCAATTCACCAAACTGAGTACGGGTAGCTTGCTCGTTAATGGTACGGTTAGCCATAATGTTAATCTCGCTGGCACCTACAGTGTTTACCATGGTGAGGTAGATTTTACCATCTTCATAGTGACCGGTTTTTACGTAGGCAGTAGGTACTGCAACGTTGCTGCTGGTTAAGCTGCTTACCGGACCATCCATTTCCATTAAAGTAAGGATGTCTTCTACCAATTGGCGAGTTAAGCTTTCAGATACAGACCATACCTGAAAGTTGTACACTTTATCAGAAGGCTGGATATCATACTCTTGTTGGTTCCAACGAGCATCGATTTCGATAGAGCCATTGGCTTTCTTATAGGCTACAAAGGTTACTGCCATGTCTACCAAACCTTCACCTTGATCTAAGTGAGAAAGGATAAAGGTGTGACCTTTGATATTGATCAATTTAATATTCTCTAAAGTGGCACCGTTTAAGCGGTCGCAAATCACTTTGGTGTGGTTATACACCTCATTCTGAGTTTCGATGGCCAGGATGCTTCCTAAACGGTTCTGGGCAGTGTTTAAGTAATCTACAGAGAATACATTTAAGGCATTGGTAATACCAATCAAATCAGTTGGAGTAGCAATTACCGCTGGAGCGTTTTGAGGGCCTACAGCAGGTAAGTAGTCGCTTAATGCGCCGGTTTTACCTAATTGCTGACTTTGCATATCACTCAAAGTAGGTTGCTGAGCAATACGATCGTAGAAAGTATGTTGTCCGCGGATGATGCGCTCGTAGTTACGGGCGGCAATTAAACGGGCCATAGAACCTTCACTCTCGATACCACCGTTATTGGAACCTGAAGAACCAGTAGCACAGTTTTCACTAGCACTGTTGTTACTGCTTACAGGATCGGGTTGGTTTTGACTCAAAACAGAGGCAGTGTTGCTACCATTTCCGTTTACCTGAACGGTAACTTGTAAGCTTTGACCAGTACCACAAACCACTTCTGGAATAGTCCATAAACCGGTTCCGGCATTGTAGCTTCCGCTGCTAGGTCCGGCATGACTTACATAAGTGAAGTTTGCATCAATTACATATTGAATCTGTACAGCAGTTGCAGGCACGCCACAAGTAAGGTTGTCGATGTGGATGGTAAAGGTTACCTGATCTCCCACATTAGGAGTGTTATTAGTAACGGTTTGAGTAACCTGTAAGTCGGCAGGACAACGAACACTGTTAATGTCTGCTGTAACGGTAGTTCCATCCAAGTACCAGCTCAAAGCGCTGATAGAAGGGAAAGTAACAGTAAACTCATTACTGTGGGTACCGGCAATAAAGCTGGTGTTTTGGCCACGACCTTGTGGAGATGGGCTAAAGCTGTTATTAGCGCCTACAGGAATGTTTACTGTAAAGTTATTAGGGTTATGGTAACCGAATTTGGCCACCACATCATTGTTCACGTCGATGTAAACACAGTTCAATTCTGGGTTTACATTTAAAGTTCCGCTTCCGTTTACGGCGGTGAAAGCACCACAGAATTCAGAAGTACCATTGGCAGTAAGGAAAGAGGTTGCAGTGATCGCATCTCCAGCCACAAAGCCAGCAGGAACAGGAACGGTAAACTCGAAACGATTGGCATTGCTTTCAGTACCCTGGGCAATTCCATTTACCAAACCAGGACCATAAGATCCGGTGCTGGCATCCATATCATCGCCACTACCTTCCACTTTAGAGAAAAGGAAGCTCTTACCTTGAGGCATATAAGCACCGGTATATTGATCAGCTTCGAAGAACTCTACCGTAGCACCGGCAGGAGCAAATCCTTTTACAGTAAGGTTAGCACCATTAATGATTACCGCATCAATAATAGGGAAGTTTTGCAATTGGTTACCTCCGGCATCAACATCGTTGTTGTCGTTTAAAGTAACGTAGGTACCGGTTCCCTTGCGATGGTTATCGCTAGAGCTTAATAAGTCAATACCTAATTGCTTAGAAGTAGTTAAAGGCGCAACAGCAGGAATTACGTTTCCGTTGTTGTAAATGCAGTTTTGAGTGATGTGGTGTTTTTCAGCTGCGCTGGTAACCAGGATACCGGCACCCACATTATCATAAATAAGGTTCTTAGTGATAGTGTCGCCGTATCCTCCATAGATACGCATACCTGAAGTTTCGTTACCCAAGCGACCGTTATTGTAAGAAGTGTTGTTCTCAATTTGGTGACCACCGTGAGAGTTGTAGGTATCCAAACCATTGGCACCATTGTTACGGAAAAGGTTTTCTTTAACTACACAGTTCTCAGTGAAATCAGCAACGTCTAAACCATCGGTAATTTGATCCACCAAACCATTGTGGGCAAAGTCGTTTTGATAAACTTCCCAGTTGGCACAACCGGTGCGAAGGAAGCCACCCATGGTAGATCCATAGGCCACATAGTTGTGGTGGAATTTACCATCGTCAACGCCTAAAGCCTGGAAGTTAGGAGCACCATTGATATCGCTTCCGGCAGGAGCCATATCCTGATGAGCCTCAGAGCCTAAAACCATATTAAAGGCTTCGAAGTAGCCACCGCCACCTCGAACCAAAAGGTTGGCATTGTCATAAATGAACCATCCGTTACCGAAGCTGTGGATAGCAAGGTCGTTAATAGTAATGTAACGCTCGGTAGCTTGTAATCCCCACTTCAAATTACCGGCACCGTCAACGATCTCAATTTCGGGACCGTCTACCTGCGCTAAAGCCACGGCATCACAACCTACGGTACCACCGGCTCCGAAGATGGTGGTATTGGTGTTACCGGTGAAAGCAGTTTGAGTGCTTCCGTCGACGGTTAATACACGGTTGTTAATGCTGGGTAACTCAGCGGTGGTTACCAGAATGGTGAATACTCCGGTGCTGGCATTGTAACCGGCGTCGGAAGTAGGGATGTTAAACTCGATACGATCGATGCTCCAGTTTGCATTGGCATCGGTGATTGCTTGACGTAGCGAACCGGGACCCGAATCATTCGTGTTGGTCACGGTTAGAACTTGACCTTGTAAGCTTAAGGCCAAGGCTAGAAAAAATGTAATACCCCAGGTTTTCATAGCTGTAATAATTGAATTACCCAGCAAACCTAATCTCCTTATTAACAGGGCCTGTTAATTATTAGATGAACTGCAAAATGTGTCGATAAGTGGTTGAAAGAAAGCCTGAAACGAATAAAAAGAAACAAGCTCAAAGGCTTGTGGGGCAAGGCTTAAGCGCTAAAATAGAGGAATTCTTGCGTACTATACATTTTAGAGCCATTTTTGTTAAGAATTCATTCCTCTCACATGAAGTGTATTGTTGTTGATGATGACCCCATTCAAAGGGAAGCGATAAAGTCATGCATCTCAAAAGTTAGCGACCTTGAATTGGTAGGTGTATACCCTAATGCCATTGAAGCGCGTATCGCTTTGCAAAAGAGGGAGGTAGACCTGATCTTTTTAGATGTTGAAATGCCTGAAATGAGTGGCATTGAATTTCTGGCCAGCTTTAAAGAAGTTCCTCAAGTTATTATGGTAACTGCTAAAAAGCATTATGCTTTTGAAGCTTTTGAATACGATGTAACCGATTATATTTCTAAGCCCATCGACATGGATCGCTTTTCTTCGGCGGTGCAACGAGCCCGTTATTATGAAGAAAACCTGAAGAAACAAGAGGTTGAAAACTCGCTTTTCATCAAATCAGATGGGGTTTTAGTGAAGTTAAGCGTGGATGATATTTCTTTTGTGGAAGCTTTGGGTGACTATATTAAAGTGGTTACCGAGGAGAAGCGCTACATCGTGCACAGTACCATGAAAGCCTTTGTTGCGAAGCTTCCCGATAACTTCTTACGTGTGCATAAATCGCATATTATAAACCTCGATAAGATTCAAAAGCTGGAGGAAAACACCGTTTTCTTAGCGGGTCAGGAAATTCCAGTTAGCCGGAATAACAAAAAGATTCTGATCGATAGAATTTCAGAGTCGAAATAGCTAATCACCCAAAGCAATCGGGCCATTTAAAATATAAAGCCCCGTCTTTCTACTGAGAGACGGGGCTTTTTTTTCTAATCCCATATAGGGATTTCGATGTCAGATTAAATTATTTCGCAGCAGTATATTTTGCAGCAACAGCATCCCAATTAATTACATTGAAGAAAGCTTCAATATAGTCAGGACGACGGTTTTGATACTTCAAGTAATAGGCATGTTCCCAAACGTCTAAACCTAAGATGGGAGTACCTTTTACTTCAGCAACATCCATTAAAGGATTGTCTTGGTTGGCAGTGCTACTTACTTGAAGCTTGCCATTGCCATCCACTAATAACCAAGCCCAACCGGAACCGAATTGAGTAGCAGCGGCATTGGCGAAAGCATCTTTAAAAGCTTCGAATGATCCGAAAGCTTCGTCGATTGCAGAGGCTAATTCGCCGGAAGGCTTTCCACCTCCATTAGGACCCATTACAGTCCAGAATAAGCTGTGATTGTAGAAACCACCGCCATTATTACGAACGGCACCGCCATGCTTGGAAACATTGGCAAGGATGTCTTCGATCGATTGGTTGGCCAAATCACTGCCTTCGATAGCGGCGTTTAATTTGGTGGTATAGCCAGCATGGTGTTTACCGTGGTGGATTTCCATGGTTTGCTGGTCAATATGTGGTTCTAAAGCGTTGTGAGCATAGGGTAATGCTGGTAATTCAAAAGCCATATTTGATATTTTTAGTTGATACTTTATGTAATTGAAACAAATCTATCGCTAAGAAAGTTTGTCCCAAACTTCAACGGGAATTATTCTCTGTTGAAGGCGCATCAAAAATAACTATTAAAAATTAAAAAAGCTTAGTTTTTAACTATAGCGACATTCCCTTAGTCGATATGAGTTTAGCGGACTCTTGCTTTGCCGATAATCTTTCGAAAGAGACCTGGGAAAAAGCGGAAGAGGTGAACACCCCAAACTTCCTTTCCACCAATGAGTGCCACTGCTTTGTTGTTTTGAATAGCCTTTAAGGCCTTAATTGCAAAGATTTCTGCAGGCATCCCATTAGCTTGCGCCTGATCCATTTCGCCCAAAGCCTTATTGTTTCCGGTTAAGGCATTTACAGATACCTGGGTATGAATGAAACCCGGACAGATCAAGTTTACCTTTATATGCGGTTCTTCGGCACGTAGGCTTTCGTAAAACCCATGTAGCGCATGTTTGGCGGCGGCATAGCCCGAGCGATAAGGCGTGGGGATTTTACCAACCAAACTGGATATAGCGACTACCTGCCCTTTGCCATTATTCCATGGGTCCATAAAGGCTTTGGTAAGCTCTACATTGGCCAAATAGTCAACTTCCATTAAACGGCGGTAGACCTTTAATTCTGTGTCTCTAATTAAGGAGCGCTGTGATAGGCCTCCCGATAAGATGAGAATATCAGGTGCTGACCAAATTTTTTGCATTTCGGCAAGGGCATTTTGGCGCTCCGCTTCCTGTTCTAAATCAAATGGCAATACTTCTACCTGCTGAGCTCCAAAGACTAAAAGTTCTTTAGCCAATTGCATTAATGCTTCTTTGCGACGTCCGCTAATCACCAGCTTGGCGCCAAGCTTGGCCAGTTCTTCAGCCATGGCCTTGCCAATTCCGGAACTGGCACCGGTTATCCAGATTTTCTTGTTTTGAAAGTAATTTGCCGCCATCCTTTAGACCTTTTCTTATTTGCTAATTTAGGCTCAAATGTCCTCCATGCACGAACGCTTCCTTATTTACAATGCTTCAGCCGGTTCGGGAAAAACCTTTCAACTGGTGCGCAATTACTTAAAGCGTTGTTTGAGCACTAAGGATGCGAGGCGTTTCATGCATATCCTGGCCATCACCTTTACTAAAAAGGCAGCCGGTGAGATGAAAGTTCGACTCATCAAGCAATTAAAGCTTTTAAAGTCGTACCCTGACATTGAAGCGGGAGATCGGGCATATGCTGAGGAATTAGCCGCTGAACTAGCGATTGATCCCATCGAATTAAAACACCGAGCTAGTGCGGCCTTATCGGGTATTCTGCATCATTATGCGGCCTTCAATGTGTCTACCATCGACAGTTTTACCAATCGCCTGATTCGAAGCTTTAGTAAGGACCTTAATATCAATGGTCATTTTCAGGTTGAGTTGGATAATGATCGCATCCTCGAAGAGGCGGTAGATCGTCTTTTGGATGAGTTGGAGGCGGAAGGTCCTTTTACGGAAGTACTGCGACGCTATATCCGCCAACAGCTGGATGATGAAAGTGCATTTGACAGTCGCAGGCTTTTGATAAATCGCGGAAAGGAATTGTTTCAAGAGCGCGCCTTTCCCTATTTGGAAGCTCTGAAGCAGCTGGACCCCGAAACTTTGCTTGGCATTGAGGGTGAATTGCATGGTCGATTGAATCAGTTAAAAGGAGTCTTTCGGAAACAAGCCTCCGAATTTTTGCAACGTTGTGAAGAGCTGGACCTGGCAGGGGAGGACTTTAGAAGAGGAGGTTTATACTCATGGGTTCAGGCGATAAGCCAGGCGGACTTCAAGCCATTTAATAAGACTCAAATCGAGACTTTCGAGGAAAAAGGGCCTGAGCATATCCCATCTACCAAGGGAAAAAAGAAGCCCGCTTTAAACGACTCTAATATACTACAAGAGCTTTTTGAAAGAGCTAAGGAAATCAGGGATTTAGAGGCAGCTAGTTTCGAGGAATATTGGGTTTTAGATCGGGTTTTGAAAGGCATTCATGCCTTAGCCCTTTTGGGCGAGATCGAACTGCGAATAGACCAGATTAAAGAGGAAAGTGGCCGAATGCCTATCGGTGATTTCAATAAGATTATCTCCAAAGAATTACGAGAGCAACCAGCTCCCTTTTTATACGAACGTTTAGGAGATCGTTTCCAAGACTTTTTTATTGACGAGTTTCAGGATACCTCGCGCTTGCAGTGGGAAAACCTCTTACCGCTTTTAAATAATGCACTGGCCTCTGAAGGCAGCAGCACCATGATAGTAGGTGATGCCAAACAAAGTATATATCGCTTTCGAGGGGGCGACCTGCAATTGTTCGTGGATCTCTTTAGCGATAAGGATGCTAGTAATAAGGTGGCTGGCAGGGAGCTCTATCAAAGAAAGGTGGTTCCTATGGAGCATAATTGGCGCTCACGTTCAGGCCTGGTAGATTTTAATAATCGCTTTTTTGAGACCATAAGTGCAGAGTTGCCCAATGCCGAGTACCGTGATATATATAAACAGGGCAAACAAGTGCCCGCAAAGGCGGAAGGAGGCTATATAAGTCTAGAGCTTTTAGACAATAAGCCCAGCCCGGAAATGGAAGACGAGGCCTTATTAAACCGAATAAACGACTTATTGCAAGCTGGGTATCGGCAAAGGGATATTTGTCTTTTATCCAGAAGCAATAAAACCGGACGCAGAGCCGCCAGATTTCTTTTAGAACAAGAAGCAAATTTAGCCTTAGCTCCAGGAGAGGCCTTGCAAATTCTTTCGGCCGATAGCTTATTAATTGGTGCTTCTGCCGAAGTGCAGGCTATCATTTCCTTTTTAGAGATGTCGGAATTCCCAAAGGATAAAGAGCGCCGTAGGGCCTGGCTGGCTCTGTTCGCCGAGCGTTTCTGCCCTCTTGATCAAGACCCGCATAATTTCAGAAAGGCCTGGTCTGAAAAGAACTTGAAGGAGATAGGGGAGGCATTAAACAGCTTGTTTGGTTCCTTTGATTTTGACCAATGGCAGGCCCAGGAGCTTTTGGAAAAATGCTATCAATTGATGCAGCTTTTCGAAATGCCCTGGCAAAATGATCCTTATTTGCAGTTCTTTCTGGATCAGATTCAGGAGTATCAAAGTCATAGCCGTCCCGTAACTGCCGAGTTTTTGCAATGGTGGCAAGAAACCGGATCCGAGAAAAGCTTGAGTATTCCGGAAGACACCAATGCCATCCAAGTAATGAGTGTGCATAAAGCTAAGGGCCTCGAATTTCCCGTGGTGATCTATCTATCGGCTTATGGAGCCTTGCAAAGTGGAGGTGGTTCCACTAATCCTCGTGCCTGGGTAAATCTGGAGCCAGATAGCTTTGGCCTCTCTTTTAGTTTTATTGACTTGGTAAAACCGCCAATACCAGACTTTCAACCGCAGTATACCGCCTGGTATGAGGAGGAGCTTTCGCGGATTATGATGGATAACCTTAATATCTATTATGTGGCTTTTACCCGTGCTGAACAGGAGCTGCATATTATCAGCCAAATGCCGTCGAAGACTGGAAACCAGCAGAGTTTTGAGTCTTTTCTTTGCCGCTTTTTTGAAGCAGAAGAGCCAGGCATATATGAAATCGGAAGCCGCCAGGGGCCTGTTAAGGAAGAGGCAGAACAGTTTGGGTTCGAACCTAAAAGCTTTAAGGCTTTGCCCTGGATGGAAAAGCTGGAACTAATTAGCAATGTGCCACGGCACTGGCAACACGATAAACTGGCAGATGCCCGTTGGGGAACCAAGATGCATCAATTACTAGCGCAAATTCGAAAGCCTAGTGACCTTGATCAAGTATTAAAAAGAGCTCAAAATGAATCCTGGTTGGATGAAGAGGATTTAAACAAGCTGAAACTCCAGCTCAATAATTTGTTGAATCACAAAGATTTAGAGGAACTCTATCATTCTGATGCCCGAGTTTTTAATGAGAGGAGCTTATTAGTGCCCGGGCAAGGTAAGCGAATCCCTGATCGTTTGGTGTCCTTAAATGAGAAGTGGTACCTGGCTGATTACAAGACTGGGGCTGAGTTGGCGGCACATCAGCAACAGCTGCAAGACTATGCCCAACTTCTTAAAGAAGCGGGCATAGAAATACAAAAAGCGGTACTTATTTATTTAGGAGAGGAGCTAAAGGTGCTTAATGTAAAGCTCTGATAATCATTTTAAAACTCCAAGCTCTTTACCTACTTTGGTGAAGGCGGCAATGGCACGATCTAAATGTTCTTGTTCGTGGGCGGCACTTAATTGTACGCGAATCCGGGCTTGACCCTTTGGAACAACGGGATAAAAGAAGCCAATCACATAGATGCCTTCCTTAAGAAGGGCATCGGCAAATTGCTGTGAAAGGGCGGCATCATAAAGCATAATGGGAACAATGGCAGAGTCTCCGTCTTTAATATCGAAACCTGCTGCGCGAATTCCCTTTTTGAAGTAATTCACATTATTCTCCAGCTTATCACGTAATTCGGTGGTTTCGCTTAAAAGATCAAATACGGCGATGGAGGCACCTACAATGGCAGGGGCTAATGAGTTCGAGAATAAGTAAGGACGAGAGCGCTGACGCAGTAAATCGATAATTTCTTTTCGACCGGTTGTAAAGCCACCCATGGCGCCTCCAAGAGCTTTTCCTAAGGTGCCGGTAATAATATCTACTCGACCCATTACATTATTAAGTTCATGGGTACCACGTCCGGTTTTACCGATAAAGCCGGTGGCATGGCATTCGTCTACCATTACCAAAGCATCGTATTTTTCTGCCAGGTCGCAAATCTTGTCTAATTGCGCCACATAGCCGTCCATGCTGAATACCCCGTCGGTCACAATAATTTTGAAACGTGCGGTTTCGGAAGCAGCCTGCAATTGTTTTTCCAGGTCTTCCATATTATTGTTTTCGTAGCGATAGCGAGCGGCTTTACATAAGCGTACTCCATCGATAATGGAAGCATGGTTAAGGCTATCGGAGATAATGGCATCTTCGGCACCTAAGAGCGGTTCAAATACACCACCATTGGCATCGAATGCTGCTGCATAGAGTATGGTATCCTCCGTTCCGAGGAAGTCAGCGATCTTTTGCTCAAGTGTCTTATGAATATCTTGCGTTCCACAAATAAATCGCACGGAAGACATACCGAAACCGTGGGTATCCAAACTGGCCTTGGCAGCTTCAATTACTTTAGGGTGTGAAGATAGGCCGAGGTAATTATTGCTGCAGAAATTGAGCACTTTTTGCCCACCCTGCACGGTAATTTCGGCGCCTTGTTCGCCGGTGATAATGCGTTCGCGCTTGTAAAGTCCGTCAGCTTCAATTTGTTGAAGTTCTGCTTGTAAGTGCGCTTGTAGTTTACCGTACATAGTTTTTCATTTAGGTGAGGCTACAAAGATAAAAAGCATGCCCAATGACCGCATGCTTTCTGCTAATTTAGGCGCATGAATAGCCACCTTAAGAATCTGGAGCAAGAGCTATTGCTCAGTCTGGAAGATCTGATTTTATCGCGCAGTGAAAAGCGCAGCCTCAAAGCCTTACTGTCTGAACATGAATTAAACGCTCAACAGCGAGACTGGCTTCTTAGCAGAGTACGAGATTTTACTATGGATCGGGTAGAGGGAGCTAAAACCGAACTGATCTTGGGCTGGTTTTATGAATGCGTGAAGCTATTAAAGGAACCTGTAGGTGTTGAATCAACGCACGGCCGGGCCTATTTTAGTCCGGGAGAGGATTGCCGAGATGCTATTCTCAGTCAGTTGCGATCTGCCGCTCACAGTATCGACATCTGTGTATTTACCATTAGCGACGATATTATCCGTGATGCCATCGTCTCGGCCCACAAGGTGGGGAAGCACGTGCGCATTATTAGCGATAATGACAAGAGTGAAGACCTGGGTTCCGATATCGATTTTTTACACCGAATCGGGATTCCTATTCTTTTGGATAAAACAGAGGATCATATGCATCATAAATTCGCTCTCTTTGACGATAAGGTATTGCTTACGGGCAGTTATAACTGGACCCGTTCGGCGGCGGAGCGCAATTATGAGAACCTCATATTAAGCGAAGACCCTGCATTACTGAGGGCCTTCCGCTTAGAGTTTGATCGTATTTGGGAGCATTTGGATTAGGCGCAGGCCCGGCAAATACCATGAATTAATACCTCGGTGCTTTCGGGGATAAAGCCCTCTGGCACGGCTATTTTAGGCAGGGTATTTTCTTCCAAACAATAGGTTTGATCGCAGTTGTGGCATTTAAAGTGCAAATGCGAATCATGATGATGCTCCGGGGAGCAAGATCCGTGACAATAGGCGTATTTCACCGAAACCACATCATCCGGAACCTTGTGAATAAGACCCTGCTGTTCGAAATCTTGTAAGGTGCGATATAAACTGGCCCGATCGAGTTTACCCTCAAAGGCCTGACTTAGTTCGCTATGTGAAACGGCGGCTTTTTGCTGCATCACAAAATTGAGTACTTGAATACGGCCGAGCGTTCTGCGCAGGCCATGGGAACGTAAGATTTCTTCAGCTGTATCAGTCATTAAATCACTTCAATTTCGGCGGTATAAATACCGTAGTTTCCTTCTGAATCTTTGGCGCTAAAGTACAATTCATAATGCCCAATCTCAGCGCTAGAAGGAATGCTGATGCTAAGGCTTCCTAAATCAAAGCTGAGGTCGGAGCTTCCATCCAGATCCTTATCAAAGGAGAATATGGTGCTGGAATAGCTTTTATGGCTGTGCTCAGTTTCTTTGCGCACTTGAATTACTATTTCGGCCAGATCGATATTGTCAGTAATGCTGCCTGTAAGATTAAAGCTTTGACCCTTGGCAATCTGGAAACCTTGAGAGAAATCGGGATCGGTGATACTAATTTGAGGTTCGCTGCCATTGCGAAGGACAAAGTCGAGCTCAGCGAATTCGGATTCATTTCCAGCCGCGTCCAATAACCTTAATACAAGATGGTAAGGTCCCGCGGTCACCGGATCAGGAGCCTGAAGTGTCTCTGTGAAAGTGGTCTGAGTACCGCTTAAATCGTGAACTTCACTTAAGGTCCAGGTGCTTGCAACTTTACCATGACTATGGCCATCAAATACATCGTGGAGGTCCAGTTTAATTTGACCTAAAGCTTCATTGTCTGATGCCTCTACGGCCAAGCTAATAGCATCTCCAGCATTGAATTCTAAATCATGATCTTCTCCATTTAAGGTAGCAGATAATATAACCGGAGCATCTAAGTCTTGATTATCAGAGTCATCAGAGCAAGCAGAAGCGAGGGCTAATATGGAAAGGAATAAGGCTGTTTTACGCATGTGTTTTTCTTTTGCGCAAACATATTGCTTTTACAACAATGTTGCAATTAAAAAGAATAAGAAATTCCTGCCACTACATTTCGACCTTGTTCCGGTAGGTTTAAAATGCGGTAACGGGAGAGGTGCCGCAGGTAGAAAGTATCAAAGAGATTGTGCACGGCAATATGTATCTGCAGTTGTTGATCGGCCCATTTCAATTTATAGGCGGCTTGGAGTCCAAAGAGATGATAGGCTGGACTGGCCTTTTCATTGCGATCGGTACGGTCTTGAGCGAAGGTATAGCGCCAATCCGCCGAAAGGTACCAGCTACTCGCCTCCCATTTTAAAGTACTAAGGTTAGACCAGGGTGGGCTAAAGGGCAGAGGCAATTGGGTATTCAGATTTCGATTGAGCAGCAATTCACTGGCATTACTCCAATGCAATTGTTTCCAGGGATGCCAGTCCCAATAAAGTTCAGCCCCGCCTTGCAGTGCAGGTGCTTGCTGATACTCGTAAAGCTGACCGGCTTCTGGCAAATTGGAAAATTGCGCGGTTGGGCGCAGGAAGAGCATATTCTCGAAATAGTAGAAATAAGGGCTTAAGCGAATTAACCATTCTTCATTCTGATATTCAACCAGGCCATCTACTTGCCAGGCGATTTCCGGATTAAGATGGGCATCGCCTACTTCATGTCTAAAAGTACCGTGATGCACACCATTGGAGCTTAGTTCAGCAATATTTGGCGCTCGGAAGCTGCGGGCCAGATGCAATTTAAATTGCCAGGATTCGCGCAGAATATAAGAGAGGCCGAAGGCAGCAGCCAGATTCGAAAATTGGCGATCAATAGCTGGTGAACGTAGCACCAAGCTATCTATGTTATTCCACCAACGAGTTATGCCTTGGGGAGATTGATGTTGGCGGTATTCCCAGCGCAAGCCGCCATCCCAAAAGAGATTGCTTTGAAATTTACCCTTAGTCAGTACATAGAGCCCGGATTGATAAGCGCCATACTCCGGGATTAAAAATTCGAAACCACTTTGATGATTGCGTTGATATTGCTGGGCGATTCCCGCGACGAAATCTTGCTCTAGCCAATGGAAGCGATATCGTGCATTAGCTTGTAAGCTATGGAGTTTAAGTCCCAGGGCCAGATTGTCATTACTATCCAGTTCGGCAAAGCCATGAGCGTGGGGCAAGCTTTTTTCGGCCCGGTCATTAAATTGATAACCGGCTTCGATTTCCAGCCAATGATCCTGAATTTTAATGTTTTGCAGGGTGTAGGCTTTATAGTGCTGAATTTCTTGTCGTGGCAAATCAATATTGCGGGTTTCCCCGATATTACCTACATCAAATCCCCGAGGAATTCCCGTGGCTCCAGGATACATTCCTTGCTTCTGATCATAAACAGAGAAGCTATAACGCGCTCGGTATTGATTGCTGTTCCAGTTAATATTCCACTGCGCAGATTGTTGTTCGCCAGCGGTGTTTTTTAAGGTGTTATCCGTAATAGGGAGAATGTAACCGTTGTAGGTAAAGTTTTCAGCAGGCACTTTGAAATCGCTGTAACGCTTGCGGCTTAGGCGTAGGCTAGTGCTCAATTTATCTTTTCGATAGGCGGTATGTACTGAATTTCCCCAAGCCTGATTATTGCTGTGATAAACGCTTTGCAGTCCGCCAGACCAAGTTTTTTCAGGCAGGTCTTCGGCCAATATTCTCAGGGCACCAGCCAGGGCATCGCTGCCGTACTGAAGCGCAGCTGGTCCTTTGATCAGCTCCATGCCTTGCACCTGGAAGGGGTCTATTTCTAAACCATGATCTAAGCCCCATTGCTGACCTTCCTGTTTAATACCTTGATCGATAACCGCCACCCGGTTTCCCATAAAACCGCGAATAACAGGTTTCGAAATACCCTGGCCTGTATTGAGGGCATTAATTCCGGGCATTCTTTCCAGTATTGAAGCCAGATCAATTTGGGAGGCCTGCTCTTCCTCTTTGGGATGCAGAATGAGCATTTCCTGAGAATACTTTTTTCGACTTTGATTGAGCATTCCGTCTTCAATGAGAAGCTCATCTAACTCAATTCGACTGGGGATCATGGCTAGAATTAGGCTCTTCTCCTCTGGAAAATGTAAATCCCTTTCTTCGGCTAGATAGCCTTCTTTTTCGAAATGCAAATGATAGTGGCCCGGCAGTAAAGTCATGCGGATAGAACCACTGCTGTCGCTAAAGCTGAATTGCTCCGTCTCGTGAATGGTAAGACGCACGCCTACTAAGTCCTCTCCTTTGTAAAGGTCTTTGAGCTGTACTTCTAATTGAGCTTCCTGGGCATAGGAATTCCAGCCCCAAAGGAGGAAAAACACTAAGCCGAGTGCTTTATTTAAATAAGCCGAGGATATCGTTACCATTGGCCAGTACGATTAGCGCCAATAAGATGAAAAAGCCTACCATTTGCGCATATTCGAGCACCTTATCCGATGGTTTGCGGCCGGTTACCATTTCGATTAGCACGAATACCACGTGGCCACCATCGAGAGCCGGGATGGGCAAAATATTTAAAAAGGCGAGCATAATGCTTAGGAAGGCCGTAATGCCCCAGAACCATTCCCAATCCCATTCATTAGGGAATTGAGATGCAATCGCGATAAATCCACCCACTTTCTTATAAGCACCGGTGCTGGGAGTGAAAATCATTTTTAATTGGCGGATATAGTCTTTTAAAACCCCGGTAGTCTTGTTCCATCCCGCGGGAATAGCTTCGGCCAGGGTGAATTTCTGGCTTTCCAGTTGGAAGTATTTTTTCAGCTCAATCTTATTCTGAGGCTTGATGCCGATTTTTCCACTCTCTGGAACGACTACTGAGATAGTGAGATATTCATCACCACGTAAAATGCCTAGTTGAATGGTGTCTTCAGCATGTTCGGGGATAATTTCAGGGATCATATCAGCTGTAAGGTTCTCTTGATCATTCACAGCTTTAATCCAATCCCCTACTTCCACACCAGCTTCCTTGGCAGCAGATGTATCGCCAAATGATTCAATTACAAAGGGAAAACGCAGTTGAACAATAGCGCCATCACCTTCTAAAAGCTTGGCTTTATCTTCTGGATTAACCTGAATGTCCATGGCTTCTCCATTGCGGATAATGCTAATGCTGCTTTCACTTAAAACCAGCTCTTTATTAATCTCATTATACCGAGTTAATTGTTTTCCATCGACACTAACTACTAAATCGCCTGTCTCCAGTCCAATGGCCTTTCCTTTTTCACCCACCATTAAACCTTGCTCAATATTTTTAATGGGTAAAACTTCCTCACCATAATACATTAATGTGCCGATGTAAATCACTATTGCCAAGATCACATTTACGGTTACCCCGCCTACCATAATAATCAATCGCTGCCAAGCTGGCTTTGAACGGAATTCCCAGGGTTTGGGTTCTTCCTTCATCTGGTCGGTATCCATGCTTTCATCGATCATCCCGGCAATCTTTACATAGCCGCCCAGGGGAATCCAGCCGATGCCATATACCGTTTCTCCAATCTTCTTTTTGAAAAGAGAGAACTTGTAATCAAAGAAGAGATAAAACTTCTCCACTTTGGTTTTAAAAATCTTGGCGGGGATAAAGTGCCCGAGCTCATGCAGAATAATGAGCAGGGATAATGAGAGTAAAAATTGGGATGCCTGTATAATGATTTCCATCGAGTATCTTCAAAATTTCGGAAGCTGCAAATCTACCAATTCATTATGGTTCAAGGTTCCATTTCGAGCAAGAGCTCTTGGGCCTTTTGCTTCAATTTAACATCCGCTTCATCTTGCGCCATGGCTTCAAGGCTGGAGCGTAATTTATTTTTACCATCCGGTCTTAGGGATGAGAACTTTTCCAGGCCCAGTTTTCGGAGTTCCGGATCTTCGCTATCCAGTGCTACACCTACCACTGTAGTTAGCAATTTGGGCTGTGCGCTTTCCAGTAACTTAAGCAAAGCCTGGCGTCGAATTTTAGGGCTTGGACCTTGAGATAGGTCATAAAGCAAATAAGTCAAGGGACGGTTTTCGCGCCAGCTAATCAAACCCCAAGGGTCTGGATCAAGATATAAGCTTCGGGGAGCTTCCGCAATTTCAATAAAGAGGGTATCCTGCTGCTTCAAGTTTGCTTTAATATCAAACCTTTGACTATCTGCTTGAAAGCTCAGCTGACCTGTTATTTCAGTAGGCAGGACAATGCTATCGGCAAACTTTGTGTAGAGATAAAGCCGATTTTCGCGAGCCATCAAGCGGTAGTTAATATCAACAACCAAGGCCTTTCGTGATTTTTGAAAAAAGCGTGCTTTCACAATTTCGAGAGAATCCTGTGGGCGAAGACTCTGGTTGGTATCTGCCCAGCTTAATCCCTTGCTTTCGAGATAATAAGCCATATAGTATTCCCAAAACAATGGGTTCTCATTTCCTTCTGCTTTGTATTTGCGAAGCATTTCCTGCCAATCGGTATCGCTCATTTTTTCTTTCCAGTATTGCGCCCAATGCTGCTGCCAATCCTCACTAAAGAACTCTTCCAAAATGGCAATTTGGATAGCCAGATGATTGGCACTTCCCTTGAGATCCTCTTTTTTAGGAAAGCCTGGAACCGTGGTGGATGCTTTTATACCAGATAGACCCAGCAAGCCTTCGCGGGTAAACATCCAGTCTTTTTCGCGTGCTATATAATTGATCAAATCCTGATGTCGACCCTGAAAATCCTCAATCTTTTGATCTTCCAAAATCATGTTTTGATCGGCAATGCTTTCTTGGACATCATCAAGATCAAAATGCCGGAAATCACCAATAGCCAGGTAAAAGTCGCTCATGCATAGGGCCTGCTCAGATTTTAAGAAGAGGGAAAGAGCTTTATCCTTTGTAACTTCAAATTCCGTTTTTAAGGGAGATTCCAGGCTTAGTTTTTCGGGCAGAGACAGGTTTAGGCGCATCATCTGTTTGTCGCCATCCGCTGGAGCGGGAAAGAGTTGACCCGCATCTCCATTGCCCGAAGGTGCCTCTACATTTAACGCATTGAGAACAAATCCCGGTTCGAGCAAGGCGATAAAGGCAGAAGATTCCATAGTGGACCAGTCAATTCGATAGCGGATATAAACCCTGGCTTTGGTATCGGCTTCCGCCGGAAGCTTAAAACAAAGGCGATCCCCTTCATATTGATAAGGCAGAAAGTCTTTTAGGCGACCTTCGCTCAGGCGTACTTCTTCAATAATTGCAGAGCGCAGGATATAACAGGATTCACTTCGATCGACAGGATGAATCCAGGTTTCCAATAATTGACTTTGGCCTTCCTGATAATGCCAGTTTATTTCAATACTGCCTTGCTGGGCGCTAAGGCTTGATGCGTAAAAGAGAATGAATAAAAGGGCGCAAAAAGCAGATCGATGCATGGCTTATGCTTAATTTAGCTGTTGCAAAAGTAGGCGATCATGGCTAGTGAAAAGTATCAAGTAAAAGTCAATGACCAAGATTATAAGGTTGAGGTAGTTCCTAATAGTGGAGAAATCCACATGAATGGAATGCCTTTGGAACTAGACCTGAAGGGTGATGCTCGTAAAGGTTTCCACCTTTTAAAAGATCAAAAGAGCTACCAAATTCAAATTTTGGAAGCGGACTATGACAGCAAGGAATTCTTGATTGAGGTGAATGGTGAAGCTTATCCCGTAAAAGGAGCAGACCGTTTCGACCTCTTACTTAAGGATTTAGGCATGGAGCATTTGGCCAATGCGGCGGTGAATGATTTAAAAGCACCTATGCCTGGCTTGGTATTAGAAATTAAGGTACAGCCTGGGGATAGCATCAAAAAAGGTCAGGCTTTATTAGTCCTGGAGGCCATGAAAATGGAGAATGTTCTTAAAGCTGAAAGTGATGCTGTGGTAAAAGAGGTGCGCTGCGAAACCGGCCAAGCGGTAGAAAAGAATCAGATCTTAATTGAGTTCGAGGCCTAAGGATAGGCTACCGCAAAACTTCCGAAGATATTATTTACCTGCAGGGTAGATCCATCGGCACTTTTTAGGATGGCATCACCCAAGAAGCTAAAGCGTTTGTGCTTATGGCTGGATGCGGCGGCATCTAAATATTCACCAAAGGATTCAATTTCAAAATATCCTTGAGCATTGGGGTAGGAACTGCTGTACATTTTACCGTTTTGGTCGAAGTATTGCAATTCTACGGTGGCTAAATTGTGAGCATTAGGAACCCGGTGACCTTGCTTTCGGTAATCAATATTGATGTCACAAGTGGGGCTGCCAGGAAGCACAACTTTTTCAATAACCTCAATTCCTCCCGATTCAAATTCAATCTCGGCTTTTACACGATAACCCGGCTGAAAACCAATTACGGAATGGCTAACAATGGTACCGCTACCCGCGTTCTGACCGGCGATTTGCCAGTTTACCTTTTTTACATTGCCAATCCTACTTTGTACTTCGGCTTGCAATTCGGAGTTGGTACTCTTTAATATATAAAGCTGGGCCTTATCACTCTGCCCGGTATAGATAGTATGCTTAACAGAGGGGGTGCAGGATAAAGGCCCCTGGCTTTGCATTTCCACACTAAAACTGTTGTGGCTATTTTGGCTAATACCAATAACACTGCAGCTGTCTCCATAGTAACTGCTATTCGGGGTTTTCCACATCAATGGAATATGGCCGTTGATCGTATCAGCTGCAAAGAAATAATCATAATATCCGGGTTGTACCGTGCTTCCACTAGGGTCGCTATAGGGCAAAGGACCTTGTTGTAGGGCCGTTCCCGGGTCGGGTGAGCTTGCATTGGCGATAATTTCCGAACCCCGGATGATTATGCACAAAGCTTTTTTAAGTTGAGGAGTATCTACCGCTAATAGGCCCTTCATCTGCAAAACAGAATCTTTCACCTCATAACTGGTATACATCTGATAATCATTTTCACCGGCCCTTAAATTTAGGGGCAGTCCGTCAACGGTTGCATTGATGTAAAAACGTGGACTTTCGACAAAACTGGTTTGACCCATGCCATCGTCATCCTTACAGCTGGATAAGAGAATTGCCGTAAAACCGAGTAGTCCAAATACCTTTTTCATTAGTTCTTGAATAAGAGGTATCGCAGTTGGAGGTTGGCCTGACCGGGACGGTGGTCAGCGGCAAAATTTTGGGCTTGGTCTTGGGTAATGTCGTTGAGCGGCAAGGCATAGCTTAAGGCAAAGCTCAAACGTTCGGAGTATTGAAATTCGTAGCTAAGGCTGGCTGAGAAATTCACCGGAGCAAAGCTGTTCATAGATTGATTGAATTCCTTGTGCTCAACTTTTGGATCTTGCTTAAATACTGTAGTGGTTTTGGTCTCATCCATTCGCACGGAAAGGAGGACATCCGTATTAAGGCCTAAGCCGAAGCTGTGTTGTGAGTTCAGTTTATATTGATAGGAAACCGGAATGCGAAGGCTTTGTAAGCTCTTGTAATGACGTGCCGTTTGAACTTCGGTTCGACCCAGGCCAAAGAATGTGCTATCATGCATGGTTTCTAAACCAATATCACCACTTTGGGTATAGATAATTCCCGTACGAACAGATGAAATCTTATTCCAGCCATATTCGTACTCTAATCCTGCACTAAAGCCAGGGCTTCCCATTTTACCATTCAAAGCCTGGCTAATTACCAGACCTCCGCTAGCGTAAACCTTAGAATAGGCCTGAGGAATATAAGGTTCGATTACCGGTTCTTCGGAGGAAAGATCCTGCATTACAAAATGGCGAGGGGCTAAATCTGCATCCAGGTTTACATTCATTGGATGTAAGTCACTTGCCTGTAAATTGGAATTAGGTTCAATACGCAAAGCTTGAACAGCAGGGCTGCTTTCTGTCGGATGAGCACCTATAACTAGCGCACGGTTATCTTGAACATAAGCCAAATCCTCACTTTCAAGAGTGTTTCCAGTAGTTGAGGCACTGCTGTTGCTTAAGGCCGGAGTGCTGTTCTCAATAGTTTCAGGACTTTGGCTAAGGGGCATTTCCACAGTTTCGGCTGCTACAGGGCTTTTTGCAGCAGGAGCCGTTTCAACAATATTTTGCTGAGGTAATGCTGTTTCTGTAGGCCCAAATTGATTTGCTTGGTTTTGGAAAAGCAATAGGCTACTTATTCCGGCAGCGGCTAAAATAGCTGCAGCACTACGCCAGTAGAATGCCAGCGGTTTGCGTCCTTTTTGGTCGAGAATGGCCTCCATTCGCGCCCAATTGTCGGGATTGTACGCAAATTGAGACTGATTAATTTTTTTATCGAAGAGTTCTTGCAGTTCAGCATTGGACATACCATGCTCAGGACCCATTTCTTCTTCCAGAGCGTCCCAGTTAGCAGGGTTAAAGGGGAAGGAGGCTTGAGCCAATTTATCGCGGAAGAGCTTTTTAAACTCTTGCTCAGACATAGGCTCGCCAGGGTCAGACATTTGTTCAAATGCTTCCCAATTGGCCTCATTGAACTCAAAGTTCTGGCCTTCCAGCTTTTCTTCAAACAGCTTTTTAAGATCCTTTTCGGTCATTACTGCTTTTAGGCTACGTTGTCCATTAAGTTACGCATCATCTCTTGCAATTTCTTGCGGGCACTGCTGAGGTGCCATTTGCTGGTTCCTTCACTCATGCCCAGCTTTTCAGCAATTTCTTTATGGTTGTATCCGTCAATGATGTAGAGGTTAAAAACCTTCTGACTCACGGGCGGAAGCTTTTGCACCAAGGCTAGTAATTCCTCGGCATCAAAGCGCTTTTCTGCTTCATTGTAGTCCATTTCACTGAGCGATGCCAGTTGCATGGGCTCTTCTACATAATCCACTTTCGAGCGTTGACTCTTGCGGTACTCATCAATGGCAGTGTTGATGGTGATCCTCCGAATCCAAGCCTCGAAAGGCACAGAGCTGGAGTAGGACTCCAGGTTATTTAAAATTTTAAGGAAGGCCTTATTCAACAGAAATTCAGCATCTTCCTTATTCCTTTCATATCGAAAGCACACAGCCATAAGTATCCCGTAGCAGAGCTTGTAGAGCTCATACTGGGCTTTCCGCTCACCGCGGATGCAACCTTCCAGCAAATGCTTTTCGATGTTCATGGATCCCAATTCTTCCGGCTAATTTATTGAATTTAAAGGGTTTTGCCCTCGGATCAATAAAAAACGCCATTCCCCGGGAAAAGAATGACGTTTAATCTTGTTGATAAGTTGGGTAAGATTCTAAGAATTAAGACATTTTCATGTCGAAATCTGTTAAACTGATGAATCGCATCACCCGATCGTGAAGATCTCCGCGGTCTAAATCGCGCAATTTATGGGTGCCAAATTCTTCTACACAGAAGGAAGCTAAGGCAGAACCATAAATAATTCCGCGTTTCATGCTATCGAAATTTACTTCATCCGAATCGCAAACATGACCAATAAAACCACCGGCAAAAGTATCGCCAGCTCCGGTTGGATCATATACTTCTTCCAGAGGTAAAGCAGGTGCATAGAATAATTCTTTGCCATGGAATAATAGAGCGCCGTGTTCCCCTTTCTTAATGATCAGGTATTTAGGGCCCATTTCAAAAATCTTAGCTGCGGCTTTTACCAAAGAGTATTCGCCACTTAATTGACGGGCCTCCTCATCATTAATGGTAAGAAGGTCCACTTCTTTCAATACCTCTTTTAATTCGGGCATGGCAATATCCATCCAGAAGTTCATAGTATCCATTACTACCAACTTCGGACGTTGTTTCATTTGCTTTAATACCTTCATTTGAATGGCTGGGGTTAAATTTCCCAGCATTAGGTATTCGGCCTCGCGCGCTTTTTCAGGTATAATTGGATCGAAATCTGCCAATACATTTAACTCGGTTGCTAAAGAGTCGCGAGAGTTCATATCATTATGATATTGACCCTTCCAGAAAAAGGTTTTGCCCCCTTCTACGCGTTTTATTCCTTCGGTATCGATGCCCTTGGATCGCATTAAGGCTAATTTTTCTTCCGGAAAATCTTCTCCGATGATGGAAACGATTGAAATATCTTTACAAAGATTAGAAGCAGATAGAGAAGCGTAAGTCGCTGATCCTCCGATAATTCTACCAGACTCTCCAAAGGGAGTGATTAATTCGTCAAAGGCAACTGTGCCTACGATTAAAAGACTCATAAAAGAAGGCTTAAAAATTTTGCCGCAAATATTGTGTAATTTATCGGAAGGTGCTAATATTGCAGCCCTTTTATGAGGGATTCACAATAATGCTTCCTTAGCTCAGTTGGTTAGAGCATCTGACTGTTAATCAGAGGGTCCTTGGTTCGAGCCCAAGAGGGAGCGCAAAAACAGCGAAGGCGTCTAGAAATAGACGCCTTTTTTTATTCCTTGATTTTCAGGTTTCTCCTTCGATTTCCAATTCAAAATTCAAGCTGCAGGGATTGCAGGCATTACCTATCTTCGCTGCCATGCAATTAGAGCCCGGTAAAAAGATATACTTCGCCAGTGACTTGCACCTGGGTGTGCCCGATTATGCTTCAAGCCTGGAGCGTGAAAAGCATTTTGTGCAATGGCTCGACCATATTAAATCGGATGCAGCCGAGCTCTTTCTGGTAGGCGATGTCTTCGATTTTTGGTTCGAATACCGCAAAGCAGTTCCACGCGGTTTTGTGCGTCTCTTAGGTAAACTAGCGGAAATCAGTGATGCCGGAATACCCATCCATCTTTTTACAGGAAACCACGATATGTGGATTTTCGATTACCTACCGAAGGAGATTGGCTTAAAACTCTATCGGGAGCCACAAGAAAGGGAATGGAACCAAAAGCGTTTCTTTATAGGTCATGGTGATGGTTTAGGGCCGGGAGACCATGGTTATAAGTTTATCAAGAAGATATTTAAGAACCCTTTCCTGCAGTGGGCTTTCGCCCGATTGCATCCTAATTTTGGCATTGGCTTGGCGGATTATTTCTCGCGCAGTTCCAGAGCTAAAAGCGGACATAAAGACGCGGTTTTCCTCGGTGAGGAGGAAGAATGGTTGGTGATCTATGCCAAAGAAATGCTGAAAGAGTCTTATCGCGATTATTTCATTTTTGGCCATCGCCACCTTCCTTTGGATATTCAGCTCAATGATGCTGGCAGTCGCTATATTAATCTGGGCGATTGGATTCAGTATTTCACCTATGCCGTTTTCGACGGTGAACAAATGCAGTTGATGGAGTATCCGCTTAAGGGAGAAAGTCCAGTTTTATGGACAGATAAAAAGTCCGCGGTAAAATAGGCCCGTATATATAAGAAGCGTCTCGTTCCGGACCATAAGGCAAATCATCCTGATAAGCATTCATTAGGTTTTTAATTCCCGCTTTAATAGAAGTCGTCCATTTTTGGTTGCGGATAATTTGATACTCGGCTGCTATTTGCCAGTCTAGGAAGTCATCACTTTTGCGTATTTCCAATTCTTCGGACACTGGATTTACCAATCGGCTTAGGTGCATGGGCCCTGTATAATTAAGGGCAGAGCTTAAGGTCCAGGATGGATTGAGGTCATAGGCCAAACTTACATAGCCATAGAGATTGGGGCTACGCAGAAAATATTTACTCCATACTGAATTTGCTTCGCTTTCTTCATCCTGCCAAAGAAGCTGGTCTTTGGTATACAAAGACTGCTGTGCTGTAAAGGAAGCTTGCCATTGCCATCCACTACGCAAGGCCGCCTGATATTCCAGATTGAGGCCCTTTACAACCGCCCCGTCACCATTGCTTTTGGTTTGAACCGCGGTGCCATTGGCTAAGGCCTGTCTATTGCCCAATACAAAGGGGTCCATTAGTAAGGTATAAAAGCCTGAAAATAATAGCTTATGTTCTCCAAGAGAGTTGATAATCAAATATTCAGAAGAGGCAGTAAAGCTGTGACTTTCTTCGGGTTTTAACTTTTCATCTAATTGAATAAAGAGAGCGGCTCCACCTACGGTTTCGATGTGTAAATCCTCATTAAAAGCTTGTGGTATGCGGTATCCACGGGCATAGGAGCCCCGGAATTGCCAGTCTTCATTTAGTATATATTGGAGGTTAAACCTTGGTGACCAATTAATGAATTGGGATTTTTGATTGAAATTAGAGGAAGACAGTTGATAGTATCCATTAAGATTGCTGATATCCAATCGAATACCAGCTTGTAGTTTCCAGTGTTCGTTTAAGTCAAATTGACTTTGCAAATAACTGCCCCAGTTGTTTAAGCTTTGATCAATGCTGCGCTGATAGCCGGGCATTGCCTCTTCAACCTTATTGTTTTGGTATTCACTGCCTAAGCTTAATTGCCACTGTTCATCCAGCTTTTGATTGACTAAGAAACCACCTATTAAGGTATAGTCCAAGGCATTTCCGTAAGCATTAAGTGCCAGTAGATCGCTTTCGCGGATGCTGTCACCAGCAGGTATAATCCGTCCTCCGGCGCCGTAATAGCTATTTCTTTGGGTGTTTTGCGCCGAGCTGTAAATGGAGATTTGTCGGCTGGCGTCTTTGGAAAGCTGCTCCCAGGCCAATCCTCCACCAATGATTCGATGTTCCAATTGCTCAGCAATTCTGCTTTGATGGGCTTGAAGGTCAAAATCGCTACCTCCTCGCCGAAACTCGGAAATATGAAAGAGATCAAGGGACCATTTACTGCGGGTTTGGGCTTTCCAGAAGGCATTAAGGCCCAAGGTTTGATTTCGAAGCCGGGTTATTTCCGAGAACTCATCGGCATTGGCATCCCAGTCTTGTCGATTTCGATTAAAGGCAAATAGGTTAAAACCGTAGCTTAGGTCATCGGCAGAATAGCTGGCGCCTAAGCTATGACTCTGCTCCCAGGCTTCTCCGTTTATAGCTTGAACCTGGCTTTGCAAGTGAAAGCCGTTTTCTGTTGCTTCTTTGGTGATGATATTTACCGTTCCACCAATGGCATTTCCACCATAGAGCGCAGATCCTCCACCACGAACCACTTCTACTTTTTCGATCATTGAGGCCGGGATCATTTCCAAACCATACACCGCCATTAGGCTGGAGAAAATGGGGCGAGAGTTGAGGAGAACTTGAGAGTAAGCACCATCTAAGCCATTAATTCTAAGCTGAGTAAAACCACAGTTTTGGCAATTGTTCTCCACTCTTAATCCCGGGCTGAAGGAAAGCCCTTCAGCTAAACTTAAAGCCGATACTCGCTCAAAAAGCTTATTGTTTATCGTTTCAACAATCACGGGCGACTGATGGCGCTTAATTGCTTGTCGACTGCCACTAACTACCACTTCTTCCAGGCCTAAATGGTCTTCTTGCAGTTGGATATCCAAATGATGTGTTCCTGGCTTTAGCTTGAGACTTTGACTTAGATAGCCCACATGGCTAAATTCTATAATGAGCCCTTGAGCAGGAATTTTCAGGTCTAAATGATAGCCCCCTTCTTCATCGGAGCTAGTGCCTATACCCAGCGATTTTACCTGAACATTTACTTTTTCCAAAGCTTGACCGGAACTGGAGTGAATATGGCCACTTATACCTTGTGAAGATAGTCCCAGTGTCCAAAAAATTAATAATGAGGAAATTGCTGTTCGCAAAAGAAAAATTTTAGGCAAATCTAAAAATGTTTTTTTATACTTTTGAAAAAATTTTAGATTCCCTTTAAAATTGGAAATAAGCTTAACCGAAGAGAATTATCTCAAAGCCATCTTTTTTATCAGTGGTATGGAAGGCAATTTGGTAAACACCAATGCCATTGCGGAGCGCTTGGATACCAAGGCTGCAACTGTAACGGATATGTTGCGAAAGCTCAAACAAAAGGAGCTTATCCATTATCAACCTTATAAGGGTAGTCGTTTAAGTGAAGAAGGCCAGGTTTTGGCGATTCGCATTTTACGAAAGCATCGTCTTTGGGAAACTTTTCTGGTAGACAAACTAGGTTTCGGTTGGGAGGAAGTGCATGAAATTGCAGAGCAACTGGAACATGTGCGTTCTCAGAAATTAACGGAGCGCCTATCTCAATACTTGGGAAATCCCCAGTTCGATCCGCATGGTGATCCTATTCCGGATGAAAGAGGAATTTTTCCCATGCGCGAAAATCTTACCCTTGATAAGGCCAGTGCAGGAGAGCAGGTTTTGGTTAAGGGAGTGAAAGACAGCTCGCCAGACTTCTTGAGCTATGTCGCAAAGCTGGGTATTCGATTGGGGGATGAAATGAAGGTTATTCATATCGAGCCCTTCGATTCCAGTGTTTTAGTAAGTCATCAAGGAGAGGAGTTTCGCCTTTCAGCCATGGCCTGTTCTAATATTTACATATCACGACTATGAGAATCTGGTGGTCTATGTTCCTGGTCGTTTTTCTCATTTCTTGTGAGGAAGCTCCCAATAGCGATAAATATCAGATCGTTTGCACCACGGGCATGTTGGCTGATATGACCACCGCCCTTTGCCAGGGAATAGATTCTTTGGAGATTCAATCTTTAATGGGTCCGGGAACGGATCCCCATTTATACAAGGCCAGTCAGGCAGATGTATTTGCCTTAAGCAGAGCAGACCTCATTGTATTTAATGGCCTACACCTCGAAGGGAAAATGGCTAAGCTCTTTCATAAACTCCCGGAAGAGCGTGTTTACCCTGCGGCTGAAGTACTTTCTGAAAAGGAATTGATCAATGCCAGTGCCTATCAACAAGCTTATGATCCGCATGTGTGGTTTGATTTGAGTTTGTGGTCAAAAATCTGTTTTGGCCTGGAGCATAAACTTCAAGAGAAGCTACCCGATCATAAAAGCTTGATCGCGAGAAATGCAGAAAAGTATCGAAAGGGATTAGCAGAGCTTCATCATTGGGCTTTAAAAGAGTTGTCGCAAATACCTGAAAAACAAAGGGTTTTAGTAACCGCGCATGATGCTTTTAAGTATTTCGGCAGGGCTTATCAAGTAGAGGTAAAGGGCTTGCAAGGAATCTCCACGACAGCCGAATTTGGCCTGCGTGATATTAGTGAATTGGCTGAATTTATCAGCTCTCGTAAGATCAAAGCCATATTTGTGGAAAGCTCTGTATCGCCCCGTGCCATTGAGGCGGTGCAGGAAGCAGTAAATAGAAAAGCTTGGGAATTACAAATAGGAGGCGAATTGTACTCCGATGCCATGGGGCCGCCTCAAAGTGGAGCCGATCATTTCTATGGAATGTTCCGATCTAATGTTGAAACTATTCTTAGTGCATTAAAATGAAGTCTGAAAATCAATTAGATAAAGACACGGTATTGGAGGTACATAATTTAAGTGCCAGTTATAACCGCAAGCCGGTTCTATGGGATATTGACTTTCGCCTAAAGGGTGGTCAACTGATTGGAATTGTGGGGCCTAATGGCAGCGGGAAGACCACTTTACTCCGTAATATCATGGGCTTAATGGAAGCCGATAGTGGCTATGTGCGCTTGTTTGGTCAGGATTTAAATAAGGTACGCCAGCGAGTTAGCTATGTGCCGCAGCGGGAATCAGTAGATTGGAATTTCCCGGTATCTGTGCGTGAGGTAGTGGAAATGGGGCGTTATCGACCATCTAATCTTATGCGCCGCCTGCAAAGTTCGGATCAGGATTTGGTGGATTTAGCCCTCGAGAAAGTAGGGATGCTGGAATATGCCACACGACAAATAAGCCAGCTCTCAGGAGGGCAGCAACAAAGGGTTTTTCTGGCACGATCGCTAGCTCAGAATGCAGATCTCTACCTAATGGATGAGCCTTTTGTAGGTGTAGACGCCGCAACTGAAGATGCCATTTTAAGGGTGCTTTCAGAACTGCGCGATGCGGGAAAAACAGTGGTAATTGTACATCATGATTTGCAAACGGCCTATCAGTATTTTGATGCCATGGTTTTGCTTAATACCCGTTTGGTGGCTTATGGCGCCAAGGATGACGTATTTACACGTGAGAACCTACAGGAGGCCTACGGAGGTCGTTTGACGGTTTTATCCAAACTGTCTGAATTAATTGCACGCTCTGAATTTCCAGTGCGGGAAAAGGGCTTTAAAGAAAAAAGTGGGGAGGGCGATGCAGCAGGAAAGTAGCTGGATATTGGATAGTAGCCTAATACTGGTGGCTGCCGGAACCTTTCTTTTGGCGGTATCGGCTGCCGTAGTAGGTTCTTTCACCTTTTTGCAAAAACGTTCCCTGGTTGGCGATGCCGTAGCACATTCTATCCTACCCGGAGTAGCGGTAGCATTCTTGTTTTCCGGTACTAAAGATCCTTGGTGGCTAATGCTGGGAGCCTTAATTAGCGGTTGGCTTTCATTGAGCTTAATGGACTTCCTCAGCAGGAAGACCAAATTGAGTCAGGATACCGCAATTGCAACCGTACTCAGTGTCTTTTTTGGGATAGGGATTTTACTCCTCACCTATATTCAACATTTGGAGAGTGGTCATCAAAGTGGTTTAGATCAATTTCTTTTTGGTCAGGCAGCGGCCATGAAGAGCCAGGAACTATGGATTTACGGGGGGCTGGCGCTTGTTTTAATCGTTTGCACCCTGATCTTTTTTAAAGAATTTAAACTTTTAAGCTTTAATCCAGACTTCGCTCAAACTCTGGGTTTACCGGTGCGGGGATTGCGAATTTTGATGAACAGCTTGATGGTATTGGCCATCGCATTAGGTATTCAGGCGGTGGGAGTAGTTTTAATGGCGGCTCTATTGATTACACCTTCGGCTGCGGCTCGAAATTTCACCGATCGGCTCAAAGCCATGATATTCATTGCGGCCTTAATCGCCGGCTTCTCCGCCTTACTAGGCAGTGCCATTAGCTTTAGTGCAAAGGGAATGCCCACCGGACCCTGGATTGTGATGTGCCTATCTATCCTTGCACTCTTATCCCTCTTTTTAGCTCCTAAAAAGGGCATGTTGGCAAGGATGCTTTTGCAAAGACGCCATCAGCAAAAGATTAATGATGAAAACTTACTCAAGGCCTTCTACCACTATGGAGAACGCCATGCCAATCTCGCTCAATGGATTCGTCTAAGTGATTTAGAGGAAATTCGTGATTTTGCCGAGGAAGAGCAATCCGGGGCTTTGAGGCGCCTTATTCACAAAGGCCATTTACTTCGTAAAGGGGAGGCCTTTCAGTTTAGCCGGGCTGGATTAGATGAAGCACGAAGGGTAGTTCGCCTGCATCGTCTTTGGGAGATGTATCTCAGTCAACGGTTACGCTTGAAATCGGATCACATCCACCCCAATGCCGAAACCATGGAGCATATTATCTCTCCAGAGATTGAAGCGCAATTGTTGGAAGAATTGGATTATCCCGATAAGGATCCACATCAAAGCCCAATACCGTATCGCTCATGAGTATCGAAGCTTTTTATATCATCTTGACAGGAGCTTTGGTAGCTGCCAGTTCCGCTCTATTGGGAAGCTTTTTGGTGCTGCGTAGAATGGCTATGCTGGGCGATGCTATATCCCATGCGGTATTACCGGGAATTGTAATTGCCTTCTTGATTTCAGGACATCGCGAAAGCTTAAGCCTCTTAATTGGTGCAGCGGCCAGTGGCTTGTTGGCGACCTTTTTAATTGAGCTCTTGCATCGTAAAGCACGCTTGCAGGAAGACGCCTCCATCGGAATTAGCTTTACCTGGCTTTTTGCCATTGGGGTATTGCTCATTAGCGCCTATACGGGCCAGGTAGATTTGGATCAGGAATGTGTTCTCTATGGTGAAATTGCCTACGTTCCTTTGGATCAGATAAGCTTTGGAGGCTTGTGGACCGGGCCTCGACCGGTATTGATATCCGCCACCTTGTTTGTGCTGACACTTGCTTATATCATCATCTCATTTAAGGGTCTAAAGCTTCTTTCTTTTAATGAAGACCATGCGAAGTCCTTGGGGATCCGCACTCAAGTTTGGCATTTCAGCTTTATGGCCATGGTTTCTTTGGTTACCGTATTGGCCTTTGAAATTGTAGGTGCCATTTTAATCGTGGCGCTATTGGTGGTGCCGGCAGCAACCGCTTTCCTTTGGACGCGATCATTAGTTCCGATGCTTATCTTGGCCGTGGCCCTGGGCATTGCTGCTTCGGCGGGAGGTTATTATTTGGCCCTGGGCTTAAATGGAAGCATTGCTGGAGCGATGGTAAGCGTGGCGGGAATCTTTTTAGCGATCACTGTTTTGCTAAAAGTGCTGGTTCGGAAGAAGGCTTAAAATTAGTGCTCTGATTTGCAGTAAATTGCTCTTCCATTTTGGGGCTTTTATTTTTTCTATGCCTTTGTTTAAGGCATACATTACCGAATTATATTTGCCCGCTTTTTTTGGGATTGAATGAACTATGTGCAATCCTCTCTGGAGGAGATAGCCGATGCTCTCGCTGAGCAGGAGCTGGTGATTTTAGATCAGTTTTTAAGTCAGCAGGAAGTAGAAGCTCTACTCCGGGCTTTCGATTACCATGCCCAGGAGGAAGACTTTAAAGCAGCGGGCATTGGCAACACCTATCTCTATACTCAAGATAAAAGCATTCGCTCCGATCGGATTATGTGGCTTTCGGATAATCCTGAGAAAGACGCCCTTTCTGATTTCAAGAAGAGAATTGAAGCCTTGATGGCCGATTTAAACCCTATGCTTTTCTTAAGCTTAAGGGATGTAGAAATGCACCTGGCCGAATATGCACCGGGGGCTTTTTATGAAAAACATGTAGATCAGTTTAAGAAGAATGGCCACCGCATACTATCCTTTGCTTGCTATTTAAATAGGGGCTGGCAAGATGGAGATGGTGGCGAACTGCGCATTTTTAAGGAGGGGAGTCATTTTGATCTAGAACCTCTGGCGGGTAGATTGGCTTTATTCAGAAGCGATACGGTAGAGCATGCGGTTCTGCCGGCCAAGGCTTTACGCCGTAGTATTACCGGCTGGATGCTGGACCGGCCAATCGGTTTTCCTATTCAAGATTAATCCTGGCTTTTTTATACCTTGTCTAAGTGCTTAGTGCTCAGTCTGCTATAAGGGCTGAGCCAGGGGCCGAAAAAAATCGAGTAGAGGGCTAATTTTTCCTTGTTTGAAAACCTCGATAATGCATATTTGTAGTCACGAAACAGAATATACCCACTAAATAAAATTTTAAAAATCGATACTATGTCTGTCTCTAAAGGATCCGATGCTAAACGACGCGTAATCGTAGATTACAAGAATGTAACCAACGAAATTTTGGATCTGTTTACAGACCGTTATCCCTATGGTTATGACGATGGTGATATTATTCGCTTTAAGAATGCCAAGGGTGAAATGGTAAAAGCGGTGCCTTTCGAAACCGCAGATACTAAGTACCTGGTGAAGGTAAGTGTTCAAATGGATCAGCAGATCGAAGCCTTTTTGGAAGACGATGATGATGACAATGACGATGTTGGTGAAAACGATAGCACCGCCGACATGGATGATGTGGAATCGGATGATTTAGACGATTAAATGCCTTTAAAAGCCCTTGACTACTTCTTGGTAAGCCTGCAAGGGCTTCTTTTTATCCTGTTTTTTATTCCTGTGGATTGGTTCAATGCAGTGCAAATCCCCGACCTCATGCTTTGGCCTGCTCAGCTAGCCATGATTATTGGTGTCATTGAAGTAGTTTGGGCCTTAAAACAGATGGGGAGATATCTTAGCCCTTTCCCCAAACCAAAAGCGGATGCGGAGTTAATTACCTGGGGTGTATTTGGCTTGGTACGTCATCCAATTTACAGTGGAATCATTCTTTTTGCAGCCGGATACGGTATCTATTTCAAAGATCCTTTTCAAATCTTAATGGCAGGAGTACTGGCCCTTTTCTTCTACTTGAAAAGTCGTTATGAGGAAAAGAACCTCCGAGCCTATTTTCCCAATTATGCCTCCTATCAGAAAATGACGGGGCGTTTCATTCCCAATCTATTTACTGCTAAGCCAAAGTAGTGGGTTCACCGCCTGATTGTCTTTCCATAACTGGAAGTGCAGCATCGTTTGTGAGTTGATAGGGTTGGTATAAGTAATACCAATGGACTGCCCAGCCTTAACAGTATCACCTTGATCTACACTGGCGGCTTTAATGCCCAGGTATACGCTGAAGTAATTTCCGTGTGATATTACCACCGCTATTTGACCATTTGGAAGTATCCAACGACGAGTAACGGTGCCATTAAAGACGGCCTTTACCGGCGTATTTTCTTGGGTAGTGATATCAATACCCTTGCTGTCGATAATAACTGATTTTACCACCGGATGTCGTTGCGGACCAAAGTTTCCGGTTACCAAACCCCGCTCTACCGGCCAGGGCAGGCGTTTTTGGTTGGCTTCGAAATTAGCGGCCAATGTTCGGGCGGCAGGAGTTAATTCGAAGCTCTCAGGCTTAGCAATGGCCGGTTTATTTTCGGCAGCTCTGGCTTTTACAGCCGCATCAATTAACTCTTCTAATCGGCTATTGGTGGTGTTGCTACTAAAATCTTTTCCGCGAATTAAACCTAAGTCAATCGCTCGGTCTTCCAGGGCTTTGCGGGCCGCTAAAGCACGGGCCTTAGCTATTTCCTCGGCAATAACTTTTTCAATCTGCGCTTCTACCTTCGCTGCCTCTTTAAGCTTTTCCTTGAGCTTTTTCTCCAGGTCCTTCTCCATGGCGGCATAGGTTTTAATCGCCTCTTCCTGACTCAGTTTTTCATTGCTCAGTTTGCGATTTTCTTCCTGCAATTGACCACGCACGGCGTTTTTACGCACTTTTTGTACCCGTAATCGCTCCATTGCTTCTCCTAGCTCAAGTTCCTGCTTTTCAATTTCTTTGATCTTTTGCTGTCGATAAGCGCTGTATTGTTTGAGGTACTCAATGCGGCGCATGGCTTGGTTGAAATCCTCGGAAGAGAGGATAAACATTAGGCGGCTGGAGTTTTTACGGCTTTTGTAAGCTTGTTGGATCATGTGAGCATACTGCGCCTTTTGCTTTTCTACTCTTACTCGTAACGTGTCAATTTCGCGTTGCATTTCGGCTTCCTCCTCTTCCATTAACTCCACCTCGCGATCCAGGGTGCGAATAAGCTTTTCCCGCAGTTTGATTTTTTGCTGTACCGTTTCAATTGTACCCAGTGTATTGCTACGATCTTTTTTGGTTTCTGCCAGAATACGGTTGGCGAGTTCAATTTCGTCCATAATGCGCACCTTGCGCGCTTCCAATTCTTGTCGCTTTTTACTTTGCGCCATCGTCCCTTGACTCCAAAGGAGGGCGAAAACAAGGAGACCTATGTACCTAAAGTTGCTCATAATTCCCAGGGATCCGGAATGGATAGCTTAAACTCTCATTACGTTTAAGATCAGTGATTTCTAAGTCGATAATAATCTCAGACTTCTCGAGGTATTCAAAATGCATTTGAGCAGGAAATAAGATCTCACCAAAGTTCCGATAGCCATCAAGACGGATCAATAGGTTTTGACCTTCCTGCGGTCTTTGAAAGCGAAAGCTGGATGGACGATAGCTCTTTGCTGAAAAGCTTTGGGTCATCAAAGGATATTCTGGAGAGGGAGGAATTTGATCTTGATTAAGCGGATAGTTCACTAATTGGTATACTCCGGGCTGATAATCCTGATACCAGTTTTGATTCCAATCCAAATAACTGGCACTTAAAACCGACATTAAGGGTTGAAAATCGAAACGAAATCCAATCTTTTGGGCGATTTCGGAGCTGGAGCCTTTTTGATAATTACGCTCCAAGCGATTGTAATAGGCTACTTCATCTTGGCTTATCAGGCCTCGAGCCACTTTTAAACCCAAAAAGGGATCAGCCAGGTCTACCCAGATCAAACTGTCTTTGGCAATGCGCATTTCGAAGCGAAAGCTTTGCTTGCTGCTACCACTTTGATAGCGCCCTTTTCCTTCCAGTACCAAAGTTTCGAAAGCTAGACTTTGGGCCTTTACTTTTTCGATGAGGTCCTTGGTTTTAAGATAGGCGGGAGCACCTTCGGGTAATTTTACCTTCGGCTTACAGGAGGCTACAAAAAGCAGCATCAATAGCATGATCCCAATTTTGCGCATTAGGGTAGAGCTTTAATTTTAGCTTTCAAGGCCGGGCTCGATTGCAGGCTATTGGCCATTTCATATTGCTTACGAGCTAATTCTTTTTCACCCAGTCCCAATAGGATATCACCATAATGTTCCGCCAATTCGGGTTCTGGCTTAGCTAATAGACTCAAGGCTTTTTCAATTACTTCTCGTGCTTCTTCATCGCGACCCAATTGATGCAGTACCCAAGCCTGAGTATCGAGGTAAACGGGATTAGAAGGGCTTATGGTATTGGCATCTGTGCTCATGCGCAAGGCATCTTTCAATCGTTCATTGCGCAGTGAGAGATAATAGGAATAGTTATTTAGGGCACCCGCATGTTTGGGATTTACACTGAGCACGGCATCAAAATATTGGTCGCTTTCCAAATGCTGACCCAACTCATGACTAACCTCTGCTAAATGCAGATTGAACTCGGTTTGCAAGCGGGCATTATTAAAAACATAAACCTGACCGTCTTCTAAAAAGTCGCGCGCCTTGCTGTATTCTTGAGACTCTTTAAAGGCGATACCCGCCAATAAATAGGGGAGTGGTTGATTGGGGAAACTTTCCAAGGCCAAGGGCGCATCCACCTTTAAAGCCTCAAATTTTCGATTCTGAATTTCGATGAGGAGGATTTGCTCCCATATTTGAAATTTCTCGCCGTATTCTAGGGCCTTCTTATAGTAAGTAAGGGCTTCATCATCACGACCTTCGCGAGAAAGATAATCGCCATACATAGCATATATTCTGGCATCGGCGGGTTCCTGACTTACAATTTCATCAAGCAGTTCAAAGCTCTTGGCAGTGAGAACACTGTCGGAACGTGAGGCATCAAAGAGACTAAGCAGAACTGCGATTTTACGTTCCATATCGAGCTGCTTGCTGCTCATGGCCTTTTTAAGGTGAAATAGAGATTGATGAAAATCTCCCTTTTGCTGATAGTAATTTGCTAAGTCCAGATGTGGTCTGGGGTCCAGGGAGTCGATAGCCAACATGTCCTGATAAACTTCAAAGGCCTTTTCATCCAGATTATTGGCTTGGTACAACTGCCCTAGGGAGCCACGATAATCTAGGTTTTTAGGGTAGATTTCTATGAGCTTTTGCAATTCGGCGATGGCCCCTTCGAGATTACCCATTTCGAGGTAAATGCTCTTTTTTTGATTGGAAATTTCTTCGTGAGGACCACTAATCGCTTCCAGCTTATTCAGGCTCTCTATGGCTTTTTCGGCCTGGCCATCACGATAATAAGCTTCTGCCATTTGGAAAAGCAGATCTTCATCTTGCGGATGTTTCTCCGTGGCTTCTTCCAGACTTTTAATAAGAAGCTCCGACTTTCCAAACTGCCCGTACACTGCTAGTTTTAAGCGGAAGTACCAGGGGTTTTCGGGATCAATTTCACAGGCCTTTTCGGCATAAAAAAGGGCATCTTGCTCCTCCTCTTCGCGGGCATAAAGTTGGGCCAGTTCATAACAAACCAAGGCGCTCTCCGGGTCTTTTTGATAAAGGGCTTCGAATATTACCAGGGCCTTATCATACTCTTCCCGCAGCTTCGCATTTTCGGCGGCAAAAAATTGCTCATTAAAAAGCCGCAGCCTTTCGCCCTCAATTTTCGATTGAGCGGAAAGGCTGAGACTGCCTAATAAGATACAGATTGAGGCGATATATTTATTCCAATACGCTATAGTCACCAATGGAGATTTCGCTAAAGTTACCGTCGAATTTAGCTTTATTTCCGATCATCGAATTGCTCAGATTGGCATTAACAACCAAGCTGTCTTCTTGAATAAGGACATCGCTAAGCTTACTATTCTTTACCTCAGTTCCAGCGCCAATACTTACGCGAGGTCCGATGGTACTGTTGCTTACTTTGGCTCCCGGGCCGATAAATACCGGAGCAATGATTTCGCAATTATCCAGCTCGGCCTCACTGCTAATCAGCTCTTCCTCGCCATCAATAAAGCCTAAAATCTTACCGTTAGTTTCAACGGTTACATTTTTATTACCACAGTCCATCCACTCATTTACTGTTCCGCTGGTGAACTGACTGCCTTTGTTTTTCATGTTTTCCAGGGCATTGGTAAGTTGGTACTCACCTTTGTCGCGGATATCATTATCGAGGAGGTATTGCAGTTCATCACGCAAGAACTCTCCGTCTTTGAAATAGTATATACCGATAATTGCTTCGTCAGAAACAAAGGTTTCGGGTTTTTCTACGAAGTCGGTGATCACACCTTCCGCGTTTTTCTTAACCACCCCAAAGGCTTTAGGGTTTTCTACTCTTTTGGTCCAGATAACACCATCGCTAGCTGTATCCAGACTAAAATCAGCACGGAAAAGAGTATCGGCAAAGGCCACCACCAAATTGCCTTGCATGCTTTCTTTGGCACATAAAATGGCATGAGCGGTACCTAAGGGCTCATCTTGATAATAGATGCTTCCTTTAGCGCCTAAACCTTCGGCAATGGTTTTAAGGTTAGCTTCTACTTCTTTACCAAAGTCACCAATGATAAAGGCGATCTCGTCTACCTTTTCTCCGGCTACTTTAACAATATCTTCTACCAATCGTTGAACGATAGGTTTACCAGCAATAGGAATCAGGGGCTTGGGAATGGTGAGGGTGTGGGGGCGAAGCCGGCTTCCTCTTCCGGCCATAGGAACGATAATTTTCATTCTGATGGTTTGTTATAGGGGCAATGTTAATTACAAAAATAGCTTTTGCCTAATATTCACAGGATTATCTTAGTCTTAATTCTTTAGTGGCCGGTGCTGCCAAAACCCCCGCTGCCACGTTGGGTTTCATCCAATTCCTCCACCTCATTCCAGGTGATATTTTCATAGCGCGCCAGCACTAATTGGGCGATGCGCTCCCCGGGTTCGATAAGCACATTTTCATTGGAAAGATTCACCAAAATCACGCCCACCTCACCACGGTAATCGGCATCAATAGTTCCGGGGCTATTTAGTACCGACAAGCCCTTTTTTAAGGCCAACCCACTGCGAGGACGAACCTGGGCTTCGGTACCGGGCTCCAAGGCCATAAATAATCCGGTTTTAATCAAACTACGCTCCAGAGGTTTTAGCTCCAGAGTTTCATCCAATACGGCTCTTAAGTCGAGTCCGGCCGAATTCTCCGTTTGATATTCGGGCAGGGGATACGGAGAACGATTAATGATATTTACTTTACTCATCTGCGTTTAAGGAGTTTTAGTTGGGGCCATTCCAGCCAAAAAACCAGGCTGCTGTAAGCACTGAATATAATCAGGCCGTAGAGCCAGTAATGATCTAAAAGGTAAAAGCTAACTATACTTCCAATCAAAGAAAGTCCCAGATAAAAGCTAATCGCCCGCAAAGGATAAGCGGTGGGTTGATGCTTTTGATTGAGGTAATAGGAGTAGGCCGTCATGGCGGCATAGCTAATCAAAGTCGCCAATGCTGCGCCGGTATAATTAAAAAGTGGCACCAGAAGCAGGTTGGCCAAAACGGTGAAAATCAAACCAAAGAAATTGATATAAATGCCCATGCGGGTTTTGTTCTCGAGCTTATACCAAATATTAAGGTTGAAATTGATTCCGAGCAAGAGGTTCGCAAAAAGCAAAATCGGCACAATATGCCAGCCCTCCCAATACTTGGGGTGGATGAAGTGAGTCCACTGCAGAAAATCGGTAAAACACACCAATCCCAAGAATATCAAGCTTTGGATAAGCACGAAATAGCGCATTACCTGAGCCATTTTCGATTTAAAATCACCTTCCCCACTAAAGAAGAAGGGCTCCGCCGCAAAGCGGAAGGCCTGAATAAAGAGCATCATAAAGGTGGCAATCTTCATCATTGCTCCGAATATCCCCATAGAAACCGTATTGATTTCCAAGGGCAATAGATACTTCATGAATTGATACTGAGCCTTTTCATTGGCAATGCCCGCTAAGCCGCCAATCACCAGGGGGCTGGAATAAATCAGCATTTTCTTGAGTAAATCCTGATTGACCTTAAAACGGATTTTCAGAAGCTCCGGCAAGAAGAGCAACATCATAAAAGCATTGCCAATCAGGTTGAAAAGGAAAACGTAAATCACGCCGTATTCGGCATTATATACATTAAATATCCATGAGTCTGGACTGGCGTCTTTAGCTAATTGGGGTAAGAGCCAGAAATAGATGAGGTTTAGTAAAACCATCAAGCCAATAGTGCCCAAGCGAATTACTAAAAAGCGAATCGGCTTATTATCGGCGCGCAAGCGAGCAAAAGGCACCGCGGCAATAGCATCCATGGCTACAATGCCCATCATCCAAATGAGCAGGAAGGGGCGATCTTCATACTGCAGCAGGCTAGCCAGGGAATCGCGAAAAATAAAGCTGAGGCTGATTAAAAGTCCGCTGCTAAAGAGCGTAAAGAGCAAGGCATGACTAAATACGGTATCCGGATCGTAGCGTTTATCGCGGTTAAATCGGAAAAAAGCGGTCTCCATACCAAAGGTTAAAATCACCATTAAAAAGGCAATCATGGAGTATAAATCGTTCACCACCCCATAATCCGCTTTATCAATTTGACTGGTATGCAGCGGCGTAAGGGCGAAATTGAGCAAACGCGCTAGAATGGTGGTTAAACCATAGATCACCGTTTGCGAGGCTAAATTTCGAAGTGAAGACATAGTGCAGGGAGCTAAAATACGGTGTCGCTCTAAACGCTGCCGTTAAAATCTAGCGGATTTCTACACGGCACTATTAACAACGCGCCCTTTGCAATCTTTATATTTGAGGCCCTAATAAAGGAACAATGATTCGCAAAATACTAGTACTCTCTTTCTGGGCCCCTCTGCTCTGGGCTCAGGGCAATGTTTCCAGCTGTTACGAGTTTCCCCGGGATGCGGTAGAGCAAATCCGCCAGGATGTGGCTTACCTCGCTTCGGATGAATTAGGTGGCCGTAAACCCGGCAGCGATGGAGATGAACTGAGCCGAGAATACATCATGGCGCAGTTTAGAAATCACGGTGTAGAACCGTATTTTAAAGAAACCTATTTACAGGAGTTTAGTGTTCCCAATCGAGTAGATCGTCCTGCGGATGGTAATTACTTCCGCTATAAAGGAGATGCCCTTAAATTGGATGAAGCCTATTATCCTGTAATGTATTCTGGCAATGGTAGCTTTAAGGGTGAAACAGAATACGTTTCATTCGGCATTGAAAGTCAGAAATTGGATCGGGATGATATCGATGATGAAGATTTGAAGGGCGCCATTGCGGTGATGGAAATTAGCTCTCCCGACGGCATACATCCACATTCCAAATACAAAGACTGGCATGATATCGCCAAACGTATTCGACTGCTAAAAACCAAGGGCGCCATAGCCGTTATTCTGGTGCATACCAAGGGGAATGCAAACAGCCCTAAAAGTGAGTTTAAAAGCCTGGAGAATATCGGTATTCCGGTTATTTATGTGAGCGATCCCAAGATTGCTAAAAAGTTGCGTCGCAGTCGCGAGGTTGAAGGTTCAGTTTCCTTGAATGCAGTTGAGGATGTAACCTATAATGTTGCCGGTATGATTAATAATGGCCAAAGAAGAACCATTATAGTCGGTGCCCATTATGATCATCTCGGATATGGAGGAGAAAGTTCACGCTATACCGGCGAAGAGCCTATGGTTCACAATGGGGCAGACGACAATGCCAGTGGAGTGGCCGGTTTATTGGCCATGGCCCGTTTCCTCTCTACAACTCAAGATCCCACGATGCGCCGCTTTAATTATCTTTTAGTAGCCTTTTCGGGCGAAGAAATGGGCCTTTTAGGTTCGAAAGCCTTTGTAGAGCGCACCGCTACCCGCCAGGAAAGCTGGTACTATATGTTTAATATGGATATGATTGGCCGCATGGAAGATGATCGCATTGCCGTTAATGGCATGGGAACTTCTCCCCAATGGCGAGATTTGGTAGAACCGATAGAATGTGGCCTAAATTTCGAATTTGGTGAAAGCGGAGTGGGGCCTAGTGACCATACCAGTTTTTACTACGCCAGTGTTCCGGCTTTGCATTTCTTTACCGGTACCCATCCTGATTACCATAAGCCCAGTGATGATGCCGATAAGATAAACGTAGTTGGGATTTACCGCGTAGTAAGCTTAATGAGCTCTATCATTCGCAATTCCCCTCAGGGAGGAGACTTTGTTTTTAGTACCACCAAGATTGAAAGCACTAAAGCCCCTAAGTTCTCAGTTACCCTTGGGGTTATGCCTGATTATCTTTACAGTGGTAATGGCATGAAGATCGACGGGGTGAGCCCCGATAAGCCTGCTGCTAAAGCCGGATTAAAAGCCGGGGATATTGTTACCCAATTGGGCGAAGTACAGGTGAGTGATATGCAGAGCTATATGCAAGCTTTGGCGCAGTTTAAAAAAGGGGATAGAGCCACCGTATTATATCAGCGCGAAGGGAAGGTAGAAAAAGCTCAAATTCAGTTTTAGGATGAATATTGCAGTAATTGGTGGCGGTAGCTGGGCTACGGCGATTGTTAAAATATTAACCGAGAACAACGACTATGTAGGTTGGTGGATGCGGGATGAGGAGAATGTGATGCACATTAAGAAGTACCACAACAACCTCAAATATTTGAGCTCTGTGGAGCTGGCCACCGAACGCATCGACATTTCGAATGATCTGAATCACATTGTAAGCAATGCCGATTGCCTGATTTTCGCCATCCCCTCCGCATTCCTTAAGTCTGCCCTATCCAGTCTGGAGGTAGATATTAAGGACAAGTATGTATTTAGCGCGATTAAAGGGATTGTGCCCGATGAGAACCTCATTGTGGGCGAGTACTTTAATCAGAATCTGGGGGTGCCCCTTGATCAGATCGGAGTGATTACCGGTCCCTGTCATGCGGAAGAAGTGGCCTTAGAACGCTTGAGCTATTTAACCGTGGCTAGCACCAATGCCGAGATGGCCAAAAAGGTAGCCAAGAACCTGGCTTGCGATTACATTCTTACCAAAACATCAGATGATATTTATGGTACTGAGTACGCAGCGGTATTAAAGAACATTTATGCCTTGGCCGCCGGTATTTTCCATGGCTTAGGTTATGGCGATAACTTTCAGGCGGTATTGGTGAGTAATGGGATCCGGGAGATGAAGAAGTTCATTAAATCCGTGCATCCCATTAAGCGCGATATCAATGGATCGGCCTATTTAGGTGATTTATTGGTAACAGCCTACTCACAGTTTTCCCGTAATCGCACCTTTGGGAATATGATAGGCAAGGGCTATACCATTCGCAGTGCCATGTTAGAAATGAATATGGTGGCCGAGGGTTATTATGCCGCCCGATTGATACGGGAAGTACGCAAAGAAAATGAGGTGAAAATGCCGATTGCCGATGCAGTTTATAAGATTCTTTACGAAAATCGGAACCCTAAAAAGGTAATGGCCAAATTGGCCCTTAAACTCTCTTAGGTCCTTAAACGGGAGGACCTGCCAAGGGCAGGTCCAGGGGGAGAGAATAAAAAACATTGTTTTTTCGAACAACTCTCTAATGTACTAAAAAATACATTAGTTTGCTTGTTTCGAGGAGCTTGCATTCACATCTCTTTTATACTATGGCCAAAGAACACCCCTTTATACCCCTGTCCTTTAGCATTAAATTCGAAGGTGAAGCTTTGTTAAATGCATCGGAACAATTGCGAACAGAAATCCTGCAGCGTCGCAGTTGTCGGGATTTTTCCGATCGGGATGTTCCAGAGGTCGTAGTTAAGAATTTGCTGCAGATAGCGGCCTCAGCACCCAGCGGTGCTAATAAACAACCCTGGCACTTTGTGGCCGTGCGTAATCCAGAGATAAAGGCTCGTATTCGCGAGGCCGCAGAAGCCGAAGAAAAACTCTTTTACGAAGAGCGCGCGCCCAAAGAGTGGTTAGAGGATTTAGCGCCTCTTGGGACCGATTGGCAAAAGCCCTTCCTTACCACTGCTCCCTGGCTTATAGTTGTGTTTAAGGAAATCTATGGGCAGGATGAAAATGGCAGTAAAAACAAGCACTATTATGTGAATGAGTCGGTGGGTATTGCCTCAGGCTTTTTAATTACCGCTATTCATCAATTAGGCCTGGCGACTTTAACCCATACACCCAGCCCCATGAATTTCCTTTCCGAGATATTGGAGCGGCCACCACATCAGAAGCCATTTCTGCTATTGCCCCTGGGCTATCCGGCAGATGACGCCCGGGTTCCGGAGCTTCGCAAGAAGAACTTCGAAGAGCATAGTTCCTTACTCTAAAAACCTAAGCCTTAGCCGTTCATCGTGTGAATGGCGCTTCTAATCGAAAGATTCAGAGCCCTTTAATAGGTCTGTTACACATTTGTATCGGATAAGATTTAGGGTAATGACAATCATCGACAGAATTAAAGTTCCATTCTTTTTAATCATTGTGGCCTTGGCCTCGGTGATTGGTATTAATCAATACCATTTTGGGATGTGGAATCAATTTATTTCCCTTCCCTGGCTGTACGAATTGATTGATCCCGCCAATTATCCTCACGATCTTTTAGTAGAGCAATACAGCAATTCGCCTACCTTTTTCTTGTTCCTCTTAAAGTGGGCTTTGCCCTTTTTCGGAGAGAATGTACCTCTGCTCTTCTTTAGCTTCTATCTAATTTGCCTGGCCCTTACTATTTATAGCTTTTATCGCTTAGGCCAGGAGATTTTTAAGTCCAAAGAAGCCGGAGTTCTGGCCGTGGTACTCTTAAGCTTTGCTTTTCCCGTTATTGGGGATGTAAGTATTTGGGATACGCTTTTAATGGAGCGTACCATTACCTATCCAATTTTGCTCTTATCCATACTGCACTTGTACAAAGGTCGCTTGTGGTATGCTATTTTATTGTTAGGCTTGGCTTTTAACATTCACCCATTATCAGCGATTTATGTAATTGCCGCCTCCGCATTAGCGGTTCTATTAACCGAAGGGTTTAAAAAAGAATATATCTGGCAAGGCTTCTTTTTGCTTTTAATGGTAAGCCCCGTATTACTGCTTAAATTTAGCAATACTGCTCCTGGCGAATCATCTTTAAGCTTCTCTGAGACCTGGATGGAAGTGATGCGTTTGCGCAATGGACATCATACTTTCCCCAGTGAGTTTCCTCCCAGCATTTTCCTGAAAACGGCTTTGATCATCCTTTCCTACTATGTGATTTTAGCCAAAGGGAATTTTGCCCCTAAAGCCAAAGTTTTCTTACATGCTTTTGGCGGAAGTATTTTGTTTATGATGTTGTTAGGAACGGTTTTCACCGAATTCTTTCCAGTGAAATTGATCATCCAATTCCAGTTTTATCGCGCTTTCCTTTTTATGGGCACCCTTAGCTTAATCCTATGGGCGGGTATGTTGGTTAAAAATCCGAAACCGGTATTCTACCTTTTGGCGATTCCCTTCCTGGCGCAGTACGCTTACGGAGAATGGGCAAAAACTATTTCGGCTTTAAGCCTGATAGGCCTGGCCTGGTTTGTAATTCGCTACTTCGGGTTTAAACGCAAAGCCAGCTTAGGACTTTCTTTTGCCTACCTAAGCTTAGGATTGATTGCCATGTTGATGCGAGGGGGTCTTGAAATTCATCAGGGCAACCAGGAAAATGATTGGTATGAGGTGCAGGATTGGTTCCGCGAGAATACCGCTCAGGATGCTTTGGCTATTGTGCCTCCAGCCGAATTAGGCTTTAGAGTGCGTAGCTTGAGAACCTCTTATGGTGATTGGTTTGATGGCACCAAAGCCTTCTTCAGTGAGCAGTATGCCGAGTATTGGTACGATCACATGTCGCGCCTCAAATGCACCGATCCGGACCATTTGAAAGAAGATTACAGCACTTTACAGTCCCAGGACTTCCTGAATATTTGGGATCGCGAATCCGATAAGCACAGCGAAGCTTATGTAGTGCACTATGCAGATCGCAGTGTAGATAAATTACCTGTGGCCTATTTAAATGAGCACTATGTGGTTTATCAACTTCCTACCAAGGAAACGCCGGTATTCTTAGCCAGTGTAGGGAATTAAAGCGACTTTAAGGCGATCGCTAAACGCTGCTGCCCCACAAATTCACCTTCAGCACCTGGATATAGGATTAGGCTATCTGCCGAAAGGCAAAAGGGCAACATATAATTATTGCCGGTAACAAAGGCCCTTTCATTAAAGTTTCGACCTTCTTTTTCTGCTTTCCATTTTTCTAAATGAGCCAGAACTTTCGGATAAATATCGGCTCCTAAAACCAGGTCGATTGGAGGAAAGAAAGCTTCGGGAAGATGCAAGCTGATCGGATAATACATCTTTTGCCATTCTTGATTGGCACTGGCTTTTACCTTGCGGTAAAGCTCCAGACTAATCAGGCTGTCACTTAATTTGTGTAGGCGATAATCGCTTAAAATTACCTGACGTTGGCCGCTGTCAGATTCCAGGCACTGAGCCAGGTATTGCTCCAATTGAGGCGATTTGCGCAGGGTTTCATTTAAACCCATACTGGTCATGCTGTCTTGGATACCTCGAATTTGGGGATAGCGCTGATGAATTAAACAGTTTTCGTCGTTCAGAAGCTCTCGCTCCACGGCTTCAACCTTGTAAATCGATTCATTTTCGCAGGCCCCTAAAATCATCAGGCCTAAGCCTAAAATCAGAAATTTTCGCATGCTCTAAAGGTATTAAAATGACCATTTTAAGCGCAGGTAGGTGGCACTCACCAGCCATTGCCAATAATCGTTCTCGATGGGGTTATCGGAAAGGAAGAATTGGCCTGCCAACATCAGATCTAAATTGGTGCTTAGAGAATAACTTAAGCTGGGGAAAACAATAGTGCTGTGTGCATCTGGACTGTACATCAAGGTAAATGAGCCGTTAAAAAGCGGATTGAAAGCATAATTACTGTTTACAATGGCGGTATGCTGGAAAATGAAGGGGTTTTTAGGGCTTAAAACCTGACCGGCCCCTAATTGACCGAAATCGCCGATCCCTCCTTCTTGGGGGGCACTTTGATTGTAGAGGTAACCCGCGGAGATGTAGAGGCCATTGCTAAGTACATAATCCAAACCGGTGCTAAAAACCCAGGCTTCCTGCTGCAGATCATTTAGAGGCCAGTAATAATTGAACTCGCCTTTGAAACCCAAATCCCAAATATTACCAGCCCAGCCAGCCCCCAGAGTAAGATTGTCTTTAAAATAGCCGGCAATTCCTTGTAGGTCGTAAGTGAGGGCATTATTGCGATAGCGCAGAGCGGCCGTAGACTGGGCAATTTCTTTGGCCGGGGCCAGGGCCAATTCCAATTGACTGTCGAAACTGGGGAACCACTGTACGCGCACCGCATCGGTACCGGGTCTTTCTTCATAATCGAAGTCGAAGAAATTGTATTGGTTTAAGATGTCGTTAGGATTGAAAATGGTGTTGATACCCCAGTTGATCCGCTGTCGGCCCAGACGAATATTTCCATTTTTAAATTCATATTGCAGCCAGGCACGATCGAAAATGGTATGTAGCAATACTTCATCACTACGCCAGTACAAAAAGCTGAGGTCTACCAGGCCGGCATCGGTCTCCAAAGCATCCATAAAGGCATCTCCTTGCGCCGGACTGGCACCTTGGAAGAGGCGATTCCGCATGCTAAGGGCACCGCTCCAATGCCCTTTGTAGTATTTAAGATCAAAGCGGTTATGGATCAGTTGATCGTAGTTGTCCACCTTTAAGCCCGGTCGCAGCGATTCCGGATAAAAATTAGCATTGAGATGGCTATAACTCCCCAGGTATTTAAGGTAGCCTTGAAATTGCCAGGGAGATTCCTGAGCCCAGAGGCCCAGGGGTAAAAGGCTTAAAATGAAAATCAGGCGTTTCACTGTCGGGTGTCACTTTTGATTTTACCGTCTTCCACATAAATTAAACGTTCGGCTCTGTCGATTACCCTTTGATCATGAGTGGAGAATAAAAAGGTAATGCCCTCTTCTTTATTGAGGCGGTGCATAATGTCGAGCAGGTCCTCGGTACTTTTTGAGTCGAGGTTAGCGGTGGGCTCATCGGCTAAAACGAAGGTAGGTTTGGAAGCCAGTGCTCTGGCCACGGCCACTCTTTGTTGTTGGCCGCCACTTAATTCGGAAGGGCGTTTGTGCATTTGATTTTCCAAACCCACGGCATTGAGCAATTCCCTGGCTCGAGCTTCCCGCTCCTTAGCGCTTTGGCCTTGGAGGAGCATAATGAATTCCACATTTTCTTGGGCGCTTAAAACCGGAATAAGGTTATAAGCTTGGAATACAAACCCAATGTGGCGCAGGCGGAAATTGATTAAGGCATTATCGCGGAGTTCATGGATTTCTTTTCCATCTACTACCACAGTTCCTTCGCTGGGGCTATCCAAGCCGCCAATTAAGTTAAGGAGGGTGGTTTTACCGGATCCGGAAGGACCAATAATGGCGGTAAATTCTCCGGCTTCCACCGAAAGGTTGATTTTATCTACCGCATGAATGGTGCTTTCTCCATCCTGATAAATACGGCTGAGGTTTTTGGCTTCAATTACAGACATGTGGAAATATTTTAAAGAGTTCGCATCGTTTCAACCGGGTTGAGTTTAAGCGCATGTCGCGCAGGATAGATCGCAGCCAGTAAGGTCATGATGAATACAATGGCAGCGGTTCCAAAATAAAAGCTTTGGGGTAAGCTGGGATAGATAATGGTGCCAATACCATAGCTGGATAAACCATCGCTAAACATGGCCAGGTTTAAGCCGCTTTCGGCAGTGGAGCTAATACTCAAATAGCCTGCAATAATGCCTAATGGTCCACTAATTAAGGCCAGCAATAGGGTTTCGATAATCACCATGGCAAAGACCCGTCTTTTACTCATACCTACGCTCATCAGCATGCCTAACTCCTTACGACGTTCCAAAACGGCCATTAACATGGTATTGATAATACCGAAAGAGAGGGCCAGCATAATGATGCCGATAATGATATAGAGCATTTGTGACATCAATTCATCCGCATAGGCCAATTCGGGGGCCAAGTCTTTCCAGCTTTCTACCAGAAGTTTTGGGAAGGCTGTTTGGGCTTTGGCCAGTTCGGAATCAACCTGACTGTCATCTTTAAGAAGCAAGGCCGCTTCATGGTATTGATTGGCCTCCAGACCTAATAAACTTTGGAGGTCTTCAGCACGGATGTACACATTCAATTTTTCAATCTGAGAGGATACATCGTGGTAGAGCCCCTTTACCTTGAAGGAGGCCGAAACCAAATTCTGTGCACCATCACTAAAGCTGAGAATTACTCTGGAGCCGGGTTTTACCTCCAGCTTTTCGGCTAAGGCTTCACCAATAAGGATGGGGTTGCGACCTTTATCATTGAGATAGTCACCACTATCAATGCGGCCACCTAAACCCGTTAATTGGCTTTCTTGCTCAGGGTTAATCCCAATGATTTGAACACCTCCACTATAATGGGCGGTAGCAGCCATGCCCATGGTTTTCAGTCGAAAGGCATAGGCTTCGGGCTTTTGCTGCTCCAGCCAGTTTTCCACCGCTTTAGCGTCTGAAATGAGGTAGTTAACATTGGGCTCTTCCTCCCAGCGAGGATCGTGGAATTGCAAATGGGATATCTGGTTGCGGATCATGCTCACCTTGCGCTGATCATTCAATCCGAAACTAAAGGCACTTACAAACACACCGGCCCATATTCCCAAAATGATGGAGATGATTACCACCAAGCTGCGCAGGCGATTACGCCAGATATTACGCCAGGCTATTTTAAATAGAATTTTCATCGGCGCATGGCTTTTACGGGGTTCAAACGGTAAATGCTAACAATCGCATAAAGACTTACCAGCACACTAATGCAAAGCACTATTCCGCCATGGGTAAACCAGATGTCGGGGTCGATGCTAAAAGGTAAGAGGGGTTCCATACCATAGTCTTCCATCATGGCGTCCATATCACCGCTTAATTCGATGGGATTGTAATGGTAGTAAAGAGCAATGGGCAGGGCTAATAGGCTGCCGGTAATAATTCCGAGGAGGTTCAGGAAGGTGGTTTCCAGGAAGGTGCTGAGGGCCAAACGACCACGATTCATACCTATCGATAGGAGTATGCCGAATTCAGGCTTTCTTTCGGCGGTAAGCATAAGGATGGTGCCAAAGACTCCGAAACCAATTACCAGGTAAAGGATAAAGAGAATGGCCAGACCGCCGGCGCTATCGGCTTCCATAGCCTCAATTAATTCGGGGAGCATTTGCCGCCAGGTGAGCAGGGTAGTGCTGGAAGTGTCAATGTCGCTAATTAAACGACTTTGCAAGGCTTCCAAATCTTCTGGGTCTTTAGGGACCAATACTTCGGCACTCACTCGATCATAAGCTCCGGTGAGGTATTGGAGTTCCCCTAAATCAAGGTAAACAGTGCTCTTATTGGCAACCGGGTTTTTCAGATCGGCGACACCCAGTACCGGATATTTGCCATTAGCGCTTATGCCGTGGTAACCTTGACCAACAATAATGAGGGTGTCCCCCACATCAAGCTTTAAGCTTTCTGCTAATTTGCTGGCTAGGCAAACTCCTTGCTCGCCCTTTTGGGGGAGAGTTCCACGCAAGAGCTTTTCGTTGAGATTGAAGTATTGACTTTCCATTTCGGCATCAATGCCTTTTAGGAAGCCGGGTTTGGTTTCACTTTGATCGGAAGCGAGCAAAGCAAAGCTTTCAAGGCGAGGTAAAAGTGCTTTTAAACCGGGGTCGCTAAGCATTTTTTTACGCTCCAGGCTGTCGGGGATAAAGCTCCGTTCTAAGGTTTGCTTGTCCCAATAACCTTTGGCTTGCCACTGCATAAAGCCAGTGGTGGCATTAATTACGGAGGAGTAAGCTTTGTCATAAGTACCCAGCTGCATGCTCCGCATTACGATGGCAAAAAAGAGGGCAAAAGCAACCGAGGCCAGAGTAATCAGGCTACGGCGTTTGTTGCGCCAAATATTTCGCCAGGCAATCTTGAATAGCATTTTAACGGACGCGTTTCATGTATTGTGTGGTAAAGTGTTCGCGAGGAATATTTACCGAAAAGTCTAATTGATGGTATTGAAGAATGGTTTTATGTCCGGGTTCGGCCACTGGCTCCATTTCTACAATTACCGGGAGGATTTTACCACCGAGATTTCCAATTTTCTTGGCGGTCATCACATTAACTAAATCCTCCTCTTCGTCATAGAACTCCGTTTTCAGGTGGATGTATTCTTTTTGGTCGATATGCAGAACGACCTTGCCCCAAACCACAGCGGCATCGGCCTTAGGCTTCAGCTCAATTTTCCACACCTTACGGCCATTGATGCTGTCTTCTCCCAGGAGCTTATGCTCATAATCTTTTAATAGTGAAGATTCGGTTACCAGATCATCATTGGTAAAGTCGGAGCCCATCCAACTTTGATTCATCATGCTGGGCGGAAGCTTAATTTGGCGCTCGATGCTGGGAATCCAGTTGTAAATTTCCTTGCGATTTTTAAGAAATACGGTGCCTTTATCCCGAGCGGGAGAGGTAATTAAAATCAGCGAGTAATCGGTACCGCGACTCCAGGTTTTCATGGTGATGGTACGACTCCAGCTGGGGCGTACAATGGTCATGGACAGCTCCGCATAGGACTGCTCTCCGCGCAATTTGTTTTCGGTTTTCTCCACTATTTCCGCCGGGTTTTGAGCAAAGAGGCCGGCCGAGAGGATTAAGCACAGACTGAGGATTTTCGTTTTCATAAATGATATTTAGTTAGGATTTTTTGCTTCATATCTTCCAGAGGATAGTCGGGGCCCAGAGCTAAGTAGCCGAGAACGGTACCATCCATCAAAGCACCAAAAGCATAGGCCTCCGCTAGAGGGGCATCATAGGAGAGCGCTTTAAAAATGTCGCGGTACATATCTATGCTGAGGTTTTTATGCTTGGTAATAAGCTCCTTGAGCCTGGCTGTAACCTCAGGTTGAATAGCAATAGCGGTCATAAAGCGAACAATGTCCCTTTGCTCATCCATAAACTGAAAGCCCATTTCTACGGTAAGACGCAACTGCTCTTTGGGACTTTTACCCGTAATTTGATCTTCCATGCCTTCACCTACGGCTACCAGCATTTCGAATATGCCGTGTAAGAGATCTTCTTTACTACTAAAGTAGTGATAGCTTAAGCCTTTGGAAACGCCTGCCTCCTTAGCAATATAAGCCATGCTGGCGGCGGTATAACCTTTTTCGGCGAAAGCCTTTAAGCCCGCCATTAAGATTTGTTGACGGGTTTGTGCTCTTTGAGCTTCGTTTTGAGCGGGGTTACGTGGACTCATTTTTCATTGAACGATTGGTCAAATGTATAGAACAAGTTTTAATTGACCGCGTGTTCAATGAAAAAATTTTTAGAACCAGAAGCCTAAACGAACGTAGGCGTAAAGGTCTGGGTGATTGGTACTACCGGCGATATTTAGCTCCAGTGGTCCAACCAAAGAATTGTAGCTGTAACCAATACTGTAGCCTCCGAGAATAAAGTCGTCGTAATCAAAAAGTTCCTCAAAAGTGCTTTCCATCCGACCGAGGTTTGCCTTTAGCTGGATGAAGTGATTTTTAAAGGGCTCGTAATTGAGATCAGTTCTTAGCATTAGAGCATTTCGGCCGGTGAGCTCCATGAAGCGATAGCCCACAAAGGGTTCTATATAATTAATATAAGACATGCCCATGCTACCAAAATAGATACGATAAGGATCGTCCAAATTAGGTCCGATGGTGGTGGCGCCAAAAACCCGGCTAATCAAGGTCCACTTGGGTGCGATGCTTAGGGCCTGTTTCAGGGAGAAGTCCAAAACCGAACTGGGTTCACGGAAAACCTCAAAACCCTGTCTTTCTGAAATGATGCGGTAGCGCGCATTTAGCTGAAATCCTTTCCGCGGAAAATTGGCTTCATCGAAGGAATCGAAGTCGATAAAGGCGTAATAATTAATAAAGCCTTTCTGGAAATTGGGAAAATTTTCCTGATCAAAATTTTGAATAATCCCAATGTCTTCAATTTGCAAACCGCCACCAATGGCATAGGCATCGCGCCATGTAGATTGGAGGAAGAGGTCGAGGGTGTAATCCTGATATATCCGCTCATTAAGCGCTTGCCGATTCAAATAGTTTTGATAACGAAAGCGATAGCTGCGCAGCTTTAGTCCCAGGGTTGGGATAAAGCCTCGATCTACGAAGTAACTGATTTCACCACGGGGCATATCCCCAAGTGCAAAATCAACGCTAAGCCGGGAGTTTTTGAAGAGTAGATTGCGATTGGTATAATTAACCAGTACCGCAGCATTGTAGTCGTCGCTGTAATTAAGTCCTAGTTTTAGGCTCTGAAAATAGTGCTGTTCCCGAAGATTAATATTGAGGATATAGCCGGTATCAGCAGGCACCAAAGTATAATCGATATTGGTGAAATACTTGGTGCCATAGAGTTGATCCAGACCTTTCTCCAGTCTGTTCACTTCACAAAGCTCACCCTCGCGAACCCTTAGTTTTCCTTTTACAAAATTGGGCGTGAGGCTTACTAAGCCATTCACTTGAATCTTCTTTACGTAGAATTCTTGCTTGGGAGTAGCTTTGATGATTTCTCGTTTGGGTCCCTGATCTTTTTCCGCCAAGGCACGTAATTCATCCCAATGCTTGCGGGCTTCGGCTTCTCCTTTGGCTACAATTTCATCAAAGAGGTCGAAGGTGGTTACACCTGCTTCCGGTATTTTAGGGGTTATCCAAATATCAGAAAGTGCCTCCGAGGCGGTTTTATTGCGGGAGTTTAAAAAGGCAGAAGTTTGTTCCAAGACCCGCACTACCGAGTTCAAATCATCTCGATCGTTGAGGTAGTCTTGCATATCTATCCCAATGATATAATCGAGTTCTTTTTCGGCCATAATCTGGATGGGGTAATTCAGCACTACACCGCCATCGATATAAAGGCTGTCTTCAAAAAGATATGGCGTAAAAAGCGAAGGAAATGCGGAGCTGGCTCGCAAGGCATCGATTAATCTTCCATTACTAAAAATGCGGGGTTTTCCGGTTTCCAAATTGGTGGCGACGCAATAGAAGGGAATGGGCAATTCTTCGAAATCGATATAAGGATAACTCTGCTGGGTTATGGTGCTGAGCTCCTTCATGATATATTGCGCAAAATTTACCCCGCGCGGAATATGCACCCCTCCGCTATCAATGGGGAAGCTTAACATATAGCGAGAATCAGCCTTACGGTCGAAGAAGCTTAATCGGTTGCGTGGAACTTCGTTGGTTAGCAGGGCATCCCAGTTTACCTGTCCGAGGTAGCTTTCAATTTCAGAGGCACTATAGCCCAGGCTGTACATGGCCCCCACAATCGCGCCCATGGATGTACCCCCGATATAGTCGATTTGAATTCCGGCTTCCTCAATTACTTTAAGGGCTCCGATTTGTGCCATGCATTTGGCACCTCCTCCGCTCAAGACTAAACCAATTTTAAGGTCTTTGTTTTGGGCATTTAGGCTTATACAAGCCAAAATCAGAAGCAGGGTTTTTTTCATTTTCCCTCGGTATCGGAGTGGTAGTGATTATATATAATTCCCGCACGCTTACTGCCAATTACCTCTTCCAGGTTTTCGCGGCTGGCTTCGCGGATATTCTTTACGCTTTTAAACTTCCTCAGAAGCAGTTTAACACTTTCATCGCCAATGCCCTTAATCTCGCTTAGTTCACTCTTAAAGGTGCCCTTGGATCGCCGGTTGCGATGATGGGTGATACCAAAACGATGCGCCTCATCGCGCAAACGTTGGATTACCTTCAAAGTTTCTGAGCGCTTATCCAGGTATAAGGGGTATTTATCGCCCGGGAAGTATAACTCTTCCAATCGTTTTGCGATTCCCAAGATGGCAATTTTTCCTCGGAGATCAAGGTCCTCCAAGGCATTTAAAGCTGATCCTAATTGTCCTTTGCCCCCATCAATAACAATTAATTGGGGTAAGGGCTCATCTTCATCCAATAAACGTCGGTACCTTCTAAATACCGCTTCGTACATACTGGCAAAGTCATCGGGGCCTTCTACCGTTTTGATATTAAAATGACGGTAGTCTTTTTTACTGGGCTTTCCATCTTTAAAAACCACACAGGCCGAAACGGGATTGGTCCCCTGAATATTGGAGTTGTCGAAACATTCGATATGCCGCGGCTCTACCTTCATGCGCAAATCTTGTTGCATTTGCTTCATGAGGCGTTTTACATGCCGATCGGGATCTACAATTTGAATGTTCTTGAGTTTTTCGAGTCGAAAATAACGACCGTTCTTTAGCGAAAGCTCAATTAAGTTTCGCTTGTCTCCCCTCTGGGGGATATGGATTTTCACTTCTGGGATTTCCAGATCCACTTCGTGGGAAACAAAGATCTCGCGGGCGGTAGACTTAAAGCGCTGGCGCAATTCGGGGATAGCCATCTCCAAAATTCGGGAATTGCTTTCTTCCAGCTTTTTCTTGAGTTCCAGGGTGTGAGATTGCAGCACGGCGCCATCTACTATTTTCAGCAGGTTTACATAGGCAAATTCCGCATCGCTGAAAACCGTAAAAACATCCACATTGGTAATTCCCGGGTTCACCACGGTACTTTTGGCTTGATAGCGATCTACGATCTCAAATTTTTCCTTCAGTCTCTGAGCTTCCTCAAATTGAAGATTCGTGGCGGCAATTTGCATTTGCTCCTGCAGCATTTGCTTCACCTTAGTAAGATGGCCTTTAATAAGCTCGCGGGCGGATTGCACATCTTTGAGGTAGTCTTCCTCTGATTGTAGTCCTTCACAGGGGCCTTTGCAATTGCCAATATGATATTCCAAACAGACCCGGTATTTCCCGGATTCGATAGCTTCGGGCGATAAATTAAGCTTGCAAGTACGCAAGGGGTACAGTTGGCGGATCAGCCCCAGTACTGTTTTCATCACCTTTACCGAGGCATAGGGTCCAAAATATTCGCTGCCATCTTTTACCGGGTTCCGAGTTGGGAAAATTCGTGGAAAGGGTTCCTTTTTGATGCAAATCCAGGGATAGGTTTTGTCATCTTTCAGGTTGATATTATAACGCGGTTGATACTCCTTGATTAGGTTGTTTTCCAAAATCAGAGCATCGAATTCGGTTTCGGTAATGATGGTTTGAATGTCGGCAATCTTACTTACCATTACACGAATGCGTGCGCTGTCGTGACCTTTTGTGAAGTAGGAAGAAACTCTTTTCCGAAGATCCTTAGCTTTGCCGATATAGAGGATTTTTCCGTTCTTATCTAAATGCTGATAGATGCCCGGTTTATTGGGCAAAGTCTTTAAGATGTTGGAGATTTTTTCCTCAGGCATGGAACAAAAATACTTAAATGCTGAGCTAAATGATTGAAGTGGTTTGCGCCATTATTTTGAATCCTGAGTCTAAGATATTTGCAGCCCGCCGAGCCCCTGGAAAAAGCTTTGCCGGCTACTGGGAATTCCCGGGAGGGAAAATTGAAGAGGGCGAGAATGGCGCGGAGGCACTCCAAAGAGAGTTGCAAGAAGAGCTGGGCCTGGATTTAGAAATTGGACCTTCTTTACATGCGGTTAATTGGGAAAATAAAACCGGCGTATTTCAATTGGAAGCCTTTATCTGCGAAAGTGGTTTAGAAGGCATGGACCTCCAAGATCACGATGAATGGGGCTGGTTCGAAATCGAAGATTTATTGGAAATCGAAATGATGATTGCAGACCTGGCCCTTTTACCGTATTTGGATAAATACCTGAGCCAGAATTAAAGCCACTTAGATTAGCTCAACCTCAAAAATTTCGCAGAAGTATTGCTTGGCCTTAGCTTCAATTTCGGCCATGTCTACCGGATGACCTAATTCGCGTTTTAGTGAAGTAACCTCTTTATCGTAAATACCGCAGGGTACGATATGCCCGAAATAGGAGAGGTCGGTATTTACATTAAAGGCCCAGCCATGCATGGTAACCCAGCGACTGGCTCTAACTCCGAGGGCTAGGATTTTTCGGGCTTTTGGAGTGCCTACATCGAACCAAACTCCGGTTTCTCCATCCGAACGCTCTCCTTTAAGTCCATAGTCGGCCAACACCTTAATAAAGACTTCTTCAAGGTAGCGTAGGTATTTATGGATATCGGGGAAGAAATGATCCAGGTCCAGAATAGGATAACCCACCAATTGACCAGGTCCATGGTAAGTAATATCGCCTCCTCTGTTAATAGGATAAAAGGTAGCCTTTAAGTCTTTAAGCTCTTGCTCAGAAACCAAAAGGTGCTCCCGTTTTCCGCTTTTCCCCAAGGTATAAACATGAGGATGTTCGCAGAAGAGTAAATAGTTCTGCGTGGGCTTCTGCTCCGCTTCCGGCAATTTGCGGTTTTGGAACTTACGGTCTACCGTTTCCTGAAATAGTTGTTCTTGATAGTCCCAGGCTTCTTGATAGTCAATTAAACCCAGGTCGCGGAACATAACCTGATTTACAGTGGAATTTTTGATAATTCGGATTTAAGGAGATCAATGGATTTGATGTCCATAATATCTACCTGATTTAATTCTGAGAGGTAATAGGATAACCAATCGCCGTAATGAATTAAATACAAGGCACGCTCAATATTGTTTGCTCCTTTGCTTTGCAATTCGAAAACATGGGGAGTCTTTTCACCAATAATTTCACGAATGATATCCATGCGCTTTAAGTTGCGAGGGTTATCAGAGTCATTACGTAAGAAGAGGCAAGAATACTGATCGGTACCCCCTTCCCAGCCTACCAGCTCGTTGTGGTTCATTTCGGGAACTTCGGCCTCCCAGGCCAACATTTTGGCGTTTTCGTTCAACTGCTGACGAATGCGAGCAGCAACGCCAATAAAGCCGGCATTTGCCAAAATTTGGACGGTGGTATTTTGCAGCTTTTGAGCTAAGACTTCGGAATCTTGACGAATAGTGTCTTCCTCAGCATTTAATAGATCAATAGCTCCGCTTATTGCGCTTTGCGGATCACTTTCGATTACTCCAAATGCACGCAGATAATAGAGTAAGAAAGTAAAGGGGTAAGCGAACATGGAGCGTGGGGCATTGCCGCCAATCATGCTCAAGCAATTGTAGCCTTTTTCTTCAGCCTTAGCTTTAAGTTGACCGCCCGAGCTAATGCAAGCAATCATTGCTCCTTGTGCTTCCGCTTTAGCTACCGCTTGTAAGGTTTCCTCAGTATTACCGGAATAGGAACAGGCAATTACCAGGGTATGACGCCCTACAAAGGCGGGGATATCGTAATTTTTGTTTACAGTAACCGGAACTTTTGCTTCGCTATTGGTTAAGTCCAAAATAGTACTGCCTCCAATGCCAGATCCTCCTAAGCCGGTGATCATTACATTTTGAATGGCCCGATCCGGAGCTTTGAATTGGAAACTTTGCAATGTCAGTAAGGCATCTTGCAAGTGAGCACTAAAACTCGCGATTAAGTCTTTCACGCTTAGTTGTTTTGGTTTGCAGGCGAAACTTCTTCTTCCTTAGTCGAAGGGTCGTCTTCTTTAAAAACAGATTTCTGGTGTAAAATTAAGAGTCCTACTCCAGTTGAGATAGCGGCATCGGCTAAATTAAATACGGGCCTGAAGAAAACGAAGTAGTCACCTCCTAACCATTCGGGTAAATAACCTTTAAAGAGGGGGAAGTAAAACATGTCTACCACCTTTCCAAACAGAAAGGGAGCATAGCCGCCATCTGCCGGAAAGGCTTGGGCGATATGATCGTAGGTAGAGGCTTCGAAGATGATCCCATAAAGAGCAGAATCAATAATATTTCCAAGAGCTCCGGCTAAAATTAAGGCCACCGCTACTATACCTCCAAAGGGGATATCACGCTTGCTTAATTTTTTGAGCCACAGGAAGATCAGGACCACCGTAGCAATCCGGAAAATGCTGAGGAGTAATTTTCCCCAAGTACCCCCAAATTCCACCCCGAAGGCCATGCCCGGATTTTCGGTAAAATGTAAAATGAACCAGTCTGTGATGACCAGATCTTCACCCAGGGTAAAAGAGGTTTTTACCCATATTTTAAGGGCTTGATCGAGGATCAGTACACCCAGAATGATCCAAAGTGCTTTTCGCATTTTACTGGCGGTTTTTGGCCTCGATGCTTAAGGTTGCGTGAGGTACTAAACGCAGGCGATCTTTACTAATGAGTTTACCGGTAACCCGGCAAATACCATAAGTTTTGTTCTCGATGCGATTAATTGCATTGTGCAGGTCACGAATAAATTTCTCCTGACGTGCCGCTAATTGGCTGTTTGCCTCTTTGCTCATGGTATCACTACCCTCTTCAAATGCTTTAAAAGTAGGAGAGGTATCATCTGTACCATTATTGCGGTCGTTGGCGAAGTTTTCTTTTAATACTGCCAAGTCGGCTTCGGCTTTTTCGATTTTAGCCAGGATAATTTGACGGAACTCATCCAGTTCTTCGTCACTATATCTCATTTTTTCTTCGCTCATAATGCGTTGAAATTAAAATAGTTGCGTTACAGGCCTAGGCCCGTTTTTTAGAATTTGCCAAATATAGAAAAATCCCTTAATGGCTTCGCTTTAAGCTAAGTTTGCTTTGGATATCATCAAAATCAAGGACTTCCCCTTCAAAACTGTTGGAAAACCATTCGATTGAATCGGCCAGAACCTCAGCTTTAACATAACTTTCATTTTCGGATAAAGCACGCTCCAGCATTTCCTGGCGCTGCAATTGCACCTGAATGCGATCGGTAACCTCCAAGCCGCTGTCCTTACGCAGGTTTTGGATGCGGTTAACCAGTTCGCGGGCAATACCCTCTAATTTGAGTTCTTCGTCGATATGAATATCTAAGGCTACGGTGAGTTTGTTTTCACTCATCACCAACCAGCCGGGGATATCTTCGGTATGAATTTCTACATCATTCAGTTCAATGGTAAGCTTTTCTCCCTCGAGTTCCAGCTCAATGGCGCCTTGGTTTTCCAAGTCAGAGATCTGTGCTTGATCAAAGTCGCGAATGGCCGCAGCCACTTGCTTCATTTGCTTACCAAAACGAGGTCCGAGTTTTTTGAAGTCAGGTTTAATGCTTTTCACTAAAACACCCTCCACTTCGCGAAGTACTTCCAGCTCTTTAACGTTTACTTCCGCTAAAAGTATATCCTTAATACTGGCTAAAAGCTCTGCTTTCTCATCGCTTAGCGCCGGTACCATAATTTTCTGCAGTGGTTGACGAACTTTAATGCGCTCTTTCTTGCGCAGAGATAATACCATGGAGCTCAAATTGCGCGCCGTGGCCATACGCTCGTTCAAATGCCCGTCAATAGCTTCGCTACGAACTTTAGGCCAATAGCTTAAGTGCACCGACTCACCTTTGCCAGGCTCTAAATCCTGATACAAACGATCGGCAAAGAAAGGAGCGATCGGTGATATCAACTGAGCCAAATTGCGCAAACAACGGTATAAGGTTTCATAAGCCATTTGCTTGTCTTCGCTCATTTCGCCTTTCCAGAAGCGGCGACGGTTTAAGCGTACATACCAATTGCTCAGTTCCTCATCTACAAAATACTCAATGGCACGGGCCGCCCTGGTAGGTTCGTAATCGGTATAGGCCTGCTCAACATTTGTAATGAGCTCTTGTAAACGTGATAATATCCAACGGTCTAACTCCGGACGTTTTTCCCATGGGGTCTCCCGACTTTCGTCGAAAGCGAAACCATCGATATTGGCGTAAAGCGCAAAGAAGTTATAGGTGTTGTACAAGGTTCCAAAGAAGCGACGTTGCACTTCAGCTACTCCATCCAAGTCAAATTTCAGGTTATCCCAGGGCGAGGCATTGCTAATCATATACCAGCGCACGGGATCACTGCCGTACTTTTCAATGGTTTCGAAGGGATCAATGGCATTGCCTAATCGCTTAGACATCTTTGCGCCATCTTTATCCAATACCAAACCGTTAGAAACCACATTTTTATAAGCCACTTTATCGAAAACCAAACTAGCAATGGCATGTAGGGTATAGAACCAACCTCGGGTTTGATCTACTCCCTCCGCAATGAAATCGGCGGGATAAAGGCTATCAAATTTGTCTTTGTTCTCGAAGGGGTAATGCCACTGTGCATAAGGCATAGATCCTGAGTCGAACCAAACGTCAATCAGGTCTGCTTCGCGACGCATGGGCTTACCGCTAGGGGAAACTAATACGATTTTATCTACGATATGGCGGTGCAAGTCTACCTGATCGTAGTTGGCATCGCTCATGTCTTCCGGATTGAAATTGGCAAAGGGATGTTCCTCCATCAGGCCTTGAGCCACTGCCTGATCACAGGCTTCTTTAAGCTCGGCCACACTGCCAAAAATGCGACGTTCATTACCATCTTCGGTAGACCAAATAGGTAAGGGGATGCCCCAATAGCGGGAGCGGCTTAAGTTCCAGTCATTGGCATTTTCAAGCCAGTTTCCAAAACGTCCTTCACCGGTGCTTTTAGGTTTCCAATTGATGGTTTTATTTAAAGCAACCATCTTTTCGCGTTCCTCGCTTACGCGGATAAACCAGGAATCCAAAGGATAGTATAAAATAGGCTTGTCGGTACGCCAACAATGGGGGTAGCTGTGGCTGTACTTTTCTACCTTAAAGGCTTGATTGCGCTCCTTCAGCAGAATAGAGATTTCTACATCCACCGATTTTTCAGGTGCTTCGCCATCGGCATAGTACTCGTTTTTAACGTAGAAACCGCCATAAGGACCTACCCCTTCGCGGAAGCGACCTTGCAGGTCTACCAGAGGCACGGGATTTTGGTTTTGATCGAGCACCAACATGGGGGGCACGGGAGGATTGGCTTCTTTCGCCACCTTGGCATCATCGGCACCAAAGGTGGGGGCTGTATGTACTATTCCGGTACCATCTTCGGTAGTAACAAAGTCCCCTAAAATGATACGGAAGGCATTTTCAGCACCTTCATAAGGCAAGGCCCAATCCAGTAATTGCTCGTAACGCAGGTTTTCCAGATCACGACCAATACCTTCCCAAACTACGCGCCAGGGAGCTACTTTGGCTCCTACTTCGTAAGAATCCATTTCGAGCTCGGCGCCTTCGGCCTTAAAGTATTTGGATACCAGGTTTTTCGCTAAAACCACCTTTTGCCGTTTTCCGGTATAAGGGTTAAAGCTGTCTATCATCTGATATTCAATCTTCGGTCCTACGGTAAGAGCCGTATTGGAAGGAAGGGTCCAAGGGGTGGTGGTCCAGGCGATATAATACACCAGATCATCCGCTTGCACGGCATCACCAAACACCTTTTGGAAGGCCTCATCGCGAGTGGCGATAAACTGCGCAATAGCAGAAGTATCTTTTACATCGCGGTAGCTACCGGGCATATTTAACTCATGGGAGCTCAGTCCGGTACCTGCCTTAGGGCTGTAAGGCTGAATGGTATAACCTTTATAGATAAGCTCTTTATCCCATAATTGCTTGAGTAGCCACCATACCGATTCCATGTATTTAGGTTGGTAGGTAACATAGGGATCGTCCATATCGACCCAGTAACCCATCTTTTCAGTGAGCTCATTCCAAATGTCGGTATAGCGCATTACCGCCTTTTTACAGGCTTCATTGTATTCTTCTACGCTGATGCTTTTACCGATATCCTCTTTGGTGATGCCCAATTCTTTTTCCACTCCCAGTTCCACAGGTAATCCATGGGTATCCCAACCCGCTTTGCGGTTTACCTGATAGCCTTGCAGAGTTTTAAAGCGACAGAAAATGTCCTTAATCGCGCGGCCCATAACGTGATGAATACCCGGTTTTCCGTTTGCGGAGGGCGGGCCTTCGTAGAACACAAAACTTTCAGCGCCATCGCGGCTGCTAATGCTTTTCTTAAAGCTCTCATCCTCCTTCCAAAACTGAAGGATTTCTTGATTGATTTGAGCGAGGTTTAAGTGCTTGTACTCTTGGTATTTGCGAGACATTTACTTGTCGATTTTTAAAAGACTGCGAAGGTAAGGAAATATGAGCGCTTTGCTTTTAGAACTTAGATCGTTTCACTGTTAGATTTTAGATCGCTGCGCTTTTAGAAAATAGACTACAGTAACTAATTCTCTGTGTACCTCCGAGTTCTCGAAGCCAGAGTTTACGATGGCTGTACTCTGTGTTGAGGCAAATGGGTCGCTACGCTCCAGATTTTAGATCGCTGCGCTTTTAGATTTTAGACCGCTACGCTATTAGACCTTAGATCGCGTGCTAATTCTCTGTGTGCCTCTGCGTTCTTAAGGCCAGAGCATGCGATGGCTATCCTCTGTGTTGAAGCAATTAGTTAGTGGTCTTACAATTGTGAGAGCGCTAGCCCTTTCTTACTTTCGGGCTTAAATCCGAATGATGCGCGTTTTTAAAGCTTTCCTACTCTTCATTTTAAGTACTTCAATTTGGGCTCAGGACTCCACCCTAACCATAGGCCTTAAGCCTACACCTCCTTTTGTGGTGCAGGAGGGTTCCGGTAGACCGGCAGGTTTGAGTTATCGCTTTTGGGAGCTTATCGATGATCAGGTGCCGGCGCGAGTGCAGTACCGCTGGTATGATGATGTGGAAGGTATGCTGGAGGCTATCGCCCGAGGTGAGGTGGATTTATCCATAAACCCCATTACGGTTACCGAACAGCGCATGGATAGCCTTGATTTTTCGCAGCCCTACTTTATCTCTGGTGCAGCCATGGTGCGTCGTTCGGAGAGTAGTTGGATGATATTTCTGGAGAATTTTTTTAGTCGGCAGTTTTTTTCGGCAATTGCCATTTTATTGGGTGTGATTTTACTTTTCGGAACCTTAGTGTGGTTCTTTGAGCGTCGCCATCCCGAAGGAGTGCAATTCCGCAAAAACTGGCGCGGCATTTTCGATGGCTTTTGGTGGAGTGCGGTCACCATGACCACCGTAGGCTATGGAGATAAATCGCCCGAAACGGGAGGAGGTAGAACTATTGCTTTTATCTGGATGTTTACAGCCATCCTTCTGATCTCAGGTTTAACCGCTGGGGTGGCCTCTGCCTTGACGGTGAAAAGCATGGAGAGTAAAATTGAAAGCATAGAAGATTTACGACGTTTTAAAACCGGCACCATCGATGCTACCGGAACCGCAGAGTATCTGGGGAATTATGGTTTGCCCGATAATTATTATGCCAGTGTAGAAGAGGGTTTTGACGCTTTGCGCAAGGAAGAGATTGACATTTTTGTTTTTGATCGCCCGGTATTGCGTTTCTATTTAGAGAAAAGTGATAATCAAGACTTGGTGCTAGACAGCCGAAATTTGAAGACCGACTATTACAGTTTCACTTATCCAAAGGGAAGTCCTTTGCGGGAAGCCCTGGATCCTAAAATTGTGAAAGCCTTAAAGTCAGATTCCTGGAATTTTATTTTGCGCAAAGCCAGCAAAGGACAGAATTAGAGAGATAACAGAATTTTTGTAAAAAAAAGAAGATGAAGAAGCAAGTACTTGGTATAGGCTTAATAGCCTTGATGGGAATGCAAGCCTGTAATTCCGGCCTGGCAAAGGAGGAGGGTCAAAACTCTTCCAGTGAGGAAGCGCCGCAAGAGACTCAGGTTGAGGCTGAAAATGGTGTGAGCCTCGAGCCTCTTTGGGAAACGGAAATGTGGTACCCCACTAATGAGTCGGTTTTACTGGATGAGAGTCAGGGTCTTTTATACGTGAGTTGCATTGCTGGAAATCCTACCGATAAAGATGGCAAGGGCCATATTGCCCGCCTTAATTTGGATGGCACTATAATAGACTCAGCCTGGGCTCAGGGCTATAATGCACCTAAGGGAATGTGCATTAGCAATGGGCGCCTGTATTTTACAGATATCGATCGAATTGTTTCGGTGTCCCTGGCAAATCCCAAAGACGAATTGATTTTTCCCGTACCTGGATCCACTTTTTTAAATGACATCACCCCCGGTTTAAACGGAGTGTATTTTTCGGATATGAACACCGGCAAATTGCAGTATCTAGAGCAAGGTGTGGTGCATACTTTAAATGAGGATTTGACCGGTATTAATGGACTGAGCTTCTTTGAAAATGAGCTTTATGCGCTAACGGGGCAGGGTCTTTTGCGTTTGTCTTTAGGAGGAGAGGTGCTGGAAACCATTAATTCGGAATTAACCGGTGGTGATGGCCTGGTGCCTTTGGGTTCCAATCGTTTTATTGCCAGCAGATGGCAAGGAGAAGTTTGGTATCTAAATGGTGGGCAGTCCACCAAATTAGTGGATAGCAAAGCAGAAGAATTGCAAACCGCTGATATTGGCTATAATGCTGCTGATCAAGTTTTATATGTGCCTCGCTTTTTTGGGAATAAGGTTACGGCTTTTCGCCTGAAGGGATTGCACTAAAAAGTCTTTCGATAATATAGATACTGCAACCATCGATGGAGCAGGGGGTCTTTGATACGGTAGCCTTTTTCATCGCGAAGGATATAAGCGCTGTCCAGTAAGTTGCGCAGGGCGCGTTCTACGGAGCTGGCGGCACCGAGTTTGTGGCGTACCAAAAAGTCGAAGGCATGCGGTTGAGTAACCACTTCTTCTGAAGCCAGGGCTCTAAGCAGGCGCCATTGCAGGTCGGTAAAGCGCTGGCGCAGCATTAGAAATTGATTTTGATGACTTTTAAAAAAAGCATCCGGATTGAAGCTGCCTTGATGCTGCTTGATATTTTCAATTAAGGCTTTTAAAAAGGAGAGATTACCCAGGGAATAGTCGAGCAAGTTTCTTTGTTCAGTAGTGGCTTCTACCCAAATTTCATGAGCCTCCGGTTTTTGCAAGTGGATTTGCTCGGCCGCTCTTAAATGCGGGAATTCTGAAAGGATGATCAACTGAATATTAGCAGCGGTGCTCATTTTTTTAAACTCCTTTACTAATTCTTCAGGCTTTATTTCCTGCACCTCACAATATTCTGGGTCTTCCAGGCTAATGATAACATCTTGCCCCGCCTGAAAAAGCATGGTGGTCAGGGCTTTTAGGTATTCCATTAAATCCTGAGCCTGGCGAATGCGGTGAGGTGGATGTTCTTGATGCAGGCGTTTGATCTGATACTCTAAACCGGCATGTTGAGCACTGGTTTTTTCGATGCCTTCATGGAGGCGAAATACCAGTTCTTCAAATTGGAAAACCCCGGTAAAATTGAGTTCAAGGAGAATTCTGCGGCCTTGTAATTTTTGCCCTAAAGCTCTAAGTAGGTAAGATTTCCCCATGCCCGGAGCTCCTGAAATTTGGAGATTTTCGCGGGCCATTATGCGGTCGTAGGCAAGTTGCAGTTCCTTTTCGCGTACCAGATCCTTCATAGGGGGGATTTGTGGCGAAGGTATGAAAGGATGATTTTTGAAGCCCGACTTTTAAAATCCAATTTTGGCTTGGGCTAGCAATTTTCTTAGGTCTCCTCTTCCAGAGGCTTTTCAAGCAGGGCCTTTAATTCCAAGATTCCGTTTTGTGAGGAGGCTTCAGTGCTATTACTGCTTTTTTTGAGTCTTAGGGCCCTAAGATTAGCCTTGTCTAAAAGCAGGAATTCATACACGGAGGTTTCTAAAAGCTCCGCAATTTGATAAAGACGTTTAACGCTAAGACGGGTTTCTCCGGACTCCAGCTTAGAATAGGCACGAGTACTTATTTCCAGTTCTTGGGCCATATAGCTTTGGGTGTAATTCCGCATTTCGCGCGCCTTGCGGATTTTTTGGCTCAGTGCATATTCGTCTAGTATCATTTCCCTCCAGGCTTCAAGTATTCAAATCCACATTTCTAAAAATGGAGATTAATTATTGAGGGGGTGTCAATTAATAGCGAAGGAAAATAAAATATTGTAATATTAAAAGAACTTTCGACTTTTTTAAACTTTACATTGTCGTAAATGGAATAATTATTCGATCTAATAATAATTATTCTAAACCGGAATTATTTCTAAGAAGCTCCCCGTTGCTGTAGTCGGCGACCTTAAGCTCTGCGGCTGTGCAAAGCAATAAAAGTAAACCTCTGGTTCAAAGCTTGAACTTTCATTTCCTGTAGTTGAACTTTTTATTCGGTTTATTACATGCTATAATTAATAGGTTTGTAGGGTGATTGTTTGAATTTTAAAAACAATAAAAATTCGATGTTAAACTTATAAAATAGAAATGAATCTGATAAAATTGATTTTTTGCCTGTTATTGTCCTGGGGCCTAAAGGGGCAGTCGAAGGCCTTGTTTGAGCCAGGAAAGCGCCCTGCTTCCTGTTCTGTGTCTTATACCGATAGCACTCGAATTTACCTGATTACCGAAGGGGGCTTTCGCTATGAGCCTGAGACTTTGAACTGCAGTTTTCAAGGACATCAAAGTGATTCTCTTTTTGGCTTTATCAATACTAAAGACTTTCGAAGCGTAGTAGATCACTGGGGCCCCATGGCCTATATCGTGATTTATGGTCTGGGAGAAGATTTTAAAACTAAGGGAAAGCTCATTTATCGAGAAGATCCCACAATCAAAGAAGTAGTCGCCTACTATATCCAAGGTTCCGGTGAGCTGATAATCTATCGGCCGCAGCTTTAACCTCAACATTCATTCTCATGAAACAATTGAAAACCAAAGCGCTCCTGAGGGGCGCAAGACTGCTGGTGCTTATGGCCAGCCTTAGTATCCTTCCTTCTTCCTGCGAAGACAGCCCCGAACCAAGCACTACTCAGAACATCGATGACCAACGGTTTAAGGATGATCCTGGGGGAAACTCCTGGCATCCCCCGCTGGTTTATCTCTCGATGGGTTGCGAAACCGATTGCAATAATGGTGGGATCTGTAAAGAAAAGCGGGAATTTGGCCCCTTGTACCCTGGCGACACCCACTCCTCGCATTATTTCGAATGCAGTTGCGAAGGCTGTGCCTTTTTAATTATTGAAAATGGTATTGCCGTAGATCCTAATAATCGAGAGGCTTATTTGCAGAACCTCTTTCGAACTTATCCTCTGGACTCCATCGATCATTTAGCAGATTATCTAAGCAGCAAGGGTATTAGCAATTATGATATTGATGAAATCCGCTTTTTTACCGGAGATACGCTGGACTTCTATTCCTATGAATACCTCTATCATTTGGACGATGGTACTATTGACAACCTCATTGTGCAGTACAGTAAGAAAGAAGGAACAGTAATTCGGGCGGTTTGTGAACAGCCCTGCGAAGCAGAATGTCTGATTCGGCACGGTGGGGCAATTGGCGATTTTACCTGTTCCTGTGCAGACTGCAAATTAAAGGTGACTGAATATACTAAGCCGGAGAATCCTCAAAACCCGGAATAGTGAGGCGATCCATAGATGGGAAAGGGGGCCGAAAGGTTCCCTTTCTTTTTAGGACCATTCCTGATAAAACTGCTCCAAATAATTTAGCATAAACTGATGGCGTTCTTCGGCCATCGCCTTGCCAGTAGCGGTATGCATACCGTCCTTCAATTTGAGTAGCTTTTCGTAAAAATGATTAATGCTGCTGCTTTTACCCTGGCGGTATTCCTGGGTGCTCATTTGATCCCGAACCATGATTTCCGGATCATAAATTGCCTGATTTTTAAAGCCGCCATAATGAAAACAGCGGGCAATGCCAATGGCCCCAATGGCATCCAGTCGATCAGCATCTCTTAAAATCAGCACCTCCAATTGATCGCTTTCTTTTTGATTTCCTCCTTTATAGGAGCAGGCGGCAATCCAATCGGCAATCTGGCGACTCATCGGTTCTGATGCTCCTAAGCTCAGAAGCAGGGCAAAGGCTTTTTCGGCCCCAGCCTCCTCATCGCCACCATTAAATTTGGCGTCATCAATATCATGTAAGAGGGCGGCTAGTTCCAGGCTATCCCGGTCACCGCCTTCCAGGGCTTGAATTTTCAGAGCATTTTGGCGCACCCGATTAATATGAAACCAATCATGACCCTTTTCAGCATCAGCGCTTAGGGTGCGGATCTCAATTTCACAGGCCTTAACTAGCTCGGCATTAGTCATTGGGCTCTGCCACGCATTTTAATTCAATGGCAATAGGGGTAGGCAAGGCATTAATGGCGATGGTCGTGCGGCAGGGCTTGGGGTCGACATCTGCAAAATACTCGGCATAAATACGGTTGAAAGTGTGGAAGTCCCTTTTCATATCAACCAGGAATACCTGAATGTCGACCAGCTTTTCCCAGGAACTGCCATTTTCTTTGAGGATGGCTTTAACATTGGCAAAAACACTGTGCACTTGAGCAGCAAAATCAAATTCTTTGAAATTACCATTATGGTCGAGGCTTAAACCCGGTACCCCGGAGTCGTGCTGATCACTACCGGCAATGCGGGGCCCCACCCCACTTAAAAATAAGAGTCCGCCTGCTTTACGGGCTAAAGGATAAGAACCAACCGGCTTGGGTGCTTTGCTCATGTTCATGGATTTTCGACAAAGGTACTAAAGCAATCAGAGGCTTTTCTTTCGCTGATACTCGAGTTCTTCACGAGTGGGTTTATGTAGTTCAGTACCAAAATAAAGTGGGGTACTAAGGCTGCTGCGAGTTCCCAGGGTGTAGCCGTCTTTAACTAAATAAGCCACCAATTGATAGCGATGACTGGCCTCCGGAAGCTGAATGGATATATAGGGTCCTTTTTCGCGCAGTCGCTTGATTAATGCGGGTTCGTTAAAATTATCAAGCTTGAGGAGGTACCAGTCTACCTGTACCTTCTCTTCGTCCAAAGCTCGCCACTGTCCATTTTCTTTGAGCAAGCAGAGATAGGACTGATATTGCCCGCTAAAGGCCGCTCTGGCCAGAGGGATCACTTTAAAATCTTCGGCCCTGCTCAGGGGATTTGTAGCTGAATCTATCTGAGCGGTTTCCAACTTAGCATAGCCTCGCTTTTTGTAACCATCTAAATTCTTAAGCCCTTGCAGAGCAACATGGCTGGAGAAGATATCATCTTGCCAGGCATTAAAGCTAACCCTGAAGCCCATTTGTGCCAGGGGAACACCTAAATCCGGGCCTACCGATTGGATGAATAGCGGGCTTTGACATTGCGCCATTCTTTTCTGAAGCTCGGCTAAACTGGTTTGACCTTCTTCAATATTCACCCCGATTCCATCCAAATCACTGGCACCGGTAAATATGCTTCGGGCTTCCTCAATGAGGTTTACACTAAAGTTTAATTCAGCAGAAAGCGGCCGGGTAGAATCCAGAGCTTTTATTTCCTTACTCAATTTATCCAACCAGCGGATAAGATGATCTTCTTCATATAAAAGCTGCGGCGGCTGATAAAACTGGGACAATTGGCTAAAGGCTGCTCCCCCTATATGCCAGGCTACTATGCTCTTTTCATTGCGGTTATCGCGAACCAGGTCCAGAATATTTTTTTCTACCGCCTGTAATTCTTCATTGTCCGGACTAAAGCTTTTGATATTACCGATATAGAAACAATAGCTGATTTCCAGTCCTTCTTTTTCTGCTTCCTTGAAAATATTAGCATCGTAAAAGCTCGGTCCATAGCGGTTGATATGGCTTATACCGAGGCTTTTCATTTCTTTAAAATCCGATTCAATAACCCGGCGGAAAAGAGGATGCTTAGTGTGCTTCCAATCTAAGCCTTTGTAATAATTGCAAGCCATTTTTGCTTGCGAGTAGAATGCGGATTTGAGGGGGGTAATTTTGTTTTCTCGCTCCACCATCTGGGGTTCGGGTACCTGGTTTTGGCGGAAAAAGCGAAAGGGCTGGTTTAAACCATCAGCAATAGGCTCTTTAGCATCCGTACAAAGGATACCGCTAAAGTTCGGATAGAGGGTGCTTATGCTGTCCAAGAGATTCCGATTGGAGTCACTTACCGTTTCTTTAAAGCGTAATACCCAAGGCACATCATTTTGAAAGCTGGCCCGCACTAAATAGGATTGGAGGCTATCGAGAGGGTTTTTACTCTTAAGCATTACCCCGGCATCGATTTCGATAAAACTTAAATACTTAAACCCGGGGAAGGAGGCTTCGATAAACTCCGGACTGGGGCAATTATAAACCAGCATTAAATTACTAATGCCCGCCAGATTAAAGTACTGATTCATGTACTCCCAAAGGTCGCGATGCAGACTCTGACTGGATGGATCATTGAGGTCTCCAATTTCGGGGAAGGGCGCCAGGTATATAGGGTGTTTAAAGACTTTAATGGCTTCCGACCAAATGGCCAATTGTGGATCTAAGGCACCAGAGTGAAGCAGCTTATGAAACTTAAGGAGATCAATACTATCGTTCTGAATCTGCCAGTGGATATAAGGGTATTTCTGATTGCCATTACAGCGCAGTAAAAAACCTTCGATAGGAATAGCCGGACTTAGAAAGGGAAAGGAACGATACTGCACCCGATAGGGTGATTCTGCATTTTGATCCGCCACAAAATGCTGAGCCAGCTTTGGATCTTCCTTGGTGGTTTCCATATTGGTGATATCGCGCTGTAAGCTTATATACCACAGGAAGCCGGCCAGGAGAATTACAATTGGAAAAGCTACTGATCGCACAAATTGATAAGAACCATGGCGCACCTTCCAAAACCAATCCTTAAGGTACCAGATGCGGACAAACAAACGCTCGAGCCAGGGCACTTCTTTTTTATAGGCTCGCCAGCGGTTTTGCATACTGGCAAAAAAAACGAAGCCAATGAACAGGATGTTCAGGCCGGCAAAACCCGCCATAATCATATTATAGGGGTTAAAGTCGCGCCAAAGGCCATAGATAATAGCGGCAATGCTTAGGCCAGCCATGGCCAGATTGGGGATATTTAAGCGAAGGGTGTTTTCTTCCTGCCCGTCTTTTGGAGTAGGATTATAGGGCACCTTACGGCGGAGTAGGGTATAAATGAAGCCCAGGGCATGAATCCACCAGGTGCCAATGGATATAAGACCTCCTTGCACATGAAAACCCCTTTCATCTTCTTCCATTACCCATTTTTGGACATAATGTCGAATGAGGATAATGAATACCAGTAAGGGCGCAGCAAAGGTGAGGAAATAGGCCAGGCCCACTTGCATTGGAATATATGAGCTAAACAGCGATAAAATGGGGATCATGAAATTGATCAGGAAGAGGAATCCCATGAAATAATGCCAGGGCAGAAGACCATAATGAAACCTTTGTCGCCAGCTTAGTTTGCTGAAAATACGAGGATAGGTGGTGACCAATAATTCAAATACACCGCGCGACCACTTAAGCTGTTGCTTGTAATAGGCAGATAGGGTGTTGGGCACGAGACCCCTGCTTAAAACGCGAGGTACGTATACTGACTTCCATCCGGCTGCATGCAGCTTCATGGAAGTGTGCATGTCTTCGGCGAGGCCTGGGGCATGTCCGCCAATACTATCCAGGGCCTTACGGCGGAAGGTACAATTAGCGCCTATGGCCTGAGCGGTGCCATAGCTATTCATGCTCATCATAATGGGCCCGTAAAACTGAAAAGTTTGCTGAGCTGAGGCCTTGGCAATGAGGTTTTCGTAAATATTATCGTAAGCCTGCACCACCTGAACAAAGCCTACTTCAGGATTTTGAAAATGCGGTAAAACCCAATCTAGGAAGTCAGGAGCGGGTACATGATCCGGATCCAAAATCAAGCAGATATCTCCTTTCGCGTGTTGGTAAATCGCATGGTTGATATTTCCGGCCTTGGCATTGGTTTTTACAGTACCACGGTATACGTGCACGATCCCAAGTCGCTCACATTGTTCTTTGAGGTAGGGGTCGTTTCCTTCGTCGCAGAGGTAAGTAGTATGGGGATAACTAATCGCTTGAATCGCTTCCAGAGTGTGGATGAGCATATCATAGGGCTCTCCCGGCACGAAGGTGGTAAAGATGTCTACTGCAAAATCTTGCTTTAACTCCGGCGTTTCGGGTACCGACATGTCCCAGTAATGGTACCATTCGTATAAAATACGCAGGCCCATATAGCCCAATGAAAGGAGCAGGGGATAGTAAAAGTAGGGGTAACCGATGTACTCCTTCCGGGTGATTTCGGTGAAGAAAAGAACCATAGCCGCTATACCCACGACGATCATCGCTCGAATCACGAAACGCTGACGCGGATTAGGTGCAATCACAGGTTTGGGTCTTGCTCTATTGTACCACATAGAAGGGAAGGTTAGCCGCAGCAAAATGCCTGGAGCGATTGTGAATACTTACATAGAGCCTAAATGGACCCGCCTTGGAAGGAGTTTTAAAGCGAATTTTCTGACGATCCTTTGCGCACTCAATTAAATCAGGCAGGGGAGGCGGACTATCAGCTTTTAAGAAAAACCAATCCTCGGTGCGTATAGACCAACGAATTTCTAAACTGTCTTTGTTTAGACTTTCGGGGATTTCCAATTGGGCCTCATGCCATTGATTGCTTTCAAACCAAAAGTTGTTGGCTTTAGTGCTATGGTCGATTTTAAGGCTTTTAATTTTTGGGATTTCTGGCACCGGACTATCGCCATATTGCATAGCTAGGGCGTAATAAAGAGCGCTGCGTTCTCCATCTTTGGAGAAAACATTAAACCAGGTGTGGGTTTGCTCGTGGCGCCAGCCCCAATTGAAAAAAAGCGCCCCTAAAAAATTAGGATGCTCGCGCGGGAGCTCCTTAAATCGCCTTCCGGTAATTTCTGCTTTTTGACTGCTGCTGGGTTCAAGAGGGGCTCCCCATTTAGTCCATTCCGTTTCCCAGGGGCCATTTTCACCAAATTCCCCAATTAAGAAAGGTTTCGACCAAAGGAAGTCCAGGTCATTCATGTCCTCACTTAATTTGGGTAAGCGCCCGAAGGTGTTGATGATGAGATAATCCACGCTACGGATTTTCAGGGCAAAATTGAGAATAGCCTTATGGCCATAATTGGCAAAGGCCGTTCCTATAGGATGTTCCGGATCTCCGCTGCGAAGCGAATCCAAGAGGCGATTATAGGTCCTTGAAAAATCAAAATCCATGAGATCGTAAAAGATCAATTCATTGCCCAGGCACCAACTTAAAAGCGCCGGATGATCGCGATATTTTCGACCTAAAGCCGCTAATTCCTTACTCAGCTTTATTCTTTGCACTTCGTTTTTATAGAGCCAGGGAACATGACTTTTAGGAAGCCAAATTCCAGCTACCACTTTTAGTTTGTAATGATGAGCACTGTCTAAAATGGCTTGCAATCCAGTGGTGTCGTAGGTACGGATGGTATTGGCGCCTATGTCATGGGCCTCTCGTAAATGGGTATGTCCGGCCAGCCCTTTTATTTCATGCACCTGGCCATCAATAGTAAATCGTGCCTGTCCATTGATTTCTTTAATTTGAACCCGGGTATTTTCTGGCCTCTGATTTTGACAGGAAGCGATAAGGCCGCTAAGAAATAGTATTAATATAATACGAAGCATGTCAGCGCCTTAAGGATTTTTTTGGGGTTGGTACAATTGGCATTTTACAAACTTAGACGCTCTTAATGCTTAAAAAGTTTCAGGCTTTGCTAATTTTCAACAGGTCGAGAAGTTTATTCCAGCAGGTCAAATTGGGCTTTTACTGCAATTTCGCCGGAAGAGATCAAATTTGGAAAGCCCCTATCCATTCATAGCCGGCTTGGCTTTCCTTATTTGTTAGATACCCCCTCATGGCACTATATAGACTTAGCGACAGGCTAAAGATATTAACATTCGCACTCTAAATTGAGGCTTTCATCACCAAATTAAGCTTCTTTGGATGAAGATCGGGCATTGTGAAGAGGAATGAATGCCAGCTGATCCCCTTTGCTAAATTCGGGCAGGTCTCTTGCGATAACTTCTAAATTATCCTTGTGGATTCGGAACATGGGGATGATCTGCGAATGGTACTCTTTGCAAATTTGCTCGTAGTCTTCCATATTGTTGCAATCCCGAATGGTCATTTTCTTCGCCTGTCTAACCGATTGGGCCAGGTTTAGATAGTCGACCCTGCCACCAAATAAAACACAGGGGGGGTGTTCAATTTCAGGTAGCTCCTGCTCTTTCTTGCTGCAGAGTCTAAAGGTCTTATTAGATCCAAATTCTTCATCAAAATACTTCAAGGCCAAAGTATTGATCTCCGCACTGGAAGTCATGGCCATCAGAATTCCGATATTATTAAGGTCGAGTTCTTCGTAAACATTATCACTTAAGATACTGCCTTCAAAAACTTCAAAGCCCATGCGTCGGGCTTCTTGTTGATTGGTTTTGGAGGTATCGGCTAAAATCACATCTACACCTTGACCTTGTAAAAACTGAGCCAGGAAGCGTGAGTTTTCATTAGCACCGGCGATGAGAAATCCGCGGGGCTCTTCGCGCTCAACCTTAAGCAGTCGGGCGAAGGGCTTGGCGGTGGCACCTTGGAGGATCACCGTACCCACGATCATTAGGAAGGTAAGGGGCAATATCAATTCGGCTTGAGCTACATTCACATCTGCTCTTTCGCCGGAAGTTAATTGTAAGGCAAAAAGAGAAGCTACGGCTGCGGCCACAATTCCTTTCGGGCCCACCCAGGACATAAACACCACCTCGCGCCAATTGAAACCTGAGTTCCGGGTGCTAAGCCAAACGGCTAAAGGCCGTAAAATGAGAATTACAATCCCAAAGAGAATTAAGGCATTAAGTCCGAGTTTTTCAATTTGCTCAACATGAATACGGCTAGATAGCAGGATGAAGAGTACCGAGATTAAGATGATACTTACATCTTCTTTGAAGGAGAGGATTTTCTTCAGTTCCTGCACCTTCACATTAGCCAGGATAATTCCCATAAAGGTGGTCGACATTAAGCCCGCTTCGTGGGCCAGGAACTCTGCAAAGGTGAAGGCGAAGATTACCATTCCCAGAGCCATCACATTGCGGAGGTAAGAGGGAATACGATTTTTTTGAAGCAACCAGCGTAGGAAAAAAGCAGCCATTCCTCCTACAAACATTCCGGAGGCCACGGTTAAAAAGAATTCTTTAAAAACGCCAGTGGTACTGGGGCTGGCAAAGTCAGAAGTTTGGATAAACTCATAAACTAATACCGCTATTAAGGCGCCCAGCGGATCAATTAAGATACCTTCCCATTTTAGCACATTATTGATGCGAATATTGGGTCGTACGTTGCGTAAAATCGGCGTTACTACCGTTGGTCCGGATACGATGATCAGGGCTCCAAACAGAAAGGAGAGGGAATAGTCCATACCCATCAAATAGTGAGCAGCAAAGCCACCACCAGCTAAGGTGATGATGGGTCCAAAAAATAAGAGGTTACGAACTACTCCTGCCTGATGCCTGATTTCGCGCAGCTTTAAAGTAAGGCCCCCTTCGAAGAGGATTACGCCTACTGAAATGGAAACGAATGCAAAAAGGAGGTCTCCTGAAAAAATATGATCTCCATCGAGAATTTTCTCTCCATTGGAAGTGAAAAAAGTGGAACCAGGTCCCAGGGCCAGACCGATTACAATTAATGGTAAAATGGCTGGAATTTTAATTTTCCAGGCCATCCATTGCGCAAATACGCTAAGAATCAGAATGCTGGCTAATTCGGCCATTCCCTCCATCTACAGGTGCTTTTTGGTTTTTTAATATACGACAAAGATTATTCAGGAAAGGTAGCTGGCAATAAGCTCCTGTGCCTTTTCTTGCAAATCACTTCGTAAACGTCTAATCTGCTCTAAACGTTCGAGGCCACCATAGCCTGAAACTTCGGGGATGGCTAAGTGAATAAGATTACTTTGAGGGAAAAGAGATTGGATATGCTCTTCCTTTTCAATGGGGAAGAAAAAAATATGATCAAACTGAAAACTGTGGAATTCTTCGAGGGCATCGGAAGTGTGACCTGCAATTACGACCTGTTCTTCGGCCATGGCGCGTATCGCTTGTGGATCCACACCACTGGGTTCAAAACCGCAGCTGTATATTCGGGATTTGTGGCCCAGTATCTTTTTTAAAATTCCCTCCAGCATTTGACTTCGAATGGCGTTTTCTTGCCCGACAATCAGTATTTGTGACACCTTGAATTTCTTTGAACAATTTACCTTCCCCCTTGATATGCTAATATTGCTTCGTGAATTTATTAAAATAGACCCTATAGGGAATGAAGATATATACAAAAACTGGCGATAAAGGGCAAACCTCCTTAGTATCAGGAGAAAGGGTTGCTAAAAATCATGCAAGGATTGAGGCTTATGGTACGGTCGATGAGCTGAACTCATGCATGGCGGTGATGAAGGACAGTGCAAAATTCCGTGATTTGACCACAGATATTGAAATAATTCAGAGCACCCTGTTTTCGATTGGCTCGCATTTATCGGCAACCGAAAAGAATAAATACCCTTTGCCGGAGATCAAAGAAGAGCTCATCAAGAAGATGGAAGAGGATATGGATACCATGAATTTGGAGCTGGAGCAATTGCGAAGTTTCATCATTCCGGGCGGTGATTTAAGTGCTTCCTATGCGCATGTAGCTCGCACTATTTGCCGCAGAGCCGAAAGACGGGTGATTGATTTAGAGCTTCAGGAAATAGCCATTCATCCTGTAATATTACCTTTCTTAAACCGATTGAGTGACTACCTTTTTACCCTGGCGCGCTATTTCACGCTTAAGCATAATGGGGTGGAAACCAAATGGAAACCTTAAGGCTCTTAGGACAATCCTTGTGAAATTCCACTTGCGTAGGTCCTTGAAAAAATTATTTTTGCAAAAATTTTGACTCTAACACTTTAGCGAACGCGTATGTACTGGACCTTAGAACTTGCAAGCTATTTGAGCGATGCTCCCTGGCCTGCTACTAAAGATGAACTGATTGACTATTCAATCAGAACCGGTGCGCCATTGGAAGTGGTAGAAAACCTTCAGGCGATGGAAGAAGAGGAGGAAGAAGTATATGAATCCATCGAAGACATTTGGCCTGACTACCCCTCGGAAGAGGATTTCCTGTGGAATGAAGATGAATACTAAAACAAAAGCCTCCATTTTGGAGGCTTTTTTTATGGATTGCTCTGCTCCATGGAGCGGGTAATTTCTTTTAAAAGTTCCTCACTCTTGAATGGTTTGGTGATATAGCCATTAAAACCATTGCGTTTCACGTAATTTTTTGTTTCGGGCATGGCATCCGCCGTAAGCGCTAGTATGGGCGTTTTGAAATTGCGATTGCTTTCATCATGTCGAATATTCTGAACCGCTTCAAATCCATTCATTTCGGGCATTTGAAGGTCCATGAGAATCACATCATATTCTTTCTCCCGGCTTTTTTCCAAAGCAATTTTTCCATTGTCAGCCATCTCGATTTGGGCGTTCCAATTTTTACAAACTTGCATAATCAGCATTTGGTTCACCTTATTGTCTTCGGCTACCAGTATTTCAATGCCATTTAGGCCATTGCTGAGATCCGCCTCCATTTCGGGATCCTTCCTGGCACTTTCATGGCTTTCATGCAGAATCACATTAAAGTAAAAGCAGCTGCCTTCGCCAACCTTACTTTCTACCCAGATTTCTCCACCCTGCAACTCAACTAGTCTTTTCGAAATGGCTAGCCCCAATCCAGTGCCGCCAAAGTTCCGCGTGGTATCCGTATAGGCTTGGGTAAAGCTTTCGAAAATGCTACCCAGTTTTTCGGCCGAAATTCCAATGCCACTGTCTTGGACCTTAAAGAGGATATCCCATTCTTCCCCTGTATTCCTTTTTACTTGCACTGAAGTTTTGACTGCTCCCTCACGGGTAAATTTGAGGGCATTGCTGATCAGGTTTAAGAGGACCTGATTGAGTCGATAAGGGTCGCCCAAGAGCTGATCAGGAATTTGATCATCGATATTCAATTGCAGTTCCACCTTATTATGGCGGGCCTTTAATTGCCAGGTTTCCAGTAGTTTATTGAGGAGGTTTCGCAAATCGAAGGGGATCTGCTCCAGTTCAACCTTATTGGCTTCAATCTTCGAATAATCGAGGATGTCATTTATGATCACCAAGAGGTTGTCTGCGGAGTATTCGATTAACTCCAGATTACGTAAAACCTTGGGGTCCAGATTTTTTTCCTGAAGTAGAATTTCAGTTAAGCCCACAATGGCATTCATTGGGGTGCGAATCTCATGACTCATATTGGACAGGAAATCCGACTTGGCAGCTAGCGCCTTTTCGGCCATTAATTTGGCTACAATCAATTCTTTTTCAAAGCCTTTTCTTTCGGTGATATCCATAAGAGTTCCTGTGATAACTTCGCTGGAACTCAGACGGCCTTTTTGCTTTTCAGCCCGAATCAGCATCCAGGCTTTTTCTCCGTTTACCGAAACCTCCATTCTGAACTCTTGGTTCTCTCGTATTAGCTGATTGAAAGCGATACTCAGTTTTTCCCGCCAGGGTTCATCCACCACTTTCAGCAGATCACTTAATTGCGGAGAGTTAATTCCCGGTTGATTAAGAAGGCGGAACATCTGAGAAGACCAATAAGAAGTCCCACCCGCCGATATCGGATGCTCAAAGGAGCCTAATTTGGTTAAGGCTTGCGCCTGATTAAGATTATAGCTGGCTTGTCGTAGCTTTTCTTCTGCTACATAGCGGGCATTAATGTCGGTAAGAGTCCCAGAGGCTCCCAGTAATCTGCCGTCAAGGTCCAAATCCAGCGTAACTATGGCTTCGGTCCATCGGATTTCACCCGATTTGGTGATATAACGCAAGTTGTAACGACTGGTTGTTTCGGTACCATTTACCAGTTCAGAAAGATGGTACATGCTGGTTTCCTTATCATCAGGATATACCATGGTGGTAAAACTGGTTCCCAAACTTTCTTCAACTGAATAGCCGGTAATTCGCTCCCAGGCTGAATTCAAAAATGTCCAGCAACCATTAATGTCGGTCTGAAAAATAACTTCCTGAACATTATTGACGATCCGCGATAGGCGTGCACTTAAGGCATCAGCTTCGGCCGCTTTGGTTTCGATGGTTTTACGCAGTTCCCGGTTGGCACGGAAAAGCTCCTGAGAGCTGAGTTCCAAAATGTTCTCTGCTTGTTTTATATCCTGATCAAAATCCAGATAGGCCTGGTTTACCGCTGCTAAAAAACCAGCAGGTATTTCCTCACCATCTTTAAGATACTTCCGGATTTGTCTTCGTAATAATCTATGGAGATTAGTGTTTTTCAATTTCAGAGAAGCTGGTTATGGTCATGGTTTGGTTATGCAGCTCGCAGTCTGCACCCTTTTTAAAAGGGGCAATTTCGCCATAGGAGTAGAAGCCACTTATGAGGCAATCGGGCCCTAAAAGCTCGGCTACCGCTTCAATTTCTTCCTCCACAATTTGGCGTAGCACTAATTTACGACCCACGCAGCTAATACAGATGGCAAATTCGGTGAATGGCAGTTTTGCTAGATCAGCGGCTTCTTCCGCTCCGTCAATTAAACGATTTACATTTGCTTTCATGAGTCTTATGGAAGAGCCTTCCGGGATATCGCCGGCGAAGGTCAGGCTTTGATCTTCTTCGCTTACACCCAGTATGGTGCGTACCAGAGGTTGTTTGTCTTCCGAATAGCGCATGCTTAAAGGAAAGAGTAGGCCAGAGGCGGGTAAATTTCGGGCCTCATCACCCAGAAAGCTTTTATAGAGTTGCAGTGCGGGCTGATGATCCAGCTCGTAGAGCACATTATTTCGGCTCTTGGTTACCAGGCGTTCAATTCCAAAAGAATCCCAACCACCCATAGATCCGTAGTTTACCTCCAAGTCGCCATAAAAACCCAGGGCAATTAGTAGCTGATCTTTTAAGTGGCCTTCATTATCAATTAAAAAGGTTTGCTCGAATAGAGGACCATCGCCAGCTAATCCGCCGGTAATGGAAACATTTCCTGGAATTCCTTCACGTAATCCATCTACTAATTGACTTCCATTAACATTGAGTCCGTCTGATAAAACAAAGAGGTGTTTCAAGTTTTTTGCTTCAAAAGCTTGGGCGAGGGTCTTCCCAGCTTCGAAGCTCTCCTTGCTATCCTGGATATCATATTCCTGATAGCGCACTTCACTGCGTTCGAATGCCAGCAGGTTGACCGATAAACTTTCATCATGTACAGTGGTGCCCGAAATTTCACCGGCGGTAGAACAGCCTGCCATTATGGCTTGTGGGAATTTACGGCGTATTTCTTGAACCCAATCGCTTTGTTGGAGAAGCGTTTTTCCTCCGAAAATCAAAATAAGCTGGGGCTGGAAATCAATTTGATTGAGGCCATCCATCGAATTTTGAGGAAGGCTTAATTGATAGCTTTTCATGCAGGGGCTTTAAGGAAGTTAAAATACGAATATTCCTAAGTTTTGAATGAAAAAAGCCTTTTAGCGCCTAATTTCTATGAGGCTTACGCGACACCTTTTAATACCTTTGCGATCCTTCGCTTAAGACAAAATTGAATTTAAATGTTGGGAAACATTCTCGCCAAGATATTCGGCACAAAGAGTGACCGGGATATGAAAGCCCTTCAACCTTTAGTAGACGAGGTTAATGCTGAGTTCGAAAAACTTAAAGGATTATCTGACGATGAACTCCGTGCTCGCACTGCTGAGTTCCAGGCTAAGATTCAGGAAGCTATCCAAAATGAGGAGCAGGAAATTGCTGAATTACGCGAAAAGATTGATCAAGAAGAGGAGGTTGAGCAAAAGGAACAATACTACGAGCAGATTGATGCGCTCAACGAAAAAATAACCGAAAGCATTGAAAGTGCTCTGGATGGAATTAGAGCTCAAGCCTTTGCGGTAGTGAAGGAAACAGCCCGTCGCTGGAAAGAAAACGGTGAGTTGGCGGTAAGTGCCAATGAGCACGATCGCGAAATGGCAGCCATTCTGGATGGGGTTCGCATAGAAGGAGATAAAGCCATTTGGAGTAGCCAGTGGAAAGCTGCTGGTGCCGATATTCATTGGGATATGATGCACTATGATGTGCAGCTTATTGGTGGATCGGTTTTACATAAAGGTTCGATTGCTGAGATGGCAACGGGTGAAGGTAAAACCCTGGTATCTACTTTGCCCGTATATTTAAATGCCCTTTCCAAGCGCGGCGTGCACGTGGTTACGGTAAACGATTACCTGGCTCGTCGTGACTCTGAATGGATGGGACCACTTTATCAATTCCACGGCTTAAGTGTAGATTGTATCGACCGTCACCGCCCTAATTCTGAAGAGCGTCGCAAAGCCTATCAGGCAGATATTACTTACGGTACTAATAATGAGTTCGGTTTCGACTACCTGCGCGACAATATGGCGGGTAGCCCCGAGGATTTGGTACAAAGAGTCCACAATTATGCGATTGTGGATGAGGTGGACTCCGTATTAATTGATGAAGCGCGTACGCCCTTAATTATTTCCGGACCAACCCCTCAAGGCGATCGCCAGGAATTTAACCAATTGAAGCCCCATGTGGTAAAATTGGTAAATGCACAAAAGGCTTTGGCTACCAGCGAATTGCGCGAAGCACGCAGCTTAATTGCATCCGGCAATAAAGAAGAGAAAGAAGAAGGAGCCAAAAAGCTTTTAAGGGTTCACCGCGGGATGCCCAAAAACAAGGCTCTGATAAAATTCTTGAGTGAAGAAGGAATTAAAACCCTCTTGCAGAAGACCGAGAACTTCTATATGCAGGAGCAGAATAAAAATATGCATATCGTAGATGATGAACTCTTCTTCACCATCGATGAAAAAAGCAATCAAATTGACCTTACCGATCGCGGTATTGAGCTGATTTCAGGCGATACCGATAAGGATTTCTTTATCCTGGAAGATATTTCCACTCAGCTTTCCGCATTGGAATCAGAAGGCCTGCCAGCAGATGAGCAAGCCAAGCGTAAGGATGAAATCATGCGTGATTTCTCTATTAAGAGTGAGCGCATCCACACCATGAACCAATTGCTCAAGGCCTATACTCTGTTTGAGAAGGATAATGAGTATGTGGTGATGGATAACAAGGTGAAAATCGTTGATGAGCAAACCGGTCGTATCATGGACGGGCGTCGCTATTCCGACGGATTGCACCAGGCGATCGAAGCCAAGGAAAATGTGAAGATCGAAGCGGCCACGCAAACCTATGCGACCGTTACCTTACAGAATTATTTCCGGATGTATAATAAGCTGAGCGGGATGACCGGTACAGCCGAAACGGAAGCCGAAGAATTATGGGATATCTACAAATTGGAGGTAACCGTAATTCCTACCAATAGGCCAATTATTCGCGACGACCGTGAAGATTTGGTTTACCGTACCCGTCGGGAGAAGTTCAATGCGATTATTGAAGAAATCTCCAAATTGGTAGAGGAAGGCCGCCCAGTATTGGTAGGTACCACCAATGTAGAAATCTCGGAAGTATTAAGCCGTGCCCTTAAAATCCGTAAGATTCCGCATAATGTTCTGAACGCCAAATTGCACCAGAAGGAATCGGAAATCGTAGCCGAAGCCGGTCAGCCCGGAAAGGTGACCATTGCAACTAACATGGCGGGTCGGGGTACCGATATTAAGCTTACGCCTGAAGCAAAAGCGGCCGGAGGTTTAGCGATTATCGGTTCGGAGCGCCACGATTCTCGTCGGGTTGACCGTCAGTTACGCGGACGTTCTGGTCGTCAAGGAGACCCCGGTAGTTCTCAGTTCTTCGTTTCCCTGGAAGATGAATTGATGCGTCTCTTTAATTCGGAGCGTGTGGCCAAGATTATGGACCGCATGGGACTCGAAGAGGGGGAGGTAATCCAGCACAGTATGGTTACCCGCAGTATTGAAAGAGCCCAGAAGAAAGTTGAAGAGAATAACTTCGGTATCCGTAAGCGCTTATTGGAGTATGATGATGTAATGAACTCACAACGTGAGGTAATTTACCGCCGTCGTCGCCATGCCTTATACGGGGAGCGTATGCAGGTAGATATTGCCAATATGTTCTACGAAACAGTAGAGGCCGTGGTAAATGAAACTCAGCCTGCAAAGGACTTCGAAAACTTTAAGCTGGAAATGCTCAGAGTGTTTAGCATGGACACTCCGGTAGATCAGGAAAGCTTTGAGAAAAATACTCCGGATGAATTGGTGAACTCTATTCATGAAGCGGTAATGAAGGCCTATACCACCAAGAATGAGCGCATTGCGCAAATGGCCTTACCGATTATCAATAATGTATTTGAAAATCAAGGCCAGCAATACAAGAATATTGTGATTCCATTTACGGATGGGGCCAAACAAATGCAGATTGTTACCAATCTGGAGAAAGCAGTAAATAGCCAGGGTCGCCAGTTGATTCGCGATTTTGAAAAATCCATAACCCTGGGCTTGATTGATGATAAATGGAAGGAGCACTTACGCGATATGGACGATTTGCGTCAGAGCGTAGTTACCGCCCAGTATGAGCAGAAAGATCCATTATTGATCTATAAGTTCGAGGCCTTTGAACTTTTCCGTTCTATGGTGGATGAGATGAACCGAGAAATTGCTTCATTCCTCTTTAAAGGTCAATTGCCTAATCAAGATGCGCAGCAGGTTCAGCAAGCACGTGCCCCACAACGCAGTGCTTATGATAATATGCAAACTTCGCATCCCTCAGCAGATGGAAACAGGCCTTCTGCTGAACAGCCTAAAGCCGCTCCAAAGCGTCAGCCGGTAGTAGCGGAAAAGAAGTATGGACGTAACGAACAGGTTACTATTCAGAACCTTAGTACGGGCGAAAAGCGCGATTTAAAGTATAAAGTAGCCGAAAATATGGTGGCCAGCGGCCAATGGATCGTAATAGATTCTTAGTCTAAGTTTCGGATAATGAGATGTTAAAGAGGTCTTCTGCAAAGAAGGCCTCTTTTTTTTCACTAAATTGGACAACGCTTCATTTTACTCTGCGTCTATTATCAAAAGAACCCGATTTCCATTGAGCTCTAAACCCGACCATATCATGCGGCTGGAGGACCTGGAGGCTTATCGACCCCCCAAGGAAATTCTGCTAAACAACTCCGAGCAAGAGTTGGTGATCGCCTGTGCGGCGGGGGAAAAGCTTGCGCAGAAAAGGGTTTACGAATTGTTCTCAGGCAAGATGCTGAATATCTGCCGTCGCTATGCAAAAGATCAGGAGCATGCTCGCGATTTAATGCACGACGGATTTATCAAGGTTTTCTTGAATATCGGAAAGTTTAAAGGACAGGCTTCCCTGCAAACCTGGATTACCAGGATTATGATTAACAATAGCATTAGCGCTATTCGCAAGGAAGTTCGCAAAGGAATTAAGGTGAATTTGGAAGATGTACAAATTCCAGAACCCGATCCTCAGTTCTTTGAAATGGAAGAAAGCGAAGAAATGAGTGCAAGGGAGGTTTTTGAAAAGATCAACGAACTACCCTTGGGCTACCGCACCGTATTCAGCATGTATGTTTTAGATGGTTACAGCCATCGCGAAATAGCTGAGGAACTAGACATTAGTGAAGGAACCAGTAAAAGCCAACTAGCCAAAGCCAAGAGACTCTTGGTAAAAAAACTACGAGGTGAAGCATAAGTGAAAAAGCAATTACGACATATCGAGGATTTTGTCCGCAGTAAATTGGGTCTTCTGGATGGAGATTCCCAAACGGACTGGCTGGATTTTGAGCGCAAATTGCGTCGGGCTACGCGCATCCGACAAATGAAGCGCGTGGCAGGGATGGTGAGCGTCTTGCTCCTCCTGGGCTTTAGCCAAACATTTATTAGTGGTGATTGGCCGCTTACGCGAGATCAGGAGCAGGCTTTCGATGCTCCGGTTCAGGAAACCAAAAATAAACCCGCGAATAAAGTGGAGCAGGAGCCCGAAAATGCCAAATCTCTGGAAGTACTTCGAACTCCGGCATCTAATAATCAAGTGGTGGATTTGGAGCAGAATTCCATTCCAGAGCAAAGTCGAAAATTGGAAGCTCCTCCTAAAATACTGAGTCAGAATAATCCTAAAGGTCCGGCGCAAGCTCAGGGCCCTTTGTTGGCTATGGCCGATGCGTCTGAAGTGGCGAGTGCTGAAAATACAGAGGATGAGGTCCTTGAGGAGTGGAGTTTGCAGGAAATCATTTCTCGTCCGGAACATCAGGCGAAAATCAAAGATTTACCTGCGGGCAGCATTCTAAAGGATGGTGAAAAGATTGGTGAAAGCCCTTTTCCTTTCGATTACGAATTACCTAAAATGACCCTTAATGAAGATGATATTAAGGCCCGTAGCCCTGGTTTTAAACCTACCATTCAAGCTAGAACCGGACCTTATATTAGTCCCTTGCAAGAAAAGCGTCCCTGGTCGTACAGCCTGAACCTCTATCCCAATTTTGCCTTCCGCGAGTTTAAGATCGATCCTTTAAAGCGCTCTTTACTGCACAGCGATTTTATTGATGCCATGCAGGCTTCTGAGACTTCCGGTGTTAACATCAATATCGGTTTGGAAATTAGCAAGCGTATCGGACCGATTACCTACCTAAATAGCGGAATCGAGTATATTAATAATAGCTATAATGCGGAATTCGACTTCGTTAATTTCCGTCATGCCAACTTTAATGAAGATGGAGAGATCATTAACTACACCTTGTTGAAGGACCCGCAGCGTATTGCCTTTAGCGATCTCAATAGTTTTCACTTCCTAAACTTCCCCTTGAATATCAGCTACCAGCCCTGGGCTTCAGATCATCTTCGCATTAACCTCGAATTTGGCTTTAGCTTACTCTACTTCCTGGAAGCGCAAGGCTCTACCATCGACTATCGTACTCTGGAGCTTATCGATCTGGCTGATCGCAGCTACCGCAAGTATATGGCTTCCAGTAGCCTTAAATTAGGGGTACAGTATTATTTGAGCCCTAATATGAACATCGGGCTTGAACCTACCTTGATGTACTTTACCAATAGTATTTATACCGAAGACTATCCTTTTGAGGTAATCCCTTATTCTATGGGTCTAAATCTTAATCTGCAAATGAAGTTGCAGTAATTAGAGCTTAGAAAGAGCATCTACCCCTCGCTCCAAAGTTTGATCATCCTTAGCAAAGCACAAGCGTAGTACTTTATTGTCGACAGGATCTCTGTAAAAGGGACTGAGCGGAATACTGGCTACTCCAAATTCAGTGGTAAGCCTTTCGGCGAAAGCCAACTCCGACTCTTGACTAATCTCAGAATAATCAATTAGCATAAAGTAGGTTCCCTCGCTGGCCAATGGTTTAAAGCGAGTGCGCTCCTTTAGATTATGAAAGAGCCAATCATGTTTTTCTTTAAAAAGCTTGCCGAGGCCATTCAAATCCAGATTGGGCAGATACTCAGCCAGGGCCCACTGTAAGGGGTGGTTAATGCTAAAAACAAAGTATTGATGCACCTTTTTAAACTCCCGCATCAGGTTTTCAGGCGCCAGGCAATAGCCAATTTTCCAGCCAGTAACATGCACCGTTTTTCCTAAGGAACCCACTACAAAGGAGCGTTTTCTTAATTCGGGGAACTGGCGGACACTGCGTTTCTCTTTAGGGTCAAAAACTAAATGCTCATATACTTCATCGGCCAAAATGAGAATATTGGAATCGCTTACCAGCTCCTGTAATTTGAGGTAATCATCTTCCTTCCAGGTGCGACCGCTGGGATTATGCGGACTGTTAATGATGATCATCTTGGTGCGATGGCTAATAAGCCTTTTTACCTGATCCCAGTCTACATTATAATCGGGGTGCTGAAGTTTGATAGTGATAGGGCGACCTCCGTACAATTCAATCATGGGGAAGTAGGAATCGTAAGCGGGGCTAAAAACGATCACTTCATCTCCCTCACGAATGGCGCAGGCCAGTGCTGTTCCCAAGGCTTGGGTAGCACCAGCGGTGATGCAAATTTCATTTTCAGCATGGTAGGGGCTGGCAAATTCCTGATCGCTTAGCTTGCAGAGTTCTTGCCGAAAGGCCAGATGTCCGGCCATAGGCGCGTATTGATGGGGCCCTTTATCAACGTAATAGTGAACTCGCTCGATTAATTCAGGGTCTACCGGTAAATCGGGAAAGCCTTGTGATAAGTTCACTGCCTTATGCTTATTTGCTAAGGCAGTCATTTTACTGAAAATGGTTTCCCCTACATGACTTAAGTTTCCGCTAAAGCTTAGCGGCTTATCGGAATCGGACATTTTGCACAATTTCGGTTCGTTTCTGTAAACCTCTGGTCTTATTTCGGGTTGATTAAAAATATGCCAGCACCATCAACCGTAAAAACCAAAGAGCTAAGGTACGGAGAAGCACAGGTCTGCGAAAGCTTAATGGGTCTGGAAAATCCCCTTTCCAAGCTTATGGAAAAACCTTTATCCAATATAGGTCCATGTTAAGGCATAGCCTCTATAGCCAAAGCTTTCGAGTATTGGAGCCTTTTTTTAAACAAGCGGGTTTTAGCTATGTTCCCCTGGCTTATCATTTTCGAAAGAACGAAGATTGGGGCTGGCAAATCATAAGTTTGAGTTTGGTTCAGCTTGGCGAGCAATCCTATATCGATTGTCATTTTGGATTGCGCCTCAACATTGTAGAGCAAATGGTAGAGCCCTATGCACGAGGCATAGGCGAGAACTTGGCCGAGGAGAATACCTATGAATGTTCGCTTCTGAATTTTAGAAAGGAAGATCAAGGTCATTTTCAGCTTTCACAATCCAGTGATTTGGATCGATTAGCGGCCCATATTAAAGATTTCTTTCGCCGCGAAGGCTTTGGGCTTTTAAGTCAATGGCAAAAGCTACCGGAATTGCATCAATGGATCGGTCAACAGGAAATAGCTCCAAGCCCATCCAAAAGTGTTGGCTATCTGAAATGTTTTAGAGCCTTAGCCATTGCTAGCTTAATGCAGGCCCCGGATTGGGAGCAGCAACAAAGGCAGTATGGACAATTATTGATGGATAGTAAATGTCCGCTTTTGATTCAGGATAAGTATCAGGAATTTAGCCGCCAACTTGCCACTACTGCCCTCAACTAATCCGTATTTTCGCGCCTTGCGAGATGAATTACCTATCAGTTGAAAATATTGCCAAAGCCTATGGAGCCCGTAAGCTTTTTGAAGGGGTTTCTTTTGGTTTGGCCGAAGGCGAAAAAGCAGCTTTGGTTGCCCGAAATGGAAGTGGTAAAACTACCCTCTTACGACTCCTGGCGGGTATAGAAGCTCCGGATACCGGTCGGGTTACTTTTAGAAAAGGAATCCGAGTGGAGTTTCTTAGCCAGGAACCCGATTTGGATCCCGAACGCAGTATTATTGAGAGCGTACTAGCAGCTGAAAACCCCATGAGCAAGGCTTTAATCCAATATGAAGAAGCCCTGGAGAACATGGAGGATACCGAAGCTTATCAAAGGGCTTTCGATGCCATGGACCGTCTTAAAGCCTGGGATTTTGAAGGTCAGGTGCGAACGGTTTTAGGAAAGCTAGGTCTTCATCAGGTAAAGCAAAAAATTAAGTCCCTTTCCGGTGGACAGAAAAAGCGGGTGGCCCTGGCCAAAATCCTTATTTCTTCGCCTGATCTCCTAATCTTAGATGAACCTACCAACCACCTGGATTTGGATATGATCGAATGGCTCGAAACCTATCTGAGCCAAAAGAGTATTACCCTCTTAATGGTGACTCACGATCGCTATTTCCTCGAATCGGTATGTGATACGATCCTGGAATTGGAAGATGCGAAATTGTATCGCCATCCGGGTAATTACAGTAAGTTTTTAGAGCGCAAGTCGGAGCGTCAGGAGGTAGAGGCAACAAATGTGGATAAGGCCCGCAACTTGATGCGCAAGGAACTGGAGTGGATCCGTCGGCAACCTAAAGCGCGCGGCACCAAAAGCAAGGCCCGGATTGATGCCTTTGATGATATAAAGAAGGAGGCCACCAAAGACTTACGCGAAGATCAGCTCCAGCTGAATATTAAAATGACTCGCCTGGGCAGTAAGATTTTGGAAGTGCATAAACTGAAGAAATCCTATGGGGATAAGCAGCTGATTGAGAACTTCAACTACGTATTTAAGAAGGGCGAGAAAATAGGAATTGCCGGTGCCAATGGATCGGGGAAATCAACCCTGCTTAGAATGTTAACCGGCCTGGAAGAACCCAGTGGAGGGAAGATTATAATCGGGGAAACGGTCCAATTTGGTTTCTATACCCAAACAGGTCTTGAGCTTAAAGAAGACAAACGGGTTATTGATGTAGTGAAGGATATTGCCGAGTACATTCCTCGCGAAGGCAAGGGGGGCGATTTAAGTGCTACACAGCTTTTAGACCGCTTTCTCTTTGATGGAGACAAGCAATATACCTATGTATCCAAGTTGAGTGGTGGGGAACGTCGTCGCTTATTCCTGTGCACCGTATTAATGGCCAATCCGAACTTTTTGATTTTGGATGAGCCTACCAATGATCTGGATATTTTAACCCTCAATGTATTGGAGGATTTTCTGATGCAGTTTCCGGGTTGTGTATTGGTGGTTACCCACGATCGTTACTTCATGGATAAGATCTGCGATCACCTTTTTGCATTCGAGGGAGAGGGGCAGATCAAGGATTTTCCAGGGAATTATTCTGAATATCGAGTGGCACAGGCCGAAGAGGTTGCGCAACGCAAATTGCGGAATGAGAGCATGGTGAAAACCAAGTCTAAAGCGGTGGAAAAGCCCAAAGAGAAAACCAAACTGACCTATGCGGAAAGGCTGGAATTTGAGGCTTTGGAAGCGGAAATTGAGGACCTGGAAACCCGTCGGGAAACCCTGGCCTCACAATTGGAAGCGGCGGCTACCGATGCTGATAAAATCATGGAGCTTTCTTCACAACTAGAAGCCTTACAATCCGAATTGGAAGAAAAGGAAATGCGTTGGTTGGAGCTTAGCGAGTTCGCTGAATAAAAAAGCCCGAAAAGCAGAACTCTCCGGGCTTCACCAATTCTATGAATTCCTACTAAAACCGTTTGGTGTAGGTATGGCAATAAGGAGTGCCACCTTTCTTTTGGTAATAGTCGTGATGATATTCTTCTTGCTCCTTATAAAAAGTGGCTCCACCCGTAATTTCGGTAGCTACACTTATGCCCTTGGCTTCTAATTGAGCTTTCAGCTTTTCGGCAATCGCCTTTTGTTCATCATTTAAATAAAAGATGGCGGTGCGATATTGAGTGCCAATATCCGGCCCCTGACGATTTACTTGAGAGGGATCGTGGGTTTCAAAGAAAAGCTTGCAAAGGGTTTCATAGTCGGTTAGCTCCGGATCGTAAATTACTTCTACAGTTTCAGCATGTCCGGTTCTTCCAGTGCACACTTCTCTGTAAGTAGGGTTAGCTACATGTCCGCCGGCATAACCTACATTGGTTTCAATAACACCTTCTGCTTGTTGCATATAGTACTCGGTACCCCAATAGCAACCAGAGGCAAACAGGGCACGGGCATATTCTTTGGATTCACTCATTTTTTGGGCATTTAAACTCAGTCCGATAAAGGAAATTAAAAGGATCAATATTTTTCGCATGGCTCGCATTTTTATACTAGACGAGAGCAATCGCTTTTTGTTTCCGGAATTAAGCTTTTTTTAACGAATCGCCTTGAATCCCAGAAAGCAATAAAATATTATACGATACCTTTTTCCTGCAGCATTTCCGCAATTTGGACGGCATTGGTGGCTGCTCCTTTGCGCAGGTTATCTGCTACAATCCAAAGGTTCAGCGCATTTACCTTACTTAAATCGCGACGAATCCGACCTACGAAGACTTCATCTTTTCCTTCGGCATAGCGAGGCATGGGATACTGATTTACATCGGTATTATCCTGGAGGCTAATTCCGGGGCTATCTGCCAAAAGGCGTTTTAAATCGCTGATTTGATATTCAGATTTAAACTCCAAATTCACACTTTCGCTGTGACCGCCTTTAACTGGAATGCGCACGGCAGTGGCGGTTACGGCAATGGCCGGATCCAGAATTTTATGGGTTTCGTTCACCAATTTCATTTCTTCTTTGGTGTATCCATTATCCATAAATACATCGCAGTGCGGCAAGGCATTTTCATGGATGGGATAAGGATAGGCCATTTCGCCACTTAGGCCTTGTTTTTCGTTTTCCAATTGCTGTACGGCCTTTACACCGGTACCGGTAATGCTTTGGTAGGTGCTAACCACTACGCGATCAATACCATATTTACGATGCAAGGGAGCTAATACCATTAACATCTGAATGGTAGAGCAATTAGGATTGGCAATAATGTATTTGCCTTTTTCGAGAAGATCCCCATTAATTTCGGGCACCACTAAAGGAATACCTTCCTCCATACGCCAAGCTGAGGAATTGTCGATTACATAACAACCTTGCTCAGCAAATTTCGGAGCCCACTCCAATGAAGTACTTCCTCCGGCAGAAAATAGAGCCATACCAGGTTTCGCTTCCAGGGCATCCTTAAGGCCAATAACCTTGAGTTTCTTATCGGCAAAAGCCACTTCCTTACCCTTCGACTTATCCGAAGCCACGGGCAGAATTTCATGATTCTCAAAACCTCTTTCGTGCAGAACCTGCAACATTACCTGACCAACCATGCCGGTTGCGCCTACTACGGCTATTTTCATTCTTTTAAGTTTAAGCCGCAAAACTAAACCTAAAACCTGATTTTATGATGCGATATCTATGGGCTCTATTGCCCCTTAGTCTTTGTGGCCAAAACTTAATCCATCAGGACTTTAGTGCTGGTCAATCATTAGACTCCCTCTGGCTGGGGAATCTTCAAAATTTTGAGTTTCGCGATTCAGCTTTAGCCTTAAATGATTCGGTGGCCGGGCAAAGCACGCTCTATCATTCTTCGGATGTAATGACGGCTGCTCGTTGGGATTTTCATGGTAGGATGGACTTTAATCCCAGCAGCTCAAATTACCTGAAAATCCAAGTAATGCTCAGTCAACTGCCACCGGATAGCAGTCTATTTGGCTATTACCTTAAACTAGGAGGGAATGCGCAGGACCAAATTCAATTCTATCGGCAGGATCCCAATGGCGATCAATTACTGGCAGTTTCAGCCGCAGATTTTTTAGACCTAAACACGGTTCAGTATCACATCAGTCTTAGGCGTAGTGCCGATCTTCTTTGGGAGCTTTATGCGGATACAGGTTCCTTTGAGCAATGGTACTTGCAGGCCAGCTTTAAGGATAGCAATCATCGCTTTAGTGCAGGTTTGGCTTTAACATGCCATTATACCAAAACCCGTAGCACGAAATTCTATTTCGATAGCCTTCATATTGTGGGAGCGGCCTATCCGGATAGTATCGCACCTAAGTTCGTAAGCTGGAGCTTGAAGGGAGACAGTGCTCTGCAATTGAATTTCTCTGAAAAGCTGGCTCCACCTCAGCTTAGCGCTTTTGAAATTCAGCAAGGAAATCAGTTGGCTAGTTTGAATTGGCAGGCTCAAAATCCGCGGGAGCTGAGCCTCAATTTTAAAGATCATTTGCCACCGAACCAGCCTATTTTATTGCGGATGGAAAATCTATCCGATCTATTCGGAAATCAATATTCCGATAGCCTCACCCTGCTTTATCGGCAGGGTTTGGTTGGGGGACTCCGAATTAATGAAATCATGGCTGACCCCAGTCCTAAAGTAGACTTGAACCCCAATAGCTTTCCGGAAGTAGAGTTTATTGAACTGATCAATGTTTCGCAATTAGCCATTCCCATGGATCAGCTAGAGGTACAAATTGGGGAGCGTTTTTATTCCTGCCCTCCCTTTTGGCTTCAGCCCGATTCCCTCTTAGTGCTTAGCGCTGCAAATACGGCTGTTTATTGGCCAGCGCAGATCCCGGTTTTGGGATTAAACTGGTCAAGTTCGGCTCTAACGAATGATGGCAATCGTATCGCAATCTATAATTCTGATGTGGAGGAAATTGAGTCCCTGCATTATAGTTCAGACTGGTATCAGGATGCTCTGAAGGCAGAAGGCGGTTGGAGTTTAGAAAGAAAAGATCCCTCTTCCGATTGTCATAATATCTGGAATTGGCAGGCGAGCAAAGATCCTTCCGGGGCTACTCCCGGCCGAAGGAACTCTATTGCTGATGTTTATCACGATAGCCTCCAAGCAGAAGTCTTAGCCCTAAAAATCCCATCGCCCTTTGAAATTCAAATCGACTTTAACCGCAGCTTATATGGGCTAAGTCCCTGGCAAATAGATCCCCCTGTTTTAATTGATAGCTTGGCTTTGAGTAAGGACGCCAAAAGTCATTTTATCTATCTAGCTCAGGCCTTGGAAGAAGGGCTTTTATATCGGGTTTTTACAGAAGAAGGCTTGGTGGATTGCCGCAATCATATCTATCAGCTGGATAGTTTAAAAGTCGGCTTAGCCTTAAAACCTTTGCCAGGTCAAGTGCGCATTTCCGAAGTTCTCTTTAACCCCTATCCCCAGGGAAAGGACTTTGTTGAAATACGAAATTTGGGTCCCGGATTTTTAGATTTGGCTGACCTGCGCCTGGCAGTCTGGAATTCCGAATTACAAGAAGCGATTGATGCCAAGGTCCTTAGCCAGGAGCATCGGCTTATAGCAGCAGACTCTTGCCTGGTATTGGCCACTGAGGCAGCGGCACTCCAAGCATTTTACCGACTCAGAGAAACAAATTTTCAGGTGGTGGCAGAGCTCCCATCTATGCCTGATGATGGCGTTCAATTGCTTTTGATGCGCTCTGATTTTGAGATTTTGGATCGGATTAACCTGGATGAAGATTCACATGCCCCTTTCTTGAATTCTGGAGAAGGGGTAAGTTTATATCGGCTCGATTTTCAGCAAGATGCTTTGCGACAGGATCAATGGCAAAGCAGCCCTGCCACTTGGGATTATGCGACTCCCGGTTGGTGTCCGGATTTAATACAGAATAGAACCTCAAAAGTGCAATGGCAAGCGCATCCTGATTACCTAAGCCCTAATGGGGATGGCTATCGCGACTATTTGGAGCTCCACTATAAGCTAGCGCAGGATGCTTGGATTCAGGTTCATATTTACGACCGTTTAGGCAATTTGCAGAAAGAGATAATAGCCGGAGATCAAGCGAGTGCTGAGGGCTTCGTGGTTTGGCAAGGTCAGGATGAAAGGGGGCAGCTATGTGCTACTGGAGTATACCTGGCTTTCTTGGAGTACCGTTTTGCCAATGGTGAAATGGGACGAGCGCGTTGCTGCTTCGTATTAAGTCATTAAATTTCCGATCATGATCAGTTTACAGCAGATTCAACAAGTCCTTTTCTTAGACATTGAAACCGTAAGTTCTCATGCCGAATTTGAGCAAATGAGTGAGGACTGGCAAGGGCTTTGGGCCGATAAAACCCGTTTTCAGCGGCAGGAGGAAAGTCCGGCCGAATTCTATCCTAAGCGTGCCGCTATTCTGGCTGAGTTTGGCAAGGTGGTTTGCATATCCTGCGCCTTTTTTAGCTTGCAAAATGGACAGTGGGAATTACGCATGAAGAGCTTTTGCGATTCGGATGAAGTGCAGCTCCTGCAAGACTTTGCCCAGCTTTTGGAGCGCCTGCTCAATTTCAGACTTTGCGCGCATAATGGAAAGGAATTCGATTTCCCCTACCTTAGTAGAAGGATGATTAGCCATGGCATTAAGCTTCCGGGGCAACTCAATAATGCCGGTAAAAAGCCCTGGGAGGTTCCCCATATCGATACCATGGAACTCTGGAAATTTGGGGACTATAAAAGCTTTACCAGCCTTAAACTGTTGGCCGCTCTATTTGGAATTCCCAGCCCTAAGGATGATATCGATGGTTCGCAGGTAGGAGCAGTATACTGGGAGGAACAGGATTTGGACCGCATCCGAGTTTATTGTGAAAAAGATGTTGTAACGCTGGCGAAGGTTTTTTTACAAATCACTCAGGCAGAAGTCCCGATGGATTTTGAAGTTTACAATAATCAGCAGTAGGCTAGGTCTTGAGGCCCTCCTTTTGTAATTTGCTCTTACAAAGGAATATTTATGGCCGATTTCCACCAGTATCCGCATGGACTTATTGGCAACTGCGCGTACTTAGCTCTGATTAATAAGGACACCAATATTGATTGGATGTGCTTACCTCGCTTCGATTCTTCTTTCGTTTTTGGAGCCTTAATTGCCGGTGAAAAGGGTGGTGAGTTCTCCATTAAACCCGCTGAAGGTGAGTACCTGGTTCGGCAGGAGTATCGCAACAATACCAACATTTTAGAGACCGAAGTTAACCAAGGTTCTGATGCCTATAAGGTGATTGATATGGCCCCGCGTTTTATGCAAACGGATCGCTATTATCGGCCCTTAATGCTGGTGCGAAAAATAGAACCAATTCGAGGTTTGCCAAGAGTGAAAGTACGTTGCCGCCCGACCGGGGATTATGGTAAAAAGCAATTGGATAGAGAACGTGGGAGTAATCACCTGCGCTTTTTTGGTTTGGATGAAAGCTTGCGCTTAACCACCGATATTCCTCTCAATTATATTATCGAAGAACGAGAGTTTGTAGTAGATCGCCCTTTCTATTTGTTTCTCACCTATGGTGCGCCTTTAGAAGGTGAAATCGTGAAAACGGCGGAGAACTTTCTTAGTCAAACAACACAGTATTGGCAGCGCTGGGTGAAGTCGACCAGTATTGGTAAGCTCTTTCAGAAGGAAGTAATTCGTTCCGCCTTAACCCTTAAGATTTGCCAGTATGAGGATACCGGTGCCATTGTAGCTGCACCTACCACCTCTTTACCTGAAATTAATGGCGGAGGAAGAAATTGGGATTATCGCTTTTCCTGGATGCGGGACACCTTTTACACCCTTAATGCCTTTAACCATATTGGTCACTTTGAGGAAATGGAAAAATACTTCTCCTTTTTGGCCAATATCCCCATGCACGAAAAGGATAAAATTCAGCCGCTCTACGGCATTGTAGGTCAAAGTAAGTTGACAGAAGAAATACTCGATTTACCTGGTTATATGGGCAACAACCGGCCAGTGCGAATTGGTAATGATGCCTATACCCACATTCAAAATGATGTATATGGGCAAATTCTCTTAGCCATATTACCGCTTTATGTGGATCGCCGCTTTAACAATTTTAGCAGCGCCAGTTCTGAGCAATTGGTTATGTCAGTATTGGAAAAAATTGAGCGCACCATTAATGATCCGGATGCCGGTTTATGGGAGTTCCGAGGGATGGCCTTAAAACATACCTACACCAATTTGTTTCAGTGGGCAGGCAGTGCGGCGGCGGCTCGGATGGCCGAGCAATTTGAACACCCGAATTTAGCGCGAATGGCGCAAGCTCTGCAAAAACGAGCGGCATCGAATATTGAGAAAACCTACTCGGCGGAGCGAAAGGCCTATACTCATGCTATCAATTCTCCCCATTTGGATGCCAGTACCTTGCAACTCATTTTGATGAATTACATTCCGCATGACTCCCAAAAAGCGCGGGATCATTTAAAGGCCCTGGAGTCGGAGCTCAAGGTGGGTAAAGGATTATTCTTCCGCTACATTCACGAAGATGATTTTGGAAAGCCCGAAAACACCTTTATGATTTGTGGCTTTTGGTATGCTGAAGCCCTGGCCTGTGTAGGCCGAATTGACGAAGCCTGTGAAGCCTTTGAAGAGCTTTGTAATTATGCTAACCATTTGGGTCTTTTTGCCGAAGATATTGACCCCGAAACAGGCAGTCAATGGGGGAACTTCCCTCAGGCTTATAGCCATGTGGGCTTGGTAAATGCGGCTTATCGGATTAATAATAAGATTAACGAGCCCAATTTCCTTTAATCCAGATCGGCCAGCTCAGTCAGTAAGAGGCGAATTTCTTGCGAGTCCTTCACATAGAGTCCGGCATGGGTCACTCCATTTCCAACTTTAATGGAATAATCTCCAGGGCTTAATGCTTCAAAAATATATTCATCGGTTTGATCGTCTCCGGCCGCTAAAACAAAATCTGGCTTGAATTGATTTTTTAAGCGCAGGGCGGCCTTCCCTTTATTGGATGCCTTGGGTTTAACTTCAATCACCGCATTACCACTCATCACCTCAATTTCTTTATCGGCCAGTTTATGCCTTAAATGGCTATTGAGTTCGCTGCTGCGAAATGCGGCCAGTCCGCGCTCCACCTTGCGGTAATGCCAAACCAGGGAGTGTTCTTTTTCTTCCAGGAAGGAACCCGGGGTTCGAGCCACATAGAAGTTAATCACTTTTCGAGCTTCATCTTTCCAACTTTCATCATTGGGGATATTTGGGTTTCCCCGCCATTCGCCCCCTTTTTTCTTAAACCACATACCGTGCTCAGCCGCCATTGCGATGGGGTAATTGCCTAAATGCTCATCTAAAAAACTGGCCGGGCGGCCACTAATAATGGCTATTTCTGTTTTAGGATTAGCCATGAGTTTTTCAAGTACTCTCCTTAATTCTGCATCTGGAACACTTTTAGAAGGATCCGTATGAAAGTCAACCAAAGTGCCATCATAATCTAAAAGCAGTAATCGTGTGGAGGCACTTTTATAGGCAGTTATGATTTTCTTTCGCTGTTGATCATTAAGGCCTATCGTATGCATTTTAGACTGCTCTGCCTTAACGCGATCCAGGTTTTCAGTAAAGAAGTTTACCCAGTGAAAGATATTGTAGTTCTGTAGGGTTTCTTGCATAATGGCCATGCGGCGGTCCATTTCTTCTTTACTCAGCTCCAAAGCCTGACCGATGCTTTGTGTCAAGGTTTTTTGATCATTGGGATTTACAAGAATGGATTCTGAAAGCTCCTTTGCGGAACCGGCCATTTCACTTAAAATCAATACCCCATCTCTTTGGGTACGGGAGGCGATATATTCTTTACAAACCAGGTTCATTCCATCGCGAATGGGGGTAATCATGGCTACATCACTCATCACATAAAAGGCAGAAAGTTCTGGCAGGCTAAAGCTGCGGTAGAAGTAATGAATAGGCTGCCAGTTCATATCGGAGAAATAGCCATTTATTTTCCCTACCAATTCATCCACATCATCTTTTAGCCGCCCATAAGAGGGTACCCGGTGCCGACTGGGAACTACAATTAAAATGAGCGAAACCTTGCCATGATAAGCCGGATTTTGCTCCAGGAATTTCCGAAAGGCGGTTAGGCGGTCGGGGATTCCTTTAGAATAATCGAGGCGGTCGACACTAAGGATAACCCTTTGATTGCCAATCGCCTTACGGTATTTGTCTACGATAGCCAGGGTCTCAGGGTCGCGAGCCTGCTCAGCATATTTAGCATAGTCAATTCCCATGGGTAGCGCATCTGCTTCCACGTGGCGGCCATTTACAGAAATGGTATTGCTACGATATTCATAGTCTGTAAGTCGATGCACGCAACTTAAAAAGTGCCGCATATCATCATAGGTATGAAAGCCTAGGAAGTCACTACCCAAGACTCCTTCCAAAAGCTCTTTGCGCCAAGGAAGCATGCGGAAAACCTCGTAAGACGGAAAGGGAATATGTTGAAAATAGCCAATGCTGGCCTCCGGCATTTTATCGCGGAGCATTTTGGGTACCAACATTAATTGATAATCATGAATCCAGATGCGGCAATTGGGATCGGTCAGTTCTAGAATAACATCCGCAAACTTTTGATTGACACGCACATAGGCTTCCCACTGCTCTTCATTGTAGGTGATGTATTGAACGAAATAATGAAAAGCCGGCCATAAGGTTTGATTGCTGAAACCCAGGTAATAGCCGTCTAAATCATCTTGATCCAGAAAGACCGGTGCCATATTGGCCTTAGCCAATTCTTTTTGGACCTGCTTTTGTTCTTGATTATCCTTGAATTCCTTTCCGGGCCAACCCAACCATACATTATCTCCTTCACGATAAATGGAGCCCAAGCCGGTAGCCAAACCTCCTTCTGAGGCTTTAAATTGATATCCATTTTCATGTAGTTCGGCACGGAGAGGAAGGCGGTTGGAAACGATAATCGTTCGAGGCATAGTAGATTTCTTGTCGGATTATAAATCAATCTCAGACCCCTGAATTTCGCAATAAATTATGAATCAGGCCTTAAAGCCAGTATTAAATACTTAAATCAGGCCATTAGGATTCTTAATTTAGAGGCATGTTAAACAAGCCCTTACTGCGCGTAGAGCATTTGGAAATTTCGAAAGGAGGCCAAATTTTGGTTCAGGATCTGAGCTTCGAATTGGCTCCGGCTAAAACCTTGGCTATTGTAGGTGAGTCTGGCTCCGGCAAAACGCTGAGTAGCTTGGCGCTGATGGGTTTACTGCCTTCGAGCTTGAGCTTGAAGGGAAAGCTGAAATTGAAGGACTGGGATTTACAGGACCTGGATGAAGAGGCCTGGTCTAAACTTCGTGGTAAGGAGGTGGCGATGGTTTTTCAAGAGCCGATGTCGGCCTTAAACCCTTCCATGAAATGTGGAAAACAAGTAGCCGAAATTCTCTCCGTACACGGCCAAAAGAAGGGTCTCAAGGAAAGGGTTTTAGACCTTTTTCGGGAAGTGGAATTACCTAGAGTAGAGGAGATCTACCAAAGCTATCCCCATCAATTAAGTGGCGGGCAAAAGCAAAGAGTGGTAATTGCCATGGCTATTGCCAATAACCCAGCCTTGCTTATCGCCGATGAGCCTACCACAGCATTGGATGTAAGTGTGCAGTCCAGCATTCTGAAACTGCTTAAAAAGCTTCAGGAAGAATACAATATGGCGATGATTTTCATCTCCCATGATTTGGGCCTGGTGCGTAAAATTGCCGATGAGGTTTTGGTGCTTTATCAAGGTCAGTTGAAGGAACAAGGCAGTGCGGAACAAATTTTTAATCAGCCTCAAGATCCCTATACTAAAGGCTTAATAGCCTGTCGACCTGGACCCGATACCCATTTTAAGCGCTTGCCTCTGGTGCAGGATTTTTTATTGGGCCATGTTCAGGATTTGGAGCAGATCGATCCGGCCAAGAAGGAACAAAGGGCGATGGCTCGCGCTAAGCAAAGTCCGCTTTTAAGCATTAAGGCCATGGACAAGATATACCGCTCCAAAAGTGGATTATTGGGTCGTTGGAAGGAGGTGAAGGCGGTTCAGGAAGTCAATCTCGACATTTTTCCGGGTGAAAGTCTGGGTCTGGTTGGTGAATCGGGTTCTGGTAAGAGTACCATTGGCAGAATATTAGTGGGTTTGGAACATGCAGAGGCGGGTGAGTTTTTCTATGAAGGTCAGGATATTCGCAATCTATCCAAAAAGGCCTGGCGCAAATTGAATCGGGAGATTCAGATCATATTTCAAGATCCTTATGGTAGCCTTAATCCCCGCATTACCGTGGGTGAAAGCATCGCGGAAGTATTACGGGTGAATGCCCACCGCAACAAGGAGGAGGCTAAAGAAGAAGCACTGAATTTATTAGAGAAAGTAGGGTTGTTGAAGGATTATGCCGGTCGTTATCCTCATGAGTTTAGTGGTGGACAAAGACAGCGCTTGGGCATTGCTCGTGCCTTAGCCTTAAGTCCTAAATTTTTGGTTTGTGATGAATCGGTAAGTGCTTTGGATGTAAGTGTGCAAGCGCAAATCCTGAACCTCTTAAATGATTTAAAAGAGGAGTATGGATTTACTTACCTCTTCATTTCGCACGATTTGCAGGTAGTGCGCTATTTCTGCGATCGTGTTTTGGTATTGCGAAACGGGCAATTGGTAGAAGAGGGATTTGCAGAAAGCTTATTTCAAAATCCGCAGGAGGAGTATACCGCTCGTTTAATAGCGGATCAGCATTAAAGTTGGCTAAAGTTTTTTAATGGATTAAAATGAAAAGGGGAATTGCAAGGAAAGCCCGCCGTTAAGAAAGAATATTTGATCAAACTCTGCATTGGAGATGAGGCCGAGATAAGGACCCACTTTATAATTTAGCATTAGGCCTTTTCCAGATCGCCTTTGATTTGATTGATAGTGGCAAGCTATTTCAAAGCTTAGAGGATTTCGGCTTAGTGTAGAAGGTGCGAGGGTATTATTAGTTTCGTAAGTACTTCCATTTATGCCTTCATAAAGTACATGCATTCTATTCACAAAGCCTAATCCCAAAGAAATCTTAGGAACAAGATAGCCTTTCTTAAATCGAAGCCTTTTCTCGTAATTAAGGTTTAAGCTTATGGCCGAATAGCTTGAACTGAGATATCTAAGATCTGATGGGTATATACCCCCAGATGCTCCGAGTGTGTTAAAGCTTGAGTTTGGATAGGAAGCCTTAGAAAAGATATAAGCAATTCCCAGTCCGAAATAATGGTTTCCGAATCGTACTCTAGGCTCTATTGATAATTGGTTAAAGAGGCTCATAGAGGACTGATGAAACCGTTCTAAATCATCTACTCGTAACCTGGTGAATGCTAAAAAGTCAGTATTGATGAGACCAGCCTTGTATCCTGGACTGAGATCAAAGCTGAAATTCTTTCGAGTAGATTGGCCGTGAGCAAGGTTTACGCTTAACCCAATAAACATGGAAGCAATGAATAATCTAAATTTCATTCGTACTTGACAAATTTCAATTTGTGTTTCAAGCCCTTTTATAAAGGCAGAGGACGTAATTCTTTTTCCCGCCCTTGCTCATCATAAATTATCTGATAGATGGGTCTTTGACTGGCTTCCATTTTTTGTAGGAAGGCCGTGGGGGTAGAACGATTTAAAACCAAATAATCGCAATAGAACTGTGCTTCAATATTGCTGAATTCCCTTGCCCCAATTAAAATCGCATCCGGCGAAAGCCACCCCTTTAAACCGCGATAGAATTGAGCTCGGGAGTGATTTTCGGGATAACGATCTGCGAAATTTACAAAGGGGATATAGGCCATTTGGGCAAAGGCTAATAGCAGAAAACCTAAACTGATGTAGCGCCAAAATGGCTTTTTGGGGCTTAAGCTGCTGAGGAGAATCAGCACCAAAGGCAAGGCGATGAAGCTAAAGGCCGGTAATTTGGTTTGAGCCAGACTAAAGAAAATCAGGACGAATCCCACACTAAATACTGCTGCCCAGAATTGTGGTCTTGCTTTCTTCGATGCTTTATTTAGGATTAGGGTCAATAGGATTAAGGCCAGCAATAGAAAGAAGTGACTTCCCCACTGTTGGAAATGAAAATACCAGGGCTGTTGATGGTTTTCGACTACCTGCGCAAAGTGTTCCTGATTAAAGACGAATGCGGCTTTTGCTTCAGATGGGTAAACCCGAAAGGTGTAGATATACCAGGGAGCAATCAGTATTAGGCTCAAGCCCAGGGTCTTTAATTTTGAGGCTAAACCCTGAATGCGGCCCTTCTTTAAATCGGCAAGAAACCAGAATAGAAAGGGTAAGAAGCCTGCTAACCATTTTGTAAGGACCGCGGCGGCTATAAAGAGGGAAATGAGGATGAGGCGGCCAGTGCTTTTCTTCTGCCGATAGGCCAAAATCATCCAAATGGCTAGACTAATGCAAGTGATAAATGCGAGGTCATTATGGTCCATACCCTGCCAGCCCATCATAAGTTTTAAGAGGAAAGGGTTTAAGCAGAGACCAGCTGCAATAAAACTGGCCGTCCATTTTTCGAGATCCATCAGGATTTGGATACGCAGAAAGCTGAAATAAAGCAAGAGCATCGACAAGGCACTGGCTAAGCGAAATTGAAACAAACCGACCCCAAAGACTTTCATGAACAGGGCTTCGATATAGCTGAATAGGGGTGGTTTATGCAGCCAAATATTGCTGTTATACCAGGCACCACTCTCTCCGGCTTTTTCAAAAACTTCCAGAGGGTATAATTGTCCTATCCAGGGATAGTTTACCAGATTTTTAGCGACTAGGGCATGGAAACGCTCATCCCACCAAAAAAGGAAATCGGGCTTTTGGATTAAATAGAGGAATAGAGCTAGTAGTGCAAGCGGAATCGCACCGTAAATAAAGATGAGCTGCGCCTTGTGTTTTTGCGCCATCATTCCTCTTCCCCTTTCAAAGCTGCATCATAATCGGGTGGGTCGAGGTATTTGTCGTGGTCTTTAACGTAATGGTCGATAAAAAACTGCTTCCAAAACAGTTCTTTGCTCATGCTGTCCCAATGAATAATGGTGCTTTTGTACTGCTTATTCATAAAGATGGACCAGATCGCCAAGAAGCTGATTACTAAAAAGGCGGGGAGCTTTAACCAAAGTTTTTGCTTTAAAATCCACTGTAAGCTAAAGCCTAAGGCCAGGGCCATAAAAGGTAAAAATTCAATTAAGGGGCGGGCACCAAAACTACCACCATACCACCAGCACCACCAGCTAAAGGTGACCCAAAAAGCCAGAAGCAGGGTAAGCACTGTAGCCATAGCTTCCTTGCGATGGGCCTTAAAGAGCAGGTAAAAACCGGGTAAGCTTACAAAGAGCAGGGGACTGTATACAAACCAGCCTTTGCGGTAGCTGAAGAGGCCTTTCCAAATTTCTGGACTGAGGAAGAAAAATCCTTCTTCGGTATAGGAGTAAATGATCCAATGGCCGGTCATGTATTTCCAGTAAAAAAGCTGGGGCGATACGGCTATTAAGATTAGTAAAGCGGCCAAGCCACCATGTATCCACCATTGAATGCCTTTGAGGGGTTTGTCCCAAATAAGTAGGAAAATGGGGAAGACTAAGGCAATTACATTGGTGGGGCGAATTAAGATGATAAGCCCCGCAGCCAGGCCCATGATTACCACCTCTTTAATAGAGGCTTTCTTGCGATAGACCTCAAAGCGCCAAAGGACCAGGCTTACCAGGGCGAAGCTGAAAACATGGCTCATAGGCTCCACAAAACTGTAGTGGGGCATATTGGTGCCTGCGAAAATGAGAACTGCCGCCAGGGAGGCAATTCCGGGGCTGAGAAAAAATTGTAAAAAACGTTTCAGGAAATAGAGTCCGGCGAGGGCATAGGCCAAGGCTGCGGCTAAGAGCGCTAAGCGGTAGGGGGCACTAAAGCCATCGGCTTGATAAGTATCGCTAAGGCTGGCATAGAGGTGGCCGGCAAAAAAGAAGGGACTGTATAAAATGGCGGGTCCGGCGGTCATCTTTACGAAGCGATTGCCCTCGGCATCCGTTTTCATATAAAAATGGCGCTTACCCCATTCTTCCACCGGATGCTCAAATTTTAAGTCATCGTAAATAAAGAGCGCCGGGAGATAATGGTAATAAAGGGTAATATCCCAATCGATGGTGGGCTTTTTATTCCAAAAGCGAGAGGAAACAAAAACCAGCAAGCATACCAGTATGAGGAGCTGGTAAATGCGTTCCAGACGAAACCAGCGGGGCTTCATTTTTCCAATTTCATGGTAGGGATATCGCCTTCAACAATTAGGCGTCCTTCGGTAGCATTGCGTACTTCATCCACACTAATGCCGGGTGCTAATTCGCGTAGGTAAAAAGCATTGTCTTTGATATCAAGTACCGCCAAATTGGTCACCACTTTTTTAACGCAGCCCACACCGGTAAGAGGTAAGGTACATTTGGTAAGTAGTTTTGACTCCCCTTTTTTATTGGTGTGCATCATGGCCACGATGATATTATCGGCCGAAGCCACTAAATCCATAGCACCACCCATGCCTTTTACCATTTTACCGGGGATCTTCCAGTTGGCGATATCACCACCTTGAGAAACTTCCATGGCCCCTAAAACGGTCATCTGTACATGCTGTCCGCGGATCATTCCAAAGCTGGTGGCCGAATCGAAAAAGGTAGCACCAGGAAGAGCGGTAATGGTTTGCTTGCCCGCATTAATAAGATCGGCATCCACCTGATCTTCGGTGGGGAATGGCCCCATGCCTAAGATGCCGTTTTCACTTTGAAACTCAACGGAAATACCTTGAGGAATATAATTGGCTACCAAGGTGGGGATACCAATTCCGAGGTTCACATAATATCCGTCTTGCATTTCTTGAGCAATGCGCTGGGCAATACCGTTCTTATCGAGCATAGGTCTTTAATTAGCGTTTCTAAGTGTGCGCCATTGAGCGTCTTTGAGGCTAAAGGTCTCGGAATGAGGATTCCAGATAAAAACCTTCATTCTCTCCGTTTCCGGAGCCACTGTTCCCAAAACTACAAAAAGCCTCCATTCTTGCCAGCCTGCTTTTGGGCTTAAATAATGGCGCGCTTCATAGGCTTCAAAAGCGATGGACTTTCCGTCTTTATCAAAGCTTTGGAAGGCGATGGCCAATTTATGCAGTGCCTCTGTACCTTGAAGGTTAAGCTGGAGCTGAAGGGCTTGGGGAATAGAGTCTTTGGGCCATTCGAAAAGTGGCTCTCCCTTTTGATGATTGCTTAAATCCGGAAAGGAACCTTGGGAAGAAAGGGTCCAGGCTAAGTTCTCTTTTCTTTGGAGGAGGACTAAATTTTCGGAGGGACTGGCAGCGATTAAGTCATATTCCGGCGAAAGCCGCAAAGGCATAAAGCTTAAACGGAATTGACTGGCTATGTTTTCTGCTTTTTGATAAGCGGGAATGGCCGCCCCATTTTTAACTTGTAAATAGTTCCATTGCGGGGCTAAGAGATAGGAGCCACTTAAGCTTTGTACTTCTTGCTCAGCTAAGGATTGATAGAAGGAATCCGGAATTTGTTCTTTCGACCACGATCTTGCCAATGAGTGATTAAGCGATATTCTTGGGATTAAAAACCAGAGGGGAATAAAGCAGGCCAAGATCCAGTAGGCCCGACCTAAATAGGCTTTTTGCCAAATTTGGCTGGCTAAGGGGAGTGCGGAGATCAAAGCCCAAAAAGACCAATACATGAGGCCACGGTCAAAGGGGAAGTTTAAATCTATAAGCCAGTGGCCAAGGATGTAAAAGAGGGGAATAAGCCAATAAGAAAGGGCCCAAAACCAGGCAAAGGGCTGGGAAATTTGATCGCGCTTGATCCAGGCTAAAATGAGAGTGAAAATTTGAAAAAGGAAAATTGGGATTAATCCGAAATCCACTTGAATAAGGCTGCCTATACTGTCTTGTAAAAAGCCATTTTGACCGCCATAATACAATTGCAGATGCGCTTTTAATTCGAAACTCATCCAAAGAGCAAAGGCAATTGGAATTAGATTTAGAGCGATGAGGAGATAGGTTTTGAGGACTTGTTTTTTTCGCCAGAGCACATAAAGGTGCATTAAGCTTAGAAAACCCAAAAGGGGTAGCCAGCTCAGATTACTGAGGATGCCCAGACTGGCAAAAAGTAAAAAGCGCCAAGAGGAGGAGAGCTTTCCTTGGGCTTCCAATTGTTGGAGCTGAAAAGCCGCAGCCATCATAAAGGCGAACATTAAGCCATAGCCTCTACTGTAGGCAAAAAACTCCATGGGATAGCCAGCCGCTAAAAGAGCAATAAGCCCCACTACCACTAATTCGCGGTTTTTATAATGGGCTAAAAAGCGCCAGGCATAAACATAAAAGAGCGGGAAGGCTAAAAGATTGGGAAGTCGCAAAAGCCATTCATCCATGCCGCCCAGGCGATAGACCAGATGACTTAAAAGGGAATTGAGGAAATGGTTGTTTGCAGACCAATAAGCGCTGCCCGGCCAAAAATTTCCACTTTGGATATAGCTAAAGAAGCTGGTGGCCTCATCAAAAACCAGAGGATTTTGAAAAGCTCGAATCCAGAGAAAAGCCCAGTAAAGCAAGCCTAAAAAAAGCAAGCTCAAACTAAAAGGCTTATGCTGGCTTTTAAACATTTAGGCGGAAGGACGTACCGTGCGCTGCTCGATGCGTTTTTCGTAGTTTACCCCTTCAAAAATGCGCTGTACGAAGATGCCAGGGCAATGAATTTCATTGGGGTCCAATTCACCGGCAGGCACTAATTCCTCTACTTCTGCAATGGTGATTTTACCCGCCATCGCCATTAAGGGGTTAAAGTTGCGCGCGGTGCCTTTAAAGATGAGGTTTCCGGCTTCATCCCCTTTCCAGGCTTTTACGAAGGCAAAATCGGCTTCAAAAGCATGTTCCAAGATATGAGGTTTGCCATTAAACCAGCGTACTTCTTTGCCTTCGGCTACTTCGGTCCCATATCCGGCTGGGGTGAAGAATGCTGGAATTCCGGCTCCGGCAGCCCTACAACGTTCCGCCAGGGTACCTTGAGGGATAAGCTCAACCTCTAATTCACCGCTCAGCATTTGCTTTTCAAAGAGATCATTCTCGCCTACGTAGGAGCTGATCATCTTTTTGATCTGACGGGTTTGCAAGAGCAGGCCCAATCCAAAATCATCTACACCGGCATTATTACTAATACAGGTAAGGCCTTTTACCCCGCTTTGGCGGATGGCTGAAATGGAGTTTTCGGGAATACCGCAAAGGCCAAAACCTCCCAGCATTAAGGTCATATTATCTTTAAGTCCAAGGGCCGCTTCTTCGGCGCCACTTACTACTTTACGGATCATATCTTGTTTTTTTAGAGGCTCTAATTAGGGTTAAACTGATCGGCTCCCATGCCATCATCAATGCTTACCGTATCAATGGCCCCAAGGGCCGCTTTGTAACGGTCACAATTCAGTTCAATACTAAGGGGATCAATCGGTTTTTCAAAATCGGCTTTACTTACCTGTAGGGTGGAGTCGGCATAACATTTCTGCATAAATAAGGCCCAAACGGGCAAGGAAATAGTTGCCCCTTGTCCATAATAAGTGGAACCAAAATGAGCGGAACGATCTTCACAACCACCCCAAACGCCGGTAATTAAATTGGGCACCATGCCCATAAACCAGCCATCGGCATTGTTTTGAGTTGTTCCGGTTTTACCGGCAATGGGATTCGTGAATTTCCAGGGGAAACCGGTTACCACATCATTAGAGTAAGATCCCCAGGATGAGCGTAAACGAGCACCAGTTCCGGAGGCAGTCACCCCTTTTAATAGGTCTAGTACCACATAAGCATCTTGCTCGCTCATTACCTCATTGGTACGCGGACTGATTTCTTGCAGCACCACTCCATTGCGATCTTCTATACGGGTAATAAAAATGGGTTCCGTATAAACTCCTTTATTGGCGAAGGTGGTGTAGGCTCCTACAATATCATGTACCGATAAGTCTACCGTTCCTAATGCAATGGAGGGTTGGGCGGGAATTTCATCTTCAATACCCATCTCATGCATCATCCGAATTACCGGAACCGGACCTACTTGCTTCATTAAATAGGTGGTAACGGTATTTACGGAATTGGCGAGGGCATATTTTAGGGTATATATTCCGCCATATTTATCATCGGAATTTTTTGGGCACCAATCCTTCAACAAGTCGTATTTCCCTTTTTCGATACAGGTCCGCACATTGGGCACCTCAAAACATGGGGAGTAGCCCTTTTGGCGAATAGCGGTGGTATAAACGAAAGGCTTAAAGAGTGAACCAACCTGACGTTTTCCTTGGCGAACATGGTCGTATTGGAAATGGCGGAAGTCGATACCGCCTACCCAGGCTTTAATAAAACCAGTTTGAGGCTCCACCGACATTAATCCAGATTGGTAGAAATGCTTGTAATAGCGAATAGAATCCCAAGGGCTCATCAAAGTATCTACATCTCCACCCCAGGCAAAAACGCTCATTTCGATAGGGGTGTGGAATACCTTCATAATACTATCCATGGAGATATCCTGCTTTTTCATGCGGCGGAAACGAGGGGTTTGACGCATGGCTCTGCCCAGCAGATCTTCAACGGCGCCAGGTGTAAGGTTGTGGAAGGGCGCTAATTTGCGGTTTTTCTCCATCTTAAAGAATACTCGCTGCAAATTGCTCATGTGCTCGGTTACCGCTTCTTCGGCATACTTCTGCATACGGGAGTCGAGGGTAGTGTAGATTTTTAAACCGTCGGTATAAAGATTGTATTCGCTGCCGTCAGGCTTGGGATGTTCCTTTATCCATCGCGCCATATACTGTCGCAGGTATTCCCGGAAATAGGTAGCAGTACCACTAATGTGACCTTGGCGGTTGAATTTCAATTCGATCGGCAATGCAGATAGGGAGTCTCTTTCTGCTTCGGTGATCATCTCATTGCGCAGCATTTGCCCGAAAACTACATTCCGTCTTTCCAAGGCGCGGGGCGCAGTTTGTTCGCGTTTGGGATTAATCTGCCAGGGGTTTTGCAGCATACCAATAAAAAGGGCTGCCTCTTGTATATTTAGGCTGTCTGGAGCTTTATTAAAGTAAGTGGAAGCGGCCGATTTAATACCCACGGCATCGTATACAAAGTCGACCTGGTTGAGGTACATCGCCACAATTTCTTCCTTGGTATACTGACGCTCCAATTGCACGGCGATTACCCATTCCTGGAATTTTTGCATGATACGACCAATCAAGGAACCTGGAGGTTCATGGAACAATTGCTTAGCTAATTGTTGGGTTACGGTACTTCCACCGCCATTTTGACCTAATCGCACGATGGCTCTGGCCAAAGCTTCGAAGTCGATACCACTGTGGCTGTAGTAGCGTTCATCTTCGGTGGCCACCAGGGCATTAATTAAGTGTGGGCTTAATTCGCTGTAATCAACGTGGGTGCGATTGTCTTTAAAGAACTTACCCAGGGTTTCGCCATCGGAGCTGTAAATTTCCGTGGCGACATTGCTTTTGGGGTTTTCAATTTCTTCGAAGGTGGGGAGTTTACCAAAAGCTCCCAAAGTGGTGAGGCCAACTATGAATATGATGCTTAAGATCCCTAAAAAATAAAGGACCCACATCCAACGTACCAGCTTGCGGTAATCGTTTTTAGCAGTTCTCTGGGTCTTAGTTTTTCGCTTCGCCATTTTCCTGTTTGTAAATGCTTATGCCAATATCTTCAACGCCGGGAAGAGGATCTTCGCGCATGGCCTGCACAAATTCGAAGCGATAGGTGCCTGCCTTGGTAAAACGCAGAGGTTCTCTTCTGAATACTCTTTGAAAGGTTTTAAGCTCTCCCACGCCTTCGCCTAACCATTTACCAAAGGGATCTGCCAGGGTTAGGTTCGCGGTGTCGCTGTATTCTATACCTCCTTCAGAATATATTTTCCTGAAAAGGTACAGATTTGAAAAGGGATAATCATTATTCCCCCGCATATTGAAATAAATGAGGTAGGAGCTAAGGGTATCTTCAATTTCTACTTCGAAGCTGGCAATGCTATCGGCATACCAGCCATCGCTGGCTACCGGCTGATAGTTTTCGTACCAGGGCTTCTCCGAACAGGCAAAAGCGAAGCTGACCAAAAGGACTAAAAGAAAGAGCTGTTTAAGACTTCGGAGCATCGTTATTTCCGGGATTGCTGTTTTTACGTCGGCGATTGCGGTTATTGCGATTGCGGTTTGTGCCACCACTTTTATTCGGGCTACCGCCTTCTTTCGTGTTTCGAGGCGATTGTGCTTTCGCTTGAGGATTAGCCTTTGCTTCGGGCTTGGGTCCATTGCCCTGAGCATTTGGATTATTACGCCCTTTTGCCGGGCGCTTGCGCCCTTTGCGACGGCGATTGTCTCCCCTTCCTTTCTGATCGAAACGGGTTAATTCATCCTGGCCTACCACATTCTCATAAGCCACACTTTCTTCGGAGGGCTTATTCGCATTAAAGTCGATTAAACTTTCAGGCTTTTCGCCCTTTTCGTTTAAGGCCATAATATGCTTCACATCCTCAAGCTTTACCGCTACCCATTCGTTCCCTTGGTCAGGAAGAGCATACCACAGTAATTCTTTGAAGATGTCCATTTTCTGGAAGTAAGCCTTGCCCGCTTTGGTTTCCAGATTTTTATTGGTGTCTGGGAAATTCTTGAGGGCATCCAGATAAGTATCCAGCTCATAGTTGAGGCAGCATTTTAACTTTCCGCATTGTCCAGCTAATTTGGTCGGATTCAGCGAAAGCTGCTGATACCGGGCCGCGGCAGTGTTTACCGAACGGAAATCCGTAAGCCAGGTGCTGCAACATAATTCGCGGCCACAAGAGCCAATGCCTCCAATTTTACCGGCCTCTTGTCGAGTTCCGATTTGGCGCATTTCTACTCGAATCTTAAACTCGGAAGCTAATATTTTAATAAGCTCGCGGAAATCGACCCGTTCATCAGCGATATAATAAAAAGTAGCCTTGGCATTATCACCTTGGTACTCTACATCGCTGAGCTTCATATTGAGGTTTAGCTCTTTCACAATTTCGCGACTGCGCACCATGGTTTCATGCTCACGATCGCGAGCAGTTTGCCAAATATCAATATCGCGCTGATTGGCTTTGCGATATAATTTGCGCACATCCGGAGACTCCGGCCGCAATTTGCGTTTATTCATTTGCAGGCGTACTAATTCGCCAGTGAGCGAAACAGCGCCAATATCGTGTCCGGGATTTCCTTCTACTGCAACCACATCGCCCATATAGAGGCGGATTTGGCTTGGGTTTTTATAATATTCCTTGCGGCCGTTCTTAAAACGAACTTCGACATATTCAAAAGGAGCGAGGTGCCCCGGTAGTTCCATATCACTTAACCAGTCGAAAACGGTGTGTTTCTCACAACCCTTTACGCCACAAGAGCCATTACTTTTACAGCCTTTGGGAATCCCGTTTGTACTACAACTTCCACATCCCATTGTAAGGTCTCTTTTTTGGGGTCCTTTTTTGCGGACCAGCGCAAAGATACCATTTCACATCTTTGACAATTTGCCGTCCGCAGTATCATTTTTGGCTACTTTTAGCGTTTCATTCCCAAAACGGATTTCCCGCATGAGAATTAGCTTAGGGCTGCTCTTCATTTTTGGCACCATTACCCTCTCTGCTCAGGTATCAAATAACCTTGGGGTTTGGGTCGATCATTTCCCTTATACCAAATCGGTAGACATCGCCGAAAACGACGGTGTGGCCTATGTTGCCACCGAACAAGGTATGTATCGTTATGAGCTTGAAGATCGCAGCATTCACCGTGTTTCCAAGGTTAATGGTTTAAGTGATGTTGGCTTGAGCTGTATGGCCTATAGTGAGCAATTTGATCAATATTTTATTGGCTATGAAAATGGCACTCTCGATATTCTCGATGGGGATGAGATCATTAGTTTTCCCGATATCCGGCTTTCCGGAAATTACAGCGGATTAAAACGGATTAATCATATTCATGTGATGGATTCCGTGGCTTTCATCGCTACCGATTTTGGGATTGTAGCTTACGATATTGCCCAGGGATTGGTTCGAGAAGCGCCCTATATCATTGGCCCCGGAGGAGGTACTTTGGCCGTATATCAGGTGGAGAATGATGATCAATATTTATACGCCGCTACTCCCGAAGGTTTGTACAGTGCCTCCCTTAATTCCGCCAAATTCTTTTTTGGCAATTGGTCGGTTGATCCCGCAATGGCGCGAGAGATTGATCACTTGGCTTATTTCGACGGCAAACTTTTCGTGAATCGCAATATTCCTCCGAATAATGATTCAATCTGGTATAAAGAGAATGGTAGCTGGACCTTTTTTCCAGCCAATGAAATTTCGGATAATCGGGATTTACGCGAATCGCGCGGGAATCTGGTTGTGGTCAATAATTTTAGTGCCCGAGCCTATGATCCGGCTTTTCAAAGAGTAAAAAACTGGAACAGCACCACGGTAGGTGATACGGCCTTTTCGCCGGTAGCGGCTATAATGGGCAGTCGATCTGATAATTTCTGGATCGCCGATGCGGGCAGCGGTATTTACCAGGTATTTCAAATTTTCCCGCTCGAGGTGGTGCCTAATAGTCCGGCTACTCGCAATGCTTTTCGCATTCAGCAAGATGAAGGAAGAATTTGGGTGGCCCCCGGTGGTTATGATGTGGTGGGTACCCCCGTGTTTAATAATGACGGTATTTTTCACCTCGAAGGATTGAATTGGACCAATTATCCCAATGCCCTCTTTGGCTCTTTTAAAGACATTGTTGAGATTTTTCCGCATCCAACGGTAGAGAATCATATCTACGCTTCCAGCTTTGGTAGTGGCTTATTGGAATTGGCGATTGATGGTGAAAGCGTCTCTATAGTACGCGAAATTAATGAGGCCACTACCGATGGCGCTATGCCTTCCATTAGTGGAAGTGGCGAACATCGGGTGGCAGATATGGATTTGGATGCCGATGGAAATATCTGGTTCAGCAATCCTTTAACCGATCGTCCTCTAGGGGTTATTCGTCCGGATGGAACGGTAGAATGTTATGGCCTGGGGGCCGCTGGTGCCGGTGCCAATGTGCTGAAATTGATGGTTACCTCGGGTGGTCAGGTTTGGCAACAGATTCGGAATAATGGAATTTTAGTGACTCGCCTGGAAGATGGAGTGCCTCAAGAAACGGTGCGTTTAGGAGCCAGTGAGGGAAGTGGGGACCTGCCTTCAGAGTCGGTTCTTTGCTTTGCTGAAGATCAGGATGGAGAGATTTGGATTGGTACGAATGAAGGCCTGGCCGTGCTGTTTAGCCCTGAGAATATCTTTGAACCCAATCGCAGTTATGATGCCTCGATCCTGGTAATTGATGAAGATGGCGATGGCAATGGTGAGCGCGTTTTAGGCTCGGAAGCCATTAATGATATTGAAGTAGATGGCGCCAATAAAAAGTGGTTCGGAACCGCCAATAATGGAGTGTTCTACACCAATTCCAATGGCCGAACGCAATTGCAGCGCTTCAGTAAAACCAATAGCCCCTTGGCCAGCGACGTGATTTTGGATATTGAGATCGACGATCAAACTGGAATGGTGTATTTCGGAACGGATCAAGGAATTGTATCCTATCAAGGTCAGGCTACGGCTGGGGAGAAAACCATGAGCGATGTATTTGCCTACCCTAATCCGGTAGAGCCCGGATACAGTGGTCCTATTTTAATTCGAGGTCTGGTAACTAATGCGCAAGTAAAGATTACCGATGTGGAAGGAAATATCGTTTTCGAAACCGTGGCCGAAGGAGGTCAGGCAATTTGGGATGGTAAAAATTTCGATGGACTGAAGGTGGCCTCGGGAATTTATCTGGCTTTTATCAGTGATGATTTAGGTGTTAATACGGAGGTGGCCAAAATCATGATTTTGAATTAATGGCCGAGATTCGGGAAGGCATCGTATTAAGCAGTGTTCCCTACGGCGAAAGCCGCATAATTCTTAATCTTCTTACTCCTGATCTAGGCACGATTGGCCTAATCGCGACCCTCTCAAAAAAGGGAAAAAGCGGTTTGAAAAAGGCCCATTTTCAGAACCTTCAGATTCTCGAAATTCAGCATGCTGAGCGGAATAAAGGCGAATTGAAACGCCTCCAGGATGCGCGCATTCTCTATCCTTATCAGCAATTGTACTTTGATCCAGTTTTGTCCTGTATGGCGCTCTTCTTAGCAGAGTTTCTCTATAAGGTACTACGGGAAGAAGAAGGCCATCCTGAACTCTACCGATTTGTGCGGAAGGCCTTGATTCAATTGGATTCGGCCGAGGCGGGTTTGGCCAATTTCCATTTGGCCTTTTTAATGGATTTAAGTGCGCATTTAGGACTACGACCCCAATTGGAAGAAGGTTCTGCCCGATATTTCGACTTGCTACATTCTCAGTTGAGTACTCAGCCTCCTGATCATCCGCACTTTATTGAAGAGGATGAATTGCAGATTTGGCGTGAACTACAGGCCAAAGGATTGGAAAATTATGAAGAGCTAAGTATCAAAGGATCTGTCATCCGCCGCAAAGCCCTGGCGAGCTTAATTGATTATTACCGCCTGCATTTGCATGATTTTGGCGACTTGAAATCTTTGGCGGTTTTACGCGAGGTGCTGGCCTAGAGGATTTCGAGATTGCGAATAATGCTCTCTAATTCGAAAAGACTCTTGCGTTTCTTTTTCTCCGGAGCCAGGATAAAGCTGTCGATGTAAATCAATCGATTATTCTCCTCATCGTAAATGGTATAGCTCACAAAGGGCCCCCCCATAATATCACCATGCGTTCGCCACAGACCACGCGCTTCGATGCTAAAGCGTCCCTGCACTTCGGTAGGGTTTAGTTGCGGTTTTACCAAGTCCTCTGTAATCATATAGCTGCCGTCTCTTTGTCCGGGAACATAGAGTTTGGTAAGACTATCTCTGAGAGGGATAATATTATTTCCAATAATAGCTTCGTCTTCCGGTAAATCGCCTACATAAATGATAATGCCATTATCGGCCAAAGTGGTGGTTTTCCAGTAAACTACTACATCATCGGTAGAAACCGACAGGGCAAAGTCTCTGGGGACATTCAATTTAAGATTATGCTTGCTGAAAAACTCCGGGTACTCCTTGTGAGTAAGCGGTTCCATCTTGGTATAGAGACGCTTTGACTCCAATGCGCTGATGCGGGCATCAATAGCTTCCGTTTGCTTAAGGGTTAATTTCCGTAAATCGAGTTCAGTAGGAGCGCTCAGATGCGTTACCATTTGGCCACGTGCCCATTTATCCATTTCGAATACCAGACTGCTGCTATCCGCTTTAGCATCTAAAAGCACAATATAGCGGGAGCGTTTAAGAAGGTCGCTGAATTCTTTAGGAGCCACCTGGCGCACAGTATAGCGCGGTTCGGGTTGTGGTAGGCCGTAAACCATGCCAATAAAATGTTCTTCGAAGGCTCTACCCGGACCACCGTTCCAAACCTTATCTTCAGCTACTACCAAGATATCCAGAATACCGCCATTAGCAGGAGGCAGGGTGTCATCGCTGAAGATCTTTTTTAAAACCGACTCTTCACCTTCGGGGCTTGAGCAGGAAATCGTTAAGCTAAGAGCAAGCAGGAAAAAGAGGCCGGTTTTCAGTTTCATAGAATCAGCTTTGAGGGTAGATTTTTAAGGTCATTCCCACTTTCAGGCGTTTCGCATTATTGATGCCATTCCACGACATGATATTCTGGGCACTTACCCCCGGATATTTGCGGGCAATGGAATAAAAGGTTTCGCCACTGCGCACCCGATACATCTCATACTTGCCATCAGTAGAAGTTTTGGTCTGCGTTCTGCTCCTCCTATTGTTGGATGCCACTGTGGAGCTGCTGGGCATGCGGCGCGGGTAAATGGTTAATCTTTGTCCAACGCGAATGGTATTGCCACGTAGGCCATTCCATCTGCGAATGCTACTTACACTTACGCCATATTTTTCAGCGATAGTTCCCAATACTTCACCACGGCGGACCTTATGGCGAATACGATCATTCATCTCTACTACGGCTGGTGCCGCAGTCTTATTTTTGGCAAAATCGTTTTCAGCAATGCTGTAAATCGAATCTTCATTGGCAATAAACAAGCCCACCTTATCTGAAGGTAGAATGATATGATAAGTCTTATTCGAAACCTTGGGGATTACCTTATAACGATAAGCCGGGTTTAAGAAGAGTAATTCTTCTTCGTCCATGGCGATTAATTTCGAAAGTTGCTCAAAGCTTACTTTTTCGCGAATCACCACGGTATCGGTTGAGAAGAAAGAAGGTTTAATGTCGGTTGCGAAAAGCAAGTGTTCCTCATGATAATTCATGATGTAATTCACAGCAATAAAGGCTGGAACATAGCCCGCCGTTTCGCGAGGCAAAAAGGGGCGAATGGCCCAATAGTTAGTTTGCCCTCCGGAACGACGAATTGCTTTATTTACATTACCGGGACCAGAGTTATAGGCCGCCAGGGCCAGGTTCCAATCGCCGAAAATATTGTACAAGGTGGTGAGGTAACGACAAGCGGCTTCTGTTGATTTGATGGGGTCGTGACGCTCATCAACATAGCTGTTCACGCTCAGGCCATTCAATTTGCCGGTCGAATACATAAACTGCCATAAGCCAGCTGCTCCTACTCGCGAACGAGCGGTTGGATTTAAGGCCGACTCTACTACCGCCAGGTATTTGAGCTCCAATGGCATATTATACTTATCCAAAGTTTGCTCAAAAAGCGGGAAATAGTAGCGAGCTAAGCCCAGCATGCGGCTTACTTGCTCGCGGCGTCTTTTACTGTAGAGATCGATAAAGGAGCGGACCACCGGATTGTAATCCAAATCCATCGGGCTTAGTGCGTCCAGTTCTTTAAGGCGCGCTTCATAGACCGAATCATGCCAATCGGGTAATTCACCTTCGGCTAAAAAGTTGGAGTCGAGGGTACTAAATTCTTCGGCGGTAGCTTGAAAGAAATTGAGGTATAGTAAGGAGTCGAGGCGAGCCGCCACGGGATGATCCTTAAGATCAATAGCCTCAAGATCCAAGAACTGAGGCTTAATGATGGTATCGGTATCCTTATGTTCGCCACCGGGCTGAGTGGTACTGGCCGCCAATGGCAGAGTAGCCAATCCAAAACCCAGTGCAAGTAATTTAAGTTTCATGTTCAGCACAGAAATATCTAAGGGAAAAAGGTAAGTGATTAAATGCCTTTCCCTGTAAGCATTTAACGAGGTTTTTAACCGCTAATTGTGAACTAATGTTTCCACAAAACGCAGCAAGTCGGCTTCTTGATATTTAGCGGCCGAAAATTGCATTCCAAGCGGTAATCCATTGCTATGAGTTGCCAAAGGCAAGCTGATGGATGGAATTCCGGCGATGTTGGCGTGTACGGTAAAAATGTCTTCTAAATAAGCCTGAGTAGGATCATTTTGTTCTTGATCCAAGGCAAAAGCGGTATGCGGCGTAGTTGGGGAGAAAATTAAATCGTAGTCCTTAAAAAGAGCATCAGTTTTTTCTACCACCAAACGGCGGGTTTTTTGGGCCTTGCCATAATAGGCATCGTAATATCCGCTGCTTAATACGAAAGTACCCAGCAGAATACGGCGTTTAACCTCGGGACCAAAACCTTCGGTACGCGAAAGCTTATAGGTGCTTTCCAAATCATGGGCATTAGCGCTGCGGTAACCGTAATGGATACCATCGTAGCGAGCCAAATTAGAACTGGCTTCGGCGGTGGTAAGGATATAATAGACCGGTACCATATAGTCGAGCAGCGGGAAATCCACAGCTTCCACCGTATGACCTTCTGCCTTTAGCTTTTCAATAATGGCCTCGGAAGCTTTGCGTACTTCGGGATCGAGATGATCAGATTCCATGACATTGCGGAAATAGGCAATGCGTTTTTTACCGGGCTCTGGGGCCGATTGAACGGACTCTACCTCACGCTTACTTACCGTATTATCATACTTATCGGCACCGGCCATTACTTCGTAAAGCAGGGCGATATCCTCTACCGAGCGGGCAAAGGGACCAATTTGATCGAAGCTGGAGGCAAAGGCAATTAAGCCATGACGAGAAATCCGTCCATAGCTGGGCTTAAAGCCATAAATGCCGGTAAAGCTGGCGGGCTGGCGAATTGATCCACCGGTATCACTACCCAGGGAGGCCAAACATAGGCCTGCTGCTACAGCAGAAGCTGAACCACCGGAACTTCCGCCCGGAACCTTGGTAGTGTCGAGTGGGTTTTTAACCGGTCCATAGGCACTAAAGCGGTTGGAGGAACCCATTGCGAATTCATCGCAATTGAGTCGACCAATAATAATCGCATCCTCAGCCAAAAGTCTTTCGACTACCGTGGCAGAGAACAGGGATTGAAAACCTTCCAAAATTTTGGAAGCGGCCGAAACCTTATGGTCTTTGTAAACAATATTATCCTTGATTCCGATTACCATCCCCGCGAGCTTGCCCGCAGTGCCGTGTTGCAATTTGGCGTCAATTACCGTGGCCCGGGCGCGAGCGTCGTGGGCATAAACTTCCAAAAAGGCGTTCAAATCCTGATGCGCCTCAATTTTCTCCAGGTAATTTTCTACAAGCTGTACGCAGCTGATGGATTTTGATTCCAGGTCGGACTGGATTTCGGTCAGCTTCCGGTAATCTTTCAAGGTATTGACTTTAGGATTTTTTCTCTGGCGATTCTTCTTTATCGTCTTCTTTCACAGCATCTTTAAACTCCTTAATGCCGCCTCCCAGGCCGCGCATTAATTCAGGAATTTTACGTCCGCCAAAAAGGAGCAGTACCAGGGCAACAATCAGAATAATTTGCCAGGGACCTACAAATCCTAAAAACAGGCTTGCCATCGTCATTGTATCATGAATTAAATGAGCCGCAAAGGTATAAATTAAACGGCCCATTGGGGCGGCTTTCCAAGATCAGTATTTCGCCCTCAAAGATTTAGGGGGCCAGAGGCCTTAAACACAATAAAACCTGTGCATACCTCGTCAATATCGTATCTTGCCAAACCAGAATCTAGAACATGGAAGAGATCATCAAGCTTCGCCAGATCAAGCGTGACTTTCCCCTTGGAAGTCAGGTGGTGAAAGTGCTGAAAGGCATTGATCTGGATGTGCGTCGCAATGAATATGTGGCTTTAATGGGCCCATCAGGATCCGGAAAATCGACCCTGATGAATTTATTGGGCTGCCTCGATACACCCACCAGCGGCGAATACTGGCTAAACGGAAAGGATGTAAGTAAAATGACTGATAATGAGCTGGCCGAAGTGCGCAACTCAGAGATCGGTTTTGTTTTTCAAACCTTTAACCTTTTGCCGCGTAGTACTGCGCTCGAGAATGTGGCTTTGCCCTTGGTATATGCCGGAGCTAGTACCACCGATCGTCAGGCTCGGGCCGAAGAAGTTCTAAACTCCGTAGGTCTAAGTGATCGAATGGATCACCGTCCTAATCAGCTCAGTGGAGGGCAGCGTCAAAGGGTTGCTGTGGCCAGAGCCCTGGTTAATCATCCCTCTATTATTTTGGCGGATGAACCTACTGGAAACCTCGATTCCAAAACCTCAGTAGAAATTATGAAGCTCTTTAGCGATATCCACGCTCAAGGGAATACCGTAATTCTGGTAACGCATGAGGAGGACATTGCTCAGCACGCACATCGCATTATTCGTTTGCGCGATGGTATGATCGAATCCGACGAAAAGAACGAACATGGATCTTAATCTTAGTGGTAAAAAAGCCCTGATCTGCGGCAGCAGTGACGGTATTGGTAAAGCGGCAGCCGAAGAAATTGCCCGCATGGGAGCTAGTGTAACCTTATTGGCTCGCAATCCTGAAAAACTTGAAAAAGTAAAATCTCAACTCAGCACTGCGCATGGTCAACAACACCAAATTTTGGTGGCCGACTTTGATGATTTAGTAGGTCTCGAATCTGAGTTAAGCGCACATCTGCGCGCTGGAAACGATTACAATATCCTCGTCAATAATAGTGGTGGACCGCCCGCCGGACCTGCGCATAAAGCCGGTTTGGAAGAATATGTTACCGCTTTTCGCCGCCATTTATTAGCCAATCAGTTAATTAGTCAGGCCCTTTTGGAGGGAATGCGTAAAAGCGGATATGGACGAATCATAAATGTGATTTCCACGTCCGTAAAAGCACCTTTACCGAATTTGGGAGTTAGTAATACTATTCGTGGAGCAGTGGCCAATTGGTCTAAAACTTTGAGCCGCGAATTAGGTCCCGATGGTATTACCGTAAACAATGTTTTACCCGGAGCCACAGAAACCCTGCGCTTAACTTCCATTATCAGCAATAAAGCTCAAAAAACCGGAAAGAGTGAAGCGGAGGTTTCGGCTGAAATGACTTCCGAAATTCCCTTAGCACGTTTCGCCAAGCCCGAGGAAGTGGCCAATGCTATTGCATTTCTAGCCTCTCCTTCTGCTGCCTATATCAGTGGTATTAATGTACCGGTAGACGGTGGTCGTACGCCAAACTTATAAGGATGGAAAAATTACAGAACTACATTGGAGGAGAACTTTGTGCACCAGCACAAGGGGAATACCTCGATAATTATGAGCCTGCTAAAGGTGAAGTTTATTCCTTAATTCCTCGCTCAGGGGCGGAAGATGTGGCCGCTGCCGTGAAAGCTGCCGAAGCGGCATTTCCAGCCTGGTCGGCCTTAAGTAATGCGGAGCGCAGTAAGCACTTAATGGCAGTAAGTAACCGCATTGCCGAGCGTCTCGATGAATTGGCCATGGCCGAAAGTCGGGATAATGGCAAGCCTTTTAAATTGGCTCAGTCGGTAGATATTCCCAGAGCCCGTGACAATTTTGCCTTCTTCGCAACCGCTATTTTGCATCAGGAAGATGAGTTCCACAATATGGGAACCAAGGGTTTTAACTATACCCTGCGGCAGCCCTTAGGCTCTGTGGCCTGTATCTCTCCCTGGAATTTACCACTCTATTTATTCAGTTGGAAAATTGCTCCGGCTTTAGCCAGTGGGAACTGTGTTATTGCCAAGCCATCGGAGGTAACTCCCTATACCGCCTATTTACTTTCGCAGATATGCATTGAAGTAGGATTCCCGGCCGGTGTACTCAATATTGTACATGGCTTAGGCGCTGAGGCCGGACAGGCCATGGTAGAGAATGATACCATAAAGGCGATTTCCTTTACCGGCGGAACCGCAACTGGAGCGCGTATTGCCAGCATTGCGGCACCTAAGTTCAAGAAGATGTCATTAGAGTTGGGCGGTAAAAACCCCAATATCATTTTTGATGATTGTGACTTTGAGCGGGCCGTGAAAATCAGCACTAGAGCGGCCTTTGCCAATCAGGGGCAAATTTGCCTTTGCGGGAGTCGCATCTTCGTACAACGCGGAATATACGATCGATTTAAGGAGGCCTTTGTTGAGCGTGTAAAGGGCTTAAAAGTAGGGGCTCCTCAAGAAGAGAGTTCTCGCATGGGAGCCGTGGTTTCCGAAGCGCATATGGAAAAGATTTTGTCTTATATCCAATTAGCGCAGGAAGAAGGTGGCCAGATTTTGCATGGAGGAAAGCGGGTAGAAATGCCAGCTCCTTATGATAAGGGCTATTTCTTGGAACCTACCGTAATTGAAGGATTGAGCTTTGATTGTCGTACCAATCAGGAAGAAATATTCGGACCCGTAGTAACCCTTACACCTTTTGATACGGAGGAAGAGGTTTTGATGATGGCCAATAGCACTGAATACGGATTAGCCTGTACCATCTTTACTCAAGACTTAAATCGTGCCCACCGCGTGGCTCGCGATATCCATAGCGGAATTGTATGGATTAATGATTGGTTAGTGCGCGATTTACGTACGCCTTTCGGCGGAATGAAAAACAGCGGCGTGGGGCGCGAAGGTGGCTTTGAGGCTTTGAAATTCTTTACTGAGGCTAAGAACGTTTGCTTTAATTATTAATAGGATTTATGAGTACTTACCTAATCGCATTTATTCCCTTTATTCTTTTCTACTTCCTGGCGCGGATAATGATGGATCGAGCCAATCGCAAATTGGAACCCGAGAAGAAAGCCGAAATGGTAGACTTGTTTTCCAATCGATCACCCATGCGTTATGTTTGGTTAGCTCTCCTGATGGGAGGACTTTATGCGGTTTGGCAGGCAGAATTACTCGATCTTAATTATACCCTGGCCTTTTATTTTGCCGGCTTGATTGTGTACTCCGTTTTTTATGGCCGAAAATCGGTGGGTTTATTAAAGGCGAATAATTTTCCACCGGATTACATTCGTGCTTATCTCAGTGCCACCCTATTTCAATGGGCGGGAATCGCCTTTTTGGTATTCGGGATGATATTGGTACGCAATGGCTAAGTCCATTCTTAGGATCGTAAGAACGAATTCCAAGAATCCGGATTTTAGAGCCCTGGTGCAATTGCTGGATGCTGAGCTGGTTCATCGTGATGGACCCATGAATAGCTTTTATCACCAATTTAATGGCATTGAAGATTTAAAGCAGGCTTCGCTTTTATACCAGGGAGATCAGGCCTTAGCCTGTGGTGCATTTAAAATTAAGTCTGCGGATACTGCGGAGGTCAAGCGTATGTATGTAGTCGAAAGCCAGCGCTCCCAAGGATTGGCCAGTCAATTATTAGGGGCCTTGGAAGACTGGGCCCGCGAATTAGCTTTAAAGCGATTGGTTCTGGAAACAGGAATCAATCAACCGGAAGCCATTCGCTTGTACGAGAAGAACGGCTATCAGCGGATTCCGAATTATCCACCTTATGAAGGAGTGGAAACTAGTTATTGTTTTGAGAAAGTACTCTGAAATTTCCGGACACCTTTTCTAGCCAAGCATCATTGCTTAACTTCCTTGGCAAATCAAAGTTTAAAATGAAAGTATTTATCTGTTCGCTATTTCTACTGGCTTTTATGTTGCCCGCTGGGGCGCAAGAGTTTAAAGTACCTAAAGAACCCAAAATGGAAAAGGCCGAAGACTATAAGGCCTATGAAGAGGATGTTTTGGCTTGTATCAATTGGCTTAGCAGTCATGGACCGGAGGAAGAAAGCAGCAAGCGAAAAAAGGCTTCTGCATTTTTACTGCTATGGCTTACCGGAACCCCGGCAGTTAGCATGGAATTGCATGCTGAGATGATTGAGTATTCTGAGAAGAATCCAGAACTATTAATCCTTTTTATGGGAGGATGGGCCAAATATGTTTTAGAAACTGGCGATAAAGATGCCACTGCAGGAAATGTAGCTGGATTGGAAATGGTAATTAACTATTACAATCAGTATAAGGATCAGATGTCTAAGGATCGTAGCCTTAAAAAGCTATCCAAGAAAATGGAAGGGGGCGAGCTCAAGACCTATGTTGAGGAAAGCTTAAACTAAGCTTCCAAACTACAAGCTAAAAAGGCCCCAAATCGAGGCCTTTTTTCTTGAGAGAAGCCGAAAATTATATTCGACTGATTATACCCAGGTTGAAGCCAATCCAGGCTTTTTGCTGGGCTTCGGGCCCCACGGAACTATTCAACTCCAATGCGCTGTTCACACGGGCAAAGTGAGCTTCATCAAATTCGTCCGAGCGATAGTGGTTAAAACTCAAACCGCCGCTTAGGGACCATACCTTAGTTAAGTGGTATTGATAGTTTAAGCGGGCACTGGTCCAAAAGGCATAGTTGTCCAGCCCGTCATAATCATTCCGCAAATGCTGGAAGCCAAATTCTAATGCGGTTCCGTGTTTTTCATTCCAATTGTACAGGCTTCCTAAACCAATACCCAGGCCCAGAGTGTTTTCTTCATCAAAACTTCCATAGCCCAGACTCAAGAATGAGTACAGCTTTTCCACTCCCATCTTAAATTGGAGATTGCCGTACAGCATTTCGGTGCTACTCAATTCAAAGGCATAATAACCTTTATTCACGATGTTGATTAAGCCTAAAGAATAACCTTCAGAAGCGGAGTCTACAATGTTAACCAAGCCTAATTGAAAGCCGGTATTTTCTTTGGAACCAAGGCTTCGACTGCGATTGATCATACCAATTTGGAAGCCTTCCATATGCCTAGCCAGGTTTAAGATTCCAGACATTTGAATGCCTTGGAATTTTTGCAAGTTTAGATTACTTAAACCGGCAATGGCTATTCCCCGGCTTTCGCTGGCCATATTAAAGAGGCCAGCCACATTGATGCCGTCCACTTTACCTAAGTTTAGGTTTCCTAAGCCGGCAATAACGGCGCCGTTAGAGCCCAAATTTAAATTGAAGAGACCTGCACTCTGAAAGCCATTCAAATTGCCCATATTGATATTGCTGAGGCCTGCCACCTGGAAACCTTGCACATCGGCATTGTTGTAATTGAGCAAAGAGCCCAGCTCAAAACCATTGAGGCCACCATTTAATCCTACCAGTATATTAAAGGAGAAATTGTGCACTTCAGAAAGGGAATGAATGCCGCTGCTACCTAAGGGATACACAAAGCTTACTTGGGCCTTGGCATCGCTTTGGGTTTGAGCCATTCCAGAGAAGGAAAGGCCCAGAATAAGAGCTAAAAACTGTTTTTTCATAAAAAGGGATTTTGGGTTATGGGAGTTTTAGTTTGTCTGTTGTTTTCTTGAGTTTTCTATAATTTCCAAAGCGGTCTTCGCGGCATGTTGGTTAGCCGGATGTTCATTATTGAGCAAGCGTTTAAGCAGGGGCTCAAAATCCTCAAGGAGGAGATAGCCAGCGCTAAATGCTGCTGTGCTTAAAACGCTGGAGGAGTAGAGGTCGGGTCGGTTTAAGGCCTGGAAAATGGGCCAGGCCAAAGCTTGAAGATTAAAGTCGTCGGGCCCCGGAGGCAGAATTACAATCTTTTGGCCAATCTCCGGGTCGCGCCTTTTTAAGGCATGATAGGTGATTAGCTCTTCCATAGCAGCATAGGCCGCCCTTTGCAAATCATCATCCTCCGAATGTAAAAAGGAAACCAGCCAAGGCATGATTTCGGGTTCATGACTGTCGGCTAAAAGCTTCATTCCTGCAAGCTGCTTTTCTTTATCCGAGGACAATAGTTTTCGAACTGCTCCGGGATAATCAGCCATTATTTTAAAGGCCTTCAAAGAATCGATAAAGCGCTCGTAATCCGCTTCCATTTTTACGGGATCATATTTGGGTGCCAGCTCCGGAGGTAAATAGCAGTCCACCACTTTTTGAGCCCGAAGACCATGCGCTAAGCTGAGACTAAGCACTACTAAAAGGCGACTGAAGAAGATTTCTGCTTTGCTCATTTTTGGGCCTTTTTACGATAGTATTCGAGGTCAATTTTACAAGCATAAAAATTGAGGGAGCCATTCCGACTGGATTCATTGATCCCCTTGAATGCTTCGTAGTCGGTAATGGCTTCCTGCTTAATTTGGGCTTCTTTCCGGCCGGTGGTAAAGACCAGGTATTGACCGTCCGGACTCAGCCAGGGGCTACCGTCAATTTGATCGCTGTTGATCGTAGGACCTAAATTTTGAGGATCGGTCCAGCTGGTGTCGGATCGGCGAAAGCTGATATAGAGATCGCTATTGCCAAAGCCATCTTCCGCATCTACTCGTACAAATATGATATACGATTCATCGGCCGCCACAAAGGCATCTGCCTCGCGCGCTTCGGTATTGATATTCGCGGGAAGGGCAATCGCTTTTCCATGCACACCATCCTTGAAGTCGGCGTAATAGAGGTCGGAACTGTTTTCGAAATCCGAATTGAAATAGAGTCGACCACTATTTGTAAGCACCGGGTAAAATTCATTGCCAGCGCTAGCCAATTCGCCTTTAAGGGGCTGAGGTTCTTGCCAGGCATTATTCTTCCATCGCACCTGCCAGAGGTCGAAATGAAAACCCGCTGCCTTTCCGGGATAATCTTTAAAGGTGCTGTAAAATAATTGCTTGCCATCAGAACTCATTTGTACATCGGCCATGGGTATTTCCGCTTCGGCAAAGGGCAGCCATTGTGGTGGGTCAAAGGCGGTTCCATTCCAAACCTGATAAGCGGGAGCGGTAAAACCCAGCTTTTGATTGGTGGCACAATAGAAAACGGTATCTCCGCCAGGGCTTAGCGTGAAATTGAATTTGTCGATGGCGGTGGAGAGTTCTCCGGGCCGCAGGATTTGAGGGACCGGACCCAAGTCATCCGGTAGCCATGGATAACCATTAGCCGGTGCTTGCGAACCAGTTTCTTGGGGGGCTTCCGGATGACAGGCCCAGACTGCGGCAGTCAAGCTTATCAATAGGATGGGATAACGGAAAGAAGACCAGGGGATGCTATTCATTTCCGCTTATTGAATGAGAATTTTTTTAGTCTGAGGCTCTCCTTCTTTAGATTCCATGCGCAGGATATAAATGCCCGAAGCCAGGCCAGCGCAATGGACTTGGATCTTCTTTTGGTTTCCTACTAAACTCAGGCACTTTTGCCCATCCAAACGGTACAGCTCCACCCTTTGCAGGGGATAGGGTGCTTCAATTTGCAGATATCCCTGAGCAGGTTGTGGATAAACTTGGATTTGAGGCAAAGTGGCTTTTTCATCTAAGCCAATCTTATAGGTTTGGCAGTCATAGTTTTGTGCCTGATAAAAGGCTCTTAAGGCATCAGATTTGGACTTCAATTTTACCACCGAAGCAAAGGGGTTGAGGTCCGCTGAATCATTAGCATAGCTAATAGCCAAGTTCCAACAAATGGTATCTCCAGGCGGGAAAGAGGGCTTGGTATAGCGCAAAAGACAATCTGTTATTTCCGATTTATTAGGTGAGTTGTACCAGTTGTTTTGGTCATTATAAACCCAATTGGTTTGTGGACTAAAAGGAGGCGAACTTTGGTAACCTTCTCCGTTTAGGGTATCATAAAGTCCGCTTGGATTATCTAATCGCAAGACTTCACCATTTCGCCAACGGCCCTGAATTAGGTTGAAATAATGGTTCTTATTTCTGGGGTAATAGGTGTTAGTGTCTACTGTAGGAATGTAGTTATTGTAATAAAGGGAGCCATTGGCTTTATAGTCTAGATCGTAAACCGCAACGGCACCGGGATAGTTTCCAAAACCTTTGTAACCAAAATCAGTGGAATCGCGATTATAAGCGTAGATCATGGCTCTACTGGAGTCACTTCCGATCAGGTCATTCCAACCAACTCCAACGCTCAACCATTCGTAGAAATTCGTGCTGAATTGCTCATAGCTTCGGTTACTACGATTGATGATCCGATAATTAAGGAAGAGGGAATTATTGAGATGGTAAACCTGGGCTTGGTCAAAGGCATAGACCATTAAATGGATTTCTAAGCCCATGCTATTGGTGTCAGAAAAGGCTATATCCCGGTTTAAATCATGGAAGATCATATACACGGCCTCATCACCTCGAATCATAGGATAATCACCTAGAGAAGGTTCATAGATACCATTGCTGTCAAGATCATGGAAAGGAGCTAAATAAAAGGCCTCTCCGCGGTTGGTGTCTCCATGGGCAGGCCAATCGCGAATGGTGCTATGCATCAAGTAATTGGCTTCCTTAAAATGCGCATTGTGATAATCAATGTCTATGCGACTGATTTGCCAAAGCTTTACAAACTGATTGATATAGTTAGGATCATTAAAATCATTACTAATTGGTCCGGTGTGAAAGTCAGTTTTACTGCCTAGTGGATCGAAGTCGGGGTTGTAGCCTTTTTGCATTGCGATGTATTGCGCATTGTTATAATAGGCACCAATCCAAAGCAGGCCGTTAGTCATAATTCTTTGACCACCAGGGCTTTTAATAGTTAACTTGCCTACTCCCTGATAGTCCTGAAATAGCCCGCCATTATCACAAAGGACGGCCTCAAAATTATTGGTTCGAAGGGTAGTTGTTCGTTGAGCCATGAGGGTCAAGCTGCATATTAGGGTCAAGCTGAAACTGAGAATCTTTGTTTTCATAAGAAAGAATTAAGAGTGCAGAATGAAGTTTTTAATAAGGGCTTGCAGCGCACTGTTTTGGCTAAACATCGGTTCATGACTCGCATCAGGGAGGCTGATGAATTCTTTTTGATGGTCTACCGTGCCTAAGCTGTCGAACATAGCTTTGCCTTCTTGGGGTGGAATGAGATCATCGTATTGACCCCATAGGAAGAGGGCCGGAAGCTTAATTTGCTTTAAGTCACTTTGTAAATTTTGACCTTCCAATTCTGCATTCAGAAGATCATTTATCTTCTCCAAATTGGAGGATAAAAACGCGGGGAATGGATTATAAGAGGAGGCGAAGCCTAGTTTCAGATAGTCCCATAGGGAAAGCGCTAAATATTCATCGGGGATAAGGTATTCACCGGGTTGACCTACATATTGATTCCAGATTTTCTTTTGGGCATTGTCGCTGAGATTTGGCTCAGTATGTAGCCAATCTAGTGCCGCTTGCCAATGGGCTGTATTCTCCCCCAAATTGATTTGAGCTTCAGCCATTTCCTGGAGGAAAATGCGGCGATATTCCCAGGTGAGATCGAAGTCATAATTCAAGGCAGCATCTATTAGAATGAGCTTGTCGGCCAGGGCCTGATCCCCATATTCCAGCAGGTAGGAGCTGGCTAAGAAGCCGCCGAAGCTATGCCCACAGAGACTAAGCTCCGCATCGGGATACTGGGCTTTTAAAACGCCTAAAACGTTATGAAGATCCTTGCGATACTGCTGGAGATTAATACTGGATTCTTCAAAATCACCCTGGGCATTTCCGCAGCCTCTTTGGTCGTAATAAGCAATTGCAACCGATTTTTCGAGATTCGATTTCCATTCAAAAAGATCGGCCTCAGCCAGATCTAAGCTAGTGAGCCCTGGCCCCCCGTTTACAAAGAGCATAATTTTATTCGAGGCGGTATTACCGCGAAGCAAAACCGGAATACTAGCCTTATCCACCGTAAGGTGAAAATAGGTTTCGGCGCTGGTACTGCTTTCAAATTTTTGGCAAGCAAAAAGGCTTCCAATCAAGATTAGTGTGATTAGCTTTTTCATGCTTTGTGCTTCAGATTAAGACCGATTTCCAGGAAAAAATAGCCGGTGTTGGAGGGATAGCCAGTCCAGGCGGCCAGCGTGCTGGGTTTGATATACAGGTTTACTTGATGCTCTTCGTTTTGATAGATTCGTCTTTGGTATTTCACAAAGAGGCCACTGCGCAGTGCTCCATACGAAGGGTAATGCTGCTCAACAATGCCATTGTGCAGAATGCGCCAAGAGTTTGGGATGAAAGACCGTTGGTAGCCTCCGATCAAGCCCCATTCCCAGGCATGTCTTTTCTTACTGCGCTGATAAGCCAATTCTGCATCCACAAAAAAGCTGCTTTGATAATTAGCATGGTAGAAAAAACCGAGGCTTGGACTTAAGCTAATATTTCGCTGGCGCTGCGAATCTTTGCTCGAATTCCATTCTTTAAGCGAATAATGCAAGCTTCCTTTAAGCCCGGGATGACTTACAAATTCGCCATAGTAGGCCAGGGAATAGCCATCGGCATTGAGCCATTGCGACTTAGCACCTAGTGCCAATAGCAATAGAAACAGAGTGGTAGGGATCTTCATTTAGAAACAAAAGAAGTCGGATGGACGAAGGGAAAATTGTAAAAAATCGACAGTTTAGCTTTTGGGCCTACACGAATAATTGGGCTTGCAAATCGCTAAGTTCACTGCGGAAGCGCATCGGGTTTAAACCCGTAAAACTTTGCACCTCGTGAATAAAATGGGCTTGATCGAAATAGCCAAAATCATAAGCAATGGTGGTGAGGGAGCTTTGATGATCGGCCTTGGTGCGAGCCAGAGCCATAAGCACTCGTTGCAACCTGAGGTATTGCTTGGGACTTAAGCCGAAATGCTTTTTAAAATGACGTTCTAAGCTTTTGAGGGAAAGCCCGGACCAATACATTAAACCTTGCACCGTTGCCTGGCCTTGCTGTGCAGAAATATAAGCTGCTATTGGCGATCCAAAAGGTTTTTCGGATGTCTGTTTCTTCAACTTAAAGAGGAAGTATTGGCTTAAGATTTGAACCCGACTCTCGAAATCAACAGCTTCAAACAATTGCTCTTCAATTTCACGAATCTCTGGGCCAAAAACCTCTTCGGGTGCGAAGCTGCCATTTAGAAGTTCCTGACTTGCGCAATTAATGAAGGGCTTTAAGCCATAGGGTTTAAAACGCACCGCTACTAAGGGACTGCGTTCTACCGCTACCATCTGACTTTGGGTTTTTAAGCCACTTAAATGACTGAGATAGCGCTGCCCATTGCGAATAAATGGATTTTCCGAAAAAATGAGCTCTACAGTATTATCCGGGAAAATCATTAATTGTTTGCTCTCACACCGGTCCATATAATTTTCGGACCAGAAACAATCAATGTATTCTGCCAGTAAGCCTTCTGCTTTATATTCCCGGAAATGCCACGTCATACAATAGGGGCTGTGGTAAAGGGAAAATCGGTTATCCTCGAATGAGGGTCTTCAAAAGTACGATTTTCCTTGAGCTTAAACATTCATTTTAAAATCGGGAGAGCCGAACCTCTCTTCGTGTGCATCCGAGGATTAAGAGAGGTCCGGGTCCCATAGCCAAAGTCATGCTCTGCTGAAAACTAAAGCTTTACCAAGGCATGTTGTTCTCCATTGATCCACATATAATAGCGACCAATAGCCCATTCCGACGTGTTGATGTCCAAAGTGTTGTCGAGGCTACCTTGATAAACTTTGCGACCTTGGCTATCCAATATTTGTACTTCCAACGGCTCAGCGTCTGAAGCCCTTAATTGTAATTTGTCATTTACTGGATTATTAAACTCAATTGCTGTTCTGGCTTTTTCTTTTAAACCAATACCGCTGGGTCTATGTACTACTAATTTGGGGTGTAGGGAGCTTTGATTGTGCTCTCGAGAGGCGAAGCTTACACCGGCAAAGGGGGTTTCTGTGCGTAGCTTTACCATAAAGCCAGTGGCCTGCTGTTGGTTGGCAGATTTCAATAATTGAGTTACATCCAAACGATAGCTTTGGGTATCGCTTTGGCTGGTGGCTCCTTCTATAAATACTTGATCATCAATGGCCGGCTGATTGGCCCAAGTAACCTGTGTTTCTTGCCAGGCTTCGGTGATGGGATGAATGCGAAAGGCATTTTGCCCAACCTGCTGCGTGAAATTAGGATTGGCAAAAAACTTCAAATACAGAAAAGCACTATCGATATCCTGGGCCGGAATGGTGTCGGCCGGAAAGTGAATGAGAAAACGGATGGTATCATTTCGAGTGCCTTGCCATTGCCAACTTTCTGCGCGAAGCACATTGTGTAAGCCGCTGTTTTGAGCATTAGGCTTTCCAAAATTGATATTTTGAGCTGCGGGTAAGGACCATATCCAAGCATCGCTGTCGGCACTGAAGTTTTGCGCGCAAAGGCTAAAAGGAATAAGGAGCACGAAGAGGAAAAGTCTTTTCACAGTATTTGAATTTTAAGGGTTTGAACTTGTTGATCGGCGGCGAATTGAATGAGGTATAGGCCTGGTTTGAGAGATCTTAATTCGAGGCTTTTCTGAATGCTACCTTCTTCCAAACAAAGGCCATTGAGCTGGCAAATGCGGTACTGAAACTGACCTTCCGGTAAAAGGATGCGGTCTCGAGTAGGTATAAATTGGAAATCAGCTTTTTGAATTTCGGCCTGTCCAATGCCATTGTTGGGGATTAAGCTGATTAAACTGTTCTCCTCCCAAAGTCCATTTAAATGATAATTGGGAAAGGCATTAAAACTGCGGTTCTCCACCAAAGTGTCTTTCAATTGGCCAAGGGAGCCGTACCAGCAGTGGTATTGCTCAAATTTTAAGGGATTGAGGCTTTCCAGTTTGCTATAGGCTAAAAAGGGGCCCATGCTTAAATTTTGTACGTCTATACTATCATGGGGTCCCATGTGAAAGCTAAGAGAAGCATCTTGCTCATTAATCCAAATTTGAAAATTGATGACCTTAGAGGGATTGTGGTCAAAGCGGGCATTCTCAAATTGAAGGATCACTTTTTGGCTTCCATCCGCAAAGCTTTCGCGGATCAATCGCACTGGCGATGAACTTAAGCCAGGCGCCGCTCTTAGCCAGGCAATGGTGTTGAGGTCGAGCCAATAGTGATGTTGCGCATCAAAAACCAAACGGCCACTCGCCTCTAATTTCACGGAGCTAACAACCGTATCCATAAAAGGAAAATTGAAGCCCAGGTTTATTTGGGCCGTTTGAAAAGGATCCCAATTAGAAGCAGGAAAAAGCAATGTGCCACCGCTTCGACTCTGGTAATTCAAGGTGTCTATTTCCAGTCGATACTGATCCTGTGCGGATAGAGCCCCTCCCCAAAGGATGCAGCAATGCAGAACTAAATAGCTCAGGCTTTTCACAAGGCAAGTTTTACTTCATATTGCTGGCCCTGAACATTGCTGAGCTGCAAAATGTAGATTCCTTTTTGAGGCAAGCTGAAGGACTGCTCATCTTGAAACAGCACATCAAATACCGTTTTACCATCGAGGCTTAAAATTTTAGCCCGAGCCTTTCCCGGGCTATTCGAGTAAACCCAAACTTCCTCCTCTCCCTGGCGACGGTATTGGAAGGGAGCTTCCTGACTGGAATCTTCCTTTAAACCAATGGTAGTAGTGTTGGATAAATACTCGAAGCAATCCAGCATGTATTCATCAAAGCGCGGATGCACGGTGGTATGCCCCACATTGGGCATGAGGATTTCGTGAAATTGCGCTTGGCGAGCTTGTAGGCTATCAATCAGATCATGGTAATAGGGCAGCTGAGTATAGAAGTAATCGCGGGTGCCCATGCACAAACACACCGGGCTTACTTGCGAACGGGCGAAACTAGGAGGGTTGAAATTAGGATGGTTGAAGGCCCCGGAATAGGGTATTACACCTGCAAAAGGAACCGTGGTAAGTTCTTCTAAAACCACTCGCATGGCTTCGCGACCATTGCAAGAAAAGCCGGTGAGATAAACAGCATTGGAATCAATAGAATAATGGGCTTGAACAGAATCGTAGAGATATTCGAGCAATTTTACTTCGCGGCCGCCATACTCATCGGTAATCGCATTGCCCCCAGCGTCAAGGCAAGCCACGATGGCATCGAGGGAATCAGCAATATTGCGAAGGTCATCGCGGAAATCATTCGGGGCCACCCCACAACCGGGTAAGGCTAGAATTAAAGTATGATTTTGACTGGCCTGATAAGTGGCCGGAACGTAAAAGGAAAAACGGCGATTGAGATTGTTAAAGTCGCTGCTATTAAAAGTGTGATCCTGATGAAAAGAACCGGTGCTCTGGGCAAAAGCCATGGAGGAGAGCAGGAGGAAAAGACAAAGTCGCATCATAATTTTCGTTTTACCCTACGAAGTATTGATGCAGCTCGAAAAGGGAAAAACATTTTATGCGATCGACCCGAATTTTAATGGGATCAGCCGATTTCCGATGACTTTCAAGCTTGTGCTATCTTGCTAAAAGTCAATAAGTTAAACAATAGTTAATCTTTATTAAAAATCTCCAGCTCGCTGGAGGAGCCGGCTATTTTTGGTCCTTTAATTTTAGTTTTTTGAAGAATTTTCTGGCCAATAAATGGGTGCATTTGCTGCTTTGGATCTTAATCATTTGCAGTGAAGCTTTCTCTGAAGCGCTTATTCATTCCTATGAAATTGCCCCGGTAATTGCCAAGGCAGTTTTCGGGCAGGGCTTAAATGCGCTCCTATTTTATTGCACCGCCTTATTGATCTTTCCACGGCCTAAACCTTGGTCAGGATTAGGGGCTTTGGCGATGGTTTTAATTGCTCCGGTGCTGAGTTATGCGGTATATATGAGTATATACCACTGGTTTTTGGGCGTGGAGTTTATGACCTATAGTTTAGAGCTCTACCTCTATTACCTTACTAATGGAATCCTTTTCGTTTTGGCAGGCTACCTCTATGGCGGGGCGCGTAATGCCATAGCGCTGGAGAAAAAACAGGCCCAATTAGAACGTGAGCAAGCCCTGGCTGAAGCCCGATTTTTACGCACCAAGCTAAATCCGCATTTTCTGTTTAATGCCCTTAATACCCTTTTATCCTTAAGCCTGCATCAGCAAAAACAATTACCAGAAACCTTACTGAGATTGGCAGGCATACTGCGCTATAATTTGGAGAATAGGGAACGTTTTTTAGTGGCAGTTCAAGAGGAGATTGGTCCATTGGAAGACTATCTCTTTGTTCAGCAACAGCGACTCTTAAAAGACTTTCCGGTAGACACCTGGTTTCGGCCTCTGAACCCAAATTTCGAGATCCCTATTTTCAGTTTAATCAATCTGGTGGAAAATTGCTTTAAGCATGGTGATTTATCTCGCCAAGGTTGGATTAAGCTCCGATTGCGCTCCACAAAGAACTATCTCTATTTTTCTGCCGATAATAAGATTGGTTCACAATCGGCGGAAAGCCCGGGCAGTAATTTGGGCCTGGAAAGTTTAAAGAAACAATTGGAATTGAATTTCCCCGAACACTATCGTTTCGAAAGAAGGGAGGACGGGGAGCGTTTCCAAATACGAATATTGATATGGCATTGAGGTATTTGATTATTGAAGATGAACCACCCGCAATTGCCTTGCTGGAGGAATATGCTCGCAAGACCGATTTTTTGCAGTCGGCAGGAACTTTTAGTGACCCTCAGGAGGCCTTGCATTTTATTAAGGATCGCCGTTCTGACTTTGATTTCCTTTTTCTGGATGTGAAAATGCCGCATATCAATGGGCAAGAATTATTGGCTTTGGCCGATGAGCCCATCCCCACAATTTTTGTGACAGCCTACGATCAGTACGCCGTACAGAGCTATGATTACAATACAATTGCCTATCTCACCAAACCAGTGGCCTATCCTAAATTTTTAGCGGCCACCTATAAAATGCGCGAATACTTGCAGATTAATGCCGCTTCGAAAGCTGAAGAACAAAGTTTTTTTGTGAAGGATGGTAGTCGCTATTTACGATTGGAATATTCGGAGATACTCTTTCTAAAAGGACTTTCCAATTACCTGCAGTTGATCACCGCAGATAAAACCTATACCCTGCATTTGAGTTTAAAAAAGGCGGGCCAGTCCTTGCCAATGCAGTTTGTTAGAGTACATCAATCTTATCTGGTGAATTTAAATCGAATTGATGAAATTTATGGAAATACCATATATATCGGGAAAGAGGAAATTCCGGTAGGACGTCAATTTAAAGATGAACTCTTAAAACGACTAAATGCATTAATGTAGGAACAGAAATGCAAGGAAGAATTTCGGCTTTTAGTAATATTGATTGCCAGCCTTTTGGACTAGAAATTTGAAGAAAAATAAACTAGATTTAATAGTCGAATAAAGGCTGAGCTCAATGCCCGCCTGAAATATTGGCGGAAAATTATTTCGGTATTTTCTTTGATGATCCAGAGATCAATTTTGAGGTTTATGCGTTAAAAGCCCATCCTCAGCGAAGCAATTTCGTAATTTTGCCAATCAAATTTCCATAGCATGCAACTGCAAGCGGTAGACGTTGTAGAAGATATAAGTCCGGAAGAGTTTTATCAGAAATATGTCAAAACTCGCATTCCGGTTAAGCTTAAGAACTATTCTAAAAACTGGCAGGCCCGTGAAAAATGGACCTATCCTTTTTTGAAAGAAATAGCCGGTGACCATAAGGTGAAACTGCATGGTGCCTGGCAAGATAATGGGCCCACGCAAATTGTGATGCCTCACGTAAAGGAGACCACTTTTGGAGAGTATTTAGATATGTTGGAGGGAGATGTAAAATCCGATCTCCGCATTTTCTTGTTTAACCTTTTCAAACTGGAGCCTTCCTTACTTAATGATTTCGATTTTCCACCCATCATGGATGGATACCTAGAAGACTATCCTTACATGTTTTTCGGATGCGCAGGAAGCGATGTTCGCCTGCATTACGATATTGATCTTTCCAATGTCTTTATCACTCAGTTTGGGGGTACCAAGCGTATTACCCTCTTTGATCAAAGTCAAACGAAGTACCTCTATAAACTGCCCTTTACCACCCACAGTGCGGCCGACCTCGGAAATATCGATTACGAGAAATATCCGGCCTTAAAATTGGCTTCGGGTTGGCAAACGGATTTATTGCCGGGCGAAACCTTGTTTATGCCTAGCGGTATTTGGCACTATATCCAATACATCGACGGATCCTTCTCCTTGAGCTTAAGAACCTTAAACCCCAGCAGAATGGGGAAACTGCAAGGAGCCTACAATGTATTTGTGATTCGAAAATTGGATGAGTACTTCAATAAGTTCTACAAGAATAGCTGGAGCGATTACAAGCTTAAAAAAGCGATTGAGCGCACCAATGAAATTATCGACAATCGCTCGGCCGAGTTTAAAGATTAGGCCCTGATGAAAATACATGAAAGGTCGGCAGCTCGCCGGCCTTTCTTATTTTTAGGGAAATTATTCCCTTGTATCGGATTCCATCCATCCAACAGTATTGCAATCGCTGGTGCCAACGCTGCCCCCTAAGCAGTCTTTGTGGTTTGTACCATGCTCGCTATGGGAAGGAAGAATTGGATCCTCAGGAATGGCTAGGGCCTCCTTCGGAAGAGGAAGCTCGCCATGTGTTTGAAGAGATCGATTTAAAGGCGGTGGAGGCCTTACCCGCTAAGATCAAAGCCTTGGAAGATCAAGGGGATTTTAATCCGGATGCCTCCCCGATTTTAGGGATATACGATCAGTGGCAATTGCAATATGGACAACTACTACAGCATTTAACCGAAAGTTGGGAGCAGGCCATGCAAAAGCAGGATTCCTTTGTGCGGGAAGCCCATTTTTTACAGCGTCTTAATGCCCGCGAAGTTTTACTGCACTACCGAAATTTTTTGGGGCCTAAACTCCATCGTGCTTTGGGCGGACGCTTTGATGCCGGTGGTCAAATTCCCTTGCAAAGCGATTGGAATGGAAGCGCTAAGGTTTTAGTTCTAGCGCTCAATCATATTTTATTGGTCCTGGATTCCATGGATCGCCTTTATCCCGAATACCATCGCAGCATATCTGCTTTTCAATTGGCCTGCGAGAATTTTAAAGAACAGTGCCTGGCTTTATTCCCACAGGCTATGGCTTTTAATCGTCCCGGCTTTGATGATTTGAATCCAGATCTGGTTTTGGGTCCGGGTCTATAAATCAAGGAATTAAAAGGGAGGGTGACTGGCGTTCTTTGTAATTTCCCCTTCGGTTTAATGCTAAAACTGCTTCATGCGCAAGCTCGTATTTCTATTTATTCTATTGGCTTTTGGGGCCAGAGCTCAATTGTACTTTCCGTCAAATACCGGTAATTGGGATACTTTGAGTCCGACCCGCCTTAATTGGTGTCCTCCTAAAATTGCGGCTTTAGACAGTTTTGCCCTTGCTGCCCACTCCAAATCCTTATTGATTTTAAAGGATGGAAAAATCGTGCATGAGGCCTACTACGGCAGCTATACGCAAGATTCAGTTTGGTACTGGGCTTCGGCCGGAAAGACCTTGATGGCCTTCTTAATTGGGAAAGCTCAGGAAGAAGGATTATTGGATATTAACGACAGCACCTCGCAATATTTAGGGGCGGGCTGGACCAGTGCTCCGGCCAATAAGGAAGCCTTGATCACCATCAAAGATCAATTGCAAATGACCACCGGTTTGGATTATCAGGTACCGAATCTGGATTGTACCGCCGATTCTTGCTTGCTCTATCGGATGGATGCCGGAACACAATGGTATTATCACAATGCTCCATATCTCCTTTTAAAAGATGTTTTGGAGCAGGCCAGTGGGACCGGGTTAAATCGTTACACTCAAAATACTTTAGCCGGAAGCATTGGTTTTAGGGGCCTATGGTTGGATAATCTCTACATTTCCAATGCGCGCCAAATGGCTCGTTTTGGTTTACTACTCCTGGCTGAAGGAGAATGGAACGGGCAAAAGGTTATGGCCGATACCAGTTATTTGAGGGCCATGCGACAAAGCAGCCAAAGCTTAAACCCAGCCTATGGATACCTAAGCTGGTTAAATGGCAAGAGCAGTTTCATCCAGCCGGGCTTGCCCATTAGTTTTAATGGTCCCATTATTCCAAATGCGCCTTCAGATTTGTATATGGCCGCTGGAAAAAACGATCAACGCATTTATGTAGTCCCTTCGCAGAATATGGTGGTGGTACGCCAGGGACAGGCCGCAGATTCATCGGCTTTAGCCTTATCGGGATTCGATAATCAATTATGGTCCTATATCAATGCGCTTAACTGTCAGGGTATTGGATTAAGTGAAGAAGAATCTGCGATGACAATCTATCCTAATCCCTCTGGTGGGGAGGTCTATCTGTCTGGCAAGCAAAATGTAAAGGCTGTTTATGATCTTAATGGGCGGGAAGTAAACTTTGAGCAAGAAGGTTCTAAAGTGACCTTTTCAAAAGAGATGCGAGGATTAATCGTATTGCTCATGGAGAATGGTAGTAGGATCCGGATTCGACTTCAAAATTGATAGAAATCCAATCTTTGGCCTCAATTTTTACGTTATTCAGCACATGCCAATACCCTCATCCTTTTTTAGAAAAGCCCTAAGTCTTTGGTGCCTCTTGCTCATTTTCAGCATTGGGGCACATGCCCAGGAAGAGATAGACAGCCTTGCTGCCCATTATCGCAAATTGGGGGATAATTACAAGGAAAATAATAAAAGCGATTCGGCGCTATACGCCTATCGAATGGCCTTAGCTAAACTGAAGGGCAGCGACAAAGCGGCAAAAATAGAGCGCATTAAGATCCTTAATCAAATGGGTATTGAGCTCTACAAACTTGGTGATGTAGAAGCTCAGGTGGCTTATACCGATAGCGCTTTAGCCGTCTTAGCCTGGGAAGATATACCCACTGAAATTCGCTTAAGCCTGCTGGTTAATCGTACCACGGGACTATCTCGCATGGATCAGCCGCAAGAACAAAAGCAGCGTTATAAAAAGCTCTTGGCGGAATTTGCAGATAGTAATTTTCATAGTCTGCGCGCTATTGCCAGCATTAATCTCGGTAAGGCTTATGCCAATGAGTACTATATCGATAGTGCGAATATGGATACGGCCGAAATTTATTTTCTGGATGCACTAAAAGCGGCTAAAGAAGACGGCGATGCTGCCCTGCAAAAGCAAGTGGAGATTTTCCTGGCTACACTCTGGACTAAGCACAATCCTGCAAAACATGATGCCTTAGGAATGCTGGAAAGAGCGCGAAACTTTTACGATTCCATTGAAGATACCTACAAGGGCGCTTTTGCTCGAGTGCAATTGGCAACGGCCTACTATTTTTTAGATCGCGATGAGGAAGCCTTAGTTCTAATTGACGAATCAATGCCCTTTTGCTTGAAACATGGCTACCGGGAGCATTATTTATCCTTGGTGGAAATAGGAAGACGAATTCACAAAAGACAGGGCAATTTTGAAGAAGCTCTAGTATTTGCCGAAAACAGGATGTCGATGGAGGATACTCTGCATCGGGAGAAATTGGATGCAGATCTTGCGCAATTGGAAGCCCGTTATCGCTTGAAGGAGAAGGAGCAAAAATTAAAGCTGCTTGAAGCAGAGAATGCCCTTCAGCGCAAATCGCAGTGGCTATTATTGGTTTTGGTTTTGATCTTCTTCATTTTGAGTGTGGCCACAATTTGGATCTGGCGTAATCAGCGAAAGCTGGCCCGGTATCGCGAAGAGACTTTGCAAATGGAACTTAAAACCGAGCAATTGCAGAAAAGTAATTTGCAGATGCAGTTGGATCAGAAAAAACGTCAGCTATTAACCAATACCCTGCAATTATCAGAGCGCAATGAGCTTTTAGAGCAATTGAAAGAAGATTTACGAGAATTAGATGCTCAAAAATCTACCGCGTTTTCGGCCTTGCAAACTAAGATGAGCCAAATGTTGGAAACCAATTTAAATGCAGATCCGCTTTGGGCCGACTTCAAACTGAAATTCGAGGAAATCCATCCTGATTTTTTTGCTCAGCTTAAGGCAGATTATTCTGACTTAAGTGAAAAAGATTTTAGGCTGCTGGCCTTTGCGCGCCTGGGTTTAAGCATTAAGGAGGTTGCCGCTCTATTGCATGTGGAGCCCGCTTCAGTAAAAACCGCTCGATACCGATTAAAAAAGAAACTCAATTTACCTCCAGAACAGGATATCGAAGGCTTTAGCGCCAGTCTCTAAAAAAAGAAAAGCCCCCGAGGGGACTTCTCCGATCTTTTAATCTCTAATAATTAGCTTACTGAGCTCATTATTGTAGTGGATAAGATAAAGGCCTTGCGGCAGATTCAGGGGAATTTCTTGACGACCTGAGTTCAATTCGATTTCCTGCATTAATGTTCCGTCTAAGGAGAACACTTGCAAGTGGCCCTTTTGGGATACTTTAATTCTTAAGCGATCCTCGGCTGGATTTGGATAGAAGCTTATACCCTCTAAGGCTGGACTTTCTTCGATTTCAATGCCTGGATTTCCACCTACAAAGCCCGGGCTGGAAGTATATAAATCATCCGCGTAAGCAATGAAGAGTTTGGGTCCTACATGGAAATAACTTAGAATGGGGGGCACCAAAGTAAATTGATTGCTGGGGTAAATAGGTAAGCCATCTACGCTGCAAAGCGAGAAATTAGGTACCGGATCACTGGAAATTAAAATTCGTGAAACCGTATCGCCTGTGGTGGGGAAGAAGGTGGCAAAGACATAATCGTCTACCGCATATAAATCACGGAGATAAACGCTGGCCAAATTATAGGAAGCTAAACTGGCAGTATTCGTGGCCCCCCAGGAGGCACAGCCATCATTGGAATAGAGGATTACATTGGCATCTGTACCGGATATGGAACCAGAGAGGTAAAACTTAGATTGATGGTTACTCACCAAATTGTAAGGTGCAAAACCTGCAGGTAGGCCGCTGGTATTAGTAGAAGTCCAGGTTTGACCGAAGTCGGTGGATTTGGTAATGCGATCCGCTTCATTGGCCACAAAATTGTTGAGGGCATACCAGGTATTACCGGCATAGGTGATGTCCTGAATATTCTTTTGACTGGTAGTGCTAAAAGTATTGCGATATACCCAGGCATTTTGCCCCATCTGTTTAAAATAGGCCCCATCAAATTCGGAGATGGCGGCCATATAGCCATTATTCATAGCCTTTAATTGGAAACCTAATTTATAGGCAGGATTAAAGGAGGCAGGCAGTCCGGCCGTATCGATCGTCCAATTTGCCCCTAAATCATCGGAATAATAGTAAAGGTTCACATAGGTGGAAGTGCCCAGATTTACGCGAGCATATAGTCGATTATTGATACCGGCCATTTGTGACACGGTGGGGATAATGCCATCAATTAAAGTGTCGAAAATAGGGCTGCCAGGTGACCAGGTCTGACCTTGATCCGTAGAAATGGTGAGAATATTGCGGTGAGAGGAATTGCGAGCTAAGGCAAAAATGGTATCGCCGGTAGTGGCGGTTAATAGACGGGTATCATTGCCTACCGCCGCAATAGAAGCATTGGTTCTTTGCCAGTATTGAGCCTGAGTAAAGAAGCTAAAAAGGATGAATGCAAAGCTGTAGATTAATTTGTGCATAAGGGATGGGGATATTTATTTCCCCAAAATTCCAGCAGGCAGTCAGTTTCGGAAATAGGGCATATGCCGTATTCTTTTCACTCTTGGGGCGAAGATTTTCTTCAGATACCGAAAAAATCAAAGATTTCACACTTCTGTATACCGCTTGTATACCACTGTTTACAAGGCTTTTGAGGGCGTAGCTCTAGTTTTGGACTCAAATCCAAATGCTATGAAGAATTACTACAGCCTATTCCTTTTGATTTTCGCACTGGCCTTAAAAGCGCAGCCAATTCAACTGAATTCAGGTTTGATTGGAGCCTATCCTTTTGAGATCGACTCCAATTTCAACAGCCTTCAGTTTCATGATACTTCAGGGATCAATACCACCATGAATTATCAAGGAACAGCCATGGGGCACCCTGATCGAAAGGGAGGCTTTGGTGCCGTGCGAATTATGGACATTTTAGGAAATGGTAACGGCCCTAATGAGTTTATCAGTCATAATGCCTCACCTAAATACCCATCCGGAGATTCGGCGCGTAGCTTTAGTTTCTGGTTTATGAAGGAGTCCCTCGATTTAAACTTCGAAGCTCAAATTCAATTTGTGATGTTCTACGGAAGCCAACAAGCCAGTCAGGGTTGCGGTGTGGCGGTTGACTATGCCCAGGGCCAGGTTTATTTTCTGGGGGTACAAAATGACCTGATCGTAAATTATAATCTGCAGTTTAATCAGTGGTATCATATTGTAGCTACTTATGATGGAGATACGGCCAAGATGTATTTAAACGATAGCCTGGTAGGGCAAAAAGCGCTGGTTTGGAATACCTTTTCTACTTCCTTTAGTTCCAATCCTCGCTATGGCTATTTTTTTCAATCTACGCCAAGCGGAGGCTCACAAATTCATTATAACAATTCCTATAAAGGATTTTTGGACGATGTGCTGATTTACAATCGCGTGCTAAACAGTCGAGAGGTTACCGCCCTTTATGGAGGAGATACAAGTTCTACCGGTTCCTCTGGGGTATCGGTTCCAAAATTTAGCGTGAACAGAGAAACTTTCTGGTACCCTAATCCTACTCAAGGTCGGATTCAGATCCCCGATTATCAGCAAATTGAGGTGTTACGGGTTTTAGATCAACAAGGGCGAGAGATGCTTCAACTCAGCAAACCTGATCTAGGGGTAGACCTGAGTGCCTTACCAGCGGGCCTCTATTGGTTGCAGGTAGAAGGACCGCAGGGTTTAAGGCAAGGGCAATTGGTTAAACACTAGAAAGGAAGGCTCCCATCGGGGGCCTTTTTTATTGAATAGTTCTTTCTACTTGTTCCTGACTTTTAAGACTGTAATAGAGGTAGTCCTTTTGGATGGTATCCAGAAACTTAATGGGATGCATGTCGGAGCTAATTTCTAAACGTTGCTCCACCATGGCCTTGGCTTTTTCCATGGGTTTGCGATCCATAGTTTCTCGAAAGATCTCAATGCTCTTGGAAAGCAGATCTATTTCCTGATCATTTAAGCGTAAAACCCCATTAAATGTAGGAATATAGCTTTCCGAAATTTTTGGCTTTTTGGAAAGGTTTTGTTGGAGCACGCCCAGACTATCTTTGGTTTTGATTACAGTAGTTCCGGCAGCTAAATCACCAAGACGTTGACCTTTGGAGCTTAATGCAACAACAGCTGTGGCCAGACCACCCATGGTCATAAAAATTTCAATTAGCGAAAATAGCCAGCGAATAATCGCATCTGAAGTACGGAAGGCGCTACCATCAAGGCGAATTACTTTTAAGTTCATTGCTCTTTTACCCAAAGAGGCACCTCCCAGAAAGATTTCACAGAGGGGATGGTAGCAAAGAAGAATGAAGTTAAATGCTATCATCAGATACATTTCCGTGTTTCCATCTGCTCCCAGGGAGCTTAGGGTAAATGAACCGATCAAACCGATCATTATCAAAAGAGCAATGTCAATGAGGCCGGCAATTAATCGATCGCCCACACCGGCCAGTTCTTGTTCGATAGCTACATTTTGTGAAGTTTGAATGCGAATGCTTTCCATTTTTGGTATTTTTCCCAACCTTAATTTAACTGATGACGGAGTCTGCGTTTATTAGCGCTAATATAAACCGCTGGCAAGAATTTGAAAGAAGCCTAAAATCGCCTCAGGGCGAAAGTCCGGATCATTTAAAAAGTCTCTTTCTGCAAACCACGGATGATTTGGCCTATGCTCAAACCTTTTTCAAGGGAGGGGAGGCCGAAAATTACTTGCAACAACTCAGTCATAAATTACAATCTACGGTTAACAAGAGACGGGCTTTTCATTGGGCTAAGTTCAGCCGTTTTTGGTCTCAGGAATTACCCTTGATCTCTTATAAATACCGCCGAACCCTTTTGTATTCTGTACTCATATTCCTCTTGAGTGTGAGCATCGGTGTTTTTAGCGCCGCCAAGGATCCTACCTATACCCGCTTAATAATGGGCGATCGCTATGTGGATATGACGGAGGGCTTTATTGAAGAGGAAGATCCTATGGCCGTGTACAAACAGGCCGGGCAAACCGAAATGTTCTTAGGCATTACTTTCAATAATATCATGGTCTCCTTTTATGCTTTTGCCCTGGGCCTTTTTACTGCCCTGGGCACAGTTTATATTATGGTGAGTAATGGTATTATGCTGGGCGCCTTTCAGTTCTTCTTTTTTCAGAAAGGTCTCTTTTGGACTTCCTTCCTCACTATTTGGATTCATGGAACATTGGAAATATCAGCGATTGTAATTGCAGGAGCTGCAGGGATGATTATGGGTAATAGCTTTATGTTTCCCAAGTCCTATTCTCGGGTAGAGAGCTTTAAGCGGGGGGCTCGCGATGGAATGAAGCTGGTAATTGGCCTGGTTCCTATTTTTATCACAGCCGGTTTTTTAGAAGGCTTTGTGACCCGTCTAACCGAGATGCCAACCGCATTAAAAGTCCTTATTATAGTGGCCTCTATAGGCTTTATACTATTCTACTTTTCCTATTATCCCCGACTTATTTACCAATCTTACAAACACCAACAGAAGTATGTATCTTAAATACGATCCTTTTCGCAAGCGCTCTGTAGGCGAATCCGTTAACTTAACCTTTGCTTTGCTCCGGGGCCATGCCAAGGATATTTTTAATGTGATATTACCGATTGCGGGTCCTGCGGCCTTGCTGTATTTCATTTCTATCTTCTTTTTACAAGATGAAGCCCAAAGAATGTTTACCGCAAATACTGTCTTTGCCGATCAAACGGCCAGTTCCTTTGCGATAATGGGGCAAGTATTTATAACCTTATTCTTTTACGGTGCTTTTACCTTATTATGCCAGCTTGGTGTTTATGCCTGGCTTCGCAAAGCTTATGAAGGAGATAGTGCTCCAAACCTTGGAGAGGTGTGGCGACTGGTTCGTAAGAGTATTTTGCCAATGATAGGAACCGTGATTATTTTTTGCTTACTAGGTGGACTGGCTGTCATTGGTTTTAGTTTGTTTGGAATCCTGGCGCCATTTATGTTTTTCCTGATTTTTATTCCCATTGTCTATGTGTTAGTGCGATTTAGCTTATTTGTTGTGGCTATTGTGATGGAAGATCGTTCGGTTGATTCCTTAGGCAGATCCTGGCGCCTGGTTGGGGATAACTGGTGGGCCACCTTTGGTTTTTTCATACTTATTGGTATTATCACCTATGTTTTGGGGCTCACAATTCAGTTACCATTAAGCCTCATAAATGGCGCTAATTCCTACCTCGACTACGAAGTGGTGGATCCGGCCAATTTGGAGTTTATAACTGAGCCATGGTTTATCGCTTTATCCAGCCTTATATCGATTATTGTGGTATTAATTACCACCTTAATTAGCGGTATGGCCTCCGCTTCCTGGTTTGCCAATTTGGTTGATCGAAAGGAGAATGTGGGTATCCAAAGAGATATCGAAGCGTCTATGCAACAAGAGCAAAGTAGCGATCAAGAAGGTGAGTATTAGATTAAGCTTCATCTTATTGAGTTTAGTCCTGGGGCCTTGGCTTAAGGCCAGCGATAGCCTGCCTGTTTATCGCCAACCTTCTTCGGAATTGATTGTTGAACTCGAGAAGGATCGCGATTTACAGTACCAAGAATATTCAACTAATCAACCCGAAACGCTGGGACAAAAGATCCTCGCTTTTCTGAGAGAGTACTTCGGCGACTTGGTTGAAAAGGCTGGGAGAAGTCCAATAAGTAAAGTGATTTTAATTTTTCTCGGGGTACTATTGGGCCTTTATATTCTATATAGAATCATTGGTCCAGACCGACTGGGTATAGGTTTTAATGAACGTTATTCAGGTCCTGGTCACCTCAGCGATTTTGAACGCAGTACTGAGAGCCTGGAAGGTTTAATGCTAAAGGCCGAACAGGCTGGTGATTGGCGCGAGTTCATCCGGCTTCAGTTTTTAATTGGTTTGAAGAACATGCAGTTGAAAGGGCATTTAAAGGTGAGTCCGCAAAAAACGGCTTTGGATTATCAGTTTGAAATCCGGCAGCAGGACTTAGCACTTCGCTTCAAGCATTTTAGTCGCACTTTTGAATACGTTTGGTTTGGAGGCTTTGACGCCGATGAAGATCGGGCACGGGCCTATCAAATGGAAAGCAGGGAATTGGAAAGGCATTTATGACAAAGGGTTTTAAATATGGTCTTGCTTTTGCCTTGCTCATCGTGCTTGGACTATCCTGGTTATTGCAGCCAGAGGAATTAGCGCCCGAAACCTGGCATCGCGCGGATAAGCAGGCTTTTGGTGCTTATGTCTTACATCGCTATTTAAAAGACTATACCGGCCAGGAGGCCCAGTCCATGTTTATTCCCTTTAAAGAGGATGAAGATGCGATCTATGGCCCCAAGGCTAATTTGATATTTATTAGTCATGGCCTGGGTATTACCGAGCAAGACTGGGAAGCCATAGAGGCTAAAATTGAAGAGGGGAGCACTGCCATTATGATGGCCTATCAGTGGCCTCAGTTTTTGGCAGACTATTTAAATCTTGAAACAGACGGAAACTTGGTTAATCAGGCTGTGAACTCCTTGAAAGAGCTTAATCAGACCGATGACTCCATTCATTTCATAAATTCTCAATCCTTTCCACCAAAGCCTATTCCATATCCCATTAAAGCCATGCCCATGAGTTTTAAAGGAGAGGCAATGGGAGATAGCAGTTTAGAAGCAGAGATTTTAGCCCTGAATAAATCCGGCAGGCCTGTTTTACAGTTGTATGAGATTGGGGAAGGGCGCTTACTTTGTGCAACCAATCCTCTGGCCTTTAGCAATTACTTTATGATGAAAGAAGATGCCCGGGCCTATCCCAGCGGTGTGCTTTCCTATTTGCTTAAAGATGCTCCCAGCTATCACTATGAGTTTTACCATTTGGGGCGTATGGAGGCTAGAACCCCGATGCGAGCCCTGTTAAAGCATATTTCCTTGCGCGGGGCCTTATATATTTTGATCGCCCTGGGCTTAATCTATCTACTCTTTGGCGGAAAACGCAAGCAGCGAATTATTCCTGAAAAGTCCGGTTTCGAAAATGACAATCTCGAATTCCTCAATAGCCTGAGTGAGCTTTATCATCGCAATGCGCATCACCGCAATCTGCTGGAAAAGCGAATGATCTACTTTCAGGACTTTTTGCTGCGTAATTATCGTATCCGCCTTAAAGGCGAGGCCCAACAAAACTTCGATGAAGTGGTGCGAAAACTGGAGCCCGACCCTCAATTACTGGGACGTATTCGCAAGGCCTGGATGATTGCCTACTCCGAAACAGAAATATCGGCCACCAGCCTGTTAGAGGCCGAAAAAGCATTACAAGAATTTTATCAAGCACATCAATATGGAAGAAAACACTAATCCCGAATCAGATGCTTTTGAAAAGCGCGTAGACCTGAGTCGATTTAAAGCATCGCTGGAAAGGGTGAATGAGCAAATCGGATCCTATATCGTTGGGCAAGGCAAGGCAGTAGAGCTTTTGCAGGTTGCGCTTATCGCAGATGGTCATGTCTTGATTGAAGGAGTGCCTGGAATTGCTAAAACTCAATTGGCCAAGCTTATGGCCCGTGCCCTGGATTTAGATTTTTCGCGGGTGCAGTTTACACCGGACCTTATGCCTTCCGATATTTTAGGGACATCCGTATACAACCAAAAACAAGGGGAGTTTGAGTTTAAGTCCGGACCGGTTTTCTCCAATGTGGTATTGGTCGATGAGATCAATCGGGCCCCAGCCAAAACTCAGGCTGCCTTATTTGAGGTGATGGAAGAAAGGCAGGTAACCATTGATGGGCATCAGCATAAAATGGATGAACCCTACTTGATTTTAGCTACCCAAAACCCCATCGAGCAAGAGGGAACCTATCGTTTGCCGGAAGCGCAGTTAGACCGATTCCTTTTTAAAATTTCTATGGACTACCCTAGTCTGGATGAGGAGTTTGAGATATTAAAATTGCATCAATCCCTGCAAAGCAAGCCAGAGGATATGATTCAGAAGGCCCTCTCCAAGGAAGACATTCAGGAATTGCGCGCCACGGCCAAACAGATTCATATTGAAGAAGATATTTTACGCTATATCGCCGCGATTGTAGATGCTACACGCAATCAAGGTTCCTTATACCTTGGGGCTTCACCACGGGCTTCCCTGGCCTTATTAAATAGTGCCCGTGCGCTGGCCGCTATTCAGGATCGGGATTTTGTGAGTCCGGATGATATTCGTTTCCTCGCCGCACCCGTTTTAGCGCATCGGGTAATTCTTAGTCCCGAACGTGAGATGGAAGGCTTAAGCAGTGTAGAGGTGCTTGATCAAATTGTAAGAAGCATCAAAGTACCCGGTTCTTGAAGCTGATTAGGAATCTATATTTCGGACCTAATTTTTATCGAATTACAGGTCTTTTAATCGGGCTTTGGATATTAGCTTACCCCTTGCCTTTCCTGCTATTTCCGGTGCAAATCATTACCGTCCTATACGCAGTTGTATTGCTCTGGGAAATAGTTTATCTCTTTCGGCGCGAAGCTAATATTGAAGCGCATAGGGAAGTGTCGGATCGATTATCAAATGGCGATGCCAATCTGGTGCAAATCAAAATCTTGAGCCTTTATAACAGTCCCGTAAAAATTGAGGTCTTGGATGAAATTCCCGCCCAATTTCAATTGAGGAATCATTCCTTTAAAGCTACAATTCAACCTTTGGAAGAATTAACTTGGGACTATCATTTACGCCCGGTTAAACGCGGGCCCTACGAATTTGGGAAACTGCGGATTTACGTTTCCTTTTTAAGTCATTCCATTCAACGTGCTTTGGTTCATGATCTTAGTCGCACGGTAAAAACCTATCCTTCCTATCTGGATTTACGACGCTATGAATTAATGGCCTTTAGCGATCAATTGCGTTTGCAAGGTCAAAAAAGAGTGCGCCAAATTGCAGTGAGCAAGGAGTTTGAGAAGATTGACAAATACGTAGAAGGCGATGATTACCGCCGTATTAACTGGAAGGCCACTGCGCGTACCGGCGATTTAATGGTGAACCACTATCGAGATGAGCGCAGCCAAAACATTTTGATGGCCATCGATAAAGGTAGGGCTATGAAAATGCCTTTCGGCGGAATGAGCTTGTTGGATTATGCCATTAATGCCAGTCTCATGATTAGCAATGTGGCTTTAAAGAAAGGCGATCGAGCGGGAATGGTAAGCGTTCAAGATAAAGTGCAGGGCCAGGTGCTGCCCGAATCGCGTGCCAGTCAGATGATGCGCATTATGGAAGCCTTGTACGCGGAGAAAACGGCCTATAAGGAAACGGATATGAGGGCCTTATACCGCTGGTGCAGTTACCGCCTTAAGGAGCGCAGCTTAATTATGCTCTACAGCAATTTTGAATCCTTGCATGCCCTAAAACGACAATTGCCCTATCTAAAATTGATTAATCGCAGCCATCGTTTATTGCTGATCTTTTTCCTGAATGAAGAAGTGGAAGACATTAGTATGAAGGAGGCCAATAACCTTCAGGAAGTATATCGAAAAGCACTGGCCGAAGATTTCGTTTTGGAGAAACGCCGTATTGCCCATGCCTTGCAAAGGGAGGGGATTCAAACTTTATTGACCCGCCCTGAAGACCTCAATATTAAAGCCCTCAACAAGTATCTGGAGATTAAGCAGCGGGGTTTGATTTAAAGCACATTGTAGAGATCGGGCAAGAGCCATTCACTGCTATTACCTGCAGCGTCCTTCACCTCCAATTTCACTTTAAAACTGGTTCCTGCTTGATAACTACTACTACCGGGAATAGCATGGAAGGAAGAAGCATTGCTCTGTCCTGCTAAGTCGATACTATGACTGTAGATATCAGAGCCCAGACTTCCATTCCATTCAATTAAACGGATTTTGAGTTCATCCAGGGCTTTATTGTCTTGCAGCACATAGCTTATTTCAAAGAGAACACTAGGGTTTTGACTAAGCACCCCATTGGTTTGAGCATCCAATATTTGGGGTTTTTCGGTATCGGGATCCTGAACCACAAAGCTTTGTTCTAATATGCTCTCCTGACCATCTTCATCGCCGGCCTTAACCAGAATATAATTACGACCGGTGATATTCAGCGTGCTGGGCACCAATGCTTGGAAACGCAGCTCATCATTCATTCCTGAAATCCCTCTTTGGGAAAAGTGATATACGGTATTGCCTCCCGTTTCCGTACCCAGGGTAACTTCGGTAAAGGTCAGTCCGCTGTCGTCGGAGTAGACAATATGCACATCAATGCTATCGGATAAATTTAGAGTGTCGCTGGGGCTGATAATGCTGATGATTGGACTGGGGTTTTCTTCGGTGCCACCAACCCCACAACTGCTAAGGCCTAGGCTCAATCCAGCCAGGCTAGCTAAAAGGAATCTAGTCTTCATCATGACTGTCGATTAAGCGATTATCCAATTTTTTCTGTGAGTTTACGGCCCCTAATTCTTGGAGCTTTTGAGCGCGGGTAACCAGACTGCCACGACCTTCACTAAGCTTATTCATAGCCGCATCGTAGGTCTTTTGGGAGGTAGCCATTTGATTTCCCAGTTTCATTAGGTCATCGGAGAAGTTCACAAACTTGTCGAACATGGCTCCTGCCTGACGGGCAATTTCCTCCGCATTTTTATTCTGAGCATCCTGGCGCCAGATATAGCTAATAGTCCGTAGGGTAGCAAGCAGGGTTGAGGTGCTCACCAGCACAATATTCTTTTGCAGGGCCTTATCAAAGAGTTGAGGGTCTTCGGCTAAAGCCAAATGCAAGGCCGGTTCATTAGCCACAAAGAGCATCACATAATCCGGTTGATTAACCCCAGGGAGATCCTGGTAATTTCGTTTGCTCAGGCTGTCGATATGCCCATGGATGCTCAGCAGATGCTCCTTCAGAAAGCGCGTTTTCTCGGCTTCTTCTTCGCTTTCTGTATAGCGCAGGTAGGCGGTTAGTGAAACTTTGGAATCCAGAATTAAATGCTTTCCATCGGGGAGATCGAGCAGGAAGTCGGGTCTTTGATTTTGGTTTTCACTGTTCTTAAAGTTCACCTCCTTACGATAGTGGATGTCCTTTTGCAGACCGGCCGATTCGAGGATGCGTTCTAATTGGTATTCACCCCAATTCCCCTGAGTTTTACTCTCCCCTTTAAGGGCCTGGGTGAGGGAATGCGCTTCGGCCTTTAGGCTGTGATTGAGTTCTTGTAAGCTTTTAATTTGCTGAATGAGCGCAGAGTTACGCTCGGCGCCCTCCAAATTGGTGCGACTTACTTTTTCTTGAAATTCCTTAATCTTTTCATTCAAGGGTTTTAAAATACCCTCAATGTTCTCCTTATTGGTTTGGGTAAAGCGCTCGCTTTTTTCTTCCAGGATCTTTTGAGCCAGATTTTGGAATTGCTCACTAAACTGTTTTTGGAGATCGCTTAATTCGGATTTCTGCTTCCTTAAACGCTCTTGGGCATGATCTACTTCGGCCCTGAGCCTGGCCTTATCTTCACTGTAAGATTGGATTTGTTGACGCAGATTTTGCAGCTCTGCTTCCAGGCTTTGGATGCGTTCTTCGGCGCTCTGTGCCTTAGATTGCCAAAGGGCCAAATCATTCTTCAATTGGTTTTTTTCGGCCTCCAGGGCCGGATGGGGTCTTTTTTGGTTAATCCACCAGGCCAGGGCAAAACCCAGAACAAAAGCCAGGGGGATAAAGAGATACACTAAACTCATACACTAAAATTATAGTAGAGGGTAAAGACACCTTTTAAGAACATTTGGGCGGCCAGCGAACCTACTACCAGACCCATAATACGGTTAAATACTTTGAGACCATTATCGCCCAAGGCCTTTTTTATAAAGGGCATGCGCTGTAAGATAATCAAGGCAGCTATGCTAACGATAATAATGGCCACAATTCCACTTACATAGTCCATCCAGGTAGTAGCCGCAATACTCATATTGATAATGGTGGTAAGCATACCAGCGCCTACCATTACCGGGATAGCCAAAGGCACCACGCTAATGTCGTCTCTTTTCTCCGCTGCTTTTTGATCCTTCTCATTATGATTCACTTTTTTGCCATGGCCTTGCACCATGTTTAAACCCATTATAAAGAGGATGGAACCCCCGAAGATGCGCAGACCGGCAGGTGAAATACCGAAGAATTGAAAGATATAGGTTCCCAGCAAGAATGAGATAATCATGGTGAGGAAAGCCGCTTTCATGGTCTTCCCGGCTACATGACGAATCTCTTCCCTAGGGGCGTTCTCATCTAAAAGTCCCAACATGATTACCCCTACCGATAAGGGATTCATAATGGTGAAGAGCGAAATACTGTCTGAAAGAATACTGCGTAAAAGGTCCAGAATCATTTGAGGGTTTTGAAGCATCAAAATAAGTAAATGCTAAGCAAACCTCTTCTTTATTGCGAGCCGGATTGCAGAATCTGTTTTTGGGACGCTTTCAATTCTTATTTTTGGGAGATGGACATCCAGTTCCCCAATCTAATCCACCATGCCATCCCCTTTTTTGTGGCATTTGTTCTGCTGGAAATCGTACTAACGGCTTGGCGTCGTATACCGACCTATCAAGCGAAGGACGCCTTGAGCAGTATTGCCATGGGCCTCGGCAATGTTGGCGTGGGCTTTATAAGCAAAGCTTTAATATTTGGGGCCTATACTCTGGTGTACCAGTTTCGGATTTTCACTTTGGACTTTAGCTGGTGGATGTGGATCTTGCTCTTTTTGGGAGATGATTTATCCTATTACTGGTTTCATCGTATTTCTCATAATGTGCGCTATTTCTGGGCCAGTCATATTGTACATCACAGTTCGCAGAATTACAATTTAGCCACGGCACTGCGTCAAACCTGGACCGGTGGCCTTACCGGAAGCTTTATCTTTTACCTCTGGTTGCCTTTCCTAGGCTTTCATCCGCTGGCCATTCTCTTCATGCACAGCATTAGCCTTTTGTATCAGTTTTGGATTCACACCGAGCTTATTGACCGCATGCCTCGCTGGTTCGAGTATATCTTTAATACCCCCTCCCATCATCGCGTGCATCATAGTAGCGATACTAAGTATTTAGACCGGAATCATGCCGGAATTTTAATTATCTGGGATCGGATGTTTGGCACTTTTATCGAAGAGGAAGAGCATCCCCATTACGGGCTTACCAAGAATATTCATAGCTTTAACCCACTGTATATCGCTACCCATGAATGGATTGCGATTTTTCAGGATATCCGAAAACACCCTAAATATTTCTGGTCCTACTTATTCGGTCCACCGGGCTGGAGTCATGATGGTTCACGAAAAACCAGTGCTCAGCTCCGTGCGGAAATGCAAGATTCTGAATGAGAACCTGGATAGGCATATTCCTAATGCTTTGCAGCATCTCCCTTTGGGGGGGAAAGCCGCCTGAACCATCTTTTAGTTTGGGAGCTTATAATCAGCGCCTAATTATGCAGCGGCCAGTGCCTAAAGGTGACTTCCAGCATATGGTGATCCCTTTTAAGCGAGTGGGGAATTTGATAATAGTGGAAGCTACGGTAGATGGTATTCGAGGAAACTTCATTTTCGACACTGGCGCACCTTATCTGGTGCTAAACGCTACCTATTTCCGTAATTATAAGGAGGAGGAAGGACATATCGCTACCGATGTCACCGGTAAGCTCAATACCCAGCGAACCACCGAGGTGGAGCGACTCAAGGTAATGGGTATGTACTATGAAAATTTGGAGGCTGATGTAAGCGATTTATCCACTATTGAAAACAAGAGAGGCATTCAGGTTTTGGGACTGCTGGGGGTCAATCTCTTTATGCGGATGGAGATCGAGATCAATCTGCAAGATGAACAATTAATCGTGTATCGCATCGATCGTGAAGGTCGACGTTTAGAGCAGCCTAGCTACCGAATGGAAGGCGATTATCATAAATCTTTCGAACTGCGGAATAATGCCATTATCGCCAGTGGTACCATTGCTGGTCAAAGCCTGAATTTTTGTTTCGATACCGGTGCTGAGGCTTTATTACTGGACAATGATTTGGATGAAGAGGTGTATACCGAAATGCGCATCGTGCGGCGATCAACCTTAAACGGTGCCGGGGGTTCCAGTACTGAGGTGCTGTTTGGTGCCTTACGGGAAATGGAATTTGGACCTAAGTTAAAAAGCTGTCAGGTGATGATTGCCGACCTGGAAGAAATTGGTCGGGCTTACGGTTTTCCGGTGGATGGATTTGTGGGCTATGATCTCTTGCGAATGGGCTCAGTCTGTATTAATTTTAAGACTATGGAACTTATTGTCAATGTTTTTAAAAAGGAGCATGAATAGGATAATTGGAATAGTACTCCTTTTGATTGGTACCACCTTTAGCGCTTTAGGGCAGGATAAAGGTATCGCCTATAAAATCGTGGGTAAGGACCTGTATTGCTCCATCGATCGCTCTTTGCCTCAAAGTCAAATCGACAGCCTATTGGGCACCTGTGATATCGACTTTAATAATTTGGAAGCCATGCTGCGCAGTGGAGAAAGCAGTGCCGACCATTGGCAGGTTGAGGCCATTGAGCCCCATCGTATTGTCCTTAAAAAACCCTTGAAAAGCCTCACGGGTAAAGCGGGAAACCAGAAGGACCTTATTGTGCTCCTTAATGAGGAAATTGAGTCCACGGTAGAGGATTACCGTTTTGGCTATAATATGTTCCACAAGCCGGCGGTGATTGAGCTGGATAACGGCTTAACGCGATTTTTTCTCAAGGTAGAAGGAGGCAAGCCCCATGGGATTTTTATTAGTGGCACCTTTAATGAATGGAGCACCAGTGCCAACCCCATGGAACCTTGTGATAGTGGCTATTATGTCGATTTAAAATTAGGCGTGGGCCCACATTATTATAAGTACATCGTAAATGGCTATTGGCTACTCGACCCTCGAAACCAATTGAAGGAATCGGACTGGGAAGGCAATGAAAATTCAGTGTATTTCAAATGCAATTATACCTTCCGCTTAAAGGGCTATACGAATGCCAACAGAGTGAATTTGGCGGGTTCCTTTAATGATTGGAATGATAATCGGTTTACCCTGCGCAGGGTGCCGGGCGGTTGGCAGCGTAAATGCTATGTAAAGGAAGGCACCCATGCCTATAAGTATATAGTGGATGGTGAATGGATACTTGATCCGGATAATCCGGTAAAGCGCGATGACGGCGCTGGTAACCAGAACTCATTTATGTCGGTAGGCGATAGTATAGTATTCTATTATCCCCGCGATTTGGATGCTCGCTTTGTGGTTCTCAGCGGCAGCTTTAATGGCTGGAATGCCGAGGAGTTGCGTATGCAGAAAACCGACAGTGGCTGGGTATTACCTTATGTACTGGCAGCGGGTAATTATGAGTATCGCTTTAGAGTAGCAGATAAAATGGAATGGCAAATGGACCCTTTAAATCCGATTAGTTCCGGACCCTATGAAACCAAGAATTCCGTCGTAAGTGTAAAGGCCAATCATCATTTTTTCTTCCCTCGTACACGTGGGGTGGATGAAGTAATCTTAACGGGTGATTTTAATGGCTGGAATGAGCATGGCTATTATATGGAGCGTCGTGCGGATGGCTGGCATGCAGATCTGTATCTGCCGAAAGGCAAAACCCGCTATAAGTTTATTGTAGACGGGAAATGGATAAAGGACCCTTCCAATCCGCTCTTTGAACCCAATGAATACGATGGCTATAATTCCGTGATCTGGATGAAATAAGTCTCTAACAAAAAAGGAGCACCCCTGCAGGTGCTCCTCTCGTCGTAAACCATGTCAGTCATCTAAAGCGAGATAACTGATTGAAGAAAAACAGAATTAATCAGGCCATACCGGTTTGAAGCGTCTCTTCGATTTCGGTGTTCAGCTCCTCTCGAGGGGTTTCTACTAATTCGATCTTTTGCTCTTTATCCCATCCAAAACGAGCCATCACCCGGTCGAAGATGTAATACACCAAGGGCACTACAATCAGGGTTAAGAACATAGAACTGGTGAGGCCACCAATCAGCACCCAGGCCAATCCGTTTTTCCATTCGGCCCCGGCACCACTGGCCAAAGCAATAGGCAGCATACCAATTACCATCGCCAGGGTAGTCATCAAGATGGGGCGAATCCGCACCTGAGTAGCGCGAATCAGCGCATCGCGTACTTCCAGTCCACTTTCCTTCAATTGATTGGTAAAGTCAACCACCAGAATAGCATTCTTAGCCACCAAACCAATCAACATAATCATCCCCAAAATGGAGAATATACTTAAGGCATTGCCGCTTAAAGCCAAGGCTAAGAGGGCTCCAATCACCGCCAAGGGTAAGGAGAACATCACCACCAGTGGATAAGCGTAACTATTGTAAAGGGCTACCATAATCAGGTACACCAATACCAATGAGGTTAAAAGGGCCAGCAATAGGCTACCGAAGGCTTCCGCCTGATTTTCGAGATCACCTCCCATGCTGTAAGTCAATCCGGCGGGGAAGTCAATATTCGCTAATTGGTTCTGGATTTCCACCCCCACGGTACCGACAGGTCGACCAATAACCTGAGCCGAAACCGTAATGGTAGGCACCTTATCACGACGATTAAGCTGAGCAGGCCCAGAGGCTTCAATAACACTGGCAAATTGATCCAAGCGAATTTGATCGCCCTTAGTGTTCATCAGCACCAGGCTTTGGATATCTTCAATCCTTTGACGGTCAAATTCATCCAGAAGGATATTGATATCATATTCATTGTCACCATCGCGGTATTTGGATTCTTGCACCCCATTAAAGGCGGTACGCATGGTTCCTCCCACCAATTCGAGACTTAAACCTAAACTTGCCATTTTATCACGGTCGATCTGCACTTGAATCTCAGGGTTCCCGTCTTTTAAGCTGCTTTCCACCTCGGCGGTACCTTGCACAGATTGCACGATCTCCATCACCTTATCGGCATAGCTCTTCATTTGCTCCGCTTCGGATCCACTCAATACAATTTGGATGGGAGCCTGGGTTCCAGAACCTACCAAAGAGGCAGGGACGGCCTTAAACTTGGCTCCAGGGATATTCTCTTGCAAGGCAATTTGCAACTGGCGAGAGAAAATGGGTGCGGTAACCGTACGTTGATCAGCATCGATCATCTTTACACTGAGTTCCGCTACATAAGGGGTATTGGTATTCCCGGATCGGCTGCCAGACTGTTGTCCAACTACAGTAGAGATTTCCTTTACTTCCGGGAATTGACTTACGAAGTATTCGGCCTTTTGACTGAGGAGGTTGGTTTGGTGCAAACTGGCCTTTTTGGGCAATTCAATTTGCATTAAGAACTCCCCACGGTCGCCGGCCGAAACGAATTCCGAACCAATAAAGCCTTTAGTTACCAGGGTAAAGGAGCCAATAAAGAGAGCAAAGGTGATGGCCAAAACCACCAGCTTATGTTGGAAAGACCATTTTAAGGCCTGAGTCATTCCCTCCTCAAAGCTCTTGAGCACTCCCTCGAACCAGCGAATAAAGTTCCCGATAAGGCCCTTGCTTTTTAAATTGGACAAACGCGAGAAACGTGAGGCCAATAATGGGATCAAGGTAAAGGCCACTAATAAACTCAGCAGGGTACTAATGGCAACGGTTAAGGAGAACTGACGGAGTAAGTTTCCGATGATACCGCCGGTTAAAGAGATCGGCACGAATACCGCCACAATTACCAGGGTAATGGAAATTACGGTTACTCCAATTTCACGAATACCATCATAGGCCGCTTGGAAGGGGCTTTTACCCATTTCCATGTGGCGGTAAATATTTTCAATTACTACAATCGCATCATCTACCAGGATACCAACTACCAAGGAGAGGGCTAAAAGGCTCATCAAATTGAGGGTAAAGCCCAAAAGCATCATCGCCGTGAAGGTGGCTATAATGGAAGCGGGTACTGATACCATAACAATTACAGCATTCCGCAAGCTGTGCAGGAATAAAAGCATAACCAGGGCCACCAGAATTACAGCAAAGAAAAGGTCGTGAATAACCGCATCGGCCGCTTCGAGGGTAAAGTCGGAGCTGTCTTTGGCTATGGATATTTTAAGATTCTTATCGGCATAAGCCTCTTCCAAATCGGCAATAATTTCCTTGGTGGCGGCACTAACCTCTACGGTATTGGCATCCCCCTGTTTACGGATGTTAAGACCAATGGCATTTTCGCCGTTTACACGGGATAAAATTTCCGCTTCCTTCTCGGTGTCTTGCACTTCGGCAACATCTCCCAGTCGGATCACGGAGCCATTGGGCATGCTTCGTAATACCAGAGCCCGAATTTGATCCAGCGAATGGTATTTCCCGCTCAAGCGGATTAGGGTTTGCGTTTCGTCATCACTAATCTTACCGGTAGGGAAGTCCATATTGGCATTTTGCACAATCTGACTCAATTGCAGCAGGCTAATGCCGTAGGTTTCCAGTTTATCGGCGTTGATATTGATGCGGATTTCACGCGCCTGACCACCAATTACATCTACCTGCGCTACTCCTTCAATTTTGGAGAGCTGAGGTTTTAGCTTTTGATCAATAAGGTCATAAAGCTCTGTTCCGGAGAGGTCGGCGGAAACGCCCAGGTTCATAATGGGTAAATCACCCAAATCGAATTTACCTACCGATGGTTGTTGGGCATCATCGGGTAAGTCGTTAACCATGGCATTAATGTTCCTTTGGGCCTCTTGCATGGCTTGGTCTACATCTACATCTTGCTTTAGCTCGATGGTTACAATGGACACACTTTCCATGGAGGTAGAACTCAGCCTGTCCAAACCCTCGAGGGTCGAAACGGCATCTTCAATTTCTTTGGTTACCGAGTTCTCCACCTCAGTAGGCGAAGCCCCGGGATAGATGGTAGAAACGGTAAGAATAGGGGTGCTCATATCGGGCAGCAGCTCGTAGTTGAGCGCCTTATAACTAAAGGACCCGGCACCGATGAGTAGGGTAAATAGCACCACCACCAAAGTGGGGCGGAGTATGGAAGTTTTGGTAATCTTCATGAGAAATTAGGCCTTTAGTGTAGCACTTTAACTTTAGTGCCGTCTGTCAAATTGATTTGACCGCTGGATACCACTTGATCCTGGCTGCTTAAACCACTGATGATCTCCACCCAGGGACCATGACTGGCACCTACTTCAATATTTTTAAGCTCAGCTGTTTCGCCTTTCACCACAAAAACCTGAGGATTTTGCAGAGAACCGGCCAAAGCATTACGGTCTAAGTATAAGGCCTCTTCTTTTTGCTTAAAGTGGAAGTGGGCCGTGGTGTACATACCAGGCTTTAATTTTTGGGCAGCTGAGTTCAGAAGTTCGATTTCCACATTATATTTCAAGGAAGCATCGGCTTTCACTGCGATGGCCGAAACAATGCCTTTAAAACTTTCACCTGCATAAAGGTTGCTGCTAATCTCAACGGTATCTCCTTTTTGGATGCGTAGGATATCGCGAGCGGTAAGTTTTACATTGAGTCGTAATTGTTGATCGTCAACAATCTCATAAAGCTTTGCGCCTCCCCCAATATAGGAGCCTTCCTGGATGAAATCATCATTGATGAAGCCACTAGCAGTTGCACGGATATAGGTATTGCTTAAGCGCTTTTGAGCCGATTTGTACTGGGCCTCAGCGTTTTTAAGACCAATGCCAATATCTTCTAACTGACGTTGGGTAACTGCATTTTGCTCAGCCAATTTGGAGAAACGCTCTTGATCCGCTTTAAGCTTAAGATAGTTTGCTTCGGTGGCGGCAACTTCCGCTTCGAGCAGGTCATTTTCTACTTCGGCTAAAAGATCGCCTTTGCTTACGGTGCTTCCTTTTTTACGTAGCACGCGAGTTACCCGACCTTGAGTTTCGGAAATCACCATAAGGTCTGTTACCGGCTCCAATTGGCCATCGGCAGTGGTTTCTTCTTCCAAAACTTTGCGACTAGCCTTGGTGGTTTCTACCGGAATAGCATCGCTGCTGATTTCAGAGAGTTTAGCGTTTTCGGCCATTTCCACCTTATTGTTGTAGAGTTGGAAAGCCATCAGGGCCAGGATGGCCACTCCGCTTAAGATTAAAAGAGCTTTTTTCATGATCGAATTATTTAGGTGTTTTGAAGTATTTGTTGAATGCGTCCCAGGGATTTAAGCAGATCGAGTTCCGAACGCTTGAATTTGAGAACCTCGTTGTAGTAATTGGTTTGGGCAGAGCGGAAGGCCTGCTCGGCATCCAGTAATTCGGTAAGGCCGATTACTTCCTCCTGATACATTTGCTGGGATTGCTCGTATACCTTGCGGGCCAATTCTTTATTGTCGGCTTGGGCAGATACCGAAGCAAAGCTGTATTGCAATTGCTTGCGGGCATTTTCAGTTTGCAGGTCCAGCTGACTGCTGGCATAATCTTTTTGCAGTTGGAGCTTGTCGATCTGTAATTTATTCTGTTGAATTTTATGGTGTTTGGTACCGCCATCGAAAATGGGAACTTGCAGCTGTACACCAATGACCGTTTGTTGGAACCAGGGTTGGTTGCCATCAAAGAAATTGAACTCATTGCGTTGGGCTTGCCAGCTTTGCTGACCAAAAAGGGCCAGAGTAGGATAATAGCCAGCGCGGGTAACTTCGAGATTTCGGAGATTAAGCTTTTTCTGTTTTTCCAGTATTTTAAGCTCAATAGGGCTTTGGCTTTCGTAACTGGCCAGGCTTAAGCTGAGATCCTCCAAGTCTAAGGGTTCCTCCAGACTGAGCTCAGCGGTGATAGGTAAACCCATTAAGAGCTTGAGGTAGTTCACTTGCTGATCGCGTACCGCTCGCAGTGATTGCAATTGGGTAGCCAGATTGGTTTTTTGCACGGTGATCCGATCCAATTCATTAGCGGTGATCATCTCATTTTGATAGCGGGCCAACATCACCTTGCTCATCTTATCGAGGGTAAGAAGGTTACTGTCTAAAGAGCGAATCTGGGCTTCAATTTCCAAAGATTGATAATAGGCGCTGGCTACTTGATAAATTAGATCTTCTTCGGATTTAATTTTGAGCAAGGCATAGAGTTCACGGCTGTCTTTAGCTGCTTTTAAACCACTAAACAGCTCTTGACTGTAAAGTAATTGCGAGGCTTTAATAGTTCCGCTGGTATTGTAGGTGGTACCAAATTGAACCGGAATTTGGGTGCCGGGCATGCCTACAATTTCACCTGGCAAGAGCTGGGTGGGTAGATTCGGAAAACCTTGAAACTGACCTTCGGCCTCAATTTGAGGTAGGCCGGAACTGCGAATTTCTTTGATTTGATATTCGGAGATTTCCTGGTCATAGGTGGCTTGTTGCACCTCGGCATTATGCTCCAGCGCAAATTGCAAAGCTTGCTGCAGGCTTAGGCTTTCCTTGGCTGCCTGGGCTGAAGTGGCAGCGGGCATTAGCATGAGCCCGAATCCAAGAATAAAGAGCCGGACTGGCTTGATTTTCATAACACTTAGTTTTAGTTTATTCAGTAAAAACCAATTAGTTCAGGAAAAAAAGAACTAAAAGGAGAAAATTTTTTAGTCCTTAGATTTTTCCCATTCTAAATAGAGTTCGGGTAGGTGTTGATTCATAAAGCGCATAAAGCTGATCGCTTCGCGAAGATTTTCATTAAACTCGGGTGTTTCTTTTGTGCGATTTTCCAAAACTTCTTCCAAAATGGCCGAAACCTGGGTAATTCTTTCAAAGGCGGTTTTGGCTTCTTCACGCCAGGAAACCAGGCGGTTTTTAAAATAGCGTTTGCGATCACCAGGCTGAGTGATATACTCAATCCTATTCATGGTGAGCAGCATATTGAGCGCATTACTGGTAGCACTTTTACTGAGGTTTAAGGTCTCCCGGATGCTATCAAAACTCAAAGCCAGTTCGGGAGAAACCATCAGTAAACCTAAGATCCGAGAAGGTGCAGGGGGAATCCCGCTTTTCTCATGACTTACACCCAGTCGCTCAATTAATTCGCGTTGCTTACTGCTTAATTCTACTTTATTCATCATCTTCAATGATGGGACAAAGGTAATTGGTTTTTTTGGTTCTCAAAGAAAAGAACCAATAAATTTTGTTGAAAGGGGCAAAGCTTTAAAGCCGCCCCTTTCAAAATGCAGTGTTTAATACAAATTAGCTTTCACCTCATAACCATTGATCAAGATGTGGTAAGCTTCCTCTTTTTTATAAATCGGACTTTTTTGGCTTAGATTGATCAAAGTGTTGTTGCCGTTTTTCATCACCTTACTATCTACGGCTTCAGTAGGAAAGTCAACTTTTCCATACTGCAAAGAGGCGGTAAGATCAAATATGGCGGCTTCCGTATTGATGGCCACTTTTAGGTATTTACCATTGATGCTAATTTCTCCACCCGGACCTTGAAGCTTGGCAATATTTAAGTCGCATTCATAACCTTCCAAATGGTAGTTTTTCTCCAGCTTGCCAATATTGTGTTGACTGTACTTACTATTGCCGGCATTAAAATCTACTACCGAACCAACATTCACTTTATCCTCGTAAGATTCTCCAACCGTAATGATATCTGCTTTTTCAAATTCATAGCGACTGTATTTCGAATTGCTTAAGGTTACGGTCTTAACCTCTCGAATGGCAAAACGACTTTCGTAGGTGTTAACTTTCAAATCTTGCATGCGGTCAGTTTTTACGTGACTGTACTTCAAGTTTCCTTCCAGGCGATCAATTTTAAGGGCTTCAATTTCACTTTCGTAGCACTCTATTTTTAGTTTCCCAATTTCGGTGGCTTGCAGGTTACTGTACTTAATGTTTAGAATGAGTTTACCGATGCGCTTAGCCTGTATATCATTTTCATAAAGGTTAATCGATCCTTTATCCAGATTTTGAATGCTGGCTTTTCCATAACGCAGGGTGAGTTCTCCCTTATGGATATTATTCACCGCAAAACGACCGCTGTACTGTTCCAGCGTAAACAGGTTTACATCCCCATTAATGCGGAGGTCGCGGTAGGAGTGTTTAATTTTAAGCTTACCCTGAGCTGGCATTTTGATATGATACTGAAACTGTACTTCCTCTCGAGAGAAGGTAGTATTGACAATGATAAAGTCTTCCCAACCGATTTTCACTTTACTGGGCATACAGTGATAGGTATTGATATACACAGAATTCCCAGATTTGCTTACACCGTCACTTACCTTTTGCTGAAAGGTTTTTAGAAATTCCTGGATTTTATCCTCATGCTCCTTCCCGCGAAAGCGAAATACCGCTTCTACTTCAATACGGGGCTCATCCCAAACATCAATAATGACGTCGGTATTACTGGCGTCAATTTCAATGTCGGAATCTACGGCCACGTCAATTTTAACGTGGGCCGTTTTTTCAATTTTAATGGCCTCCTTGGCCAAAAGCGGACCCAGGCAAAGGCTAAGGGCCAGACTATAAATTAATGTTTTCATTTTGTACTTGTTTTTGGTTTCGTTCCAGTTCCATTTGAATGCGTTGTAAGAGACGCAGTCTTTTTTCATAATTGTCGATGAGAACCGTAATCAGTTCTTCTCGAGGCACTAACTCATCGATATCGTCTCGATAGCGTTGATTGATTTTTTCCAGTTCGGCTAATTCCTCAAAAACCCATTCGTACTCTGGCTTTTGCCGAAGTTGATCCAGATCTAAATGCGACTCAATCATTTTCAAATCGGCCTGATAGCCCTCTTCTTGCTTCAAGAAGCTTTGGGGCAAGAGGCTTTCGGGTTCGGGCGGCAATTGTTTTTCTGGATAGAACCACCAAATGCTGGCACCTAAGATGAAGGCAGCGGCAATAGTCCAGGGTCTAAAGTTTCGGGCTTTCGATTTTTCGGGAATGGACTTTTTCAATTCAGTCCATATTCCTTCCGGGGCTTCCGCCTGATCGAATTCAGTGCGGTGCTCCTTCATCCAATCATCGAGTTTCATAAGCCGATTTTAAATGATTTTGAAGCAAATTTTTTGCGTAACGCAGCTGGGTCTTGGAGTTGGATAAACTCGTATTCAGCTCTTTGGCAATCTCTGCATGACTGTATTCCTCGAGGTAATACAATTGAAAGATTAAGCGGCATCCGGCTGGCAATTGCATGATGGCGGCATTGATTCGACTAAAAGGCAAATCGGGCATTTCCAATTCTTCATGGCTGGATTCGAAGTCGGGAACTTCTTCCAAGGAGATGAAGGGTTTTAAGTCCTGCCGCAAATGGGCCAAGGCCTTATTAATGGCGATGCGCTTTAACCAGCCACCAAAGGCTAGCTCGTTTTCGAGCGAATCAATCTTTTCGAAGGCCTGGATAAAGCTGTCCTGCAAAAGGTCTCTTGCAATATCCTCCCGCGGAATAATGCGCAGTATACTGTTGTAGGTGGCCCGGGAAAAGTTTTGGTACAGCTGAAAGCCGGCCAGTTGATTTCCCTTGCGCATTTGGCGGATAGTCTTCTTGAGGTCGATGCTCATTAGGGGCATTTACACCCTTAGGATGCGGATGATTTCCAAAGGTTGTAAAAAGGAGGGAATTTTTTTAGCCTATGAGCTGGCCAAAGCCTTTTAGGTGGGAAATAAAAAACCCCGTCTCGGAAAAACCAAGACGGGGCTACCAAATGTAACCTACTAATGAACTATTTGGTGATGATCAGTTTCCGGCTCTCAGCGAATTGATCGTTGGAGACGGTAATAAGGTAAATGCCATTTTTCAGCATGCTGAGGTCGAGCTCGGCATGATTCAAATTGCTGGTATTCGTATGTAAAATAGTACGACCATTAAGATCAGTAACTTGAAGGTTATGGGTTTCGCCATTAAGGCCTTCTAAGCGTACCAAGCCCTTGCTGGGGTTAGGAGCGAGGCTGAAATTGCTCATGCTGTTTTCGCTTAAACCTACATTAGGATCGAATTCAATATCGTCTACATAATAGGTTTTAGCGCCTACGGCAATACCTGGTGTTCCGAAGTTCGGGAATACCACCACCACATCATAAGTTTGACTCAAATCCAGAGCAGGAGTACCGGCGCTGTTATTGGCAAAATTGAAGTATAAGGTTTCCCAGGCTCCGGCCACAGTAGTAGTAGCCACAGTTTCGCAAGTGATAGTTCCATTGGCGGAATTTTCAACTTTTAAGAGGAAATCGGTACCGGCATCAGGCGACCAAACGCGCATTTTCATGCCAGTTTGATTGGCAACGAAAGGAATGGGGTTTTTCATACCACCGGTAGTTACGGTAATACCACCCCATACTTCTGCGCCGCCAGATTTGTCGATCTTCAATACCATATTGCTGGCATTAGTTGGATCAGCGGTTAAGCTATCCGAACAACCACCAAACTCGGTGGTAACATCGTAATCCACATTGGGGTCATCGAAGGTGATGGGTAAGTCGATGGTATCCAAGTTGGAAGGGGGCATAATCACGCCAAAGCTGATATCATCAATATAATAGGTCTTAGCACCAGCGGTAGCGCCATCTACACCAAAGTTGGGGAACACTACTACTTTATCGTAGGTATTGGCGTAATTGATGGCTGCCGTTCCAGCGGCTTGATTGCTGAAATCGAATACCAAGGTATCCCAGCCCGCAGCGATAGTGGTGGTATCTACAGTTTCAACTGAAATGGTAGGATCATTGGAATCCTCAATTTTCATGCGTACTTCAATACCTGCATCGGGAGACCAAATGCGCAGACTCATTAAATTGTCATTGGCAGTGAATGGTACGGGAGCAGATAAACCATTCTTGGTAACAACAATACCCGCCCAGGTTTGAGCAGCACCGTCCTTGGTAAACTCGGATACCATATTAGAAGGATCGGTTGGATCCACTACGATGGTGTCGGTACAACCACCAAATTCGTCACTGCTGTAATCAATGGCAGGGTTGTCGAAAGTGATCGGTAAAGAAGGTAGAACCGGGCCGGTAGAGGCAAATTGAATGTCGTCTACATAATAGGTTTTAGCACCAGCGGTAGCGCCATCCACACCGAAGTTGGGGAATACTACCACCTTATCATAGGTATTCGCAAAATTGATAGCCGCTGTTCCAGAAGCATGATTGGCAAAATCGAAGGTGAGGGTTTCCCAGCCATTAGCAAGGGTTGTGGTGTCTACCGTTTCTACGGAAATAGTAGGATCATTAGCATCCTCAATTTTCATACGTACCTCGATGCCAGCATCAGGGGAATACACACGCATGGTCATAGTGGTATTGCCTGAAGCAAAAGGTATGGGGTTAGCCAGGCCATTGGCAGAAAGGATGATGCCCGCCCAGGTTTGAGCAGATCCGTCCTTATCGATTTGGGTAACCATATTGGTAGGATCAGTAGGATCCGCAACAATGGTATCGGTACATCCGCCAAATTCCGAAGACACATAATTTACATTAGGGTCATCGAAAGTAATGGGGAGGTCCATTTGGCTGGCCGCGCCACAAGGTCCACAAGCTTCCCAACATACTACATCTAAAATGGTGTCGCCGCTAAAAGTTAAAGCGCGGTTAGTAAATCCACCGGTGGTGATGGTACAAGGTAAGCCTTGAGTGAGGTTTTCTTGATCATTCCAGCCATCAATGGTGAATTTATATTCGATCGTTCCGGCAGTTAAAGGAAGCGCAACTTCCCAAACGCCATCACCATCAGCATCCGACATGGGGTTACATGCGCCACACCAGTTGTTGAAGGTTCCATTTACGTGAGCCGAGGTAAAACCAGTTCCGGAATAGCCGGCCAGGTCTACCTTAAAGGTCACGGTGTCCGTTTGCGCCGATAGGCTAAAGGCCGCAAACAGAGCCATTAATAAGGTAATCTTTTTCATTAGTACTGAATTTGAGCTCTAATGTATAACTTTTGGTAAAAATGACATTAAGTATCCCAAAAAACTTTATTATTGCCTGAAAATGAGCACTAAGTCTTAAATGTGTGTTTTACACTTTTGGTAGCTTGTACTAAATGAAAATTTGGTATTTTTGAAAACGACATCAATCAGAATCATGGCTGAAAAGACTATAAGCGCGGTTCCCAAGGGTCAGAAATCCCAGTTTGCAGTTCCGTATTACGAGATATCCTACGACAAATTTTTTCAATTCGGTGTTTCCGTCGATTGTGTAGTCTTTGGCTACCATGAGAACCGCCTTAAAATTCTCCTTATTAAAAGGGGGGCCGCTCCATTTATGGGGATGTGGGCCTTGCCGGGAGACCTGGTTTATCCCAATGAAAATATTGATGTGGCGGCGCAGCGGATTTTACGCGACCTCACTGGGATTGATAATCTCTTCATGGAGCAAACCAAGGTTTATGGTCAGGTGGATCGTCACCCGGCCGGACGGGTAATCACCACTGGTTATTACTCCTTAATTGATATTGCCAAGCACGATCCACATGCTTCAGCTTGGGCTGATGGGGTGTATTGGATGGATTTGGATGAGGTGCCTAAATTGGCATTCGACCATAGTGATATCCTCAAAGATGCCCTGCAAATCTTGCAACAGCGGGTGCGTCATCAACCAGTGGGTTTTGAATTATTGCCCGAAAAATTCGCTTTGGCCGATCTGCAAGCTTTGTACGAGGCCATTCTGAATGAGAGTTACGATAAGGCCAATTTCCGTAAGCGTATCTTAAGTATGAATCTCTTGATCTCCCTAAAGGAGAACCAGAAAGATGTGCCGCACCGTCCGGCACGTCTCTATAAATTCGATAAGCAGCGCTACGATGAGCTGATTGCCAAAGGCTTTTCCTTCGAACTATAATCCTTCGCTAATCTGAGTAAATCTAACAGCCTATGAAAAAGGGTAATTCCGAATACGTATTTCTAATTGCCTTAATTGTAGCCCTGGGTGGATTGCTCATGGGTTTTGACGCTTCTGTAATTTCTGGAGTGGTAGGCTTTATAAAAGTCGAATTTGACTTGAGCACCCTGCAATTGGGTTGGTCGGTGGCTTCACTTACCGTTGCCTCAACTATGGCCATGTTTGTGGCAGGACCATTATCAGATCGATTCGGTCGTAGAGCGGTTTTGCGAATTGCTGCGATTTTATACGCCATTTCTGCCCTAGCTTCGGCCTTGGCTCCAGATTATAATACCCTGGTTATCGCCCGTATGATTGGTGGCTTTGGCGTAGGTGCTTCTTTGATCTTAGCGCCGCTCTATATTGCCGAAATCGCCCCCAAGGATAAGCGTGGACGCCTGGTTTCTTTTAATCAGTTGAATATCGTGATCGGTATTTCACTGGCCTTCTTTAGTAATTACTGGATTCTTCAACTGGGGAAAAGTGATGCTGCTTGGGTGCAAGATCTTGGCATTGATCAAAATAATTGGCGTTGGATGTTGGGTCTTGAGGCTTTACCCGCCATATTGTATTTCTTCGGCCTTTTTATGGTACCGCGCAGTCCACGTTGGCTGATGATGAAGGGCAATAATGATGAAGCCCAAAAAGTAATGAGTCGGGTGGCTGGCCAGGAGAAAGCCCTGGAAGAGTTGGATCGGATTCGTAAGAATATTGAGGAAGATAGTAAGGTTGAAAAAGCCAGTTTGGGAGAGCTTTTCAAACCTGGTCTGCGTCTGGTTATTACCATCGGAGTAGTAGTAGGCATATTACAACAGATTACCGGTATAAATGCGGTGTTCTTCTATGCACCAATGATTTTTGAGCAAAGCGGTTTAGGTACCGATGCCGCTTTTATGCAGGCCATTTTAGTGGGATTGGTAAACTTGGTTTTTACTATTCTGGCCATTCTTTTTATCGATCGCTTGGGTCGAAAGCCGCTCCTAACCTTTGGGGTGGCGGGCATCACTATCTCCATGCTGGTTTTAAGTTATGGCTTTAATAAAGCAACCTACAGTTTGGATGAACAGGCCATTGCTTCTTTGGAACACAAAATACAAGCAGCGGCTGCCGAAGAAGGGCAGGAGTTAAAAGACTTTGACGATTGGACTGAAGCCGAAAAGGCGGCTCTGGTTCAAGATAGTAAGATTAAGCCCATGCTAGCCAAGGACTTTAATAATGGTGACTTGTATTTAGCAGAGGTGGCGGCATTAATGCCTAATCTGGATATGGAAAGCCATCGTCAGGAATTCCTTAATTCGGCGATTCACCTCAATACCTATTTGATTTTAGTAGCCTTACTGGCTTTTGTGGCCTCCTTTGCGATTTCCATCGGGCCGGTAATGTGGGTGCTCTTTTCCGAATTGTTCCCCAATCGCATTCGCGGCATCGCCATTTCCTTTGTGGGGGTAATTAATTCTTTGGTAAGCACCATTGTACAGTTTGTATTCCCCTGGGAACTTGAAACGATTGGGAGTTCGCTCACCTTCCTCTTATTTGGATTATTCGCCTTTGCAGGCCTGATCTTTATCATTCGCAGCATTCCTGAAACCAAGGGACGTTCGCTGGAAGAATTGGAGAAAATCCTGATCAAAGAAGATTGATATGAAAGCTATTTATTTGGGAATTTTCAGCCTGGCCCTTTGGTCCTGCCAAGGACCTGAAAGTCCGGTCGAAAAGAATCCCCTGCATTTAAACGCTCAAGATTTAGGGGCGCCTCAAGACAGTCTTTTAATCGTTAAGGGCGGAGCCCAAATCGATTTCACACTCCCCATTACGGAGGCGGGTCGATATGAGGTGACATTAAAGGCCAGCAGCAGCGATAGTGCCCGAATTTGGATTGAAGATTATATCCATAATCCCGATGGACGCACTTATAATATCACGGGAAATATGCTGGCTCAAGTCGATGGCAGTTCAGTGAGTATTATGGGTAGTCCCCTCGATACCGGTAAGCATGCCATGCGCTTGCATGTTTCCGGCGGAAAAGCTCAAATTAAAAGCCTGTCTTTTAAGTTGATTAAGAGGCTCCAAAAAACAGCTGCGATTCATGAGCAGTCTATGGAAGGCGAGGAATGGGATTTGGTTTGGAGCGATGAGTTTGAGGGCTCGGGTTTGCCGGATAGCACGAAATGGTCTTACAATATTGGTAATTGGGGCTGGGGAAATAATGAGCCGCAATTCTATACCGAAGGACGGGTGGAAAATGCCCGTCAGGAAGATGGTAACTTAATTATTGAAGCGCGTAAAAATGATCAGGGACAAGCCTGGACTTCGGCACGTCTTACTACCCAGGGCAAGCATGCCTTTACCTATGGTCGAATTGAATTTAGAGCGAAAGTTCCTGTGGGCCGTGGAACCTGGGCTGCTGGTTGGCTATTGGGTGATGCCTATCGCGATGAGCTTTCCTGGCCTTATTGTGGCGAAATTGATGTGCTCGAATGTGTAGGCTTTGAGATTAATGACAGCAGCGGTTTGGGGAAGAATCATGCCACCTGCCATACTCGTGCCTATTACTTTAAACAGGGTAATCAGATTGGATCTGAGATTGCAGTCGACAGCATGAACTCTAAGTTCCATACCTACGCTGTAGAATGGTACCCCGATCGTATTGAAGGTTTTTTGGATGGCGAGCACTATTATACCTACGATAAGAATGCCAATGAATTGGAATGGCCTTTTGATAAGCCTCAAAACATTATCCTCAACCTCGCAGTGGGCGGAGGCTGGGGTGGTGCCCAAGGCATTGATCCCCAATGGGAAAAGCATCAGTATATTCTCGACTATGTAAGAGTCTATCAAAGGAAAGCGGCGGACTAATGAGGATCTTTAAAACATCCCTGATTTTAAGTTTTGCCCTGGTGGCCTGTCAACCACAGGAAACCGCTCCTGAATTGGAGGTTTACCAAAGTTCGGCTAGCGGAGATCGTTTAAAGAAGCTTAATGCGGCGGCTGGTCAGGCTGACTTTCAAATTAATTTGGATAGTACTCAGCATTTTCAGCGCATCGAAGGTTTTGGCGGGGCTATCACCGAATCAAGTGCGCATCTTATTCAAGCCCTTCCGGCAGATCAGCGCCAAGCGCTATTGGCGGCCTATTTTAGTGATACTGCCTCGGCCTATAATTTGGCCCGTCTGCATATCAATTCCTGCGATTTTTCTCTTTCCTCCTATGCCTATGTGGCTGAGGGCGATACCACCTTGAGCAGTTTTGATCTGGCTCCGGATCGCGATGATATCATTCCCACCGCCCTGCAAGCCCTGGCTTTGGCCGATGGGGATTTGCGCTTTTTTGCCTCTCCCTGGACTGCTCCACCCTGGATGAAGGATAATAAGCATTGGTACGGCGGCAAACTATTGCCAGAATATTATGATCTCTGGGCTCAATATTTTGTGAAATATGCCCAGGCTTACGCCGATGAAGGTCTGCCCATTTGGGGCTTTACCATCGAAAATGAACCCCTGGGCAATGATGCCAATTGGGAGAGCATGCATTTTAGTCCGGAAGAAATGGCTCAATTCATTAAAGGGCATTTGGCTCCGACTTTAAAGGCCGCAGGATTGGAGTCTCAGCTTTTTATCTACGATCAAAATCGAGGTAAAGAACTGGAAGAATGGGCCGATCATCTCCTAAGTGATACCAGCCTGCTTCCTGAAATTTATGGCACCGCGGTGCATTGGTATACCAGCACGTATAAGTGGTTCCCCGAATCTTTACAGCATACCCATAAACTAGCGCCTGGCAAGCAAATTTGGAATACCGAGGCCTGTGTAGATGCTGAAGTTCCACACTGGCAGGATGATGCCTGGTATTGGGAAAAAGAGGCGACCGATTGGGGTTATACCTGGGCTCCTGAAGCAGATAAGCCCGATCATCCCAAATATGTTCCCGTGTATCGCTATGCCCGCGATATTATTGGCTGCCTTAATAATGAGGTAAGCGCCTGGGTAGATTGGAATATAGTTCTGGATCGGCAGGGTGGACCGAATCATGCCTCCAATTGGTGTGTAGCGCCGGTGATTGTAGATACGGCCAGCGCGGAGATTTACTACACTCCGCTTTACGATGCGCTACGTCATTTTAGCCATTTCATTAAAGCGGGAGCCTATAAGATCCAAGCCGAATCGAATTTGCCGGAAGGCCTGCATTTTACCGCAGTTCGCAATCCGGATGGTAGTCTGGCAATAGTTGTTTTAAACACTACTAATCAAGAATTAAATATTGAACTGAAACTGGAAGATCAGCATTTGGGTTTAACGGCAATTGCGCCGGCAGCCCTACAGTCTCTGGTGATTCCGGTTAAAGGAAAAGCATAAATGAGGAAAGTAAAGCTGGGATCGCAAGTATTGCAAGCGCAGGCCATGGAAGCCAAAGGTGACTTTGTAAGTTTTGAAGGGCAAGCCTTTTACCGTATCCAAAAGGTAAATGCCATGCCTCCCTTTTTTATGACTTTGGTGAGTCCCTACGATCATTGGTTATTTGTGGCTAGTAATGGCGGTTTAACAGCCGGTCGGACTGAAGCCGAAAAAGCACTCTTCCCCTATTATACCGATGATAAGCTAATTGATAATGCTGCCTTTACCGGTCCGCGTACTTTTATTCGAGTAGAGAATAAGGACGATCAGAGCCTTTCCCTTTGGGAGCCTTTCGACCCTAATGAAAGGGGCTGGTATCAAATCGAGCGCAACCTCTACAAGAGCTTGCAAGCCGATCAATTGGTATTTGAAGAAATTAACCAAGATCTTCAACTGCGTTTCGCCTATCGTTGGGCCTTCTCACAAAAGCATGGTTTTGTGCGCGATTGTTGGTTGGAGAACCTATCCGATCAAAATCAAAAAATTGAATGTCTCGATGGTCTGGAAAACCTCTTGCCTTATGGGGTGGAAACCCTCATGCAAGATCGACGCAGTACCCTGGTAGACGCCTATAAAAAGAATGAGCTGGAACCCGAAACTGCTTTGGGCATATTCAGCCTTAGTTCCAATATTGTAGATAAGGCTGAGCCAAGCGAATCTTTAATCGCCAATGTAGTTTGGTCGCCGCAAAAGCCGGAACTCTGTCTCTTAAACAGTGCGCAGATTAAGCGCTTCCAGCAAGGTGCAGATTTAGAAGCAGAGACCTTTAGCAAGGCCCAAAAAGCGGCCTGGTTGGCTTTACGCCGATGGGATTTAAAGGCCGGGCAAAAAGTGCATTGGAGCCTGGTGGCAGAAGTAGGCCTATCCACCGCCAAGGTGCATAATTTAAAAGTGGAGCTGCAAGCTCCTGGAATAGCCGCCAGCCTGGAGAAAGAAATAGCCCAAAGTCGCCTGGAGCTCGAAAGTCTGGTGGCTAAGGCCGATGGATTGCAATGCAGCGCCAATGCCCTGGTGCAAAGCCGGCATTACAGCAATGTGCTCTACAATATTATGCGTGGTGGGCTTTTCGAATCGGGCTATCAAATCGATAGTCAGGATTTTAAGCAATACCTCAAACTTAGCAATCGGCCCCTGGCCCTAAAGGAGCAAAACTTGCTAGGCTCTTTGCCCGCTAAACTGACTTATTCGGAGCTTTTAAGCTTTGTTCAGAAAAGTGCTAATCTCGATTTGCGTCGTTTGGCCAGTGAATATTTACCCCTGAGTTTTAGTCGTCGCCATGGCGATCCCTCGCGTCCCTGGAATCGTTTTAGCATTCAACATTTGGATGAACAGGGGCAGAAAATTCTCAATTATGAAGGCAATTGGCGGGATATCTTCCAAAATTGGGAGGCCCTGGCATATTCCTTTCCTGCCTTTATCGAGGGCATGATTTTCAAATTTGTGAATGCCAGTACGGTGGATGGTTACAATCCTTATCACATCGCCAAAAATGGCATCGATTGGGAAGTGATTGAGCCCGATGATCCCTGGTCTTTTATTGGCTATTGGGGCGATCATCAATTGATCTACCTCCTGCGTTTATTGGAGCATTGCGAAAAACATTATCCGCGAAAGCTGGCCGGCCTTTGCAATGAAAATTGCTTTGTGTACGCCGATGTACCCTACCGACTGAAAAGCTATGCGGAGATTCTTCAAGATCCACAGGATACCATTCTGTTTGACCAGGCGCTCCATTCGCAGGCCGAATCCCGATTTAAGGAAATGGGTGCCGATGGTAAATTGATCTGGAATGCCGATAAACCTTTAAGAGCAAATCTGGGCGAGAAAATTATGCTTAGCCTGCTCACTAAGCTCTACAATTTGGTGCCCGGCGGTGGAATTTGGATGAATACCCAAAGACCAGAATGGAATGATGCCAATAATGCACTGGTGGGTCAGGGCTTGAGTATGGTAAGCCTTTATTACCTGCGTCGTTTTATGGCCTTTATGCTCGACTGGCTAGTCAATGATGAGGGCGAATGGCATTTGAATTCGGCTTTAATGACCCTTTACAAAGACCTGAATTTGATTGTAAAGGAGCATAGCGATAAAGAGCGCTTCAGCAATAGCGATCGAAAAGACTTTATGGATCGTATGGGCTTAGCGGGTGAGGCCTATCGACAAATAGCCTACAGCGGCGAATTAGGGGTTAAAGAGCCTTTAAGGCTGAAAGACCTCCGTAAGTTTTGTGAGCGTACCCTGGAATTATTAGACCGCAGTATTGCTGAAAATCGCAAGGATAATGCCCTGTACCATGCCTATAATTTACTGGCCTTAGAAGAGAAAGAAGCGCAGATAGAACATCTGTATGAAATGCTCGAAGGTCAGGTAGCGGTATTGAGTGCCGAGAAGCTCAATCCGGCGGAAGCCCTGGAAGTGCTGGATGCCTTAAAAGCTTCGGCTATGTACCGCGAAGATCAGTATTCGTATTTGCTCTATCCCGATCGGCAATTGGGGGGCTTTTTAGAGAAGAACCGCATTCGCCCCGAGCAAATTGAAGGCAAGCAATTAAGCAGTGCTTTGCTCGAAAAAGATGTGCAAGGGGATTATCATTTTAAAGGTCAGTTTCGCAATGCCAAGGACCTCAAGGCGGCCCTGGAAAAGCTGGCCTTAGAAGATCAGGCCGAAGCAGTAGATGCCGAGGCTCAATTTTGGTTTGAGCTTTATGAGCAATCTTTTGTGCATCGCGAGTTTACCGGGCGCTCCGGAACTTTTTACGGATACGAAGGGCTGGGCAGTATTTACTGGCATATGGTTTCCAAATTGCTTTTAGCAGTGCAGGAGAATTTGCGGGCTGCGAAGCAGAATGGCGCTTCGGCTGATATTTTGGGTCGCTTGATCGATCATTATTACGAAATACGCGCAGGAATTGGTGCCAATAAGAGTCCGCAACTTTATGGCGCCTTTCCCTTTGATGCCTATTCCCATACCCCTTCCACCGCTGGAGCCCAGCAACCGGGAATGACCGGCCAGGTGAAGGAAGATGTGCTAAACCGCTGGGCCGAATTAGGCCTTGAAGTGCGTGCCGGACAATTGCATCTGGATCCTTTTTTTATGGCGGAAGATGAGTTTTTAAAAGAGGGCAGAAGCTTTAAATATGTAGATGCAGCCGGCCAATGGCAAAGCCTGGATTTAGAAGCCGGGGAGATGGCCTTCAGCTATTGCTCCGTGCCTTTTATTTACCGCAAAGCCCAAGAATCTAAGCTGCGAATTGAATTCTTTGGAACGGCCGTGGAAGAAAGCTCAGAGCTGCAAATCAATGAAAAATGGAGTCGATCGCTGTTTGATCGACATCACGAAATACAAGTAATAAGGGTGGATCTGCCCTTGCACTAAGCAATTTAGGTCGGAATAAATACGCTGATTATGACTAAGACTTCTACGCTCGCCCGTAGAGTGCTTGGCTCTTTGATGCTGCTCGGAAGTCTGCTTCAGGCTCAGGTGGTGCAGAAAGGTCAAGGCTCTTATACCACCAACTTTCCGGGTACAGATGCGGCCGGCCGAAATGGCTATCCCTCCGGAACGCCCTTTGTAACGGGCAATGCGGCCAATAAACCGGTGCCAACCAATGAGTGGTGGTCGCATAAAGTGAAAAATGCGCATTCTTCCAATCTCTTTAATTATCCCTTTACCCTAAAAACCATCAATCAAGGTTTGGTGGCTACCTATATTCCCTGGGGGCCTATCGACAATATTGAACCGGTGCAAATTGGATTGACGGGCTTAAATGCCAGCGCTGCTAATGTGGCCGATCACGATGATTGGATGATTAGCCTCGACTGGCAAAGTGGGACCCATCATTTACAAGTCCGCACCGGTATTGGCATGCCATTTTTATATTTCAATAAGGATGCAAACAGTACTGTAGAAATCAATATTAATCAGGGAGCAGTTACCGATTCGGGATCCTTCCTTATTGTGAAAGGCGTGCGCAATGGCGCCGATTTTGTAATCTATGGACCTTCTGGTTCCAGCTGGCAACAAAATGGATCTACTTATACCTCCAGCTTAAATGGCAATGATTATTGGTCTTTGCTCTTCATTCCTCCAGGGGGCAATCCGGACCAAAAAGCCAGCAATTTCAAGAAGTACGCCTTTGTATTCCCTAAGCACTGCCAGGCCGATTGGCAATACAATGAACAGACCTCCATCGTGCATACTGATTTTACGGTGCAAACGGAAGTAATGGAAGGCAATGACAGTCTAATGCTCCAAGGCCTTTTACCGCATCATTGGGCCAATTTAGCCGGATCCAGCCAGATCAATACCAATCATGTGTACAGCACGGTTCGCGGCGACTTGAAATTGATGGAGGGCAATCATTTTGCGGTAGAAAATACTTTTTACGGCATCTTGCCCACCTTGCCTAATGTGCATTGCCACAGCAATTCCTTCGATCCGGGAAAATTGCAAGAGAAGGTAGACCTGCTTAAAAATGAAGGCTTGGCCACCTGGACCGACTCCTATAATGAAGGTCAGGCGATGAATCGCTTAATCCAAACGGCGCGAATTGCAGAGCAGGTGGGAGATACCTCCGCCTTGAACAGCATTTTGAAAACCGTGAAAGAGCGTCTGGAAGATTGGCTTTCTTACCAATCTGGCGAGGTGGCTTTTCTCTTTTATTACAATCAAAGCTGGGATGCATTAATTGGTTATCCGGCCGGCCATGGTCAGGATGCAAACATTAATGACCATCATTTCCACTGGGGTTATTTTATCCATGCAGCTTCCTTTGTGGAGCAATTTGAGCCGGGATGGGCCGCAAATTGGGGGCCAATGATTGACATGCTGGTGCGTGATGCAGCCAGCAGTAATCGCAGTGATAATCTCTTTCCATATTTGCGAAACTTCAGCCCTTATGCCGGGCATTGCTGGGCCAATGGATTTGCCAGCTTCCCACAGGGGAATGATCAGGAATCGACTTCGGAGAGTATGCAGTTTAATTCCTCTCTTATTCATTGGGGAGCGGTTACTGGTAATGATTCCATTCGCGATTTGGGCATTTACCTCTATACAACCGAGCAATCGGCGGTAGAAGAATATTGGTTTGATATGTATCAGCGGAATTTTGGTGCTAATCAGCAATATTCCTTGGTATCGCGGGTTTGGGGCAATAGCTATGATAATGGCACTTTTTGGACGGCAGATATTGCAGCCTCCTATGGCATTGAGCTTTATCCTATTCACGGCGGTTCGCTCTACTTGGGTCATAATCTGAATTATCATAATACCCTGTGGTCAGAAATTGAACAGAATACTGGAATTCTAAGTAATGCTCCCAATGTGAATCTCTGGCATGATGTAATGTGGCAGTATCTCGCTTTTAGCGATCCCGATAAGGCCTTGAATCTCTATGATTCCTATCCAAATCGATCTTTGAAATTCGGGGTTTCGGATGCCCAAACTTATTATTGGTTGCATAGCCTCAAGGTATTGGGTGCCCCCGATGCGACGGTAACGGCAGATCATCCTCTGGCAGCGGCTTTCCAGGGTGATGGCAATCGTATTTACGTAGCCCAGAATTACGGGAGCTCCAGCTTAAATGTTCAATTCTCGGACGGCTATCAATTAACGGTTGCTCCGGGTGAATTGGCCACTTCTATGGATGTAAATATGGAGGGTGAATTAAGCACCCTATTTGACCGAGCTTATACCTGGGGCACGGCTCAATTGAGCTTTAATCTGCAACAGGGCAGTCCCGATTATATGGTGCTCTATCAAAATGAAGATAGCATCACCAGCCTGCAGCAGGCACCCTATCAGTTTACGGTAGATAGCTTGGAAGCCGGTATCCACAGCTTTTATGTACAGATGTACCAAGGTGGCAATTGTGCCATTTCTAATTTGCTAAAGATTGTCGTGGGAGAGCAAGTGCCATTTAGCGGCAGTGCGGCTTTAATTCCCGGCAGTATTTGGCCGGGCGAATACGATCTTTTTGAAGGGGGCTTTGCGAATGAAATAAGCTACCTTGACTTAAGTCCGGATAATCAAGGTGATTTCCGACTCAGTGAGTGGGTAGACGCTACGAATCACCCTAGCGAAGGTCCGGTGGTAGGTTGGCTAAATGCCGGTGAGTGGCTGGAATTTACGGTGGATGTACAAACGGCTGGTCTTTATGATGTGGATATTCGCTATGCCTCAGATAATTCTGCCGGTGGTGGCCCGATGCGTTTGGAGTCGGATGGGCAAATTGTGGCTTCGGGCATAAGCTTTAATCAAACCGGTGGCTGGGATACTTGGGCCACTAAGAGCATTAGCAATGTGCCTCTGAAATCGGGAGAGCAGATTTTGCGTATTTATATCGAGAACGGAGAGTTTAATCTGGGAGAACTCGATTTTCAGTTTAAGGGTCCATTGGGCTATGATCAACCGGTGGCCGATGCGGGTCCGGTGCAAATGATAGTATGGCCTCAAAATCAAGCGAGCTTAGATGGTAGCGCAAGCTTTAGTCCGGCCTCCAATCCCTTGACCTATCAATGGACGCAGCTTTACGGCCCATCGGCGGCCAGCCCTGGCAATGCAACAATGGCCATAAGTTCCCTTCAAAACCTACAAAAAGGGGTTTATAAATACCGCCTGGAAGTAGATAATGGCTCGCATTCGGATCAGGATGAGGTTTATATTATTGTGGGTGATAATAACAATGTTCCGCCTACCGCTGCCTTTTTAAGTCCGGCCCAGGGTTCACGCTTTGTAGAGGGTGAAACGGTAACGCTACAGGCTACGGCCAATGATTTAAACGATAGCATACAAAAGCTGGATTTTTACCTCAATGGGCAATTGTTCCAAAGCTTTAACAGCCGGCCTTATAATTTGAATTGGACCGCTCAATTGGGCCCAGCGCAATGGCGCCTATTAGCCTATGATCATTTGGGCGATTCGGCCTGGTCGGCGCCCTTAACTTTAGAGATTGATACTGCACCTTCTTGCGAAGGACCCAGCCATAATGGGGATTTTTCCTGGAAGTTTTCATCGGACGATACTAATCCCACCCTCACCTTTATTCCTTCTCAAGCGGGAGTAGGTGTGCCGACCTGTATTCTGTATTATGGCACTAATCCAGGGGCTTTGCCGGGTTATCCGGTTACACCCAATCAGCCCTACCAGCTTAATGCGAATAAGGGCGATTTGATTTATTTCTACTATACTTACTCCTATCCGGGTGCCGGGGAACGTAACAATTCGGCCAATAAAGACAGTTATGTGGTAGGTACATGCAGTGATATTGGCTTGGCCGAAAATTGGGAGGAGCAAATTGCAGTTTATCCCAATCCTAGTACTGATCAATTTTACATTGACCTCATAGAAGCCGGAGCGCATATTAGCGTATATGACCTTCGCGGAAAGCTAATCCTGGAAAAGGAGGTACAAGGCCGAAAAGGAGAAATTAATTTAGAAGGCCGAGCGGAAGGCTTGTACTTCTTAAAGCTTAACAAGGATGGAAAATCAGCGACTTTCAAAATTGTTTTACACAAATACTAAGGCTCTTAAAGCGGGCTTATTAGGCTTTGCACTACTCGCTACTTCAGCCTGTGATCAGCCTAAGACTACAAATGCGGCCTCTATACTCGGAAACCCCGATTATCAGGCCATAGCCTATGGTGGCTATCGAAATGTAGATCGATCTCAAGCGCCAAGCATGGCAGAATTAAAGGAGGATCTAAAGATTCTTCATGCCATGGGGATTCGCGTTTTACGCACCTATCATGCCCGCTTGTATGAGCATACCCCGCGCTTATTGGCGGCGATAAGCGAAATGAAGAGCGAAGACCCCAATTTTGAAATGTATGTAATGTTGGGGGCTTGGATACAATGTGAGGGTGCCTGGACGGATAATCCTCAACATTTAAAGGGTGATTTAAAGGAGAACAAGGCAGAAATTGATCAGGCCATTCGTTTGGCGCAGCAGTATCCGGATATCGTTAAAATAATTGCAGTAGGAAACGAGTCGATGGTGCATTGGGCCGCAAGTTATCACGTGCATCCGCGGATTGTTTTAAAATGGGTGCAGCGTTTACAAGGGCTTAAAGCCGAGGGGATTTTAGGCGATGATCTTTGGATTACTAGTTCCGATAATTTCGCCTCCTGGGGTGGGGAAGGGCCCGAATATCATGTGCCGGCCCTGGATTCCTTAATCGCAGCAGTAGATTATCTCAGTGTGCATTCTTATCCTTTTCACGATAGCCATTACAATCCGCAATGGTGGCAATTGGAAGCCAGCGCAGATAGCCTTAAGAATGATTCCTTGATAAATGCCGCCATTCAAAAAGCTTTGGATCGGGTGCAAAGTCAATTGACTGCGGTGGCCCATTATGTGGAATCCTTAGGTTTGGATAAGGAAATCCATATTGGCGAAAGTGGCTGGGCCAGTGGAGATAATCACCTTTATGGCGATAAGGGCTCGCATGCGGCCGATGAGTATAAGCAAATGCTCTATTATCAGGGACTGCGCAAAATGGCCGATTCCTTAGGGATGTCTTGCTTTTATTTTGAAGCCTTTGATGAGCCCTGGAAAGATGGGCAAAACCCAGCTGGTTCCGAAAATCACTTTGGTTTATTCACGGTAGAGGGACAGGCGAAAATGCCCATTTGGAATTTGGTGGATCAAGGTCTTTTTGAAGGATTAAGTCGGGCTGGAAATCCCATCCGGAAAAGCCATCAAGGTAATGGGGAAAGTCTAAGGGACTCCGCTTTAATACCTCCTTATAAGTCTCGATAAAGCAAAGAAAGCGCCTTAAGGGGCGCTTTCTTTGATTGTATTTCGGATTCCGATTTATTGGAAAACCCGAACATAGTCTACTGCCATCTGTTGCGGGAAAACGGTGCTGGCATTAGGGCTGCCAGGCCAGTCGCCTCCCACGGCAACGTTAAAGATGAAGAAGAATTTTTCCTGAAACTCGCTCAGAGCCGCAGGGGTTATATCAATTTGATGGAATTGGGTATCATCAAAATACCAGGTAATGGCATTGGCATCCCAAACAATGGAGTACACGTGGAATTCTTGGGAAAGCTTACCAGAGCTGTTGCGAATGGAACCGCCAAAATCAGCTTTGGTGCCATTATTATCCCAGTGCACGGTGCCAAAGCAATATTCATCACCACGGTTGGGCCCATTTCCACCTACCATTTCCATAATGTCGATTTCGCCACAAGCGGGCCAGCCCACACTGTTAAAATTGTCGCCCAGCATCCATAAGGCAGGCCATAAACCTTGACCTTCGGGTAGGGCTGCGCGAATGTCGATGCGGCCGTATTTAAAGCTTTGCATGCCACGGGTTACAATGCGGGATGAAGTATAATTCCGGCCACCGAAAGTTTCGTTTTTAGCAGTGATTACTAAATAGCCGTCTTTTACTTCAGTATTTTCAGCACGATAGTACTGCAGTTCATTATTTCCCCAGCCATTACCACCGGTGCCAATTTCATGAGTCCAATCGCTGGAAAGGCTGCTGCCTTCAAACTCATCATTCCATACAAGAGTATATCCGGGATAAGTTAGGGGAGTAGTATAGCCGGTAGTAGGGATACCACCACCGCCTCCGCCACCACCGGAGCTTACTTCAACGCTTACCGAATCTATTACTTCGGCATAGTACTCAAAACTGGCATAGGCCCGACCGCGAATGGTGTAAGTACCGCTTTCGCTGAAGGTATAGGAAGCTTGTCCATCCTGACTATCCAAGATAACTGTTTTGCTACCTTCTTCGATAAAGACACGATAGTAATTGGTGAAATTGGCGGTCATGCTTATTTCAACCAAACCCTCGGTGCTATTGGAAACATTGAGGTCCATGCGCAAATTGGTCGGTCGAATGATCTCTACCGTAGAGGAGCTATCATCCCCGCAGCCCCATAGACCGAGGCTTAATAGTCCTAATAGTAAAAAGCGAATCTGCTTCATTTCGGTGTTTTTTTGGATAGGAAAAAAAGGGGTGGCAAAATACCACCCCAATTTATCGGAACTTACTCTTGTTTAATGTCGTCGACATAGAATACGTCGGCAGTGGTAATGCCCCATCCGGGGAAGATTACCAGGCGACCAAAGTCAGCGGCCGCTCCTGTAAAGTCGAAGCTCAACTCTTCCCAGCTATTGGTTTGAGTAATGTGAGCATCTACCTCTACAAAATTGTTAGAGTTGGTTTTGTCTTCTAATTTTAAACGGAAGGTACCGGTGTCAGAAGCCCAAACTTTAAGCTTAATCATGCTTTGAGTACTGAAGTCTAAATTGTTTTTCAGGTTTACATACTGACCGGCCCAGGTTTCGTTTCCGTGGGTTACTTCCATCACCTTGCTGCTGGTATTAATACCGCTCATATCAGGATTAGAAATGTACTGGTAACCACCGTTTCCGAAGGTAGTCCAGGTAGGTTCTACACTTTCGAAATCTAGAGGTAAGTCAGGATCTTCTGCGGGATTAGGGTTACTATTATAGCCTTCAGGAACCAAACGAATGTACCAGGTTAGCGCAGGGTTGCTGGCTTTGGTGTCTACAAAGCTTAACCATAGCTCGTTTTCTTCCAGGCTAATTACGGTATAGGTACGAGTACCCGCCCAGTAGCCAATCATGGCATCGCCACTAATGGTAAGGGTAGTATCGCTACCGCTGTCGTTCAAGGTCCAGGTTTCTCCCATTTGATCGGGGAAAGCCGCAATGTAATCTGCAACTGGAGAAGCAGTAGTATCGTCAAAAGGAGCGATACCGGCATGTTCAGCATTTACATATACACCACCACCGGTAACCTGATCGAAACCAAAGCCATTGAGGTGGAAGGTATAACGGTCATTGTACATATCTGCACCCGCTTTTTCATTGGCTTGGGCAGCGTACCATTCCGGGTAACGACCGGCGGCACCAATAGGATCAGGGCCTACACCAAAGTGTGCAGGGCTAGCTGAGTCTACCGCCCAGGTTTTGCTGGATCCTCCGGTAAGGAGGGCAAAAAGTGGATTATTGATTAAGCTAGGATCATCCTGAGCAATTACGATGGTTTGAGTACTGGAAGCACTACCACCGGAATTTTGTACAGTAAGGGTAACATCATAACTACCGGCAAAAGGATAGGTGGCCGATACATTGCTACCGGAACCGGTAGAGCCATTTCCGAAATCCCAACTGGCGGCCAGTGAAGAATTGGAGGCAGTAAATTCAATGATGTTGTCGCTGCTGGCTGAGGCCTGATAAGTAAAGGCAGCATCAGCCTGGCTAGGTGGTTGACCTAAAGTAGGCTCATCATCTTCCTTACAAGCGGAAGCCACCACAAGCAAGCCCATGCTTATCCAAAGGCTTGTTTTTGAGAAAATGGATTTAACGTTCATTATTTGAGGTTTAGTAGTTATTAGACAGTTTTAAATATTCTATTAATAGCCGGAGTTTTGATTCCAATTTCCACCGCTGAGGTCAATCTCTACTTGGGGAATCGGGAATACTTCATGCTTACCGCTTACAAAGCCGTCAATTTCATTGGCTGCTTGGCCGGTTCTAACCAGGTCGAAGAAACGATGCCCTTCACCTGCCAGTTCATAATTGCGTTCTTGCCAAATTTCTTGGGTAAGGGTGGTACCACCAGAACTTAATGGCCCCAGGCCAACCCGATTGCGTACTTCATTAACATAAATAAGAGCTTGAGGATCGTTACCATTGCGATTATGGGCCTCAGCCGCCATCAATAGCACATCGGCATAGCGAATTACTTTATAGTTCAAGGGGCTGGTAAGGTCATCATCCGGTAAACCTAGTTCTGACTTACGCTTGATGTACTTGTTATTGTAGTATCCAGTATGGCCACCGCCACCGGTTGCATAACTGATAGAGCCAGGATCGGGCTGCAGGTTGATAAATGAATCCAGGTTTAGCACCGATGCATCTCTACGGGGATCATTGGGATCGAAACTATTGTAGAGCTTGGCAGTAGGTAAATTATACGAGTTGCCATCGGCATAATAAGGACCTTCGTACTGACGAATACCATTGAAACCGGCGGCAGCATTACCTTCCAGGCAGATGAGGCAATCGTAGCTACCTCCTTCCAAATTGGAGTATTCTACATCAAATACTGTCTCCGAATTGTCTTCATTGGCCGCAAACCAAAGGTCTTCGAAATTACCCATTAGGCTGTAAGGACCTTCGTTAACTACGCGATCTAAAACCGTAGCGGCCTGTCCAAATTTGTTTTGATAGAGGTAAACCTTTCCTAAAAGAGAAAGGGCAGCACCCTTATCTACCCGACCTTTTACAGGCTGGTTCCAGGGTAAATTGTTAACGGCATATTGTAAATCACTTTCAATCTGAGAATAAATTTCACTGGCGCTATTACGATCGAGGGTGGTTACCTCTTCTGCGCCGATGCGCTTATCGATAATCAGGGGCATGGCGCCGAAATAGCGCACCAATTCGAAATAATAATAGGCGCGTAAAAAGCGGGTTTCCCCGATGATTACTTCTTTACCTTCGAAATTGGTTTTGTCTTTATACTCCATGATGTAGTTGCAACGCGCAACACCGGCATAATTAAAGCGCATGATGTCGCGCAGTTCATTATTAACCGCATCGTGGTTCATTTGATCGATTTCATGTAAACCTTCGGTGTCGGTTACAGACTCACCACCGGCAATGGAATTATCAGAAGCGATTTCGCCAATCCATTGAGTGAGGTAAGAAGCTTGCAAAAGATCGTAGGCGCCAATCAGGGCCAACTCATAATCTTGCTCGGAGTTAAAATAGTTTTCCGCATCCTGAGCATAGGCAGGTTGCACATCCAGATACTTTTCGCAAGAAGAAAAAGAAATCAGGATTAAGAAAAGGGCTAAAAATAGTCTTGTTGATTTCATGATGATCTCCTTTTAAAATTTCAGGTTAAAACCACCCATAATTGTGCGGGCCTGGGGATAGAATCCATAGTCGACCCCAGCGGCCAGTGTACCTCCAAAGTTTCCAATATCCGGGTCATAACCCAGGTAATTGGTTAAGGTGTAGAGGTTATTAGCACTGATGTAAATTCGTAAGGATTCCACTTTGGCGCCACCTAACCATTTTTTAGGCAGGGTATAACCAAACTGGATATTCCGCAGGCGCACAAAAGAACCGTCTTCTACATAGAAATCGGAGAATACGTTATTTCGATTGCTTCCGGTAGTAACCCGTGGATAGATGTCGGTAGAGCCGGCACCATTCCAACGGTTAATTACATAGTTCAATTGGTTGGCATAAGGCTGCTGACGCTCGTAGTTACGAATGATTTCCTGACCCAATGCGGCATATACGTTTCCGGCTAAGTCAAAGCCTTTATAACGAATGTTAAAATTGAAACCAATGGTAAGGTCTGGAATCGGAGAACCGATTTTCACCTTATCCGAATCATCACTAAAGTTAATCTGACCATCCCCATTTTGATCTACAAAGCGCAAATCTCCGGGCTTGGCACCCGCTTGAGTAACGCTGGCATTGTCAATCTCAGCCTGAGTTTGGAAAATTCCGTCGGTTTCATAACCAATGAAATAACCAATAGGTTGGCCTACTTCGAAACGAGTGGCTACTACACCACCTACACCAAAGGAGGCACCGGGAATAAAGTCAACGCCATCAGGAACGCGTACCACCTCGTTTTTGAGAGTGGTCAGGTTTAAGTTGGCGTCAAAAACCCAGGGACGTGTAGGGTTGCTATGGTAACCCAATTCGAATTCCATACCGCGGTTCGAAACGTCGCCGGCATTTACATAAGGAGGATAACCGCCGGCACCATAAGTTCCGAGCAAGGCAGATACTGCAGGTTGGAACAGCAGGTCCTGGGTGTTTTTAACAAAGTAGTTGAAGGTGAAGCTCAAGTCTCTCAAGAAATTGAAATCGAGGCCCACATTAAACTGATGAGTGGTTTCCCATTTTAAGTCGGGGTTAGAACCGCGACCAATGGCCACACCATTGGTAATAACATCATTGAGGATGTATACGCCTTCGCCGTTGAGCAAGGCACGGTAGGCGAAGTTGGGGATCTGGTCATTACCAGAAATACCATAAGACATCCGCAGTTTACCGAAATCCATCCAATCCAGATTTAAGCCTTCCCAAAACACTTCATCACTAAAGATCCAGGCACCGGAAAAGGCCGGGAAAATACCCCAGCGATTATTGGCTCCGAATTTGGAAGAGCCATCACGACGGACGATAGCGGAGAATAAATAGCGATTGTGCAAGCTGTATTCTGCACGCAGGAAGGAAGATAGCAGGCGTTCTTCGTATTGGAAGGAACCGGCATTATTTAAAAAGCCGCCATCGGCCTGGTTGGCGGAGATGTCGGCAAAGTCAATCGAGTTATTGGGGATATTGTAGGCGGTGGCATTTAAACCATTTCCGCTGCGGGTAAATACCGATACCCCTAAGGTGCTTTTTACCTTGTGAATTTTGTTGAAGGTATGATCATAGTTCAAGAAGCCTTCGTAGGTAAGGTCAACATAGGTATCGCGGTTTTCATACACACTAGCGCCACGTTCAAGGAATACACTGTCGGCAATTTCTACCATCGGGGCATCCAGATCTTCGTTGGCGGCAGTGTTTTGCGCTTTACCAGGGCCGTACCATACAAGAGGAGAGAAGGTTTTTCCGTCTACCAGAGCCACATTATAGTTGAAGCGATTGGTAAGGGTGAAGTCTTCATTTATGGTGTACACCAGTTCCTCCTTACCTACAAATTTGTTGGTGTTGGAGCGGTTGTAGGTGTTTTCCATTTGTGCCAGAGGGTTGATGATATCATTCACCAAACTCAGATAGCTGTAGCGACCATTATCCTGGCGAATAGGCTCGGTAGGATAGGCGTTAATGGTATTGTAAAGAATGGAGCCAATGCCGTTTTCGGCCAGGGTGCTGCGCGCTTCGTTGGTGTAAAGCAAAACGCTGTTTAGGCGTAGCTTTTCATTCATGTCGAAGGAGACATTTACCCGGGCATTATAGCGACGGAAGTTGGCTTTATCACCTCCTACAATACCGTTTTGATTGTAATAAGATCCGCCAATCGAATAGCGGGTGGTTTGGTTACCGCCATTAATGCTAATGTTATAAGATTCGATAGGGGCATTTTGAAAAACCGCCTCTTGCCAGTCTGTTCCCTCTCCTAAAGCAGTATTGGCAAAAGGCGGAGTCTGTCCTCCGTTGATAAAAGCATTATTTTTAATAACGGCGTATTCGGTGGCATTCAATAAATTAAGCTGACGGGCAGTGCTTTGCATGCCGTAAAAACCGCTGAATTCGATTTGCGGCTTCGAATTAAGTTTTCCTTTTTTGGTTTCGATGATGATAACCCCATTGGCAGCTCGTACACCATAGATACCTGCGGTACCGTCTTTCAAAACGTTTACCGATTCGATATCATTGGGATTCAAGGCATTTAATCCTTCAGAATCGTAAACAATACCATCTACCAGAATCAAGGGGTCATTATCACCAAAAGTGGAAAGACCACGAATACGAATGCTACTGGCCCCACCCGGTGAACCCGAATTGGTATTAATGGTAACCCCCGAAACCTGCCCTTGCAGGGCGGCATCTACCCGGGAGATATTGAGTTTTTTAAGCTCGGCCCCTTCTACCTTGGCCGCAGCCCCGGTGATTTCCTTTTTGGTGGCTGAGCCGTAACCTACTACCACAATTTCATTGAGGAGGGCGGCTTCTTCGGTCATTTCGACGTCTAAAGTCCGCGATTTATTGACTTGAATTTCGATGGTTTTGAAGCCTACGAATGAGAAGACCAGCGTTTGGCCTTTCTGTGCTTTAATGCTGTAGTTCCCGTCCATGTCGGTGGTGGTTCCTTCCTGACTGCCTTTTATGCTAATGTTTACCCCCGGGATGGTAGGGCCGTCATTGGCTTCTTTAACCTGACCGGATATGTTGATTTCCTGGGCGGCTAAAGCAAAGGAACTTAGGACAAGCACTGCGCTTAGGAGCGGGCGTAGTGCCTTGCGGTACACTTGCTTCATTTTAATTTAATTGGTTCAATTTCAATTAGTTGGCTTGAAGTAGCAGACTAATAATTGTCGGTGTAACAATTATTAGAGCAATCAAATGTAGTTCTTTTGGTTAAATGTACCAAAAGCGTTTTCGAGAAAAAGCCTAGGAGGCTACTAACAGAGCTTTAGCGCTTGCTAATTCTTTTGAGCTAATGGTGGCTTAAACCATTAGTGGCTATAGTAGAGCTGCTTAGGGTCCATCGGGCGAAAGCCCATAAAAAAAGCCCTGCTAATCGAATTAACAGGGCTTTCAATTGCATTTTGCTAATGAGTTTTAGTCGAGCAAGAGCATTTGATGCCCGCTTTGATGGGTCTTTTTCAAACTGATTTGGTAAAGACCTTTGTTAAGATGGCTCAGGTCGATTTCCTTTTTATCAGTGCCCCTTATTTCCTGCTCAAAAACCTTACGTCCTTGTAAGTCGTGAATTTGAAGAGCGTAATTTTCATTTTCGAGACCTTCAATATGTATAAGGCCTTGACTAGGGTTTGGGTACAATGCAAAGTTCAAAAGTTCGCTGGTCGCTAGTCCGATATCTTCAATAAGGGTACAGTCGCTGGTATCCTGGCATGATCCCATCTGAATTACAACTGCGTATTGTCCATTTAGCTGGGGTGTAAAGATTTGATTGGTATCACCCGGCATTGCCTGGAAGCCATTATTGCTGCAATCGTACCATTGATATTGTGCATTCACCTGGTTGGCCACTAAGCCGGTTCCATTAAGAATAGTATTGACAGTGGTATTGATATGCGTAATCTGAAGGTCAATCGGAATCAGAGAATCGCAGCCCGATAAATTGGCTAGGGTATCCACATAAAAACCCGATTGGGTATAGACTTGACCAGATGGACTTTGGTAAGGATCTCCACAAGTATTAATTTCTAAGGTATCAGTTGCTTGATTTGAACTTCCAAAATGGAGATCAATCTCTATAATTGAATCACAACCAAATTGACCCGGTATGGTATCGTAATAAATGCCAGGTTGACTCAAATAAATACCGGAGGGAGTGCGGTAGCTGGTCGAATCGCAGACTTGTATCAAGATGCTATCTCTCTGAATTTGCCCGATTTGGATTTCTAAATAAAGTATACTGTCGCAACCAGCAGCATTAAGTAAAGTATCGTGGTAAAAGCCGCTTTGTTGGTAAGTATAGTTTCCACTGGGAGATATTATGGGTTGCCCGGTGCAATTTGCAAGTAATAAAGTGTCGCGGCTAATGGGACACAAAAGGCTTAAGTCTGCCATACGCAGGGCTATGTGAGGCGACTCAAAATTTCGACTGTTTGCAAAGGCTCCAAACCAAGTGCCATCAGAAAGCTGCATCACCGAGCTAATTCCAGGTTGGTCAAAGCTTTGCTCATTCGCCAATGCAATTTGACCATTAGGCGCCGCTGGGAAAAAGTTTACAACGAGCAAATAGGAGCCGGTATTTAAGCTTAGAGGTAAGGGCGAGGTAGAACTACCACTTTGGAAAGAAAAGAAGCTTTCATGGCCTATGTCCGAAGCACTTAAACTATGTACTTTAGAATAGATTGGAGCGGTGCCGCCTGGAAACCCTGAGCTAAAAGCAAAATTGCTTGTATCGTAGATTTCAAATAAAATGCTTCCTGTACTATCCGATAAAGCACTTAGATATAATTGTACACCATCTATAAATACCTTTCCAGACCCGGTGCTGTCGGGATCTTCATTTTCGAGGCTAAATAGGACTCCTTCGCTGATAATATTAGGAACAGCATTTAAAGTGCCCATGAAATTATCGGCTTGACCCGCATCCAAAGAGTACAGATCATCACTTACTTCGAAGAAAAGGGTGTCGGGGCTATGATAGGCATTGGCGCCCTGCATAGAGTCCGTAGTTACGCGGTATACCAATGCATACTGTGCTGAATTTGCTGGTGGAGTCCAGGGGCTGGTTTCGAGATTCGAGAACCAACAAGTATCTCCAGATAATAAGGTGCTACAGCCAGTTGAAGATTGAAGGGTATGTACAATTTGTCCATTAGCTCGGTTGATGACATCAATTTCGAGCATTACATTGCTTTGATTGGCAGAGCCGTCATTTACCACAGACATATTGCCTGCAATAGGTACAATTTGATCACTATGCATAGTGCCATAAATCGGATAGTTCGGCACTGCTGGATTTACAATCAAGTTTTGAGAATTAAAGCCGGCAGGGTAAACAATATTTAAACTATTTGGAGAAACTGCCCGGAGTTCAATATCGTCCAACATCCAGAAATAATAACCATTCCCGTTAACGTTTCCGGGTGTGCCATCAAAAATGAACTGCAGTTGAACCGAATCTTTGCCACCTGCTATATTGGAAATATTTAGCGTGCTTAAAACACCATTATTAGTAGAGGCATTGATGGGTATTTGGCTAGTGGGAAATACTTCGAGCGTATCATTCCAATTGAGGCCATGATCGGTTGAGATGGCTACATAAAAATTGGCAATAAACCTTCGAGCATAGGATTGAAAGCTTAGTACCACATCCGGGTAATTAGACAAATCAATAGTATCCGTAAACAGCCTTCCGATATGCGGGGCAGGAGCGGCGCCGGATCCTAAATTTGAGCTTCCGCCATTATCCAAATAACCCGAATCGAAGATTACAAAGCCGTTTGAATTTGAAGCACTACTAAGTGGTGTATTGGTTGGCGGATTATTATTAATGCCTGAGAAAAAACCTCGAGAACCGGAATTATTATTTGGTGCAGTATTGGGTCCTCGATACTCCCATAAAACATTGGCACTACTGCCATTCTGAAACCAGGTAGAGGGAATGCCGTTGCTAAATTCCTCACTCCATATTAAAGTTTCTGGGCCATTGTAGGGTGCTGATTGACTGGAAAAAGCAGGGTAGCTTTTAAATTCTGAGCAAAGTTCTTCTTGAACCTGGGGATTTTGCCCAAAGGCAAAGAGTGAAGACAGCCCAAGGGCTGCGACAAGCAAATTTTTCATAGTTAAAAAGGTTTTAAGACCTTAAAATTACGCCTTAATCGCTATTGCAGAAACCTTTTAACAGTTTAATGATATGAATTGCCGATCCTTACCTTATTAAGGCTTAACTAGAATTCTAAAGCTTAATTGCCGGGCACCTTTTTGAATGTGAAGAATGTACAGACCCTCAGGGACATTTAATGCCAATTCTTGTTGGGAGCTTTGATCTAATTCGGCGGCTCGTAAAACCCGTCCTTGCAAGTCTCTTATTTGATAGCTGCTCTGGCTCCATTCCGGGCTAATTTCCAAAAAGAGTCGCTCTTGACTGGGAATGGGGTAAACCTTGATCCCCTCTTTACTGAGCTCTCGAATTCCGGTAGTGGCCAAACTAAAGCATTCGCTGGTATCTGCACAGAAGCCATTGTTTACGATCAGGGCGAAATTGCCATCATAATAGGGTTCATAAATTCGACTTTGGGCTCCTCCAACCGGCCGGTTCAGATCGCAGTCTAGCCATTGATAAGTGGCATTGGGCTCTAAGGCTTGAACTGCTGTTCCATTATTAATGATTTGGTAGCCAACATTAACCGGGGTTAAGTCCAGGTCGAGCAAGATTACCGTATCGCAGCTTAGGCTATCCGGAATGTAGTGCTGGTATAAGCCACTTTGATAAAACTTCTCACCCCAAGAACTTTGGTAATAAGCTCCACAATAGCTTACTATCCGAATCTCAGAATGTTGCGCAGTTACCTGATGATTGATATAATAAATGCTATCGCAATTTTGTCCGTTTAAGGCTACGCGATCGCGATGCAAACCCGGGCCGATGTGTTGGGTACCGGAAGGACCGCGATAGAGCAGGCCACAGGTGTTTACATTTAAGGTGTCTACATGAGGTCTTTCAACCGTAATCATGTACTGGGTGTGGGTAGGGCAGCTTCCCATGCCGGTGGTATCGTAAAATGTTCCGGTTTGACTGATAAACTGATTGAGAAGCGGAACATAGATGAGGCCGGTATCACAAAATTCAGCATGGTAAATACTGCGCCGAGGACAGTTAAGGCTATCCGTCATCAAAGAGATATTAAAATGCTCAGGAGTGGGGAGGCCATTCCAGTTTTGGGACCAGCTGCCACCGCTAAAATGGGCAGGCACGGCTTCACCGCCTTCTCGCCTCTGTTGATAGCGAATAGATAGCGATGGGGCATTGGTATTTATAACTTCAACCAGGAGCCAATAATGTCCGGTGTCTACCAATACCGGGCTGGGGAAGCGCACAAAATTACTGGGCAGGGTATCACTGAAAATTGGGCTGGCACCGGGACTAATACCTGCGGTGGGAGAAAAATCTGCATCTGCATAAAAATCCACTTTTATACTATCGCCACTTGGAATTCCAGTGCGGTAGTAGTTTAAGCGCACTCCTTTGATGGCCACTTTTAATTGATTGCTCAGTTCGGGGTCTACCTGAGGAAGGTAAAAGGGCACCGCAACTTTATCGATACCCCCGCTTCCGGATTGAGGCAGGCTAAGTGATTGATAGAGGCCGAAATCGCCTAAGGGTGCCAATAGGTTTTCGGTAATTTCAAAACCGGCATATTCTATATAATGAGGTGCTTGGGCTCCGGTTATCGCATCGCTGTAGACCCAAAAATGCAGGTCATAATTGCTTACATACCAGGGGAGATCCTGGCGAATAAAGAGGGTGTCGAATTTTAACGTATCCCCTGCGGCCAGGGTGCCAATTTTTTGACTTTTACGAAGGATCACCTGTCCTATGCTCGGTGATACCACCGCCATTTTTAGATAGACATTGGCCTGATTGGCACTGCCATTATTAACTACTGAGGCAGCGGCGATAAAGTCTTTGACAAAACGCTGGGGAATGGATTTCAGATGATGCTTTTGACCGGCATGCCCAAAGAGGGAAATTGAGATGGGGCGCCCGTTTTCGGCCGAAGGGCAAAAGGCCATACTATTGACAGGGCCATCATGCAGTTCCAAATCGTCAATCATCCAATAATGGTAGCCCTGGTTTCCAAATACATCGGTAAAGCGCCCATCAAAGGCGAAGGCAATTACGGCCTGGGAGGCTCCACCTAATTGCTGACTCAGATTAATTTCCAATGTATCGCTCGGGGGCGAATAGCTCAAAGCGGAAGGCAGGGGATTGATGAGAATAGAATCGCTAAAACTTTGACCTCCATCTCGGGAGCAGAGTAGGTATAGCTTGGAGCTAAAGCAATAATGCATAGACAGCATTTTAAGTACCACATTGGGATGGGCACTTAAGTTGATTACCCCCGTTTGCAATAAGCCACGATGCGGAGCGGGAGCAATGCCACTTCCACGTTGGGTACTACCGCCATTATCCAAATAATCGGAATCGAATATCACAAAGCCATTGCTGGCACTGGGGCTATTGATGGGCGGGCCGGGCACACCATTTAGTCCGCGTGAATAAGCACCGCGGCTACCAATACTTTGGTTAGGATTAGTATTCGCACCGCGGTATTCCCAATTGGCCCCTCCATTGCTAGCCGGCTGCGACCAGGTAGAAGGTATGCCATTACTAAAATCTTCGGACCAAATAAGGCTGCTTTGGCTGATTAAGCTAAAGGGCAGGAGCAGAAGGAAAAGGTGTTTGAGGCGCATAGGGGAGGTTGGGAGGGACTAAGTTAGGAAGAATGAGAGGAGAAAATTGCTCTAATGAGTTTGAGGCTTCAGAGGTGAGGACTGGTTCATAAATTTTGCCGAAGTCATTTTAGAGCAAAGTTCGACTCAATTGTTAGCCGTTTCTACAAAACCCATAAAATCATCTGGTAATCTTGACATTGTAATTAGCAAATTTTAGTTCGGCGTCGTTTACTCTTATCATTCCATCCACCTGTCGTCTCATATCCGGATAAAGAAATCTGAGCTTAGTAACTATTTCCATAATCGGGTTAGAATTAGATTTGTCCTTTACCTTGGCCGACGCCTCAAACAACTGGAACCATGATCCCCATGTAGCACGATCATCCAATTCATTATTTGTGAAATGGATATGATTTCGAGACAAAATAATCAATTGAATATCTTTAATGCGATTATCATCTATTCCGCATGTTCTTAGTACTGTTTCTTGGTCATTTTCTTGAATCCATGTTACAACCTTATCAATCCACTGTACAGACTTTGGAATCATATTGGAAATTCGACTCCGTCTTTCTTTCATAGAAGTAGAAAAAGCATCTTGCCATTTTAATTGAAATAGAGCCAGCACCTTTTTTCTATTATCAAATACAACTGCATCTATATCTGTTGTTCCAATTTCAATATTTTTCTCAATGCATTGAATCCAATCGTATTTAAAGTAGTCGTATAACTGAGCTTTAAAACGAGCTTCACGTTTATTACGTGCTCTTTGGTAGTCTTTAGGGTATTTTCTCTTAAGCTCTCGGTTAAGAAAGAAAACGGGCATTGAAAGGCACCCTTCAATTGATCGTATCCAAACATCTTCACCTAATTGAAAGTATGGACAGGGAGCAAGCCCAGGGTAAGAAAGGTGAAAATCAAAATTTTCTTTAGAAAGAGTTAAGCAAGAAGCAATCTGTTTGGCTTTTGTTTCGTCCCAACCGAAGTAATCGGATAGTGTTTGAAAAAACCTCTTAGACGAAAAGCCATGGGTTAAAATTGTCTGAAGATTCACTTGATACTTAGTCTTTTCGGCAAGAGCAAAGCAACAATCTCTATGCATATGACCAACCATGAAGCCATACTCCACAAAATCCAAATAGTCTTTATAAGCAATACCTCCAAAAGTGTCTGACTCATCAAGATCATCAATAATTTGAGTTACCATCATCATGATGTAGCCCAAACGATTGTAAAAAACTTCTACCTCCTCGGTAGCTTCATATTGAATAAAACGCTCGTCTACTAGGTGTACAATTGACTCCAGCTTTTTTCTCATTTCAGGTAATCCCGCCATAGCTGGTTTTATTTTATTTTCAAGAACCTTTTCAACTGTTGAATGATAGTATGCCAGGCTCAACCTTTCATAATATTCATCTCCAACACCTTCGGAAAGTTGTCTAAACAAAAAAGAGGTTTCTGATTCTTGCTCAAGAGAGTAAAGTTTGGCCTTATGTTGTTCTAAAACCTGTCTCGTAATTTGAATTGACCCACTATGAAGAATAAGTGAGTTTATCCATCTTCGGATTTCAGCATTAGATTCAAAAAGAGGAAACTGATCCGAATAGCTATACTCTTCATACAATTGGCGGAAAGGCAAAGACCAACCAAATCTGTATTTATCGAGTGTTGTGTCAGATTTTATTTGATCTCCCTTAATCTTCTGTGCATAAGTTTCAAAATCTACGGATCGAATTAGTTCAATTAAAGGCATAGCATGACCAAGCCCTTCTAGAGATGTTCCTAATCGCTTTTCTTCATGATTTAAAATTGACTCTAAGTTCTTTATTGCGCTCACTTTCCAGATTCATTCTTCTTTTTATTCAGCTCTAAACTCAATTCTTTAAATGGGTCAAAAAACTCCCAATGTTCAATGGTGGTTGAGTATCTTAGATAAATAGTGGGGTAAGGAGTGCCTCCATCTTCTTTAAACTTAGCATAGTGGCTATCAATGCGATCAAGGTTTTCCGGCTCACAAATCGCTAATAATTTAAAAAACCTCTCCCCTAATTTATCTGATTCGAGCGAATTTTCTATCATGAACCTCAAGTTACATTTGGATTTGGGCAACCCAACAGAAAATGAAAAAAGGGGAGTTTGCTTTTTTTCGTCTTTGTGCCTACTAAAGCCTCCCAAGTGTTGCTTAGCTGCTTCTCTCAGCTTTCTCAAACCATCAACAAACGCTAGATAACTATCCTCACCTGCCTTCTTGAAAAATGCCTCAAAAAAAGGTTTAGTTACATAAGCCGCTACCATCGCCGGGGCTAACCATTCAATAGAAGCTTGTGGAGTAGATTCTATTCTGTAAGTCTCAACAGGATATTCCAAATCCTTGCAAATCCTGTCAATCTCGTAGTCTGGGAAAAACTCTATGTAACTGAGATGTAATTTCTCATTTTCCATATGTCTAGTATTGAGTGTGCAGCTTTAGGTCAAGCTATCTGCTATTCTTGGCGTGAAAAGCGAAAGCTGCCACTTCCAACACCAAGCAAGTCTGTTTCTTTCAAGCTCCCTTCTTTATAAAAATCCAAAAGAACGTGCTCGAAAAGGCGAATACCAAGTTAAGCGTTGAAATAGACAATCTCAAGGTAAGAGACTATAAAAGCGGTAAAATGCGACGCTCTTAGAAAATGCACTTTGAGATTGAGTTAGATAGTCCCCAAACAAAAAAAGGCACGGAAACCGTGCCTTCAATTTTGCTGTGGAGCATATCGGAGTCGAACCGATGACCTCTACACTGCCAGTGTAGCGCTCTAGCCAGCTGAGCTAATGCCCCGAAATTTGGGAGGGCAAATATAGGAGAAAATTCGTTTTCCTACTTTTTTAAGAAATTTTCTTTTTGATGTAATCCAAATCTACATTCTGCTCTATCAGATCAATCGCGCGCTTAATCTTCCAGGGGGTATCGCGGTTAATCTTCACTTCAATCCGACTCACCTTTAGCACCACGCCATAGGTATCCAAATCGGTATGAATTAAAGGGGTTTGGTAATAATCGATCGCCCGCTGGGTTTCGCTGCTGATTTCCCCTTCACCACAAACAATAATGCCGCTCAAAGGCCATTCTTCAATCGCCAGCTCGGCATTAATGTGTAAAATCTTACCCAGGGTTTCATCCAGGCGGTGGGTGCCCACTACCAATAGAAGATTATCGCGCTTTTCGAGCTTGGTGCGATCCAATACAGTTCCGGCTAAAACATCCGCAACCTTATTGCGCAAGGCATGCGAATTGGAGCGCACTGTGCCATTAATAGCCTTGCACACGGTGCTCATTACCGGCCAGGCCAAAGTGCGATCATAAGGCACCATCCCTAATAAGGGTATGCCCTGCGAATTGAGCCATTTTTCGATGTAGGGACGAATCTTATCAATCTTCTCCTCCCGTACCTTATTTACGATGACCCCTAAAATGGGCACGCCTTCCTCTCGGAAAAGGGAGATGCACATATTAATCATATCGATGGTAGAGCCTACGCCCCCTTCGGCAATAAAGATTACCTGGGCATCCAGCATTTTGGCCACCTTGGCATTGCTGAGGTTTACCACCGATCCTACTCCGGGATGTCCGGTACCCTCATGGATGGTAAGCTCTTTACGACTTTCCAAAGCCACTTTGGCCTTCAGGATTTTCTCCGCGTAATTGAAGTTTTCGGGGTGATCGATAAAATCGGTGGTGGCTCCTGAGCCTAAAATTACCGGACTGTGAATTTCGGGATGGAGGTCAAACTGAATGAGATCCGAGAATAATATGGTGTCCTTATCAACCTTCAGGTCATTGAGGTCTACAAACTGTTGCCCTACCGGCTTACAGTAGCCAATATCAATCCCCAGGCGTTGCAGGCAGTAGGCCAGACCCAGGGTTGAGGTAGTTTTTCCCACGTGCTGGCGGGAAGCGGCAACGTATAAGGTTTGATACTTTTTCATGCTTAGGCTTTAATCAAAGCTAAGAAGCATTTCTTGATCTGATTTCAAAGGGCCGGAATATTTGCCGATAACAAAAAGCTCCCGACCTTTAAGCCATGGAATTGAGCTGGAAAAATTGCTACAGTCCGCGCCGTTTTGGCGACGATCGTATGCCCGAAGATGCGCGATCGGTTTACGAAAGGGACTACGACCGTATTATTTTCTCATCCGCCTTTAGGCGCTTGCAAAACAAAACCCAGGTATTCCCATTGCCGGAGCGGGTTTTTGTACATAATCGCCTTACTCACTCTTTAGAGGTGGTTAGTGTGGGGCGTTCTTTGGGGATGATTGTTGGGGAAAAGCTGGCCAATTTGCCCACCCTAAAGGAGGATGAAAAGGCCCGCGATTTTTACCGCAACCAATTAAAGTCAGTAGTTTCCGCTGCCTGCCTGGCCCACGATTTAGGTAATCCCGCCTTTGGGCATTCGGGTGAAGAAGCCATTTCCAAATACTTTCTTGATCGCGAGCACGACAAAGGTTTTAGAGCTGCATTTACCGCTGGCGAATGGGAAGACCTTACCCATTTTGAAGGCAATGCCAATGCTCTGCGTTTGCTCAGTCGGCAATTTAAAGGCCGCATGAAGGGAGGTCTGCAAATGACCTACACCACTTTGGCCAGCATCCTAAAATATCCTTGCGAAAGCCTGGCCCGGGATAAAAAGAAGGGCAAGCACCGCAGTAAATATGGTTTCTTTCAAGATGATCAGGAGGTTTTTGAGGCCATTGTGAGGGAGTTCCCCTTGGCTTTAGATAGTGAGAAACCCCTGGCTTATCGTCGGCATCCCTTTGTGTATCTGGTAGAGGCGGCCGATGATATTTGCTACAGCATTATCGACTATGAAGATGCACATCGCTTGGGCATCCTCAGCTTTGAAGAGGTAAAAGACGATTTTATGCGGGTGCTGGAGCAGGATCCTAATACGGATATGACCCGCCTAGGCCGGAATCTGGAAAACCTACGTGAGGATAAAAATGAGTCGGTGGCCTATTTAAGGGCTAAGGTGATTAATGCTTTGGTACAGGCTTGCGCCGATGCGTTTTTAGCTAATCAAGAAGTGATTCTTAAGGGCGATTTCAGTACTTCCTTATTGGATAGCCTAAAGCCCTATCAAAATGCGCTGAAGCAGATTGAAAAGAAATCCATCGGTCGGATTTACAATCACGATAGTGTGATGAAAATCGAATTGGCGGGCTTCAAAATTATGAGTGGCCTGATTGAAGATTTTGTGGAGGCAGCCCTCTTGGCTAAGGATGATCGCCAAAAACGACATCAAAAAGTACTGGCTTTAATTCCCAATCAATTTCAATTTGAGGAAGAGGATCGACCCTATGAAAAGGTGATGTGTATTCTGGACTTTGTAAGCGGCATGACCGACAATTATGCCCTGGAATTGTATCGCAACCTCAGAGGGATTTCGGTACCCGGGATTTAAGGGATTTGTTCAATATCCTCATCCGGTAACCAACCGATTTTTCCGTCGATCAGTCGCAATTTGGTCCAGCCTTCAAAATGATCTAATTGCTCTCCTTTGGTGCCGGCATGTAAGATGAAGAGGTCTTCGGCCTCCGAGCCCGGACCGCTTTTTACATAGGCCGAGTCGGACATAATGATGAGTCCCGGATGCTCTTCGCGATAATGCTGATGACTATAGGCCATAATTAAGCTGAAGAGGCTGAGCAGGCTTCCGCCGAGCAGGCTCACAAAACCAATCCGGCCGTAAGAGCTAAAGAGGTAAAGGGCCAATCCGGCCAAAGCCAAGGCTAGAAAACCCAGGGCTAAACGCGCCCAATTATCCGGCTGAAACAACTGCAAAACACTCAATCGAAAAGCCTTAAAGAGATTTTGGGGCATCTCTTCAAAACGGTCGATGCGCTTGCTTTTGGCCAGGGCCAGATTATGCAGAATTTCTTCGTCCTTAGGATCTAATCGCAATGCACGCTCATAATTGAGAATGGCCTTGGCCAGGGCCCCGTTTTCATAATGCGCATTGCCCAAATTATAATAGAGTGCCGCACTTACTTCTCCTTGCGCGGCAATGCTATCGTAGAGTTCCACCGCTTTTAAAAAGTCTTCTTCTTGATAGGCCTTATTGGCTTGCTCAAACAGCGTATTGCTGGCCAATAGGGGCAAGGCCTGAATCAATATCACTCCGATGAAAAGGAAATTTCTCATAACTGCTTTTCGATTTCGGTGAGTACTTCAATAGCGCGATCGTAATCCTGGGCGGCGGCTTCTAGTTTTAAACCGGTGAAACGAGCCATTTCTGATTTTTCCAAAAGCTCCAAAAGGGCTTTGATATCGCTTTCCAAAACTTGGGCTTTGCTCAAACGCTCTTGCAAGTATTCTTTGCTTAATCCGCTAACACCCCGATCAAATTTATCGCTGAAGAAGCCGATAATGGCAGTTTCCAATTCCTGGTAAAAGAGTTCCGCATCATTGGCCTTTAAAGCTGCCTGAGCTTTGCGCAATTTCTTTAAAGCCGCTTTACCTGCCCGCTGTTTACGAAGGCTATCCCGATTAGTAAACTCCGCTTTTTTGCGCCACCAAATGGCGATAAGCGAGAGGCCTAAGGATACTAAACTCAAGAACCAGCCCCAGAAAGCGCCAGAACCTAAAAATTGTTCATTGGGATTATGCCAGTTTGAAGCCTTGGTTTTAATAAAGAGGATGTCCTTATTCAAGAAATCTACCGCATCGCTGGTGCTTTCTCCCGCTAAGGGCGATGTTGAATTGCGAGGTGCCGCTTGTCCACCACCCTTAATGCTTACTTCAAAAGCCTCAGTTTCCAATTGCACATAACGCTCTTGCTTAGGGTCGAAATAATTGAATACGATAGGTTCAATTTTGTAGCTACCGCCATAGCGTGGAACCAGCAAATATTCAATTTCCTTATAGCCGCTCATACCGCGGGCATTAACGCTGCTACTTTCTTTGATCTCGGGATCGAAGACCTCAAAGGCAGAGGGGAATTCTATTTCCGGCAGTTCCACAAATTTGATGTTGCCCTTTCCTTCGATGCGAATGGTGTAGCTGATGCTGCCATCCATATTAATCTCGGTGCTGCTCACCTGAGATTTTATACTGAAGTCGCCCACCGCTCCACTGAAGTTTTGGGGCCGACCTTTATCGGGCAGCGGTTTAACCGTGATTTTAGGGTAATGGGCCTGCAAGCTTAATTCTTTGGTGGTGCTTAAAGGAAAACCGAAATAGTCTCTTTTTCCGGTATTTACCCGCACGGGCAGGCTTATGGTGGCAGAGCCTAAATCGAAGCTGCCGGGCTTTTGTGGGATAATTACGTGCTCGTCAATATTGGCGGTGATATAAGCCAGATTATTGATGTATTCCAGCTTTTCGTTCAGGTTGTTCCTTTGAATTTGCTCCTTGTAAAAACCTTCGAATTTGGGTGTTTCTTCGAAGTTGAAACGGCCGGTTTGCAATTGCTTGCGGATGTAAATGCGGTTGGCCACCATCAGGGGTTCACCCACATAAACGGTGGTTTTATTGGCATAGGGCTTTATAAAGGCCAATTCAGGTTCGGAGGAACTTTGCGTTCGCTTGGTTTCCACCACCTTTATTTTCAGGTTTTGCGTTTGGTAGCTTTTGCCTTTCACCTGAATTTTTGCCGGCCCGATGATATGCTCCCCTAGTTGATCGGCCTTCAGTAAATAGGTGTAGGTGAGGGAATAGCGCACCCCACTATTATCAATGGAAGAACTGATGGAGGTAGCCGGTCCGCCTAAAACCCGAAATCCTTCGAAGGAGGGCGCTTGAAATCCACGACCTTCTTGATTGATCACAAAATTGACCCGGAATTGCTGCCCTTGGTTTACTTCCGTGCGATCTACTTCCGCCCGAAAACTCACCTGAGCGGGAAGCCAGCCTAATTGCAAACTAAATGCTATGAGATAAATCCAAGTTTTCATTACCAGTCTTTTGATCCGGGATTGGGTTTGGCTTTCATCTTCTTACGCTGGAGGCGGGCCTGCGTTTCAAGTTCGGCTCTTTGCAAGGCCTCAAGTAAACGTTCAATATTCTTGCGACTCTGCTGGGCAGCTTCTTTCTCCGCCTGAGCGGCTTTGTTTTCAGCTTGGGATTCTTTGCCCTGAGAGCCACCTTTTTGAGGCTTCTGCTTTTGCTGTTCCGACTTTTGATCTTGAGGATTTTGCTGGGAATCCTGCTCGCCCTGCTTTTCTTGATCCTTAGGGTTCTGACCTTCCTGATTTTGGGGCTCCTGAGGCTTTTGATCCTCCGAATTTTCGCCCTTTTGATCCTGTTTCTCCTGATCGGATTTCTCTTGATCCTGATTTTGCTGCGAATCGGAATTCTGGTCTTTATCCTGACTATTCTGATCCTGATCTTGATCCGAATCGCCATTTTGTTTTTGCTGCTCTTGCTGTTTCTTTTGTTCCGCTAAAGCCTTAGCCAGATTATAGCGGGTTTCTTCATCCGCAGGGTTATGCTTTAAGGCATTTTTATAGGCCTGAATAGCCTCTTTTAATTGCTCATTTTTAAGATAGGAGTTCCCCAAATTGTGATAGATCTCCGCCTTACGGGCTGGATCTTCAGTACGGGCCAAACTGAGCTCGTAGGCTTCGATCGCTTCTTGATAGCGCTCTTGCTTGTAAAGCGCATCTCCCAAATTGTACTGACTTACCGAGAGATCTTTTTCTTCTGCTAATGCTGCAGCCTCGCGGTATTTGATTTCTGCCTCATCATAGGCCTTAGCGGCGAAAGCCTTATTTCCTTCTTTGATCTGCTTACGAACCTCCTGGGCTTGCAAGCCGATGCTCAATAAGATGCCTAAAATCAAACTAAAGTTCTTCATGACGATCGAATAAATTTAGGTTCTTAAACCATTGGGTTTTTCTTTCGAGGATGAAGACATCCAAAATTAGAAGCAAGAGAGCCGGAGCCAAAAGCCATTGAAACTGATCTTCATAATCTGCATACAATTCACTCTCAAACTCGGATTTCTCCATCTTCATCATTTCCTCCATTAAGAAGTCCACGGCGGCCTTGCTTCGATTTCCGGAAAAATATTTTCCATCTCCTTCCGCGGCAATTCGCTTGAGAAGACTAGAATTGAGCTTGGTAATTACGGTTTCTCCGTTTTGATCCTTTTTATAGCTTGTAATGGTTCCCCCTTGCTTTACAGGTATTGGGCCACCTCTTTCGGTTCCAAAGCCAATGGTATAAATCTGAATGTTCTTATCTAAGGCCTTACTAATCACATCATCTATTCCTTCTTCATGATCTTCACCATCGGAAAGGATCACCAATAAGCGATTGGGCTGCTCTTCATCATTAAAAAAGCGGGTCGACAGATCAATAGCATCGCTTATGGCTGTGCCCTGAGAGGGGATGAGGTCGGTATTGATATTTTGTAAAAAGAGCTTGGCCGCATTGTAATCGGTAGTGATGGGCAATTGCGGGTAGGCATGACCAGCATAGGTGATAATGCCAATGCGATCGCTTACCAATTCATCTACGGTGCGGGAGATTAGCAGTTTGGCACGGTCTAATCGATTGGGCTGTACATCTTCGCAAAGCATGCTCTTGCTCACATCAATGGCAAAAACCAGATCCAGGCCTTCGCGCTGCACCTTTTCCATGCGGCTGCCAATCTGTGGATTTACCAAAGCCATACTGATAAGAGCAATCACCGTAAGGTAAATGATGAATTTTAAGCTAGGCTTATTCTGACTGCGCTCGGGGCTGAGTTTTTCCAATAGCTCTTTATCACCAAATGCCTTTTGGGCTCTTCGGCGCCAAGCCAGATAGAGGCTGTATACCACCAACATCAATGGTATCAAGAGGAGCAGGTAGAAATATGTGGGTTCCTCTAATCGATACATTATACAAAGCTCTTTAAGAGGGTGTAACGCAATAGAATCTCCAATAGGAAAAGCCCTAGTGCCGAGAGGGCGAAAAGACCAAATTTCTCTTCGTAAGTATAGAAGCGGATTTCCTTCAATTTGGTTTTTTCGAGGGAGTCGATTTCCTTATAAATGGCATCCAATTTTTTATTGTCAGTTGCCCGGAAGTACTTGCCACCAGTGCGATTGGCGATTTCTTTTAATAAGGCTTCATCAATCTTGACTGGCATGCGCTCATAAAAGAAGCCGCCTCGTCCATCTTGCTGAACTGGCGTTTTGGCCATTCCATTGGTGCCCACCCCAATCGTATAAACGCGGATATTAAATTCTTTGGCCCAGTCGGCAGCGGATAGGGGTTCAATTTCCCCGGCATTATTCTCGCCATCGGTCAATAATATGGCAACTTTACTTTGCGCCTTGCTGTCTTTTAATCGATTGATGGTGGTGGCCAAACCCATGCCGATAGCGGTTCCATTAGCCAGGAAGCCGTATCGTAAATCATTAAGGCTGTTTTTAAGCAGGGCATGATCGGAAGTCAATGGCATTTGAGTCATGCTCTCTGCGGCATAAACTACCAGACCAATACGGTCATTGGGACGCCCGTCGATAAATTCGGTGCTTACTTTTTTGGTGGCCTCCAGTCGATTGGGCTTAAGATCTTGGGCCAGCATGGAAGGCGAAACATCCAGGGCCATTACTATATCGATACCCTCGCTGCTGCGACTGCGGTTATTCTCTTCGGTATTCCGCGGGCGGGCCATAGCGACGATAAGTAGGGCAATGCTGAAAATACGCAGTACCCAGGGCAAGGCATAAAGCAGGGCTCCGCGATTAAACTTCGATTGGGCTAAAAAGGAAGCCTCGGGAAAGCGTATTTCCGGATGGCTATCCTTGCGCCGCCAATAATACCAAAAGCCTAAAAGCGGTAAGAGGCAGAGCAGCCAAAGGAATTCGGGATTTTGAAATTCGTAATCAAACATCGGCTTCCAATTTTGGGGCTTCCTGACTGTTTACAAAATCACGCACGGCATCCAGGGCCTGAACATTTTCTTCCGGCAAGCTTTGTTGGCGGGCAAATTTCACCATCGCGCTTAAGCGCAGACTGTTCTTCAGATTATTGAAATGTCTTTCTTCTTTGCAGAGCGGCTTGATCTTTACAATTAATTCCTCGGCCGTAGATTCCAGGGCCTTGAGGCCAAATTTGCGCTCCAGGAATATCTTGAGGATTTCATCTAATTCACTGAAATAAGCCTTTGCTTTTCCATTTTGCCAGAGGCCTTTCGCTTCCAGTTTATTGAGCTCTTCCAAAGCCCATTCAATAGGCGGTATTTGAATTTCTTCCACCTGCTTTTCACCTTGTTTTTTGCGCTTTTGCCAAAATTTCCAGAGGTAATAAATTAAGGCGGCTAATCCTGCCGCGCCCAAGGCCCAATAGGCTAGGAGCCAGTAATTGAAAGGGATTTCTCGCGGTGCCTTGATGTCGAAATAATCTTGCTCCTCCTTAATTTCCGGGAAATAAACCAGTATGGCGATGGGCGAACTGCGCTGTACCTCTTCGTCTTGCACAGATAATTCCAAAGCCGGAATTTCCACTTCACCACTATCAAAGGAGGTGAGGGTAAATTTTTGATGCAATTGAATCCAGTCCCCCTCGATCAGGCTGTCTAATTTTCCACTTTCGAGAATCTCAATTCCATTTTGACCGGATTCGAGCAAGGGCCAAGTGTACTCAGCTGTTTTAGGAACTTTGGCAGAGAGCTCTAATTGAATGGGCTCTCCCAATTTGATCTGGTTGGTATCCACCTCGGCCTCAAAGCTAAGCTGGGCAAAGGCGCTACTGCTTAAAAGCAGGATGAAGGCTAAAATTCGGCTTTTCATCGACTGCGTTTTTTGAAGTATCCCAATAAAGCGGCAGGGTAGGAATGATCAATGCGGATAGAGATATCACCGGCCCCGCTGCGTAAAAAGCTTTCGCGGTAATAGCGTTCAAATTCCAGAAAACGCATTTTCATCTGCTTGCGCAATTTGGAGGATGAGGTATTGATCCAATGGGTCTTTCCGCTTTCGGGGTCGCGCATGGGCAAAAGGCCAATATTGGGTAAATTCTCCTCGCGGGGATCGTAGATGCGGATCCCGGTTAGGTCGTGCTTACGACTGGCAATTTTAAGGGCATCGCGGTAACGGCTATCCATAAAATCGCTTAGAACGAAGGCAATGGCGCGACGTTTTTGGAAAGCACTGAAAAAGCGCAAAGCCTCGGCTATATTGGTTTTATTGCTGCTGGGCTTAAACTCGATTAGCTCGCGGATGATGCGTAGGATATGGGATTTCCCTTTACCCGGCGGAATGAATTTTTCTACCGTATCGCTAAAAAAGATCACGCCCACCTTATCATTATTCTGAATGGCAGAAAAGGCCAGGGTGGCACAAATCTCTGTGATCATCTCCCGTTTTAATTGCTGGCGGGAACCAAAGTTTTCCGATCCGCTCAGGTCTACCAACAACATCAGCGTAAGCTCCCGCTCTTCTTCAAAAACCTTTATATAAGGCTCATTGAGCTTAGCGGTTACATTCCAATCGATAGCGCGAATATCATCGCCAAACTCATAACGGCGCACCTCACTAAAGGCCATACCTCTACCCTTAAAGGAGCTGTGGTACTCCCCGGAAAAGAGGTGATTGCTCAGGCGCCGAGTTTTAATCTCAATGCGTCGAACCTTTTGTAAGAGTTTTTGCGTTTCCATGCGATCGGCCGGGATTTACGGTACTTCGATCTGATCTACAATTTGGCTGATAAGGTCTTCGCTGCTTACGTTTTCGGCCTCAGCCTCATAAGTAATACCAATACGGTGGCGTAATACATCTAATACTACCGCCCGCACATCTTCGGGGATTACATAACCTCTGCGCTTGATAAAGGCATATACCTTGGCCGCAGTTGCCAGGGCAATACTACCTCGCGGTGAAGCACCAAATTCGATTAAAGGCTTCAAAGAGGGCAAGCGATAATCTTCGGGCTTACGGGTAGCGAAAATGATATCGAGGATATAGCGCTCAATTTTTTCATCCATATAAACCTCGCGCACCATGGTGCGGGCTTTTTGGATGGTTTCCAGCGACACCACCTTTTGGATAGGTTGGGCACCGCCGCTCAAATTCTGACGCATAATCAATTGTTCCTCTTCCATTTTAGGATAGGTGATTACGGTCTTGAGCATAAAACGGTCGCTCTGCGCTTCGGGCAGGGGATAAGTTCCTTCTTGCTCTACCGGGTTTTGGGTCGCTAAAACCAAAAAGGGATCGGGCAATTTAAAGCTGGTTTCACCTATGGTTACCTGACGCTCCTGCATGGCTTCGAGCAAGGCACTTTGCACCTTGGCCGGGGCTCGGTTAATCTCATCTGCTAAAACGAAATTGGCGAAAACCGGTCCTTGCTTAATCGCAAAGTCGTTTTTCTGAATATTGTAAATCTGGGTACCCATTACATCGCTGGGCAGCAAGTCGGGGGTAAATTGTACCCGGCTGTATTTAGCATCAATGGCCTCGGCCAGCGATTTAATGGCCAGGGTTTTGGCCAGTCCCGGAACTCCTTCTAAGAGAATATGCCCATTTCCTAAGAGGGCAATCAGCAGGCGTTCCAACATTTGCTTTTGGCCAATAATGGACTTATTTACTTCCATCATTAGCAGATCGATAAAGGCGCTTTCCTTTTCAATCTTTTCGTTCAAGGCACGAATATCCGTGGCACTTTGACTTGTTTCCATCACTCGGTTCAAATGTTTAAATCGGTCAGCGTTAAAGGTCCTGATTTTGGACCGCATGCGAAATTGCTAGTTTGTCGACTTTTCAGGCGTTAAAGCCTTGTTAAATTCACCTCTACAAATGGGCTGCTATTCAGGTGGATAAAGATCAAAAAGCAAGATTTGACATTACGCTGATTTCTAAGCTTTCAAATATAATTTCAAGTTCCTAACGTAGAGATAACCTTTGGGTTTTATCTCCGAGCTTAGTTAACAAATGTTTAGCTTTTTAAAGGAGCGAAAATGAGCCAGTGGCCATCCCTTCAATTTTAAGCCCAGGTTCCTCGATAGTTAAGAAGGGCCTGGATTGATTACATATTCTTAAGACTGGCGATGAAATAAGCTAAAGTCCCACCGGCAAATTTGCGATCGAATCCAAACACTATTGAATTACGATCATGAAAAAACTATTACTAAGCGCGGGAATTATTGCAGCCGGCCTTTCGGCGCAAGCCCAAACTTTCTCTCCTGAGATTGATGTAACCAACTGGGAGCCTACTACCATTCAGGTACCTGCTTCTCCTTTAATTACCCAATACTTGTTTATCGGTGGGCACCATGTAGTGCAAACTACGCCTACTTACGGTAATCCTGCGGATACTGCTTTGGCTAAGCAATGGCACGATTTCATCGGCTTTACGCCGGATAATAACGGAACTGACCTTGGTTGGATTTCGGTAAACCACGAAATGGTGATCCAAAACGATAAGATTGGTGATGGTGGTGGAATGACTGTATTTAAAGTACGTCGTGATGCTGCTACCGATTCTTTAATCGTAGTAGATCAAACTTTAAATGACGGTCGTCAAGGTAAATTCTTCGCGGTTGATTTCGCCAACACTGTAGGCGAAACCGGAATGAACTGTGGTGGTATCACTGGTCCTGACGGACGTATCTGGACTGCTGAAGAGTGGTGGAGAGGTTCTAATGCTGATTTGGCAGACCGCGACACTGGTGACTTCACTATCGGAACCGGAACTTCTACTTATGCTGCCGCTAATGGTTTCCCAGGATATAATGGTGAGACTATTAAAAAGTACGAGAACTACAACTATATGGTAGAGATCGATCCTCGTCAAGCGGTAGCCATTCGCAAACAATACAACTGGGGTCGTCAGCCTTTCGAAGGTGGATGTGTGATGCCCGACAACAAAACAGTTTACTTAGGAGCGGATAACACTCCTGGTTTCTTTACCAAGTTCGTTGCCGACAATGCGGGTGATTTCACCGCAGGAAAGACTTATGTATACAAGCACGATGCTACTGGTAGCAAGTGGGTTGAAATCGACAACAGCGACTTCGACAATATGTTAAACTTCAATACTCAGGCTGTAGTAGCTGGAGCTACAATGTTTAACCGCTTAGAGTGGGTAGTTGAAATCGACGGTAAAGTGTACATGACTGAAACCGGTCGTGATAACCCTGCCGGACGTTGGAGTGGTGCCGCTGCTGCTGGATGTGTGTATGCTCCTCATCACATGCAACGCGCCATGGATCAGAGTGTTGAATTTGGAAAAACCATTACTCCAGACAGCTCTGAGTACTGGGACTACTACGGTCGTGTATTGATGTATGATCCTGCTACTGAGCAAACTTCAGTATTTGTGGAAGGGGGTCCTTATTTCTCTGTGGATCCTGCAGTTTCTTCTTATCCAGACAAGCACCTTTCAAACCCTGACGGATTGAACAAAATCACCGTTAACGGAAAGAACTACATGTTGATTTGCGAAGACTTAAACGGTACTTCTAAAGGTCGTACTCCTGCTGGTATTGGTAACCGTACCTGTGAATTATTCATGTTGGATATGAGCATTAGCAATCCTACTTTGAACGATTTACACCGTATCGCTGTAGTGCCTGTGGGTGCTGAGATTACCGGTGCTACCAGTACTACCGACGGAAAAACCATCCTTTTCAACAGCCAGCACCCTGACGGAGGAAACCCTTTCCCTTTCAACAACTCTATGACGGTTGCTATCACTGGTTGGGATCAAGTAACTATCGGTTTACCTGAGAATGCTTTCGAAGGTGATGCTTTCCAGGTTTATCCTAACCCTGCTACTCGTACCTTATATTTCAATGAGTTGAGCGATGTAGCTATCTACAATGTGAGTGGCAAGCGTATGAACGTGTACCGCAATGTTGAGAATATCGATATTTCTCACTTACAGCCTGGTGTATACTACATTCAGAATGCTGCGGGTGTGACTCAAAAACTTTTGGTTAAGTAAGAATTACCAATTCCAAAGAAGAGGGGAGTGAAAGCTCCCCTTTTCTTGCTTTAAGAAATTCTAAGATGCGCAAGCTTGTTATAGCCTTCTTTTCCCTGCTTTTGCTATTTGCCGTATTCACCGCTTTTCGATCAACGGAAAGTCCGGTTCAAGAGATAAAATCCCGCTATGTTGAAGACCTAAAAGCTTTTCATGAGCAAAGTGAAAGCTTTAAACAAAGCTTGAATTCGGAGGATTGGGACGAGGTAAAGCTCAAGTCAGAATTTAAAGCCCTGCGATTGAGCTTTAAGAAGATTGAGTTTATGCTCGATTACCTCCAACCACAGGATGTGAAGGACTTTATCAATGGCGCCCCGCTTCCCAAAACCGAACGGAACGCACCACGTTTGGTAGTGGTAGAACCCAAGGGTTTGCAGCGCATGGAGGAATTGCTCTTTGAAGAGCCTCTGGATAGGCCCGCCCTAAAGAAATTGGCCAAGGATCTGGAATATCAAGTAGGACAGGTGCAGCGCTTTTCCAAGGTTCAGAATTTTAGTGACCGCCAGGTATTTGAAGCTTTGCGCCAGGGCTTGGTGCGCATTACAGCCATGGGAATTACCGGTTTTGATACCCCAGCCAGCGATGAGGCTTTGAGGGAACCAGCTACGGTTTGGCAGTCCATGGGCGACTATGCAAAATTGTATTTGGCTTATGCCGAAGCGCCAGAATTGGAAAAAGAGATTGAAACAAAATGGGATTTAGGTCAGCGCCTGTTGGATCAAGGCGATTTTGAAACATTCAATCGCGCGGAGTTTATTCGCGAAGTAATTGAGCCATTGTATGGAGCCTTACTCGATTTGCATCATCATCTGGCTTATGAAACAGCGGCTGAGGTCTATCGAGGTGAATTACCCGTGAATTATGAAAGTCGACACCTTTTTAGTGGAGACTTTTTAAACCTCACTTATTATACCGGCTTAAAGCCGAAGGAGGAGGCCTTTGAGTTTCAAAAGAAATTAGGGCGCTTGCTCTTTTTTGATCCGGTTTTAAGTGGTGATTTAGACCGTTCCTGCGCCTCTTGTCATCATCCCGATAAGGCCTATAGTGATGGCTTGCCTAAAAGTGTAGCGAAGGGAGGGGGAACCGTCAGTCGCAATGCTCCCGGGCTTTACAATGCGCTCTATGCCGAAAAGTTCTTCCACGATCTCCGGGCTGATCGCATGGAAACTCAAATGGAGCACGTAATTTTCAGTGCTCAGGAATTTGATTCGGATTATCGTCGCATTTTCCGTCGCTTGGAGGAGAGCGAAGAGTATCAAGCCCTCTTTAAGGAGGCCTTCCCTGAGCAACAAGGTCGCGTAAATCGCTATTCCTTATCCAAAGCGATCATGGCCTTTTTAAGTCAGTTACAATCCTATGATTCGCGCGTAGATCGCTATTTGCGTTCAGAATCGGAAGATATAAGCGAAGAGGAAGTGGCGGGCTTAAATCTCTTTATGGGCAAGGCTGCTTGTGCCACTTGCCATTTTGTGCCCACCTTCAGTGGCTTAGTTCCGCCTCTTTACATGGAAAATGAAAGTGAGGTTCTGGGCGTATTTGAAAATCCAGATACTAAAAATCTGGATAGCGATTTAGGTCGCTTTGCAGCAGGCGTGGTGCAAGACGAGGCCCCTTTCTTAAAGAACTCATTTAAAACCCCAGGCCTGCGCAATGTGGAGTTTACCGCACCCTATTTTCATAATGGCGCTTATCCGGACCTGGAGTCGGTTCTGGATTTTTATAATCAGGGCGGAGCGACTGGAATGGGAATTCCTTTAGAGCATCAAACCTTGCCAGCGGATTCCTTAGAATTGTCAGCGCAAGAGATAAATGCCTTAAAGCAATTTATGCTGGCCTTGAGTGATACTTCTAAGCAGATTAATGCCCCTGATTCCTTTCCAAAAATGAATACTGTAAGTCGTAAAATTTCAATTTATTAGGTGATTAAAGTGTAGATTTTAGATGTGAATGATTTGGGTCATTCGTTGCTATTTCGCAATTTTCCTTCCCATATAGGGACAGCTTGTTGATTATTCCCAATTTGAGAAAATGCATCTTTAGATGGGAAGAATGGCCAAGCTGTCTTTAATTTAAGTACATTGAGGATCAGTTAATTGAACTTTTTGGCTTAAGCCTTGTTCCCTTGAATCAGTTTACAAAAATGAGAAGGTATTTCATCGTCATATTGCTCCTATTTGTGCCCTGGCTGAGCAGCTTGGAGGCAAATTCGGTGCTCAATGGTGAAATCTCCCTCAATGAGAATTTCTATAATGAGGAAGAGGATTTAGTCTTAGACGGGAAGTGGCGCTTTTACTGGAAGGAATTAGTGAATCCTGAAGGTAAAGCCGACATGGAAAGCCGTCCGGTTTATGTTGACATCCTCAAGCCTTGGTCCGACCTTCCTACCGAAAAGAACAATTACCACGCTAAGGGCTATGCCTCTTACGAATTGAACATCTATTCTTCTCGCGCTAGTGATAAACTGGCCATACGGGTGCCCGAGTATTACAGTTCTTATGCGCTCTATTTAAATGGCGAGGAGATTTCCAAGAATGGAAAGGTAGCCGGTAATATTGCCGATGCGGAGCCTTATTGGTTGCCCAAGGTGGTGGCGATCAAATTGAAGAAAGGCTCAAACCGTTTGGTGCTGCATGTGTCTAATTTCCACCATCATAAAGGGGGATCGGTGGCAGCGATGGCAATTGGGCCTTCCAGTCGCTTTTTCTTCTTTAAAAATATGGCCGTGGCAGGCTCCCTCTTTATTGCTGGGACTCTCTTAATTGCGGCAGTATTCTCATTGATTGTCTACTACTTCCAGAAAAACGATTTCGCATTTCTCTTTTTCGGACTCTTTGCTCTGAGCTATATCTATCGCATTATTGGTACCGATACCTACATCTTACATGAAGTATTTCAAGGTCTTTCCTGGCATGTTGCCATTCGACTGGAGTATCTCAGTCTCTATGTGAGTGTCATATTCTTTACCTATTTCTACAAGAATTTAATTGCGCGCCGGGCTCCAGAATGGATCTTCCATACTATTGGAATTGTTTCCGGTCTCTTAGCAATATCCGTACTATTACCTCCTCAGAATTTTACGGCCTTTGTTGATTATTATTTAATCTTCATTGCTTTGGCGCTGGTGGCTACCACCGTATTTTATTTACGTGCCATTCGTTGGAGCCATACCATGAGCTGGTTTACTTCCATTGCAGTAGGTTCTCTCATTTTGGTGATGGTCTTAAAGATGTCGGCTTTCTTTGGATTTGGCGTAAATCATCTTTTCTTTTCTTTCTTCCTGTATTTGGTATTTGTGGTAAGTCAGACTATCGCTTTAAGTCAGCGTTTTGGTTACAATATGCGCATGCATATTTCCCAAAGTGAAACGGCCATGGTTTCGCAGCGCAACTTTATGAACTCCGTGAGTCATGAGTTACGCACCCCGATGAATGCCATAATGGGGATGACGGATTTCCTTTCCAAGACCAAATTGGAGCCAGATCAGCAAGCCAAACTGGAGACTATTCGCAAGAACAGCGAGCAGCTCAACAACCTATTGATGGACTTGCTGAACTTCTCGGCTATCGATTCTGGAGAATTGAAGCTAGAGTCGCGGAAGTTTATCTTGAAGGAAGTGGTGGACCGAGCCCTGGAGCAAGCAGGTACCGATAATTTATCGAGCACCGTAAACTTCAAGCTGAGCTACGATGACAATATTCCGGATGAATTAGCTGGCGATCCAGAACGCTTAGGTCAGGTGATCTACCATATTGTAGGTAATGCAGTTAAGTTTACCCAAAAGGGTATTATTGGCTTCGACCTGCGCATGGAAAGCGTAGAGGCTAATCGTGTGAAACTTCACATGAAGGTAAGCGATACCGGAATTGGTATTAAACCCGAAGAACTCAATAAGGTGGTTCAGGCCTTTAATCAAGGTGATGAGGGGAATACCCGCAAACACGGAGGAACCGGTTTAGGCTTAACCATTGCGGCCAATATCATTGAGATGATGGATGGTGAGATGTGGATTGATAGTGAGGAAGGCAAGGGAACTACGGTTCGGGCCGACTTCATTTTGAAAACCCCTCGCTTGAACCTCAGTAAGCATGCCGAGGAGCTGAAGGAAGAGCAGAAAACCAAAAAGATTGAAGGCCTTAAAATTCTATACGCCGAGGATAATCCCATTAACCAGAAACTGCTGGTGATGATTATGAAAACCCTGGGTTATGAGGTAGAATTAGCCAATAATGGTTTAGAGGCCTGGGAAATGGCCATCACCAATAATTACCATATCATCTTTATGGATGTACAAATGCCCAAGATGGATGGTATTGAGGCGACCCGCAGGATTATCAAAGACCAGGCGCAAAGACCTATTATTATTGCCGTAACGGCCAATGCTGAGGTGGCAGATCAAAAGCGCTGTATTGAGGCGGGAATGAATGACTTTATTCCGAAGCCCTTTAATGCTAAAATGCTGAAGGAAGCCCTAAGCAAATGGCAAGGTCTCTTAGTTTATATGGAGGAAGATGCCCGTAATGGTAAACTCCGAGTTATTTCTTAAACAGCTTTCAGAACGGTTGGGTCATGGCCCGATTGGTGATTTGCAAGCCCTTTCGGGAGGCGATATCAATGCTGCTTATCAAGTTAATTTTCAAGAAGGAGGTTCTGCTTTTCTGAAGTTTCAGGAGGGGGCGAAATTGGATTTCTTTCAGGCGGAAGCCGATGGTTTGAAAGCCTTGAAAAAACATAGCCCACTTAAAGTTCCAGAAGTATTGGCCCTGGGCGAATGGGAGGGAAATGCTTATTTGGTTTTGCAGTTCATGGAGCCGGGTTTTAAGAGCGATGAATACGATTTTGCCTTAGGTGAGGGCCTGGCGCAAATGCATGCTCAAGCCCAGGAATCTTTCGGTTGGCATCGCCCCAATTACATTGGGAAATTGGATCAAATTAATCATCAAAGCGATGATTGGGCAGATTTCTACGCCGAACACCGCATTCTACATATGGTGCAGAAAGCCTTTGATGCTGGTCATTTGGAGGCTAAGGATCTCAAGGGCTCTGAAACTTTTGTGAAGGCCTATCCTCATTTGGTGCCCAAGGAAAAGCCGGCTTTTGTTCATGGCGATTTATGGTCTGGTAATGCCTATTGCATGGCGGGTGGAATTCCGGTTTTAATCGACCCCGCGGTATATAATGGGCATCGCGAAATGGACCTGGCCATGATGAAACTCTTTGGGGGCTTTTCATCCAATGTATTTCAAGCCTATGAAGAAAGCTATCCCCTGGAGCGAGGCTGGCGGGAGCGTATTCCTTATCATCAGCTATATCCCTTGCTGGTACACCTGAATTTGTTCGGGACTTCCTATTTGAATGATTGCCGCAGCATTTGGCAAAAATTTCTCTAGTTGATCTGAATCACCCGATTTTCAGCAATCACAAAAACCCGATCTTCTTTCTTCACTTTCAGGTTGAAGGTTCCGGTGAATTCTCCAAAGGCCGGTAAGATCCCTTGATTGGGGCTAAAGAAATAACAGGCCAGACGCAAACTTTGACGCCCCGCTCCTTTGAGGCGTACCCCCGGGTGGATATGACCACAAAGATTGTAGCCTTCAAATTCCTCCAAAGGTTCATGACTAAGGAAGAAGGGGCCTAATTTTAGGCCATCGGGATGGTATTTAAGTCGAGCGCGGTAATAGCTCATCTCGTCTAAAATATCGTGATTGCCACCAATCAAATGGAATTCGGTGGAGGGAAATAAAGCAATTACCTGCTTAAAGCCCAGCCATTCATGATTGAGTTCCGAATGAAAGAGATCGCCCAGAAAGTAAACCTCTTTAGCCTGGGTGGCATAGAGCAGTCGTTCTAAACGCAGAAGGTTTTCCTTGGCTGCCTCTTCGGGTAATTTGATTCCGTTTTTTCGAAAATGACTGATTTTCCCGAAATGGGTATCAGCAATAAACAGCCGGCGATGATCAGGCCAGTAAATGGCTCTTTCGGGTAAAAGCCAGAGTTCTTCACCTGAAATGCTGATAAGCTCCTTCATACCGCAAAATTACCGCGGCTCGGCAGAGCTCACAAGGCTATCGCCAGGCATTGCCGGAATTAATTGGCGATAATGTGCATAGCGTAAAAAGATATCGCGCACATAGCGGAAGGGCTCCTCACCTCGCACTGGGCCATAGCGAACAATGGGATTTGAATACACCTTATACTGTCCCATTTTGCGCAGCCATATTGCGGTGGCATCATCAAACTGTAGGGAATCTAAACCAGCTTGAGCCGCCAAACGTTGCGCATCCAGTAAATGACCATAACCACAGTTATAGGCCGCCATGGTAAATTTGATCCGCTGGATGGTATCGGGGATGTTTTCAAACTTATCGAAGATGTCTTTCAAATAATCAGCGGCAGCCATTAGGTTTTGCTCAGGATCATAGGTGTCGTTAATGCCCAGATCGGTGGCCGTACCTGGCATAATTTGCATGAGACCGCCCGCTCCGGCCCAGGATTCGGATTGGGGATCGAAGCGCGATTCCTGATACACCTGCGAGGCTAATAATCGCCAATCCCAGCTTAGGCTATCGGCTGCCCGGCGAATTAAATCATCGTACTTACTGATCTGTCCACTATTCTTGCTGTAAAACTCACTTTGCACCCGACGTTTATAGGACTTCTTATGCACGTAATACTTCTTATAGATAAAGGCATAGGTGCCATTTTTTCGCATGCCTTGAATCCAACGATTTACCTCATCTTCCAGTTCAGGAGAATTGGAGCGTAAACCCCAGGCAATGCGTTGCGAAAAGCTAACCGGTGTTTCTACATCCAAAATGGGATAAAAGGTTTGATTGATGGAAGCCACATTATAGTCGGCAATGGCATATTTTATCTTGCCATCCACTACCATTTTAATCACATCCTCAATATTATAATCCCCAATAATGGTGTCGATATTGATTTTACCACCCAGTTCTTCCTGGAGGTGAAGCATGCGCTCATAGTAGGAGGAACGGCGGTGCACATGTACCGTGTCCCCAATCAAGTCTATAACATCTCGCACCAGTTTACGATCAATTTGGTCGCGACTCAGTCTTCGCCAGTTGCGAGGTTTGCGCTGAACCAAAGCCTGGTGGGTAGTGTAGAGATAATCGGTGAAGTTGATCAGCTTTTTGCGGTCTTCGGTAATGGTGAGGCCATAGGCAATGATATCGCCTTCTCCTCGGTTGAGCATATCAAAAACCTCATCGATATTATTGGCCAAAACGATTTCCAGCTCCAGGCCTAAATCCTGCGCCAGGCGTTTCAACAGTTCATATTCGTAGCCCATCGCCTCTCCCCGATAAAGGAAATAGGTGGTGCTACTGTAAACCATGATGGCTTTTAATTTACCGTCGGCTTGGATCTCCGCTAGGTCCCGTTCCAGAGTAGGGCCGCTTAATTCAGCCTTTGGACCACGGTTGCGTGAAGAGCCAATTTTCCCTTGATCACAGGCTGTGTTCAAAAAGAGCAAAGCGACAAAAATGATCAATCCTCGCATGGGGCTTAAGATAGCAAAAAGGTAGAAACTCCTCTCGGGGATTTTTGGGAATCCTAATTTGGTTCAGGCCAGGACTATTGAATCAGCAAAGCCTCTGTGGCGGTGCCCCAAACGATGCGATACAAGCCAGGCTCCCAGTCTTCCAATTGAAGTTGCACTTCCTTAGAGCCTGATCTTTGCTGTAAAAGTAAGCGTCCTTGCATATCAAAGATTTGCAATGCTTTTTCCTTTAAGCGATCATCTCCAACAACAATTACTTTTCCCTTGCTGGGATTGGGGTATACCTGCAATTTTTCAATGCTTGCCCATTCTTCCATTCCAATATTGGAATCGAATTTCATCCCAAAGCCAAAGAATCGTTTGCTGGCCGACCAACCCGCACTGCCCGCGGCCGACTGCTTGCGCTTGTTTTTAAAGCTCAAGACTTGCACGTCCCAATTGCTCAGGGAAGACCATTTCATATCAAAATTTAGTCTTCCTGTTTTTTGGAGGATTAAGCTATAGTCCTTTCCGGCCTCGAGCCGCACTGAATCTTGAAAAACCAAAGCCATGGTACCTACCACCTGCAGGCTGTCTTGCCAAACAATCTGACTGTTCTCATAGAGCCAAACATTCATTTGCCCGCTGTTAGTGAGGTCGGGATGTAAACCCCAAATTGTTAATTCTCGCAGGCTCCGACCTTCACTAATGGTAAAGTCCAAACGGTAGAGGCTGTCGGTATAGAGGGCTTGACTATTATGTTGATTTAGACTTTGCCATTGCATGGGATGCAGGTTTGAGCCCCATACATCATTGGGTAGGACCCTTAGGGTATCGCTATGATATAGGCAGTTGATGCCCGGATCGAGCTCTGTCCAGTAGGTAGCGCTTCCGCGGATATTCAAATGATCCTGACTGACATCGGGAATCGCGGCAAGTCCATTGGCGAACCAGCGGGTTTCAAAATTAGTGGAGTCTAATAGATTGATGAAACCATTGCTGTTTTGCAGACGAATATGGCTTTGAGCCGGATCGTGCACTAGAATGTAAATGGAATCCAGTTTTTGACCATTTAGACTATCACGTAAGTACAACCATCCGGATTGACTGGCCTGCACATCAGGGTGAAAATTGTTAAGGGTATCTGCGGCAACAATGTTTTGAGCCGGCGACCAATACACGGATTTCTGGGGATTACTGGTATAGGCCAGGCGAATTTTTTGGCTCTGATTACCGCAAAGTTTCAGGCTGTCTATCGCCAAAAAATTATTGCTGTAAATGCCATTGGCGGGATTAAGTCGAATTAAGAGATTAATGGTGCTACTACCTTCGAGGTAACAATCCTGTGCTTCCGTTCGCAACAACAAGCGGCCTTCCCGAGGTCCGAAACTGTAATTCGCTGCTTGGGGTTTCCAGGTAAATTTTAATTGATTGGGAGTGCCACTGCTTAATCCTCCACCTGTATTCAGGCTATTCAATTGGCCCGGAATTAAAGCAGGGTTTTGATTAAAAGGACGAATGCCGGGATCAAAGTCATTGCGAATAATGGTCCAGCGGGTGGAATCGCCGGAAATGAGTAAACTGCTTATTTCCAACTCGATACTATCACCTACCGAGAGGTCAAAGGTGTCAACATAGTTGTTTCCGGTAATCGGAATGTAGTTTTGATTATGTTCCAGGCCAATTAGGGGAGGGCTAGCCGCTGCAGTGGTATCCAGAAGAAAAAGATGCCCCCAGGAACTTTGGGAGGCATAAATTTGACCACCGCTGTAATAGTCGAGCTCCACCGGACAGGCATATTTACCAGTTTGGCTGCTATTGGGATTATCGAATACTTCATAAGACCATCCTGGTAGTTGATAGGAATAGAGGTTAGCGCCGCTGTTCGGATCTTCAGTGCTATCAGGCAAAGGAGTGAAGAGATTATAGCCACTGTTGAAAGGGTGGTTATTGGGGAAATTGCTAGGCTCCGTAATAACGGAATCTACCATAGGCCCTGGTGAATACACCCCTATGGGCAGGTAATTCCGCTGACCTGGTTTTTGAAGATGCAACCAGGGGTGTTTCAAACTACTAATTGTTCCGGCGGGGTGAACTATCCAATCGCCCGTAAAAGGGTCGAGGCTGGGGTAAATTCGTAAACTGAGTGAGGCAAAGAGGTTCGTCGTATTGTTCAGGGCTACAGCCAATCCTTGAAAGGTAAACTCATAATAGCCCTGGGGTCCAGGTGCGGTATTACTAAGATCAATGGGATTGCTTTCATAGACTAAATCATAAACGCTAGCTCCACAAGAATCCAGGTATATTATTTTGCTTAATGAAAGGTCGTATGGGAGTTGAACTGAAACAGGACCGGCCAGACTCAGGCTTCCGGCATTAGTTGGGAAGCTGCCGAGGCTTTCAATATAATGGTGAATGCGAAATATAACCCTGCCCGTAGTGTCAACTCGATAGTCAATCAAAGCGGTGAGTTGATGGTTGGCTTTAAGACCAAAGCCAAATAATATCAGGAAAACAGGGAGTAAAATACGAGGCATGGCTGATGCAATTTCTCCCAAGGTATATATTCACCGGATTAAAGAAGTCCTTCTATGAGTTTACGCGAGGACCTGACGAGCAAAAGAAAAGCCGCCTCAGTTTGATCCGAGGCGGCTTTTTGGAAATTATCGCTTAAAGCGTGGCTTACATTTTAGCCGCTTTTTTAGGCTCTTCTTTGTTGCTGTCTTCTTCCATGGTCATGGCGTCAGAATCGGCAACAGGCTCGGTAATGATTTTCATCTCAGCAATTAGGTTTTTAGCACCTGCATACTTTTCGATGATGAAGAGGGTGTAACGAACGTCCACAGAAATGGTACGTTGAATTTCAGATTCGAAATTGATATCACCACTCATCGCTTCCCAGTTACCGTCGAAGGCAGTGCCAATCAGTTCACCACGTGCATTAATTACCGGGCTACCAGAGTTACCACCAGTAATGTCGGTATTGTGGATGAAGCAAACGGGTAATTCACCTTCTTCATTAGCATAACGACCGTAGTCCTTGGCTTTGATGAGTTCTTCCAAATGGGCAGGAACCACAAACTCAGGATCGTCATTATTCTTTTTCTCCATAATACCTTCTGCGGTAGTATAGTGATTGTAGTGTACGGCATCGCGTGGATCGTAGCTTCCTACAGTACCGTAGGTTAAACGCATGGTGCTGTTCGCGTCAGGATAATAGTTCTTATCAGAATTCATCTCGCGCAAACCGGCAGTAAATAAACGGTAGGCTTTTTCCAATTTGTCGTCTACTTCACCATTGTCATTCGAAGCCTGGTAAGCAGCGTACATACCTTCACCCAAGGCAATACCCATATCTTTCTTAAGGGTTTTGGCTTTTGGATCTTCGAGGTATTCCAATAAAGATTCTTTGCTCGCCAGTATACTCTTGTCGAATAATTTCGAAGCGTATTTTGCGAAATCACCTTTGTATTTCTTGCCTAATTCCTTCAACATTTCAGGCTGTTGGTTGGCAGGAATATCCTGGTAGTATAAGGATAGCATATTGGCAGTAAGATCTTGATCAAGCTTAGCATTGTAGTCTTTGTAGAACTCATCAGCATTGGCTTTTAAGCTGTTGATGATGTTCTCCATAGTGGTCTTCATCTGCGCTTTGGTGTCCTCATCTTCGGATTCTTCCATTTTCTCAGCCGCATTGAAGTAGGCTTGCATGGTACGTCCGAAACGAAGTCCTTGTAAGGCGATTTCCGGACCAGTAATTCCAGCTTCACGAGCGTAAACACCAGCTTTTACAGTTTTGTTAGTTTCGGCATAAGCCTCAGCAAACATCTTTAATACCTCACCGTATTTAGCTTTGCGCTTGGCATCCGCACTTACCCATTTGGCAAACTTGTCCTCAATGGCTTTTTTCTTGTCGTAAACGTGATTGCTTTGTAATTGCTCGGTTTGTCCGATGTAGTATTTCCAGTAGTTAGAAACGCGAGCGTATTTGGAGGCATATTGGATACGAGTAGCAGCGTCTTTTTCCATATAACGCTTCATTACCTCTAATTTAAGGTCACGAACACGCACTACTGCAGGGCCGTAAAGATCGATTTGCTCTTTTACACCCCAGCTGGTTAAGTAACGGTCGGTAGAACCAGGATAACCCATCACCATGGTGTAGTCACCATCTTGAACTCCGCTAATGTTTACGGGTAAGAAGTGCTTAGGAGTTAAAGGAACATTGTCCTCAGAGTATTGGGCAGGCTTACCGTCTTTGTCGGCATATACGCGGAACATTGAGAAGTCACCGGTATGACGAGGCCACATCCAGTTATCGGTATCGCCACCATATTTACCTACAGAAGAGGGAGGGGCACCAACCAAACGGATGTCGTTGAAAGTTTCGTAAACGAAAAGATAGAATTCGTTTCCGTGGAAGAAGCTGCGTACGTTGGCATCGTAATGTGTGCCATCGGTAGCCTCATCTGAAATGGTTTTTCCGATTTCAGAAATGGCTTTAGCGCGCTCTTCTTCGCTCATGTCGTCGTTAAGCTCATTTAAAACGCGGTTGGTTACATCTTCCATGCGTACCAGGAAGCGAACGAATAAACCTTCGTTTGCAAGCTCTTGACTTTTTTCATAGGCCCAGAAACCATCGGTAAGATAATCGTGTTCAGTGCTGGAGTGCGACTGAATTTGACCGTATCCACAGTGGTGATTGGTAAGGATCAAACCTTCATTAGAAATGATCTCACCGGTACAAAATCCACCGAAGGAAACAATAGCGTCCTTAAGACTACCATTATTTACATCGTAAATCTGCTCTGGAGTAAGCTGAAGACCATGTGCTTTCATGTCTTCATAGTTGCGGCCCAAAAGGAGGGGGAGCCACATGCCCTCATTAGCAAAAGCTGGCAGAGCCAAGGCTAAAGCCAATGTAAAAGACAATAGTTTTTTCATTGTTATGCTACGTTTAATTAAAGTGTTGCGAATTTAAGGATTAGGACTTGAATTGTCGAATGAACAGCTTTGGAGGAGCTTATTTAGACGGATTTAATCGCATGGGCTCCCAACTAATCCTTTTACATTTGCTGTAAATCCAAAAATATCAAGATGTCGGATAAAGACTTACGCTTTAATTCGCTCACCATTCACGGAGGACAAAAACACGAAGAGGCTACCGGTGCGGTAATGCCTCCTATTTTTCAAACTTCTACTTATGCGCAAACCCATCCAGGTGGGCATAAGGGCTTTGAATATTCGCGTACGCAAAACCCTACTCGTATGGCCTTGGAGAATTCCATTGCCAGTATAGAAGGAGGCGGTTTTGGTTTAGCCTTTGGTAGTGGCTTAGCTGCTATCGATGCCGTAATAAAAATGTTGGAGCCCGGAGATGAAGTGATCTCTACCAACGATTTATATGGTGGCACCTATCGTTTATTCACCAAGATTTTCAGCAAATACGGAATCAAGTTTCACTTTACCGGAATGGCCGATGCCAGTACCGTTAAGGATAAGGTGAATGCCAATACCAAACTCATCTGGGTGGAAACCCCTACCAATCCGATGATGAATATCATCGACATTGAAGCGATGAGTAAAGTAGCTAAAGAGGCAGGCGCCTTATTAGTGGTAGATAACACCTTTGCGACCCCTTATTTACAAAGACCCATTGAGCTGGGTGCTGATATTGTAATGCACAGTGCCACTAAATATCTGGCCGGTCACAGCGATGTGGTTTTAGGTTTATTAGCGGTTAAGGATAAAGAAGTGGCCGATCAGCTTTACTTCATTCAGAATTCCAGTGGTGCCGTTTGCGGGCCGATGGATTCATTCTTAACCCTGCGCGGTATTAAAACCCTGCACGTTCGTATGCAGCGTCATTGCGAAAATGGCAAAGCGGTGGCGCAGTTCTTACGCGATCACGATCGGGTGGAGTCAGTATACTGGCCCGGTTTTGAAGATCATCCCAATCATGCCGTAGCCCAAAAGCAAATGAAAGATTTTGGCGGTATGGTAAGCTTTCGCTTGAAGGGCGACAGTATGGAAGATGCCGTAAAGGTGGTGTCTGCTCTTAAAGTATTTACCCTGGCAGAGTCTCTGGGTGGAGTGGAGTCCCTAGCAGGTCACCCTGCTTCTATGACCCATGCATCTATTCCGGTGGAAGAACGATTAAAGACCGGGGTTACCGATGGCTTAATTCGATTAAGTGTGGGTATAGAAGATGAGGCCGATTTAATAGCCGATTTGAAACAAGCACTTGCTTAAGTAATTTTGAAAAGCCTTCCTTCGGGGAGGCTTTTTTTAAAGCAATACAAATGAAGAAGTTTTACATCACCGGAACCAGCTCCGGAATTGGGATGGCCTTGGCAGAAGCGGCCTTAGCTCAAGGGCATCAAGTAACAGGCTTTGCCCGTCGCCATAAAATTGAGCATCCGAATTACCGCCATATTAATGTGGATTTATCCCAGTTGGATCAATATGCCGGGATTGGTTTTGATGGCTTGAAAGATGATACAGACGAAGTGATTCTGGTGAATAATGCCGGTACTCTGGGTTCGGTAAAACCAGTAGCTCAGCTAGATCCTCGCCGTACGGCAGATGCCTATCATCTGAATTTAGTAGCGCCCAGTTTGCTTTGCAAGCTCTTCCTTGAGAATCTGGCTTCGCGGAAGATTCCTAAAACTATTATCAATATTTCGAGTGGGGCGGCGTCTTATCCGGTAAAAAGCTGGAGCGTGTATTGTGCATCTAAAGCTGGCTTAACCATGTTCTCAGAAGTATTGCGTTTGGATCATCCAGAGGTGCGGGTACATGCTATTTCTCCCGGTATTGTAGATACAGAGATGCAAGGGGAAATTCGCCGCAGCCGGGTAGAGGACTTTCCGGACCTGCAACGATTTGTAGATTATAAGCAGAATGATGAGTTGAGCTCGGCAGAAACGGTTGCGCAAAAGCTCTTGTATGTTATTGATCAGCCGGAGAAATTTACCGAGGTTCAAATGAGCTTGAGGCATGTAGAATTGCCGAAAAGCTAAAGAAATCTTAAAAGCAAGAATCGGCATTAAACCTATTGGCTTTCAGGGTCTCAAAGCTTATATCAATAAAGTATGAGATCATGAAAAAGTTAGTGTTTGCCTTAGCTCTCAGCCTGTTTAGTGCACCCATATTTGCGCAAATGGGACCTTGCGATCGATCAGACCGAGCGGATCGCAGTCCGGAGAAACGCGTAGAATTAAGGTTGCGTAAAATGGCGGAAGACTTGAATTTGACCGATGAGCAAATTGAGGCAGTTAAGCCCATCTTGCTAGACTTCCATCAAGCGGAAGCTAAAGCCTGTGAGGAAAGATTTACCCGTCGGGAGGAAGTGAAAGAAAAACTTTCAGAAGTCCTTTCCGAAGAACAAATGAGTCAGTTGGAGAAAATGCGTCAAGATCGCCGAGAAAAAGGTCGAGGAATGCATAAACAACAGCGTGGTGGCTAGGCCCTAAGCTATATTGACTCTAAATTCTACTAATAGCCCTGTAAGCTCAATTTTACAGGGCTTTTCTGTTTTTAATCTCGGGAAAAAGCTGTCGGATATCATGAACTTGGAAGTCATTGTTTAGTACTTTGCGGTGTTTTTTAAAACCTATCAAAAGCAATTTCCCATGGCAAGCATGCAGGATAAGATTAAGGATCTCGAAGCCAAAATCGAGGAAGCGCAATTAGGGGGCGGTCAAAAGCGAATTGATGCCCAACACGCGAAAGGTAAACTTACCGCCCGGGAGCGGATTCATTTTCTGCTCGATGAGGGTAGTTTCGAAGAAACTGGCATGCTGGTAAAACACCGCTCTAATTTCTTTGGATTAGATAAACAGCAATTTTTAGGCGATGGGGTAGTAACTGGTTATGGTACTATTGATGGTCGTTTAGTTTATGTTTTTGCACAAGACTTCACCGTTTTAGGAGGCTCATTGGCCGAAGCCCATGCCGAGAAAATCTGCAAGGTGATGGACCTGGCCATGAAGAATGGCGCACCGGTAATAGGTTTGAATGATTCGGGTGGTGCCCGTATTCAAGAAGGGGTAGTTTCCTTAGGGGGCTATGCCGATATTTTTTACCGTAATACCCGGGCTAGTGGTGTTATTCCGCAGCTTTCGGCCATTATGGGGCCTTGCGCCGGTGGTGCGGTATACTCTCCGGCCTTAACCGATTTTATCGGAATGGTAGAGAACACTAGTTATATGTTTGTAACCGGACCGAACGTAGTAAAAACCGTTACCCATGAGGAGGTAACTTCAGAGGAATTGGGGGGCGCATCTGCCCACAGTACCAAATCCGGGGTAACCCATTTTACCTATGGAAATGAGATGACCCTGATTAAGGGTTTTAGGAAATTACTTTCCTATATGCCTCAGAACTGCGAGGAGGAAGCTCCCGCATTAGCTTATGAGCCCGGAGATGAGGTTCGTCCTACCCTGAATGATATCATTCCAGAAAACCCTAATCAACCTTATGATATTCGTGAGGTGATTAATGGTACTACCGATGAAGGCAGCTTCTTGGAGGTACATAAAGATTTTGCGCCTAATATCGTAGTTGGTTTTGCTCGTTTGGCAGGTCGTTCCATCGGTATTGTAGCGAATCAACCTGCTTATTTAGCCGGGGTTTTAGATAATAACTCTTCCACCAAAGGAGCGCGTTTTGTACGCTTCTGCGATAGCTTCAATATTCCATTATTGGTATTTGAAGATGTGCCTGGTTTCTTACCTGGGACCGATCAAGAGTGGAATGCGATTATTAGCAATGGCGCTAAATTGCTTTATGCCTTTAGTGAGGCTACCGTTCCCCGTATTACCGTAATTACCCGCAAGGCTTACGGTGGTGCTTATGATGTAATGAACTCCAAACATATTGGAGCCGACTTAAACTATGCCTGGCCTTCGGCGGAGATTGCCGTTATGGGAGCTAAGGGTGCAGCTGAAATTATCTTCCGCAAGGAGATTAAGGCAGCAGAAGATCCTGAAGCCAAATTGAAAGAGAAGGAAGATGAGTACGCCTCCATTTTTGCAAATCCCTATCGTGCCGCGGCCCGTGGTTATGTAGATCAGGTGATCCGTCCGGATGAAACTCGCCAGAAGCTGATTAAAGCCTTTAAAATGTTAGAGAATAAAGTGGATAAGCTTCCTCAGAAAAAGCACGGAAACATTCCTTTATAGACTGAGCACTTTCAATAAACAGAGCCGGATTTTAGGATCCGGCTTTTTTTATGCCCCTTGTTGTTGAGCCTATCATTCTGGTTGTTAGCCGGAATTAACAAATCAGAACTGAGGATTTCCTTAATTTCCAAATTCCAAAAACACACCTAAAATGAAGAATTTGAAATCCTTGTTGTCCTGGCCCCTTTTAGTACTGACTTTATTCGCTTTTAAAGCAGATCACCCTTTATTGGAATTTGGAGCCGAAGCTCCCATGGCAGACCGAAAAATGAAGGCCGTGGATGGCGAAAGCTATAGCATCAATGACCTCAAAAAAGAAAAGGGCTTATTAGTCATCTTTAGCTGTAATACCTGTCCTTTTGTTTTGGGCTGGGAAGATCAATACCCAAAATTGAAATCCTTAGCCGATGAAAATCAAATTGGAATGGTACTGGTAAACAGCAATGAGCGCAAGAGAGATGGTGATGATAGCATGGCGGAAATGCAGAAGCACGCTAAGGAGGCGGGTTATAGTATGCCCTATGTTTTGGATGCTAAAAATGAGTTGGCCAATGCCTTTGGGGCGAAAACTACACCCCATGTTTATCTCTTCGATGGAGCGATGAAATTGGTGTACCGCGGAAGCATCAACGACAAGTTTGAAAACCGCAGTAAGGAAGCCGAGAAGATGTATTTAGAAGGAGCCCTAAAAGCATTAGGTGCCGGAAAAGAAATTGATCCGGCCGATACCCGCGAATTGGGTTGTTCGATTAAAAGGCTCTAGTTCCGATCAAAATAACTTAGAGAAGGTCGCGTTTCTTGTTCAAAATCAAACTAATGAGGAACGCGACTTTTTTATTCTTGTGGCTCTTGTATTATCTCTTGTTTTGGGAAGAAGGTACGGGCCTCAATTTGGTTTTATTTGGATTGCTGGTGAGTCTGAGCTCTAAGGCCCTGCAAAAGCAATGGAAACTCCGCGAAGGGGAGTGGCCCTATATCCTCAGTTTTTTAGCCACGGCATATGCAGTTATGGCTTATAATTCCGCGCTGGGAATCTTTGCTTTTTGCATTAGCAATTTCAGCTATCAAAGTTTTCTTTGGGGACCTAAATTGAGCGTAGTCGAACATTTCAGTCATGGCTTCATCCGCTTATTTAACTTTCAGAAAGCCCTTTTGCCAGAGCCGGCTTATGGACCGCCTTCCAGCCGAAGGGCCTTCGCGGTGCTTAGATTGAGCATTTTACCTCTGGTGATTTTCGGACTTTTCTTTGTGCTCTTTAGAGCGGGGAACCCCATGTTTAAAGAATGGACCAATGATTTTACCGGGCTTTTTACTCAGCTCTTTGAAGATTTCTCCTGGGGTCTATTTTGGTTTATGTTTTTCGGTTTCTTTATCCTGCGCTCCGTCTTCTTGAGAAATAAATCCTGGCCACTAAGCTTTCAGGCTGGTGACTTCATCCGGCGAAAGCCCGGGTCTAAAAAGCAGAAGTCCTTTTCTTCTCTGGCCTTGAAGCGCGAATACCGCATGGCCTTGTTGGTATTCTTTTCACTCAATATCCTATTACTTATTGTAAATGTGATTGATATCCGCTGGTATTGGTTCGGCTTTGATATGCCTGCGCACTTTAGTTTGAAGGAGTTTTTACATGAAGGCGTTGCCTATCTCATTGCTTCTTTGATCCTGGCGGCAGCAGTGGTATTCTATTTCTTTCGCTGCAATTTGAACTTCTACCCAGGCAATAAAGGCCTTAAGGTCCTGGCCCAAATATGGCTGATTCAAAATGCAGTGCTGAGTATTTCTGTTTTGCTGCGCACCAAATACTATATCGATTTTCATGGCTTAGCCTATGGCAGAATTTTGGTCGTGAGCATTCTTTCCATTGTATTGGTGGGCTTGTTTCTTCTGAATCGCAAGCTTCGTGAGGCCCGCAATTACAGCTATGTATTTCGACATGTTTCCTTGTACAGCCTATTACTGATTGCAGGCCTGAGCTTATGGGATATGGATAGCAGTATCGTTCGCCATAATTTGAGTCATGGCCGAATTAATGAAATTGACGTGGACAATTATTTGCGCCTCAATTCTCGGGTACTGCCAATAATCTATGCCAATTTGGATCGAATTGAGGAACAGATTAATGCTCACCAGGCTAATGATGTGCGTTGGATAAAGTATCGGGATATTGAAGACTTTAGTGGTGCTTTGGAAGCCCGCAAAGAGGTGTTCTTGAGAGGAGAAACCAAGCAAAGCTTTTGGTCCTGGAACTGGGCTGATGCTAAAAGTAAAAAGAGCCTGGCCAGTTTGTAAGGTCTCGGGCTTTTGTTTCGAGTAGATCAATCCTGTTAAATGGGAGGGAAATGGTGGCTATCAACTTCACAAACCTTCGTACTTTTGCGCCATTAAAATTTGGACTATGAAAATTGGAGTAGTGGTATTTCCTGGAAGTAATTGCGATCAGGATATGATCTATACCCTGCGTAAAATGGATCACGAAGTAGTGGAATTATGGCATAAAGACACCGACCTGCAAGGGGTGGAAATGGTGGTTTTGCCGGGTGGATTCTCCTACGGAGATTACTTACGTAGTGGCGCCATTGCTCGCTTTTCGCCCATTATGGAGCAAGTAATTGCTTTCGCTGATAAAGGCGGATATGTTTTAGGTGTTTGTAATGGATTCCAGGTTTTATGTGAAAGTGGCTTATTACCCGGAACCTTGCAGCATAATACCAGCCATAGCTTTATCTGCAAGAATGTTCATTTAAAGCCGGTATCTAAAACTGCGGCCATCACTGCTTCTTTAGATGATAGTCGTGCCTATATGATTCCCGTGGCCCATGGTGAAGGGAATTATTATGCGGATGAGGATACCTACCAAAATTTGGTGACAAATGATCAGATTTTATTCCGCTATTCCAATGCACAGGCTGAGGTTTCAGCGGATGCAAATATTAATGGTTCCTTGGATAATATTGCCGGGGTATGCAATGCCGGAAAGAATGTATTTGGCATGATGCCTCACCCGGAGCGTGCAGCGGATGCCAATTTGGGTAATCAAGATGGGCAATTGTTATTCGAAAGCTTATTCAACAATTTAGGAGTAGAAGCCTAAGCTGTTCTAGATAGAATTAAAAAGGCTGCCATCATGGGCAGCCTTTTTGGTTTATAGGATAATTAATTTCTGTTGATGCCTTTGGGCACCTTTACGAAGGTTTAGGATATATTCTCCTTTAGCCAGGTGGGCGATAGTGTAAACTCGGTCCGGACTTTTTTCCGACCAACGATCTTGCAAAACTCTTTGCCCTTGCAAATTGAAAAGCTCCAATTCCCAAATTCCTTCCGCTTCGAAGTCTAATTGAAACTGAGTATTGCTGGGATTAGGGTAAATAGACCAAGCTTTTTCTTCATTATTAAGTGCGTTTTCAGCAATGCTTAGGCCCCCTTTAAATTGAGCGGTGTAAACCCCTCGACCATGAGTAGTGGCCATGATGGTGTAGTCCGATTTCCGCATTTTCAGCATGTCTACCCGCACATTGGCCAAGCCATTATTGGCAGGATTCCAATTGGGCATGGAGTCCAGGAAATTACGTGTTTCCCAAATTCCTAATTCGGTAGCGAGGATTACATTTTGCTTGTCACGAGGATTGATCAAGCACCAGCGAACAGGCATATCGGGTAAATCCCCTTCTTTGTTCATCCAGCTTTGGCCGCCATCTTCAGTATAGAAAACGGAAGGGATGCCGTAATTGGAGAATGTGGCAATAAGTTCTTTTTCACTTTCACCTACTTCAATGCAGGAGATATAGCCTGCCGGGAAATTGGAACCAGTGATTTCGGTAAAAATTTCATGATCATCCACATCGGCACTATCCACTCGGAAAATGATTCCGGCTCCACTGGCTACCCAAATGGTGGTAGTATCATCTATATAGGGGCTAACACGAATATGGCTGATGCGATCTCTTAAACCGGTTAATCGCACTACCTCTTCGGTTACTTGTGAAGTTACATTAGAGTAGCGATAGAACTGATAGCTGTTTTTACAGGTGTAAAGAATATTCAAATTGGGATCATAGTCCGCAGGATTAATAAACCGACCATCATTATTATTAATGAAGGTTTGCCCAAAGCTGTTCCCTGAATTAAAAGAGCGGTAATAATTATTGTACACATAACTGCTCATCCAAAAATTGGGGCTGATCTGGTCGATAAAGCAATAAGCACCATCTCCTCCGGTAGCACGGTTGGTGACGCCAAAGCCAGATTGTGAAAATCTTTGGGTTCCATTGTCCTGCGCACCGGCAATCATTTGGTTAGAACCCGCATTAGGACTAATATCTCCGGCGTAGAACTGAGTAACATTATAAGCTGCGTTTTGAGTACTAAAGCTAGGATTGGCAGCCTGAACATTAGTAGATCGGGCTACGCCACCATCATTACCAAATAGAACTTCATCGGAAGAACCGGGTTTAAAAACGATTTGATGTTGATCGGCATGCAGGTAGGGATAGGCCGTTCCGCTATACCATTGACTTAATTGATTCCAGCTGGTTCCGGTATCATTACTGCGGAAAATATTAATACCGCCCACTAATAGGGTGGCTTCATCATTAGGGTCTACCTGGGCAATAAGATCGTACCAAGCCTGACCACGTGTGAAATCATGTGTGGGAATACCAGGATCATCATCGTCAGGCCGATTCATGGCTTGCCAGCTGCTTCCGGAATCAGTGCTGCGAATCATTTGACCAATGATGCCATTGTTCTCAATCAGGGCATAAATAAAGGCGGCATTACTGGGTGCAACAGCCACTTCAACACGATTTCCATTGGTATTACGAACGCGGAAAAAGTTTGTCCCATCATCACTATATAAAATGGCGCCACCTCCGCGGGTACCATTAGTGCTTATAGAATTGGTGGTGCCAATCCAGATACGGTTGTCCGGGCCAATTTCAATGTCAGCAACGGCATAATGGTATTGGGTGCCAGGTACGGTATCCATTACCTGATTAAAGGTCTGTCCACCATCAGTAGAGCGATAGAGGCCCTCGTGATTGCCTACGGTAGGTTCAAAGCCATTGTATGAGGCATCGCGCACGCCCACATATAGAACTCCATTGCCATTTTCATTGCGTACGGCGATATCTCGCACCGCATCAAAATCGATAGAATTGGCAAGCTGATTCCAGCTTTGGCCTCCGTCGGAAGTTTTCCATACCCCTTGTCCACGGGTCGAGGATAATTCGCCAATACCCTCACCGGTACCCACATAAAAGATTTGAGGGTTGGTAGGATCATATGCTATACAGCTTACACCAAGGCTTTGCCAGAAATCATCTACCGGTACCCAGGGATTATTGCTATTCGTGATATCAGTATTATACCAAAGGCCTCCACTTACGGCTCCGGCCCAAACTTTTTTATGCGTACTGTCGTTGGGATCGTACATCAAAGCACGAGTACGTCCACCTACATCGTAAGGGCCTCTTTCTTCCCAAACCAGGTCTGGAAGATTACTGCTGTCCAAAGCGGATTTTTGTAAAAAGGATAGTCGCGCTTGCTCCAATCTGCTTTTAGCGGCTATAAGTCGTTCCGGAGTAGGATAACCCAAGTCGGGATCCATAGTCATGATGAAGTTTTGCTGTTCTGCCAGATCTGGGCGATCGGCTTTGGGAAGCTTTGCCCAATCGTCCAGGCTAATACCTTGGTCTTGATTAAAGGGATGTTGTGCTAAAAAATTGGCATATTCTTGATGAATATCGACTTGCTCTTCTGGGTTTTGAAACCAGAGCAAATAGCTGCTATAAAGACCAGCAATTAGTAAGCTGCTGGTTATCAGAATTTTTCTCATTCACGAGTCGTAAAGCCCTTGGAGGCAGGGGTTAGTAAAATTGCGAATATACTAGTCGTGCAAATTCCAGGTAACATTATAATGACGATCGATTAAGAATATCGTTTGGTCTAGATACTTTGACCTTCAGGCAAAAGAATAATTTGAGGCATAAAAAAAGCCTTGTTCTTCAAGGCTTTTCTGCTTAGTAAGTAGGGATTATCTAGGCACTGCGAGGTTTTAAACCCTCCAATAAATCCATCAACTCTTCATTTTGCTGTGCTACCACATATAAGTTGTAGCCCAGGCTTTCTTCCCATTGAGAACGGTTTTGATTGTTTTGCCGATAGGGACGATTGGGTTTTTGAGAAGGGCTGTTGATTTCCTTAAAGAAGAAAAGCGGATCAGCATCCAAATAGTCAACAATCTCAACAAAGCGATCGAGGGAGATTTTAGTTTGGCCGCGTTCCATTTTTGCATAACTGCTTTGCGTGATGCCTAAATGATTGGCGATTTCTGCCTGATTAATACGACGGAGCTCACGGAGGTTCCGAATCCTTTTACAAATTTCTTCGGCATTCATATTTCGACGATTCTTAAGCCAAAGAAAGAATTTGCCTTGCTTGAAACGTGTAGATATTGTTGAATTTGCCTATCGGATTTAAACTACAAAGTAGTCTGAAATTGACTACCCGAACTCCATCAATTTGCGGCGATAAACCGAGAAGAGCTTGCTCTTACTCACGAAGCCAATGTACTTTCCATTTTCAACTACGGGGAGGTTCCAAGCGCCGGTCGATTGGAATTTCTTCATAACCTCATTCATATTCTCCTCGCTTTCGATAATAGCCGGGGGCGGGCTCATTAGTTCGGAAACAAAGGTTTCCTCATAACGCTCACTCTCGAACATAATGCCTCGGAAATCATCCAAGGTTAAAACTCCTACTAGGGCATCATCAGCATCAATAACCGGAAACAAATTTCGGCGCGAACGACTTACCACCTTTACCAATTCACCCAAGTTCATCTCTGGTGACACCTTTTTGAAATCGTCCTCAATTACTTTTTTCAAGCTGAGTAGGGTTAAAATGGCGTGATCCTTATTGTGGGTTATCAGCTCTCCTCTTTTAGCCAATTGCATATTGTATATGGAGAAGGGCATTAGGTTTCGGGTAACCAGATAGGAAATGGTAGAAACCGCCATCAAAGGAATAAACAAATTATAACCGGCTGTAATTTCTGCAATCATAAAGATGGCCGTTAAGGGAGCATGAAGTACTCCCGCCATTAAACCGGCCATGCCTACCAACGCAAAATTGGTGGTATTGATGTCGCCTATTCCAAATTCTACTATGATAAAGGCAAAAACAAATCCAAGTGCGGAGCCCACAAAAAGGGAAGGCGCAAAAATGCCCCCTACGCCACCAGCACCAAAGGTGAAAACTGCTGCTAAAATTTTAATGAAGACCAGACCTAATAACAAGATCATAATTACATAAGGGCCATCATATTTTTGGAAGAGGAAGCTTTCTTTTACTACTTCCAAAACATCACCATTCAACAGGGCGTTTATGGTTTCATATCCTTCTCCATAGAGTGGAGGAATTAGCCAAATACTTAATCCAAGGGCAACGCCCCCCAGGAGTAACTTCCGAAACTTATTCTCAATTTTTGTAAAGAAGTCATCGAAGTAGAAATAAACCTTATTAAAGTAAACTGATACTAAGGCCGTAAAAACACCCAGTAGGCCATACCAAGGTAAATCTTCAATGCGGAAAGGGTCTATGGAAGAATATTGGAATAGCGAATCGTTTCCTTCCATAAAGATGGAGGTAACTGCTCCGGAAACCGATGCCAATAAAAGTGGAACCAGTGATACCAGAGTGAGGTCCAAGCTGAAAATCTCAATCGTAAAAATGATCGCGGCAATGGGAGCATTAAAAATGGAGGCAATAGCACCGGCAGTTGCACAGCCAATCATTAAAATCCGCTGCCGGTAATTCAGGTGCATTAAACGCCCGAGATTACTACCAATGGCCGAGCCCGTGCTAACGGTTGGTCCTTCCAAACCTACCGAACCCCCAAAGCCCACCGTAAAAACCGAGGTAATAACCGAGGCAAACATTTTATGGGGTTTAATAAAGCCGCTGCGGCGAGATATAGCAAACAGAGCCGAAGGAATACCTTCTCCAACAGGAACCCGAATCCAGCGTTTTACCAAGAGGGTAAGGGCCACCCCCACAATAGGGAAGAGGAAGTAATACACATTGAAATACTGGTTGAGGTAACCCGAGTGTATTATTTCTTGTATAAAGTGAGTGGTATTCTTTAAGAGCACCGCTACTAATCCCGCTATTAAGCCTACAATAACACTCAAGATCAACACAAAGCGATCTTGGGGGATATTCTTGGCTCGCCACAACAGGAACTTACCCAGTAAGCTATGGGGTTTTTGTGCCATTAATCGATTTGGGGACGAAGGTCGATGCCCAGTTCAGTTAATTGCAAGGTATCAATTGAAGCCGGACTGTTAATCATTAAGTCGCGGCCGGCATTGTTTTTAGGGAAGGCAATAAAGTCACGAATAGTTTCTGATCCGCCTAAAAGCGCTACCAGTCGGTCGAAACCAAAGGCAATACCTCCGTGAGGGGGAGCGCCATATTCGAAGGCGTCCATTAAGAAACCAAATTGAGCCTTGGCCTCTTCATCGCTAAAGCCCAGCATTTCGAACATGCGACTTTGTACTTTGCGATCGTGGATACGGATCGATCCACCCCCAATCTCATTGCCGTTCAATACCATATCGTAGGCATTGGCTCTCACCTTGCCCGGATCGGAATCTAAGAGCGCAATATCTTCAGGCTTGGGAGAAGTAAAGGGGTGGTGCATGGCGTGGTAGCGGCCGCTTTCCTCATCCCATTCCAATAATGGGAAATCCAAGACCCATAATGGGGCATATTCATCCGGATTACGCAATCCGAGTTCTTCACCCATGTGCAGACGCAATTCGCTCATGGCCTTACGCGTCTTATTTTCATGGCCGGCCAGGATCAATAAAAGATCGCCTGCCTCACTGCCTGCGGCTTTGTGCCATTCAGCTTGAGCCTCCTCATTAAAGAATTTATCTACAGATGATTTGTAAGTACCATCTTCATTGTACTTGGAATAAATCAATCCCTGCATTCCAATTTGGGGACGTTGTACCCATTTGGTAAGCGCGTCTAATTGTTTACGGCTGTAGCCTGATGCGCCCGGAACGGAGATCGCGAGTACTACTTCCGCCTGATCGAATACCACAAAGCCCTTGTCTTTAGTGAGGCTATTCAAATTCTTAAGCTCCATTCCAAAGCGGATATCAGGCTTATCATTACCGTAGCGTTCCATGGCTTCGGCATAAGTCATACGAGGAACCGAATCGATATCTACACCTTTAACTTCCTTAAGCAGGCTCTTGATCAGACCTTCAAATTGTTGAAGGATATCTTCCTGCTCTACAAAGGCCATTTCGCAGTCGATCTGTGTAAATTCAGGCTGTCGGTCGGCACGTAAATCTTCATCACGGAAGCAACGCACTATTTGATAGTAGCGATCATAACCTGAAACCATTAAGAGCTGCTTAAAGGTTTGCGGTGATTGCGGTAGGGCGTAAAACTGACCTTGGTTCATTCGCGAAGGCACCACAAAATCACGCGCTCCCTCAGGAGTGGATTTGATCAAATAAGGGGTTTCAATTTCAAGGAAGTCGGCATCATTTAAAAATGAACGAACGGCCTGAGCTACCTTGTGACGAAGTTTGATGCTGGCCTGTAAAGGATTACGACGCAGATCGAGGTAGCGGTATTTCATGCGCAGTTCCTCACCACCATCCGTATCATTCTCAATGGTAAAGGGCGGGGTCTTAGCGGCGTTTAAGATCTCCAGCTTATTGACTTTAATTTCAATTTCACCGGTAGCCATATTGGGGTTTTTGCTTTCGCGCTCCAATACTTCACCTTCAATGGCAATCACAAATTCGCGACCTACCTTGCGGGCTTTCTCTTGCAAATCCGCATCCCAGCCATTATTAAAAGCCAATTGCGTTATTCCGTAACGATCTCGCAAATCGATAAAAGTCATTCCACTCAAGATACGACTGCGTTGTACCCAGCCACTCAATTTTACGTTTTCGCCAATATGCGAAGCATTTAATTCTCCGCAGTGATGAGATCGATACATTAACTTGATTTTAGCCGGCAAAATTACAATATCGCTTGGGCATGCCTATTTTTGAAAGGGAAAAATAATTGCCCCTTTTCGACTATGATTGAGCCCTTTAATGATGAGTATTTTATGCGTAAGGCCCTGGAAGAAGCCCAACTGGCCTTTGAAGAGGACGAAATCCCCGTAGGAGCAGTGGTTGTGAGTCAGGGGAAAATTATTGGTCGAGGCCATAATATGACGGAGCGCCTTAACGATGTAACCGCCCATGCCGAGATGTTGGCCATTACTGCAGCGGCTAATTATCTGGGAGGTAAGTACCTGCGCAATTGCACTTTGTATGTTACGCTGGAGCCTTGTAGTATGTGCGCGGGGGCCTTGTTTTGGACGCAAATTTCGAAGGTGGTCTTCGGTGCTCCTGATGAAAAAAGAGGGTACCGTGAATTTGGATCAAGATTACACCCTAAAACCCAACTGGTTGAGGGAATTTTACGTAATGAGAGTACAGAGCTTTTACAACAATTTTTTCGTTCTAAACGAAAAAAATGACTTTGGCGTGATATTGGATTAAACCAAAACCCAAAATTTTACGTATATTAAGAGGAACCAAAACCCCTGATCTAATGGTAATCACAAATTTTCAAATCCGAAAGACCTTGCAATGGGCACCTGTGGCGCTCTTGTTCTTGGCTATAGCCGATGTGGTCTTATACTTTATTCCAGGATTTTTGGGTGGCCTTAAGATTAATGGCTACCTCACCTCTTTGATCTTGTTGAGCATTGTAGCCTTTTATGCTTATGTAGGCTATCCAATGTTTAGCATGAATCTACGCAAGGATAAAATCACTTTCCGATCGCATTTAGCTTTGAGTACTTTATTTGGGAAAACCCTGGTGGTTCCTCGAATGAACATCACCAATCTACAATTGGATTTTAGTGGTCTTCGCGATAAGCTGGTAGTAACTTACGTAAACCGTGAAGGCAAAGAAGTAGATCAGAAATTTTCCATTAGCATTTTAAGCGATCGAAAAAAGCGTATGCTGGTGCAAGCGGTTGAGGACTTCAATCGCGAGAAGTCGGCTCAGAGTTTGCACCTCTTTATTTGATCATAGTAAAACTTTATATCCGCCCCGTCGATTATCGTCGGGGTTTTTTTGTTTGTAATTTTGCCTTCTCAAATTAAAACACAGCATCTATGTATCCCGAAGATATTATTGCCCCAATGCGCGCCGACCTTACCGATGCCGGTATTACTGAAACCCGCAGCAAAGAGGAAGTAGAACAAAATATTAAGTCCGAAGGCACCACCTTGGTAGTGATCAATTCGGTTTGCGGTTGTGCTGCAGCCAATGCGCGCCCTGCCGTGAAAATGGCTGCCCAGCACGCTAAAACTCCAGATCGTATGATTACCGCTTTCGCAGGAAATGATGTGGATGCAGTAAATACTGCCCGTGCATTAATGGCCCCATTCCCTCCTTCATCTCCCAGTATTGCCCTTTTTAAAGATGGCAAGCTGGTGCATATGATCGAGAGACATCATATCGAAGGTCGCCAGGCAGAAGTAATTGCACAGAATTTAACTGCTGCTTTCGACGAGTACTGTTAAGCTCAGTTCAAATGATATTCAAAGCCAGAATTCTCCGGAGTTCTGGCTTTTTTTTATTAGAAAGCTTTCAAGCGGTTCGAACGCAATTTTATGTTTACTATCGTATGCGTTTAGCGGTAGTGTGGAAAGATAAACCCTGTTGGCCGGAAGTAGAAATCATTACCGCCTCGAAAAGAGGATCGCTAGCCAATGAATCCTGGGCCCAGCTAAAGAGGAAATTGGCACCACTTCCACCACTGCGATCTTTTTGATCAATTACCCATTCCAAAGTTTCCAGAGCTTCTAGTTTTACAGATTGATCGAGATAGCTTTTAATGGCCTCTCCATGGGTATTGTAATACTCGGCTTTGCTTAAATAAAGTGGATGATCGGGATCGGTATTGCGTAAGCTAATGGTGATAGTTAAATCTTCGCTGCGCGCCTGACTTTTACTGTAAATATGGGAGTATACCGAAAGGTAACTTTGGCCAGACTCCAAACCTGGAGGAATTGCGCTGGCCTGGCCTTTAAAAGGCGATTTAGCTTGGCTTTCAGCTTCAAGGGATGGATGGCAACTCAGGATCAACACTGAGCAAAAAAGGAGGAAGAACCAATGTTTCATTCTAAAGCTTTGTGGCAGGATGAAGTTCGTAAAGTTCCAGCGGTAAACCATCAGGATCGCTAAAAAAGCTAAATCTCTTGTGGGTATATTCATCTATTCGGATGGCTTCACAGGCGATCCCTAGATTTTCTAAACGCTCTATTTCCTTGGGAAGATTATTTACCCCAAAGGCCAAATGCCGCAGACCTTGTGCCTCTGGATAGGAAGGGCGCTTCGGAGCATCTGGAAAAGAAAAAAGCTCGATACAGTACTGTCCGTTTAGTGCCAGATCCAGTTTGTAAGATTGGCGCTCTTCTCGATAGACTTCCGCAATGATTTCTAAACCGAGAATACGGCAATAAAAATCCTTAGATTGTTTATAGTCCGAGCAAATAATGGCAATATGGTGGATGGATTGAAGCATCTTACAGTTTTCAGGTAAAGGGTAAAGATACTTTAGCCGCACTAAGGATCGAAACAAGTTTAATTGGAATAGACAATGGGAGCTAAAACCTTTTTTAAGGTCCAGGGCCCCAGCAATGGGTTAAACCAAACAAATAGCATCAGAAGCTTAATGAATATTGTTTGTTGCGGTAAATTTTTAAAGATATTTCGAATGCTAATCCAAGCCAGTATTAAATGACAAAACTGAATTAAACAGAGCCATCCCAGAAACTGAACAGGCTTTAATAAAAGTAGGCTGAATAAGAGCAATAGCTCTATACTGACTAGGACTTTAATCCAAATATCTGATCTTTTTCCAGAGGCTAATTGCCTTAAGGAGGATAGTGAACTAAGGTACCAGATTATATGGGGAAGTCTGCTTAATGCCAAAAGGATGGCTAGAAAAAACTCGAGCTCCAGGCTAAGAGTTCCCTTAATGGAGATTAGGATCAAGGCTAAAAGCAAAGGGCTAAAATTGACCAGTATCAATTTTTCGGCCTTATGCTTAAAAATGAGATCAGTGGGAAGCATTAGAATCAAATGTAGCCTAAAGCCAGGCATCAATAAAAAATAAGTTAAGCTATTGTAAGCAATTGGAGTTTCAGTCGACTGTTAGAGGTATGCATAAACTGATCCGTCGCCTAAGAAACTTTGGCCACCGACTTTTACACTGGGAGTATTGGCATTATGCCCTTATCTATTATCCCTTATTTCCAATTTGGTTGTTTTGGTCCTTGCGCAATCGAACCTTGTTTTTCTTCAATGCGGTGAACCCCGGCTTTAATTATGGAGGATTAACCCTCGCTTCTAAAATGGATATGTACAAGGCTTTGCCCTTGGGTTCCTATCCCCAAACTATTCTTTGGAACCCAGAGGAGGAAGCTTCGCCAGGACATATTGAGCTCCGTCTGCGTCAGTCTCAATTAAAATTTCCACTCATCCTAAAGCCAGATATGGGATACCGGGGAATGGGGGTAAAGCTGATTGAGGATAAGCAAACTTTAAGTCGGGAGTTAAGTTCGCATCAATGGTCCTATCTCTTGCAAGAGTACATCCCCTATACCAATGAAGTGGGTGTGTTCTATGTGCGCAGGCCCGGAGATAGTCAAGGTACCGTTACCGGAGTGGTAGAAAAGCACTTTTTGAAAGTGGTGGGCGATGGGCAAAGGAGCCTGGAAGACTTAATCGATGATCAGCCCCGTAGTCGAATGCAGTACAATCGCTTGTTGCAAGAATATGGGTACGAAGCCTTCCAGGAGATTCTGAGGCAAGGTGAGGAAAAGGTATTGGTCCCTTTTGGTAGTCATAGTCGAGGAGCCGAATTTCGGGATGTAAGTGCCAGGCTTAGTCCTGCCATGTTGGAGGCTATTCAGGCTATTTGTGATCGCATGCCCGGCTTTTACTATGGTCGTTTGGATATTTTATTTAAGAATTGGGATTCTCTTCTAAGGGGACAAAATTTTAAGGTGATTGAAGTGAACGGGGTAGCCAGTGAGCCAACCCATATTTATGATCCTGAACATTCCTTGTTTTTTGCCTGGAAGGAAATCATCCGGCATTGTGCATTAATGGAGCGTATAGCCCGGGCTAATCAAGCACGTGGATGTGGCTTTATGAGCCATCGCGAAGGTCGGACTATGCTGAGACAGCATCGTGATTTGGCCAATTTCCTGCAAAACATCTAAAAATTTAGCGCAAGAATATGCAACCTCAAAAGGGAGGCGACGTCTAGAAGATATACGCGCATTTTTCTTTTCTGCAGAAAGGAGTGCCATCGGAGAAACCGATGGATTTTAACCTTAATAGCTTGGCTATGAAAAGCAACACTCCTTTATTTTTCGTTCTGTTTTTATTGATGAGTTTCGGGCTTTGGGCCCAACAGAGACATGGTTCTTTGAGGGGGCTTGTAACCGAGGCTGCAACTGGCGAGACCATTCCTATGGTAAATGTTTCCATTAAGGATAGTTTGGGCTCCTATATTATTGGTGGAAGTACAGATTTTGACGGGAAGTACAACATCAACCCAATTCCGCCAGGTACTTATACTGTTGAAGTGAGTTTTTTGGGTTTTACCACCATTACATTGAAGGGGGTTCAGATTCTGCCAAACTCACCAACCCTCCAAAATTTTAAACTACAAGCTTCTTCAGAATTGTTGGAGGAGGTAGAGTTAGTCTATTCAGCACCCTTAGTTGATAAAGTCAAATCATCGAATATCACCTCTGTCGCGGGTCAGGCTGCCGGTGTCAGCCAGAATAGTAACAGTGTTGTTCGTGGAACTAGAGGAGAAGGCACAGTATATTTTATTGATGGAGTAAAAGTGAGCGGCAATGTAAACCTGCCTCAGGCAGCCATCGCTCAAACTGAAGTTACAACTGGTGGCACTCCTGCTCAATTTGGGTCACCAGAAGAGGCCCGGAAGGCGAAACAAGATCAAACAGAAGCCAAGATAATTTCTTTTCAGCTAGGTGCTTCGGCTAAGCCAGAGAAACAGTTTGAGAACGAGTATTACAAGCAAATTCCTGAGAATAAGTTCTTAAGTGCATTGAGTACTCCTCTGTCCACCTTCGGGGCCGATGTAGATGTAGCATCCTATGCCAATGTTCGGCGTATGTTGAAGTCGGGCTCATGGCCTCATCCGGATGCGGTGCGCTTAGAAGAGTTTATCAATTATTTTAATTACGATTATCCCGAGCCCAAAGAAGATGAGGTTTTCTCTGTAAGCCTGGATCAAGGCCCTTGTGCCTGGAATGAAGAACATCGTTTGTTGCGAATTGGCTTAAAAACGGCTAGTCTTTCAGTAGAAGAGATGCCTCCAAGCAATTTGGTCTTTCTGATTGATGTAAGCGGCAGTATGAGTTCTCCAGATAAGCTTCCCTTGCTACAAACTGCCATGAAAATCATGGTGAAGAATCTAAATCCTGAGGATAGAGTGGCTATCGTAGTTTATGCTTCAAGCACCGGCTTGGTTCTGGAGTCTACACCAGCCAGTGAAGCGGATAAAATTGTGGATGCAATTGATGGCCTGTATGCCGGAGGGTCTACTGCCGGAGGAGCCGGGATACAGTTGGCCTATAAAGTGGCACAGGAGAATTTTAAAAAGGAGGGCAACAATCGGGTGATTCTGGCTACCGACGGTGATTTTAATGTTGGGCTTTCTTCGGATGATGAGTTAAAGAAATTAATTGAGAAAGAGCGTGAATCGGGCGTATTCTTAAGTGTGTTGGGTTTTGGAACCGGTAATTATCAGGACGCCAAAATGGAAAGTCTGGCCGACCATGGAAATGGCAACTATGCTTATATCGACGGATTACTGGAGGCCCGCAAAGTATTAGCCACTGAATTAGGAGCCAACCTTCATGTAGTAGCCAAGGACACTAAGTTTCAAATCGAGTTTAATCCTCAAAAAGTAGCAGCTTATAGATTGTTGGGATATGAGAATCGCCTTTTGGCTGATGAGGATTTCGATGATGATAAGAAGGATGCAGGAGATATCGGTATGGGACACACTGTAACCGCAGTTTACGAACTGATATTAAAGAATGCCGAAGGCGATACTGTGATCGAAAAAGAATCTGAATTGAGATATCAGGAAGAAAGTTTAAAAGATGAAGCCTTCAGTGATGAACTGGCATTTTTAAAGATTCGCTATAAAGATCCAGATGCCTCAAAAAGCCAACTTAGAGTCTATCCTGTGAGTCTAAGTCAAAGTACTAACCCTGATTTCGCATTCCTCTCGGCGGTGCTCCAATATGGTTTACTGCTTCGCCGGAGCAGCTATGCAGGTACCAGTAGCCTCGATTCAGCCATTGCTTTAGCTGAATCTAACCTGGGCCCGGACCCGCATGGCAGCCGCCGAGAGTTCGTACAACTCTGCAAGCTCGCAATGGACTTGCAGTAATCTAGACGAGGCTATTTAAAAGCCTCGTTTTTTATTTGGGGGTTTTTCCCAAGATCTATGGGGATTTTCCTGACTTTCATCAAAGTCCCTGAATGGCAATTTTAATCCAATTTAGCGCTGAGTTCAAACCTGTAGCTGGTTATAGAAAACCTGTAGTTCACGAAATTTCACAGTGATTTAATGGTCGGTCGTACTCAAAGGTTTGTGGTTTAAGGCAGAATACCCGTCTTTTGAAGGCGAAAACTCTAGCCTTGCCAATAGCAGAGGTGGGGAATTAATTTAATATTGCTATTTTTATACGAATAACCCCTTCATCATGAAAAACAAGTACTTATCTCTACTTGCACTGGTACTCCTAACCTTTGCTTGTACAAAACCGGATGACATTCTGGACGATTTTCAGGTCCACATTAGCCCTACTTTTTACAAGTATGTGGTGGAAATTGACGTGGAAGATCTGACAAACCCCGGCGATGAAATTACCAGCGAAATCAATGTAAGCCTTACCGGACCGGATGCGGCCGCGGTTTATAATATTGATGGAACGAAAAATTTTAAAGTAAACTTTGGAACTCTCCAATTAATGGTGAGTAAAGATGCGGAGCCAACTCCGGGCAATCCATTAGATTTTGTAGTTCGTTTCGAAGCCAATGGTTACAAGAAAACAGACTTGTCTTTCGCTATTGCAGAAGAAGACTATTATGTTGCTGATTTGGCGCGTATGTTGAATTTGTCAACCCTACCAAACAGCATCGGGAATACTTCTGCCAATGGAGGTATCGACCCTAATACTAATCAATTAGCCCAACCTTTAGTGGTTAAAGCTGGTTCACCAGATAGCTTGGCTAAAATCAATATCACCATTCCTACCGATGTTAAATTCTTGGATGCCGACGGAAATGAGATCGTAGGTAAGAGAGGTGGAACCGGGTTGAATGTCAACGTTTTAAGTCTTTCTGATACCAGCGAAGCATCTCAACAAGCCTACCCTAACGGAACCGGCTTAATGCAGTTGGTGATGAACGATGGTAAAATCGATACCATTCTTCTTGATCAAACCGGATCCTATGAAATTAATATGGACCTCGACGGTACTCCCGTGCGTGGTTTCTCCGGAGGTAAAACTTCGGGTGGTGTGTCTACCCGAATTCCAATTCCTGCTGACGCTTGGAACGATGAGTTTAGCCGTGCTTATCAAGAAGGTGACTCTGTTGGTATGATGAGTCTCTCTGATGGCGATCCTTCTTGGGAGATCGATGACCGTTCTTTCCTTGTGAAAAAAGATCCCGGTACCGGTGAATTATATGTAGAGCCTACTCTTAACCACTTATCATGGTGGAGATGGAGAAGAAGAAGATGGTGGCGTCCAACTTATTACCGTCATGGTATTGGTGCCTACTATTCTCCAGGAACTCAGGCGAATGCCGGTGCAGTAAGTGGTCGTATTCGCGGTCGCTTCTCTTACTACCGTTGGGGACGTCGTTATTCTTGCTACCTCTACATTCGTGGTAACTTCGGACCAAACTTCCGGACCAATCCTAAGCGTTATTTCCGTACGACTAGTCCGTATAACCCTGCAGTATTCGACTATACTACTTTCTCTACTGCTACTTATAATCTTACTAATGAGGCAGCTAGCTGGTTCGGTTATAATTTCCGCGTATTGAAAATTGAGCCTAAAGTTCAACCACCTTCAATTGGATACCGCTTGTACTGTGGTTCTAGTAATACCTTAGTTTCTCCTCCTGCAGGGGTTAAGATGTATTATCGTAAGCACAATTCAGGAACTCCATTTACACACTTGTACACCTTTACTAACGAGAATTTAGGCGTAACCTACGCTACTTTCCCAGCCTTGGAGAACAATGAGTATTATGACTTCCAAGCTCGCTTTAACGATGTTCAAAAGGATACCTTGAACGTGAAGGTGGTAGATGGTCGCATTTATGATGTGGTTCTGCCAAACCGTGCATGTAACGCCTTAGGACTATAAGCAACCAAACACCATAAAGCGAAATGAAAAAGTCAATTTTAAGTATCGTAATGGGTCTGGTATTCCTGGCCCCGGTAATGGCACAAGAAGCCAGCACTGATACCACAGCTTCAAAAGCAAGTTCTACCGATGATCTCTATCCACTGTGGCAAAATCGCCACGCCATTGCTATCAGCGCTGGCTTACCCGGCTTTGGATTAGAGTATGCCTATAACCTTAATCGCAGTTTAAACTTGCGTGCAGGTTTTCTGGCCTTCACTTTTAATGATTTCAACACCGACATGGATATTTCCGGTCAGTCGGTTAATGTGAATGCCAATCTTACTTCCACAGTATTCGATATTATGCTCGAGTATCAGCCATCTACCCGCTCTTCATTTAAACTGGTAGCCGGTTTAGGTTACTTGAATAATGTAGGAGTTAACACCTTGATTCTTCTTAATGATGATATCGGTTATGGTGATTTGGTAATCGACAATGAGGAGATCGGTGATATCGACCTTACTGTTTCCTGGACTGGGGTAGCTCCTTATATGGGCTTTGGTTTCGGCCGTGCCATTCCTAAGAAACGCGTAGGATTCGGTATCGAAGTGGGAACCTACTATGCCGGTGGACCCAGTGTAGATATCGATGCCAGTGGAATGCTGGAGAACACTTCAGAAGAAGAAGCTGAATTGGAAGATAACCTATCTTCTTATGCTTGGATGCCACGTGTTATGGCACGTCTGGCTATCAAGCTCTAAGCTCCGAATATTTTTAGCTACAAGCCCGGTTCCGATGGACCGGGCTTTTTTTGTCACTGAAAATCAATATTTTAAATACTAATTAGACATTATTCAATGCTGCATGCCAGCTGCCTTATCCTAGTAATAGGGTTTCTGAACTAATTTGCAGGCACTTTTGTCAAGTTCATTAATGTACTTGTTTAGAAGTAAGACCAATTATTATTTAACCCCTACTCACTAGATGAAAAAATCCTTTCTTTCGCTATTGGCCCTGGTTTTGATAACCGTGGCCTGTACCCCTACAGATGACATTCTCGATGATTTTCAAGTACACATCAGCCCTACATTCTATAAGTATGTAGTAGAAATTGATGTTGAAGATTTAGCCAATCCGGAAACTCCAATTAACGGAACTGTAAATATTAGCATAACCGGTCCGGATGCTGATGCGATTTACAATATCGACGGTACTAAGAATTTTAAAGTAAACTTTGGAACCTTGCAGTTAATGGTAAGCAAAGACGCTGAGCCCACCCCAAGTAATCCTTTGGACTTTAAAGTTCGATTCGAGGCTAATGGTTATAAAAGAACAGAGTTAAATTTTAGCATTGCTGAAGAAGATTACTATATCGCAGATAATGCGCAAATGTTGAATTTGGCGAATCTGCCAAGCAGCATTGGTAGCACCTCTGCGAATGGCGGTATCGATCCTAATACCAATCAATTAGCACAGCCCTTAGTGATAAATGCCGGTTCAGCAGATAGTTTAGCTAAAATTAAGCTGACCGTTCCTACTGATGTAAAATTCTTGGATGCCGATGGTAATGAGATCGTTGGTAAAAAAGGCGGTACCGGTTTAAATGTGAATATCTTAAGCCTTTCAGACACTAGTGAAGCAGCACAAGCTGCATTCCCTAATGGTACTGGTTTAATCCAGATAGTGCAAAATGAAGATGGAACTATCGACACCTTATTATTGGATCACGCCGGAACCTTCGATATCAATATGGATCTAGACGGAACCCCGGTGCGTGCTTTCTCTGGAGGTAAAACCACAGGTGGTGTCGCTGCCCGTATTCCAATTGATCCCGATGCGACTAATGAGGAGTTCAATCGTGCCTATCAAGAAGGAGACTCTGTAAGTTTAATGAGCTTATCGGAAGGAGATATCGCTTGGGTTGAAGATGATCGATCTTATGTAGTGAAGAAAGATCCTATTACTTCTGAACTGTACTTTGAACCTACCCTTGAGCATTTAAGTTACTATCGCAGAAAGAATAGAAAAAAATTCAAGCCAGTAAAGCATTACCTGGGAGTAGGTGCCTATTATACTCCGGGTGTTTCCGCTAACTCCGGTTCAATTAGTGGTTCAATTCGCGTCACTTATGAGAGGGCTACCAGATCAGGAAGAGTTAGACGTCGCCATGTAAGGTTGAGAGGAAATTTTGGACCTGATTTTAGAATTAATCGCAGAAAGCGTTATGCGTCTTATACGCAGGATGTCCCCGTTTTTCATCCTACTTCGGGAATTTCATCTTCCGCTTTTAACTTTAGTACCGAAACTCATACCATTGGTAAATTTGAATATACGGTGTTAAAAATGGTTCCAAAAAATCAGCCTGTATCTATTGGTTATCGTTTATACTGTGGTTCCAGCAATACCTTGGTTTCTCCTCCTGCTGGTGTGAAAATGTACTATCGTAAGCATAATTCAGGTGCACCTTTTGCCCACTTGTACACCTTTACTAACGAAAACTTATCCACTACCTATGCTACTTTCCCAGCTTTAGAGAAGAATGAGTTTTACGATTTCCAGGCTCGCTTTAATGATGTGCAAAAGGATACCCTGAATGTACAAGTTGTGGATGGCCGCGTTTATGATGTGATCATGCCTAATCGCGCATGTAATTCCTTAGGACTCTAATTAAACCAAGACCAATAAACGAAATGAGTAAGTCAATTTTAAGTATTGTATTGGGTCTGGTTTTTATGGCCCCCACAGTTGCCCAAGATTCAACAGCCGCCAAAAAGGCCGCAACCGATGAATTGTACCCATTGTGGCAAAATCGCCATGCTATTGCCATCAGTGGCGGATTGCCCGGCTTTGGTTTGGAATATGCCTATAACTTAAATCGTAGCTTGAATTTAAGAGCGGGATTTTTAGCTTTTACTTTCAATGACTTCAATACGGATATGGATATTTCCGGTCAGTCAGTGAATGTAAATGCCAATCTTACATCTACTGTATTCGACTTGATGCTCGAGTATCAACCATCTACCCAGTCTTCCTTTAAATTGGTAGCGGGTTTAGGTTACTTGAATAATGTAGGACTTAACACCTTGATTCTTCTTAACGATGATATCGGTTACGGTGATTTGGTAATTGATAATGAAGAAATCGGTGATATTGATCTTACCGTAAGCTGGACTGGCATTGCTCCTTATATGGGCTTTGGCTTTGGTCGTGCGGTTCCTAAGAAACGCGTAGGCTTCGGTATTGAAGTAGGTACCTACTATGCTGGCGGTCCTAATGTGGATATTGACGCCAGTGGTATGTTGGAAAACACCTCTGAGGAAGAGGCGGAGTTGGAAGATAACCTTGCTTCCTATGCTTGGATGCCTCGCCTTATGGCGCGATTGGCGATCAAGTTGTAAGGAGCTTATAATGTTTATAGCGCCCGGCCTTTTAAGGTCGGGCGTTTTTTTTAGAAGGGTAGGTCTAAGCAGAAAGCTTTGTAGCCTTGCTTTTGCTGTAGGTATAGGCGACCGCCATGTGCCATAATTATCTTGCGGGAAAGGCTCAAGCCAATTCCGGAGCCCCTTTTCTTAGTACTGAAAAAAGGCAGGAAGATTTGATCCTGCATGCTTTCTTCTATTGCTGGTCCGCTGTCGATTACCTTTAAATAGTGGTAACCATCTCCTTGATCCAATTCTAATGTGAGTTTATTGCTCTCATTTTGCAGCATGCTTTCCATGGCATTGCGAATCAAGTTCAATAGCACCTGGCTCATCAAATCGTGATCGGCGTATAAACTCCGCTGCCCTTGAATGATTCGAAGCTCAATTTCAATACTCGCTTCTTTCAGTTCTGAGTTCGCAAGCTTTTGGATTTCTTCCAGAAAAGCGGGCCAGTAAATTTCACTTTTTTGCAATCGTGGCAAGCGGGCAAAGCGAGCATAGCGTTCTACAAAACTCATCAGGCCCTCACTACGGCGTTTAATGATGCTTGCTGTGCTTTGAAGGTCCTTAAATTGCTCCTCTTTCAATTCGAAATGGCCAGCGCTATTGGCTTCGATTTGTAAATGATGTCCCAGGGTATCGGCCAATGAATTAATAGGACTCACTGAGTTCATAATCTCATGGGTGAGCACATGCAGGATTTTTTCCAAGGTTTCATTTTCTTGCTCTTCGAAGTGCTTTTGCTGATTGCTTAAAACCAAAAGCTTTAATTCATGGCCCTCTCGCATAACCGGAACTTTTTGAATGAGCCAATTTTGCTTTTCACCATCATAACGTAGCTGCACTAAGCGAGAGTTTTCAGTGGGCGAATCCAGAAGCTTCTTTAAATAGGGGAATACCTGAGGCCAATCTTCGGCCGACATATGATGCCGCATCCCCGGAAGGGAATCAACCTCCGGCTTCAGGTTACGCAAGGATCCATCTTCTTCCAGTAAAATGAGATGAAAGGGTAGCTGCCGCAGGATATCAGTGAGCAACTCGGTTTGAGTCTGTTTTTGGGATTTGTACTGCCTTAGCTGACCCAGCCATACATTTAGTAGCCGGTATAATTCTCGCCGACTACCGCCGCTCTTCTGTTCCGGCCAGTAAAAATTGTAGTCACCCACTTCACTATTGCGCAGGGCATTTTGCAGCTCTCTTTCCGTGCTTTGCAAGCTTTGGTTTAGCCAATAAACATTGAGAATCCACAGAATCGCTATGATGGCCGAAAAGATCCACAACTGCTGCACCAAGAGCAGCCAGGCTAAAAGCAAGCTAAGTAGCAGCTGGCTTATAAGCGGGATTAATGTACCTCTAAACCTCATGTTGAATCTGGTATTTATCAAGCTTGCGATAAAGCGTATTTCGATTAACCCCTAAATGCTGAGCGGTTTTAGAGATATTTCCCTGGTAATGGTTCAAGACCTGATGAATATGCTGGGCCTCCAGTTCTTCCAGGTTTAAAGAGAGAGAATCACTGTCTTCATTCTGTTGAAGGGAATCGCCGCCCGAACTTAAACTTTGCTCAAAATGACCATCCTTTAAAATGACGGCTCTTTCAAGGCTATGCGAAAGTTCCCGAATATTACCGGGCCAGGAGTAAGCTGATAGCTGGGCTCTTTGATCGGCTTCCAGTTCCAATTGCCTACCGTATTTACGATTGTGGTAATCCAGGTAATAATCTATAAGCACTTCCAGGTCTTCCTGGCGATTGCGGAGGGCTTCAATTTTCAGCTCAATAGTGTTGATGCGGTAGTATAAATCCTGGCGAAATAATCCCTCCTTAACGGCAAGTTCCAAATCACTATTACTGGCGGCAATAATGCGCACATTGCAATGCCTCAGCTCCGGAGAACCTACGGTTTGATAGCTTTGGTCCTGAATTAAGCGCAGGAGCTTTTGCTGATGGAGTAAGGAGCAATTGCCAATTTCATCTAAAAAGAGGCTGCCTCCTTCTGCTTGTTGTACCAGGCCACTGCGATCTTCTCGAGCGTCGGTAAAGGCCCCTTTCTTCACGCCGAAGAGTTCTGCCTCAAAGAGGTTCTCGGGAATCGCTCCCAGATCAACACTAACAAAGGGCGCGTCTTTACGCAGGCTATTTAAATGCAAGTAACGCGCTAATTGGCTTTTGCCGGTGCCATTTTCGCCTCGAATTAAAACCTGAGCATCGGTTTCTGCAACCCGCCGCGCTTGTTGCAACAGGGCAATGCTAGAAGCGCTGCGAGCACTGTTTTCTAATAATTGAATTAGCGCATTACCACTTTTATCTTGCTGGAGTTGAAACTGTTTTAATTTGCCTTTGGTCGCCTTTAGTTCAAAGGCTAGCAATAGAGCTGCCAGGAGCTTTTGATTTTGCCAGGGTTTCAGAATAAAATCAGAGGCCCCACTTTTTAAAGCCTCTACAGCCAAGTCAATATCGCCATAGGCAGTAATCAACAAGACCATTATTTCGGGCCTTAACTCCTTGATATGCTTAAGCCAGTAAAGGCCTTCTTGCCCATCATTGCGACCGGCCTGGAAGTTCATATCGAGCAGAATTAAATCGTACTCTTCCTGATTAAGGGCTTCATGAATTTTTCTGGGATCGCCCAGAACGGAAACTTTTGAAAAGTGGATTTTCAAATACAAAGCCAATGACTCTCTTAAGTCAGCATCATCATCGATAATTAAAATTCGGGCGGCACTTTTCATGAGGGGAATTTAGTTCATGTGTCGAAATCGAACAGGCTTGTGTTCTATTTTGGAACACTTTTAAGATTTGTTTAGGTCTTCTATTTTGTAAGTGCTTGAAAATCAAAACTGGGTTTCGCTTGGCACAGGCCTTGGCTTTAAGGGTTCAGAAATTCAGGTTTTGGATCGAATGATTAGTCCGGATGAACGTCCGGGATTTTGGAAAAAATATCGCTGGTGGATATTGGCCAGCCTCTTTCTTATTGCCCTCTTTGTGTTCTTAATACGAGGGGAGCGGGTTTATGAGCTGTCGAAGGATCGAGTGTTATTAGCTAAGGTAGAAGCCCGCTTGTTCGAAGATGTAATTTCTTTTCAAGCACGGGTGGAACCGGAGGTATCCTTTTCTTTGGATGCGGTTGAAGGGGGAACCGTGCAAGAAATATTTGTGGAGGCCGGTCAGGCAGTAGAAGCCGGTCAGCCCTTGCTGCGACTGGCAAACACAACTTTGATGCTAGACTTCATGAATCGGGAAACGCAAATTGTGGAACAGATTAATAATCTCCGCAATACCCGTATGCAGCTGGAACTCAATGAAAGACAATTGCAAGAGCAGGTTTTGGATTTGCGATTCGAACAAGAGGCGATGGCGCGTCAATATGCTATCGATACCCTTTTGTTTAAAGACAGTGTTATTGCCAGTCAGGAGTTTTTAGACTCTGAGGCAAGGTTCCGCTATTTGGTCGAAAAGCGAGAATTGCTGGAAGATAATTTTCAAACCAATCGCCAGTATCGGGCAAGGCAATTAGAAGCTCTGGATCGATCCATTGAGATGATGGAGCGCAATCTGAATGCCATCCGTAAGAATTTAGAAAACCTGGTGGTAAAAGCTCCTATAGATGGGCAGTTAACCACATTTTTACCGGAAATAGGACAGAGTATTAATCGGGGTGAGAACATTGGTCGCATTGAGGATTTGGATACTTATATCCTCCGCGCCAATATTGATGAGCATTACCTCTCCCGTGTAGAAGCGGGGCAAAATGCTTTTTATGAAATCAATAATTACCGCTGGGAGCTTGCCGTAAGCAAGGTGTATCCGCAGGTAAGCAATAATCAGTTCCTGGTAGATTTTGAATACAAAGACACCATTCCGGCACAATTGCGTAGTGGTCAGGGCTTAAACCTTCGCTTGGCCTTAAGCGCCAGTGCCAATGCGGTAGTGGTGCCAAGAGGGGCTTTCTTTAGTTCCACCGGTGGAAATTGGGTTTTCGTGCTCAATGAAAATGGAGATCAAGCCTTTAAGAGGGCAGTGGAATTAGGCCGGCAAAACCCTGATTATATAGAAGTAGTCTCTGGATTGGAGCCCGGAGAGCAAATCATCAGCTCCAGCTATGAAAGTTTTAAGGAATACGAGCAATTGCGATTAAAATCAGCAGAACATGAATGATGTAATTATTAAGACCGAGGGTCTGGAAATGCGCTATCGCACCGACCTTATGGAAACCATGGCCTTGAATTCGGTAGATCTTGAAATCAAGAAAGGAGAGTTCATTTCCATTATGGGCCCTTCAGGTTGTGGGAAATCTACCTTATTGAATATTCTGGGTATGCTGGATCAACCCAGCGCCGGGGATTACTTTTTCGAGGGGCAAAATATTGCCAAAATGAAAGAGCAGCAAAGGGCTCGTTTGCGCAAAGAAAAGGTTGGTTTTGTATTCCAGAGCTTTAATCTGATTGATGAGCTTTCCGTTTTCGAAAACGTGGAATTGCCCTTGCTATATCAAGGACGTTCGGCGGCAGAGCGAAAGGCACAAGTACAAAAAATACTAGAGCGAATGGGTATTGATCACCGCGCTACCCATTATCCGCAACAGCTCAGCGGGGGTCAGCAGCAAAGGGTGGCTGTTGCCAGGGCAACGGTTGGTGAGCCTTCAGTAATATTTGCTGATGAGCCCACTGGTAATCTGGATAGTGTTCACGGCGATGAAGTAATGAACCTCCTAAGCGATTTAAATCGCAGTGGCACCACTATTGTAATGGTTACTCACTCTGCACACGATGCTGCTTACTCCCAGCGGAGCATTCGCCTGTTTGATGGAAAGGTGATCGGTGAAAACCAAAACCGCTTAGAAGAAGTACAGTCATGATGTTTCGCAATTACCTAAAAGTAAGCTGGCGCCACCTGCTTGCCGGAAAGGCCAATAGCATCATTAGCGTGCTTGGACTTTCGGTGGGGGTAGCCAGTGCTATTCTCATTGCTCTTTACATCCAGGATGAATTGAGTTATGATCAATTTCACACTAAGAAGGATCGCATAGCCCGGATCGTGGAACGCATCGATCATAGTGGCGAAATTAAGGCAGCGCTTACCAGTTTGCCGGTAGGACCACAGTTTGTAAGTGATTATCCTGAAGTGCAGAATTATGTGCGCATCATGCAAATGGGCGGGATGCTTACCATTAAGGTGGAAGATCAGATCTTTCGGGAGGATCGTTTCCTGCGAACGGATAGTACGATTTTCGAAATCTTTGATTTCAAATTACTTCAGGGTGACCCTAAAACAGCTCTGGCTGGCCCTAGTATGGTCGTTTTAAATGAAGACCTGGCCACCAAGTTTTTTGGTTCCCCCACTGAGGCTATGGGTAAGCAATTGTTTATCGGCACCAGCCAGTTTACTGTTAACGGTGTGGTGGAAAACGGGGACAAGCCCAGTGATATCGATTATCAGGCGTTCACGTCCCTTAGCACTTTGCCTCCTCAGGCTCAACAAGCCCTAAATGGAGATTGGTTCCGCTTGGTTTGCCAAACTTATCTGGTCTTTGATCAACCGGTGGCTGATTTGGACTTTGAGACCCAATTGGCAGATTTCACCGAACGCATCATCAAACCATTTGTGGCGACGTTCGGCTCTGGTAGTACCGCAGACTTTAAACTGCAACCTTTAGAGGGCTTGCATTTTGATAATAGTCGCGAATACGATACCCCCAAGGGCAATCTTTCCTATCTATACATTTTCGGATTATTGGCTTTGTTCATCCTGGTTATCGCAACCATCAATTTTGTAAACCTGGCTTTAAGTCAATCGGTAAAAAGAGCCAAAGAAGTAGGCGTACGAAAGGCTTTAGGGGCTGGGCAGAATCAATTGCGCAACCAATTTTTAGGTGAGAGCTTTTTAGTGGTGCTTTTAGCCATGATTATTGGTCTTGGTTTAGTGGAGGTTTTGTTGGGTACCTTTAATACTACTACCGACAAAAGCTTTGCTTTTTTCGATCTTTTTGATTGGCGTATGCTGCTAACCTTATTGGTGATATTGTTAATCACCGGTTTAATGGCAGGGCTTTATCCAGCCTTGGTCTTAAGTAAATTTCAAAGCTCACGAATTTTAAGAGGTAGTCTACCTAAGATTGGGCGCTATGGGAATTTACGACGCATCCTCATGGTGGTTCAATTGGCTTTTTCCATATTGATGATCATCGGGACCCTGGCTATTCAAAGTCAGATGCGCTATTTGCAGGATAAAGATTTGGGCTTTGAGCAAGATCAGATTGTAGTGCTTAATATTCCTCAGGATACAGCAGTTTTTAATCATTTGGATTCCTTTAAAGATCGCCTCTTGGCGCATAGCGAATTTGAAGGGGTAAGTGGCTCACAAGCCATTCCCGGCACTAATGTAGGTGAGCTGATGTTCCGGATTGAGCAGAGCGCTGAGATGCTGGATAAGAGCATCAAGTTTATTGCAGCCGATGAGGACTTTTTTGAAATATTGGGACTGGAATTAGTGCAGGGCCGACTTTTCTCTAACGACATTCAAAGTGATGTGCAGCAGGCTTTCATTATCAATGAAACGGCAGCTAAAAGTTTTGGCTGGGATGAGCCCTTAGGCAAGCGAGTACAATGGGGCTTGCAAGGTAATGGTCAGGCGGCCAATGATGGTGAAGTTGTTGGGGTAATCAAGGATTTCCACTTTGCTTCTTTGCACAATCCTATGGAGCCTCTAGTAATCTTGTTTCGACCCAATTTTAGTTTGCTTTTCAGCATGAAACTTTCAGGTGGGCAAGTGCGCTCCGGTCTTACTGTTTTAGAAGAGGAATGGGGCAATTTTGCAGGTAACCATCCTCTGGAGTATACCTTTCTGGATGAGCGAATTCAAAGTCAGTACGAGAGTGAAAAAACGCTCTTAAAGATCTTTGGCTATTTTGCTTTTATCAGCATTATGATTGCCGGATTGGGACTCTTTGCCTTGACTTCTTATACTGTAGAACAACGTCTGAAAGAGTTTAGCGTGCGCAAGATATTAGGAGCGGAGCTCAAGGATTTGGGTATGCTCCTGGCTAAGGAGTTTATGCTCTTAATTGGAGTGGCAGCTCTCATTAGTATCCCCTTGGCGGGATGGGGTATCTCCTCTTGGCTTGAAGAGTTTTCCTATCGAATATCGATGCCCTGGTTAAGCTTTGTTTTGGCCTTGGTTCTGATCGGCCTGGTCACTTTAATTGCCATGTCTTATCATGTAATTCGATTGGCTCGTACTAACCCTGCAAGGATCCTTCGCGACGAATAATAGGATCAATAAAAAAGGCCTCTGATTTCTCAGGGGCCTTTTTTTTATGTTTTGGCATTTTAGATCTTATTCAACGGTAACCGACTTGGCCAGGTTACGGGGTTGATCCACATTACAACCGCGCATTACGGCAATGTGGTAAGAAAGTAATTGCAGAGGAATAGTAGTTAAGAGCGGAGAGAATACTTCCATAGTATCTTTCACCTCGATAACGTGATCCGCCATTTTAGCAATCTCACTGTCACCATCGTTTACAATGGCAATTACCTTCCCTTCGCGGGCCTTAACCTCTTGGATATTGGATACGATTTTATCGTACTGTCCACTTTTAGGAGCAATTACCACAACCGGCATATTCTCGTCGATCAAGGCAATAGGACCGTGCTTCATTTCGGCAGCAGGATATCCTTCTGCGTGGATATAGCTAATCTCTTTTAATTTCAAGGCACCTTCCAAAGCTACCGGGAAATTATAGCCACGACCTAAGTACAAGAAGTTAGGGGCGTCTTTATAGAGCTCCGCGATATAGCGAGATTGAGTATCGCTTTTCAGCATGTCTTCAATCTTGCGAGGAATCTCATTTAATTCATTTAATAAGCGGTGGTAATAGCTTTCCTTCAGGAGGCCTTTCTTGTGAGCCAGCTTAATGGCGATCAAGTTCAATACTGCTACTTGTGCAGTAAAGGCTTTGGTAGAGGCTACCCCAATTTCGGGACCAGCATGGGTATAGGCACCGGCATGAGTTTCGCGTGCAATACTCGAGCCTACCACATTACAAATTCCGAAAATAGTAGCACCCCGTTCTTTAGCCAATTTAATCGCTGCTAAGGTATCAGCGGTTTCTCCAGATTGGCTGATGGCAATTACCACATCTCTCTCGGTAATAACCGGATTCCGATAACGGAATTCAGAGGCGTATTCCACTTCAACCGGGATGCGGGCTAATTCTTCAAAAATGTATTCGGCAACCAAACCAGCATGCCAAGACGTACCACATCCGATAATGATAATGCGCTGGGCATTTACCAGTTTTTCTTGAAATTGGTAGACGCCGTCCATTTGGATTAAACCTTGCTCTGGCAATAAACGACCACGGAGGGTGTCACCAATAGATTTGGGCTGCTCGTATATTTCTTTCAGCATGAAATGATCATAGCCTCCTTTTTCAATAGAAGCTAAATCCATTTCTAACTGATGTACATAAGGATCAATGGTGCGGTTATCTGGAATAGAAAGTACTTCGATTTCCTGACCGCGATTGATAATAGCCATTTCATCGTCTTCCAGATAAATGGCCTTTTTGGTGAACTCCAGGAAAGGAGTAGCGTCACTGGCGATAAAATACTCGCCTTCGCCAACACCCACCACTAAAGGACTACCTTTCTTAGCCACTACAATTTGATCGCTGTTATTTTGATCAATAACGGCAATGGCATAAGCACCAATTACTTGATTGAGGGCAATGCGCACCGCTTTCGCTAAGTGAACGCCTTCGCTTTTCATTACGTCTTCAATCAGGTTTACCAATACCTCGGTATCGGTATCCGAATGGAAAACATATCCTCGCTGTGTTAATGCTTTTTTGATGGATGAATAGTTCTCAATAATTCCATTGTGGATGAGTACTAAATCACCACTATTGGAAGTATGTGGGTGAGCATTGGTATCATTGGGTTCTCCGTGGGTAGCCCAGCGGGTATGACCAATACCAATACTTGCCTCACCAATGCTATTGTTCATTTTGGCCTCGAGATCCGAAACCTTGCCTTTGCACTTTACCAGACTTAATTTTCCGTTTAAGACGGCGATGCCGGCACTATCATATCCGCGGTACTCGAGTCTGCGAAGACCGTTAACTATAACCGGTACTGCATTTTTGTTACCCAGGTAACCAACAATTCCACACATAGTGTTCCTTTTAAGGTTTAGTGTAATAAACAATTACCGTAGCTCTTTCTGAGAGCCCGGATCCTCCCCTCAAAATGGTCCGATTTGCCGCTGTTGTACGGGTGGTCGGAACGAGGGCTAAAGTAGGGTTTTCTTTGCTATTGAGGACCTCGAACAGGTGTCGTGTGAGGTCGATTACGTATTTGTTATTACGCAGGATACCTCGGCTTAATGTGCCACCGCCGCCGCCATCAGTTTGGAAATCGATGATACGATCACCTAAGCTTTTGCCTTCCAGAAGCCTAAGCTCCATTTTAGGGCTGGGAGCTACGGGTTCGGTGCTGCCCTGGGCGGTGAAAATTTCTACTTCTGCTTTATTGATTACCAGACCCTCGTTAACCAGACTGTCAATTTTACGGGAGTCAAAGCGCAAAGCAGTGCAAACCCCGGCCATAGCCTGTGTATAGGTTTCGGCTTCACCATTTACAGAATCCTGAGCCAAGGTCTCTAAAGGAGAGCCAGTGTAGTCCTGCTCAAAGGTGCTGAAATTGATAGGTTTGATGGATTTATCTTGATCAAAGTTTAACTCGGCATAACTGGTATCTTCATCATTATGATAATAGATGCGTAAACCGGTATAGGCGCTGGCTAAATTGGTGTAGAGGATGCATCCGCCACTTTCTGCTTCAATTTGGACTCCTTTGAAGTATTCCATGAATTTGGCGAAGCTGCTAAATTCATCTGCTGTGCCATTGGCAACATCGGCAAATTTGCTTTGGAAATAGGCTGCGTCCATTGGAATTCGCAATAGTGCAGGTGCTAATTCACCCTCAAATTGAGAATTGGTTTTTGGCTGCGGCTGGTAAGCGTTTAAGCGACCAATTTCATTGGCCAAAGTAGGCTGATAATTACTGTAATAAAGACTGTCTTCATCAAAGGCCTGACTTAATTCGTAAACCGCAAAATCCATAGTCTTGCTAGTATCGCCATAAGCCTCTGTTAAACGCAGATATAAATTAACCGAGTCAACTACCGGGTTGTTACCAAAATCGACATTCAGTTCATTCGGAATCATTTGACTTACAATACGCGCTTTCTCAACCCCGAAATAGTTGCTTTCGCTATGGCCTAATAAACGAACTGAATTATAACCACCCAAGGTAACTTGAGTGCTGTAGTCGAGGGCAACTACAATGCTATCTACCGGAGCAGTCCAGGATACCAAATTAATATGCATGGAATCGGCCTCAGTGTTTCCTCCAATAATTTGTTGAAAGCCCAAATCGTCGGTAGGCTTTTCACAGGCGGCTATAAAAAACAAAGGAGCCATGGCTAAGATGGCTCGCTTTACAGTGCTTAAGGTCATATATTTAATTCTAAAAGAATTTAAGCTAGTGACTCTTCCTCTACAATTACCTGCTCATAGAGCTTGGCAATTTCAGAATTCGGATCTTCCGATTCGGTGAGGTCGATCATGGGGCTAACGTTTTTGCTCACATAATCTTTCATTTCGTCGGATAATTTACTTCCCGAAAGAGCAACTCCGTCGCAGTAAGCCATATTAGCTCTGTATATACTGCTGATATTTGCATCGGCGAAAGGCGCAACTTCTTCCTCGCTCAATCCGTCGAAACGCAGATAGTCGGGAAGGCCTTTGCTCAAGTTCTCTTCCGTGGCTCCGTATACAGAAAGAACGGTCTTACTGTCTGAGAACATGGGATCATCGTGATGGAACTTTTTCAAGTACAAGGGTAGGAAGCTGGCCATCCATCCATGACAGTGAATGATATCAGGGCTCCAACCTAATTTTTTGACGGTTTCAATAACGCCGCGGCAGAAGAAAATAGCGCGTTTGTCATTGTCCTCGTGGAATTCTTCATCCTCATTATAGAAGATGGCTTTACGTTTAAAGAACTCATCATTATCGATAAAGTACACCTGCATACGTGCTTGAGGCACAGAGGCTACTTTGATGATCAAGGGCTGATCTTCGTCGTTTACAATAATATTGATTCCGCTTAAACGAATCACTTCGTGTAATTGGTGACGACGTTCATTAATTAATCCGTAACGGGGCATGAAAACCCGTACCTGGTGCCCGCTTTCATTCATCTTTCGAGGCATTTCCAAAGAAGGTTTGGAAATTTCATTTTCGGGGAGGTAGGGGTGAATCTCCTGACTTACATACAGAATGCGCTTACTATCCATGATCCGTGTTTAATCTACAAATTGAAAAGGTTTGCAAAAATATAGCTTTTTTGTGAATAACTCAATTTATAATAATAGCTTTACCCGCTGCAATGCCTTGAAAATGCAAGTGTTTCACAGTGTATCCGAGCTGTCGGTTTTTCAACAGCAAAACAAATCGAAAGGCCACTCACTTGGATTTGTGGCAACTATGGGTGCTTTGCACGAGGGCCATCTTACTTTATTACGACGCGCGAATCAGGAAAACGCTGCCAGCATCGTAAGTATTTTTGTCAATCCCACTCAATTTAATAATCCCGAAGATTTAGAAAAGTATCCTCGTCGAACCGATGAAGATTTAGCCCTTTTGGAAGCAGAAGGAGCAACTGCAGTTTTTATGCCTTCGGTAGAGGAGATGTATGGCAATGAAGTAGAAGCTGAGTCTATCGATTTAGCTGGTCTGGATCAAGGGATGGAAGGAGAATTTCGCCCAGGGCATTTTGCAGGGGTAGCTACGGTAGTGAAGCGTCTCTTTGAAATGATTAAGCCCGATCGGGCCTATTTCGGGAACAAAGACTATCAGCAGGTTTTGGTGGTAAAGCATGTCGCTCGAATCTTTAATATGCCCATCGAGGTAATAGGATGCGATACCGCTCGTTTCCCCAGTGGCTTAGCGATGAGTAGTCGTAATTTCCGCTTAAGTCCGCAGGGAATGGAAGAGTCTGGCATTATTTACCGTGAAATGAAATGGGCGGCAGATAATTATCAAGCTTACAGTCCGGCCGACTTAAAAGATGCCATCCGAGCACATTTTGCAAAGAGCAATTTGGAACTCGAATATGTAGAACTGGCCGATACCCACAGTATGAAGGTGGTTGAGGCCTGGTCTGAACATCCGGAAGTACGCATATTTATGGCGGCTTATTGTGAGGGCATACGCCTGATAGATAACACAACTTTATATTGATTGGCCAAGGCTATCAGCCACTTCCATAATCAGGGCCTTTGAATTACTTTTGCGGCATGTTAATCGAGGTTTTAAAATCTAAGATTCATCGGGTAAAAGTTACCGGAGCGGATCTAAACTATATAGGAAGCATTACTATCGATGAAGATTTGATGGATGCTGCCGGATTGATTGCAGGAGAAAAGGTGAGCATTGTGAATGTAAACAATGGTGAGCGCCTGGATACCTATGTGATTAAAGGTACGCGCGGACAAGGCGAAATTACCATGAATGGCCCGGCTGCCCGTAAAGTGCAAAGGGGAGACATTGTGATTATTATTGCTTACGCTCATATGGACTTTGAAGAGGCAAAAAGCTTTCAGCCAAGCATTATCTTTCCCAATGAAGAAACCAACCTGTTAAACTGATCTTTTGAAAGCCAAGTTTAAGGACATTCTAAAATATCTGCTCTTTACCGCTATCGCTGCGTTTTTCCTTTACCTCGCCTTTAATAAGGCCGATTGGTCTAAAATGTTGGAAGACTTCCGCAAGGCTGACTATCGCTATGTTTTCCTTTCGATGCTAATGGGCTATGCCGCCTTTATTAGTCGGGGTTTACGATGGAACCTCCTGCTCGAACCTCTCGGTAAAAAGGCCAAACCCTGGAATGCAATCAATGCCATTTCCATTGGTTATTTTGCTAATGCCTTGGTACCACGTGCCGGTGAAGTAATGCGCTGTACCTCATTAAAAGAAACAGATGATATCCCTCTGGAGCGCCTTTTTGGAACGGTTGTTCTGGAGCGAGTGATCGATGGATTTTTACTTCTTTGCCTTATATCACTAGCTTTCATTACCCAGTTGGGAAACTTGCAAAGTTTCTTCGATCAGGCTTTCGCTAGTGCTGATGGTTCAGATGGCCAGGGCCCTGATTTGAAAATGATCTTAGGAGCAGGATTCCTATTGTTCGTTGTACTCTTTCTGGTTTTTAGAAAACGTATTCAGAGACATCCCTTCTTTGCCAAGGTGCGTGAGTTATGGCAAGGATTTAAAGAAGGCTTTAAGTCACTATCCAAGGTGAAAAACAAATGGGCCTTTTATGGACATACCCTCTTTATATGGTCCATGTATTTCTTAATGATCTATGTGGTGATGTTTGCCCTTCCAGCAACTGAAGATATCAACCTTAGTAATGGTCTCTTTGTGATGGTAGCCGGTGGAATGGGGATGGTAGTGCCTACTCCGGGAGGAATTGGTTCTTATCATTATCTGGTGCAACTCGCCCTGAGTGTTTTAGGAGTAGATCAGGCAGATGGACTTACCTTTGCTACCTTGGTGCACAGCGGCCAATTGGTGATGACTCTTATCGCTGGATTTAGTGCCTTACCCATGGTGTATCGTGCCCGCAGAATATTAAAAAGATCCAAAGCATGAATTTAAGAGAAGCCCTACGCAATAAGAAAAAGTCGGTTACCGAAATGAATCATCAGGCCAATGCCTGGCGAGTTTATGGCGAAGAAACCCTGGTGCTTTTTTATGCTAATTGGGAATTTACTTCCTCCAATTTGCATAAGCTTCTTGATTATTTAAGCTTGGTAGATAAGCTGGTGGTGGCCTTGCCCAAAGCCAGTTCTGATGATACTATTTTTCGCATCGCCAATCTTCAGGTAGTGGATGGTATTGTTTTATATGAGTCTATTGAAGATTGCATGGCTGCTTTTAGCGGCGCTAAATTTGCCTTTGAAGGAACTAATGGTCCGGCGCTGGACGCAGAGCTCAAAGCTCGTATCTTAGACCTTTAATGGCCAAGGTAAAAACTGAGTATACTTGTCAGAATTGTGGCTCCCATTTCTCTAAATGGATGGGCCAATGCTCCCGTTGTGGGGAGTGGAATACCATTGTGGAGGAAGTCATTGAATCTTCCTCTAAAGAAAAAGCCTGGCAGACTGAAAGCAAATCACCTGCTGCAGGCAAATCCAAGGTTAGAGCCGTAAAAGATTTCATTCCCGATCGATCAGAACGATTTAGCAGTGCCGACCCCGAGTTAGACCGGGTTTTAGGCGGTGGTATTGTAGAAGGTTCTGTTACCCTGGTGGGAGGGGAGCCTGGAATTGGCAAGAGTACCCTCCTCTTGCAAATGGCCTTGGGGATTTCCAGTAAGGTGTTGTACGTGAGCGGGGAGGAAAGTGAGCAGCAAGTGCAAATGCGGGCTCGCAGAATCGGGATTCGCAACGAAGAATGCTATTTGCTTACGGCAACCTCTACCCAAGAAATATTTCAGCAGATTAAAAGTCAGGATCCCGATATCTTAATCGTGGATTCCATCCAAACCTTGCATTCGCATTTGATTGAATCGGCACCGGGTTCGGTATCGCAGATTCGCCAGTGCTCCTCCGAATTAATTCAGTTTGCTAAGGAAACAGGTACTCCGGTATTTTTAATTGGGCATATCACCAAAGAAGGGCAAATCGCCGGTCCTAAATTATTGGAGCATATGGTAGATACCGTGCTTCAGTTTGAAGGAGATCGACATCATATTTATCGCTTGCTTCGTGCCCATAAAAACCGTTTTGGCTCTACCCATGAAATTGGGATTTATGAGATGCATGGTGAGGGGATGCGCGCAGTTGCCAATCCGTCTCAGCTATTGCTTTCGGAGCGTGATGCCGATTTGAGTGGTAATGCTGTGGCAGCTACTTTAGAGGGGATCCGTCCCATGCTTATCGAAATTCAGGCCCTGTGCAGCACTGCGGTCTATGGTACTCCACAGCGAAGCACGACTGGTTTTGATACTCGCCGACTCAATATGCTTTTGGCGGTTTTAGAGAAGCGCTGTGGCTTTCGATTGGCCACCAAAGATGTATTCCTGAACATTACTGGAGGAATTAAGGTAGATGATCCAGCCATTGACCTTGCGGTGGTGGCAGCGATCTTAAGCTCTAATGAGGATATTGCTCTTTCGCCACGAACTTGCTTTGCCGCCGAAGTAGGACTTTCTGGAGAATTACGTCCGGTTCCACGCCTCGAACAACGCATTTCTGAAGCCGAAAAATTAGGCTTCGAAGAGATAGTTTGCAGTGGTCACAGTAAGTGGAGTTCGAAGGGAGTTTCTATTAAGGTCTTGGAATTCAATAAGGTGGAAGATGTTTTTCAGCATCTTTTTGGCTAAGAATATAGCCTGATCTTATCTCGATAATTAGGTGATAGATATCATTATTGATTGCTATCCCTGTACCTTATTTTTGTCAAAATTTAGCAGCAAAAGAATGGCTTATTCAAAAAGCGAGATTAACGAAGCTTTAAAAAATATACCGGCCACTAAAGGCGGGACTAATCTGGTGGATGCAGGCCACGTAAAAAATCTGCAATTATTTGGCGATGAGGTGATTGTTGATGTGATCAGTGAGTCGCCTGCCTTGCACGTGAAGAAGAAACTGGAAGTGGATATTCTGAAGGTCATTCATGAGCAGGTTGACAAAAAATTAAAGATCACCGTAAATATTGAAGTGCCTAAGGCGGCGGAAGAACGAGCCCAGTTAATTCGCGGCGAGGCTTTACCCGGCGTAAAGAACATTATCGCGGTAGCTTCCGGCAAAGGCGGGGTAGGGAAATCTACTGTTGCCTCTAACCTGGCCATTAGCTTAAAGCAGATGGGCTTTAAGGTAGGTTTGGTGGATGCAGATATCTATGGACCCTCGGTGCCCACCATGTTCGATATCACTAATGCTCGTCCGGGAACTATCAATGTAAACGGGCAAAGCAAGATGGATCCGGTAGAAGCTTATGGCATTAAAATTCTGTCCATTGGCTTTTTTGCCAAGCCAGATCAAGCAGTGGTATGGCGAGGACCCATGGCTTCCAAGGCTTTAAACCAACTCTTGCGCGATGCCCATTGGGGAGAGCTGGATTTTATGATTTTGGATTTACCTCCTGGTACTGGTGATATTCACCTATCTACCGTGCAAGCGGTGCCCATTACCGGTGCGGTAATCGTTAGTACTCCGCAAAACGTGGCCCTGGCCGATGCTCGTAAAGGGGTAGCCATGTTTAGAGTTGAAAATATTAATGTGCCGGTTTTAGGCTTGATCGAAAACATGGCCTACTTTACTCCTCCAGAACTGCCAGAAAACAAGTATTACATTTTTGGTCAGGATGGAGTGAAAAACTTATCAAACCAATTACAAGTGCCTTTCCTGGGTGAATTGCCCATAGTACAAAGTATTCGTGAAGCTGGTGATGTAGGTCGACCTGCAGCCATGCAAGAAGGAAGCGAAGTACAAAAGGCCTTCGAAAATATTGCCCGTCGCACGGTTGAGGAACTGCTACGACGAAATGAGGAGCTTCCTCCAACGGAAGTAACTCGCATTACCACAATGGCCGGCTGTTCGGCTGTTTAGATTGAAGCGTATGGAGAACCGTGATGATATTCTGAAACGCATCCACATTGCCCTGGATGAAGTGCGTCCCTTTTTAAAGTCGGATGGGGGTGATATTACCCTGGTCGATTTAGAAAACGACGGAACCGTAAAAGTGCAATTGCACGGCGCCTGCATTGGATGCAGTGTAAATCAGATGACCCTGAAAAGTGGGGTCGAAATGACGATAAAAAAACATGCACCGGAAATCACATCCGTGGTTGAGGTGAGCATGGTATAGATCCATGAAAAATACCCAAGCCCTTAAAAAAGTCACCATTCTTTTTGCCGGCGATAGTGGCGATGGGATACAATTAGCTGGCTCTCAATTTGCGAATACTACCGCTTTGGCGGGAAACGACTTAAGTACTTTTCCCGACTTCCCGGCAGAAATTCGCGCTCCAATCGGAACGGTATCTGGAGTTTCGGGCTTCCAAATCAATTTTGGAAGTGAAGAAATTCATACTCCGGGTGGTCGACCGGATGTTTTGGTAGCTTTAAATGCAGCGGCCTACCGTAAGAATTTTCCCAGCCTTAAATCTGCGGGAACCATTATCGTGGACCCAGCCGGATTCGACAAGAAGAATCTGCGTTTAGCAGGATATGATGATGAGGAAAACCCGCTCCTAAACAAGCCTGCTGATTATCAATTCTACGAAATTGAGGTAACCCGACTCAATCGGGATGCCATGAAGGAAGTGGAGATCGCTCCTCGGGATCGCGATCGTTCTCGAAATATGTTTGTCTTAGGCTTTATCTATTTCCTCTACAATCGGGATCTGGAGGTTACATTGCATTTCCTCGAAGAAAAATTTAAACATAAGCCCGATGCCCTCGAGGCAAATAAAAAGGCCTTAATGGCGGGTTATAATTATGGCGATACCATTGAGGCGATTACACGTTTTCGAATTGAAAAGGCCAAATTACCCGCTGGTGAATATCGCAATGTAACCGGTAATCAGGCATTGGCGCTTGGTTTAATTGCGGCCTCCAAGAAAGCGGGATTAGATTTGTTTTATGGTTCTTATCCCATTACTCCAGCTTCGGATATTCTGCATGAATTGGCAGCGCGTAAGAATTACGGCGTAAAGACCTTCCAGGCTGAAGATGAGATCGCGGCCATTACTTCGGCAATTGGAGCCAGCTTTGGTGGTGCCTTGGGGGTAACCGGAACATCAGGTCCAGGTATGGCCTTAAAAACCGAAGCGCTGGGATTGGCTATGATGTTGGAGCTACCCTTGGTAGTAGTGAATGTGCAAAGGGGAGGTCCCAGTACGGGCTTACCTACCAAAACCGAGCAAAGTGATTTAATGCAGGCGGTGTACGGTCGTAATGGAGAAACACCCATCCCCGTGATAGCGGCCTCTTCTCCTTCAGATTGTTTTTGGGCCGCCTATGAAGGGGCTAAATATGCCATTGAGCACATGACCCCGGTTATAGTTTTAAGTGATGGCTATTTGGCCAATAGTTCAGAGCCCTGGCTTTTCCCCAAGGCAGCTGACTTAGTTGAAATTAAAGCTCCCTTCCGCACGGAAGTTGAAGATTACCTTCCCTACGAGCGCGATGTGCGGGAGGTACGCGAATGGGCGATACCCGGGCAAGCAGGATTGGAACATCGCTTGGGCGGCTTGGAGAAAGAAGATAAAACGGGCAATGTGAGTTACGATGCAGAGAACCACGAATTGATGGTGAAAACTCGTGCTCGCAAAGTGGCTCTGGTCGCTAAAGATTATCCCGAGACTCGCCTTTTGCAAGGTGCTGAAAAAGCGGACTTGCTGGTTTTAGGATGGGGAAATACCAAAGGTGCCATCCAAGTGGCGGTAGCGCAGGCTTTGGCCGAAGGGCTTTCCGTAGCACAATTGCACCTGCGTTATATTAATCCATTACCAGAAGATTTAGGCGCCATTTTACAGCGCTATCCTCATATTCTGATTCCGGAATTGAACGACGGACAATTGGTGCGCATCATTCGCGATCACTATTTGGTGAAGGCTGATGTATTGGATAAGATTCAGGGGAAACCCTTTTTGGCAGAAGAGATTTTAGCGCAAATCAAAAAAGTATTGAAAGATGGAAACCACTAATACCTTAAGTGCCCGCGATTTTAGCAGCGACCAGGAGGTGAAATGGTGTCCGGGTTGTGGCGATTATAGTATTCTCAAGCAAATGCAATCGGTGGTCCCCGAATTAGGGATTGCCCGTGAAGACATCGTTTTCATTTCGGGGATCGGTTGTAGTTCGCGTTTCCCCTATTATATGAATACCTATGGTATGCATAGTATTCACGGGCGCGCACCGGCAATTGCGACCGGTTTAAAAATCACCAATCCGGATTTAAGCATTTGGGTAATTACCGGTGATGGCGATGGATTGAGTATTGGAGGTAACCACCTCATTCACTTGCTACGTCGTAATGTGGACCTCAATGTATTGCTCTTTAATAATCAGATTTACGGACTTACCAAAGGTCAGTATTCGCCCACTTCAGAGTTAGGGAAGAAAACCAAGAGTAGCCCATTAGGAAGTTTGGATCATCCCTTCAATCCTTTGGCCCTGGCTTTGGGAGCCGATGCCAGTTTTGTGGCCCGTAGCATTGATCGCGATCCGAAGCATTTACGTGAAATCCTTAGCGCTAGTCACCATCACAAAGGCACCAGTTTTATAGAGGTATATCAAAACTGTAATGTCTTTAATGATGGCACGTTCCTCAATTTCACAGATAAGAAGTTGAAGGACGAATTTGTATTGCTTCTGGAGGAAGGTCAGCCACTGGTATATGATCAAGGTAAGAAGGGCATTCGCCTGAATGGCTTGAAACCGGAAATCGTAAATCTCGAAGAGGGAGCTTCCTTAAATGATCTTTGGGTTCACGATAGTCGGGATGCCACTAAGGCCTATGTTTTAAGCCGTTTCTTTGATGATAGCTTACCAAGGCCATTCGGAATCTTTTATCAAGCGGATCGCCCTTGCTATGAGGATGATTTACTGGATCAGATCGATCATGCGAAAGGCGTTCAAGGCGAAGGCGATTTGGATGATTTGTTGCGTGGAAAGCGGAGTTGGACTGTAGGTTGAATTGCAAATTCAACCTAGTCTCAACCTAGTCTCAGAGTATAATTCGATTCAGGTTTAAATCATTTCAACCTCTAACAAACCAGGCTTTCCGACATAATCCCTGGCACTTGAGTATAGGTATTCTTCAGGATGCTCCACAATTTCGGCTTTAACCGGATTGAGGTGTAAATAGTTTAGTTTTTGTTGTGCAACCTGGGTATTAAAGAGCTCAATGGGGTGGTTGCCAAATTGCCAAAGCCGAATCCCTTTTTCTTGCTTTAATAAAGACAAAAGCCAAGTTCTTCGACTTTCTTTAGGATGCTTAGCTATTTCAGCATAAAGCTCCTTGCTGCAGTGTTTCTTAAAATCACGCATGATCAGAGGAAGGGAGTGATTTCCTTCGGAACGTACAATCAAGTGCAAATGGTTGGTCATTATAACCCAGGCGTGAATTACCAAGCCTTTGTGATTCTGACAGTATCTTAAGTTTTTAAGCAGAATGTGACGGTAAACAGGCCTGCTAAAGAGATCTACCCATTGCTGAACACTAATGGTGATGAAGTAGCTCGCAATGGGATTTCGAAATTTATAGCGACTCATGAAGCAAAGGAAGTCGCGGGTGATTGTGAAGTGTGATAGAAACGCTTCGGAAAATGTTAGTAAGCGTTTAGTTTAGGTCGAATTGCAAATTCGACCTAGGTTTGGAAGTTGAATTACAAATTCAACCTAGTTATAATGTTGTTCCAAATGCTGAATCGAATATGCATACTGAATCGAATTTGTAATTCGATTCAGGCTTAAATCGGCTGAATTTGTAATTAGAATTACTCCTCCCCAAAACAAAGCTTAAACAGCGTGCCTTCCCCGGGTACACTTTGTACTTTAAGGTCGCCCTGATGGGTTTTCATAATGTTTTTACTGAGGCTTAGGCCGATGCCGGTTCCACTCTTACGCGTACTGAAGAAGGGAACAAAAATTTGGGAGATAAGGTCAGGGTCGATCCCTTCTCCATTATCCCGAACATAGACTACTACGCCCTCATTTTGAAGCTCGGCGCTGAGTTCGATAAAAGCATTTTCACGTCCTTCCAAGGCTGGAAAAGCATTCTTGATGAGGTTGATCAATACCTGCTCAATCATCTTCTTATCGGCTTTTACCGCTAGACGATTTTGGGTAAGCTGATAGCTCAATTTTACTTTGCGGGATTCCGCTTCTTTATGCATGAGCTGCACTACTTCTTCAAAAAGCTCGCGTAATGGAACCACGGTTTTTTCAGGTGCAGGAAGCTGACTCAATTTTCGGTATTCTTCTACAAAGCTGAGCATGCCCTTGCTGCGTCGAATAATCGTACTTAAGGCTTCGTGCATATCCCTAAGGTCTTCCTCGGAGATTTCTTCCGGCTTTTTGGTTTTGCCATTTTGAGCCACCATGTCACGCAGCGTTTCACTAAGGCTCACTACTGGCGTAACCGAGTTCATCACTTCATGAGCTAAAATCCGAATAAGGCGATGCCAGGCTTCCATTTCCTTTTCTTCCAATGCATGGCGCATAGTGCCTATGCTTAGAAGGTGATAATGGATACCGGCTAACTGCAAATGTTGAAGGTCCAGATAAAATTCTTCGGCCCCCGAGCCGTTTTCGCGCGACCATAATTTGCGACCGGTAAAATTAAAGTCGCCAATTACCTTGGCTAAGCTGGGTAGGCGTTCCTCTAGTCGTTTCCAGTTTTGAAAATTGGGGATGTCTAGCAGCTCCTGGCACTTGTCATTGGTAAGTAAAATTTGGCCTTGCTCATCTACCAACATGATCCCCAAGTTCAGATTCTGGAGAATCAAATTGAGGATTTGATCGCGATGATCTCCCTTCACTTTAGATTCGTGAATAATGGAAAGCATGCGGCTGAATTCCTGTTCCAATTCGGCGAAAGCCTTTCCAGAGCGGGCCAGGTCAAAACGTGTGCTTAGATCACCAAAGCGAACCGCTTCTAAAAATTTTCGGGTTTCAATCAAGAGCTTTTGCTGGTAATAGGCCAATTCAATTGCTTGACCGATCAGCACTAAAATCATAACAATGTTTACGAAGATAAGCTCGTAATGACTGAAAATATAGAAGAGCAGACCCATGCTAAAAAGCAAGAGCAAAAGCCGCAGGCTGACCTGGATGGGGTAAGATCTAAAGTTCATATTTTTCCATTCTACGGTAGAGCGCTGCTCGGGTAAGTCCTAGATCCTTGGCGGCTTTTGAGATATTTCCCCGGTGTTTGTCTAAAGCCTGCAATACCAAATGACGTTCCATTTCTTCGAGGTTTAAGCCTGCTGGCTTAGTGGCCTGTCCACCTCTTAATTGCAGGTCTTCGGATTTTACTTCATTGCCAGCACAAAGGATAACAGCTCTTTCCATGCTGTGCTCTAATTCACGCACATTGCCAGGCCAGTGGTATTCGCAAAGGGCATCGATGGCTTCAAGGCTAAGGCTGAGGCTCTCCTTATTGTATTTCTTACAAAAGCGTTCAAAGAACTTTCGAGCCAAAAGGGGTATATCTTCTAGTCGCTCGCGCAAGGGAGGAACTATAATTTCGACGGTATTGATGCGATAAAGCAAATCCTGGCGAAAGCGCTTTTCTTCGACCCAATCATGCAGGGGGCTATTGGTAGCGCAGATCAAACGTACATTCACTTTACGACTTTGGTTTTCTCCAACCCGACGGATTTCCTGAGTTTGCAGGGCATTCAACAATTTAGACTGTAGGCTAAGGTCGAGGTTGCCAATTTCATCTAAAAAGAGGCTACCGTCATGAGCCGATTCAAAACGACCGGCTTTATCCTCCGAAGCATCGGTAAAGGCTCCTTTTTTATGTCCGAATAATTCACTTTCAAATAAGCTGGGGGCAATGGCGCCTAAGTCAACGGTAACAAAAGGCTCCTGTTTACGCATGCTCATTCTATGGATGCTTAATGCCAGGGCCGATTTACCGGTTCCATTTTCGCCGAGTAACAAAATATTGGCATCGGTTTCGGCTACCTTTTTCAGGGTGTCCAAAACGCTGGTCATGCTGGGAGAACGGCTAATCAGATCTTCTTCTTTCAAGGCCGCCTGATCTTCCCATTGTTTATTGCTATGCTGAAGCTGAGCCACCTTTTGCTGTTCGCGGGCCAGCTTTAAAGCATTGTTTATAGTGGCTAAAAGCTTTTCGTTGGTCCAGGGTTTGAGCACAAAATCGAAGGCCCCTTCTTTGATGGCCTTAACCGCCAATTCTACTTCACCATAGGCAGTCATTAAAACCACCTGAGTGCTAGGACTAAGTTCGCGGATATGCTTGAGCCAGTAGATTCCCTCGGCTCCGTCGTTTCTTCCTTTGCGGAAATTCATATCCAGTAAAACCAAATCAATATTCTTCCGACTTAAAATCCGATTTAGATCCGAAGGGTCCTCCGTGGTTTCCACCTTTTGGAAGTGTTGCTTCAGTAAAATCCGGGCACTGGTAAGTACATCCGGATCATCATCAACAATAAGAATATGGTAGGGCTTTTTCACATATCGAAGGTAGGGCCTCTGTTCGAAATCGAACAAATCACTGTTCGAAAATGAACATTAAAAATCAAAGCACTTGTTAATATTTGCTGAAAACCAGGCTTTTAGTTTTTTGGCACAAGCTTCGCCTATAAAGAGGATGAAAACTAAAGCGTAAAAATTTAATAAAAACCCCGGCGCTTCTAAAGCAACGTTCTTTTTAATTCGAATGAGCTGTGATATTGAATTTGGTTGTTTAATTAGTTCAAGTAGCAGAATTTAGGGTTAAATCGGTTATCCTCCGCAGCCTTTCGAAAATCCGGGGTTTTTATTTCTAGCTCTATCCTATCATGATCATTCTTGTGTTTCTTATTTTCATAGGTGTCCTCATTAGCAAGTTGTTCTGAGCATTTGCTTTACTTTGTGCTAAAGTCGAGGCATGATCCGTCTGCATAATATTTCTAAAATTTACCGGAGCCAGGGAGTAGAAACCCGGGCCTTAAATGATGTGGACCTGCGGGTTCAAGATGGTGAGTTCTTAAGTATTATGGGACCCAGCGGATGCGGGAAAACTACTCTTCTTAATATTATTGGCCTGCTCGATACTTACGAGGAAGGCCTTTTTGTTTTTAAGGAACAGGACATGAGCTTGCTCGATGAAAAGGCCAAACTCATTATTCGTAAAGAGCAAATTGGATTTGTGTTTCAAAATTTCAATTTAATCGACGACCTTACCGTGGCCGAGAATATTGAGCTTCCCTTACACTATTTAAAGGTGCCTCGCAGTGAACGCCAGGAAAGGGTTTTGGAGGTCTTGGATGCCATTTCAATGGGGCACCGCAAAGACTTTTTTCCCTACCAACTTTCTGGAGGGCAACAACAAAGGGTGGCTGTGGGTCGTGCTATTGTTAGCAAGCCCGCCTTGATTTTAGCAGATGAGCCTACGGGAAATCTGGATTCTGCCCAGGGCAATGATATCATGGAAATGCTGGCTCGTCTTAATGATCAAGGTACCACGGTGGTGATGGTTACGCATAGTCCGCATGATGCCTCTTATTCGCAACGCATTGTTCGCTTAATGGATGGCGAGGTGACTTCGGAGAAAAAGGTTTTACATGCTCCTTTCTAAGCTGCCCTTTGCTTTTCGGACCCTCTATCGGCACCGCTTATATACCCTCCTTAATTTGGGCGGCCTGGCTATTGGCCTGGCGGTTTCCATTATTGTAGCGCTCTATTTACACGGAGAGTTTACCTACGATCAGCATTGGGAAGATCATCAAGATATTTACCGGGTAAATTCTCGTTTCGACCTGAATGGACTGGAGGAGCTTTATGGGGGCAGTGGTTATGGCTTAGCTTCGCTATTAGATGAGCATTATGAAGAGGTTGAGGCCTCCACCCATCTTTTTCATTTAGAGAATAGCATATTCTTTCGCACTGATAGTTTGCGACAGTATGAAGATCGAGTGGCGATTGCTGATTCTAACTTCTTTCAGGTTTTTAGAACTCCCTTTTTGGCAGGTAAACCGGATGAAGCTTTAGTACAGCCCTTTAGCATCGTGGTGAGTGCTGCTTTCGCTGATCGCTATTTTGGTAGTACTCAGGTTTTGGGGAGAAAGATTAATACCAGTAATTACGAGTACACCATTACCGGGGTCATAAAGGATTTACCGGAAAATTTACACCATAGCTTTCAGGTATTGATTTCCGAGCCGCCCTCCATCCGCGATAGCAATGATTTGGCGGTTAGCCTTTGGCAGGTAAGTCATTATACCTTCGTGAAATTGAAACCCGACTCAGATCCTTATATTCTGGAGGCGGGCTTCGATGGCTTCTTTGATAAGTATATGGCTGGTTTGGCGGATATCGTTCAAGGTAGCTATCAAATTGAATTGCAGGAAATTTCGTCCTTGCATTTTAATACCAATGCCAAATACGATTTACCGGGGGGGCGCTTAGCCTATGTGTATGGCTTTGCGGGTATTGGTTTACTGATCTTAATCCTAGCGATTATCAATTATGTGAATATGGCCACCGCCCGCAGCTTGAAGCGAATCCGTGAAGCGGCCATGCGCAAGGTTTTAGGGGCGAGTCGCGTAGATATTCGCTGGCTTATTTTAAGCGAGTCGGTGCTGATGTCCTTTATCGCCTTATTGCTGGCCTTTGCATTGGTTGAGATCTTTACTGCCATCCTACCTTTCAATAATGCCATTGGCAAGAACCTTTATTTAAATTTTGGTTCTTTTCCAGAATTATTACCCTTAAGTGTGATTTTGGCTTTGCTGGTGGGACTCATCAGCGGAAGCTATCCCGCTATTAGCCTGGCAAGGGTTAGTCCTCTGGATGCTTTCACCAACAAAAAGGGGATACAACGAAGGAATTCCCTGCCCCGTAAATTTTTGGTGGGATTTCAGGTATGTGTTTCGGTGGCGGTGGTGATTACGGCGATTTTCATGTACCGCCAAATGGAGTTTATTAAAAACCGGAATCTGGGTTTTAACTCCGATCATGTGCTGGTGATTAATGTGCAGGATTCTACCAGTATTTATCGAATTCAAGATTTAGCCACCAATTTTCGCCGTAGTTCTCTGGTAGAATCGGTTACGGTGGGAGCCAGCTCAACCGGTAGCGGCACTTTTAGAAGCTTGTTCGAATTGGAGGAAGAGGCTACTCGGAATTTCCGCCGCATTAGTCTGGATTTTCTGGGGGTTGGGCCACAATATTTGGAGACCATGGAGATTCCACTTTTGGCAGGCAGGGGGTTTCGACAGGAAGATCTGGGAGATAGCCTGCATCCTAAGGTAATTGTAAACCGGGCCTTGGTGCGTGATATGCATTGGGAAAGACCTTTGGGGAAAAAGATTCGCAGCGCCTTTGATGAATCGGGTGATGCTACCCTCGAAGCTGAGGTAATTGGCGTTTGTGATGATTTTAATGCCCAAAGTCTGCATAATCGCATGGCCCCGCTAATCTTAACCTTACATCAGGATAATTTCAGGGTCTTGCAAATTAAAGTGTCTCCCGATCAAATGTATGCGGCCCTGGATGATTTGGAACGTCGTTGGACGGCGATGGTGCCGGATGTGCCCTTCCAGTTTTCCTTCTTGAATAAGGACCTCTTGCAGATGTATGATGAGGAAATGCGGCAATCCCGACTGATATTATACCTTACCATTATTGCCATTCTTATTTCATTATTGGGCTTTGTGGGCCTGGCTTCTTTTACCACGGGTTTGCGAACCAAGGAAATTGCCATTCGCAATGTTTTGGGCGCCGGATCCTGGGACCTGGTGAATATGATTTACCGCGAATTAGTCGCGGTTATTTTAGCCGGGGTAATTATTGCTACCCCATTATCCATTTTGATCACCTGGCAATGGCTGCAAAACTTTGCCTATCGCACCTCGGTAGAACCGCTTATTATTATCTTCACCGTCCTATTAACCTTGGTGATTGGTTATGGAATTGTGGCAATTCACTCCCTAACTGTCTCCAGGAGAAACAGCATTCAAAACCTTGTGTAAGCGATTTATGCGCCTACTTCTCATCCTAAGTTTTAGCTTCTTCGCTTTGGCTTTAAAGGCCGATGCGGCTTTGGTTTATAAGAATCAAGGTCTTCAGCAATGGTATCTGCAATTGCAAAACTTTGAAGCGGTTGATCTCAAGTCTGATTTACTGAACACCTGCAGTCCGGCTGAAAAACGCTTTGCAGCCCTTCAATACCATTGGCAATTATTATTGAGGGGTCATGCCTCTGACCGTCATTACAATGCCATCAAAGGCTTAAAGGAAAGGCCACTGGCAGGCCGAGGAGTAACAGAAGAAGCTGCCTTAATGGATGAGGTGCTCTGTTCTTTCTTTATGGCCCGGGCCGCTTCCTTGCGAGGAGAAAGCTTGAGCAGTTTAAGTTCTTACAGAGGCGCCAGCAAAGCTTTGGAGAAATTAATGGCTCTGAAATCCGACGATTTGGAGATTGAATTGTTAAGCCTGGTCTATAGCTTGGGATACGAGCAATTTGAATCGAATCCCTTGTACTGGACCATTACAGCTTGGTTGCCTGACCCGGTAGTTAAGGCTTCGCATGCGCGCTTGGCAGAACTTGAGCTTGTAGAATCCAAGATTGTTTCGACAGAAGCTGCCTATTATTCCTATCGCATTCTGAAGAAGGAAGATGAAGTACAAGCGAAACGCAGCATGAAGCGATTGATGGAATGCTTCCCTAAGAATTGGATTTTTAAACTAGAGTATTTCAAGAGCTTCGAGCGGCATCAGGCGAAAGCCAAAGATCGCAAGACCCAATTGATGGAAGAAATTAAGTCTAGCGACTATTTAAGCAATAGCGAAAAGAAGCACTTCACTAAAGTTCTGGGCTCGCTGTAGCTTTTTCATTTTCCAAAATTTCGAGGACCTCTAAAAAGAACTCCTGCCGATTTTTAAGCAGCTTGTCCTTAGCGATGAGCTTGGCTTTGTCGGTTCCACCGATATAATAGCGTTGCAACCAGGGGAAAACCGCTAATAGTGCATCGAAGGTAGAATAGGTAAGGCCCACATTGATGGTAAGGGCAATAAAGGCTGCATTTAGTGCTAAAGAATTAAAGCCATTGCGATAATCACCTGCATAAAACTGGCCTAAGCCAGGAAGGAAGAAACTTAATTTTTTTGCCAGGCCCGGTCGTGGTCTGAAGAGCGCGCTGGTATCGGAGTATAAACTTACCAGCTCCTTTACTTTGCTGCTATCGGCTCCAGCCGCCGCAATAAAAGAATGGTAAGACTGCTCGAAATTCATTTGGGTATAATGGCAGAGGCCTTCGTAAAAATGAAAGCGTTGCTGCAGCAAGGGTTCCTGAGGATTGGCAGCATAAATTTCGGCCAAAGCCAGATTAAAATCCTTGAGTTGAATGAGGCTTTGCACCTTGGCTAAAAGGGCTTCTTGTTTAAGCTTCTCATCCCGGCTGTTAAAGTAAGCCCGGTCGAAATAGGCCAGGGAAGTTTCGGCCTGATCACTTTGGCGGTAACATTCCCCCATTTTAAATAGGATGGGTGCTTCTAATTCTTGGGGCGAGAAAAAGCGTGCCCGCTCATAGAAGTAAATCGCTTGTTCGAATTGATTCTGCTTAAATAGACGCTGCGCCAGGGCCATGGTAGAGTCCAGTCCTTGGGCAGAGCTTCCCAGCATCAAGAGGCTACAAACGATGGTAGATATAATTCTCGACATCTGCCCGATAATGATTGAAAACTCCAGTATTGTATTTATTAACGGCCTTGGCCGTTCCGAATAGGTTACCCAGGTAAAACCCGGTGCTTACGGTTCCGAAAATCCAACCATAGGCACTACTTACTCCATTTTGCTTGAAGCCGCGGTAGGAGGCAAAAGCCGATCCGCCGATAAAAAGGAGGGAGACTAAACCGTCTTTCCAATTACCCACATAGGCCTTACCCAATCCGGGTACCACCGTACTCATTGCTAATGCCAGGCCTTTGCTTTTATAGCCTAACTGTTGGTGCTTATCCATCAGTGCACTCAGCCGAGCATCTTGCAAATTAAAATCCTGATAGAGCTTTTGTGCGCCTTCTATATCGTCATTTCGCAGGGCAAGGCTCACTTGAATAGGTTGGACGTAATCTCTGCTTAGCACCTGATGTGAGGTCAGGTAATTCCCTAAACTGTTAAAGTCACTTTGCATAAAGAGGAGTAAGGCCATTTCTCGACTGATTTCCTCCGAACATTGGAAACGGGCTTCTCCGGGAAAGAGGTCGTAAAAACGACGTTCCCCTTGCTCCCAATTATGGGATAGGCGGTAGGAGCGAAGGAGGGATAATTGCAAGCTGTCTACGCCGGGTTTCATCATATTGATGCGCTCCCACTCTAAAATGGCTAAGCGATGATTTCCTTTTTGATCGAGGAACTGAGCGTATTCCAAGGAATTGGAAAAGTTAAAGAGGTCTTGCTCCTGAGCAAGGAGGCAGGCCGGAAACGATACCCAAATAAGCAGGTATCGAAGGTATTTTAAAGTCATTCTTTTGCGGTACTTACAGGGTCTAAAGCTAAACCACTTTCCTTATGAACTTCGTAATGATCTAGAGAGAGGGGATGGCAACGACTCATGCGGTCGAAAGCATCGAGGCTGCCCCCAAAAAAGCCACGGGCGCGAATAGCTTGCATGGCATATACACTGCAGGAAGGGTGAAAATTGCAGGCCTGAACATCTTGGGATGAAATCAGGGCTTTGTAACCGGTGAAGAGTAGCTTCATGAATTCCAAAATTTCAGTTTCCCCTTGATAGTGGTAACTGTAATCCGGTTTTTCAGGTTCCTGCATAATGGAACGCGCCAATTGCAGATCCTCTGAGCTTTGCGCCGATAGGCTGAAATTACTCAGGAATAGGATAGTTATACATAGCGTTATTACCGCTTTCATTCACCTTGATGTTTTTGTAATTGGTTTTCTGGACAATCTCCAAACCCTCGACATAAACCAAGTCGACAATTTCTGAGGGAAATTCCAGGCCGCTGATATTAGTGTAGGATCTAAAGAACTGCTTACGCAGGACCTCCTCATCTTTATTCAAAAATATCAATCCATAAAGTCTTTTGTCTTGCTGGCTCAATAAAACTTTGCCCAGCATAGAGCTCATTACCATGGGCGGAGCCCAGGTGTAGATAATCATATCCCTCTTTTTCTCTACTTCTTTCAGATTGTAGATCGACTCTTTGAGTCCGTAGTCGTGCAGCTTGTTATTGAGGATAAGGTGGAAGATGGAAAACTCCACTATGGAAGCCCCTTCTGTTTTTTCGAAAAGAGTATCGCCACGCATGCGGAAGATCATCGAATCGGAAAGTACCCAAATCTCCTTTTCGGGGAAGGTGAGTTCGTATACCACCTTTTTAAAATTGAGGTCGTAGTAGAAACTCCCACGGGTAAGACTGTAAATGCTATCGTCTTTGGATTTGATGGAGAAATTCCCGCTAATACGGTAAAAGTCCTGAGCCATAGCTGCCTGGCAGAGGAAAACTAAAAGCAGGCCGGTTAAAATGCGTTTCAATGCGATAGGTATAAAAGTAAAATTCCCGCCCATTTGGGCGGGAATTGAATGCTATGAAATTAGCTTAGATGGTAGAGGCAGCAGAAGTAGCTGCGGCTGCAAATACTGCGAAGTAAAGGATGATACCTACAACGCTAGCACCAACACAACCCCATAAAGCTTCTTTGGTTTCGTCTTTGTTTTCAGATACGAAGTAAACGATGGCTACACCGGCTACACCGAACACACAACCCCAGATCCAAGAAGGAATTCCAAGAACACGGTGACGTTTGGCCATTGCAGGGCTCATCATTGCTTGGTCAGAAACATTGGCAACTAAGGCACTGTTAGTGGCTTGTAGTTCTGCGAAAGAAACATTTTCGTTTTGATCCAGGTACTGGTCTAATTCTTCTACCTGAGCAAGTTCAGTGTTTACTTCGTCAATCTCGAAGTTGAACATGTCACGAGAATCAGCTTTCAAATCCTGGAATGAGAATGCAGAGACTAAGAAAGCAAGAGATAAAATACGCTTCATTGTATTGGTTTTAATTAAACTTCTCAAATATAATAAGCCAAATCAATTAGCGAAGTACTTCTGTCTATTTCACGCGATTTTTTAACAGTCAAAGGCGGTTTTTTTCAAGATGAGGAGACTTAAATCTCCAATTAGCCTAATTCTCTTTGCTACTTTTGCTTCCTCATTTCATCGATCCTATGCTATAGCAATCAGGCGCATAGCTTATTATTTTCATTTTCGATGAATCAAAGATTTAACGAAGGCATTAAATGCACATACCCAAAGTCAGTCATTCTAAAATTTTCTTTCTTTTTTTTCTAAACCTGGTCATCCTGTCCAATATTCGGGCTCAAAGTGCTAAGCCAAGACAGGCGTATTGGGTAAAAGAAGACCTTAATGCCTTGAGCAATGATGCTATTCCAGTAGAAATATGGCTACCGGAAATAGAGGACAGTGTGGCGCTGTATCAAATGCCTAAAGTGGTGCCCGGGACTTACAAAGTTCATAATTACGGACTCTTTGTGCGCGACTTTGCAGCATTTAATGAAGCGGGTGATAGCCTACCGGTACAAAAGTTATCCATCAATAGCTGGCAGATTAAAAGAGCCAGTGAATTACATCGCATCCATTATTGGGTGGATGACAGCTATGGCGATGAGCGAGGTCGACCCATTTTCGCTCCTTCCGGAAGTAGCAATGAGGAGCAGGTTTTTCTGCTCAACCAATTTGCCTATATCGGCTATTTGGAAGGCTATAAAAATTTACCTTTTGAATTGGAAATTGTCCATCCCAAGGAATTTTTCGGTTCGGGAGCCTGGCCGGCGGAGCGCAGTGATAGCTTGGATTACTATCAATTCCCAAGCTACTTTTTATTGCATGATAATCCTATGATGTATTGCCAGCCCGATACCAGTTCGGTATGGATAGGCCCATCCAAAGTTGAGTTAAGCTTATACAGTCCCAATAAAACGGTGAATGCGGATTCGACCATGTCCCTAATCGAGGCTGTTTTGCAAGCCAGTGCAGAGTATTTGGGCGGGAGCCTTCCGGTGGATAAGTATTCTATTTTAATTTATTGCCAGTCCGACCTTAAGGGAGACTTTAGTTATGGCGCTTTGGAGCATCATCGTTCTACCGTGCTCTATATGCCAGAAGTAGACGGTGCTATTTTTTACGAAGGGGTGCGCGACATTGTAGCGCATGAATTCTTGCATATCATTACTCCTCTGGGCATTCATTCTGAGTATATACAGGATTTCGACTTTGCCAATCCGGAGATGAGTCGTCACCTCTGGCTTTATGAAGGGGTTACCGAGTACAATAGCCATTTAGTGCAGGTACGCGATAGCATTTACACGAAGGATGAGTTCCTGGAAGTGATGCGCGATAAGTTTTTCGCTAATGATCAATATGAGGATTTACCGCTAACCGCAGTGAGTAAGCATACCCTTGATATTTACCACGATCAGTATCAGAATTTTTATGAGGGGGGCGCAATAGCGGCCATGGCCCTGGATTTGTATTTGATTGAAATTTCGGGAGGTGGAATGCGACTCATGGACCTTTTGAATAATCTCTCGGCAGTTTTTCCGGCAGATACCTTTTTTAAAGATGAGGATCTCTTTCGCATAATGGGTGAACTCTCCTTTCCACAGGTCGAAACCTTTATGGTGCGCCATTTTGAGGCAGGAGAACCTTTTCCCTGGGAGCGCCTCTTTGCTAATGTAGGCCTGGATTATAAGGAAGAGGGGAAAACTATGGGCTGGTCTATTGGTACAGATGAATTAAGCTATGATTTGGAGCAGGATCGATTTTTAGTCACTAATGAAGAAGGCATTGATTCATTTGGAGAGGCTTTGGGCTTAAAAGCACGCGATCAAATCATCAGCATTAATGGTGATACTTTAAGCCTCTTTAGCTTCCAGACTGTTTTAGCCGATTTTCAAGGGAGTCTGAAAGAAGGCGATGAAGTAGTGTACTATGTGGCTCGGCCACGGCGAAATGATAAATTTCGGATCAAGCGATTAAAGACTAAGGCTTTTAAAGTTGAGTATGAGGAGTCACATCTCTTGAATTGGCAGGAGCAGGCCAGTGATCAACAAAAGGCCTGGCGGAAAATCTGGTTAGCCCAATAGCTAATGTGATGCGCGTCACTACGGCCAGCCTCTTGAAGAACGTATTTTTGCAGCAAAACACAGAACATGCAAGAACTCATCAATGATCCTAAAACCTTTTTGGTTGACGTAAGAACAGAAGCTGAAGTAGCAGATGTTAGCGTACCCGGAGCGGTTAATATACCTTTAGACCAGGTTCCCGCAAACTTGAGTCGCTTTAAAAGCGCTGAAGGTCCGGTAGTAGTATTTTGTCGCAGTGGAGCTCGTAGTGAAAACGCTAAGAACTGGTTGCTTCAAAATGGTGTGTCCGATGTGCACAATGCTGGCGGTTACCCAACAGTATTAAACCTTAAAAACTAAGAAGGATGGTTCGATTATTAGGATTTTTATTTGTACTCAGTACCCTCGGCGCCTGCGCTCAAAGTACCGAGGGCAGTAGCGGTACCACAACCGGCACTACTCAAGTAAACCTTGATGTAAATCAGGTTTCTGAATTATTGAAGAGCGATAAAGAGGTAGTCCTTATTGATGTGCGCACCCCCGAAGAATACAAGCAAGGTCACTTAGAGGGATCCGAATTATTAAACTTCTACGATCCTAAGTTTAAAGAAGAGGTAGCCAAATTGGATAAGTCTAAAGAGTATGTTATTTACTGCCGTAGTGGTGGTCGCAGTGGTAGTGCTGTGGGGCAAATGCAAAAAATGGGCTTTGAGAATATCCATAATATGAAGGGCGGAATCCTCGCTTGGAATCGCGCTAATCTTCCTACCCAGAAATAAGATGGCCAGCTTTAAGGAATTGATTCAATCGGATAAGCCGGTACTGATCGATTTCCATGCCGATTGGTGCCAGCCTTGCAAAGTGCTTAGCCCTATTGTTAGGCAAGTAAAAGAGCAAATGGGCGATCGGGTTTCCGTGCTCAAGATTGATGTAGATCGCAATCCCGAATTGGCAGCTAAGCTGGCGATACAAGGGGTGCCTACTTTAATGATTTACCGCCAGGGCGAATTGAAATGGCGTCAAAGCGGAGTTTTAAGTAAGGAAGCAATTATTCAGCAGCTGAATTACTTTGGAGCTTAAGGGCTTCAAAGCGATACCCCAGTTTGCTGTAATAGTCCAGACATAAGGGCAAGGCTTGCTTTAAACGAGGCCAGGCTTTTATAGAATCGTGAAAGACCACAATTGAGCCTGGGCCGGCATGTTTTCGGACAGATTCAAAACATTGTTGACCACTGCGACTGGCATCCCAATCAGCCGCAAGGCTATCCCACATAATAATATCATAACCGGCCCGGCTTAATGCCCGGGCCTGTTTTTTTTGAATCCTACCGTAGGGCGGGCGGAATGCTTGAGAAGCTACCTGCTTGGCGCAAAGCTCCACATTGGCAAGATAGTCCTCCAAGCTATGCTGAGTTCCTCTAAGATGATTGAAAGTGTGATTGCCCACCGTGTGTCCAGCGGTTAGCACCGCTTGATATACTTCAGGGTGTTTTTGCACATTGTCGCCAATGCAAAAAAAGCTGGCTTTGGCCTGATAGGCTTCTAACTGTTCCAAAACCCAAGGAGTAACAGCAGGAATAGGTCCATCATCGAAAGTGAGGTAAATGGTCGGTTTGGACGCATCCACCGGAAGGCGCCAAATAAAGCCTGGCTTTAATGCTTGATAGAGCTTGGGAATGAAAGTTAAATAGGGCATAGAAAAAATCCCGACCATCGATTTAAGCGAAGGTCGGGATTTATTTATTGTATTTCAGCGCAGCTTATGCCAGTCCTAAAGGACGTAAGGCATTCACATAGCGTTGGTAGATTTCGTCTTGCGACATGCTCTGCTGATTTCCTTTGTGTTCAAACTGATTTACCAATTGAACGATCATCCGGAAATAGCTGGCAGCAGCATTCATTTCGGCTTGAATCATATTACGGTCTTTGCCGCGGAATTGCTGATAATAGGCCAGTTCTTCTTCCAATCTATCAGCGAAGGTATTAATGATCTCACGAGCCTCTTCTTGAGCGCCAGCTTTATAATATCCTTCGATGATATTGAACATGAAGTAGTCATAGGCATATTTGCTCTCCGGCATTTTTTCCATGGCACGCTCCAGAACCTGCATGGCCTCCTCATTACGTCCGCGCTCGGCTAAATCTTCCGCTAAACGTCCGTAGATATTACGAAGGTTAAAAATTACCCGACGGTTGGTTTCATCCAGATAAACTCCAGGAACTTCCATATTGCCCATCTCGAATTTATTCATCAGGTTATCATACATCACGTCGGTAGCAATTTTACCAAAGTCGGGATTATTGCCCTCACGTTTGTTCAATACCGGTACAAAGCGATAAGCTAATCCTTCGAGCTGGAAGTAATCATCTAACCAGAAGAAGCTTTTGCTGCTGTTACCTACGGTTACACTGAAGTAGATAGGACGGGTCCAGTCGTTTTCAGCGATCAGGTCAATAACCATTAAATCGCGCTTGCTTAATACCTGAGATTTGATGTTCCAATCAATATAGTCTACAATACGACCGGTATCTTCAGGTAATACTGCATTATTGGCTAAAACGGCTTCTTTGTCGATGTTTACACGTAAACGACGCATGGGGAAGTAGATCAACTCTTTTTGTCCACCAAAGGCAGAGAACTTGTTCTGCTTATCGTCGAGTTTTACCCAACGGATAAAGTCTCTTACATCCCAGCGTCCTTTTACTTGACGATCCTGGAAGTAAATTACATCACGGGTTCCTTGTTTATACTGATCGTGCTCAAAGCTAAATGGAACAGGTTGGGCGTCGTATACGGCACGTTTGGCCTGGTCGATATACCAATCTGTATTTAGTAAAGAGAGGTTGATGATACGCACATCGGTACGGTAACCCTCAATCTCTTGAGCGTACCAAAGGGGGAAGGTATCATTATCACCATTGGTAAAGAGGATACTGTTGGGCTTACAAGAATCGAGATAGGCAAAGGCGATATCGCGGGCCACATAGCGGTTGCTACGATCGTGATCATCCCAGTTTTGGGCGGCCATTAAACCGGGTACCGCTACTAAACAAACTAGGCTTACTGCAGCAGCCACTCCGGTACTCTGCTTTTTAAGCAGTTCATAGACCGCCATTACTCCCAGGCCAATCCAAATGGAGAAGGCGTAGAAGGAGCCCACATAGGCGTAATCACGTTCCCGTGGTTCAAAGGGTTTGTGGTTAAGATAAACCGCAATAGCTAAACCGGTAAGTAGGAAGAAAAGGGTGACTACCCAGGCATCTTTACCCGCTTTTTGATAGTGAACTATTGCGCCCACCAAGCCCAGGAGGAGAGGTAGCATGAAATAAACATTTCGGGCGGGATTGTTCTTGGCGTGGTAAGGCAAATTGCTTTGCGGCCCCAAGCGCCATTCATCAAAAGGTTTTATGCCCGAAATCCAGTTTCCTTTGGTATGCTCAAAACGATGTTGCTCGTCGTTTTGCCTTCCAGCGAAGTTCCACATAAAGTAGCGCCACCACATATGGCCCACCTGATAATTGAGGAACCAGCTTATATTTTTACTCAGAGGGATAGGTTCTTGATCATTGGTTACCCCGGCATATTTCTTATAGTTTGGTACCGAGGCCGGATCATCATTCCACATCCGTGGGAAGAGTCCTACGTACCGAGGGTCGAATACGCGCTCTGAAGCCTTGCGATCATCGCTAATCACATATTCACCTTTTTCATCATCACGACGGTAAACCGGGTTTCCATCTTTAAAGTCTACTACCGGAGCATTGAAAGACTGACCGTAGAAAACGGGGAAGTCACCATACTGCTCACGTTTGTAATAGGCTAAGAGCGACATTGCATCTTCCGGATTGTTTTCGTCGATAGGGGTGTTGGCATTGGAGCGTACCGCTAAGGTTACGAAGGTTGAATATCCCAGAATGATGAAAAGAACGGAAAGAATTAAGGTGTTCCAAATGGGAGAGTCTTTTTTACGGGTATAACGTAAACCATAGGCGGCACCACCACCAATAAGAATAAGGGTGAAAATGGTTCCACTATTAAAGGGCATGCCCAGGCTGTTCACCATAAAGATCTCCAGTTTACCAAAGGTCCAAAGCACAAAAGGAATAATGGCGGCAAAGATGATTCCAAGGATGAGGATACCAATTACATTGTATAGGATGAACTTGGTATTGTTGATTTTTTTGTCGGTTTTGTAGAAATACACCATTACAATCGCAGGGATGGTCAAGAATACCAGGATGTGAACCCCGATGGAAAGACCAATCATATAGGCGATGAAAATGAGCCAACGGTGAGCACGACTGCTGTGGTCGATTTCATTTTCCCATTTCAAAATGGCCCAGAAGGCAATGGCAGTAAAGAGGGATGACATGGCATATACCTCACCTTCTACGGCAGAGAACCAGGCACTGTCGCTAAAGGTATAAGCTAAAGCTCCTACAACCCCACCCCCCAAAAGGGCAACGATGCGGCCATCGGTAAGCTCACCAAATTTGACTAAGAATTTTCGTCCGAGCGCGGTAATGGTCCAGAAGAGGAACAATACGGTAAAGGAGCTGGCAGCTGCCGAAAGCAGGTTCACCATTTTGGCTTGCTCGGTAACATCTCCAAAAGCAAATTGAGAAGCGAAGTTCCCCATGAGCTGAAAGAGCGGTGCACCGGGAGGGTGACCCACCTGGAGTTTAACCGAAGTAGCAATGTACTCACCGCAGTCCCAGAAGCTTACGGTTGGCTCGATAGTGATAAAGTAGGTTACTGTTGCGATGGCGAAAACCAGCCATCCCAACAAGTTGTTCAGTTTCTTGTAATTGGAAAGCATCCTCTTGAATTTGTTGCTGCGGGCGAATTTATGAAAATAAGCAAGTTGGGCGGTGTCAATATCTTGTTAAAGAAGGATGCAGAAAAATTAAAGAAGATGATTTAACATGAATTTTTATTTGCGCGATTCAAATACACATCTTACTTTTGCCCTCCCAAAATAAAGGATGCCCCATCGTCTAATTGGCAGGACAGCTGGTTTTGGTCCAGTCAGTCGAGGTTCGAGTCCTCGTGGGGCAACAAGGAAAAAAGTCCGGACAAATGTTCGGACTTTTTTTATGCCTGTATTTTTTTTGGCCAGGCGAATTGCAAATTCGCCTTAGGCTTGATCATTCTTAAAGAAAGATGCAGTTCCGGTTTCTTCTCGCTTAGTGGATAGGCTAAGTGGCTAAAATTGAATATAGAGTTACATTCGCATCGAATCACGACTATTTCTGTTCCTAATTTAGGCGATCCTAAATAGTGTCGCGGCATTCCATTATTGGCCTGTTCAGGTCTAAGTGGAATCGAGCAAGAGTCCAGAAAAGATTGGTTTTAAAATATTTCGCATGAAAGGAAGAATTCTACTGTTATTACTTATTGTCTCTGGTTATTCCTTTTCACAAGCTATTTTGGAAGATGAACGCTATGTGCCAGAAACGGACTCCTTAGTCTTACATAAATTAGAGCAATGGCAAGATCTTAAGTTTGGATTGCTCATGCATTGGGGGCCCTATAGCCAGTGGAGCATTGTAGAGTCCTGGTCGATTTGTCCAGAAGATTATGGCTGGTGCGAACGAAAAGAGGGACCTAATCCCAACAATTATTATGAATATGTCCAAGCTTATGAAGGCTTAAAAAAGACCTTTAATCCCGTCAAATTTGATCCGGAAAAATGGGCGCAAGCGGCTAAAAAGGCAGGTATGCGCTATATGATCTTCACTACCAAACATCACGACGGATTTTCCATGTTTGATTCGAAATACACAGATTATAAAGTAACGGATCCCGAATGTGCTTTTAGCTCAAATCCAAGGGCAAACATTACTGAAGAATTGTTTGATGCCTTTAGAGCAAAGCAAATGTGGGTGGGTGCCTACTTCTCAAAACCCGATTGGCATCATGATAGTTATTGGGATCCCTACTGGCCGGCTTTTGATCGAAACGTTAATTACGATCCGGCCTTGTATCCGGAAAAGTGGGAATCCTTTGTTCAATTTACTCACAATCAGCTTTTGGAGTTAACAACTGATTATGGGGATATTGATATTGTTTGGTTAGATGGAGGCTGGGTTAAAAAGCGAGACCAACAAAATTTAGATGAAAATTATGCGGAGAAGTTTGCCGAAAACAAAGCCGCAAATGGTTTTATCAAACACAGAATGGTGTCTCAGGACATTAGAATGGATGAACTTGTAGAGAAGCTTCGCGTAAAGCAACCTGGGCTAATCGTTGTTGACAGAGCGGTATACGGTAAAAATCAAAACTACCTTACGCCCGAAAACAGGGTGCCTGAAATCGAACTACCTTATCCTTGGGAATCCTGTATTATTTCTGGAGGAGGTTGGGCATATACCCATGATGCCGTTTATATGTCTGGTTATGCCGGGGTACAAATGCTTGTAGATATCGTGGCGAAAGGGGGAAACTTGCTGTTAAATATCGCTCCAACACCAGAGGGTGAATGGCAAGCCGGAGCCTATCGATTGTTAAAGGACTACGAAAGCTGGATGAAGATCAATAGTGAAGGGATTTATAACAGTAGCACCTTGGCACCCTATAAGGAGAAAAATATCTGCATGACCCAGCAAAAGAATGGTAATGCCTACTTCTTTTATATGGCCCAAGAAGATGAAACACGTATGCCAGCTTTCATAAACATTAGCTCTCACCAACCAGTGGAAGGGGGAACAGTAAGGCTATTAGGTTATGAGGAAGCATTGGAGTGGACAACCAATAAAGAAGGCTTTACCGTACAGATTCCTGAGAGTCTTAGAAATAATCCGCCCTGTCAATTTGTATGGACCTTGAAAGTTTCAAAATTGAAATAAGTTGAGAAAGTATAATCTCCCCTTTGCTCCTCTCTTTTTACTATTAGCGATAGGGCTGCTCGCATCCTGTGAATCTAAGGATCAAATGGTCTACAAAAACCCCGATGCCTCTATTGAAGAGCGGGTTGATGATTTATTGGCTAGAATGACGCTGGAAGAAAAATTCTGGCAGTTGTTTATGATTCCCGGTGATATTACTGAGGAAAAGGAAAAATTCCGTCATGGTATTTTTGGATTTCAAGTCGCTACTAAAAGCTCTACTGGTAATGAGGTAGAGCAAATCTTGGAGTATTCCACAGGTGGAAATGCTAAGGAAACCGCATTGAGGATAAATGAGATGCAAAAGTTTTTTTTGGAAGAAACGCGTCTTGGTATTCCTATTATTCCATTTGATGAAGCATTACATGGCCTCATCCGAGAAGACGCCACTGCCTTTCCACAGTCTATTGGATTAGCAGCATCATTCAATACTAAGTTGATGGATACAGTGGCGGCAGCTATTGCCACTGAATTAAAAGCCAGGGGAATTCGTCAAAATTTATCTCCGGTAATCAATATTGCTCGCGATGTGCGCTGGGGCCGTGTAGAAGAAACCTACGGTGAAGACCCTTACTTAAGCTCACGAATGGCAGTTTCCTACATCAAAGCTTTTGAAGAGCGCAAGGTTATTACTACCCCCAAGCACTTCGTGGCGAATGTGGGAGATGGTGGTCGCGATTCCTATCCCATTCATTTTAATGAACGCATTTTAGAAGAAGTTTACTTTCCTGCTTTTAAAGCGAGTGTACAAGAAGCTAATGCCTGGTCAATTATGACTTCTTACAACTCTGTTGACGGCACCCAGGCAACGGCAAACAGTTACTTGCTGAAGGACAAGCTTAAAAAGGACTGGGGCTTTAAGGGTTTTGTTATCTCTGATGCCGGGGCTGTGGGTGGTGCTAATGTGCTTCACTTTACAGCAGAGAATTATGCCGAGGCAACCAAACAAGCTATAGAGGCTGGACTTGATGTGATTTTTCAAACTTCGTATGATCACTATCCATTGTTTTATGAGGCCTTTGAAAATGGAATCATAGACGAAAATGCCATTGACGAAGCTGTTAGAAGGGTGTTGTATGCCAAGTTTAAGTTGGGCTTATTCGAGGACCCCTATGTGAATGTGGATGATATGGAGAATGAAAATTACGTCACCAAAAACAAGGGACTGGCAAAATTAGCGGCATTGGAGTCCATGGTTTTATTGAAAAATGAGGCTGATTTACTTCCCCTACGGAAAACACTAAAGTCGATTGCAGTTATTGGACCTGATGCTGATGAAGCACGTTTAGGCGGTTACTCTGGTCCGGGAAATCATCCGGTAAGTATATTAAAAGGACTGAAACGTAAAGTGGGAGCCTCCATGAACGTGGCATATGCTGAAGGCCTCGGCAGAACAGCGGTAGACTATGCTGCCATACCTGAGAGCCAGTTTTTTCACCTTGTAGATGGTAAAAGGCAGGCGGGTCTTAAGGCCGAATACTATAACAATATCAAACTCGAAGGTGAGCCAGCTCTTTCCAGAATTGATGCTAACATTGATTTTAGATGGACACTCTTCTCCCCAGATCCAAGCAAGATCAACTATGATTTTTTCTCAGCTCGATGGGAGGGTAAAATCCAGGTCCCTAAATCGGGTAAAATCGATATTGGCATAGAAGGAGATGATGGTTATCGCTTATACATTAACGGTGAACTATTCATTGACAACTGGAGAAAACAAACAGTTCAACAAATCACAAAACCGTATCATTTTGAAAAGGACCAGACTTATGATATCAAAGTTGAGTTTTTCGAAACAAGAGGTAATGTTTGGTTTAAGCTTATTTGGAATGCTGATATTCCAAATAACTGGCAAAACAAGCTGGCCGATGCTGTTTCCCTAGCCAAGAATTCGGATGTAGCCATAGTATGTGTGGGGATTGAGGAAGGTGAATTTAAAGATCGAGCATCTTTATCTCTGCCGGGTCATCAGGAGACGATGATTAAAGCAATTGCTAGAACCGGAACGCCTACCGTAGTACTATTAATTGGAGGTAGTGCGATTACAATGCAAAACTGGAGAGGGGAGGTTTCCGCTATTATGGATGCCTGGTACCCAGGTGAAGAGGGAGGTAATGCAATAGCCGATGTGCTATTCGGTGATTATAATCCAGCGGGACGATTACCAATCACCTTTCCCATTCATGAATCTCAATTACCATTATACTATAATCACAAACCCACAGGTAGGGGAGATGATTATATAAACCTTAGCGGGAAGCCATTGTACCCTTTTGGCTATGGATTGAGCTATACCCAATTTGATTACAGTAATCTTCAAATCAATAAAAACTCCATAAAACCATCAGAGAGCGCTCAGATACAATTCAGTCTTTCGAATATTGGAGAATATGATGGTGATGAGGTTGTCCAGTTATACATTAAGGATGAACTTGCTTCTGTAGCAAGGCCCATTATAGAATTAAAAGGGTTTCAACGAATTCATCTCAAACAAGGCGAAACTAAAACGGTACAATTCGAAATCACACCAGCTATGCTCACCTTATTGAATAAGGAAATGGCTCCAGTAGTGGAACCAGGTGATTTTAGAATAATGATCGGCTCTTCGTCTAATGATATCAGACTAAGGGAGATTCTTAGCGTAGAATAAAGGAGCCGAAATGCGGTCTACTTTTAAAAAGATATTGGCGTGAATTTGCCATTCGCGGTAGTTTTAAAATCCTAAAAAAATATCCTTCAGGCAACCTTTTACCCTCTTTTCCCCGTCTATACAATAGCAATGCATTTTGAATAGATGAAAAAACTATTTCTTTCCTTGGCAATCTTAGTTCTGATCGCCAGCTGTTCGAACTCTAAAATAAGTGGCAGCACCGAGGCGGAAGCTCAGGCTCCTGTGGATACGGTGGTATTAACGGCAGCCGATAGTGCGGCCATTAAAAAAGGAATCGAACACGCCCTGGATGAAAAACTCTTGCCAGCGGTTAAAGCTCAAATTGACTCTGTAAACAGCTCCAAAAAATGAAGAAAACACTATGCACTCTGGCCTTTGTATCGGCCATCCTAAATTTCAGTAGCCAAGCTCAAAGCTTAGATCAATCCCTTTCCGGATCTGTATCCGCCTCGCAAGATGAGGGGGAGGCTCACATTGCCATGGACCCGAATGATTCTACTCATCTGGCAGTGGGTTATATGGAACTAGGAACCGGCGTTTCATTCCGTATTTACCATTCCGAAGATCAGGGTAATACCTGGCGGCTTTCACAATTTGATCCTTCCTCAGAAATAGCCAATGATTTTCCGGGTTATATAGCAGCCGGTGGGGGCGATATTCTTTTCGCTTACGACAATAACCATAACCTCTATTGTTCTTGGATTTACCTCCTTTTAAATCCCACTGCTCCTAATCCTACCGATACCCTTGTTTTTGTGGGTTATTGGGGCAAGTCGACTGATAATGGTGCTAGCTTTAGCCTCGAAGCGGGAGAGGATCATTTCTTCGGCATTGGTAAATTGAATGCCAGTCAGACCATCTATAATTATAAGGATGGGATTTGCGATCGTCAGTGGATGGCCGTGGATTTATCCAATGGACCCGGCCAAAATGACCTTTATATTGGATACATCAATTTCCCTTCAGATATCAATCAAACTGGTCTTAAGGTAAAGGTGAAAAAGGCAAATCAAAGTAGTTTTTCGGCGGCCACAACCGCTTATGCCGGCAACGGACAGTTCACCAATTTGGCCATGGATAGCAATGGGAAATTGCATTATTCCTTCGCGGATTTTATGAGTAATGAGATTCTGTACACTTCCTCTATTGATGGAGCTCAGACTTTTGCAACGCCCGTGACCATTCAACAGGCAACCACCGTTTTCCCTTCCGGAACAGGGGTGATAAATGAAAGAGAAAATGCAGCGCCTTCCTTAGCGGTAGACGGTCAGAATAACCTGCATTTGGTTTGGGCCGATTTTATTTCGAATCAAAGATTTGAATCCTATTATTCCCGCTCAACCGACAATGGCGCTACCTGGTCTGCTCCAATTGATCTGACAACTATCTTCGGTTCCAAAGTATTTATGCCGGTGGTTTCCGCACATGGCGATAAGGTGAGCATTGGCGGAAATGTGCTGGATAGCACGAATAAGTCCAATTACCATATTAGCAATTCGCAAGACAATGGGGCCAATTTTGGACCCATTAAAAAAGTAAGCTCTGCTACCACCAATTTTGCCCAGGTATCGAAGAGTCGCTTTGTAGGGGATTACTCTTCCAGCGTGCGTACTCATTGTACTATTTACAGCCTGTGGACCGACTGTCGTGCTAATGGCTGCAAACAATATATCGCCAAATATGATGAGTGTGCCTCTTTGGGTATTGAGTATACCCCCATTGAAGCACCTTTCAGCTTGAGTACTCTGTATCCGAACCCGGTGAGCACGGTTCTAAATTTGGATTTGAAATCGGATGAAGCGATGAGCTTAAAACTGGAGATTTTCGACTTACAAGGAAGAGTAGTCTATTCCAGCGATCAAAATCTTTTAGAAGGTGAGAACCAATTGGAATTGGATTTAAGCAGCTTAAAGGCAGGTCAGTATCTATTGAACATCAGTGACGCCAATGGGACTTTTATTAGCCGTAATATTCTGAAGAACTAAATACCTTCAAATTTAGATTGTTAGAACCGCCTCTGATTTGGGGCGGTTTTTTTTCGATCGAATTACAAATTTGATCCAGGTTTGGAACCGAATTGCAAATTCGGTCCAATAATTTGTGTAAAGGAAACCTGATTCGAATTACAAATTCGAATCATCGTTTCAAAAAGCTTTGCAAATCCTTATTGGCACCATAAAGCACCAGTACATCACTCTCCTTGAGCTTTTGATCGGGGCTGGCGATTCCTTGACTGGTAAGTTCGGTATGATTGCGGCCTAACATGCTTTTTACTTCCGTCTCGCTCATGATGGTGAGCACCAGTAAATTGTATATACCGCGGAATTCTACTTCTCGAATGGTTTTACCCACATGGTCTTCCGGAACTTTGGCCTCGATAATGCTAAAAGTGTCTCCCAGCTCAAAGGAGTCCACCACATCATTCAAGCACAATTTTTTAGCCCAGCGCTCGGCAGTTTCTTCTTCCGGATGAACGATTTCGTCTACTCCAATGGCTTCTAAAACTTTTTGATGTAAAGGGTTAATGGCCCGACTGATCAATCGCTTAACCCCCAAATTTTTAAATACGGCGGAGGTCATAATATTGGCCCCTTGATCTTCACCTACGGCCACAATTACCAAATCAGTGTCTTCCAGAGGTAAGCCGGCTACCGTAAATTCATCGGTAGCATCCATTTGTATGGTATGGGTGATTTGTTCCTTATACATATCCACCTTATCCATGCGGATATCGATACCAATTACCTCATGGCCCTGAGCGGTTAATTTTTGCGAAAGGGAGGCTCCAAAATTTCCAAGTCCTGCGATAATATATTTCATGATTCAAGCTAGTTAATCGTTATTTCCTCCGTGGGATAACGATAGTTCTTTTGTTTCACCTTTTTAAAGAAGGCTATGATTAGGGTGAGCATGCTAACCCGACCCACAAACATGATGGCAATCAAAATGACTTTGCTAGGATGAGAAAGTTCGGCTGTAATTCCCAAGCTCAGTCCTACTGTGCTGTAGGCCGAAAAGCATTCGAATGCGATGTCCATCAGGCTTTGATCTGAGTCAAAGGCGGAAATCATCATCACGCCAAAGCCAATTACAATCAGCGAAAGCGAAATAATGGCAAAAGCTCGTTTTACGGTAACATCCGCAATTTCACGGCGAAATACTTCAATTCGTGATTTACCCTTGGCCAGACTTAGGATGTTTAAAGTCGCAACGGCAAAAGTGCTGGTTTTGATTCCCCCACCAGTAGAGGCGGGTGAGGCGCCAATCCACATCAATAAGAAAACCATCATGGTGGTAGGGAAGAGCATGGCTGAGGTGTCGATGGAATTGAAACCGGCAGTACGAGGGGTGGTGGCACCAAAAAGGGCGGTTACAATTTTACCGATGCCATCATGCTCGGCCAAAGTATTGTTGTATTCAAGTACGTAGAAAAGCACAAAAGCCACCGCTGTGATTGTAAGGGTGGTGATGAGGGTGATGCGGCTGTTCAGGTTTAAAACCCAGGGTTTGTAGGCGATTTGCCGACGCCCGAATAAGATTAACTTCCGCAGGCGATAGCTGAAGTATTTAAAGATATTGGATACAATCGGGAAGCCTAATCCCCCTAAAACGAAGGTGAGGACAATCCAAAATTGCAGCAGGTAATTGAATTTAAATCCATCCTCATAAATGCTATTGGAGAGGGTAGAAAATCCCGCATTGCAGAAAGCCGAAATAGAATGAAAAACCGCAAAGAAGATCTCCTCGTATTCACTATTGAAGAAGGAACTTTCGAGGCTGCTGTAAATAAGTAGACCCGAGATTAACTCGATACTCAAGGTGATGAGGATAATGTATTTGAGGGTAGAAAAAACTTCCCCCAACATTTTAGAATTGGTGATATCCCTTAAGGCCAATTGATTCTCGTATGTGGCACCTCCTTTAAAGAAATAGCTGAAATAGCTGGCAAAGGTTAAAATGCCTAAACCCCCAATCTGAATGAGGATGAGAATGATGATTTGTCCAAACTCAGTGAAATAAGTACCAGTATCCACCACGATTAATCCGGTAACACAAACCGCTGAGGTGGAAGTAAAAAAGGCATCAATAAAAGAGAGACCATCATAAGTGGCATTGGGAAGCATCAGTAGAAAGCTACCTAAGAGAATAATAATCAGAAAGCTGGCGACAAACAGTTGGGCCGGATTGAGTAAGGTACGCTTGTAGTTCATCCGTACTTCCGAAAATTCACGCACAAAACTTAGAAACACCGCCAAGCGCAGCCAGATTGGGTTTTCCAGTAGTAAGTCGGTTTTAAAGGGCTCACCTACAAAAAGGTAGAGGTAGAAAACCCAGAGGGTAAAGCCAATGGAAAGCAGGTCAAATACATAGACAAAGACCTTTCTTTTGATCAATAATCGATTTTGAAAATAACGGGCAAAAGTGGCTAGCACTCCTACCGCCAGGACCAGAAAGTAAAAACCATCCAGCAGATTTTGTGAGAGTTTATTTTGCGAAAAACCGAAATCCGAGATTAAGGCCAAGAGACCCAGGATGCTTGTGAATAGCGCAATTTTGAAGAATGTCTTCAATTTCATAATTCAAAGTACTCAAATCCCTTTGGCTTGAAATTGTTCACGGACAAGAAATTATGAACCGAGTATTTAGCTTGGGTCGAATTGCAAATTCGATCCAGTTATGGCGTATTTGAAATTCGATGAAGAGGTATGCGTCTAAATTAATTAGTACCTTCATAGCCAACTAATTAAACAGGCTCAATGCGGAATCTTCTTACTGCTCTGCTGGCCTTAACCTGCTTTAGTGGTTTTGCACAGATCACCGCCGACTCCGCTATAGCGGTTAATGCAGTTGGGGTGCAGGATGTTAATTTTTTTCCTTCTACTACTACACAGTCTACCTGCGCCCAAACGATTACGGTAAACCTTCCTTCCGGAAATTGGATTTATGGGGTCGACCTTTATTATACCATTAATACGGTGGGTGGAATAACGGGAATGCCTCCCGCCGGTATTTATGCCTATTTGGAATGTACAAGTACCGGAACCAATGAAGGGCAGATCTACACGGGTTCTGTTTTTAGTCCGGGAGCGTCAGAAAATGTAGTTCGCAGTAACCTGACTTTCTTGAATGGGGTTTATTCTGGCAGTAGCCTTGACTTTAAATTACACGCCTTCGATGTAGCCTTTTTTAGCAGTGGTTGCGATACTGCCGATGCGAAAATTCAGGCGGGAACCTTTAAAGTTGTAGTGCATCACGGGCCTGCCCCAACTTGCTTGAAGCCTTTTAATTTGGGTATGGATTGGGCAATGCACGATCGTGTGGCCTTAAACTGGACCAGCGGAGGGGCCTCCAATTGGCAGATCAATTATGGCAGTCCTGGTTTTAGTCCGGGTTCCGGGACTTGGGTAAATGCCAGTGCTAATCCATTTGTTTTAAGGGGGCTAAGTCCCAATACCCTCTATGAATATTATCTGCGGGATAGCTGTGGGCCAGGAGATGTGAGCCTATGGGAGGGGCCATTTCAGTTCCGGACCATTTGTAACCCTTATGTAATTAGCACTACCTATACCGAAGATTTTGAGTCGGCCACCTGGATAAATGGTGGGGGTGGGCAAAATGCCAATAACGTTATTTTCCATTGCTGGAAGCGGGATCCAGAAGCTCCAACCGGAGGGCCAGGTGGTGGTCGCTATGCTTGGGGAACAGGCAATGGCTCTACTCCCACAGCCAATACTGGCCCGGGCAGTGCCTGGCTTGGCAGTAAATACATTTATGTTGAAGCAACTGGTGGTCAAAATCAAGATGTGGCCACCATTACCTCACCCTTAATTGATGTGAGTTCCTTAACTACTCCCTCCTTGGAGTTTTATTTCCATCGATATGGTGCTTCGGTGGGGGGACTAGAAGCGCAGGCCTGGAGCCAATCTACCGGATGGGTAACTGTTTGGTCTAAGTCAGGTGCTCAAGATCAGAACAGTAATTTCGATCCTTGGATTAAGGAAAGCATTACCCTCAATGCCTTTGCTAATGATACCATTAAAATTCGCTTTCGGGCCGTGCGTTCCCTTCAGCCGGAAGGCGATATGGCTATTGATGAGGTTGTAATTAAGGAAGCCCCCAATTGCCCGGATCCCTCGGGTTTTATTTTGAATGGTCGCACTAATAGCAGTGTGACCTTAATTTGGAACTCCGCCAATGCCAGCAATTGGCAAATTGAATACGGACCTAATGGATTTAGCCAGGGAGCCGGGACCTTGCAAGTGGTAAACAGTAATCCGGTAATCATTAGTGGCCTAAGTTCGGGTACGGTCTACGATTTTTACATCCGCTCATTATGTGGGGGTGGCGACACCTCAGGCTGGATCGGGCCTATTTCGGCCATGCCTTATTGTAATGCGCTGAGCGCACCTTATTCTGAAAATTTTGATGGGGGAGCTTGGACCCCGGGCACGGGAACTTATAATGGAGGCGATGCGCTGGGGCCTTGCTGGTGGCGTTATCCCAATCCAGGTACCATGGCTAGTGATCCTATATTCTGGGGGCTGCGCGCAACATCCGGATCTACACCCAATACCGGCCCAAATCAAGATCATACCGGGGCCAATTTTATGTACGTTGAATCTTCGGCAGGATTTCTCGGTCAGGAGGCATCCTTGGAATCGCCCTTGGTGGATATTAGTCCATTGGTGAATCCCGAATTGCGATTTTTTTACCACATGTTTGGGAATAGCATGGGCACCTTGCGGGTGGATGTTTTTAGAGCAAGCAACGGACAGTGGACCAATGGTATTTGGTCGATTTCCGGGCAACAACAAAGCAATGCAGTGGACCCCTATTTAGAGGCCATTGTTGATTTAAGCGCCTATGCTGGAGATTCCATTATTATTCGTTTTTCGGGTCTCAAGGGGAATGAGCGACGTGGTGATATAGCCATTGATTTAGTAAGCATAGATGAAGCACCACCTTGCCCTCAGCCTAGTGGATTAACAAGCTCTAATTTGGGACCCAATTCAGTGGATTTATCCTGGACAAGCGGTGGGGCAAACCAATGGCAGATTATTTACGGACCAAATGGTTTTAGTATTGGTTCAGGCCTGGGAACGGTGGTTAATGCCGGGTCTAATCCTTTTACCTTGCTGCTCAGCAATAGTCAGGTTTACGATATCTATGTGCGCGACAGCTGTGGCGCAGGGAATGTAAGTGCCTGGGTTGGCCCGATAACGGTTACCATGCCTTGCGGTATGGCCGTAATCCCCTGGTCTGAAAATTTTGATGGAGGTGATTGGACGCCTGGTCTTCCTGGTTCCAATAATGGGAATGCAATTAGTTCTTGTTGGTCGCGACCATCTTTTAGTAATCCCAACTTTGGTCCTTGGTCTGGAGGTACGGCTTCTTCCAATACTGGTCCAAATGCGGATGTATCGGGCACAGGAAAATACCTTTATACGGAAGCCAGCGGTGCCAGCGGCCCAGGGTCCATCACCAGTCCGCAAATTTATTTAAGCCCGATTATTGCCAATCCTACCCTGAAATTTCACTACCACCTATATGGCAGTGCTATTGACTCACTTTATGTTGAGGTAAATAATGGCAGCGGCTGGACTTGGATTTGGGGTGTTCAAGGGCAGCAGCAAAGTTCCAATGGTTCGGCCTGGACAGAGATTCAATATGGTTTGCAGAATTATTCGGGTGACACGGTTCAGATACGGTTTACCGGAGTAAACAGTGGCTATACCGCCGATATGGCTATTGATGAGGTTTCGATTGAAGATGTGGCCTGTCCGCAGTCCAGTAATTTTGCCATCCAAGCGGTAGGAAGCAATGCTGTGGATTTATCCTGGTCCAGTGCCGGTTCACCGGGCTTTAATATTGAATATGGTCCAGCTGGATTTAATCTAGGTTCAGGAACACAGGTTTATGCGGCGGCCTCTCCATTTACCTTAGCTGGTTTAAGCCCGGCCACTGCCTATGACTTTTACCTTCGCGATAGTTGCGGAGCTACCAGTTATTCAGCTTGGTTGGGGCCGATTTCTGCCACTACCTTATGTTTGGCCTATACTGCCCCCCATTTCGAAAATTTTGATGGTGGCTCCTGGGTGGTGGGGGTGCCCACCGCTAATAATCAAGGTAATCAAATTGATGTTTGCTGGACCCGGCCATCGGATAATAATCCCAATTTTGGCACCAATTCCGGACCTACCGCTTCAGCCAATACCGGTCCGCTTTCAGATGTTAGTGGCAGTGGCAAATACCTCTACACCGAATTCTCCGGCCTAAGTGGTTATGGCGAAATCAGCTCTCCGGAAATCTATATTCCAACTAGCATTGTCAATCCTGTTTTGCATTTTGACTATCATCTCTTCGGGTCTAATATTGATAGCCTGGCGGTTTTTCTGGCTAAGGATGGAAGTAGTCAGTGGATTGGCGGCATAGTAGGTGCTCAGCAAAGCAGTTCGGCCGATGCCTGGAAAACGCATGGGATTGAATTAGACGCCTGGTCGGGCGATACAGTACGTATCATTTTCAGGGGCTATAGCCAGGCTTATATGGGGGATATCTCCATAGATGAGTTTAAGCTTTATGATGACCCCTGCCCTATGCCAGATAATTTTTCGGTGGGCACTATCACTAAAAATAGCATCAGCCTAAGCTGGACCAGTGGAGGTGCAAACCATTGGCAAATTGAATATGGCCCCCCTGGATTTAGTCCTGGCACCGGAACTCTACTTTCAGTAAGTTCTAATCCTTATACGATAACGGGTTTAAATGCCAGCAGCTATTATGAGTTTTACCTGCGTGACAGTTGCAATGCCAATGATCAGAGTCTTTGGCTGGGCCCGCTTTTAGGCTCCACCTTATGTGATACCTTATTGGCCCCTTATTACGAAAGTTTCGACCTGGGCTTTGATCGTGGAAGCGGAGCGCAAAATGCAGGAGCCAGCATATCACCTTGCTGGAACCGAAATCGAGATACCTTATTCTTTTGGGGTGGTGGCCAGGGCAATACTCCTTCTACCGGTACCGGACCCACTGGCGACAAAACCAGTGGTACTGGGAATTACGTGTATACCGAGGCCAGTGCAGGAAGCGGAGGTGATACCGCTATTTTGGAAACCGGTTATATAGACCTCAGCGCCCTGGCTCAACCTGAGCTGCGCTTCTGGTACCATATGTACAGTCAGAATGGTCAAAACCTCTGGTTCCAATGGGAAATTTATAGCGGAGGAAGCTGGATTATATTGGGCAGCCTGGCGGGTGATCAAGGGAACTTGTGGCAGGAACAACGTCATGATCTATCCAACTATCTCAACCAGACGGTGCGTTTCCGATTTGTGGTCTTAAAAGCTTCGGGCGGAAGTATCTATCAATCGGATGTGGCCCTTGATGAATTGGTGGTGGATGAAAAAATTGCCTGTAATCCTTATACTATGCCTTTCCTCGAAAACTTTGATGGAACAGCCTGGCAGGAGGGAACCGGTGGTTTAAACGATAATGATTTGATCGACCCATGCTGGAATAGAATAGCAACAACTCAAATGCGTTGGGGAACCGGAATGGGGACAACAACTTCGGCTAATACCGGACCTAGCTCAGATTTAAATGGCAGCGGGAATTACATTTACACCGAAGCATCACGAGGGGCGACCAGCGCCATGATTAGCAGCCCACCCATTATTGTGGATACCCTAATAGCCGCACCGTATATCTTCTACCATTATCACATGTATGGGGCTACCATTGTGAATATGAAGGTGGCCATCGAAAGGTCTTCCGGTACCACGATTTTGCAAACGTATACCGGTCAACAGCAAAATAGCAGTACCGCAGCTTGGATTGCGGATTCTATCGATATCACCGCCTATAAGGGCGATACGATTACTCTGCAATTTACTGCCGAAGCCACTAGCTTTACGGGCGACATAGCCTTGGATGGCATTGAGGTACGCGATGCGATTTTACCCTGTCCCGATCCTACATCTTTAAGCATTTCGGCTATAAGCCAAACGGACTTTAGCCTTAGTTGGAATTCGAGCAATGCCCCAAATAGCGGCATCTTAACTTATTATGATATCGCATCCGGACCTTCTACCATGCAGGTGATTACCGGTATCAATAGTCCTTATACCCTCACGGGGCTAAGCGCTAACCATAGCTATGCAATTAGTATTTACGACTCCTGTTCCGTAGGGCAGTTCAGCGGAAGCCTATTTGATACGGTAAGTACTTTACCTTGTGATACAGTTACCGCCCTTTTTAGTGTAAGTACTTCTTATTTAGGCTTAAGCTTGGATGGCAGTAATAGCTTAAATGCCGATACCTTGATTTGGGACTTTGGTGATGGCAATGGATCGGGCATTAACCCGGTGAATCACCATTATGCCAATGCTGGAATTTACAATGTGCAGCTAATTGCTTTGAATCATTGTGGGACCAGCGATACCTTGGTTCAAGCGATTCGAATTTGCGATACGCTTAATCCGCAGATGACATTCACGGTTTATTCGGATAGTGTACTTTTTGATGCTAGCGGTTCCATGGCCACTTCCTTTCATTGGGATTTTGGTGATGGCAGTACAGATACCAACCGACAAAGCAATCATGTTTATGCTCAAAGTGGCACTTATACGGTACAATTAACCGTTTCCAATCTTTGTGGCGATTCAGTAAGCATAAGTCAAAGTGTACAAGTTTGTGGTGCGCCTAAGGCGGATTGGACCTATACGGTGATGTCGCCGATTAATAGCGGATTGCGGATTCAATTTGATGCATCAGCTTCCAGAAATGCCAGCACTTATGATTGGGATTTTGGAGATGGAAATACAGGAACAGGTGTAAGTCCAATTCATATTTACCAAACACCAGGGCTCTTCTATATCGTGAAATTAAAGGTGACTAATGCCTGTGGAAACAGCCATGAATGGGCCTGGGCACTATTTGCGATTGGCTTGGAAGAGGAAGTGCTGATGGTTCCCTTGAAGGTTTATCCAAACCCGGTGAAGGATATCCTCACCCTGGAATGGGATAGCGAACAATGGAGCCTACAGGCTTTGTATTTACGAGATGCGACTGGTCGATTACTAATGGAAAGCCATCCGCAGCAGAGTCCACTAGAATGGGATTTACGACACCTGCCCGCCGGAACGTATTATTTGCAAGTTCAAGATCAGCATGGCTTGCAAAGCCAGGTATTGATTGTTAAGCCTTAAAAGCAAAAGCCCCTTCCGAAATTCGAAAAGGGCTTTTAGCATTAATCAACGGGAAGAGTCTTAAACAAAGCTCCAGAAGATCTTTTCAATCTTCCAGCCATTGCCAACTTTAACTAGGGTAATCATTTCTTTCCAGCGCTGGCCTTCCGGTCCGGTTACCAGCTCTACAGTTGCGTATTTATCATTTACCTCGGTAACGGTAATAACATTATTCTGACTGTCAGGGGCAATTACTTCCTGACCACTCATTAAAGTGCGCAAGTCATCGATGGTTTGCACGGCAGTTAAAGAACCGTCGCGGTTTAAACCTTGATTCGTAAAATTGTCGCTGAGCACTTTGCGCATTTCTTCGAAATCGCGCTCGTTGAAGTTCTCGATATAGGTTTGCACCGCATATTGAGGACTGTTTTTGGGCTCTCCTTCTTCGGCTAGCTCAATACTATAAATAGGTAATTGGATTTGTTGGTCGGTTGGATTGCCGCCTACATTGGCTGACGCAGGCATAATAGTCCCTGCCATCAGCAAAGCACAAAATAGTGATTTCATGATGTTTATGTTTTAGTTTCGTGCTACGAATGTAGAGGCTTCCCTCTATTGGCTCTGTTAAGAAAAACTTAAAGACTTACGAATGGAGGGAGGGAGTCGACGAATAGGGGAAAAGGGACTGTTGAAGAATTTAATCTTCGAGGCTGCAAGACTCAGCGGGGCAGGCTTTTTTGGCAAAGCCTCTGGAAGTAAAATAGATAGCTGGGATAAGCATCCACCATTGCTCATCGTACCAGGCACTTCCTAAAAGAGAAATTCCGAGCCCTAAATTTAGGACCCGGATTAAAATTCGATAGATTTTGGGACTAAGCTTCACGTAAACTCATAAAGTAATTCACGTTCAGCCAGCTGCCACCGTTCACGCAATCAAAACCATTTCCACGTAGGAAGTTCTCGGCCATGCCACTGCGGTTTCCACTGGCGCAAACTAAAATTAGCGGTGCCTCCAAAGCACGTAATTCATCCAATTTGTTGTTAATCTGATCTAGAGGTATGTTGAGAGATCCCGCAACACTACCACCAGAAAATTCGAGGTGGCTGCGTACATCCACCACAGTGCCCTTGCCTTGGGCAATTAATTCTTGTGCATTCATTTTTTCAACTTTTTAAGGTGATCATCGATCATGCTTAATAAAAGGCCACCCATTAATGCACCGTATAAACTCGAGTTGGTAGGATCACCGGTAATGGTACATCCATCCTCACAACCCACCTGGTCATAATACATATAACCAGCGGCTAATCCGAGCACTGCTCCCAGTAGAGTAAAGCGGAAGCGAAGAGTAAGACTTTTCAGCTTTTTCATGACGGGGCAAAATTGCACATTTCCAGCGGAATGGATATGTGACATAGGTTCTCTAAAAAATTGAATAGGGACTAAATCCAAGTTTCTTGTTACGACGTATATCTACTTAACCTGACAACTCGAAACATGAACTACTCTCTCAAACCGCTGCGGATTAATCTGCAATGGCGGGCTATTCTTGGCTTTCTGCTGGTTAAAAGCTTATTGATAGCGAGCCTGGCTATTTTTTATCAATACAGTCAAAAACGGAATCTCTATCAGCAATTGGTCAATGAGGTTGAGGTCAGTCAATTAAAGTTTAGTGAACATCGAAAAGTGCTGGCCAGTATAGCGCAATATCCCGATCGATCGGATCTGCAAGCCTTGATGGTCCCCATTTTAGTGGCTCCTGAAATTCAGATTCAAAGTTCTATTGAGGAATTGCAAGTGCCCCTGGCTGAAAGTGAAGCGATTGTTTCCACTTATTTGAGCGCTTTTAGGCATGATCATCTTAGTGCTTCGGGCTTGCGAGCTCTGAATCAGAAAGCCCAGGCGGCAGAAGAAAATTTAGCCGCTTTGCATGCAGATGTGAGGCAGGCACAACTGGATTTTGAAACTATTAATGGCCTCTGGGTTTGGATCCTTTTAGGACTCTTATTTACCGCAGCAGTTATCTCCAGCTTAATCCTGAGCTATGTGTTTAGCTCGGGAATCCGTAAGGTTTCTAAAAACCTTAGAGCTTATGTGGCTTCAGGCTTTAAGCCGGATGCGATTCAATATAAAAAGTCATCTATCCCCGAATTACATAGTTTAAATCGGGATGTTTGGCGCATGCAGCGAACCCTCGAAGAAAAGCTAAATGAGGAGTTTCAATCCAAGCAAAAGGCTCTGGATTTGGCTCAACAAAAGGCGCGCACCCTTTCAGGCCTTAGCCATGAAATTCGCACTCCCTTGAATGGGATAAACGGCATGATCCATTTACTGCGCTCCACCGAATTAAATGAAGATCAGGAGGAGATGCTGGATATCGCTGAGCATTCCTCAGATCACCTCCTGGATTTGATCAATATGATTTTGGATTATTCCAAATTGGAAGCGGGGAAGATCAAGCTGACTAAAAGCCCCTATCATCTTCATGATGAACTGAACAAGCTTTTGGAGATGTTCCGCTTTCGCGTGAGGGAGAAGAGCATCCGAATGAAATTTGAATTCCCGGAAGAATACCAAGACAATTGGATTTTATGCGATGGTCTGCGCTTGCAGCAGGTCTTGATTAACCTTTTAGGAAATGCCGTAAAGTTTACCGAGGAAGGTTATATCAAATTAAAAGTGGAGCTTCTGAATCTGGAAACATCCTCACCCTTAATTTACTTTGAGGTGCGCGATACCGGAATCGGGATGAACCATGAGCAATTGCAAAGACTCTTTCAAGATTTTGAACAGGTGCATAGCGAATCAGCCCAAACAGCTGGAGGTACGGGCTTAGGTTTGGTGATCTCCAAGTCCTTGGTAGATTTGATGGGCGGCCAATTGCATGTGGAGAGTAAGAAGGATTTGGGATCGCGTTTCTATTTCAGTATACCTCTTAGCGAAACCATGGCGGTAGAACCTGAAATGCGCCAATGGAATCAAATCCAAAGTCATGAAGAAGGTATCTGGATTTTATTGGCAGAGGATAATCAGATAAATCAGCGGGTAGCCGAAACCATGCTGCAGAAAATGGGCTATCAGGTTATTACCGTAAACAATGGCTTGGAGGCCGTCGATGCCTTTCAAAATACAGATGTGGAGCTCATATTTATGGATATCGAAATGCCGGAAATGAATGGTTTTGACGCGGCCGAAGCGATTATGCAGAGTGCAAAGTATCAAGATCGGCCGGTTCCTATTGTGGCATTAACCGCTAATATGCGGGATGAGATTCAGACCCAAATGGAAGGAACGGCGATCCAAGATGTGATTACCAAGCCATTTAGACCTTCAGAAATTAAAACAAAGTTGGAGCTCTTGCTCAAGGACTTGTAACTTGCGAGTCAAAATTACAGCGATGCGAATTGCCCCGAAATTAGCCTTCCTTTTATTGCTTTTTCAAGCCTGTTCTTCCGGCTCGGATTCTGCGGAAACCACTGATAATGCTGGCAGTCAGGCCGGAATTGAAGTGCCCGAAGGCTTTAAGGCCGAAGTTTATGCCGATGATTTAGGAAAGGGACGCCACATGGCGAGTCGCGCGAATGGTGATTTATACCTACGACTTTCCTATCCCGAAAGAGGTGAATCTATAGTTGCGCTAAGAGATTCGAATCAAGATGGTATCGTGGATCGCAAGGTGTACTTCGAAGAGATAGATGGCGGCACGGGGATTAAGGTGCATAATGGATATCTCTATTTCAGTACCAATACGCAGGTTTTTCGTCGTCGTTTTAATGGGAATGAATTGGTGCCTTCCGGCGAACGCGAATTAATACTCACGCTGGCCGATCAGAACCAACATGCGGCCAAGCCCCTGGCTTTTGATGAAGAAGGTAATATGTATGTAACCATTGGAGCCCCTTCCAATGCTTGTCAGGATCCCAGTCGTACCAAAGGAGTGGCTGGTCAGGATCCATGCCCCTTATTGGAAAGCAGTGGTGGTATTTGGAAATTCAGTGCCAATACCCCGAACCAAACTTTCGAAGACGGGGAAAATTTTGCCACTGGCATTCGTCATGCCGTAGGTATCACCTGGAATCCTAACCATTCGAAATTGTACGCCATGCAGCATGGTCGTGATCAACTGCATGAGTTTTGGCCTGAGATCTACACTGCGAAGCAAAGTGCCGAATTACCAGGCGAGGAGTTTTTACGTATTGAAGAAGGCAGTGACTTTGGTTGGCCCTATTGCTACTATGATTGGCAGAAACGCGTAAAATTATTGAACCCCGAATATGGTGGTAATGGCGATAGCATTGGCCGTTGTGGCAATGTGGATTTACCTCTCATGGGCTTTCCTGGCCATTGGGCTCCTAATGCCATTGAGTTTTACAATCAAGATCAGTTTCCGGTAAATTATAAGGGCGGTGCCTTTATTGCCTTCCATGGTAGTTGGAACCGGGCACCTTTTCCGCAAGAAGGCTATCGCGTGGTATTTGTTCCTTTTAGCGGTCCGGATCCCATTAGTGGTTATCAATCTTTTGCCACCGGCTTTTCCGGTAAAAATGATCAACCTGAATCACCGGCCTCAGCAGAATATCGCCCTTGCGGCTTAGCGGTGGGGAGCAAAGGCAGTCTCTTTATTAGCGATAGTCAGAAAGGCCGAATTTGGCGGATCAGCTACGAAGGAAATTAAAGAAAAAGCGCATAGAGATAAATTAGGCTAAAGCCACTGAGGAAAAGGAGTCCCAGACGAGAAAGCCAGCGCATTGCAATTCCCGGGCGATCCTCAGGTCTTAAACTCATTACCAGTTTATAATTGGCAAAGGCAATGATGGGCGCAACTAAAAAGCTAATTGCTGTAGCCAGATCTACCAAACTACGCAGTGAATTTCCAAATTGATTAATAACGAGTAAGGCCCCCAAACCTACTACGATTAGTACAATTTGGAAAGTACGGTTCCCAGAGCTTTCTTCGCCTTTGGAGTTTTGCGGTCTTACTAATTGCCATACTCTTTGAGCACTTCTTGCATAGCCATCAAAAACCGCAATGCAGGTGCCGAACATGATACTAAAGGCGGCGGCAGAAATTACCCATCGACTCCAGTCGCCAATACTCTCGGTATACAGGTTTATGATATCCCCGGCAAAGGCTGCTGAGCCCTGAGCTAGAACCTTATCTGTGCCAAAAATGAGATAGGCCCCCAATAGCATAAAGCAGGGCGCCAATAGGGCAGAGGTCCAATAGCCTATATTGAATTCTCGCAGTACTTCTTTTAAGCTGGATTGATAGCCGGATTCTTTACGTCGGGCTAAGGTCCATAAGCTATTCCAGGCAGAGAGGTCTACCGCGGTAGGCATCCATCCCATTAAGGCAATTAAGAAAGGAAAGGAAGGATTGCTGATCTGTAAAATAGAGGCATCAAACCATTGAAAGGGATCAGCGGCCGGACCGCGACTCAAGGTGCTGAAAAAGGCCAATAGGGTGGTGGCGAGTAAAACACTGCCGACGATTTTAATAAGGCGATCCAGCGCTTTGTAATGTCCGATGAGAAGGATGAGCATACAAGTGGCAAAGAGCAAATAGGTGGTGACCTTTATGCTGAGGACGCCCTCCAGACCAAAAAGCTGATGCAGGAAGCCTGCCGTAACTGCACCTACTGCAGCGGTAACAAAGAACATGGTACCCAGAGTGATGAGTCCGTAGAGCAAAAGCATGCCCTTGCCTAAATCGCGGTAGCCATCAATCAATGATTGTTGAGCGGAGGCCGCATAGCGTGAACCATATTCGAAGAAGGGAAATTTGAACACATTGGCCAGAATTACTGCCCATAGAAGCGCAAATCCATAATCAGCACCAGCGCGGGTACTCTGTACTAAGTGACTGACACCGATAGCGGTACTGGCAAAGAGTAAACCCGGTCCCAGGGTCTTGAAAAAAATCCGGAGCGATTGTGCTTTCATTGCGCTTGGAATCAAATATAGGGGACTAAAAGCGATTATATTTGCCACTCTCAAAAAAGCAGTGTAATGGCCGATAAAATTTTAGTTCTAGGTTCTTCCGGTCAAATTGGAACAGACCTCGTAGATAGCCTCCGCGAAGCTTATGGCAATGACAATGTTGTTGCTTCAGACCTCAAAGCTCCTTCCGCCGAAAGGCTGGCCCAAGGACCTTTTGAGCAATTGGATGCTCTGGACGATAAAAAGGTTTTTGAGGTAATTAAGAAACACGGTATCAATCAAGTATATCACCTGGTAGCCATGCTTTCGGCCACTGCAGAGAAAATGCCATTAAGAGGCTGGGATCTCAATATGCGCAGCTTATTCAACTTTTTGGAATTAGCGCGCGAAGGTCATATTTCTAAAATGTACTGGCCCAGTTCTATTGCTGCCTTTGGACCTAATACTCCAGTTGAAGCTACCCCGCAATACACGGTAATGGACCCGGGAACGGTTTATGGAATTAGTAAACTGGCCGGTGAGTTATGGTGCGATTATTACCATAAAAAGTACGGTTGTGATATTCGTGGATTGCGCTATCCGGGATTGATTTCCTGGAAAACGGAACCCGGCGGTGGAACTACCGATTATGCGGTAGACATTTTCCACAAGGCAGCCAAAGGAGAAGATTATCATTGCTTCCTTTCGGAGAATCGTCGCTTACCGATGATGTATATGCCCGATGCCATTAAGGCTACTATTGGTATTATGGAAGCGCCGGCTGAGCAGGTGAAGATTCGTACTTCTTATAATGTGGGGGCCTTTAGCTTTACCCCGCGCGAATTGAGCGCATTAATTGAAAAAGAAGTGCCCGGATTTCAGACTTTTTACGATGCTGTAGACTCTCGAGATGCTATTGCCGCAGGCTGGCCTCAGAGCATCGATGATCAGAGAGCTAAGCAGGATTGGGGCTGGCAGCCCGACTATAACCTGGAAGCTATGGTAAAGGATATGCTAGCTAATCTAAAGGCCTGATTTAGACCTTTTTTCAGGACTCATTTAGCAAGCCAGAGCAATCGTTCTGGTGGGCTACGTCTTTTTAAGCTATTAATATTCAGCATCTTAAAAGTTAATTTAAATTTAATCTAAATAAACTTTGTTAAGACTTCTTCGGTTTTTAGTTTTGCCGGCTCAGAACTTATAATCAGTCTAAATAAAAATAAAATGAAGAAGTTTTACGCTGCTCTGCTTACAGCTTGTACTTCGCTGGGAACTCTTTCAGCGCAAGCTCCGGAAGAAGAAAAAGGCTACATCAAAGAGATGTGTGGCTGCTATGAAGTTGAATTCAAGTATGCCGAAACCTTTTCGGATGCCACCGACTACCAATTGCATGATCCCTATTCTTCCAAAGGCTTGGAGTGGATTTTTGTAGATGAAGAAGATTCTACGCATTTGATATTACAGCATCTCTTAATTGTGGGAGGTGGCGAGCGCGTAATTAAGCACTGGCGCCAGGATTGGTTTTACGAAAACCTGGTTATGCTTCAATACCAAAAGAATTTGGAGTGGAAGAAAACCGAGATTACGGCTAAAGAAGCGAAAGGTACCTGGACCCAAAAGGTATATCAGGTAGATGATAGTCCCCGCTACGAAGGATATGCCACCTGGATAGACGTTGATGGCAAATTATACTGGGAATCTCAGGTTGCGGCGCCATTACCTCGCCGTGAGTTTACCAAGCGCGATGACTACAATGTTATGCTGCGCAATAACAAGCATAAAATCACCAAAACCGGTCATGTTCATGAATTGGATAATGCCAAGGTTATTCGCACAGCCGACGGTGATAGCGTTCTGGTTTGGGAAAAGGGCATGAACTCTTATTTCAAAGTAGAAGATAGTCGTTGCGAAGCTGCTCAAGCCTGGTGGGAAGCCAATAAAACCTACTGGCGCGATGTACGCATGGTATGGGATAATATCCTTAGCGAGCAGGATTACATCAACCTGGAGTATATGGTGGATGATCAGAAATTATGGCAACGTCTTTTTGACCTGGGCGATGAAATGATGGCCAAGAAAAAGTACCGCTCCGAGAAAGCTCAAAAAGAGGTGCGTGCAATCATCGAAAGCTACCTAAGCGCTAATCCTACGCCTTGGGTAAGTGCTGAAACGGAAGCCGAGAAGGCTTATTAATTCATTCCAAGAAAACACCATCATGACTAAATATATAACTACACTCTTTTTAGGCTTGTGCTCGCTCTTTTTAGGAGCACAAAGCTTCGATACCACGGGGGTGACCCAATGGCCCCAACGTTACAATTCTTATGAAACCTGGATGCAAGGCGCATTTGATGCCTATCGCGATACCAGCGATATGACCGATTTTGGTTGGGGGAATTACAGCATTACCAGTCACTTGATTGAGGGCGACAGTATTTACATCCTAAAAACCGTGAGCGGTCAGTACAAAGCGATTTCTATTGATAATCTCGCTTCAGGGGTGTACTCCATTACTTACAGCGATCTGGATGGAAGCAATCAGGTATCTAAATCATTGGATCGCGACCCTTATGAAGATCGCAATTTCTTCTACTATTCGATTGATAATGATCAGCTCAAGGATTTGGAACCCAATACAGCAGATTGGGATATCATCTTTACCAAGTACCCAATTATGTTCCCGGGCTTTGGAGCTTATCCGGTAGTTGGAGTACTGCACAATCGTGGAGTAGAAACAGCTCGTATCGAAAGTCAAACTGCCGGAACAGCGCAATTGTCGGATACTCTGAGCTTTCCATTTTCCGCTTCTATCGCTAGCATTGGCTACGATTGGAAAGACGCTTTTGCTGGGGTGGTTTTCGATACCCTTACCTATTTCGTGAAAGATCAGAATGGTCAGATCAATGATCTGGAATTTGTTAGCTACGGGGGTAGCGCCAATGGAAATATGAGTTTTACAGTAAACGGAGTATTGGATAGTATTAGCCTGGGTGCCGGTAATGATGGACAGGTGTATTACAGCTTAAATAATCGTGCGGAAGTAGCTCAAAATACCGACCTCGACTGGGATATCGCTTTATTCGCTCAAAGCAGCTTTGCCGCGGTTCCGGTGCGCATTAACGATATCGGTGGTGTGGAGCTTTACGTGTACCCTCATAAAGACATATTGCATTGGACCAGCATTGGAATTGAAGAGAACCCCATGCAATTGCTATCCGTGTGGCCTAATCCTGCCAAGAATTATTTAAACCTGGCATTGAGTACCGAGGCCAGTCAAAATATTAGCCTGCGTGTATTCTCAATGGATGGTCGTTTGGTAAAGCAAGAGAACTTAAGTGTACAACCTGGAATTAGCGAGCAGCGCATCGATTTAAGTGCTGTTCCTGCCGGAATGTATCAGGTTCAAATTGAAGGTGAAAATTACGGAGCACAAAGCCGTATCCTGATTCAACCTTAGTTTATTCGATATTAAATTTTGGAACCGTTGGCCCTGGCTGGCGGTTCCTTTTTTCAGCTTATGGAAAAGCGCTTTTGGCTTTGGTTTATTAGTCTGCTAAGTTTCACAGCTCAGGCGCAGGAAAAATCCTTCCTGACCCTTTTAGATGCGCATACTGCACAGGTAGTGGAAGGTGCCCATGTTACTCTGATTTGGGAGGGCGATAGCTTAAACACCGTTTCTGATGCCCAAGGCCGCGTTGAGCTCAAAGCTCAGAACTTGCTATGGATTAAGGTGAGACACCTTTCCTATGAGCCCTATAAACAAGCCCATCCGAAGGCAGGCAGCTTGCACTTTTTAAGTCCGGAAAGAGGACAATTGGAAGAAGTAGTGGTAACCGGTCAAAATGGCCCTACTCTGAGCCGAAAGGCGGTTCGTCAAGTTAGGATTATCGATGCTCAAAGAATCCAAAGTCAGGCGGCAGTGAATTTAAAAGATCTGCTTAGTCAGGATCTTAATTTCCGCATTAGTGAAGATGCGGTATTAGGTAGCCAAATTAGCCTGCAAGGTATGAGCGGCGCTAAAGTGAAAATCTTGATAGATGGCGTACCCGTTATTGGTCGAACAGATGGTAATATCGACCTCAGTCAGATAAACCTCAATGCCATCGAAAGGGTAGAGATTGTTGAAGGTCCCATGGCGGTTACTTATGGCACCGATGCCGTAGCCGGAACGATTAATTTGATCACCAAGCAATCGCAAAGACGGAAGTGGCAAACTACTGCCAATGCTTATATAGAATCTGTAGGTCGCTATAATATCGATGCTTCTTTACAGTGGGCCCTTAGTGCTCAAAATCAGTTGAGTTTAAGTTTAGGGCGTAATTATTTTCAGGGCTACGACCCCGATGGGCAAGCCCGGGATTTACAATGGAATCCCAAAGAACAATATTTTGGCAGCTTGCAGTTTAAACATCGCCAGGGGAATTCACTTTGGCGCTATCGCTTAGATGCCTTTCAGGAGACAGTGAAAAACAAAGGGGCCATTGGTTCCTTCGATTCGCTTTTAGTACCTGTTGATACCGGTGCCTGGAAATACCCACGGGCCCTGGATGATGAATACCTTACCACTCGCTTAAATCACTCCCTCTATTATCATTACTACCCGGAGCAAGGTGGTCGTTGGAAGGGCTTTTTAGCCTACAATTATTTCCGTCGCGAAAAATTCAGTCGTATTCGCAATTTGCATTTGGGTACAGAACAGCTATTCCCAGGTGCGGATGCCCAGGATACCAGCATCTTTCGGATGATTAGCTCCCGTTTGATGTACCATAGGAAATGGGCCACTAAGGTGGATTATCAATTAGGTTATGATTTTAGCTGGGAGTTCAACTCCGGCCAACGTATTGAAGGAGAGGTCCAGGATATTTTAGATGCGGCACTTTTTGCTACCGCCGAGTATAAGCCCTGGGATGTTTTAAGCTTAAAGCCCGGTTTACGCTATGCCTATAACAGTCGATTTGCTGCTCCCCTTATTGCTTCTATGGCCCTGCGTTGGGAGATGCATCCTTCTTGGATTCTGCGTGCTTCCTATGGCAAAGGCTTTCGGGCGCCTAGCCTTAAGGAGCTTTATTTCCTCTTTGTAGATGAGAACCACAACATTTTAGGGAACGCGGATTTAAAGGCAGAAACCAGTCATAATTACCAATTAGGGCTGAGCTATCATTATGATAAAGCCGATTGGCATTGGCAAACAGAGGCGCGTTTCTTCTTTAATGACCTTCGGGATGAGATCCGTTTAGTTGCCATCCTTTCACCAACGGATACAGAGCCCCGCGGTTTGTATCGCAATGAGAATGTCGCCCGCAGTCAGAGTGCCGGCATAAACTGGAACTGGCGATTGGCGAAGGGAGGCTGGAACACTGAATTAGGTATGGCCTGGATTGGTCTTAAGAATGAATATGCTTTTAGTGATCCGGCGGCCAATCAATTCAATTTTTATCCGCAATACCGCTGGAGCATTTCCTATCAATTTGCCAAGTGGAAATTAAAGCCTGCCCTCTTTATGAATTATACCGGAGAGCGAAAAGACCTGGCCTTGGATTCCGAAGGGAATCTCAATACCCGCCAATACAGTGATTACACTTTGGCGGATTTCAGCCTACAGAAAACTTTTTGGCAAGAGCGAATTACCCTTAGCGCTGGTATTAAGAACTTATTCGATGTAAGCAATATCGCGGTTAGCGGAACGGGTGGTGGGGGTACCCATAGTACTGCGGCTGGCAGCCTGCCTATTAATTACGGACGAACTTATTTTCTACGTTGTCAATGGAAACTCGATTAAAAGCATTTTTTGTTGCAGCACTGCTCTTTTCTCTGGTGGCTTGTGAGCCGGAAGAGGAATTGCGATCCGGACTTTTTGTGAGCGATCAAATTGGTCAGATGGATATGGTTTCTGCCGATGGTATCGATTACCAGTATGAGGCTTATTTCGATTTGAGCAGCAATAGCATGAAGGCTAAAAATCGGCGTGATGCCTGGGATTTGGCTTTTTCGGCCGATCCACAAAATCCCAATATCTATGTAAACTCAGCGCAGTTTATGCGAGTGGCTGCCACCAGAAGTTTGAACTTTGATTCTGCATATACCGCCAGTGATTTCGACTTCGAATTTGAAAGGGTCTATCGTTTTTATCAGCGTGGCTGGATGAGTGATGCCCTGCAGGATCCCAAAGGGCAGGTATTCTTAATTGATCGCGGACAGGATTTGCAAGGCCGCAAGCGCGGGTATTATAAGTTGCAAATCCAGGCTTTCTCAAATGGTTCTTATCAATTGCGTTTTGCCAATTTGGATGGAGCCAATTCGCAGGTGCTCAATGTGGAAACCCAGGCCGATTATAATTATCAGTTTCTCAGTCTGGCGAGTCCGGATAGCTTATTGAGCCTAGAGCCTCCAAAGGATGAATGGGATCTGCATGTATGCAAGTATATGGAGCGCCTTTGGGATGGCAGCGATACCTTAGATTATTCCGTAACCGGCGTATTGATCAATTCTAAATCTGCTTTGGCTTATCGCGATACTCTTTTAAGTGCTGATTCTACCTTGAATTTTGGCGACATCCAGGCTGGCGATATTCAGCATCATCAGCTCAAGCCAAAAACGGAAGCCATTGGTCATGAATGGAAATACTACGATTTGGATGAGGGAACCTATCTCGTTCGCAATCGTTGGATTTACTTTATCGAAGATGCGGAAGGAACGATTTATCGACTGCGTTTTATTGGCTTCTATGGTGCCGAAGGACAAAAAGGAAATGTGAGCTTTGAGTATTTGCCTTTGGAGTAATGCCTATTTCTTAGTTAAATACACATCCAATAAAAGGTCCACTGTGCCAAAAGTAGTGTCGTTCTGGTAGCGGGTAGTGGCCACTAAACTGGTCTCTGTTTTATTACTGATATTATAGGTCATAGGACCATAAGAGGGATCGTCTATAATAAACTGAGTGTCGCTGGTATATGTTACATCTCCATCGCCTCCCACATTAATAGGCACCGGTAAAGTTTGCCCAAAGAGGTTAATCTCCATAGTGCTACTGACCTGATAATCCACTGTTTTATTACGAGCAGCAAAATTGTAGCTACCTGAAGTATTGGTACCCGTACCGGCCAATGGAATAGTTCCTAAAACACCGGATTGCAAGGATCCATTATAATCGGCCTGAGTTACTTCAAACTCACCATTGAGAAAAGCGGCTAATCCGGTTAAGGGTGCTTGACTGCTGCTACCATCATCTTTCTTGCGACAAGAAACAAAAGCCAAACTCAAAACCAATGCTGCAATAATGCCAATGTTTTTCATAATGTAGGGATCAGAACTCAAATGTATTTATTTCCACCTGAAGCTAATCAAGCTCTTAAATACTATTTTTTAAAATTGGGCTCCTGCTGTAGAAAGTTTCAGGCGCTGGCTTCGCCTTTTCGTAGCTCTAGTACGGTGATTTCAGGCCAAATACCCACTCTTCCGGGGAAGGCCAGGAAACCAAAACCACGATTGACATAAAGGTAGCGACCGGCATCTTCATATAGGCCTGCCCATTTTGGGTAGCGGTATTTCACCGGGCTCCAACGGAAGACCCCCGGAATTTCAATCCCGAATTGCATGCCATGCGTATGTCCACTTAAGGTGAGCGACATTTTCTTAGGGTGCTTTTTTACCACTTCATCAAAATGCGAGGGATCATGCGACATTAGGATGTGAAACTCCTTTTCAGGGGTGTCTTTAAGTGCTAGTTCCAGATCACCATGCTGGGCAAAACCCTTACCCCAGTTTTCAACTCCTACCAAGCGGATGCGCTCCCCATCTTTTTCGATCACTCGATTTTCATTGCGAAGTAAATCAAAGCCTATATCGGCATGGGTACGATAGAGCTTTTGCATATTGGCCTCCTTAGCTTCGGCGGAAGGCCAGTTTACATAATCGCCATAATCGTGATTTCCTAATATGGAGAACTTACCCATGGGCGCACTAAGGCGGGAGAACACTTCTTTCCAGGGTTCCATTTCATCCGCCACATTATTTACCAGATCGCCCGTAAATAATAGGAGGTCACTTTTTTGCTGATTGATGAGATCAATACCATAGGCGATCTTTTCAGGATTATCAAAACTACCGCTGTGTACATCCGAAATTTGCGTCAGGCGGAAGCCGTCAAAGGCATCGGGTAAATCCGGGAAGAAGAGGGTCTTCTTAATAACCTGATAATTGTATTTCCCTTTAAAGATGCCGTGTAAGATCCCGGCAAAGGGAATCGCCGCTAAAGCCAGGGCAATCTGACTTACAAACTTTCGGCGCGAAGCCATAAAAGGTTCCCCTTCTGTAGAGCTAATTATTTTCCCGCTAAGGCCTACGATGATACGTACAATATCCTCAATGAGAAGGGGCGCGCTAATGATTAATTTGGGCACAAAGAGCAGGACGAAGCTACCCATGAAAATTTTGAATAGGGGATGCTGTGGCCCGGCAGAACGATCGAAATTGATGATCACCAAAACCAGCAGAACCAGAAAGGCAATAGAGAGACCCCAGTATAAATAACGCCCCCAAACTTGATCTTTAGTAAGGGTTCGCACCGCCTGATAGGCGTAAATATCAACCACGCTCATGAGGAGCACGGGGATTAAAATTCGAAAGAGCACAGAATATATTTTTAGGTCTAACCCCTCAAAATGAAAAAAGATCAGGGTCTTGTTTGAATAATGCTAATTTAGGGCGTCTTAAAAGATTTTTCCAAATGTCTGATTCTAAGCCTACCCTTTATTTATTGGATGCCTATGCCTTGATTTACCGGGCCTATTTTGCCTTTGTAAACAATCCTCGTATCAGCTCCAAGGGTCTGGATACCTCGGCAATCTTCGGTTTTACCGTTACCCTGCTCGAGATTCTGGAAAAGAAGAATCCATCGCATATTGCCATTGTTTACGATACCGCGCAACCTACTGTTCGCCATATTGAATATCCCGAGTACAAAGCACAACGCGATGAAACTCCGGAAGGTATTAAAGTGGCCTTTCCTTATATCCGCCAGGTAGCGGAGGCTTTTCGTATACCCTTTTTAGGGGTTGATGGCTATGAGGCCGATGATGTAATTGGCACCCTGGCTAAACAAGCTGAAGAAAAGGGTTATGAGGTGTATATGATGACACCCGATAAGGATTTCGGGCAATTGGTTTCGGAAAACATCTTTATGTATCGTCCGGGTCGCAGTGGAAACCCTCCTGAAATATGGGGTGTGCCGGAGGTATGCGAGAAATTCGACATTGATACTGTAGATCAGATTGTGGATTACCTCGGCATGATGGGCGATGCAGTAGATAATATTCCGGGTATCCCAGGGGTTGGCCCCAAAACCGCTTCCAAGCTTTTGAAGCAGTATGGAAGTATGGAAGGCATGTATGAGCATGCCGATGAAATCAAAGGGAAATTGGGGGAGAAGATTCGCGATAATCAGGAGCAAGCCTTGCTCTCGAAAAAATTAGCCCGCATTATTATTGATGTGCCGATTGAGTTTCATGAAGGTGATTTCAAGAAGGACCCGGCGGATGAAGAGCTTATCAAGGAGCTTTTTAGTGAATTGGAATTTCGTACTCTTTCCAAAAGGGTTTTAGGTGAAAGCATTAGCCCTAGCGCATCAGCCCCAAAGGCCAAAGCGAAAGCGGATAGCAGTGGTCAAACCGATTTGTTTGCCCAGGTGCCCACTGAACAACCAGAGTCGGATGCTGGTGATGGTCCGCGGAATTTATCCAATACGGAGCATTTGTACCAATTAGTAAGTCATCCCAAAGAGCGGAAGGAATTGCTGGCCAATCTGCTTAAGCAAACAGCAGTGTGCTTTGATACCGAAACCACTTCCATCGATGTGCGAGAAGCCGAATTGGTAGGATTAGCCCTAAGCTATCAACCGGGCTTTGCTTATTATGTGCATCTGCCGGAAGGCGAGCAACAAGCGATTATTGATGAGTTTCGACCCTTCTTTGAGAACGAAGAAATTGAGAAGATTGGTCAGAACCTGAAATACGATATCTCGGTTTTATCCAATTACAATATTGAGGTGAAAGGCCCCATTTTCGATACCATGCTGGCGCATTATCTTATTAATCCGGATATGCGTCATAATATGGATATCATGGCCGAAACTTATTTGGCTTATGAAACCCAATCGATCGAAGAGTTGATCGGGAAGAAGGGCAAGAATCAAAAGACCATGCGTCAAGTGGAGCCCGAGAAGGTGGCGGAATATGCCGGTGAGGATGCCGATATTACCCTGCAATTAGCGTCCATTTTCAAGGAGAAATTGGGTGATGATTCTACAGCCAGAGTATTAAAGGATATCGAAACGCCTTTGGTGAAGGTTCTTTCTCATATGGAGATGGAAGGCATTAACCTGGATCGGGAGGCACTTAAAAAACTCTCGAATGAATTGGCAGAAGATATCCTCCGTTTGGATAAGGAGATTCACGATTTAGCGGGCAATAGCGAGTTTAATATTGCTTCACCCAAGCAATTGGGCGATGTGCTCTTTGCCGAAATGAAATTACTGGATAAGCCTAAGAAAACAAAGTCTGGTCAGTACTCTACCTCGGAAGATATTCTACAAGAATTAGCTGGGGAACATGAAATTGCTCAGAAGATTTTAGATTATCGCCAGAGTGTAAAACTGAAAAGCACTTATGTAGATGCTTTACCCGAAATGGTAAGTCCGGTAACCCAGCGTCTGCATACCAGCTTTAATCAGGCAGTAGCAGCTACGGGTCGATTGAGTAGCAATAATCCCAACTTGCAAAATATTCCTATTCGAACCGAAAGAGGTAAAGAGGTAAGGAAGGCCTTTATTCCCCGCGATGAGAATCATGTGATTTTAGCCGCGGATTACAGTCAGATTGAATTGCGCTTAATTGCCGAATTGAGTGAGGAGAAAACCATGATGGAGGCTTTCATCAATGGGGAAGATATTCATGCGGCTACGGCAGCTAAAGTCTTTGGGGTTTCCTTAGAGGAGGTTACTCGCGAAATGCGAAGTAATGCCAAAACGGTGAACTTCGGAATCATTTATGGTGTAAGTGCCTTTGGTTTAAGTCAGCAAACCAGTTTAAGCCGTAGCGAAGCTTCGGATATTATCAAATCCTATTTCCGCACATATCCTGGAATTCAGGATTACATCGAATCTCAAAAGGAATTGGCGCGTCAGCAAGGTTATGTGGAAACCATGTTGGGTCGTCGTCGCTATTTAAAAGACATTAACAGTCGCAATGCAGTAGTGCGTGGTCATGCGGAGCGTAATGCGGTAAATGCACCGATTCAGGGATCCGCGGCGGATATCATCAAAATCGCCATGATTAAGATCGATACTGCCTTAAAGGACTACAAAACCCGCATGCTCTTGCAGGTGCATGATGAATTGGTATTTGATGCGCCTAAGGAAGAGCTGGAAACGGTGACACCCATTATCACCGATTTGATGCAAAATGCCATCGAAACCAAAGTGCCATTAGTGGTGGAAAGCGGTTATGGTGCCAATTGGCTGGAGGCGCATTAACAAGAGTCTTTTTAAAAAGCATAAAAAAAGCCTTCTCAGTTGAACCGAGAAGGCTTTTATATTTTCAATATTCAAGGATTACTCAATAATGAGCTTGTCCTGGATTTGAGTGTTTTCGCCTCTCAATTGAACCAGGTAGATGCCTGAATTCAAATCCAGATTCAGTTCCTGATCCAAAGATGGGCCTTCGCTGTGCAAGTTCATTTCAAATACGCTTTTACCGCTGAGGTCTACAATGCTTAATTGCAGATCACGATCTTGGAGGTCGCTTAAGCTGAGTTTTAATTGACCACGGCTGGGATTTGGGTAAATGGCCATATCAGCAGCATTGTATTCTTCGATGCTCACATCGGTGCCTTCGCCAAAACGGATATTGTCGATATAGAAATTATTACCACCACCATTTTCAAATACAAATTTGATCAGGATCGGATTAGGGCCAATATAGGCATTGAAGTTAATGGTTTCGGTAGCCCAATCACCAGCTGCGGTAGGTACAAAGTTTCCGGTGGTGTTGGCAACGGTACGTAAACGACCGCCATTGTAAAAACGACGACGAATCCAAGTGTCACCACAATCACGAGAAACATAAACCTCTAATTGATCTTCATTATCATTGGCAGTAGCCGCAAAAGCGAAGTCGAAGAAAAGGTTCAGATCATTACCATTCGCGGTATTAATAGCGGGAGAAATCAATTCGTCCAATTCGCCCAGTGAATTATTGGCACGAGGTAAAATCAAGGCCATATTCTGATGTGAACCACCATTGGTATAGGGCTGGAAGGTACTGCCATCACCACCGTCAACCGCGGTCATCACCTGAGGAATGGTTCCGTTCTCAAAGCTTTCTGTCCAAGTCGTAGTAAAGAAAGGATTGGCAGAATTCTTAACGTGAATCAAATCGGTGTAAGTAACATTGTCGGTACCGGCACTATTGGTTACGGTTAAGCTTACGCTGTAGGCTCCAGGGTTGGCATAAACCACGCTTGGGTTTTCCAAAGTACTGGTAGCTGGGGTTCCACCAGGGAAGGACCAGTTCCAGGAAGTAGGATCACCTTCTTCAGAAATGTCGTAGAACTGCACGGTATCATTAGTACACACTACTTCTTTTTCAGCCTCTACCATGGCAATTGGAGTACAAGGAGGAGGGCTGGTTAAACCAGTGAAGGTGTGGTTAGAAACTGAAACCAGAGTGCCACGAAGAGAGCTGCTGTTTAAAACGGCGTGCACACGTGCTTTCTGATCTTCAGTAAACATATTAGGACAATCTGCATAATCCATATAATTCTCAATTTGATCTACCAAATCAGGAGAATCATTAGAACAGCTATTAATTCCGAAGTTGCAGCCAAAGTTACTTTGGGCCACAGGTGGAGTATCATCACAGTAATCACCTTGAGCGGCGTTGCCCAATAGACCCACTGGGTTAGCGCCCCCCATTCCATTACATGAACCCGAAAATGGATGATGTAAGGCCAGGTAGTGACCTACTTCATGAGTTAGGGTACGTCCACCGCTAGTGTTGCCGGCGGCCGTGCCTATGGTTCCCATTTGGTCGTGACGAAGAATTACCCCATCACCAGATACCTTATTGGTACGAGGGAAGAAGGAGTAGCCCAGGGTGTAACCTCCAGGATCTTGTGGAGTTGTGTTGGAAACATGACGAGTAACCCAAATATTCAGGTAACGTTCCTGGTTCCATTTTACAATTTTCGCAGACTCGGTACCACTTAAAGAAGTGCTGCTTTGAGTGCGGGTAATACCATCGGTGCAATTGCCCTGAGGATCTTTCTTTGCGAGTTTAAACTCGATTTGCATGTCAGAGGCTACGCCCTGGAAAATAGAGCGAGTTTGACTAGCATCAGCGTTAAGGCGCTGGTAGTCTTCGTTCAAAACACGAAGGCCATCTTCAATTTGGCGAACCGAAATATTATCGGCTTGAGTAGCATAAACAACATGCACCACTACCGGAATAGTATATACAATGGTATTGGTACCTGCGTTTTTTTGGAGCGCATTCTCCAATTTGATATTTTGAGCGATTTCGAAAATGCTCTGCTCAGCAGCTTTGATCTCTTCTAAGGCTTGAGGGTCTTCTAAAGACTCTTGATAGAAATGATCAAATTCACATTTATCAGGATTATGGTTGTGTTCAGACTTGCTTTGAGCCGCTGCCAATAGTGAAAAAGACAGGGCTGTGAGCAGAAATATTTGTTTCATTAAATGAAAATTTTTGGAAATCGGTGCACAAATATATACGCTTTGTAACGGGATTCGTTGGGTTCCGAAAATATTCAGGTAATTTTCAACGATTTATAGTTAATAAGGTTTGGCAGATTGATAATTATTGTTGTATTTTCGCAGCCCCTTTTTGGAGGGTTATGTGTTCGAAAGATAACGATTTAAATATTAGGTAGTTGTGAATACAATGAGTTACAAAACGGTATCGGCCAACAGCCAAACCGTTGATAAAAAATGGGTTCTGGTTGACGCTGAAGGGCAAACATTAGGTCGCTTGGCCTCCAGAATTGCCTTTTTACTGCGCGGAAAGCACAAGCCCAATTTTACACCTCATGTAGATTGTGGCGACAATGTAATCGTGCTTAATGCCGATAAAGTTGTTTTAACCGGTCAAAAAGCTACCGAAAAACAATACGTGCGTCACACTGAGTATCCTGGTGGACAACGTTTCACTACTCCAGCCGAGTTGATGATGAAAAATCCTATCAAGGTGATCGAAAACGCGGTGAAAGGTATGTTGCCTAAAAATCGTTTGGGAAGCGAATTGTATCGTAACCTTCACGCCTTTGTTGGTACTGAGCATCCACATGAAGCTCAGAAGCCTGAAAAAATTGATATCAATACCATTAAATAATAAGGAAGAATGTCTGTGACTCACACTATCGGCCGAAGAAAGACTTCCGTAGCGCGCGTTTTCCTACAAGAAGGAAAAGGTACCATTACTGTAAACAAGAAAGACTACAAGGATTATTTCGATACTCCTGCGCTCCACTACAAAGTTGAACAAGCTTTCGCCATTACCGAAACTACTGGTCAGTACGATGTAAAAATCAATGTTGACGGAGGTGGTATCACCGGTCAGGCAGAAGCAGTACGCTTAGGTATTAGCCGTGCTTTATGTGAAATCAATCCTGATTTTCGTCCACAGTTAAAGCCTGACGGCTTATTAACTCGTGATCCACGTATGGTAGAGCGTAAGAAATTCGGTCAGAAGAAAGCGCGTAAGAAATTCCAATTCTCTAAGCGTTAAAAAATATTTGGGTTTAGTATCCAAATTCTTCGGGTGCCCTTGTAGAAGGGCCCACCGGAGAGTTGAATTAGTGAATGTAAACTATTAATTATCTCATGGCAGATCAATTTGTAAAAGAAATGCTGGACGCGGGAGTGCACTTCGGTCACTTAACCCGCAAATGGAATCCAAACATGGCTCCTTATATTTTCATGGAGCGTAATGGAATCCACATTATCGACTTGTATAAAACTCAAGCTAAATTGCAGCATGCTGGTGAAGCAATTCAAAAGATTGCCGCTAGTGGTCGCAAGATTTTATATGTAGCTACCAAGAAGCAAGCGAAAGATATCATCGAGAAAAACGGTACGGATGTAAATATGCCTTTCATCACTGAGCGTTGGCCTGGAGGAATGCTTACCAACTTCGTTACCATCCGTAAAGCGATCAAGAAGATGCAAAACATCGATCGTATGAAGGAAGATGGTTCTTACGAGACTTTAAGTAAGCGTGAGCGTTTGCAAGTTGACCGTCAACGTGCCAAGCTTGACAAGCAATTGGGATCCATTGTCGATATGACCCGTTTGCCAGGAGCTTTGTTCATCGTAGACATTACTAAAGAACACATTGCCGTTAAAGAGGCGCAAAAATTAGGTATTCCAACCTTCGCTATCGTAGATACCAATTCGGATCCTACCGAAGTGGATTACGCGATCCCTGCAAATGATGATGCTACTAAATCTATCGACCTTATGGTAGGTAAATTTACTGAGTACATCCGCGAAGGCTTAACTGAGCGTTCAGCTGAGAAGAATAAGGCTAAAGATGCCAAGCTTCAAAAAGCCGCCGCTAAAGCTGAAGGTTCAGAAGAAGAAACTACTGAAGAGGAAGCTTAATTTCACCTAAGCATAACAAGGAATTAATTCTATGGAAGGGGTGAAAAGCGATTTTTATCCCTTTCTTATTTTTTAGACAATCAACTATAATATCTGATACAATGGCTAAAATCACCGCCGCTGAGGTAAACAAACTCAGAAAACAGACCGGAGCCGGAATGATGGATTGTAAAAAAGCATTGGTAGAAGCCGATGGCGATTTCGAACAAGCAATCGATATCCTGCGAAAAAAAGGTCAAAAGGTGGCCGCTAATCGTGCCGACCGTGAAGCTACAGAAGGTTGTGTATTGGCTGGCAGCAATAGCGATAACAGCTTTGGTGCAGTAGTAAGTTTAAACTGTGAAACTGACTTCGTTGCTAAGAACGACAGCTTCGTAGAGCTTACTCAAAGCATCTTAAATCTGGCCTTAGAAAATAAATTTGCCGATAAAGACAGCCTTTTAGCTGCTAGCATGGGCAATATGACCGTGGCCGAAAAATTGGTTGAGCAAACTGGTGTAATTGGCGAGAAATTGGAAATTGGTTCTTACGAGGTTGTAGAAGCTCCTTTCGTTGCCTCTTATATCCACGCTGGTAACAAGTTGGCTACTTTAGTAGGTTTAACTAAAGAATCTTCTGAAGCTGGTAGAAACGTAGCTATGCAAGCTGCTGCAATGAATCCTGTTGCTTTGGATCGCACTGGTGTTGATCAAGAAACTATCGACCGCGAATTAGAAGTAGGTAAGGAATTAGCTCGTCAAGAAGGTAAGCCAGAAGCGATGTTGGAGAAAATCGCTGAAGGTCGCTTGAACAAATTCTACAAGGAAAATACCTTGGTAGAGCAAGCTTACATCCGCGACAATAAATTAAGCGTTGAGAAATACTTACAGTCTGAAGACAAAGACTTGAAAGCCATTTCTTTCAAACGCGTAGGATTAGGCGTATAAGCTTAATTCTCTGATATTTCAGAAGCCGCCTCGGTTTAATCGAGGTGGCTTTTTTCGTTTTTATAGGTATCTAACCGACGCTAATTTTCTGCGAATAATCTCCAAAATTGCCGTGATCTTTTCGCGACGATCCTTGTATCTTTGCGGGAACTCCCAATTTTGACCGCATGAAATACAAACGCATACTTCTTAAATTAAGTGGTGAATCCCTCATGGGGGATCAGGAATACGGAATTAATGGCGATCGCCTGAAAGAGTATGCCTCCGAAATTAAGTCTGTGGTAGAATTGGGCGTAGAAGTGGCCATCGTTATTGGTGGTGGTAATATCTTCCGCGGATTAAAAGGAGCCAGTGAAGGCATGGATCGCACCCAGGCCGATCATATGGGTATGTTAGCCACCGTAATTAATGGATTGGCTTTACAGAGTGCCCTGGAAGCCGAAGGGGTGAAAACCCGCTTGCAAAGCGCCATCGAAATGAACAAAGTGGCAGAGCCTTATATCCGTCGTCGTGCCACCCGTCATCTTGAAAAAGGCCGCGTGGTAATATTCGGTGCCGGAACCGGTAACCCTTATTTTACTACCGATACTGCTGCTACTCTAAGAGCTATTGAAGTGGATGCGGATGTGATCCTGAAAGGAACTCGTGTAGATGGTATTTATACCGCTGACCCTGAGAAGGACGAAAGCGCAGTGAAGTATGAGTCTATTTCCTTTAAGGAAGTATATGAGAAGGGCTTAAATGTGATGGACATGACTGCCTTTACCCTGAGTAAAGAAAACGATCTGCCCATTATAGTTTTTGATATGAATAAAGAAGGCAATCTGCTTAATCTCCTCAAAGGTGAAAAAGTAGGTACCTTAGTAGCCAATTAATCCAAAGCTCCCAAATGGAAGATATTGATCTGATCATTAGCGAGGCAGGGGACAGCATGAAGAAGTCCCTGCAGCACCTGGACAAGGAACTCTTGAAAATCCGCGCCGGTCGCGCTAACCCAGCCATGCTCGAAGGTGTAATGGTTGAATACTATGGCTCCATGAGTCCCTTATCTCAAGTTTCGAATGTCTCTACTCCGGATGCGCGTACTTTATCTGTACAGCCCTGGGAAAAGGCTCTGATTCCAGAAATTGAGAAAGCCATTATGAATGCCAATTTGGGCTTTAACCCCCAAAATAATGGCGAGGTGGTGATTATTAATATTCCCCCTTTAACCGAGGATCGTCGTCGCGAATTAGTAAAACGTGCCAAAGCAGAAGGTGAGGAAGCCAAAGTTTCCATCCGTTCCGCCCGTAAGGATGCCAATGACATGCTTAAGGATCTGGATGGTATTTCGGAAGACTTAGTTAAGGATGCCGAAGAAAGAGTTCAGGCTTTAACCAATAAGAATGTAACTAAGGTGGATTCCGCTATCGAAGTGAAAGAAGCTGAAATCATGAAAGTGTGATTCAATTCTCTAGAGATACTAAAGGCCCCTCTTTTGAGCGGGCCTTTTTTATGCTTTAACTCCAATGCAAAGTACTAGTTCGCCTTTCGGCGGATGCGTCTCACAGGAAGTGCTTAGCTCCGCTAAGGTGCCTCGGCGGGTTTCTTCGAATTTCTTGGAGATTTCGCGGCTTAAACTAGCAGGACGATCTTCCCCAAAGTGCTCAATTAGATCACGAAGGGTGCGCTGAATGCGATGAGGGCTCTCGTAAAAAATGATAGTACGCTCTTCTTCGGCGAGTTTCTTTAATCGAGTTTGACGTCCCTTTTTAGGCGGTAAAAAGCCTTCGAAACTGAAATTATGAGCGGGCAAACCGCTAACCACCAAAGCAGGAATCAGGGCGGTGGCACCTGGTAAACAGATTACCTCAATACCGGCTTGCAAGGCTTCTCGGACCATTAAAAAGCCCGGATCTGATACAGCCGGTGTTCCTGCATCACTAATCAAAGCTACATTATGACCCGCCAGAATCTGCTCTACATACTGAGCACTCTTTTGATGCTCATTATGCATATGATTGGCCTTCATGGGAGTACTAATCTCAAAATGGCGTAAAAGCTTCGCGCTGGTGCGCGTATCCTCGGCCAGGATTAAGTCCACATCCTTGAGGGTTTGTATGGCCCGGAAGGTCATGTCTTCAAGATTACCAATAGGAGTGGGGACGATATAGAGGATGCCAGCCATATTAAAAGTCTTTAGGGTCTAAATGAACTGCCGGATTCCAAAAGTACTGATCGAAATCCTGAACCCGATCATTGAGAACTTCTAGGCCTTCGTTTTCGAGCAAATCCTGCATTAAAGTACTACCTGGAAAATGATGCTTCCCGCTGAGCATTCCCAAGCGATTCACCACTCTATGTGCAGGTACTCCTTGTTCATTAAAGCTGTTGTTCATGGCATAGCCTACCATTCTACTGCTGCGGGCAGCACCCAAGAATTTGGCAATTGCCCCATAGGAAGTTACTCTTCCTTCAGGGATAAGACGACAAACCGCATAAACACGGCTGTAGAAATCACTCAAAGCTCCAGCGGATATAAGTAATGGCCTTGCCTTCTTCGCGGAACAATTGCTCGTAATGGGTTTGCACTTCTTTTAAAACCGGCTCATTGTTTCGTGGGTCCTGCTTATCAATATTGTGAAAAACCCGATGAATGGGGAAGCCCATTAATTGCAGCAAGCCAATGGTATAACCATGTAAAAACTCGCTATCTGTTTTCAAGTGCAAGAGGCCTTTACTCTTGAGAATATATTGATAACGCATCATAAATTTAGGATGCGTTAAACGATGCTTTATACGAGTATGCTTAATCTGGGGGTCAGGGAAGGTGATCCAGATTTCAGACACCTCACCACCATCGAAACAATGATCCAGAAGTTCGATTTGGGTACGTAGGAAGGCCACGTTTTTAAGCCCCGCTTCTTCCGCTTCTTTGGCACCATACCAAATACGTGCTCCTTTAATATCTACCCCAATGTAGTTTACATTAGGATTGCGCTTAGCCAGGGCTACGGTATACTCACCTTTGCCACATCCCAATTCCAGAACAATGGGGTTGTCATTACCAAAAATACGCAGGCCCCAATTGCCTTGCAGGCTCAAACCTTCGAGCACTTGTTGGCGACTGGGTTCGATAACATGCCTCATTTTGGCATTTTCCTCGAAGCGTTCTAATTTTTTTCGTGCCATGCTGCAAAAGTAATTGATTGCCTTTTCAGAAATTGCGCTCATGAGCAGAAGGGTGCTATATGGGGTGTTAAATTGGGGTTTGGGCCATGCAAGTCGCAGCAGCGTGGTGATTCGAGCATTGGAAGCGGCGGGATTTGATCCGATTTTAGCTTCGGATGGAGTAGCAGGAGAATGGCTTCAAGAAGAATTTCCGCATCTCGACTATCGCGAATTACCTTCATATGAGGTCCGCTATTCCAAAAGTTCGCGTCAATGGCCCAGCTTAGTTTCAGGTCTACCAAGAATTGCTAAGGCCGCTTCCGCCGAAAGGCGCATTTTACGACTTTGGGCAGATGATTTAAAGCCCGCGGGTATTATTTCCGATAATCGATTAGGCTTTTCCCATCCTGATTATCCATCGGCCTATATCAGTCATCAATTGAGCCCTAAGGCCGGCTCATTTACTCGCTTTGCCGCCACCAGTCATCGTTCCTATTACCGTCAGTTCAGCGAATTGTGGATTCCCGATGATAAGGATCGAAGTTTAAGTGGGAGCCTCAGTACAGGTCGAGGTAAAAAGCGTTTTATTGGCCCCCTCAGCACTTTAGAGCGAAGGCCCACCGAGGGTGAAAGGGTCTTGATTATTCTGAGTGGCCCGGAGCCTCAGCGCAGCATTTTAGAACGACGCTTGTTTGAACAAGCTGACGCTTTGCCCGATTCCACCGTATTAGTGCGAGGTATTAATGGAGCTTGTCCCGACCGTTACCATCAAAAGTTTATGGTTTATGACCGCTTAGGCAGAATGGACCTTTCGGCCTTAATTGCTCAAAGCAGCCTGGTGATAAGTCGTAGTGGTTATAGTTCTTTAATGGATTACCATTATTTGGGGAAACGGGCTTTATTAGTTCCAACCCCCGGACAAAGTGAACAGGAGTATTTAGCCAAACGCCATGCTAAGCGAAAGGGCTATATGGCCGTAAAGCAAGACGACCTCCTTTTGTCTACTCAGTTAGAGCAGGCCTTGGCTATGCCCTTTCCCGAGCCGCAGGATTTTAGCCTACCCGAAGATTTGTTTAGGATTTTTTCAGCGTAAAAGAAAAGGTAGAACCCTTGTTTTCGCTACTCCGCACATTAATAGTTTGCTTGTGTGCTTCAATGATGTGCTTCACGATAGAAAGACCTAAACCTGTACCACCGGCATCACGGCTGCGACTTTTATCTACCCGATAGAAACGTTCGAAAATACGAGGTACATCTTCCGGTGGAATGCCAATACCATCATCACTAACTTCGGTAAGGATATGCTTATCCATGTCAAAGAAGCGCACCTCTACCAGGCCATTCTCATTACCGTATTTGATAGCATTGCCGACCAAATTGATAAGTACCTGCTCAATTTTAGCGCGATCCGCCATTACTTTAAGAGGGCGGTCCAGGTCCTTTTTTATTTTAAACTGAACGTGCTTTTTATGCGCTTTATCTTCTAAAAGCTCAAACACACCTTCTACCAGTTCAGTTAGGTCGAAGCTTTCGTAATTGATTTGCACCCGATCCGATTCGAGGGCCGCAATTACTTCGAGATCTTCGATAATGTTAATCATTCGGTCCACCGACTTATTCGCACGTTTCAAATATCGTCGGTTAATCTCCTGATCATCGATGGCTCCATCCAATAAGGTTAAAAGGTAACCCTGAATATTGAAGATGGGTGTTTTAAGCTCATGCGAGATATTGCCAATAAACTCCCGGCGAAAATTTTCTCTTTCTCGCAGCTCGGCAATTTCATTACGGTTTTGAGTTGCCCATTCCGACACTTCTTTGGTTACCTTATCAAGATCTGCAGAGCGAGCCAATTCTTCTTCCTCAGTTTCGGAACCGATCTTAAGCTCGTGGATATTCTTATAGATGATCTTAACCTTACTATAAACGAATTGCTCCACTCCCAGGCGGATCATAAAATAGGCCAGTACAAAAAGCGCAAGGCCCAATAACCAGGGAAGATAGCTTGGGCTGCCCTCAAAATGGAAGCTGGCCTGCAGCGCCGAAAAGGCGGCCACCACCACAATGCCCAAAATGAGGGCAATGATAAAGGCTAATATGCCGGGTTTATCTAAACGCAATTAGGCTTCGAATTTATATCCAACGCCTTTTACTGTTTTGATCAGCTTATCGCCAATTTTCTCGCGGAGTTTACGAATGTGTACGTCGATGGTACGACCACCTACTACTACTTCATTTCCCCAAATCTTATCGAGAATCTCATCGCGATGGAAAACTTTACCCGGACGAGAAACCAAAAGGCTAAGCAATTCAAATTCCTTACGAGGTAAGTCCAGTTTTTTGCCTTTGAGGCTAACCTGATATTTATCGAGGTCGATACTAAGGTTGCCAAATTGTTGAATGGACTCGTTTTGTACGGATTGTCCATAGCGACGCAATAAAGCCTTAATACGACTAATCAGTACCTTCGGCTTAATAGGCTTAGTGATGTAATCATCCGCACCAGCGTCGAAACCGGCTACTTGCGAATAATCTTCACCACGAGCCGTTAAAAAGGCAACCAAAGTACCTTCGAGGCCTGGAGTTTTGCGTATCTGATCACAAGTTTCAATGCCGTCCATACCGGGCATCATAACATCTAATAAGATCAGGTGCGGGTTTTCTTTTTTGGCTTTCTTTAATCCCGTTTCTCCATCGGAGGCGGTAATTACCTTAAAGTCTTCTTTAATTAGGTTGTAACTTACGAACTCCAGAATATCGGGTTCGTCATCGACCAGTAAAATGGTATAATCGCTGTTATTCATTTGATCAGCATTGAAAATCGGGTGTAAAAATAGCGATTAAGCCAAGGGGGATTCACCGCTTAACAATTCGTTAATTTAAAAAGGAAAGTCTTAATCTTAAACTAATGTAATTAACTAATTGAATTTCATATACTTGAAAATTCAAGCTCTTAACATTGGGGAATATTTAAAAGCCTAAAGTTCCTTAAAGCTCGCTTAACTTCAGCTTAACAAGGTGCTTGTTCCTTTGCCGCCAACAAATAACAAGTATTTCTCCGATGAAAAAATTTAAGTTTTTCGCAATGGCTGCTTTCGCAGCAATCGCTCTTACTTCTTGTGAGGACGATAGCACTGATACTAACAATAATGGTGGCAGCTCTACTGAGGTTGTTCCCGTATCTGGAACTATCACCAGCGACGTTACCTGGTCTAAAGATAAGATCTATCGCTTAGATGGTCGTGTATTAGTTGCCGGTAATGCTACTTTAACTATCGACGCAGGTACTGTAATTAAAGCTTCTCCTGGTTCAGGTGCTTTTGCTTCTGCTTTGATCGTTACTCGTGATGGTATGATCAATGCTCAAGGTACTGCTACCGAGCCTATCATCTTCACTACTTTGGCTGACGACATCAAGCCTGGTCAAATCAAGTCTCCTAACATGGACCCAACTAACAACGGTCTTTGGGGTGGTGTGATCATCTTAGGTGAGGCTAAAATTTCCGGTTCGAACGATAATGGTGATGACGTTTCTGAATTACAAATCGAAGGTATTCCTACTTCTGTAGATGCACTTTACGGTGGATCAAACGATGCCGACAACAGCGGTACTTTCTCTTACGTATCTATCCGTCACGGAGGTGCTAACATTGGTGATGGTAACGAGATCAACGGCCTTTCTTTAGGTGGTGTTGGATCAGGTACTACTATCGATCATATCGAAGTTGTTGCTAACCAAGACGACGGTATCGAGTGGTTCGGTGGATCTGTAAGCTTAAACAATGTGTTAATCTGGAACTGTGGTGATGACGGTTTGGATACTGACCAAGACTGGATCGGATCTTGCGAAGATTTCATTATCGTTTCTCCTGACGGATCTGCTTTCGAATTGGACGGACCAGAAGGTTCTTTAAACCGTGGTACTCACCAATTCACTAACGGTACTGTATATGCTGGTTCTGCTATCTCTGACTTAGTAGACTGGGATGGTAACACTAACGCTGGTGTAGCTAACGTATATTTCTATGGATGGAGCACTGGTTACATGGACGGTATCTCTTCTTTCGGTGGAGACGGAACCGGAAACAATGCTAACTGGGAGTACACTCTTACTTCAGGTGGTATGCCAGTTGACAGTGTATTCAAAGGCGCTGACATGTCTATCCTTTCTGAGGTAGCCAAAAACGCTAACACTGTAGGTCACACTGGTAACTTCGGTTATACCTGGGCTTCTCAATCCGGTTCTTTATCTGCAATTGGATTGTAATTTCTAGCTAAATAATACTTAGGAAAGGCTTGCCTGAAAAGGGCAGGCTTTTCCCTTTTTTTTACACCCTATTCCATGAAAAGCTTTAAGTCTACACTGGCCCTGGCCTTTCTCTGTTTCCCAATCTTGTTATTTGCTCAAAAAGGAACCATTCGGGGACAGGTTATCGATGGTGAAAACGGGGAGCCTTTATTTGCGGCCAATGCTGTGATTAAAGGCACTCAAATTGGAACGACTACCGATTTTGACGGTTATTATGAGCTTCAGGCCGAAGCAGGAACTTATCAATTAGAGATTAGTTTCATCGGGATGTCTAGCTTGATAATAACTGATGTAGTTGTAAAAGCTGGTGAAGTTACCGTAGTAGAAGCGGTTACCCTGAAGCCAGCCAGCAACCAATTAGCCGAGGTGGTAGTGACCTCCGAAGCTGTTCGCAACTCCGAAGCCGCTCTGGTAACGGTAAAGCGAAAGTCAACTAACTTAATTGATGGTGTTTCTGCCGCTAAACTTCGTAAAACCGGAGACAGCGATGCCGGAGATGCTGCTAAACGTGTAACCGGTGTTTCGGTTGAAGGCGGTAAATACGTTTATGTGCGCGGTTTGGGAGACCGTTACACCAAAACCATGTTGAACGGTGTAGATATTCCAGGTTTGGACCCGGATAAAAACTCTATCCAAATCGACATTTTCCCAACCAATTTGATTTCTAACCTTACCGTTTTAAAAAGTGGTTTGGCTGAATTGCCAGCCGACTTTACCGGTGGGGTGGTGAATATCGAAACCCAGGAATTTCCTACCGATCGCATTTTGGATGTATCGGTTGGCGTTGGTTTTAACCCTTCAATGCATTTCAACTCTGATTACATCAGTTACGAAGGTGGTTCAACCGACTTCTTGGGCTTTGATGATGGAACACGTGCTATTCCTCGTGCAGATGGTAGTGGCCCGCTTCCATTTTTCGATGATGAAGGTGCCGCAGATTTTAATAAGAACTTTAGCCGCACCTTAGGAGCTGAGCAAAGCACCAGCTTTACCGACTATAGCTTGGGTATTTCCATGGGCAATCAATACAGCTTGGAGAGTGGTAATAAACTGGGCTATATCTTCTCTCTTACCTATGATAACTCCAGAGTATTTTATGATGGTATTGAATATGGTGAGTGGCAGCGTGATCGCGATCCGGAAGATTATCAATTAATTGAGGCGACTACCCAAAAAGGTAAATTGGCGGAGCAGAATGTACTCTTAGGAGGCTTGGCCGGTTTTACCTACAAAACCTTGTTGTCGAAGTATAAATTTACCGCTATGCACTTGCAGAATGGTACCTCGCGTTCGGCTCAATTAAGTATCGATGCTAAAGACGGCGCTGCACAGGTTTCTGATTATTATGCCTTCTCAAATAACTTGGAATACAACCAACGTGGTTTGACCAATATTTTACTTGCCGGTGAGCATTATTTAGATGGTGGTGATTGGGAGATCAACTGGAAAGTTTCCCCAACTCTATCCTCCTTATCTGATCCTGATATCCGTAAAACGGCCTTCTCAATTGATCGTGGTGACTCTACTTTCGATCCGGGTGAAGGTGGTTTGCCAAGTCGTATCTGGCGTTCTTTAAGTGAGGTGAATATGGTAAGTAAGGTGGATATTATCCGTTCTCACACCTTAATGGGAGATGATGCCAAATTCAAATTCGGGATGAGCCACGTTTTCAAATACCGTGATTATTCTATCTATCGCTATAACCTAAACGAACGTTTTTCAGGTCAATCCGGTTCGATCCAGTATTCAGGTGATCCTAATGCGGTACTTACAGATGCTAACCTGTATCGCTACAATAGTACCTTAGGTGAGTATCAAGGTTTGTATTACAACCCTGAATTATTAGATGGTCAAACCAATCCGAATGAGTATCAATCGAATGTAAATAACTTCGGATTTTACGCTTCGGAAGAGTTTAAGCCTCTGGAGTCTTTAAAGGCGGTAATTGGTTTAAGAGCAGAATTATTCCAACAACGTCATACCGGTCGTGATCAGGTAGCGGCTCAAAACCCGAATGATCCTAGTGGAAATACCTTGAACAATGATGTGGTTTTAGATGCTTTGGATTTATTCCCATCTGCTAACTTGATTTATGCCCTGAATGAAGACATGAACTTAAGAGCTTCTTACTATCGCTCTATTGCTCGTCCTTCTTTTAAGGAATTGTCCTTTGCGCAGATTTTGGATCCGGTATCCAACCGTACTTTCAATGGTGGTTTATTCCAGTACAATGATTGGAATGGTCAGTTAGAGTCTACTCGTATTAACAACTTCGATTTACGTTTAGAGCGCTTCCTGGATGGGGCTGATATCATTTCGATTAGTGCTTTCTATAAGGCTTTCGATTCCCCAATCGAATTAGTGCGTATTCCGGTAGCCCTTCGCGACTTCCAGCCTCGTAACGTAGGTAATGGTACTTTGATTGGAGCGGAATTTGAGTTACGTAAGAACTTGTCTTTCCTCAGCGAGAGGCTGAAAACTATCGCTTTCTCAGGTAACTTTACCTATACCTATTCTCGTATTGACATGACGGATGCAGAATTTAATGCCCGTAAAACCTACGAGAAGGTGGGTCAAACTATTGAACGTACTCGTCAAATGGCTGGTCAGGCTCCATTTATTATTAATGCTGGCTTTAGCTACGACGATAATGACAAAGGTTTAAGTGCTGGTGTGTTCTACAATGTGAAGGGTCGTACCCTGGAAATTGTTGGAGGTAACCTGGCTCCCGATGTATACACCGAGCCTTTCCATAGCCTGAACTTAACCTTTAATAAGACCTTTGGTGAGGATGGACGCTCTTCCTTAAGCATCAAAGTGTCGAATCTACTGAACGATGTTCGCGAAAGTCTTTATCAGGCTTACGAGGCCAATGCGCAGGTCTTCAATCGTTTGCAGCCCGGTACTGCCTTCAGTATCGGTTATACCTACAGCTTTTATTAATACCTTTCGGCAGACTTACCGAATTAAAAATTTGATAATCTTCGGCGAAGGAAGGATCTTGAAAAAAGACCTTCCTTTGCTTGTCTTAAATCCCTTACTATGAAGCGAAAATTATCGGTATTTATGGCTACTGTAGCCGCCTTGATGGTCTCTCATCCAGGTAATGCCCAAACAACCGTAGCCTCCTCTACTCAGGCCGGTTTAATGCCTTCTTCTTACAGCGCTGGAATTGCGTCTGTGGGAGTTCCGGCCTACACAATTTCTCAAATCAATACTCTTGATGCAAACTTCTTTCCCGATTCAATCGGTGTAAACTGCTCAATCGACGGAGTAGTATTTTCCGATGATTTCGATGGAAATGCGGGTTACTCATTCTATGTATATGATAATACAGGAGCCATCAACATCTATGATAATGTGGATGAGCCTAATGGATATCAAGTAAGTCGTGGTGATTCTATCCGCGTTTTTGGTGATGTGGCATTTTACAATGGCCTTACCGAAATTAATGTAGATTCTATCCACGTACTAGGTACCGCTACCATTCGCGCTCCACGCTTGGTAACTGCACTGGATGAAACCACTGAAAGTGACTTAGTGCAATTAAACGGATATTATTTGGTTTCTGCTTCACAATGGCCTTCATCAGGAAACAGTGCCAACGTAAGCATCACCAATGGAACCGATACCTACACTTTACGTGTAAATCGCGATACTGATCTTGATGAGAACCCTGCTCCAATGGGTACCTTCAATGTTATTGGTGTTGGCGGACAGTACGATAGCAGCTCACCTTATGATAATGGATACCAGATTCATCCTCGTGATATCACGGATATCGTGGTTTTACCTACCATTATCAATGGAGTTCCTTTATACCAGGTTTCTCAAATTAACAGTGTTGACGCTAATGGCGCTGCTGATTCATTGAACGTTACTTGTGCCCTTGACGGTGTTGTGTATACTGATGATTTCGACGGAAACAACGGTTATTCCTTCTTCATGTACGATAATAGTGGCGGTATCAATGTTTACAATAACGTAGATGAGCCTAATGGTTATCAAGTGAGCCGTGGCGATTCCATCCGTGTATTTGGTTTTATCGCTCAATACAATGGTTTATTGGAAATCGATGTGGATTCGATTCAGGTATTAGGTACCGGAATCAGCTTAAATGCTCCGATGAATGTTCCGGTTGCGAATGAGTCTACCGAAGGAAACCTAATTCGTTTAAACGGATACAGCATGATTACTCCATCACAATGGCCCTCTGCTGGTAGCAGTGCCAACGTGAATATCACCAATGGTGTGGATACCGTGATTATGCGTATCGACAGCGATACTGATATTGACGGAACAATGGCTCCTACTGGTCCTTTTGATGTAATTGGTGCCAGCGGACAGTATGATAGCAGCTCTCCTTACGACGATGGCTATCAAATCTTACCTCGTGATTCTACCGATATTATCCCTGCAGTAGTTGCAGTTCCTTGTAGTGCTCCTTTCTTTAGTGAGTATATCGAAGGTTCTTCCAACAATAAAGGCTTTGAGGTGTATAACCCAACTGCCGGAAACCTCGACATGGGTCCTTATAAAGTATATATGAGTTCCAACGGTGGTTCTGCTCTGGCAGAGTTCAACTTAATGGGAACCTTGGCCTCAGGCGATGTATATACCATCGTAAATAGTTCAGCGGACCCAACTATGTTGGCGATTGCGGATACCACTTTATCTTACCCAAGTGTGGCACACTTCAATGGTGATGATGCCTTATTCCTGGTGGATACTGTAATGGGAGACACTATCGATATTATTGGTGTTATTGGAGTTGACCCAGGTTCTAACTGGCCTGTAGGTAGCGGTTCTACTGCTAACAATACTTTAGTGCGCATGGCCACTGTAAGCAATGGTCAAACCAATTGGGCTATTGGAGCTACCGAGTGGGATGTTCATCCTAGCAATACCTTTAGTTTCTTTGGTAACCATAGCAGCAACTGTGTGGTTCCTGCAGTTCCAACTGTTGAGTTTGCTTTGCCAACTCAAAGTGCCATCGAAAGCATCGGTACCACTTACCTTACTTTAAACGTAGCACCAACCAATACTACTGCTGATACTGTATACTTACAGTTTGCTTTAGGTGCTGGCTTAGGATTTAGCGATGGTACTATCAGTCCTGCTCCCGATCCTGTAACCGGTTTATTAGACTTAGTTGTTCCTGCTGGATCTGATTCAGTATCAATCACCTTTAACGTAATTGATGACTTAATCACTGAAGGTAATGAGACTTTATATGTAGATATCATCGGCGTGAGCGCTGGCTTAGTTGCAGGTGTACAAACTAGCACAACCTTTATTATCGAAGACAATGATATTCCTACTTACATTATTGGTCAGGTAAGAGGTGTAGATGCCGACTTTATTCCCGATTCATTAGGGGTTACTTGTAAATTGGTAGGTACTGTATTTACCGATGATTTTGATGGAAACAACGGTTATAGCTTCTACATGTACGATGCTACTGGAGCGATCAACGTATTCAACTTTGATGATGTAGCCAGTGGATATCAAGTACAACGTGGTGACTCAATCCGTGCCATTGGTACCATTTTATTCTACAATGGATTAACTGAAATTCAAGTAGACTCTATCGCCTTAATCGCGAGTGGTGTTACTTTACGTCAACCTCGTCAGGTTTACGGATTTGATGAAGGAACTGAAAGTGATTACATCCGTTTGAACGGTTACTATTTAGTAGATCCTAGCACCTGGCCTGTATTTGCAGGAAGCAGCGTGAATATGGAAATCACCAACGGACAGGATACCTTGGTAATGCGTATCGACAGTGATACTGATATCGACGGAACTCAGCCTCCAATGGGATACTTTGATGTGATTGGTGCCGGTGGTCAGTTCGACTCTAGCATTCCTCACGACGAAGGTTACCAGATTTTCCCTCGTGATACCAATGATATTATTCCGGTTACCTTACCAGAATTGTATATCAGCGAAGTAATGCCTAGCAGTAGCTTAAGCGCTCCTGTTGATGGTGATTGGTTCGAAGTACGTAATATGGGTTCTAGCTCTGTAAACCTGAACGGCTTTAGCTGGGATGATGAAAGCCGCGAAGCCGGTAAGCATACTATCACCAGCAGCGTACAGATTCCTGCTAACGGAACTGCTCTTTTTGTAGAGGTTGCGGATGCTGATGTAGCTGCTTGGGAAACTGAGTGGAAACAAAATGGTCAAGGCTTATTAATCCTTAATGAAGGAGATGAGTTTGATAATGGCTTCTCTGGCTTTAGCTCTAATGGCGATGAAGTAAACCTTTATGATGATGCCGGTCGTTTAATCTCAGCTGCTGCTTATACCGGAGCAGATGTGACCGCTGGTTTCAGCCTTGAGTTCGATATGATGGGTGCTCTTGTAGGTGCATCTGTAGATGGCGTAAATGGTGCTTATACTTCTATCAATGGTGATGTAGGTAGCCCTGGCGATCAGTCTCCAATTGGTTTGGATGAGATTTTAAGCGAGAGCTTAACTCTTTATCCTAACCCTAGCAATGGAGTATTCACTATTGCTTCTGGAAATACTCAGGAAAAATCAATTCAGATCATGGATTTGAATGGAGCCCTGATTTACAGCAAGCTAAGTACTGCCAAAGAATTGCAAGTGGATTTAACTAACTTGGCGGCCGGAATTTACCTGGTGAAGGTGAAAACCGAAGATCAAGAAGTGATCCGCAAAATGGTTCTACGCTAGTATTAGATTAAAATAGAATTAGCTGAAGGACCCTCGCCAAGCGGGGGTCCTTTTTTAAGCTTATGAATTTGGCTGACTTACTCTATAATATTCTTTCCCTGATTGGAGCCTTAGGCTTATTCATCTTCGGAATGAAGGTGATGAGTGAGGCTATTCAAAAATTCGCCGGGGCTCGATTGCGCAGAACCTTGCGTGCCATGACCTCTCATAAAAGTTGGGGGGTATTAACGGGTTTTGGGGTTACCGGAATTTTACAATCTTCATCGGCTACCACCGTCATGATTATCAGCTTTGTGAATGCGGGTTTAATAACCGTGGAGCATTCGGTGGGCTTAATCATGGGGGCTAATGTGGGTACTACGGTTACCGCTTGGTTAGTGTCGGTTTTAGGGATGGGGAAATTGTCTATTAGTCAGCTTTCATTGCCAATATTGGCTTTTGGCTTTCCCATGCTCTTTTTGGCTAAGGCTAAATTGCGCTTATATGGAGAGGCTATTTTCGGCTTCGCCATTCTGTTTATTGGCTTATCCTTTATGCGGGAGTCTATGCCCGCCTGGCAAGAGAATAGCTTCTTGCTAAACTTCTTACAGCAATACGAATTCCATCAAGGTGATTGGTTACAGAATGTGGGTGTAAGCTTCCTATTTGTTGGCCTGGGAATGCTGGCTACATTTTTATTACAGTCTTCCAGTGCTGCCATGGCCTTAACCCTGGTGTTTACGGCCAATGGTTTAATCTCTTTCCCTCTGGCTGCAGCTATAATTTTGGGGGAGAATATCGGAACTACCTTCACCGCAAATATTGCGGCAGTAGTTGGGAATGTGCATGCTAAACGTTCAGCGCGGACGCATTTCCTCTTTAACTTCTTTGGAGTGATCTGGGCGGTATTATTGATTGGACCATTTCTCAATGTAATTGCCTATCTCAGTGATTTGCTCTTTGGGGCAAACCCTATGGAAAATGATCAGGTTATTCCTTTGGCCTTAAGTTTATTCCACACCACTTTTAACCTGCTAAATCTCCTCATCTTCTATAACCTGGTGCAGTTTCTGGTTAAGGTGGCCACCAGGATGGTGCCCTCACGTAGCAGTGAAGATGAGCTTTTCAGTTTGGATTATATCGGCAGCAGCTTATTGGCCACGCCGGAGCTTTCCATGATTGAAGCCCGTAAAGAATTAGTGAAGTTCGCTGATCTGATTCGCAAGGCCTATAAGTTCATACCGCTTCTAATTACCGAAATGGACGAAAAGAAGCTGGAGTCTTACGTGGCCAAGCTTCAGAAGTATGAAGATATTTCGGATCGGATGGAAATGGAAATTTCCAATTACCTCAGTAAGGTGAGTCAGTCGGATTTAAGTGCCGAAGGATCGGGTCGTGTGCGGAGCATGTTGCATGTAGCGAATTATTTGGAGCGCATCGGTGACATCTATTTGGAGGTGAGTAGGAATCTTACCAATCGAAAGCAGCAAAAGGCTTATTTCACCCCGGAAATGCGTAATAGCGTAATGCAATTATCCGAATTGGTATCACGCAGTTTAGACCTGATGGTGAAAAATGTGGATGCGGAAGAAAATCAAAGTTTCTACGAGGAAGCTCGTAAGGTAGAGCGCAATGTGAACGAGCTTTTTAGTCGTTTAAAAAGCGATTATATCGATAAAGTGGAGAAGGGTAGATACCGCATTCAAAGCGGGATGTACTATTCGGATCTCTTAGCAGAAATGGAGCGCATTGTAGACCACGCTACCAATGTGAGCAGCGCTATTCACCAGAGCTATAAGTACTAATTTTTTATAGAGATGGACTTCCCGATAATACGGGAACTCTCATGCCCGGCTCGATCCACCAGCAAAAACTCAAATCGAATGGAATCGGTATTGTTTACCGGAAAATTCGCGTAGTCAAAAGGAGTGGTTATTTCGCCTTCCAGGGTTTTATTCTGCCCGGTAGGGGTAAGGTTGGGTAAAATATTGTGGAAAGGCAGGCAGCTGTCTTGAGGGTTTATTTCGCAGAATTCCCCATTTACCTGTTCGTAGTAGTAAATAAAGAGGTCGTAGCGTTCCAGAAAGCGGCTGTAATTAGCAAGGTCACAAGTGTCGGAGCTATTTTCGTCTTCGCGACCAATATCCCCATCACCATCGGTAAAGTAAACGGTAAGATCAATCACCCGGCGATTGTCGGCAGTATCGCCCAGGTAGCGAAAACTTGCCTTACGCCAGCTTAGGCTGGGGACATCACCAAATTTTTGATTTTGTTCGCAGGCAATGATCAGAAATAAACTGAGGCTCGCGAGGATAAGTATCTTTGTGAAGCGCATTAGCATATGTTTACAAACGTACAAGAAGCGAATAAAATTTCCGCTTACCAAGGTATAAAAGAGACGCTACGCTCGGGTGAAAAGTTGGAATTTGAAAAGGCCGCAATGGACTTATATCAAATTCAGTATGCTCATAATCCCGTTTATCAGCAATGGTGCAAATATGTGAAGGGGTCGCCTGATCAGGTGAAAGCTCTCGAGGATATTCCATTTTTACCCATCGATTTTTTTAAGCAAGAGCAGCTCAGCATTTTTAAAAGCAAAGCCCCACTGTATTTCCGTAGTTCCGGCACCGGAGGTTATGGCCAAAGTAAACATGCTGCCTATGATCCGGATTTTTACGACCTCCGTACCCAAAGAATTTTTGAGGCCAGTTATGGCCCTATTCAGGGCTTATGTGTTTTGGCGTTGTTGCCCGCTTATTTGGAGCGAGAAGGTTCTTCATTGGTGCGCATGGCTCAGCATTTTATTAATCTGAGTAGCGATCTCGACAGTGGATTTTATCTTCATGATTTAAAGGCTTTGGCAGAAAAGCTTAGCAGCAAGCAAGCGGAGGGTAAAAAGGTATTGTTACTAGGGGTGAGCTTTGCCCTTTGGGATTTGGCTGAGCAATTTCCGCAGGATTTATCCGGTCAAATTATCATGGAAACCGGGGGGATGAAAGGGCGTCGCAAAGAATTGATACGCTCGGATTTGCATCAGATTTTTAAGGATGCCTTTCAGGTTGAGGCCATTCACTCGGAATATGGAATGACCGAGCTTTTTTCGCAGGCTTACAGTCCTGGGGCCGGACGTTTTTATCCGCCAGATTCCATGCGTGTTTACTGTCGGGAAATGGAAGATCCTTTTAGTCGCGCGGCCTATGGTAAAACCGGTGGTCTTAATATTATTGACCTGGCAAATTTAGATAGCTGCGCATTTATTGAAAGCCAGGATTTGGGTCGTTGTTATGAAGATGCTAGCTTCGAAGTTTTAGGACGCTTTGATCGTGCTGAGGTGCGTGGTTGTAATCTTATGATTGGCTAACCAACTAAAAAACTGCTTTTAACGTTTTATGAGCGAATTGATTGATATGAAAAGAACCATTCTCCTTCTTAGTTTTTTAGCCTTGTTTACAGGCTATTCTATGGATGCTCAAATTTTGGAAGAAAAGGCTCAGTTCTCCGAAAAGGCCCGTGGCACAGCCATTTTTGAGCTGAACTCCGGTGAACATATCTATACTTATGAGCCAGAAGATGGTTGGTATAAGGCCCGCAAAAAGGTGTTTTTAAAACCATCGGACGTAGCAGATAATCGTCTGTCGGCTGGAGCGGCCTTTTACGATGAGGAGGGTGCTAAAATTGGTCAGGCTCTGGAGGCTGTTCGACTATATGATATCGATACTCTGGAAGGTTTTCGTAGCGATACCCGCCTTTGTGCCGTGGTGCAAGGCTATGTTTTCGAAACTAAGATTGAAGATGGTAGCATCCCTGAGGAAGAGATATCCAAAATATTGGCCCTTAAGAACCGCAGTGAGCAGCAAGAGCGATTCGCAGAACTTTGGGAAGCCAACGAATCGGAGTCACGCGAGTTTGAGGGCTTTGAAGCCCAGGTGATATTTGAAACCGATAAGGTGAGCTCCGAGCAAAAGGATTTTCGCTTAATTGTGGTTTTCCGGGGTTCCAGCCCTTATACTATTATCACTAATGGACATACGATAGAAGTAGAAAAGATCAAAGAATTCGTCGAAGACGGAGACTTTAAAACCTACTACTTCTACAAAGTAAGTAACTCCCAAAAAGAGGTGATGGAAGATATCATCTATACCTTCCTCGCTCTTTAAGCTACGCGTACCAGAAAGTAATTTTTCTTGCCCTTTTGAGCTAAGATAAATTTACCACCAATCAGATCCGTTTCACCGATCTTTTTGTCCATTCCTACCTTGCTCTTATTGATGCTTACTCCATTGGCCTGAACCATTTTGCGGGCCTCACCTTTAGAAGGAAATATGCTAGTTTCTTCAGCCAGGAAGTTTACAATTTCGGGTTCGGCAGCTAGCTGGGCTGCACTGATTTCGAATTGGGGTACTCCGCTGAAAATATCCAATAAGGTTTCCTCATCCAGGTCGCGTAAATCTTCCTCGGTACTCTTACCAAAAAGGATTTGGGAAGCCTTAATGGCATTTTCCAAGGCATCTTTTCCATGCACCATGGTGGTTAGCTCTTCCGCCAGGCGATTTTGCAATTGACGGAGATGCGCTTCAGCTTGATGTGATTCAACCAGGCTATCAATTTCCTCCTTGCTTAGCATGGTGAAAATCTTGATATAGCGCTCGGCATCAGCATCCGAAGTATTGAGCCAAAACTGGTAAAACTTGTAAGGGCTGGTGTATTTGGCGCTTAACCAAACATTGCCTTCTTCGGTTTTCCCGAATTTTCCACCATCTGCTTTGGTTATCAATGGACAGGTTAAGGCAAAGGCCTCACCACTTTCCTTACGGCGAATGAGTTCCGTTCCGGTGGTGATGTTTCCCCACTGATCAGAACCGCCCATTTGCAATTTGCAATTGAACTCACGGTAAAGGTGCAGGAAGTCGTATCCCTGAACTAATTGATAGGTAAATTCGGTAAAGGACATGCCTTCACCTTCGCCACTCAAGCGTTTCTTAACTGAATCCTTCGCCATCATGTAGTTCACCGTAATGTGCTTACCTACATCGCGAATGAAGTCCAGAAAGCTGAATTCCTTCATCCAATCGTAATTGTTCACCAATTGAGCGGCATTGGGGGCATCACTATCGAAATCGAGGAAAAGGGCTAATTGAGCCTTTATAGAATCTTGGTTATGGCGAAGAGCGGCTTCGTCGAGCAGATTACGTTCTTTGCTTTTGCCCGAAGGATCACCAATCATACCAGTAGCTCCACCAACTAAAGCAAGCGGGCGGTGACCAGCATTCTGGAAATGACGTAGCATCATAATGCTTACCAGGTGGCCAATATGCAGGGAGTCAGCAGTAGGGTCAATACCCACATAAGCCGAGGTCATTTCCTTTGCTAATTGCTCTTCAGTACCGGGCATGGCATCATGCAACATCCCGCGCCAGCGTAACTCTTCAACGAAATTGCTCATCCAAAAAATATTTACCGCGCAAAATTATAGCATTGCCCTTAGAGGGCGGGCATTAAAGCGGGATAATTAACTTCGCAAAAAAAAAGATGTTGCATACCGTAAGTGGCGCTACCGGATTAGTAGGTTCACATTTAGTGCACCGACTGCTCAAAGAAGGCAAGCAGGTAAGGGCCTTGCACAGGGCTTCTTCAGACCGTGGCTTAGTGGAGCGCATCTTTGCCTATTATGGCGATAATCTTTCTGATTATCAATCTAATCTAGAGTGGAAGGAAGCGGATCTCTTAGACATCATTGATGTAGATCAGGCTGTGGCCGGTAGTGCTGTGTTTTATCACACCGCAGCGGTTGTCTCCTTTGATCCACGCGACCAAAAGGCCCTAATTGAAGGAAATCGAAAAATCACCGCCCATGTGGTGAATGCCGCCTTACAACATCAGGTTACGCGCTTTGTACATGTTAGTAGTGTGGCGGCTTTGGGCCGAAAGCCCGATCAGCATGAATTTGATGAGGAGAGCTATTGGGTGGAGAGTGATGAGAACTCTAACTATGCCAAGGGTAAGTATGCCGCCGAAATGGAAGTTTGGCGTGGTATTGAGGAGGGCTTATCGGCTGCCATGGTGAATCCATGCATCATATTGGGTCCCGGTACCTGGAATGATGGCTCTGCTGCTATTTTTAGGAATATCGCTAAGGGATTTAAGTTCTATACCCAGGGTATCAATGCTTATGTGGATGTGCGAGATGTGGTTGAGGCCCTTTGCATTTTAGCGGCAGGGGAGCAAAAGGAGCGTTATATCATTGCGGCAGAAAACCGAAGTTATCAGTCTTTATTTACTGAAATAGCCAAAGCCTTGAAGGTTTCGCCGCCCAGTTTGGAAGTAAAGCCCTGGTTGGCGGGAATTGCCTGGCGTTGGGAAGCTTTGAAAAGTAAAATAACCGGCTCTAAGCCCTTAGTGACAAAGGAAACAGCTCGAACCGCTCAAGGGAGATACTATTATAAGAATGATAAGGCACGTCGTGACCTGGGCTTGGAATTTCGGGATATAAACACCAGTGTAGCCTTTATTGCAGAATGTTATCGAAAGGATTTCCCGGTTTAGGAATCTTCCTCAGCCTCTTCGTTCTCTTCGTCTGATCCATTTGCCTGAACTTCGGAGCTTAACTTGGTAAGATTGGTCAGAACTTCTTCGTACATCAAATCCATGCGCTCGGCATTGCGGCTGTAAAAACGGAAGGAGCTATCGTAGACCTCAGGGCTAATTTGATACTTGTGCCAAAGCATTTCATAGTGATCTTTGGCGCTGAGACTATCACCTAAAACTTTGGTGCCAATTCGCGCTCCTTCAATGATATGTACATCGGTGAGAATTTTCACCATTTTATCCTCCGGGATTACCCAATCAGGAATTGCTTCCGATTTTGGCGGGGCATCGGGTCCACAGGCTTGTAAAAAGCTCAAGCCTATCAGGATGAGGATAATGCGTTTAACGATCAAATTCGAGGCGTTGTGCAGCTTTGGTTTCAAGTACCTTGCCATTTTCATAGACCAGGGCACCATTCACGAAAGTGTGAGAAACCCGTGCTCTAAATGTAGTGCCTTCGAATGGAGACCAGCCACATTTATAGAGAATGTTCTCTTTGGCTACGCGCCAGGGACGACTGGGATCCACAATGGTAATATCTGCCCAATAGCCTTCGCGTAAGAAGCCTCTCTCCTTGATGTTGAAAATCTTGGCGGGATTATGACAGGCTTTTTCCACCAGCAGTTCGATGGGTAGCTTTTCATCACGCACAAATTCCATCATCGCTGGAAGGAAGTGCTGAACCAAGGGACCACCGCTGGGAGCAGAGGTATAAGGATTGTTCTTTTCCTCGAGGGTATGAGGGGCGTGATCAGTAGCTAAAACGTCAATGCGACCGTCGATAACTGCTTCTAAAATCGCATCGCGATCGGAAGCTTCTTTTACCGCAGGATTCCATTTTATATGACTGCCTTTTTGCTTGTAGTCTTCACGGCTAAACCAAAGGTGATGCACGCAAGCTTCGGCGGTAATCAATTTATCTTCGAGGGGAACATCCTTCTCGAATAAATCACATTCGTCTGCGGTACTAATGTGGAATACGTGCAAACGGGTTTTGTGTTTTTTGGCCAATTCCACGGCCATGCTGGAAGAGAGCAGACAAGCCTCACGACTGCGAATATCGGGATGCATTTCCATCGGGATATCGTCGCCATATTCTTCCATGGCTTTGGCTAAATTGGTGCGGATGGTTTCTTCGTCTTCGCAATGGGTAATTACCGGAACTGGCGATTCGGAAAAAATCAACTCTAGGGCCTTGCGATCGTCTACCAGCATATTGCCAGTGCTGCTGCCCATAAATACTTTTACACCTGGTACTTTGGTGGGATCCAATTTGCGGATCTCATCAATATTATCATTGGCACCTCCAAGGTTAAAGCCATAGTTTGCCCAGGACTTTTCAGCTGCCAGAGCGTATTTTTCCTCCAACTTCTCGAGGGTGGTGGCCGTAGGTTTGGTATTGGGTTGCTCGATATAGGAAGTAATTCCACCGGCTACAGCGGCGCGGGATTCACTGTAAATATCGCCTTTGTGGGTTAAGCCAGGCTCGCGAAAATGTACCTGATCATCAATAATACCGGGTAATACAAAAGATCCGGCGGCGTCGATTATGGTGGTGTCGCTGTCGCGCTGACTTAAGTTCTGATCAATCTTCACGATACGCCCCTCAGCAATGTAGAGGTCGCGTTCCTGAACTTCGCCTTCGTTCACGAGGCGTGCATTTTTAATCAGAAATTTTTTCATTGAAAAAATGCTATTGATGGCGTCTGAGTAGACTACGGAGTTTAAGTTTCAAGACCCCAAAGATAGCTTCATTGATGATGCCGGTGCTCATCTTGGAGTTACCTAAGGTTCGGTCGGTAAAAATCACCGGTACTTCTTTGATTTTGAAGCCCAGCTTGTAGGTGATGAATTTCATTTCAATTTGGAAGGCATAGCCCACAAATCGAATTTTAGCGAAATTTATCTTTTCGAGTACTTCCCGGCGGTAACAGACAAAACCGGCGGTGGTGTCTTCAACGGGAATACCCAAGATAATGCGCACATAGCGAGAAGCGAAGTAACTGAGTAAAACTCGACTCATGGGCCAGTTTACCACATTTACCCCTCTTACATAGCGAGAGCCTACCGACATATGATAGCCTTCTTCTTTGCAAGCTGCATAGAGTTTTTCGAGATCGTGAGGATCATGTGAAAAATCGGCATCCATCTCAAAAACAAATTGATAAGGATGCTCCAAAGCCCATTTAAAGCCAGCGATATAAGCGGTGCCTAAGCCTTGTTTTCCCGCCCTTGGAAGGAGGAAAAGCTTATGCTCATATTCACCTTGAAGGTGCTTAACAATATCTTGGGTTCCATCCGGGCTGTTGTCATCTACAATCAAGACATGGAAATCGGTGCGCAAACCGAATACCGTGCGGATAATTCGCTCGATGTTTTCCTTCTCGTTATAGGTTGGTATAATGACTAATGCCTCAGACAAGCCTGAATGATTTAAGGAGGGCAAAAATAAGTATTAATGTTCTATCAACTGAGCCTTTAACGCATTATTAGGGGCCTTAGTCTTTGTGAAAGAAAAAGGACTCAGGCTCAAAGACTGCTGTGAGGGCGATGGCAAGGAATGTGCCCTATTACTAAGGGAATAGGCATTGCAGGTTAATTTGGATCGATTATCAATTATTCTGCAAAAGGAAGCTGCGCGCATGCTGCCGGTACTTTTCAGCTTGACTAATTAATAGTGCATGCCCGGCATCATTAATAATCTCTAATCGTGAATTTTTAAAGAGTTTCAGGTATTCATTGGTATAGCCCCAGGCCTGATTATCGCATTGTCCCCTTAGGATAAGGACCGGCAGATTTAATTCTTGGAGCCGTTTTCGTTGATCTTCTACGGTATCGAAGCTTTGGATTGTCATCAGATGGCAATAGTAGCCACTACCTCCAGGAAAGCTTTCTGCTTCGGAGCCATTGCAAAAAGTGGCTTTACTGAGTTCCTGATTGAGATAAGTGAAAAAAGCATCGACCTCCTCATCTGAAGCCAGTTTCGATTGAAAGCGATGCGCGTATTTTAAAATGAGGCGAGCGCGCCAATTGTAGCATTTGTCGATGGCTTGACGATTGCTGAATTCGGGTGGGATTAATTGGAGGCTATCCGGAGGACTTTGCTTTGCCAATTCTTGACGAATAGGTAGAATAGGACCGGGGCCATCCAGAATCATACTTTCCACTCGCTCTGGATAATCTTGTAAAAAGTTCACCGCTAATAAACAGCCCCAGGAATGAGCGGCCAGGATTACTTTTTCGGCTCCTATCTCATCAATAATAGCGAGGAGGTCCGCCTGATGTCTTTGTACTCTGTACTCACTAATGTCCTCTAATCGGGCTGAATGCCCGGAGCCAATTTGATCGTAGAAATAAATTGAATGGCCTAGCTCAGTCAATGGTTTTAGGGCGGCAATAGCTTCATCTTTAATTAGGCCTCCCGGGCCACCATGTAAATAAATGATGGGTGAATTTTGGATTTCACCCTGGGCAGGAATGCTATAATAGGCAATATGGGAGCCGGTTTTGAGCGGCCAGTATTGTGTGCCAGGTCGCTTTTGGATGGTCGCTACATCATAGCTGCGAGGCCAGAGTAATACTGCAAAGATTAGTAGGAGCGTAAGAAGGCCCAGGAGAATAAAAATTCGCTTCAATTGCATTATCAATAATAGCTGTAACTAAAAACGTAGCGATAAACGATCTCAGTGCCATCAAAGGTGAGGAGCTCGGATTTTTCCAGTTCATAGACAATTTCCTCCTCTCTAAACATATTCTGATGGTAGTGTTTTAAGCCTTTGTATATCTTGAAGCGTTCGAAGAAATTTTCGCTGCGGAAGGGGTCCCAAATTAGGCCATTAAGCTCATTAATCACCATGCCGGAGCTGTCGACATCATAGGTTTCGATCTTGGCTTCTTCCGTTTCGCCCTTTACATATTCAGAATAGATAAAGCGCTGAGGGTTCCCTTGATCAGATATCCACTGATAGGTGCGCTGGGATTGAATTTCATCATTCTGATACCAGGTTTCACTGCGCAGATCCAAAACTGTATCATAGAGGTAGATCATTTTAGATTTATACTTCCCATGGCCACGGTACATAATGCTTTTGTATACCATGGAATCCGGGCGGCTATACAGTTCCGAATTCAAAACTCCTCGATCCCAGGAAGGGATATACCAGTTGCCAACATCCGTTTTGATGACGCTAGTCTTACTGATGATTTCCCCACTCATCCCGATGCTTGAAACTTCCATTACTCTGCCCAGCGAATCATAAAGCAGTACCTCTTTTTTATAGTAAGAACCATCCTCTTTAGGACCATGATATACCGAATCGATTAATCCACGATCATTAATAAAGTAAGTGATTAAAATGGCTTCCGAGCGGTGAAAATCGGGATCTAAGGCCTCGGGCTTGCCCATTTTTTCCTGCCGCAAAGCAATCTTTTGCACCGAGATGGATTTAACTTTCGCAGCGGCCAATACTTGCGGCTTGGCCAAAAAATATTGCGCTTGAATGGGGTTAAAGGCCAGGAGGTAGAGCAAACAAATTAGGATACGAAGCCGTGACATAAATTCATTGCTTAAGTTTTTCAATATAGCGATAAAGATGCTTATGCTAGACCGGTTGAGTACATAGGAGTAGTTCTTAAAATCTAGAAATTTTAAATAAGGATTTAGCACCTTTCTAAGTGAAGTTATTTGAAAATGAAGTTTTTAGTGGCTTTTCTATTTCGTTAATTTTCAAAGGTTCTGATTTTTTGAGGACGACTATTATTCTTCTTATTGTCTTCACGTGCTTTTTACTTAAAGCTTGAAACGGTGACATTAGATTAAATCAATAATGTTACTTCAATGAAAACTACCTTTAAGCTTTTCCTAGCAATTGTAGGCCTTGGTGCCATTGTAATTGTTGCTTGTGAGAAGTCTGAAATCTCAATGAATCAAGAGGTCTCAATCGATGAATCACTTTTTAAAGCTCCGGGAGAAGTGCCGAGTCCCCGTGAAAGAACTTTTATTTTCGGGACAAAATCAAAACCATGCGATTGCGATGGCAATAATGATGGTAATGACGGTTGTGACGGTACTAGAGGTATTTGTATAATAATTCACTTTGGAATTGATGGAGGTAATCGCCCTCTTGGTGAGAATATTGGATTAGGTTCATTCACCTTTACGGATCCAGGAAAGGATATACGACTTTCTATTTTGGAAGATCAGAGTGTTATAAATCCATTGCTAGATACATTGTTTACAGTTCAGTCTGACATGCCCATTCCAGAGGCCATAATTGCTGGGGGTTACACTATTAAGCAAGGGGTTTATCCGATAGATTATTCCAGGAATCCTTTGGGTGAAGTAGTCTTGAAGTCAAAGTGAAATTAAATGAAAGCCTAGGAGCTAATTAATGTTTTAAGGACTTTCACCTGTTGATATGCGATTTGTGGTAAAGCTTGTTTTTTTAATGCTAACGGTAGCAGCCTGTGGCTTAATAATAATTGCTCCTGCTCGTAAAGAGAAGTATTTTGAAAATCATCATAGAATTCAAAGTGTTGAGGAGACCTTTTACAAGGAAATTAACCTGGCCGAAATTGAAAACTTTCTTCCTAGACAATCCTATGTAGTTACCTGGGCACCATGGTGTCCACATAGCATTAGCCTTATTAGACAAATGAACCAGTTGTTATGGGCGAATGAAAAGGATAATTTTATCTTGCTTTCAACCAGTTATGATTTGGAAGCAATTCAAAGGGTAACAAGGAATCAGGCTAATGTGAAGCCTTTCAGTCAATGGATTGCTGATGGTCGAAGCTTGGGGAACCATGAAATGGACCGGATGAAAAACATCTCCCTAGGCCTAATTGATTCGGTGGTCACGCGGTCACCCGCTATATATTATAGGGATTCTATGGGATTCTATCAATTGGTAACAAGCACTCATTTTCTTAGAAGTTTGAGGGCTTCGGATGAATTCCTTGAATGAATTCGTAAGGTGTATCTAGATTCTTTAAAAGAGATGAAATGTCAAATTCGAGGAATAGAGATATTCGAATAAGTCGGTCCAGACTTAAGGGACATTTTCCTATTTCTATTTTGCGATAATTGCGTGGCTAAATATTAAGGTGAAATGTCTGGAATGCAGTACTTTATTGTTGTGTAGGGTTCATGCGCTGGAATTTAGTTTTGTTCAGTTTTGCTTTACCTTAGAGGATTGAGTATAGCAGACTTCTAACTACTAAAGTTCTTATTGGTGCTCGATCAAATCTTTTTAAACCTTAGCTATAATTATTATGAGAAAGTTTTTCTTGTTTATTGGCTTCAACCTATTTGCTTGTTTATTCTCAAATGCCCAAGAGCACTTGCTTAAAAAACAGAATTCCCCAAATGAGGATGTGATCGTTAATCAATCCGAGCCATTAATTGATAGCTTAACTGGTAAATGGTATTTAGATTCAGTATTTGAAGGAGGGGAAAGGGAGCCTTCAATACCCAAAATAGCATCGGATAAAGACTGGCTTATTTTAAATCAAGATTTTTCATTCTCCTATTTCCATGCAGGGGAAGAGTATCGTGGTAATTGGACCTCGGAGAAAGATGTCTTAACATTAAGGGATATTGACGGGAAGGTCATTTTTCGTTATAGAGTGTATTTTAAAGGTAATAGCTTAATTGTTGGTTCAAGGATAAGACATAAGTCAAGAGGACCGGGTTCGTACTATGTGTTTTCAAAATAGGATAGTGCCTTACGTTCCATTTATTTTGGCAAGCATAGGTAGATTCGCTTTGGCCAAACTCTCGGAGTAAAGGCTTAATACCATTTAAAAGAAAGAAGTACTAGTTGGTAAAATGAAACAAGCCCTTCTTTACGAAGTCAGTTTACAACCAAGGTTTCTTTTTCTTAGAAGTTTGAGGGCTTCGGATGAGTTCCCTGAATGAATTCATAAGGAGTATCCAGATTCTTTAAAAGTGAAGAAATGTCAAATTCGAGGAATAGAGATATTCGAATAAGTCGGTCTAAGCTTAAGGGACATTTTCCTATTTCTATTTTGCGATAGGCGCTAGGGGAAATATTGAGGTGAAAAGCGACATCCGCTAGACTTTGGCCTCTGATAAGTCGCCAGGTTTTTATTCTAGCTAAAGCCTCCTTGGTAAATTGTTCCTCTATTCTTTTGATCTAATTAGGGGGGCAAAGAACCATTGATAAGCTTCTATTAAGATACAAAATGCAAACGGATCGAAGTATCAGGAATTAGCGGTCGCCTCATTAACAGTAGACCGGGTTATTCATGACAAGCATTAGACATTCTTTTATTGATGATTAAAGCCCCTAATTTTAGTCGAAATTAGATCTAATTACATATTAATTTGAAGCCTAGATACTTGATATGATTTCTTGTAATATGGGTTCAGGTAAAAGCTCTAAATATAGGGTGTCTGAATGCCCATTATAGATCTGCAGTTTTTTAGCCTTAATGTGATCTCCAGAAAAGGCAAATTCTTTGAATTCGCAAAAACCGGAGATAACTTCATATTTGAAATGCCCTTCAGAATCCGAACTTAGAGTGTCCATCATTTGGCCCTCTCCAACCATGATTTGAATATCTGAGAGCGAAACACCACTTTCTTTGTCAACCAAGATTCCTTCGGATTGATAAACACAATCACAGGAGAATAAAAGCCAAATCGGAACTAGGGCGGTTAAGAGTTTAAATTTCATATGGTAGTTTTAATATTCTAGTATTTTAATAAGTGTCTTATAGAAGGCAGCAGGATCGGCGTCTTCCGGAAGTTCGGATACCTGACCATCACCTAGTTCCATGATAATCCACTGACCAGCCTGACTTTTAGCGATATCCATGCTGAAGAAATTGCTCTCAATAGATTGGGCCAATTCCTGTGCAAAATCTAAATTGACTAACCTGTCTTCATAATCCCCTTCCTCCCAATAATTATAGCTTTGAATGGCTTCGTTTTTCAAAAAGAATATTCGATACTCACGGCTAAGGGGCATTCCACTCTTAGAGTGTTTCGCCAGGGCTTCCAAGTCAATAAATTCCCGAAAAACTAAGCCCTCATTCAAACTGTGGCCTCTTAATTCAAGAAAAATTGAAACTACTTCTTGGAGTTTTTCAAAATCGCTGGCATCTGGGATAAAGCAGGCTTCCAGCCAATGGTGCTTTTCTGATTTTACAAAGTCTTTGAGAATAATGGATTTCGAGCCAAAGGGCTTTACCGTTTCCCGGATGCTTTCCATATCAAGATCGCTGGTCCAATAGCTTTCCGGGCTATGGTCTTGGATATGTTTATAGGATTCAGGTAAATAATGGCAATGCTTGTACTGTTGGGGGCTATTTAATAAGCGAATGTGCTTATCCAATAAGCCTTCATATAAGTCTTGGTATTCGGAAGGCTTAAGCATCCAACCACGATAAAGTGCAATAACTTCATTTGAAGCAGACATGATCCTTTTTAGGGCTTTAAGAAGATTGCCCTCTTGTAGATCCTCAAAGCTGATAAGCAAGCATTCAAAGCCGGCTTCTTGAGCGGCTGACCACTCTGCTACAAAATCAGGGTCGACCTGCTTGGGGTCTAAAATGCTATTGCAGAAAATTATTTTCAAGGCTTTTTTTAAGGTCATAATTTAATGGATGCCAAAAAGAAAACCCGACCAAAAGGCCGGGCTTCTCAAATCTAAAGTCTAAATTCTATCGTCTAGAATCTAATTCCTACTTCGTGCTCGTTAAGCTTGCTCCCAGATACTCGCGGTTCATGCGGGCAATGTTTTCCAGAGAGATTTCTTTTGGACATTCTTCGGCGCAAGCCCCAACATTGGAACAGTTACCAAAGCCTTCCAAATCCATTTGATTTACCATGTGTAATACGCGATCCTTCGCTTCCACCTTACCTTGTGGTAAAAGGGCTAATTGCGAAACCTTGGCCGATACGAAAAGCATGGCTGAGGCATTAGGGCAAGCAGCCACACAGGCACCACATCCAATACAGGTAGCTGCATTGAAGGCTTCATCGGCATCTGCCTTAGGCACTGGAATGGCGTTGGCATCCAATGTGTTTCCAGAGGTATTCACATTTACATAACCACCGGCCTCGATGATGCGGTCAAAAGCACCACGATCTACCGAAAGGTCTTTGATTACCGGGAAAGCGCGGGCTCTCCAAGGCTCAATGAAAATGGTGTCACCATCTTTAAACTTACGCATATGTAATTGGCAAGTAGTAGTGGCATTTTCCGGGCCATGAGGCTCACCATTAATATGAAGGGAGCACATTCCGCAAATTCCCTCACGACAGTCGTGGTCGAATACTACGGGATCATCACCCTTATCGATCAACTCTTCATTCAGTTGATCCATCATTTCGAGGAAGGAGCTGTCGGCACTCACGTTTTTAATCGCGTAGTCCTTAAGTTCTCCTTTGCTATTTTGGTTGGCTTGACGCCAGATTTTTAATTTCAGATCCATGAGCAATGTTTTAATGATTACTTGTAACTACGGGTTTTCAATTCCACATTATCGAAGATCAGATCTTCTTTAACCAGTTCGGCGTCCTTAGGTTCGCCATTGTATTTCCAGGCGGATACGAAGGCGAAATCATCATCGCGACGTAAGGCCTCACCTTCCTCGGTTTGGAATTCTTCGCGGAAGTGACCGCCACAAGATTCTTCACGAGTTAAGGCATCCATACACATTAGCTCTCCTAATTCCATAAAGTCGGCTACTCGCATGGCTTTGTCTAGTTCAGGGTTCATTTCCATCGCTCCACCGGGAACGCGAACCTTTTGCCAGAACTCAGCACGTAAAGCTTGAATTTCGCTGATTGCTTCTTTCAAACTTTCAGCATTACGGGCCATACCGCACTTGTTCCACATAATGTGACCCAATTTCTTGTGGTAATGGTCTACGCTATGCTCGCCAACGGTGTTCATCAATTTATCGATGGTTCCTTTTACTTCGGCTTCCGCCTGAGCGAAGGCTTCGTGATTGGTGTCAATAGCACCGGTACGAATTTCGTCGGCGAGGTAGTCACCAATAGTGTAAGGAATTACGAAATAACCATCAGCTAAACCTTGCATCAGAGCGGAAGCTCCTAAGCGGTTAGCACCGTGGTCTGAGAAGTTGGCTTCACCCAAAGCAAAGAGACCGGGTACGGAAGTCATTAAGTTATAATCTACCCAAATGCCACCCATGGTATAGTGTACTGCTGGGTAAATCATCATTGGGGTTTCGTAAGGATTGTCGTCCACAATCTTTTCGTACATCGCGAAGAGGTTACCATATTTGGCTTCCACTACTGCTTTACCCAATTTTCGGATTTCTTCGGCACTTGGGTTTTCGATGCCTTTAATATTAGCTTCGGTTTTACCGTAACGCTCAATCGCCGCAGCAAAGTCGAGGTATACCGCTTCACCGGTAGCGTTTACACCATAACCTTCGTCGCAACGCTCTTTAGCAGCACGAGAGGCCACATCACGAGGTACCAGGTTACCGAAGGAAGGATAACGACGCTCTAAATAGTAGTCGCGTTTTTCTTCAGGAAGGTCGGTAGGCTTCAATTTACCCGCGCGAATTGCTTCGGCGTCCTTGATATCTTTAGGTACCCAAATACGACCATCATTACGAAGCGACTCACTCATCAGCGTAAGCTTAGACTGATGCTCGCCCGAAACTGGAATACAGGTAGGGTGAATTTGCGTAAAACATGGGTTGGCGAAATGTGCGCCTTTGCGATGTGCCTTCCAGGCCGCAGATCCATTAGAACCCATGGCATTGGTAGAAAGGAAGAATACGTTTCCGTAACCTCCGGAGGCTAATACTACCGCATGGGCACCATGGCGTTGAATTTCGCCGGTTACCAGGTTACGGGCAATGATACCGCGCGCCTTGCCATCGACCATTACGATCTCCAGCATTTCGTGGCGGTTGTACATTTTTACCTTACCCTTGGAGATTTGGCGGCTCAGGGCCGAATAAGCTCCTAAGAGTAATTGCTGACCAGTTTGACCTTTTGCATAGAAGGTACGGCTTACCTGCACCCCACCGAAAGAACGGTTATCGAGGTTACCACCGTAATCGCGGGCGAAAGGAACACCCTGAGCAACAGCCTGGTCAATGATATTGGCTGATACTTCCGCTAAGCGGTATACATTGGCCTCACGAGAGCGGTAGTCGCCCCCTTTAATGGTATCGTAGAAAAGACGGTAAACAGAGTCACCATCATTCTGGTAGTTTTTGGCAGCATTGATACCCCCTTGAGCGGCAATAGAGTGTGCACGACGAGGAGAATCTTGAAAACAAAATGCTTTTACATTGTAGCCCATCTCTGCTAAAGAAGCAGCAGCAGAGCTACCAGCCAATCCCGTTCCAACAACAATAACATCGATATTCCTTTTGTTGGCAGGGTTTACCAATCGAATATTGGCTTTGTGGTTTTGCCACTTCTTTTCGAGTGGCCCCTCTGGAATTTTCGAATCTAAGATCATGGAGATTGCGTTTAGTTTTTAGCCATTAAAATGAATACCGGAATGATCGCGTACAATAGTGGAACGATCACTGAGAAAGCGTAGCCCAGTTTTTTAATGGCTGGGGTATAGCGTTTGTGGTTGAGGCCAAAGGTTTGGAAGGCGCTCGCGAAACCGTGCCATAGGTGGAAGGCTATGGCCGCCATGGAGAGAACATATAAAAGAACCATAATCATTCCGGCGCTGCCGTCCTGATAGGTTTTAATTACCACTGCTGCCAGGTTTTTGTTGCCTTGAGAGTCGGTGCCAATTTCACCCCAGTGCATCACGTACCAGAACTGGCTCATGTGCAATACGATGAACACTAAAATAATGGTGCCTAAAAGACCCATATTTCGAGAAGCCCAAATCGAATTGCGGTTGGGTTTCCAACTGCGATAGCGCTCGGGGCGAGCTTTACGATTTTGCATCGCCAGGTAAATACCATCTACCGCGTGAAACAAAATGCTGAAGTATAGCAAGTAACTCACGATCTTAATCAAAGGGAAAGTCGTCATGAATTTTGCATACGCGTTGAACTTTTCCTGACCTTCAACGCTGAGGTCCAGTAGTTGCAGGTTACCCAGGAGGTGGACGATCAAGAAGCTGATTAAGAACAGCCCGGTGAGCGACATCCAGTATTTCTTTGCGATGGATGAACCTAAAATCCCTGATTTTGCCATAGTTAGTATTAGCCGATTGTGTTTAGGCAAATTTAAGAAGCATGGGCGATCCACCAATACAGGGCTTTATTTAGAATGATTAAACAAAAGCCCTCCGCACGAGGCTCTTTAAGCCGTTGCTTAATTTCTAACTTTGCGGAAATCTCAAAAAAATATACATGCGTTACGATCCCATTGACCCGCAACTGTTTATCAGCAATCGAAAACGCTTTATTGAGCATTTACCGGCGGGAGCACTCGCGGTTTTTAATGCCAACGATATTATGCCTACCAATGCTGACGGTACCTTACCCTTGGTTCAAAACCGTGATCTCTTCTATCTCAGCGGGGTAGACCAAGAGGAAACGATCCTGGTATTATTTCCCGATGCCTATAATCCTGCTCATCGAGAAATTCTATTTGTAGTAGAAACAAATGAACATCTGGCCCGCTGGGAAGGCGCCAAGCTTACTCAGGATCAGGCTACTGAGCAAACCGGCATTCAAACGGTATTCTGGTTAAACGATTTCGAAAAGATCTTTAAAGACTTAATGTCGCAAGCCAAAACCGTATTCTTGAATAGCAATGAGCATTTGCGTGCCAGTAGTCCGGTGGAAACTCGCGACCAGCGCTTCCGTAAATGGATTATGGAGCAGTATCCTATGCATCACTACGATCGTAGCGCTCCCATAATGCATCGTCTGCGGGCCATTAAGTCACCCATTGAGGTAGAGATTATGCGAAAAGCTTCGGCCATTAACACCAAGGCCTTTAATCGCGTATTAAAGTTCTTAAAGCCTGGAGTTATGGAATACGAACTGGAGGCGGAGTTTATCCATGAGTATAAGCGCAATGGTTCTCCCGACTTTAGTTATACCCCCATCATTGCCTCTGGTGCCAGTGCCTGCGTTTTGCACTATATCGAGAATGATAAGGAGTGTAAGGATGGCGACTTAGTATTATTCGATTGTGGAAACTGGTATGCTAATTATGCTAGCGATGTTACCCGTTGTTTTCCGGTAAACGGTCGTTTTAGCGATCGCCAAAAGCAGGTGTACAATGCCGTTCTACGTGTGATGAAAGCTTCCATGGAATTACTTCGTCCCGGAAATCAATTGCATGAATACCACAAGGAGGTAGGCGAATTAATGACTAAGGAACTCTTAGACCTTAAGTTAATTGATGCCATCGATGTGAAAAACCAAGATCCAAACTGGCCTGCCTATAAAAAGTACTTTATGCATGGTACTTCACATTATATCGGTTTAGACGTGCACGATGTAGGTCTGTGGACCGAGAAAATGGAAGCGGGCAATGTCTTTACTTGTGAACCTGGTATCTATATCCCTGAAGAAGGAATTGGTATTCGTATCGAAGATGATATTGTGATCGGAGAAAAGGAAAACATCAATCTTACTGCCGGTATTCCTAAGGAGGTAGAGGAGATTGAAGAAATCATGAATAGCTAATGCACACCTTTGAGTTCCACTATAAAGGAGCTCGCTTTGTTGCTGAAGAAGAGGGTAGAGGGCCGGCAGTGATATTCTTGCATGGCTTTCTCGAAAGTCGCAATATGTGGAAGACTTTGTGGCCGCAACTCCCCAAAACTATCCGCAAGATTAGCTTGGACTTACCCGGACATGGCGACTCTGAGAATCTGGGCTATATCCATAGCATGGAGGAGATGGCCGAAGTGGTGATGGCCCTGGTGCATCGCCTTTCGCTGCGCAAGGTTTTTTTGGTGGGGCATTCCATGGGCGGCTATGTGGCTTTGGCTTTCGCCGAAAGATATCCCGATAATATCCGAGGCATGGTTCTGATGAACTCGAATAGTCGTGCAGATTCGGATGAGAAAAGGCGGAATCGCGATCGAGCTGTCGCTTTGGTGAAGCAAGATCCTCAGGCTTATATCCGCACCGCTGTGCCTTTGCTTTTTAGTGAAGACAATCGCAAAAGTCTGCGCAAGGAGGTCAATGCGGCTAAGAAGGATGCCTTGCGTACTTCGGCACAAGGCGTTGTGGCCGCCCTGGAAGGGATGAAAATCCGCGCCGACCGAGAAGCAATCCTGGCCTTTGCGCCCTATCCGATTTTATTTGTGGCCTCCCGCAAAGATCCTGCTTTGGATTTTGAAATGCTGCAAGAGCAATTGGAGCATCAAGCGGTACAAGGCTTGATTTTGGAAGAAGGTCATATGTCGCATTTCGAAGAGCCGGAAAAGCTTATTCCAGCCTTCAAGCATTTCTTAAAAGAACCCCTAAAAAAGCCCTTACTGCAATAGTAAGGGCTTTTAAGCCTTTGGCGAAGCGATCACCAGATTGCTTTTTTCATTGGTAAATATCCCTCTGATTAAGCAAAATTGTACTTATAGTTCAATTCCTAAGACTCTTGAATTTTCAATTTTCAATTTTTGAATCTTTTCTAAGAGGCTTGGAATAAGGGCTTTCGGCCTTGATTCTTTGGTCTAAGCTTTTATATTTGTCCAAGGTACCCCCATAATCGGATCGCTTTCTGGCAGCTTCTGCCTGTGAAGGGAAAATTAAAAAGCAGAAACCGTATGGGGAGAATGAAATTTCAAAGCGAGGTAATGGACGCCTTGCGCAAGGGTATCGGTCAGGATGATACCGTGATTAAATGGATCCAAGACATTTTAGATGTCGATTACAGTACGGCCCGTCGAAAGATGATCGGCGAAACCAAATTAAGCTTAGAGCAATTTGGTAAAATCATTTACAATTATCCCCACATATTGGAGCTTGCTTTTAAGAGCATATTACGTCCCAATACCTTTATTACACAGTATAGTAGTTTCCGTAGCCGTCAGGAATTGGAAGCCTATCTGAAAGGGATTATCAAACGATTCGAAACGGCTTTGAAGCACAATAGTGTTTTGAAATATGTGGCTAGGGATTTACCCTTATTTTTCTTTTTGGCCGATCGACGCTTAGCGGAATTTAAAATCTCCCTTTGGACCAACCAACTTAAAGGTGGAGGGGTGCAGAGGCTTAATATTGAGACCTATACTTTGTGTTGGGAGGTCTTTCGCTTGTATCAGCATTTAAGCAGCGTGGAGATTTGGAATCGCAATGTGCTGGAAAATCAATTTCAAATGATTGAATGGTATTGCAGCCTCAATAGTATCGATCAGTATTACCGGCGCGATATTTATGAAATCATGGAAGCCAAGCTGCTCGACTACAAAGATTGGAGCATCAAAGGGCAAAAATCCAATGGAGGTAAGATTGATTTACTTTTCACGGATTTCCTCACCATGAATAATGGCGGAATGCTGGAATCGCCTAACCTTCGGGTTTTGATGACAGCTTTGAGCAATGCCAATTTCGTCACCTTTCGGGACGCTGGTTTATGCGCCCACTTTAATGATGAATTCGAATTACATCAATCCTATGCCACTTCCGTAACCTGCTGTAATGAGCTGGAAAGGGAGCGGATTTTTAATGGAATGTTGGACTATCTCCGCGAGCGAAGGGGAGACTAATTAATCCTGATCCTCTTGCAAAGCATTCCAACCCTGCGCTTGTAAGGGAACCTCAGCGCCATCGCGAGCTACTAAGCTGGTGCCAGCGGCCTTTTCGCACATGTGACCAATTACCGTAAGGTGCGGATTGCCTTTAATTTTATCGTGATCTTCTATTGGAATGGTGAAGAGCAATTCATAATCCTCACCGCCATTAAGAGCAATGGTAGTAGAGCTAATTTTAAATTCCTCACAAAGTTTCAAGATTACCGGGTCTACCGGAATTTTCTCTTCATATATGCGCACACCCAAATCAGATGCCTTGCAAAGGTGTAGGGCTTCAGAACTTAGTCCGTCGCTGATGTCGATCATAGAAGTAGGCAGGACTCCTAATTTCTCCAATAATTCAGGAATGTCTTTGCGCGCTTCGGGTTTTAATTGCCTTTCAATTGGGTAGCTGTACTCGCTAAGATCGGGTTGCGCATCAGGATTGGATTTGAAAACCGTTTTTTCTCTTTCCAAAACCTGCAGACCCATATAAGCACCGCCCAGATCACCACTTACTACCAGTAGATCATTTTCTTTGGCGCCACTGCGTTCGGTTACTTTATTTTCATCTACTTCACCAATGGCGGTGATACTTAGAATTAATCCGGAATAAGAAGAGGTGGTATCGCCCCCAATTAAGTCCACCTCGAAAATTTCGCAGGCATGACGAATGCCCTCATAGATTTTGTCCAAATATTCAATTCCGAAGCGATTGCTCACCGCAATGTTTACGGTAATTTGAGTAGGACGCGCGTTCATGGCGTAGATATCCGAAAGATTTACCGCCACCGCTTTATAGCCTAAATGCTGGGGTGGAATATAGCTGAGGTCGAAGTGAACACCTTCAACCAGCATATCGGTAGAAACAACTGTTCTCCCACTTAAAAATTCGAGGATAGCTGCATCGTCGCCAATCCCTTTGATAGTGGAGCTTTGCTTGATCGGGAAATCACGGGTTAAATGTTCAATTAATCCGAATTCACCCAAATTGCTGAGACTTGAAAATTGTTCTTCTTGTTCCATGCGGCAAAAGTACAATTGTTTTCGGCCCTAAATGTCTTCGATATTTTCGATGAATCATTGCTTAGGCTTTTCCTCAAGCCGCGACTAATCCTTACCTTTGCATTAATTTTGACTAATTCTAAATAGCTCATGATCAAAGTGTCAGATACAGCAAAGCAGCGTATTAGCGGCTTAATGGGGGAGAGCGGAAAGAGCCTGGAAGATACCTACGTTCGTGTAGGGGTGAGCAGCGGAGGTTGCAGTGGCTTGTCGTATAAGCTGGATTTCGATCAAGAAATGAAGGAAAGTGATAAACTTTTCGAGGATCAAGGCGTAAAGATTTTGGTAGATAAGAAGAGTTTTCTCTACTTGGTGGGAACCACCCTCGAGTATAGTGGAGGGCTTAATGGAAAAGGGTTTTCGTTTAACAATCCCAATGCATCTCGTACTTGTGGATGCGGTGAAAGTTTTGCGGTTTAAAAACAGGCTGAAAACCAGAAGATGAAGACAGAAGAAAGTTATTTGGAAGAGGTTACGGCCTCGGAATACAAATACGGTTTTTATACCAATATTGAAGCTGATAAGGTGCCTCCAGGCTTAAGCGAGGAAGTAATTCGTATTATTTCCGCAAAGAAGCAGGAGCCCGAATGGATGACGGAATGGCGCTTGGATGCCTATCGGAAGTTTTTGAAAATGACCGAGCCTAAATGGCCCAATGTTACCTACCCGGAACCCGACTTGCAAGCGATTTCTTATTATTCGGCCCCCAAGAAAAAGAAGGAATTGGATAGCCTCGATGAGGTGGATCCCGAATTATTGAAGACCTTCGAAAAGCTGGGTATTTCTCTCGAGGAGCAAAAGCGCTTAAGCGGGGTAGCCATGGATGTGGTAGTAGATTCCGTTTCGGTGAAAACTACCTTCAAAGAGAAATTAGCCGAACTGGGCATCATCTTTTGCTCCATGTCGGATGCCATTCAGGAACACCCGGAATTGGTGCAAAAATATTTGGGTACTGTGGTGCCTAAGTCCGATAACTATTATGCCGCTTTAAACTCGGCAGTGTTTACCGATGGTTCTTTCTGCTACATTCCAAAAGGGGTACGTTGCCCGATGGAGTTGAGTACCTATTTCCGTATTAACGAAGCGGGTACCGGGCAGTTTGAACGTACCCTGGTTATTGCCGATGAAAGCAGTTATGTGAGCTACCTCGAAGGATGTACCGCTCCTATGCGTGATGAAAATCAATTGCATGCCGCAGTAGTGGAATTGGTGGCTCTGGATAATGCAGAGATTAAATACTCTACCGTTCAAAACTGGTACCCTGGAAATAAAGAAGGTAAAGGCGGGATTTACAATTTCGTGACCAAAAGAGGCATGTGCGAGCGCAATGCCAAAATCTCCTGGACTCAGGTAGAAACAGGATCAGCGGTAACCTGGAAATACCCTTCTTGCATTTTGAAAGGGGAAAATTCGGTGGGTGAATTCTATTCAGTAGCTGTTACCAATAACTACCAGCAAGCCGATACCGGAACCAAGATGATTCACTTGGGTAAAAACACCAAGAGTACCATTATATCCAAAGGTATTTGCGCCGGACATTCCAATGGTAGTTACCGTGGTTTGGTGCGTATCGGCTCGCGGGCCGAAAATGCTCGGAACTTTTCGCAGTGTGATTCCCTCTTAATGGGTAATGGCTGCGGATCTCACACCTTTCCTTATATCGAAACCCAAAATAAAACGGCCAAAGTAGAGCACGAGGCCACCACTTCGAAGATTGGGGAAGATCAAATCTTTTATTGTAACCAACGTGGTATTGGCGAGGAAGAAGCCATTGCCCTGATTGTAAATGGCTACTGTAAAGACGTCTTAAATCAGTTGCCGATGGAGTTTGCGGTGGAAGCACAGAAGTTGCTGGCCATTAGCTTAGAAGGATCGGTAGGATAATATTTTTGAATAAATCAGCATGTTAAAGATCAATAACCTTCAGGCCGGAATTGAAGGCAAGGAAATATTAAAAGGCATCGACCTTGAGGTGAAAGCCGGAGAGGTACACGCCATCATGGGACCTAATGGTTCAGGGAAAAGTACCCTCTCTTCGGTAATCGCCGGACGTGAGGACTATGAAGTGAGCGGCGGAAGTATCGATTTCGAAGGCGAAGACCTTCTCGATTTAGGTGCCGATGAAAGAGCCCACAAAGGTATTTTCCTTTCTTTCCAGTATCCGGTGGAAATCCCTGGGGTTACCGTAACGAACTTTATTAAAACCGCTATCAACGAAAGTCGCAAGGCCCGAGGTGAAGAGCCCATGCCAGCCAATGTGATGTTGAAGAAAATGCGCGAGAAAATGGCTTTGCTCGAAATTGACAATGCCTTTTTAAGTCGTAGCCTAAACGAAGGTTTCTCCGGTGGTGAAAAGAAGCGTAATGAGATTTTCCAGATGGCCATGTTGGAACCCAAATTGGCGATTTTGGATGAGACCGATTCCGGTTTGGATATCGATGCCCTGCGCATTGTGGCCAATGGAGTGAACAAGCTGAAGAGCAAGGATAATGCGGTGATCGTAATTACCCACTACCAGCGTTTGCTCGATTACATTGTGCCCGATTATGTGCATGTATTACACAAGGGTAAAATTGTGAAAAGCGGCGATAAGAGCCTAGCCCACGAATTGGAGGCCAAGGGTTACGATTGGTTGAAAGAAGGAGCGGTTGAAGCTTAAAAAGGAAAAGACGTGGAAGCATTAAAAGACAAACTCGAGTCCTCCTTCCTGGTCTTTGAGAACGAACTCAACGGCGAGGGCGAAGGACCCATTCATACGCGTCGGCGCGAAGCCTTCGAACGCTTTGTGAAATCCGGCTTTCCTACCAAGCGCGATGAGGAGTGGAAATACACCAATTTAAAGCCGGTGCTGAAACCAGATTTTCGCGTTTTCGTGAACGATGAAAATACGGTTGACTTCAGCAGCATCAAGCGCTTTTTCCTCAATGATGTAGATACCTATAAACTGGTGTTCATTGATGGATATTACAGCTCCTGGCTAAGTGAAACTACCCATCAGGGTTTCGATATCTGTACTTTCAGCAATATGCTTACGAAGTACAAAGATGTGGCGGAGCAATACTTTGGTAAAGCCCTACCAGAGAATGAGGCAATGGCCTCGGTGAATACTGCCTTTGCTCGCGAAGGTGCCTTCATCCGCATTAAGCGCAATGTAACGGTAGATAAACCAGTTGAAATTATCTTCATTACTACCGATCATGGGGTAGCTACTTTGGCCCAGCCTCGAAATTTGGTGGTGGTAGAAGAGAATGCTGAAATCACCATTCTAGAGCGTCATCAAAGCTTGAGCGAGCAGCCGGTATTAACCAATACGGCGACCGAAATTTTCGCTTTACGCGATTCTCGCCTCAACTATTATAAGATTCAAAATGATGCTAAAACTGCATCATTGATTGATAGCACTGCGGTGCGTCAATACCGTGGCAGTAATGTTACCATGGGAACCTATTCTTTCGGGAATAAGTTTATCCGTAATAATTTGAACTTCTTCCTCGAAGAAGAGCATACCGAAAGCCATATGGATGGCATTACCGTAATTGATGAAGGTCAAACGGTAGATCATCATACCCTGGCCGATCATAAAGTGCCCAATTGCTATTCTGACGAATTGTACAAAGGTATTTATGATGCGAATGCCCATGGGGTATTTAATGGTAAGGTGATGGTGCATCCACATGCCCAAAAAACCAATGCATTTCAGCAGAATAACAATATCCTGCTTACCGATAAAGCTTCTATCGATACCAAGCCTCAGCTGGAAATCTTTGCCGATGATGTGCAATGTTCACACGGCTGTACCATTGGTCAGTTAGATGAAGAAGCCATGTTCTACTTGCGTTCACGTGGTATTCCAGAAAAAGAGGCCAAAGCTTTGTTGCTTTATGCCTTTGCAAATGATGGCCTGCGTAATGTGAAAATCCCGGCACTGCGGAAGAAGTTAAACCGTCAGATTGCCAAGAAATTGAACGTAAACCTCGATTTCGAACTATAAGCACCCCGATATGATCAGCAATCCAGTGGCTCATTTTCCAATTGAAAAGATCAGGGCGGACTTTCCGATTCTTGATCAGGAGGTAAATGGCCAGCCTCTGGTGTATTTTGATAATGCGGCAAGCGCTCAAAAGCCTCGTCAGGTTATTGAGGCTATTGATCAGTATTATTCGACCATCAATAGCAATGTGCATCGCGGGGTCCATCATTTGAGTCAAAAGGCCACCGATGCATTTGAGGCCTCTCGTGAAACAGTACGCGCTCACTTAAATGTCGCCCATAGCTATGAGGTGCTCTTTACAAAGGGTACTACTGATAGCATCAATTTGGTGGCCTCTTCCTTATCCCAGGGCTTAATTAAAGCCGGAGATGAAATTCTGGTTTCTCATCTGGAGCATCATAGTAATATCGTTCCCTGGCAAATGCTTTGTGAGCGCACGGGTGCTCAATTGAAGGTGATCCCCATGAATGAGAGGGGAGAGTTGGTGATGGAAGACTACCGTCAACTTTTGAATGAACGCACTCGGTTAGTGGCGGTGAATCATATTTCCAATGCTCTGGGAACCATTAACCCCATTGCTGAAATGACTCGCCTGGCTCATGAGGCAGGTGCCTGGATTTTGGTAGATGGCGCTCAGGCCGTACCGCATATGAAGGTAGATGTTCAAAGTTTGGATGTTGATTTCTATTGCTTCAGTGGCCATAAATTATTTGGTCCTACCGGAATTGGCGTGCTCTATGGCAAGGAAGCTATTTTGGAAGTAATGCCACCCTATCAAGGGGGAGGCGAGATGATTGCCGAAGTAACCTTTGCAAAAACCACCTATGCTGGTTTACCTCATAAATTTGAAGCGGGAACGCCGCATATCGAAGGGGGAATCGTATTGGGTAACGCCATCGATTATGTGAATGAGATTGGTTTGGAGGCCATTGCAGCCTATGAACAAGAGCTTTTGCAATATGGTACTCAGCTATTGAAGGAGCGCTTTCCCGATCTCCGCATTTTTGGGGAGGCAGAGGAAAAGACTTCCGTAATTTCCTTTTTATTGGGATCCATTCACCCCTACGATACTGGAGTGATCCTCGATAAATTAGGAGTAGCCGTGCGTACCGGTCACCATTGTACTCAACCGATTATGCAGCATTTTGGCATTCCCGGAACTATCCGCGCCAGTTTTGCTTTTTACAATACTAAAGCCGAGATCGATCGCCTTGCAGATGCTCTCGAAAAAGCCCAAGCAATGCTTTCTTAGCCTATGAAGAAGTGGGTCCTTAAAGCGCTAATCCAGAAGTTTATTTCCTTTTTACCGGGTAGCCATCGTATTAATTTTTGGTTTCAGAAATACATCACCAAGGGGGTGCATTTAAGTGATTCCTATTTTTCGGATAAGCTGATGCATGCGGAAGATCATCTCCGTTTTTACAGTAAGAATCACTCTTTAACAGGCATCCGAACTTTGGAACTGGGTACCGGTTGGTATCCGGTTGTGCCCATCAGCCTTTATTTAGCAGGCGCCGAATCGGTAAGTACCATCGACCTGAGTCGCTTAATGAATCAAGAAGCGCTGGTGGCAACGGTTCAGAAGTTTCAGGCCTGGATAAAAGCGGATAAACTCAAACCATTTAAAGAGTTTTGGCGCGAAGATCGCCTACAACAATTAATGATTCTGGAGGCGGATAAACTAGACTTCGAAAGTTTACTCTTGGCCTTTAATCTGGATTACCGTGTGGGTGATGCCCGTCATTTAACCGATGCCGATGCAAGCTTCGATCTGATTCATTCCAATAATGTGTTTGAGCACATTTATCCTCAAATCCTAAAGGAGATATTGGTGGAGTTTAAGCGGGTTTTGAAGCCTCAGGGGCTGATGAGTCATTTCATTGATATGTCGGATCACTTCGCGCATCTCGACTCCAGTATAAACATTTACAATTTCCTCCGCTTTAGTGAATCGACCTGGCAGACTATCGACAATAGCGTGCAGCCTCAAAACCGCTTGCGATTAAGTGATTACGAAGCAATGTACGCCGATTTGAATTTGCCCATTTTAGATAAGAAAGTGCGTCCGGGAGAGCCTGATAAGTTGGAAGGGATGAAATTGGCAGCTCCCTATAAAGGACGCTCAACCGAAGATTTAGCGATTAGCCACGCTCATTTAATAAACAGCCTTTAATGCAAAGTATTAAAGAAGTACAGGAAGATATTATCGCTGAGTTCCAGATGTTCGACGACTGGATGCAGCGTTATGAATACCTCATTGATTTAGGGAAATCTTTACCCTTGATTGATGAACAATATAAGGTGGAAGACAATATTATTAAAGGATGCCAGAGTCAGGTTTGGCTTCATGCCGAAGGCGATAAAAGCCAGGTGAATTTTACGGCCGACTCAGATGCCATCCTTACCAAGGGCTTAATAGCTTTATTGGTGCGTGTGTTTGATGGCCAGCCGGCCGAAGATATTTCAGGTGCTGATTTGTACTTCTTGGATCAAATCGGATTGAAAGAGCATCTTAGCCCAACCCGGGCTAATGGCTTGCTTAGTATGGTAAAACAAATGAAGTTTTATGCCCTGGCCCTCCAAGCCAGATAGGACCAAAAAAAGAGAAGGATGAACGATGCGGAAATGCAAAAAACGGGCGACGATATAGTAGATGTACTACGCTCCATTTTTGACCCGGAAATTCCGGTAGACATTTATGAACTGGGTCTGATCTACGATGTTCAGGTAAGTTCGGAGGGAGATGTGAAAATCCTAATGACCTTAACCTCGCCCAATTGTCCGGTGGCCGAAAGCTTACCTGAAGAAGTTAAACAGAAGGTAGGTACTATAGCCGAGGTAAAAGACGTTGAGGTAGAAATCACTTTTGATCCTCCTTGGACTAAGGAGATGATGAGTGAGGAAGCAATGTTGGAACTGGGATTTTTATAAAATGACAAAAACAGGGATTGATGCGATACACTATTATGTGCCTTCATTGGTACTTCCCATATCAGCTTTAGCTGAAGCACGGGGAATAGAGTACGCAAAGCTGAACAAGGGATTGGGCCTCGAGGGAATGGCCCTTTGTGATGCGGATGAAGATGTGGCTACCATGGCTGCAGAAGCTGCAATAAATTTGATTGAAGAACAAGGTCTCGAACCTCAGGAAATTGATCGTATCTATCTGGGTACGGAATCAGCTCTGGATGCAGCGAAACCTACCGCAGCTTATATTCTTGGTATTATCGAGGATCGCTTGCAAAGCGAATACGGTGAGCGTTGTCTCCAGAATTGTGATGTAATCGATATGACCTTTGCCTGCATTGGTGGGGTAGATGCCTTGCTTAATTCGGCTGACTATATTCGATTACACCCCCAAAGCAAAGCCATTGTAATTGCCGCCGATAAGGCTCAATATGATTTGGCTTCAACCGGTGAATATACCCAGGGAGCCGGTGCTGTGGCCATGTTAATTAGCGCCAATCCACGATTATTAAGCCTCGAACCCGTATTTGGAGTGGCTACTAAAAGCGAATACGATTTCTTTAAGCCTCGTCGGCTTTTCGCGAAATCGGAATTACTACAAGCCGCTGCTCAATTATTGGGAAGCCCTATTAAGGAAGAAGATATTTCGGCTTTATTAGCCAGTGCAGAAGATGCCTTTTGGGGTAGCGATAAAAAGGAAATTGAGCTCTTTAAAGAGGAGCCGGTTTTTGACGGGCCTTATTCGAATGATTGCTATAAAGCTCGCACCTCAGAAGCCCTCGCGCATTTAGAAAAACAGAGACCTGAGCTCTCCATTTTAAAAGATTGGGATTATACCGTTTTCCATTTGCCTTATGCCTATCAGGCGCGTAGGATGTTTACTGAAATGTGGTTGGATCGATTGTCTTCCAGTGAGCTGGCTTCTTTGGTTGATGAGTTGGGACAAGCTTCAGGCGAAAGCCCTAACTGGGATCCCGCTTTTGTGAAGGCAGTTTCTAAATCAGATGCCTATCGCCAGTTTGTGGCGGCTAAAATTGCTCCGGGCGAAAGAGCCTCATCGCAAATTGGTAATATGTATACTGCCTCTCTATTCATGAGCTTCCTTTCCATTTTAGAAAGCGCCCGTGAAGTGAAAGAGGATTTAGCAGGCAAGCAAATGGGATTCATGGCTTATGGCAGTGGATCCAAGTCCAAGGTTTTCTTCGGTAGCCTTGAAGCCCAATGGCAGGAGGCATTACCAAAGGGTGCCTTATTTAGTCGCTTGGCCCAGCGCCAAACCATAGATTTTAAAACCTACGAAGCCTTGCATAAAGGCGAATTAAAAGAAGCAGTGCTGAGCCGTAAGGGAAGTGTGTTCCAAGCCTTGGCTCAAGAGCCTAACCGCGAGGGTTACCGCTATTACGCTCAGGCTTCAAAATAGTATTGAAGATTGGAAGAGATTCGAAATAAAATTGCCGAAAGCGGATTAATTAACCTGAGTATGGAAGACTTCTATCCTCAGGCTCCCCGCATGGAATTGGATATTGCTCCTTGGCTTTATGAGGGGGTAATGTTGCGTGAAAAGGATTTTCGAGCTTCTATCAAAGACCATGATTGGTCGCAATACCAAGGGGCTTTTGTGGCCGTCTATTGTTCAGAAGACGCCATCATTCCTCAATGGGCCTATATGCTTTTAGGCGCGGCTTTGGAGGGCTATGCACAGAAGGTGGTTTTTGGCGATTTAGAACTTCTGGAAACCCTGGTAATGGAAGAAGCCTTGGGTCAAATTGATGTTGAGGCCTATCGCGATAAGCGGGTTATTTTAAAAGGATGCGGCAATATTAGCATTCCGCCGCAGGCCTATCTAAAAATGACTTTGCATTTGAAGCCCGTGGTGAAGAGCCTCCTTTTTGGTGAAGCTTGCTCCACTGTTCCTGTTTACAAGAAAAAGGCTTAGTTCAGCATGATTGATTTTGATATTCTGTCGGTAAAAGCCGCCATTAATGATACCCGAAAGAAATTATTGCAACATCCCATTTATGAGGATTTAAACGATCTTCCCTCGATGCGGATTTTCATGGAGCACCATGTATTTGCCGTGTGGGATTTTATGTTGCTTTTAAAGGCCCTTCAGCGAAAGCTCACTTCCGTAGATGAAGTGTGGGTACCTACTGAAAATCGAGTAGCCCGTCGCCTCATCAATGAAATTGTGTGGGGAGAGGAGAGCGATTTGGATTTAAATGGCAAGCCTTCCAGTCATTACGAGATGTATCTGGATGCCATGAAACAGATTGGCGCGGATGTGAGGTCGGTAAATCACCTGGTGCAAAAGGCTTCGGAAGGACATAGTTTGAAGTCCTTAATGAAGTACAATGTAGCGGAGATTGAAAGCAGTCGTTTGAATTTCGTGCGGGTGAGCTATGAAATCATCCGAGAAGGCAAATTGCATGCAATTGTGGCTGCATTTACCTTCGGTCGGGAAGATCTAATTCCGGATTTATTTACGGAAATCGTGCGCGATCTTAACGATCGTTTCCCGGGAGAGCTCAGTGCTTTTGTGTATTACCTGGAGCGCCATATTGAGCTGGATGCGGATGAGCATGGACCAATGGCGGAACAGATGATTCGGGAGCTTTGTGGGAACGATCAACAAAAGTGGGAAGAAGCAAAACAGGCGTCGCAGAAAGCTCTGGACGCCCGTTTACAATTTTGGGATGCGATTCACGCTGCTATTCGGCAGCAGAAGCAGAATCCTGAATGGGAGCCTGCGCTTCTAGCTTAGCCAACATTTCTTTACCAGCTGCTAAGGCATCGGTCGTTTTGGAGTCAATACGCTCCATTTTCATTTTTTCAGATTTGAAGAAGGCTACTTTTTCTTCTTCCGCCCAGCTTTCTTCAAAATTGCTAGTGAACTCACGCATCCAAACCATCATGGCATCTTTGGCATATTTCAGCTCGGTAGCAGCGGTCATAATATCAATACTGTCGGCACGGCCCACAGAAGCTTGCATCAATTGACCTTGCAGTTTACTCATGTGGGTCATTTGAGGCATTACCTTATCGTGAAGTTCCATTACTTCCTTCTTGAGACTCTCGGAGCTTTCGGAAGTACTGGCACTGGAATTTTCGTTTTGGGCTGGGCTGTTGTTGCAGGCCCAAAGCATGGAAAGGCCAACTAAGGCCAAAGCGATCTTTTTCATGAAGCTTGCTAAATTTTAGGCTAAGTTAGAACATATATAAGCCTTCCTCCGAGCTCCAGACTTTATTTTTGCACTATGAAAGTTAATCTCAGTCGAACCGACTATATGCGGATCGGAGTATTGATTCTGGTTTTTGTAGCCGGAATCATCGGTAGCTATATCATTCTTAAGCCGAAGGAGCGCTTACCCATTTATAATCCCTCCGAATTGGATGAGCGATTGGTAGCGAAAGATTTACAGCAGCAGGGTATCAATCATAAGGTTTTGCCCTTTAAGCTAATCAATCAGTATGGCGATAGTATTTCTGATGCCGATATGGAGGGCAAGATTTATGTAGCCGACTTCTTTTTTACGGTTTGCCCCGATATCTGCAAGGATATGGCAGTGCAAAAACGACGTTTGCAAGAGGCTTTAAAAGATGAGCCCGATTTTGCGATTCTTTCACATTCGGTTACCCCGGAAATGGATTCTGTGCCGGTTATTAAGGCCTATGCTGATTTACAAGGAGCTATCCCTGGGAAATGGCATATTTTAACCGGTGATAAACCGCAGATATACAATCTGGCCCGCCGCTCTTATTTTGCCATTTTCGACTCGGGAGGTAATGGCGATGAGGCAGATTTCATCCACACCGAGAACTTCATTTTGGTAGATAAACAAAAGCGTATTCGCGGCTATTACGATGGCACCAGCGCAGAAGATGTGGATCGCTTAATTAAGGATTATGCGATATTAAAGGCGGAGTATAAAAATTAGAAAGGTTTTCACGAGGCTCCAGGTAAACACTGTCGCCATTGGTCTTATTTATAAGTAGAATGGTGTCAATGGTCCAACCTTCCTCCTTTTGTCTGGCCGTCCAGATTAATAAGGCTGGTCCTTCTTTTCCTCTTATATCCACCTTCATTTTGTAGCCATTGGCCTTAGAGTGCCCAATCATATTTCCTTCCAGATCCAAATCTATATCACTATCCAATTGGTAGAAGCTTTCTTCTTGCGCTTTTACTCTGAACCAAACATGTTGAAAATCAGAAAAAATAGTATGCTTGATTTCGGTGTCACTAAGTGGAACCATGGAAAATAAGGAAAGCAACGGTGCTGGTGCGAGTAAAATTGCGGCAACAACATGAGCCTTTTGCTTATAGACCGTTTTCGATTTTTCCTCTAAATCCGAAGTACACTTTGGACATTTGTGTGCTCTAATATCAACATGGGAAAAGCACTGAGGGCAAGTTTTTCGCTCTTTTCGCAATGCTATGATTAGGTAAGCTAAGAAGGCTAACATTGGGTGGAAACCAAACCATAACCAATGTTTGCTCAAACTTTTCTTCTTAGCCAAGAAAGAGCCCAAAATGATTGGAGCAATCCACGAAGCTAGGAATCCAATTATTGGCAATACACTATAAAAACTCATTATTCGAAGCGGGAATTTTCAGGACAGCCAAATTCCGAAAAAAGCCTTGATTAATGAAAAAAGCCTCCCGAAGGAGGCTCCTCAAGAAAAGAAACACAAATTGATTGAACGCAATTAGTTTTCGAGCAAGACTTGTCGTTGATATTTTCGACCCGCAAAATCTTGTATTTCCAGATAGTAATAGCCTGCTTTTAAATCGCTGCGGGTAGCTAAGTTGAGCGTGTTTTCATTCATTTTACAGTCCTTTATGACTTGAACTTCTTCGCCACGGCTGTTTAATATTCGTGCTTGATCTAAGGAAATGGGGACACGGATTTCAACTTGGAGCATTCCGCCAATTTTCACAGGATTGGGGTAAACTCGAATGGCGGCTTCCAGTACTTCTGAATCGGGCTCCAGACCTTTTTTCTCTCGAAAGAGTTGTTCCCAATTTTGAAAGACAATTTCTTCCTCTAACTGACGATCATCCTCTGGCCGCGCAATCACCACTTCGATGTCGTCATTAAAAGCGAAAAGAGCTTTATGGATTTCAGGATTCTGAATAAAGATCTCCCGGGCCAGAGGTAGATACTCTCGTAGTACCTCTACGGTAATGCCTTTCGGGGCGGGGAAGGCTTTAGCTTCGCCCTTCTCTATGGCCCAGGCTCTATAGCCCTGTTTGAACAGTACAAAGGCATTGCTGATATTAAGTTCGGGTGAGGGGTTTAAAGAGCTTTCCTTTTTGGCCACATTGCAATCGTCAATACAATTATGTCCATTGGGGATGTTTACATTATGGCAGCAGGCCGTTTCCCAGTCGGAGTAAAGACCCATGCTCACAAATTTCACTTGTTTGCAATAATCTCCGTCCGGACTGCAAACTATGGCTGTGGCCCAGCTTGGTATGGCTATGCACAAAGTGCAAAGCAGACTTAAAAATTTCGCTTTCATATCTCTGATTTAAATTGGTACTTATTCGCAGCAGCAATCGATGGTCCAGCCTCGCGGGACATTCACATTGTCGCAATCGGCTTCCATCCATTGCCCATTGATAAATACGCGATCAATTCTTTCGCAGGGGTAGTTAACCAAGGTGTGACCATGGTCTTCGCAGAGATATACGCGGGCTTGTACAAAGCCCATGCTTAACAGGAATACGATTAAGGCTAAATGCTGTAACCGGAAATTCTTCTTTTGAATTGCCGGGCTTTGATGGTTTTTGCCCTTCTTTTTGGATAAGTTCATGCTTTGGTTTTAATTAATATCCGGGTAAAGAGTGCTTTTATTCGGCTTAATAAAAGGGGGCAAAATTTGAATCGGGAGCTCTAATCATTTTAGGATTTCAAATCATTCCGATAAAGACTACGAGAAACAAATTGTTATTTTAATGATAGATGAAAGGTTATGATTTTTAATAAATTATACAAATAAATTTAGGATTAAACGTTTTTTATCTAATTTTGGATATATTTTTTACCACTACTATTTTTAGATATATTTCAATTTAAAACCTGAAAAACAACCAGTAATAGTCTGCTTATTTTCGGGTCGAAATAAATAAGTGATAGAAAAATAAATTTAATACCTATAATTAATGTTTTTAAGAAAGATCAATTTGCATCTTTTTTACTCTTTCTTCTAAGCTCTCATTGGTGAGTCGTTCTCTTAATCGGTCGACCATAATGGGGAAGCAAAAGGGACTGGGTTTCTCTAGGTCCTTAATTACTATTTCCTGACTATTGATTCTTTCCAGAGCTTGGCGTAATCGTCCTTCCTCTAATTGAAATTCCAGGGCCTCTTCATAGGATTGTTGCAAGAGTAGATTGTCGGGCTCATAATCATTGAGGACCTTAAAAATGAGGGAGCTATTGCTTTGGAGATGTTTTTCCTTCACCGGTTCACCGGGATAGCCGCGGTATACTAATCCTGAAATAACGGCAATGTCCCTGAAACGCCTTCCCGCCAATTCAATGGCATTAACCGAGTGCATAATGTCTTCCCTTAGATCTTGTAAGCTGAAAATGTCTGTATCCAAGGCTTCCTCAATTGGTAAGGGCTTGTCACTAAGAAGCTCAAAGCCATAATCATTCATAGCGATACTGGCGCTGATCGATTCTAATAAGGAGATGCGGTAGGCTAATAATGCCGACATCCCCTCATGAACGGCACGACCCTCAAAAGGATAAATAAAGAGATGATGACCCTCCTGGCTTTGGAAGCGCTCAATTAACAATTGCTCTCTTTTAGGGATGATGGAGCGTTCTTCCTGGACTTCCCAAAGGGGTTTGATTAATTGGAGTTCAGGGTCTTTACTGCTATGGCTGTGACTTTCCTCTAATTTTTTGCGGAGCATCATCCCCATCTGAGCGGATAGCGGCATCCGGCCACCTTGCCAACTGGGAACTTGTCCTTTGCCGCTGCGACTAAGCTTTACCTGGGCTTCCATGCCTTTGAAGCGCACTAATTCCAAATTTCGGCCGGCAAACCAAAAGGCATCACCAGGCTTAAGTCGGGAAATGAAGTACTCTTCAATGGTGCCTAAATAACCGCCACCTTCGAATTTGATTTTAACCACCCCATCACCTACAATAGTGCCAATGCTCATGCGGTGTCGCATGGCGGTACGGCGACGATTCACAACATATTTACCGTCCTCTTCAATTTCTACCTTATGGTATTCATCATAGCTTTCCAGCGAGGCACCACCATCGCAAACGAATTTTAGGCACCAGACCCATTCCTCTTCTCTTAAACTTTGATAGGAAAAGGTGGAGCGAATCTCAGGGAAAATCTCCTCGGGATAAAAACCATCGCCCACCGCTAAGCTTACCAGGTACTGTACCAATACATCGAAGGATCGGAGGTAGGGAAAGCGTTCTTCAATTAGCTCTTCTTCAATGGCGGAGCGCAAAGCTGCAGCCTCCACCAGCTCCAAACTATGCGTAGGTACAAAGTAAATTTTGCTGGTTGCTCCCGGTTGATGACCACTGCGGCCTGCGCGCTGCATAAAGCGCGCTACCCCTTTGGGGGAACCCACTTGAATAATGGTTTCCACTGGTCGAAAATCAACTCCCAAATCCAAGCTACTGGTGCAAACCACGGCTTTTAGTTGACCAGTATACAAAGCATCTTCCACCCAATTCCGCAGTTCCTTACTAATGCTACCATGATGCATGGCCATTAATCCTGCCATTTGGGGGGCGACATCTAAAATGCGTTGGTACCAAATTTCAGATTGAGAACGGGTATTGGTAAAGATGAGGGTCGACTCCGATGCTTCCAATATGGGAATTACCTTCTCCAGCATTTTTATCCCCAGGTGTCCTGCCCAGGGTAAGACTTCAATGGTATCGGGTAATACAGATTCTACCTTAATCTTTTTCCGGGTACCGGAGCGGATCATTGTTTTTAGGTCTTCGGGGAATTCTGGGCCTAGCAATACATCCAGGGCCTCTTCCATATTGCCAATAGTGGCCGAGATGCCCCAGCTCTGTAATTGAGGATTGATGCCTCTTAAGCGCGATAGGGCTAACTCCATTTGCACCGCTCGTTTGGAGCCCATCAGTTCATGCCATTCATCCACCACTACTGTATGCAAATGCCGAAAGGTTTGCTGGTTTTGCTTTCCTGCCAGCAGGAGGTGCAAACTTTCGGGGGTAGTGATTAGCAAATTGGGCATTTGCTTTTTTTGGCGATTCCGTTCCGCGGTGCTGGTGTCGCCAGTGCGTATGCCAACACTAAATTCGAGCCCCATTCCTTCAATAGCTCTTTCGGCGGATTGGCGTATTTCTTTAGCCAAAGCCCGAATAGGGGTGATCCAAATCGCACGTAAGCCCTTGCCTTTCGATTCTCTTACTAATATCGGTAGGAGTAGGGAATAGGTTTTACCACTTCCGGTGGGTGCGTTTACAATCCCGTTTTTTCCTTCTGCATAAGCTTGCCAGGCCGCTTCCTGAAAGGCTGCTGCTTCCCATTTTTGGGAGGCGAACCATTTTTCAGCGGCTTTTAAGTCGAGCTTCATAAGGCGCGATTGCTTTTAGAGGCACATAAGTCCCAACTAAGAGGGCTTAGAAGGGTGGATGTTCCGGCCGATTCTCGAGGATAGCATCAATGGCCTCCATTACTTCTGCGCTTAATTTGGCCTTGGCCTCGCCCGCTTTTAGGTTTTCTTCCAATTGATACATTTTGGAAGCGCCCAAAATGGCAGTGCTCACGTCGGGATTTTTCAAGACCCAAGCAATGGCCAGTACAGGCATGCTTAAACCTAAATCTTGAGCCAATGCAGTGAGCTTACGCACCTTGGCGAAGTATTCTTCTTGGAGGTTTTTCTCGGCTAACCAGCTTAGCTCTTCCAAATTAAGGCGGGCGTCAGCCGGAACTCCATTATTGTATTTTCCCGTAAGGATTCCACTGGCCAGAGGACTCCAAATGGTAGTGCCTAAACCTACGGTTTTGTAAATCTGGCTGTATTCCACTTCCACCTTATCGCGCACCAACATATTGTATTGGGGCTGCTCCATAGTGGGAGGAATCAAGTTGTATTGTCGGGCCACCATATGGGCTTCCATAATTTCTTGGGCGCTCCATTCGCTGGTGCCCCAGTATAATATCTTGCCCTGCTGAATGAGATTATGCATGGTCCAAACCGTCTCCTCAATAGGGGTGTTTTTATCCGGACGGTGGCAATAAAAGAGATCTAAATAATCTACTTGCAAACGTTTTAGGGCTTGGTGGCAAGCTTCGGTTAAGTGCTTACGAGTATTGCCTTTTTGGGTGGGTTTGGAATGCTTTAATCCGCGAATGCCAAAATAGGCTTTGCTGGATACCAGGTAGGAATCACGGCTCCACTGCAAATCATGGAGAACTTCGCCCATCAGTAATTCACTCTTACCATCCGCATAAACCTCGGCATTATCAAAAAAGTTAACGCCGGCATCATAAGCAGCCACCATTAATTCTTTGGCCATATCCTTGCCGATTTGGGTGCCAAAAGTGATCCAGGAGCCGAAGCTCATTTCCGATACTTGTAATCCTGATTTTCCTAATCTGCGGTATTCCATTTTTTCATTTCATTTAAGGCCTTTAAGGCTTCCATTACATAGGGATCGTCAATAGCGTAAACCCGCTGGTAACCCTTGGTGCCATAGCGATTGTAGGCAATAAATGCCTTAAGTCTGTTCTTTAAGGCCAGCACCTGGGCGGAGTCGGCTTCATTGATACGTTCCGCGATAGGTAGACCAAAAAAGGCCTGGTAAACGGTGCTGTCTACCTCCCAATTCTTTACAAAGCTATCTTCTTCCCATTGCGCAAATCCCTTTCGATGCTCATCCACATAGCGGAAGGCACTTTCATCCAAATCTACAGTCATGGCTAAATGATAGAGTAAGCGCGTAGTGCCGCTGGTATCGTAGCCTACTTCCCGATCGGGTAAAATACCTCCCTGATGGCGATGCCCACTAAATTCAGCGCTATCCGGTAAGAGAACAGTAGAATCCGCTTGCAAGGAGCCGGTGTTGCCATGGAAATAGTAGCTCTCATCATAACTGTCATAATCCCTTTGTATGGATCGGCCCAATGGCGTGTAATAACGTTGGGTGGTAAGGCGCATTTTAGAGCCATCCTTAAGGGTGATTTCCTCCTGCACTAATCCTTTGCCAAAGGAACGACGCCCCACAATGCTTGCTCGTTTATGATCTTGCAAGGCACCGGCTACAATCTCACTGGCCGATGCTGATCCGCGATTTATCAAGATTACCAATTTTCCTTTTTCGAAAAGCCCGCGATGATTGGCATAGCTTTCTTCAATGCTGCCATCCCGACTTTTAGTAAAGACAATCATTTTGCCTTTCGGAAGGAATTCATCGCTAATATCCTCAGCGGCACTGAGCAGTCCACCGGGATTATCTCTTAAATCGAAAATGATGGAGGTGGCGCCTTTGTTTTGGAGGTTTCGCAAGGCGAGCTTCACTTCCTGGGTACTGCGCGCGGTAAATTTATTGAGCTTGATGAGGCCTACACTATCATTCAACAAAAAGGCAGAGCTTACGGAGTTCAGATCTACCTGGGCCCTGCGGATGGTAATGTCCTTTTCGGCTTCTTCCGAAGGTCGGAATACATGTAGTTTAACCGTACTTCCTTCTTGCCCCTTCAGGGTTTTAACCACCAATTCACTATTGAGCTTTTCTCCCGAAAGGGAAATACTATCGGCACTTAAAATACGGTCGCCGGGCATAATGCCTGCTTTATCGGAAGGACCACCTTCCATAACCTGAACCACCGCCAGGCTGTCTTTATAAATTTTGAATTCGATACCAATACCTACAAAGCTGCCACGGATGGATTCTTCATTGGCGCTAACCTGATCTTCGGGGATATAGGTGGAGTGGGGGTCGAGATGATGGAGAAGTTCGGAAATGGTTTGGTCGAGGAGGCTATCGGTATTTACCTGATCTACATATTCGTAGTCGATATAATCGATAATCTGCCGCAGCTTTTGTTCGCGCTCACTTTTCTCATTCAGGGCTACAGCCTGATGAGGGAAATTGAAAAAGAGGCCGAGGAAAATCCCGAAGATTACGGCCAAGCCCAGTAAAATGGGGAAGAGAGTTTTGCTATTGTTCAAGTTCCTGTGCGCTAATCTGTACCAGCTCTACGCCGGCTTTTTCCAAAAATTTTAAACCCGAGTCGTCTTTATAACGCTCAATGTATACCAATCGTTTAATGCCGGATTGGTGTACTAATTTACTGCATTCTTTGCAAGGCGAGAGGGTAAGGTATAAGGTGCCGCCATCACTGGAATTGGTTGAGCTGGCCATCTTTAAAATGGCATTCGCTTCCGCGTGAAGCACATACCATTTGGTGTAATTTTCATCGTCCTCACAGTGATTTTCAAAACCACTGGGGGTCCCATTATAGCCATCGGAAACAATCATCCGATCCTTAATAATTAAGGCTCCTACCTTACGACGTTCGCAATACGAAAGCTGCGCCCACTCGCGGGCCATGCGTAAATAAGCTATATCGTATTTATATTGTTTAGGGTTTTTTTCCCGCATGCCGGTATTTCTTTAATGGAGCCTGTTTGAAAAACCAAAGTAAGGCCTCTGGTAATTGCTCTCGCCAAAGGTCTTCATTATGCTCACCATCTGCAACCACCTTGGTATGTATCTGCCAGTTTGGATGCATTTCATCCAAAATAGCACGACATTTTAAAGTTCTTTGAACGGCTTCTCCACTCTTATTGCCTTCTTTAGTTCCTATCATCTGATAGATCAAGGTCGTTTCTAGGCTACCATTCTCCGCCACCATTTCCGGGACTTCGGGATTAAACCAATAGGCCGGAGAAAAAACCAAGGCCCCTCCAAATACATCGGGCCAGGCTTCTAAGGCGGTTAGGGAAATCAAGCCACCTAAAGAACTACCTCCTATATAGGTGTATTCTCTTTGGGTTTTTACCGGATAATGCGCATCGATGTAGGGCTTAACTTGATTCACAATAAAATCGAGGTATTCATAGCCTTCACCCCCGCCGTATTCCTCATTTTCAAAGGGAGAAAGTTCCCGGATGCGATTTTCTCCTCCATGGTTTATCGCCACCACAATCAGCGGAAGCTCCAGGCTATCCAAGCACTGCGCCAAATTCCATTTACTGGAACTACCTCTCAGTCCTCGAAAGAGATTTTGGGCATCCTGAAAATACATTACTGGAAAATCCCGTCTGGCTGTTTCATAGCCTTCTGGTAGATAGATCCAAATTTGGCGATAGGCATTGTTATATAGGAGGCTGTCGTTTTTGGGGAGTAAATGCAGGCCTCGTGGGGGATGCTCTGCATGATCCTCCCAGGCTTCCCAAGATAGATGAATAGTGTCGGCACTGAGGTCCAAGACCCGATTAGGACGTGGACTTCCATCCGTGAAAGCTTCGGCTAATTCCCAGCTACCACCAGTGATTTTTGCTTCGACTGGATCAGCTAGCAGCTTTATGGTCAATTGGCCATCTTCAAAACGAAAATTCGAATCGGCAGGATTCCAATTATTGAAGCTTCCCGCTAAATAGAAATCCTGAGAAAGAGGATGGTCTCCTTTCGGGTGAATCAGGACAATGGTTTGGGCAAATCCACTCCAGGTGAATAGGCTAAAAAGCACGAACCATAAGGTTTTTCCCGACATAGACTTGGGTTTAGAAGCAGCTTCTAATTTAAGTTTTTCTGGATTTAGAAATCCACTTGCTTCAATAGACCGTATCTAATAGAAACAAAACACACTCACTCATGAAACGATTTACTCTACTCACACTTTTGCTTGGTTTTTGCGCGACTCTACAGGCGCAAACGGTAATGGTTGGCGGAGAAGCTATGTATCCTAAAAAGGATATCGTTAGCAACGCTGTGAACTCCGCCGATCATACCACTTTGGTTGCCGCCGTTAAAGCTGCCGGTTTGGTGGAAACCCTGCAGGGGGAGGGGCCATTTACGGTTTTTGCACCGGTAAATGATGCCTTCGAAAACTTACCCGAAGGAACTGTTGAAGCCTTATTAAAGCCAGAAGCCAAAGCAAAATTACAGGCGGTTTTAACTTATCATGTTATTCCCGGAGTTTTGGATTTTAAAGCTCTAAAGGCGAAAATCGTGGAAGGCAAGGGCAAGGCAGTTTTAACTACCGTTCAAGGCGCCAAGCTTACCTTTATGATGAATGGCGAGCATAATATTTTGGTGAAAGACGCCCAGGGTAATGTGGCGAATATCACTGTATACGATGTGTATCAAAAGAATGGGGTTATTCAGGTAATCGATTCGGTTCTGATGCCCTAAGTATCTTGTTGTTTGGTTGATAAAAGGCGACTCGCATGGTTTACATCGAGTCGCCTTTTAAATTTTCCAATACATAGAATTATGATGTATAGATATTTTATGTATTATTGCCCTATGTATTCGAAAGAACTTTTAAAAGGAACCCTGCAAGCTATTATTCTAAAGCTATTAGCTGAGCATGGCAGTATGTATGGATATGAGATTTCCCAAAAGGTGAAGGAGCTATCTAGCGAAAAAATTTTACTAAAAGACGGCTCATTGTATCCGGCTTTGCAAAAAATGCTGAGTGATGGCTTGGTCAACTATCGCGAAGAAATGATTGGTAAGCGCGTACGTAAATACTATCAGCTTACCTCCACTGGAAAGGTGCGCCAAAAAGATGCCTTGCAAGAGATCAAGGAATTTATGCAGACCCTCGATGATTTACTCAACTTAAAATTGATTATGTCATGAAAATAAGTGAGGCTCAGGAAGAGCAAATCAAGGAAAGAGTGATGCAGCACGCCTTTCAGCTTGAAGGCTTAGCCGATGATTTGATTGATCATATCTACTGCTACCTCTATGAGCACGGAACGGAGAAAAGGGATTTTAGCTGTCAGCTGGATGAGGCCATTCATTTATTGGCCCCTGAGGGATTAGAAACCATTGAAGACGAGACTTTCTATTTGTTAAACTTTAAAAAGATGATTCTTATGAAACGATTCATTTACGGCATCGGCCTGATCGGAGCCATGCTTTTTAGTAGCGGTGTAATATTTAAAATTTTCCACTGGCCTGGTGCCAATGTGCTGTTGGGTAGTGGGGTTATCGTTGGACTGCTCTTGTATTTACCGCTTTGGGCTATCGATCGTAACAAGTACAAAATGGTGCAAAAGCCACTGGAAAAATGGAAGCTCAATTTGGGTGTTGCCTCAGGAGTTTTAGTGGGTCTTGGCACCATGATGAAGGCCTTGCATTTGATGGGTGCGGGTGTAACACTAATACTGGGAGCGCTAATTTTTATCGCTGGATTCTTACCCGTCTATTTTGTGAGTTCCTATCGAAAAGCCATTGAGGCTTAAGTAAAAAGAGCCGGATTTTTTCCGGCTCTTTTTTTGTTTTGTGTCGCGCATAGTGGGAGAGGCCCAAACATTCGTTGTACCTTTCGGCAGGAAAGAAGCCAACCATGACCTACCTCAAGCTCTTACGGGTAAACAACTACCTTAAGAACTTTTATCTTTTTATGCCGGCCTTTTTCTCGGGCCGCATTCTCGAAGCTAGCATCGCTCTCAATAGCCTGGGGGCCTTTCTCCTTTTTTCGGCTATGGCCAGTGCCATCTATATCTTTAATGATAGCATGGATGTAAAGGAGGATCGGCAACATCCGGAAAAGAAAAACCGACCCATCGCCTCGGGTGCCGTTTCCTTACCTATGGCCTACACTTTGGCCACTATTTTGGCCCTGCTCAGTTTGGGAATCTCCGCCTGGTTTAGCCTTAATCTCTTCTATGTTTTATTGATTTACCTGGGTCTTAATATTGCCTATTCCATTCGCTTAAAGCATATCGCCATTTTAGATATCAGCATTGTGAGTTTGGGTTTTATCCTTCGCTTGGAAGCGGGTCATGCAGTAACGGGCATCGAACTCTCCAAATGGCTTATCATGATGGTTTTCTTACTCTCCATGTTTCAAGCTATGGCCAAGCGTCTCGATGATATCAGCATTGCCGAAGATAAAGGCCTGGTTTCCCGTAAAAGCATTGATGGCTATAATGCTGATTTTCTTAAAATTGCCCTCTCCATTTTCAGCGCCGTATTATTGGTTTGCTATATCATTTACATTACCAACCCCTGGTCGGTTAGTCGGTTGGGCGATCAATCCTATTATACCCTCTTCCCCGTTTTGTTGGGAGTGCTGCGCTATTTGCAATTACTCTATGTGCACAAGCGCTCCTACAATCCCGTGAAAATCCTTTTGCAGGATCGTTTTTTACAAGTCATCTTTTTGCTCTGGATTGGAGCCTTTGCCTTCCTTATTTATGTTTAAACAGGCCGAACATCCGCCCTATTTACAAGGCATTTATTATCTGCTTTTTGTGCTTTTAGGCTTTCGCCTGATGCGAACCTTACTGGCACCCTGGTTGGGAGCAGATTTGGCCTTCGCTTTTCGTTCCGATAATTTTTTCAGCTTCAGTGGTGGTCAGATACGTCGTGGTTTAATTGGGGAAGTACTCCTCAGCATGCAAAAGCTTGGCCTGCCCTCCGTATTGATGTATAGCCTCCTTTTATTACTGCTCTTCAGCTTTATTTACCTCTGGGTTTTTCCACGTTTGCTCCGACCCTTTCGTCCCCTGGAGATCATCTTGATATTAGTGAGTGGTTTTTTCTTAATGCCTTCGGTGGATCGGGAATTGCTGATGATTTTACCGGCCCTGTATTTCTTTTTGCGGCGTAAACAAGACTGGGGTTTTTATGGCTTAATAGCGCTCAGCGCCTTTATTCACGAATTATCCCTTTTGCTTTACTTCCCCTTTATTTGGTCCTTATTTAAGGAACTCCTCCAAACAAAGAAATGGAAGCAATTAGTTCCGCTTTTGGTCATTGCCATCAGCTATGCTTCCGTGATACTAATTAAAGGTTCCATGAGTCTGGATCCCGAACTTAATTATTGGCCACAATTCGGGATAAGCGGCTTGGAAGATCGCTTCCTTTACACCTTTGCGGGTAAGGGCATAGTGGCCACTTTGAAATTACATGCCTCCGTATTTTTAGGCGATCCCCAGGCTTGGATGGCCCTGCCGGGGATGATCAGCTATTTTGTGATTTTACTTTTATTGTTGAGGCGTTTCGGCGCAAGCCCAAAGGTGATTAGCTATTATCTGGCCATTAACCTCTTGCTTTTTGTGCTAACCATCGACTATGGTCGCTACTACTATTTTCTTTTTCTCTTCTACCTCTTGCTAACGCAAAGCGGCATGTTGGTTTCCGCCGAAAAAGCCTTGCAATCTTTCCGATTCTTAATGCCAGCTTTTGTAGGCAAAATCTTAAACTTCCCCTTTTCGCATCGGGCCTTTAGCATAGCCCTGCTCATTTTTGCTTTGGCTCCTTTTGGGTATTGGATTGGAGATACTTTGGCGCAGCCTGTTCTCTGGCAGGAGTTGGCGCAATTAGTAGATTTCAAACTACCGAAGTATGCAGGAGAATAGAGCTAGGACTTTAGTATTGCTCGACTTCGACGGCACTCTGTTGGAAGGCGACATTTTTGCGGCTTTCCTTAAGCGGCGGCTGAAATCGCTCCGCATGAAAATTCGGGCATTAAGGGCAGTACCATTTCTCCTGGCTTATAAGCTGGGTTTAATGTCTAATAGCAGTTCGAAAGAAGCGGTTTTTAAAGTGCTGTTCAAAGGAGAGTCGGAAAGCCATTTTAGGAGCGAGGCAGCTGCCTTTTGGCAAAAGCGCGGCACTCAATTGAATCCTTTAATCCAGTCTAAAATTGAGGCTTACAAAAAGGAGGGCGCAGAGCTTTGTATCGTATCTGCCAATTTCAGTTTACTGCTAGAGGCCTTTTGTGAGTTGCAGCCAGACTTTAAGCAAATCAGCACTTTGGTAGCAGTACGGAATGGAAAGATCACTGGCGCCTTTGATAGTCCCAATTGCTATGGCCCGGAAAAAGTGAAGCGCATCGAAGCGATTTATAGCCCAAGTCGCGAGCAATATCAAAGCGTGCACGCCTTTGGGGATACCCAGGGCGATATTCCTATGTTGCAATGGGCGGATGAGGGCTATCTTCTCCAAAATGGCGCATGGCATAAAATTGATTAGCTTCAGCCGGTCTAATCCTCAAGCCTATTTTAAGTGGATAAAAGATTTACTGTAATTGCCTCCTTAACCGTTGCTTTGGCCGGTTTTCTTTTTGGTTTCGATACCGTTGTAATTTCTGGCGCTAATGAACCCATAAAAGCCTTATGGAATACTAGTTCCTGGTTTCATGGTTTCTTTATCATGAGCATGGCCCTATGGGGTACTGTGATTGGTGCCTTTTTTGGCGGAATTCCCACCGATCGCTACGGTCGTAAAAAGGTTTTAATCTGGATTGGGGTGCTTTACTTCCTCTCTGCTTTGGGTTCGGCCCTGGCACCCGACCCTTATAGCTTTAGTTTTTTCCGTTTTATTGGTGGCCTCGGGGTGGGAGCTTCTTCCGTAGCGGCTCCGGCTTATTTATCCGAAATAAGCTCAGCTCAAAACCGGGGTAAATTGGTGGCCCTCTATCAGTTCAATTTAGTTTTAGGAATCTTATTAGCTTTCATTTCCAACTATTCGCTGAAGGGTTTTGGTGGAGTGGATGATTGGCGTTATATGCTGGGCGTTGAGGCCATTCCGGCACTTCTTTACTTGGTTTTAGTATTGCGGGTTCCACGTTCACCACGTTGGTTATTGGTGCAAGGTCGGGTAGAAGAAGCGCGAGGCATTTTAGCTCAAATGTTGCCCAGTGCGGAGGCGGTGCAGCAAACCTTACAAAACATACAAAAACACATTGCAATTGAAGGTGGTAAATCGGAAGGGCTCTTCCAAAAGAAGTTTAGCCGACCGATATTTTTAGCCTTTTGTATTGCCTTTTTCAATCAGCTTTCGGGAATCAATTTTGTGCTCTATTATGCCCCGGTAATTTTGGAAAAGTCCGGCTTCGCTACCAGTGATTCGCTTTTGAGTTCGGTGTCCATTGGGGTCGTGAATCTCATCTTTACCATGGTGGGCTTAAGTCTTATTGATCGTTTGGGCCGACGTACCCTTATGTATCTAGGTTCCTTTGCCTATATCATTGGCTTGGGAATGATATCCTATGCCTTTTATACCGATGCGGCTCCCATGTTTAGCCTGATTTTCATTTTGGTGTTTATTACCGGTCATGCTATTGGTCAAGGGGCGGTAATTTGGGTTTTCATATCCGAGATTTTCCCCAATTCAGTGCGAGGGAAAGGGCAAGCTTTCGGTTCCAGTGTGCATTGGGTATTAGCGGCGCTCATTACCCTCTTGGGCGAGGTGGTGATCGAATCGGTTCCCGCCTGGACCATCTTCGCCTTCTTTGCTGCTTTTATGGTGCTGCAATTAGCTTTCACCCATTTTATTATGCCCGAAACCAAAGGCAAATCTTTGGAGTCGGTAGAAGATGAGGTAGGTTTGGAGCTTTAGAGTCTGCTTATGAAGGTGCTCAGCTTTGGCGAAATTGTTTTTGATCAGATTGGCGACTCCGCTCATTTGGGAGGTGCACCCTTAAATTTTGCGGCTCATGCTCAGGCCTTAGGAGCGGAATCTTTTATGCTCTCTGCTTTAGGTACCGATAATCTGGCCACGAAGGCATTGCATCAATTACAAACCTGGGGCATAAACACTTCCAAGGTTCAGCAATTTGATCAATATGAAAGCGGCAAAGTATTGGTTCAGCTACAAGATGGACAAGCGAGCTATGAGATACTGAGTCCCGCGGCCTATGATTTTATTTCGTTTGATGCCCAATGGGCGGAGGAGCATCGATCAGATTTCGAGCTCTTTTATTTTGGGACCCTCGCGCAAAGGAATGGCCAAAGTCAGAAGGCCTTGTTTGATTACCTAGAGCAAATGCAGTTTAAGGAGGTCTTTTTCGACTGTAATCTGCGTCAGTCTTTTTACAGTAAGCAGATTCTGCAAAAATCCTTGCAGGCAGCGACACTGTTTAAGCTTAATGATGAGGAATTAAAGTCCCTAAGCCTCTTGCTTTACAATCGAGAGCAGAGTGAGCAGGACTTTTGTTTGGCCCTCATTCAGGATTATGATTTAAAGGCGGTAATCCTAAGTGCTGGTGCCCGGGGAGCTTATGTGGCTCAGGCTAAGGAATGGTTTTTTGCTCCGGCCACAACGGTGGAAGTACAGGATACCGTAGGAGCGGGCGATGCCTTTAGTGCTGCCTTTTGCAGTATTTTTTTAAATGGGAAAGATCCACTGAGCTCGCTTAAGGCCGCCAATCGATTAGGAGCTTTTGTGGCTTCCAAAAGAGCTGCGGTTCCTGAAATTCCCAGTGATCTGAAAGCAGAAATTTTAGGCTAGCATTCAACATAATTTAGGAATTGACGTTTTCGCTAAAAATTAGCAATGAAGCGATTAGCATTCCTGGCACTTGTTCTCCTTTCGGCCCTGAGCCTTAAAGCTCAAGAAGATAGCACTGAAGCAAACATGCATCTATATGTGCAGGCTGGTGGCGCCATGGCTTATACACCCTTTAGTAATTTGAATGAATTCTCAACTTCAAAACCAGCTTGCGGGCGGCTAATCCCAGTACCATGTTGGGTTTTAGCTTTAGAAGTGACAGATTAGAGAGCACCGCCTTATTTCATCGCTATATAACGGCCGAGTCGGATGGGGAAAGCATTAACATCAGTCAGGCTACGGTGCGTGTGGCAGTGCCCGTTGATATTGGGAAAGGGCTACAATGGGTGCCAGGTATCGACTTACAAATCCTTACCGGTCGTTATGAGCAGCTCACCGCAGATTTTTCTCAATTAGATCCCTTGCCTATTGGGAATGTGAGTCAATGGAATTTTGAGCAGATGGGCTTGGCCCTCAATAACGAGTTGCGCTGGAATTTTGAGGATTACCATTTTGCCATGGCTCCCGATGAAATCTTTATGGAGGCTAATGTAGGCCTGCCAGTTGGACCGGGTTTTTTCGAATACCGCAATCGCCATTCTTATACCAATACCCGTACTCCATTATTCCCTTATAATTGGCATATCTTGATTGGTCTCCGCTATAAAATGAAGAGCTTTTCACTGAAACAGGAGACCGAAAAATCAGGCCTCGAGCCAAAAGCGTAAAACGGTTTTTAGCTTGGCGGGTTCTACCTTACGGGCATCGCTGAGGTATATCTCACGGTGGATTTTACTGGCGCGCTTTAATCCTTGTCCTTCGGCGAAAGCCTCCATCTGCTCAAAGCTGGCTGGCTCATCATCATAGGGCCCGAGGTGCAGCATTTGTATGCAGTCGCCATCTTCGATACTTTCAAATTTCACTTGCTCTAAAAGCGGATTGGGCTTTTCTTTTTTAAGCCATTCAATTACTTCCAAAGCATAGTCTTTAGTAACGAAATCCGGCTGGCGAATCATCAGTCGATAGACTAAATCGTCTTTATCGAAACTGCCATCGTAATTGGCGCGACCTTTTTCATTGAGGTCCCAAATCCCTTCTAGGGGATAAACTGTATAATCTTGATAGCCCTGGGGGGCGCGATTTTTCTTGGGGCTCATCCGAATGGCATAGGAGAGGGCATAAAGTTGCGCTACCACATCGGCGAAAGCCTCCGAATTGGGATTGCCCGCCCCATCAATCACATAAAAATTGAAGGCGGGAATTTGCACCCGTTCGGGTTTGTTTTTAGGAAGATAGATTGCTTTTTCCTGCTTACGCCATTCTTGTTTCATAGTCTTGGTTTTATTGTTTCCACAACCAACGCAGTCGGTCGAGATAAAGTAAGTGATGCAGTACTAAAAGGGCAGCCATTGCTAAGGCAATTTTATTCTGGCCGGATTTATAGAAGGCCCAAAGTCCGAAGCCAAATACAGCTAGCTCCAGTGCAAGGCGAAGTTTGCCAGAAATGGGAATGGGCGCATTACCTGATCGACTAGGATCTCCAACTACGGCGAAAGTGCCCCAGAGGCTCATCATGAGCAAAGGCAAACCTATGCCGGTTAAATATTGTAACCAGCCTTCAAAGCTCTGCCAGCCCCAATAGCCCACACCCACAAGAGCACCAATTTCCAGGAAAAAGCGCAGGGCTAGATTAATTTCCTTTAGATTCATCTAATTCGCGATCGAAGTTAAATTGATAATAGGAGATAGCTCCGTATTCAGCGAAAAAAGGTAGGCCGTCCAGCATTACCGCTGGCACCTTAATTTTCTGGCTTTCGGAATAGATATAGCGATCCTCATTCACTAGGATTTTAATGCGGGCATTCACCTGGTAATTTCCGCTGGCCCGGGCTCTTTCAAGACGGAGGCCTTCCATTGGAGCTAAGCTTAAGAGATAGCTTGGGTCTTGGAAGTCTTCAGCATCAAAGCGACTAATAGTGCGCCACTTTCCCGGTCTTAGTTCATATTGTAGCCAGGCTTCCACTTGATCACCATAGCCAATAAGAGAGACGCTGTCTATTTGGGTGTTTACCAATTCGATTTGAAGCTTTTGATCTTGAGCTTCGAATTTCACTTGTAGTCGATTGCGAGCAAAAGAGCCTCTGCGTTTTAACTTAAAGCGACTATCAGCTTTAAGTTCCAAATTGGGGCAAAAGATATCCGGCAATTTTAGGGGGTAGAATTCCGGGGCGGCCTCAGTGGCAAATTCCTGCCCTTCTTTATTGAGCCATAAAATTTGCTCTTCTTTAAGCATTAGGTGTTCTTCGGCCAGTTCTGGGTTGCGACCCATAAGGGGGGAGCTAATCCAAAGATTAGGATAGATCTCAGGCGGGAAGCGATATTGCTCTTCACTGATCTTGCCTTTTTCGATATGATGATAGGCCCATTTTTTGGCTTTGAAATGGCCATTACTATTGGAGCCAAAAATGCGTCCATCGGCTAAACCAAAGGGATGCACAAAACGCCAGGGTAATAGCATTAAGCTGTCTTCGCGTTTATCGTAGCGAAACCAATCCATTTGGATACGTACAATAAGATAATGGCGATCATCGGAGGCTAAAACCTCATCGAAAATATAGCGCCCATCCAAATTTCGGTCGTCGCCATCATAGCATAGCCATTTATCGGTACCTCTTAATTGGGCCACTCCTTCATCTGCGAAAGCTTCACTGAGATAAACCGCGGGTCCGAAGCTGTTCGTTTGACCACGAAAGAGGCAAGAGCTGGCATCGACTAATGGATAAGAACTAAGTTCATTTTCATAGTGCTTCTTAAGCTGGCCAAGACTATCGGCAAAGAAGTAGTGGTTCCATACCATTTGGGGGCCGCGGTAATAGCCACGTGCTTTTTGGTTTTCTACCAGTAATTGGCCTTTGTTATTGTAGAGATTATAGAGTCCGTTTTTTTGAATGATGATGTGCCCCTGGTGGTTGAAAGCCAAACTATCTACCTCTTTAAAGCTTTGCAGGAGCGAGATCTGACCGTTGCGCGAATGGTATTGCTTTACCTGGGCAAGTTCTTTGTCCCATTCGAGGATGCCGATTTTTTCGCCTACAAAGAGAGGATTTTGAGTTCTGAGCAGGGTATCTCCCTTGCGGTTGATCAAGTGATTTTGATTGTCGGAAATGAGCAGCACTTCATCAAAGGCCTCCGGGGCTTTGGGCCAATCTATTTCGCCAAGGATTAATCCCAAATCACTTAAATAACGATAGTGATTATCCGTTTTTATGAGGGCAAAATGATCTTTAAAGGGATAGGCAATGGGAAAGCTCCTTTTAAAACTGGGCTTGTAGTTAAGGCTGTTGAGGTAGAAGAATTCTCCCTGATCATAAGCTAACCAAAAATCGCCACTGCGGGGGTGAATGTATTCGTAGGGACGATCGCTGAGGGTATCGCCATCCTCATCCAAAAGATGATAGCCCTCCATTCCACGCACCGGAACTTGGGCTTGAGCAATGGAGCAAAGCAAAAGGAGACAAATAATTTTAAAAACCTGAGTCATACCAAAAGGCAGCAGGAGGGGGTCGGTTATCGCGGGGCAAGGTGCTAATTTTGTGCCAGATTTAGCAAGCCTCCAAAGAATTTCTTCGATTGGGTTCCTTAATCTCTAATCCCAAATATTCGGCCTGGGAACCTCCATCAAGCGCAGATAAGTAAGGAGTTGCCCGGCATGTACCGATTCATGATAGGCGGTACGCAAGAGGTAATCGCCCAATATTTTGGCTTCCGGAACACCAGGATGATAAACTTGGCTTTCGCTTAATTCTTGATCGCTATAATGACTAATCTGATCCAAAAAAGCCTGACGATGTTCTTGGGCTAATGCCAGTTCCTGGTCTAAGGACTCGATGGCCAGATCAGCCCAAGGGCTTTGGTATCCCCGCATATCTGCTCCTCTTATAATTTGCAACCAACCGTGATCGGCAGTCAATACATGGCGAATCATTTCGGCCGCGCTCTGTGCTTCGGGATCGGGGCGCCAATGAAATTGAGAAGGGGGTAAACTGCGCCAGAGCATCAAACTGCGACGACGTGTATTTTCTAAATGTTTGAGGATGAATTTGGCTTGAGACATTTTAAGGTTTTTTGTTTTGGAGTGCCTTCCCTCTTATTTAGGACCAAAAATAGGGGACTAAAAAAGGCCCTCAAAACAGATTTCGAGGGCCATTTTCTTTAATGACTATGTTCCGCTTCGCCTTTCTTTAATTCGGCCATCAGATAATAGGCCTGATTCCAAGCAAAGACCTGGCCTGGCGCTATTTCCTCGAGAGGGATAATTTCTACCCAGCCTTCACTACGGGCCCCGGTTTTAACGGCAATGGGCTTAAATAGCCACTCCTTTTCATCATGATGTTGATGGGCTTCGGCACTAAAGATGTAGTATTGCTCATCTTCCTGAACTACCGCCTCTTCCGGCAGGGCAAAGCCAGTAGCTTCCTCACTTACTATGCGACCTCGAACATAGAGTCCGGGCAAGAGCTTTCCCTCTTTATTTTCGATAGAAGCGTGGATATGCACGGCCTTAGGATTTTGCTCAAAGGACTTGCCCACGGAGTAAATTTTGCCCCCTAGGGCGGGAGCGTCCTTGCCTTCCGTGCCAACGCGTAACCACACTTTTTGACCCTGAGCGACCTTATTGATGTCTTTTTCGAAAACCATTAGATCGGCATGGATATGATCAATATTGACGATTTCAAAGAGCTCTTTTTGGGCTTGTACATATTGGCCGGTTTTGATTTCGACTAATTGGATAAAACCATTGATGGGGCTTTTCACCGCTACCTTTTCGTAGATCTTGCCTTCTTGTAGAACCTTTAAATCCAAGCCTAATAATTTAACCTGGGCCTCCAAGCCGAGCACCTTGCTTTTTAAGGCAGCATAATCGGCTTGGGCCTTTTGATACTCCTTGCCCGAGTTTACCTTTTCCTTAAAAAGCTTCTCCTGACGTTCTATTTCGGCTTCCTGAAAACGGAGTTGATGCCAGCTTTGCAGGTAATCGGATTGCAATTGAATTAATGCGGGGTGACTGAGATAAGCCAATACCTGACCTTTCTTTACTTCATCGCCTTCAATTACTTCGATGCTGCTCACATTGGCACCAATAATGGAGGTTACCGCTGCCTGATTTTGAGGAGGCACTTCCAATTGGCCATTGGCTTCTACGTAGCTTTGGAGATTCTGTTTTTGCAGGCTGTCGATTTGGATGTTCAAGGCCCGAAATTGATTTTCATTTAAGCTTATTTCTTCGGCATGCCCTTCGCCGTGATCATGGTGATCGTGCTCTTCATGCGCTTCATCATGACTATGTGAATGGGAACTACTTTGCTGGCAGTTGGTGGCCAGAAGGCTAAACCAGACCAGGCTTACTATGCTGAGATATTTTTTCATGTTCAATATTTTATCGGCCCATTAAGTATTCCAGTTGGATCAGGGCTTGATTGTAATCATTTAGCGTTTGGAGAAAATTCATTTTTAAATCCAGGGCCTGCTTTAAGCTTTGGAAATATTCCAGGTAGCCAATGGCGCCATTGCGGTAACTTTTCTGGCCTTGCTCCAGAATTAAGTCCGCTTGAGGGATACCCTTTTGGCGGTAGTACTGCAGGCTGTTTTGGTACTTGCGAATACCTTCCATTTGCTGGGCATATTCACTTTGTATCCGGCTTTGGAAGTAGCGGTTTTCGCTTTGGGCGGATTCCGCTTTGAGTCGGGCTGCCTGGGCTGTACTGCGATAGGAACCGAAAAATAGAGGGATAGATAAACCCGCTTGAATGCCGGTGAAACGGTCGGTGCTACCAGCCATTACGCCACCCGAAGTGGGGGTGCCAATCATCGATTGGTTGAAATAACCAATGCTGAACTCCGGTAACCATTGGGCTTGGGCCAAGGACTGTTCCGCCTCGATTTGCGCTAATTTTTGATTATGAATCTGCACTTCAGGATTAGCCTTTAAGGCCTCCCCTTCTGGCTGGAGAATCAGTTCTCTTTCCTCCAAAGCGCTGGGAGCAAATTGGGTCTCAGGCCCATCATTGAGTAAAAAGCGCAGCTGGTTTTCAATTATGGCGATGTCGGCGCGTTGGTTTCGTAACTGATTTTGCACTTCCATTAATTGGGTTTCGGCACTGGCCTTTTCCAAATAGCGACTTTCGCCGGTTTGGTAGCGGAGCTCGGCCGCCTGGACCACTCTACTGTAAATTGAATCCTGATAAAGCAGCAGTTTTTCCTCTTCCTTCAAATAGCTGAGTTGGTACCAGCGGCTGCGGATTTCGGCTTTGAGCTGAATTTGATCTCGTAGCCAAGCTCTCTCAGTCAGGGCGCTTTCGGCCTTAGCCAGTTTATATTGCCGGGCATAAATAGTGGGAAAGGCAAATGTCTGATTGACGTTTAGAGCCAGGTCAGTTTCTACACTATTGTACTGGCCGTATTGCATAGCCAATTGGGTTTTTGGGATGCTAAAGGCCTTATGTTCTGCTTCTTCTTTTTCCGCTACTCTAAGCTCGGAGGCCTTCAATCCTTCATTGTTTTTTAGGGCAATCTTGATGGCTTCATCCAAACTTTGCACGGCAGTACTTTGCTGCGCCTTTAAGGCGGAAGGCCCTATTATTGAAATAAAGATTAAAAGCAGGGCTAGCTTTCCTTGGGGTATTTTAATTCGGTTCCGACTTTCGAACCATCGGTATAAGATGGGTAGGATAAAGAGACTCAAAAGGCTGGCCGAGATCATTCCACCAATAACCACGGTGGCCAAAGGTTGCTGTACTTCGGCCCCAGCCGAGCTAGAAATAGCCATCGGCAAGAATCCCAATACATCAGTTAAAGCGGTGAGCAAGATGGGACGAATGCGTCTTTTTGCTCCCAGGCGGATGCGATCTTCCAGGCCTAAATCACCTTCAGCCTTGAGCTCATTCCAGGCACTAATTAGTACCAAACCATTGAGTACGGCTACTCCAAAGAGCACGATAAATCCAACTCCGGCTGAGATGCTAAAGGGCATGCCTCTTAAAGCTAAAGAAAACACGCCACCAATGGCTGCCAAAGGAATAGCGATGAAAATCATAAGTGATTGTTTGAGGGATTTTAAGGCAAAGAAGATCAAAAGGAAGATGAGGACTAAGGCCAGAGGTACCACCACTTTTAAGCGTTGACTGGCCCGCTCCAGGTTTTCGAAGGCCCCGCCATAACGGAGGTAATAACCGGAGGGGAGCTCCAATTCGGCATCCAATTTCTCCTGTATTTCTTGCACCAAAGATTGGATATCGCGACCCCGAACATTAATTCCTACATAGGTTCTGCGCTGGGTGTTGTCTCTGCTAATTTGCATAGGTCCGCTTTGATAGCTGATATCGGCTATTTCCTTAATCGGAATTTGGGTACCTCCGCTCAAGGTGATGTAGAGGTTTTTCAAATCATCAATGCTTTCGCGATGTTGAGCATCCAGTCGAATCATCAGATCGAAGCGTCTTTCTCCTTCGAAGATGACCCCGGCCTTGGCTCCGGCAAATGCCGACTGGATCAATTGATTGAGCTCATCGATATGCAAGCCGTATTGAGCCAGCTTAGCGCGATGGTATTGAACGGTCATTTGAGGTAAACCCTTTGTAGCCTCTACTTTCATATCGGCTACTCCCGGCACGGTTGCGATGATTTGCCCCATTTCCTCCGCTTTTTGAGCCAGGATATCAAGATCCTCCCCGAAGAGCTTTACGGCAATGTCTTCGCGTACCCCGGTGAGTAATTCATTGAAGCGCATTTCGATAGGCTGGGTAAATTCGAAATTAACACCGGTGATCTCGCTGAGCACGGCCTTCATCTTGGCAATGAGCTCCCCTTTGCTATTCGCCGAAACCCATTCGGATTTTGGCTTGAGCAATACAAAGCAATCGCCTACATCCATAGGCATAGGATCGGTAGGAACATCGGCTACTCCAAAGCGTGACATCACATGCTCAACTTCCGGGAAATTGTTGAGCAATAGTGTTTCAATTTTAGTGGAGGTGGCGATGGATTCCTGCAGGGAACTGCCCGGTTTTAAGATGGCGTGAAAGGCGATATCTCCTTCATCCAATTGGGGGATGAATTCGCCACCCATGCGACTAAAACTGAAAATGGCCAGGCCTAATAAGACGATGGCGCTAATCAATATCGCTTTACCGCTTTTTAAAGCACGGGCCAGCGCTGATTCATAGAGGGCTTCCAGTTTTAGAATTAGTCGATCTCCGAAATTGGGGGCTTCTGATTTAGGACGACGTAGCAGCCAAGCCGACATCATCGGAACATAAGTTAGGCAGAGAATCATGACCCCAATCATGGCAAAGATGAAGGTGAGAGCCATGGGTTGAAACATCTTGCCTTCTACTCCTTGCAGTGCTAAAATGGGAATGAAAACAATTAGGATGATTAGCTGTCCAAAGAAGGCAGAATTCATCATTTTGCCCGAGGCGCTAATGGCTACTTCATCTCTTTCTTCAGGGCTTAATTTCCCCTTCAGTAATTTGTCGTGGAGGAGGAAAACCGTGCCCTCTACGATGATTACCGCTCCATCAACAATGATCCCAAAGTCGATGGCTCCCAGGCTCATTAAATTGGCCCAAACACCGAAGATGTTCATCATTACAAAGGCGAAGAGCAGGGATAGGGGAATGGTGGAGGCGACGATCAAACCACCGCGGAAATTCCCGAGCAATAGCACTAATACAAAGATGACAATTAAGGCCCCTTCCATCAGGTTCCGGCTAATGGTTCCGGTGGTTTGGGCAATGAGGCTGCTGCGATCGAGGAAGGGTTCAATACGTAGACCTTCAGGCAAGGATTTTTGGATTTGCTCCACTCTGTCTTTTACCGCTTGAATTACCTTATTGGAATTGGCGCCTTTGAGCATCAGGATCATGCCGCCTACGGCTTCACCCTGACCATCTTTGGTAAAGGCACCGTAGCGCACCGCTTGCCCGTAGCGCACTTCGGCGACATCTTTAATGCGGATAGGGATGCCGCCCTTATTCTCGACCAGAATATTTTCCAGGTCCTCCAGGCTGCGGGCCAAGCCTTCGCCCCGAATAAAATTGGCCTTGTGATTTTTCTCGATATAAGCTCCGCCGGTATTGGTGTTATTCCTTTGCAAAGCCGAGTAGAGCTCTGCAATGCTGAGGCCCATCGCTCGGAGTTCATCCGGGTCAACCGCAATTTCGTATTGCTTTATTTGACCGCCGAAGGCATTCACTTCTACCACACCTGGTACCATGGCCATTTGCCGTCGGATAATCCAATCTTGAATGCTGCGTAAATCCATGCTGCTGTATTGATCGCGATGAGTGGAATCTACTTCCAGGATGTATTGGTAGATTTCGCCCAAGCCGGTGGAGATCGGTCCCATCGTGGGTTTCCCGAAGCCAGTTGGAATTTCTTCGGCTACCTCATTTAGTTTTTCAGCTACCAATTGACGGGGGAGGTAAGTGTCCATCTCATCATTAAAAACGATGGTAACCAGGGACAGGCCGAAACGGGAAACGGAGCGTATTTCTTCCACGCCTGGCAAATTGGCCATGGCCAGTTCTACGGGATAGGTCACAAATTGCTCCATATCCTCGGTGGCCAAATTGGGTGATTGGGTAATCACTTGCACCTGATTATTAGTAATGTCGGGAACCGCATCTAGGGGAACCTGGCTCATGCTCCACAGGCCACCCAGCACTAGGGCAATGCTCAGGAGGCCTATGATTAGCTTATTCTTTATCGAAAAGCGAATGATATTTTGAATCATAATTTCTTGTTAGATCCATAGAAAATTCCTCGACCGGAGCCGAAGATTCGATTGAATACTGATCCGGCTTAAAGCCTGGACACAAGGTTTAACAAGAAATATGCGGGGGTCCGCGGAGGGAATAATGAGGCCGCCTTTCGGTACTGGCTAGGATTTCATCTACATCGAAATATTCGAGTTCGGCTTCATCCAGATCGATGGAAAGAGAAGTCGGACTAAGGATCGCATCCCAAAGAATTAGAATAGGACTCTGAATTTGAAGGTCCTGATTTTGACTGACCAGATAGAGATCCGAAACGCAATGTTCTACCCGGTGATCGGTTTCAGCCAGCAGGCAAACAATCAGATCATAAACACTTTCGTCGCAATGATTATGGTGACTAAAATGCTCCTCTTCATTTTGGAGATTGGGCTCATGGTGCAGATGCTCATGCCCGGAATGATCAGTATCGGCTTCCATCGCCGCACTATGAGGAACCATAGCATGCGCCATACCCAGGCTGTAGCTGAGTAAAAGCAGAAATGATAGGAACCTTTTAAGTGGGGTCATGCGGCGAAGATATTGGTTTTTAGCGGGATAAGAATAGGCCTCGTGCCGGGTCTTTTAATTCTTAAGCAGTTTCAAAAACAGACTTTCACCATTGGCTTGGCTGAGCTTTAAAAGGTAGAGGCCAGCAGGGGCTTTGATTTCCAGATCCAATTCGGGTTCGGCATGGAGCTCGCCGTGGTCTACTAATTTACCGTTGGGTTCATAGAGGCTATAGGAAATGGCTTGCTGGAAGGCCCCCAGCTTAATTTTTACTTTGCCCTGGTTGGGGTTGGGGTAGATTTCCAAGCCCAGAGGTAGCGGATTATTCAGGCCAATTCCCTGGATGCTATAACAAGCTGAAGTGTCGCTACAAATGCCATTATCGAGAATTACGGCGTACTGTCCATCTACAACGGGGTTAAAAGTTTGCAAGGTATCACCTGTTAAAAGATTGTATCCATTGGCGCTGCATTCTAGCCATTGATAGCGGGCATTGCTGTCTTGAGCACTGAGGCTAAAGCCGGATTGGATTACAGTTGTATCCGGCAGATCAATATGTAAATCGATCATTACAATACTATCACAGTATCTTAAAGAAGGAAAGCTGTCGAGGTAAAAACCACTCTGAGTCCAAACTATGCTTCCACTCCCGGAAGTATAATCGGCACAAGTATAAATGCTGAAAGTGTCAATGGGCAAGCTTTCGCAGAAACGCAGATTATAGAGGTAAACATCTTCGTATTGAGCGTTTAAGTTTAGAGAATCCGGGCTGGGGTCGAAATCAAATCGGCCAAAGAAACTGCCAGCGACAAAGAGATTTTCACCTTGAAAGGCCATAACTGTTTTACGATCCGTTCCAGCGGTAGTGCCGACCCAAACTAAGCTGTCATTGGGCTCGTAAATCGCGATAAAGTCCTCTGTAGAAAAACCAGCGGTACTTAGGGTATAATTCCCCGAACCCAGGTTGAAGTCAATACTACCAATAAAATTCCCACTAAGATGCAGTCGGTCCATCTCATCGATAATGAGATTTTCGATGGACATATTACTAGTGCCTGTTAGTTGAATGGCCTTTTGGAAATTACCGGTTGAGTCTAGTTTAAGGCAGTAGCCGGATCGGAAATTATTGAAAGGCTGCAGCGTATAGGTACCGGCTCCGGGGTCCATATCTATAGTGCGGGGGAAATGTCCAACGGTAAATATTTGCCTGAGTCATTAGCCAGTATGGCATGGGCGGCATCATCACCAATACTGCCGAGATGCTGGCTCCAAATAAAATTACCACTACTGTTGTAGTTAACAATGAAGAAGTCGCGGCCCCCACTGGATTGATATTGAATAGGGTTTGCACTGCCCGGATTAAAGATGATGGAGTCGCTGAAATTCCCGCAGAAATAAATTTGATCATTATGTAGGGTCAGATCTTCTACGCCATTGTAACTATTGCCACCGGCATTTCGTACCCATCTGAAATCCCCGGTCGCATCCAGGCTGAGTAAAAAGAGATTCGTGTAATAGGTGGGGCCCATCCAGGGATCATTGAAGTAATTGTTAGTGAGGGTATGGAAAGAGGGGCCGGGGTCAAAATCGGTGCTGCCGCTGTAATGCCCTCCGATGTATAGGTTTCCTGTATTATCTATCGCTATGCTAAAGGCGCGAGCTTCTCCATTAATAGTCTTGGTCCACTGGTGGGTGCCGCTGGCATCGTACTTGTAAATCTTAGCCCCATTGTATTGCTGATAGCTGGTGAGGAATAGATTGCCATTGGTGTCCAGCGCCAGGCCACCGGGGTTTCCTTGTCCGGGTGAATTGACCCAAAGGAGTTGACCTCCGGCACTGTATTTGGCTAAAAAGAGTGCTCCTGAGTTTGCGCCAACCAAAGCGGGGACACTACTGTCAGGGTCAAACTGTGCCGTTCCGGTAAAATAGCCGTAGCAGTAAATATTGTTGGCAGAGTCAAGCTCAATGGCCGTGGCATAGTCGATATAGGTTCCGCCAAAATTATGGGCGAATTCCAGTTGGGGTTCCAGGATTTGACCTTGAAGCAGAACGGAGAAAAATAGCAGTACGACAGAGAGCGGAGCAGAGGGTTTGGACATCTTTGATTGTTTATTGGTGGCAGGAAGATAGGGAAAAGGGCTTGAATGCTGTCTTGTAAGCTAAATTAGAAAGCAGGTGGAGCTGTGGTTCAATTGGAGCAGGATGCCGCGGCGTACTATATTATAAGGACTTGGAAATGGGAATCGATTAGTCTATTTAAGGGAATGCCCATGACTAAATATCCTAAAACAAAAAAAGCTCCCTCCTTGCGGAGAGAGCTTCAGTGCCCGGAGCCGGAGTCGAACCGGCACGGGTGTTACCCCATTGGTGTTTGAGACCAACGCGTCTACCAATTCCGCCATCCGGGCTTTTCCGATTTAGCGGGCGGCAAATATAAAAACTATTTTAATTGGGTAGGCTTTTTAAATCAGCTCTTTTTCATTGTAGCGATTTACCCCCAGGGCAATGATTTTCCGGATTTCTGCCTGCTGCTCCTCACTGAGCTTTTTTACATGGAAGCAGCTCTTGCCTTTCAGCATCTTTTGCAATCCTTCCGAAAGCTGAAAAAGCTCGGGATCGGTATAGATCGGGAAGAAGTAAAAGCGGATATCCTTGGGCTTAGCGGCAGTAGAGGCAAAATAGTATCCATCTACCTTTTGCTTGCCTTGCATGGTTTCTTTACAACCGCAAACTTCCAAACCGCCCGGGCCTTCTTTGCGCACCCTTAAAGGCGGACATTGCTCCTTAAGGCTTTGCGCCAGGAAGCTTTGGATTTCAGCTAAGTCAGAAAGTTCGCTCATTTCTAGTCGGTAAATCTGGGATCCGTTTCCATTTGGGTTCCGCAATTGCTGCAGGTACGTTTTTCTTCTGATCCGTAATATTCCTTGAAACGTGGCAGGAAGTCCTTTTCAATATTGTCGAGGTGGAAATAGGTCTCATGCAATTTGTGATTGCAATTATCACAGAACCACATTAATCCATCCTGATGCTTGCTTTCGCGCACCCGTTCTACTACCAATCCCACAGAACCTTCACTGCGCATGGGTGAATGTGGCACCTTAGGTGGAAGTAAGAACATGTCTCCCGGTCCTAAATGAATATCAACCGGCTTCCCTTCATCCTGAATGCGAACGGTGATATGGCCTTCTAATTGATAGAAGAGTTCCTCCGTTTCATTATAGTGATAATCTTTACGGGCATTCGGTCCGCCCACGATCATAACAATATAGTCTTCACCCGCTGGATAGAGGTTTTTATTGCCTACCGGAGGTTTTAAGAGATCCCGGTTTTCATCGATCCACTGCTGAAGATTAAAGGGTTTTGCTACCGCCATGCTTGTCTTGTCTTTGCGACGAAGATAAGAATTTGGCCTACTCTATGGTTAGTCGCTGGTAGTTGGTAGCTAGTAGTTTGTCGCTGGTGGCTTGTTCTAAGCCATGGTGAAAAGCATTTTCGCATTTTCGCTGAAAAGCTTCACAGCGATAGCTAAGAGGATCACCCCAAAAACTTTGCGGAGGATATTTAATCCGCCTTCCCCTAAAATGCGCTCCAACCAGGCAGCACTTTTAAGCACGGCATATACCAAAATGGAATTGAGGATAATGGCTACCACAATGTTTTCAGCGGCAAATTCAGCGCGAATAGATACAATGGTGGTCATTACTCCGGCTCCAGCGATCAGCGGGAAAGCCAGGGGAACGATGGATGCTGATTTGGGCTCCTCATCCTTAATAATGGTAATGCCCAGCACCATTTCCAGGGCCAGGATAAGCAGCACCAAGGCTCCTGCTACGGCAAAGGAGTTGATGTCTACCCCGAAGTATTTCAGGATTTGCTCACCAACAAAGAGGAAGAGGATCATAATTGCCGCTGCAACTATGCTCGCCTTCTCACTTTGAATATGCCCAACTTTTTTGCGGAGGGAAATAATGAGGGGGATGCTTCCCATCACGTCGATTACTGCGAACAAGATCAGGGTTGCCGATAAAATTTCCTTAAAGCTAAATGCCATGGCCTCTATTTTTTAAGGCCGCGAAATTAGTCTTTCCCTTTGGATTGGGGAACCCCCTCAACAAAAGCTTAATCAAGTAATGATTAACGCATAACTTGCACGTTTACAGCTGATGGGCCTTTGGGTCCCTTCATGGTCTCGAAGCTCACCAGGTTACCTTCTTTCACATCTTCCTTCAGTTGATTTACGTGCATGAATACACTTTGCCCGGTTTTCTTATCCTTGATAAAACCGTAACCTTTAGATTCATTGTAAAAGGTAACCGTTCCTTTGCGGAGGCCATCTTCTTCTTCATCTTCACGGGCCCCTTTAGGTACACCAATTTCAATGTTCTTGGCTTTTACTTTCTCCGCAGCCTCAGGGGGCGTGTCGTGAAAATTACCATAGACGTCCATATAGGTGATATTATCACCTTTTTCGCCTGCATTGGCTTTACGCTCTAAGCGTTTGCGTTCTTTCTCTTCTTTCTTTTTGGCGCGTTTCTTTTCGCGCTCTTTTTTTCCGAAGGTTTCTTGAGATCTTCCCAAATTGATATTTATTTATGATTCTATAAAAGTGTAAGCGATTCCGGTTTTTCCGGCTCGGCCGGTACGACCCACTCGGTGGATATAACTATCCATGCTGCGTGGGATTTGATAATTAATTACATGCGATACGTCATCCACATCAATACCACGAGCCGCCACATCAGTAGCAATTAAAACCTGCAGTTTTCCGGCTTTAAAGGAGTTTAAGGCCTTTTGACGGTAATTCTGGCTTTTATCACCATGAATTTCATCGGAACGAATGTCCGCCTGACGGAGTTTACGATTGATCTTGCTTACCCAGCGCTTGGTCTCGGCAAATATGATCACCTTATCGAAGCCAGGTCTTTGCAGCATCTCCTTCAAGACCTCTATTTTAACTTGCCCGTCTTTTAAATGTATTAACTCCTGCTGTACATGGTTGTTCGTTAAGTCACCGCTGCTAATCTGCAGGCGAATGGGGTCAACGAGAATTTCACTAATACGACGTTCTTGGGCACGATCTAAAGTAGCCGAGAATAACAAGTTCTGGCGCTCAATCGGCAAGAGGTCAATAATGCGGTTGAGGTCGCGTTCAAAGCCCATGTCCAAAAGGCGGTCGAACTCATCAATAACCAACATCTTAATGGAGCGTAAATGCAAGGCATTACGTTGGTGTAAATCTAAAAGTCGACCCGGAGTGGCTACGATCAAATCTTGATTACGCGCTGCTTTACGCAGGTCGGTATTCATATTGGTGCCGCCAATAAACACGGCACTGTATAATTTCAATCCTTTGCTTAAACTGCGGTATTCTTCTTCAATTTGTACGGCGAGTTCTCGAGTAGGGGCCAGAATTAAAGCTTGGTGTTTGCCTTGAATTTGTCTTTGCAATAATGGCAATAGGAAGGCAGCAGTTTTACCGCTTCCGGTTTTGGCAATGCCTAAGAGGTCTCGACCCGCTAATAGCGGTTCCAAACTTTTTTCCTGAATTTCAGTGGGCTTTTCATAGCCTTTAGCAGCCAGTAATTCCTTTAACTTAGGGTGTAGGGCACTGTCCTGATAATTGAAGCTGGCTTCGAAATGACGCTCCTCTCGGGGCTCGGCCTGGTTCAATAAATCCTGCGGCTTAATGCTACTGGGATTTTTAGGCTTGCCTTGCGGTCGACGTCTTCCTTTAGGTTTACCGGTATGTTGGAATTTGGGCTTACCCGCTCTGCGGGATGGAGCCGTTGTTTTTCTATTCATATATAAAAGACTAAAACCCTGTCTTTGCTTCGCAAGTTTTGCAATACGCGAAATGCCTCAGCGCTGCTGGCTGAAGGAATTTATTCGGATATAGGGCTATGACAAGGTTGTTGATGTGCGACGTAATTTTAGAGTCAATTGTTTGTACGGGGCCAGGGGTTCCTAGCCTAATCACTTAAGAAAACAATTGCTTGTCGCTAAGAATTGAGCGGCAAAGATAGCTAATTATTAGTACTTTGTGTTATATGCGGCCCAGCTATCCTATCTTTCTGTGCGTTATTTCTGTAAATCATTACCCTATGAAGCAATTTCTACTCGCTGCTTTAGTCTTTTTCTCAGGCCTGTCTCAGGCTCAATATCTCAAGTTTTCGGACGATAGTAATGAATGGTATGTAAACCATTATCCTACTTTCGGTATAGATGGCACCGAAGCTTATGTTAGTCAATTGGATACCATTATCGGATCAGAAAGGCATTCGCGCTTTATACGTATAGATTTGAATGGTCAGCCTCAAGACACTTTGGCTTGGTTACTGGAAGATACGGTGGCGCAAACTTTAAGTTTCGATTTCCCCGGGGGTGGTCCATCTGATTATACTATTGACTTTACCTGGCAACAAGGCGATACTTTTTCGATATCCAGTCTGGTGGGTGGCATGCAGCAGTTAAAGGTTGATACGGTTTACCAGGCACAGTATTATAGTAATGGCCCCCTTCGTAAAACTTTAAGGATAAGCCCTGCAGATCCTACTTGTACCTGGACTACCGAAGTGGTAGAGGGTTTAGGGCCTATGACTTCACCCATTTGGGCCTTTGAAGATTGCCAAATCGTACGTGAGGTGAACTTTGTGTTACGCTGCAAATTAGAGCAGGGCCAAAGGGTATATGGTGCCCCGGGAGAGTGTTATATTTTAGCTGAATCTGAAATCGAGATCCCATCTTTAAGTCTCTACCCAAATCCGGCGCAGGATTACTTGCATATTGAAGGTCTGAATAAGCCTCGAGATTATACATTATATAATAGCCAGGGAGCTTTGCTTTTAAAGGGGCGGCTTTCGCCGAATGCGCCTTTAACTATTAGTGCACTCGCTAGGGGAGTATATACCTTATCTATAAGAGGTGTGGAAGAGCGATTGTCTTTTTACAAGCAATAATGATGAGGAGAGCCGTACTTTTGCCCCATGATTTCACTTGGTAATACCCTGCTCTCCGAAGAATTGTTTTCGGAACAATTTGTTTGTGATTTGCAAAAATGCAAAGGTGCCTGCTGCGTAGAAGGAGACGCTGGTGCACCTTTGGAGCCTGCGGAGGTGGATATCCTCAAAAAGGAGTATTCCAATTTCGAAAACTATCTACGCCCTGAAGGGCGGGCCGCAGTAGAGGAGCAAGGTACTCATGTGATCGACCCCATGGACGACGAACCCGTTACTCCCTTGGTAAATGGTGCCGAATGTGCTTATGTGGTTTTTGATGAGAAAGGAACCACACTCTGTGGAATTGAAAAAGCTTGGCGCGATGGAAAGACTTCTTTCCGCAAACCAGTCTCTTGTCATTTATATCCCATCCGAATTCAGCGTTACAAATCTTTCGATGCGGTGAATTACCATCAATGGCAAATTTGTGCTCCGGCATGCGATTTAGGTAAAGAGTTGAAAGTGCCTGTGTTCCGCTTCGCAAAGGACTCTTTAATCCGTAAATACGGGGAAAAATGGTATCAGGAGCTGGAAATTTTAGCGAAGGAGTGGGAACGGCGCTAAGGCCTTGAAGCCCAGTAGTTAGGTTGTAACTATCTAATAATCAAAATCATGCGATCTTATTTCTAAGAATCCGCCTTCAGATTGTTATGCAGTTGTTAACAATTAGTGTGGATTATTTTTGGGAAAATCGCAGAAAATGGAGTTGGAAATTTTTTAACTCCCGCCAATCCTGCCTTTGCGGATTTTGCGCTCTTAACCTTGTGTTAATAAATGCGGCTAAATGTGAAAAAGTAGCCGTTGTGATCCCTTGACCCATTAGCCATATTTGTATAGCAAGCTATTCTACCTAAAGAGTTTGTGATCTCTACTCACCGTTCGAATTTGTTGAAATTCAAGGAGATAACATTTTTTCTCTAGGCCTTATAGCCCTTGAAACAGGCATTTAACACAGAAAACAGCGAATACATGTCGGCATTGGAACCCATTTTAGCAGAAAATAAAAACCGCTTCGTATTATTCCCCATCGAGCATCATGATATCTGGGAATGGTATAAGAAGCAAGAGGCGAGTTTCTGGACTGCGGAAGAAATCGATCTACAACAAGATGTAACCGATTGGGCTACCAAACTCAATGATGATGAGCGTTATTTCATTAAACATATCCTGGCCTTCTTTGCTGCCTCCGACGGTATAGTAAATGAAAATCTGGCTGAGAACTTTGTGAATGAAGTTCAATACACCGAAGCGAAGTTCTTCTACGGTTTCCAAATTATGATGGAGAACATCCACAGCGAAACCTACAGCTTATTAATTGACACCTATATAAAGGATAAAGAAGATCGCAATCGCTTATTCCGTGCCATTGAAAACTTCGACGCCATTAAGCGTAAAGCGGATTGGGCTTTGAAATGGATTGAGAGCGACTCTTTTGCAGAACGCCTTATTGCCTTTGCCGCCGTAGAAGGTATTTTCTTCTCTGGTGCATTCTGCTCCATTTTCTGGTTAAAGAAACGCGGCTT